>OKWT01000019.1_pt1 | contig 199235 bp, 188 predicted proteins | sample 1607131 | NCBI WGS metagenome assembly OKWT01 (sample SAMN07501045, study PRJEB24779) | human gut metagenome
CCATGATCAAACTCTTCAATTAAAGTTTGATGCTCAATGAATTAAACTTCGTAATGAATTACGTGTTCACTCATGAGACTTGCTAATCATTTATCGTCCGAGGACGTTAAGATATCGCATCTCTGAGTGCCCACACAGATTGTCTGACAAATTGTTAAAGAGCAGTGCCGCTTCGCTATTTCTCAGCGGCGCGGGCTGCGTATACTACGCTTTCCCGCTTCAGAGTCAAGCATTAATTTTGCTTAATTCCGTTTTGATTCTTACTGTCAGGCCGGCGTGTTTGCCGTTGTGCCGTGTCAGTGGAGGCGCATTATAGGGAGTTCTGAGAGCCTGACAAGAGGAAATTTAAAAAAAATGCCTGACCGCGTACTTTTTCACCAAAACACATCATAACTGCTTATATATTGTGATATCTGCTGTTTTTTGCACCTCATCTTAGCGCCCGATGGCATACTACTGAGCGAGATAAAGCTAAAGGAATTGCTCACATGTCGTTATCCACGCAACAACTCGCGGCCCAAAAAAACCTTTCTTATGTTCTTGCCGCCAAACTGGCGCAACGCATATTAAAAGGAGAATACGCACCGGGAAGCATTTTGCCAGGCGAAATGGATTTGGGTGAGCAGTTTGGCGTAAGTCGCACCGCTGTCAGGGAGGCGGTGAAAACCCTTACCGCGAAAGGCATGCTTTTACCTCGCCCTCGCATCGGTACGCGAGTCATGCCGCAAAGCCACTGGAATTTCCTCGATAAGGAATTGCTCTCGTGGTGGATGACAGTAGAAGACTTCAATAATGTGGTGAACGACTTTCTGGTGATGCGACAAAGCCTCGAGCCCCAGGCCTGCGCGCTTGCCGCTCGTCACGGCAGTGAGGATCAGAAGCGCGAGCTGAAAGTGACGCTTGATGAGATGCTCTCGTTGAAATCCAAATTCGACCGTGAGCGTTGGGTTGAAGCGGATATGGCGTATCACGAGAAAATCTATGAGATGAGCGGCAATCCTTTCATGACATCTTTCGCCAGCCTGTTTCGTTCTATCTACTACACCTACTTCACTGCGATTACGCATAATGAAGTGATCAAGCTTGAGCTTCATCAGACCATTGTTGAGGCTATCCTGACGGGAAAAGGCGAAGTTGCTTTCGCCGCCTGCCAGACACTTTTGCAGAATAACGATATTCAAGAGTAATAACTTAACAACAGGATACGCATGACTAAAAAAGCGCGCAGTATGGCTGGTCTGCCATGGATAGCGGCCATGGCCTTTTTTATGCAGGCGCTGGACGCCACTATTCTTAACACAGCGCTCCCGGCTATCGCTCAAAGTCTTAACCGTTCCCCTCTGGCGATGCAGTCTGCCATTATCAGTTACACCCTGACTGTCGCCATGCTTATTCCCGTTAGCGGTTGGCTGGCCGACCGTTTTGGCACCCGCCGCGTTTTTATGCTGGCGGTAATGCTATTTACCCTGGGCTCACTGGCATGCGCGCTGTCCGGTTCTTTAGGCGAACTGGTTGTTTTTCGCGTAATACAGGGAATTGGCGGTGCAATGATGATGCCCGTCGCGCGCCTGGCGCTGCTTCGCGCCTATCCGCGCAGCGAACTGTTGCCAGTGCTTAACTTCGTCACTATGCCTGGATTAGTCGGACCGATTCTGGGGCCCCTGCTGGGCGGCGTGCTGGTTACCTGGGCTAGCTGGCACTGGATCTTCCTTATTAACATTCCCATTGGCATCGCCGGGCTACTGTACGCGCGCAAATATATGCCGAATTTCACTACGCCGCGCCGACGCTTCGATTTATCCGGTTTCTTTCTCTTTGGCCTGAGCCTGGTGCTGTTCTCCAGCGGCATGGAGCTTTTCGGCGAACGCATCGTCGCGACCTGGCTGGCGTTACTGGTTATTGCCAGCGGGTTGCTGCTTTTGCTGGCCTATATCTGGCACGCGCGCCGTCATCCGACGCCGCTTATCGCTCTGCCATTGTTTAAAACGCGGACCTTTTCAGTCGGCATCGCCGGCAACATCGCGTCGCGTCTTGGCACCGGCTGCGTCCCCTTTTTGATGCCGCTGATGCTACAGGTTGGGTTCGGTTATCCGGCGTTTATTGCAGGCTGCATGATGGCGCCAACGGCGGTAGGCTCTATTCTGGCCAAGTCGGTCGTCACCAAAGTATTGAGAGGTTTTGGCTACCGTAAAACGCTGGTCGGTATTACTGTCTTCATCGGCCTGATGATTGCCCAGTTCGCTGTGCAGTCGCCAGGGAAAGAAGTGTGGATGCTGATATTGCCGCTGTTCATCCTTGGAATGGCAATGTCGACGCAGTTCACGGCGATGAACACCATTACGCTTGCGGATCTTTCAGATGAAAACGCCAGCGGCGGCAACAGCGTGCTGGCAGTGACGCAGCAGCTTTCCATTAGTCTTGGCGTGGCGGTCAGCGCTGCGGTATTGCGCTTTTACGAAGGATTTGAAAACGCCAATACCATTGAGCAGTTCCACTACACCTTTATTACTATGGGCGTGATCACCGTCATTTCAGCGGCAGTCTTTATGCTGCTGCGCCCGAAAGATGGCAATAACCTGATCAGAGAACGGCATAAAGCTAAAGCCTAAGCTGAACCGCGCTCCACCAGCTCAGGCGTAAGCTGAAGCCGCTGCTGCTGTAAGTCGGGCTGCGCCATACGATGAATAAGTACATCAATGGCCAGCTCGCCAAGTTCATCTTTAGGCTGATGAATAGTGGTCAGCGGCGGCGTCATATAGCGCGCCAGTTCGATATCGTCATAGCCTACCAGCGCCATATCCTGAGGAATGCGCAAGCCTGCCTGATAAAGCGCCTGGTAAGCGCCGACAGCCATCGCATCGTTACTCATAAACACGGCCTGAGGCGGTTCGCCCATCGCCAGCAACGTTTGCATGGCGTCGAAGCCGCCGCCAAACTCGAAGTCGGCATTAACTTCATATCCTTCTTTTATAGCAAGCCCGGCGCGCGCCATCGCATTGCGATATCCCTCAACGCGCAGACGCGCTGGCGTTTTATCAAGCGGTCCGGTAATGCAGGCGATGCGGGTGTAGCCTTTGTCTATCAGATATTGTGTAGCGATATCGCCGCCCAACAGCGAATTATCCTGAATCAAATCGCCCTCGCCGCCGAACGGCGCCCAGTCCATCATGACGGTAGGAATAGCCGGATAACGCCGCATAATCTCTGGCGAAGGCTGGTGCGTTTCGGTGCAAAGCAGCAATAAACCATCCACGCGCTTTTGCAGCAGCGTTTCAAGGTTGCGGTTCATACGCTGTTCGTCGCCGTCCGTATTGCAGAGCACCAGACTGTAGCCGCGCTCAAAGCAGCTGCGCTCCACGCCGCGAACCAGCTCAGAGAAAAAAGGGTTGGAGCTGGCGGTGATCAGCATGCCAATGGTGCGGGTCTGGTTAATTTTAAGGCTGCGCGCCAGCGCGGAGGGAGCGTAATTAAGGCTCTGGATCGCCGCCTCGACTTTTTCGCGAATGGTATCGCTGACAAAGCGATCGTTATTAATAACGTGAGAAACAGTGGAAGTTGACACGCCCGCGACGCGGGCGACATCTTTCATGGTCGCCACAATTTACCCCTGCTGCGCCAGAAAGTCGTCAATCTCCCTGCGCCACGGCACGGAAGGCTGCGCGCCGGGCCGGGTAACGGCGATAGCCGCTGCCGCATGCGCGAAACGGATAGCCTCCGCCAGCGGTTTCTCTTCCAGCATGGCCGTTACCAGCGCGCCGTTAAAGGTATCGCCCGCCGCGATAGTATCAACGGCCTTGACTTTAAAACCTGGAATACGCTGCCCTTCACCGTTAACGCTTGCCCAGACGCCGCGGCTGCCGAGCGTGATAATCACGGTGTCGATGCCTTTAGCATGCAGCGCCGCCGCCGCTTTCGCCGCGTCGTCATCGTTTTTCACCGCGATGCCGGTAAGCTTTTCAGCTTCGGTTTCATTCGGGGTAATAATATCCACCAGCGCAAGCAATTCATCAGAAAGCATGCGGGCCGGCGCGGGGTTAAGAATAACGCGGGTCTGGTGGCGATGGGCGATTTTCGCCGCCGCCAGCACGCTCTCAACCGGCGATTCAAGCTGCATTAACAGAGCTGACGCCTGCGCGATGCGTTGATGCTGCGCTTCAACCAGCGCAGGCGTCAGCGCACCGTTAGCGCCAGCATTAATAGCAATCATGTTTTCGCCTTCGCCATTAACGAAAATCAGCGCCACGCCAGTGGGCTCGTCTTCTATTACGCTTACCGGGTCGACATCAATCTTGTCCTGAACCAGCTGTTTACGAACGCGGGCGCCCGTATCGTCGTTGCCCACACAGGCGATAAACGCAATATCTGCGCCGCTGCGCCCGGCCGCCACCGCCTGGTTTGCGCCTTTGCCGCCAAACGCCACCTGATAGTGGCTGCCGGTTACGGTTTCTCCGGGAGCGGGAAAAGCGTCCAGATTAAGAATATGGTCGGCATTGATACTGCCGAGAACGACGAGTTTGCCCACGCTACTCACCCTTATTTGTCCAGTTAAAGTGCGCCACATCCTGTGGCGCGTTGCCCTGCATTTCTTTTGATGTCTTTATTGTTTAACGACCAGTTTCAGGTCAACCGGGATTTTAGCGTGAACTTTTTCGCCTTTAAGCACTTTATCGGCAGTTTGTACGCCAATCGCGCCGATTTGCTCCGGCAACTGCGCGATAGTCGCACCCAGCTTACCGTCTTCTACTGCTTTCACGCCGTCTGCGGTGCCGTCGAACCCGACAACCAGCACATCAGACTTGCCTGCGGTTTGCAGGGCACGCAGCGCGCCCAGCGCCATTTCGTCATTCTGCGCGAAGACAGCCTGCACGTCCGGGTGCGCAGTCAGCAGGTTCTGCATGACGTTCAGCCCTTTGGTGCGGTCAAAATCGGCCGGCTGGCTTGCCAGTACGTTCAGTTTGTTCGCTGCCACGGCTTGCTGGAAGCCTTCGCCGCGCTCACGAGCGGCGGAGGTGCCCGCAATGCCCTGAAGCTCAATCACTTTCGCGCTCTGACCCGCTTTTTTAGCAATGTAGTCGCCCGCGATTTTGCCGCCAACCACGTTATCGGAAGCGACGTGGCTCACCACTTCGCCTTTAGCAGCCATGCGGTCGAGCGTAATAACCGGGATTTTCGCCTGGTTAGCCATCTTCACAGCGTTACCCACGGCGTCGGAATCGGTCGGGTTGATGAGCAGCAGTTTGGTGCCGCGAACAGTCAGATCCTGCACGTTAGCCAGCTCTTTCGCCGGGTTGTTTTGCGAATCCAGCACCACCAGGTTGTAGCCAAGCTTGTCCGCTTCTTTCTGCGCGCCATCTTTCAGCGAAACGAAGAACGGGTTGTTAAGGGTCGAGACAACCAGCGCGATGGTCTCTTTCGCCATCGCGTTCGCGCTGACGGTTGCGCTTAACGCAACGGCGGAAACCAGGGTAGCCAGCTTTTTCATGTTCATAGTCAGATGTCCTGTTGAGTAATGAGTTACTGCTTTTTGTTGTCTACCAGCACCGCCAGCAATATCACCACCGCTTTGACGATCATCTGGTAATAGGAAGAAACACCTAATAAATTCAAACCATTATTCAGGAAACCAAGAATTAAAGCGCCGATCAATGTTCCAACAATACGGCCTTTGCCGCCTGCCAGACTGGTGCCGCCCAGCACGACGGCTGCGATCGCATCCAGTTCATAACCGGTGCCCGCCGTCGGCTGCGCCGAGGAAAGACGCGCTACTTCGATAACGCCCGCCAGCGCCGCCAGCAGGCCGGAGAGCGAGTAAACAATCACTTTGATTTTGTTAACGCTAATGCCGGAAAGGCGCGTCGCCGCTTCGTTACCGCCCAGCGCGTAGATATAACGACCAAGGCGGGTGTGGTGCAACATGTACCAGGCGGCGATAAAAACAATGGCCATGATCCAGACCGGCGTCGGAATACCCAGCGGACGACCGATGCCAAACCAACCAAACAGGTCGGCGTTTTCGGTAAAGCCGGTATTCACCGGGCTGCCATTGGTGTAAACCATCGTCACGCCGCGCAGCAGCAGCATCATAACCAGCGTGGCGATAAACGCCTGCACGCGGCCTTTGGCAACAATCACCCCGGTCACGGCCCCGATTGCGGCACCTAAAGCCAGCGCTGCGGCAATGGCCACCAGCGCGTTGACTTCAATGCCGACAATCGAGGCGGCCACCGCTCCGGTCAGCGCTAGCAGGGAACCGACGGACAGATCGATTCCGGAAGTGAGAATGACCAGCGTCATGCCCACCGCCATAATGGCGTTCACGGAGGTTTGTTGCAGGATGTTGAACAGGTTGTTGAGAGTGAAAAAGTTCGGGCTCAGGGTTGAGACAATCGCAATCAGCACCAGCAGGGCTATCAGTGATTTCTGGTCCATCAGCCATGCTTTGCTGAAATAGCGGCGGGTCGCCACGGTATGGGTAGTCATGTCTTTTACTCCTGAGTCACACGATTCAGTTTGCCGACGGCTGCCGCCATCAGTACTTCCTGGGTGGCCTGCTCGCGTGTGAATTCACCGCCGAGATGCCCTTCATGCATCACCATGATGCGGTCGCTCATTCCCAGCACTTCCGGCATCTCGCTGGAGACCAGAATGATGCTAAGCCCTTCGGCCTTAAACTGGTTAATAAGCTGATAGATCTCTTTTTTCGCCCCGACGTCCACACCGCGCGTAGGCTCGTCGAGGATCAGCACTTTCGGCCGCGTCATCAGCCCGCGAGCAATGGCCACTTTCTGCTGGTTGCCGCCAGAGAGCAGGCCGATAGCCTGGTCCATAGAAGGGGTCTTCACGTTAAACAGCCGGATAAAATCGCTGACCGCCTGCTGCTCATCTTTATGCTTCAGGCTGCCGACATCGCGGCTGAAATAGCGCAGCGCGGTAAGCGACATGTTCTCTTTAACCGACATGCCGAGCACCAGCCCGTCGCGTTTACGATCTTCAGAGATATAAACGATGCCGTTCGCCAGCCCGTCCTGGGGTGAGCGAGTCACCACGTCGCGCCCGTCCAGCTCCACGCGTCCGCCGGTACGCGGCAAGGCGCCGTAAAGCACTTTCATTAACTCGGTACGCCCGGCGCCCATCAACCCGGCCACGCCGAGAATTTCTCCTTTCTTCAGCGTAAAGCTGACATCATGGACGCCCGGGCCGGTGAGGTTCGCTACGCGCAAGCGAATGTCGCCAGGCGCTTTATCAAGACGCGGATACTGGTCTTCGAGCTTGCGGCCTACCATCATTTCGATAAGCGTCTCTTCGGTAAGCGTGTTTACCTCGCGTTCAGCAATAAACTGGCCGTCGCGAAAAACCGTTACGTCATCGCAAATCTCAAAGATCTCTTTCATGCGATGGGAGATATAAACAATGCCGCGCCCCTGCGCTTTCAGCTCACGGATGACGCGGAAAAGCGACTCGGTTTCCGTGTCGGTGAGGGCATCGGTCGGCTCATCCATAATGATGACTTTCGACTCGAAGCTCAGTACTTTGGCGATTTCCACCATTTGCTGATCGCCGATAGAGAGATCGCCCACCAGACGGTGGCTATTAAAACGCAGGTTCAGCTTCTTAAGCAGTTTGTCCGCTTCGGCATGCATGGTTTTCCAGTCGATTTTGCCGAAACGGTTAACAAACTCACGGCCCAGAAAGATGTTCTCGGCGATAGAAAGCTGCGGAATGAGGTTAAGCTCCTGATGGATAATGCCAATTCCCGCTTCCTGAGAAGATTTCGGGCCGTTGAAGGCGGTCTCCTGACCGAGCCACTTCAGCGAACCGGCGTCTTTGGTATAGATGCCGGTCAGCACTTTCATCATGGTGGATTTTCCGGCGCCGTTTTCTCCCACCAGCGCCATCACGCGGCCGGGATAAACATTGAGCGCCGCGCCGGAGAGGGCTTTTACGCCAGGGAACGCTTTATCGATCCCTTTAAGTTGCAATAATGCTTCCATGACGGCCTCAGAAGGTTACGCCGGCACAGAGAATGATATTCGCATACGGGGAACACTCCCCGCTGCGAATCACCGCCTGACTGTCTGCGGTTTGTTTTTTGAACTGCTGGTGTGTGATGTAACGTACATCAATATGATTTCCCTGGTGCTGCTGTAGCTGCCTGATGTGCTCAAGCAACGTTTCGTGGAGCTGCGGATTGTGCTGCTTAATTTCTTCCGCCAGGTATGCCGCCTCGACCTGCATCTCTTTCGTGACCACTTCCACGACCTGCATGAAGGTTGGAACGCCCTGCGTTAAAGCCAGATCGATTCGCTCCGTCGTGCCGGGAATGGGTAAGCCTGCGTCGCACACCACAACCGTATCGGTATGACCAAGACGGGCGATGACGGAAGAGATGCCTGCGTTGAGTACGGTGCCTTTTTTCATTATTCTGCTCCAGTAGCGAAACGTTTCGCTGACGGCAGTTTAGTGAAAGGCATGTTCAGAAAACAATCGCGAAGTCGCGAAATTGTGATCGTTATCGAAACGTTTCGCTAACGTAAATTTTCAGGTATGAAAAAGAAAAACGCCCCGCTTTGCAGCGAGGCGTGAGAAAAGCCTTAGATTTCAACCTGGGTTCCCAGTTCGATAACCCGGTTAGGCGGGATTTCAAACTGATCAGGCGCTCTCAGGGCGTTGCGCTGGAGCAACAAAAACAGCTTGCCACGCAGGCGAAGATACCAGGGACGGTCGCCGATAATCAGCGATTCGTGAGACATAAAGAACGAGGTTTCCATCATCCGGCAGCTTAAGCCTTCAAGCCCGCACCGGTGGAAGATCTCTTCCACGTTTGGCGTTTCTCGCCAGCCGTAGCTTGCCACAACGCGCCAGAAGGTCGGCGAAAGCTGCTCAATCTGCACGCGGCGAACATTATGAACATACGGCGCGTCTTCGGTGCGCAGCGTCAGCAATATCACCCTTTCATGCAACACCTTGTTGTGCTTAAGGTTGTGCAACATCGCGAAAGGAATAACGTTCAGCGCGCGGGACATATAAACCGCAGTGCCGGGCACGCGCACCGGCGGAGATTTCTCCAGCGAGGCAATCATGGCATCCAGCGAGTTGCCATGCTCGTGCATGCGGCGCAGCAGGCGAAAACGCTCGCTCTTCCAGGTAGTCATGATGATAAACATCACGATGCCGAGACTTAACGGCAGCCAGCCGCCGGAGAACAGCTTGTCCAGGTTCGCCGAAAAGAGCGGGATATCCACACACAGGAAAGCGGTGCCGGTTAGCAACACGAAGACTTTATTCCAGTGCCAGTTTTTACGCGCGACGGTACAGGAAAGGATAGAGGTCAGCACCATCGTGCCGGTCACCGCAATACCATAAGCCGCCGCGAGGTTGCTTGAATGCTCGAAGCTGATTATCACAATCACTACCGCGAAGTAGAGCATCCAGTTAATCACCGGAATATAGATTTGCCCCGACTCCATTTCTGAAGTGTGAATAATACGCATCGGCGACAGATAACCCAGACGCACCGCCTGGCGAGTAAGCGAGAAGACGCCGGAGATAACCGCCTGCGAGGCGATAACGGTAGCAAGCGTCGCCAGAATCAACATCGGGATCAACGCCCAGTCCGGCGCCAGTAAAAAGAACGGGTTTTTAATCGCTTCCGGCGTTTTCAGCAGCAGCGCGCCCTGGCCAAAATAGTTCAGCACCAGCGAAGGCAACACTACGCTAAACCACGCCACGCGAATGGGCAGTTTGCCGAAGTGCCCCATATCGGCATACAACGCTTCCACGCCAGTAATGGAGAGCACTACCGCCCCCAGCGCGACAAACGAGATCGTTTTATATTCAAGGAAGAAGTTCGCCGCCCAGACCGGATTGAGCGCCTGCAAAACTTCCGGGTTCCCCATAATGCCGCGCACGCCCAATACCGCCAGCACCAGAAACCAGGTAAGCATGATCGGCGCAAACAGTTTGCCCACCATACCTGTGCCGTGCTTCTGAATGATAAACAGCAGGGTAAGAACAATAATGGAAAGCGGAACGATATAGGCATCCAGCGAAGGCGCGGCTATCTCCAGGCCCTCAATGGCCGACATCACCGAAATAGCAGGCGTAATGACCACCTCGCCATAAAAGAAGCTGCCGCCAATCAGTCCCAGGATCACCAGAACGGAAGTCATGCGCGCCGACGTGTTGCGGCCCGCGAGCGACATCAGCGTAAGGATCCCGCCTTCGCCGGCGTTGTCAGCCCGCATGACAAAGGTGAGATATTTTATGGAAACAACAAAAATCAACAGCCAGAAAATAAGAGAAAGGAAACCGAAAACGGCATCCCGCTCGACGCCAAACCCGAACTGTCCTGACAGACACTCTCTTAAGGTATAAAGCGGGCTGGTGCCGATATCACCGTAAACCACCCCGATTGCTGCCAGCGTAATAGCGGGCAGCGATTGCTTATTGTCAGTGCTCATAGACTAATCTTTCGTTGGGAGAAATGGGTGTGCTTAGTCCCTTGGCCCACAAAAAGCGCACAGTATGCACGATTCGTTAAAAAATCGTACCCCTAAATGGCGATGTCTTTATTTACATCAACCGGATTTAACCGAAGCATCAATCTATTATTAGCGAATAAGCGGAACGTTTATACTCGCCCTTTCATCGGATGGCAGCGTCTGGCTCAGAGTAACTATTATGGCTCAAACACATCTTCTGGCAGAAAGAATTTCACGACTCAGCGCAGCGCTGGAAAAGGGGCTGTTTGAGCGCAGCCACGCGATCCGTCTTTGCCTGCTGGCGGCGCTTAGCGGCGAAAGCGTGTTCCTGCTCGGGCCGCCCGGCATCGCAAAAAGCCTGATAGCCCGTCGCCTGAAATTCGCTTTCGAGCGCGCCCGCGCGTTTGAATACTTAATGACCCGCTTTTCAACCCCTGAAGAGGTATTTGGGCCGCTCTCCATTCAGGCGCTGAAAGATGAAGGGCGCTATGAGCGCCTGACGCAAGGCTACCTCCCGGAAGCGGAAATCGTTTTTCTTGATGAGATCTGGAAAGCAGGCCCGGCCATTCTTAATACGCTGCTGACCGCGATTAACGAACGCCGTTTTCGCAACGGCGCGCAGGAAGAGAAAATCCCCATGCGGCTGCTGGTCACCGCCTCTAACGAACTGCCGGAAGCCGACAGCAGCCTGGAGGCGCTTTATGACCGCATGCTTATCCGTCTGTGGCTCGATAAAGTGCAGGAGAAAAATAACTTCCGCGCCATGCTGGTTAGCCAACAGGATGAGAATGAAAACCCGGTGCCGAAGGGGTTGCAGGTCACTGACGAAGAGTATGCGCGCTGGCAGCAAGAAATAGGCCAGGTCGCGCTGCCGGATAACGTCTTTGAACTCATCTTTATTTTGCGCCAGCAACTCGATGAGCTGCCGCAGGCGCCTTATGTTTCCGATCGCCGCTGGAAAAAAGCGATACGCCTCTTACAGGCCAGCGCCTTTTTTAGCGGCCGCGAGGCAGTGGCGCCAGTGGATCTTATCCTGCTGAAAGATTGCCTGTGGCACGACGTCAACGCCATGACGCTAATGCAACAACAGATTGAAGCGCTGATGACCGGTCACGCCTGGCAGCAGCACGCGATGCTGACGAAGCTCGGCGCCATAGAGCAACGTCGGCTCCAGCTTCAGCAGCAGCAGAGCGACCAACAGGCGCTGACGGTCGTCAAAGCGGGCAGCATGTTCAGCCGTCGTCCGCATTACCAGCTCCCGGATGATTTGCAGGGCGATACCCTGACGCTGCTGCTGCAAAAACCGCTCAGGCTGCACGATATGGACGTGATTCATATTACCCTGGCGCGCGAAGCGCTGGACGCCTGGCTGCAAAAAGGCGGCGAGATCCGCGGTAAGCTCAACGGCATCGGCTTTGCCCAACCGCTTAACCTGGAAGTGGATAACCGTCAGCATGTCATTATCCGCGATATCAGCCTTCAGGGAACGGCGCTGGCGCTGCCGGGCGCGCAGGAGCAGGGCGTGCCGGAAGAGGTTAAACAGCAGCTCGACGCGCTCGATAATGAATGGCATCAGCAACATACCCGCTTTAGCGAGCAGCAAAAGTGCCTTTTTATTCACAGCGACTGGCTCGGACGGATTGAAGCAAGCCTACAGGATGTGGGCGCGCAAATTAAACAGGCGCGACAATGCTGACTCTCGACACGCTCAACGTCATGCTGGCGGTGAGCGAAGGGGAGATGATAGAGGAGTTGATCCTCACCCTGCTGGCTTCGCCGCAACTGGCGCTCTTTTTTGAAAAGTTTCCGCGCCTTAAGCAGGCGATGACTCAGGACATTCCGCGCTGGCGCGAAACGCTTAAAGCGCGCCTGCGGGAAGCGCGCGTACCGCCCGAGCTGGAGCAGGAAGTTATCTGCTATCAGCAAAGCCAGTTGCTCTCCACGACGCAATTTATCGTTAAGCTTCCGGAGACCCTTCGCCAGCTTAAGGCGGTGAATTCGCCTTTCGCCGCGCAAGCGGCGCAGCTGGCGGCGGAGAACACGATCTTTACGCCCGCGCTGCACACGCTTTTTCTTCAGCGCTGGCGCCTGAGCCTGGTTGTGCAGGTCACAACGCTTAACCAACAGTTGCTTGAGAATGAACGGGAGCAGTTGCTGACCGAGATGCAGGAGCGTCTGACCCTGAGCGGGCAGCTTGCGCCGGTATTGGCCGAAAATGACGCTTCCGCCGGCAGGCTATGGGATATGAGCGCCGGTAAGCTCAAGCGCGGCGATTATCAGCTTATCGTTAATTATGGCGAGTTTCTCGCGCAGCAGCCGGAGTTATTGCGGCTGGCAGAACAGCTGGGCCGTTCGCGTGAAGCGAAATCGGTGCCGAAGAACGATGCGCCGCTGGAAACATTTCGCATGCTGGTTCGTGAACCAGCAACGGTTCCGGAGCAGGTGGATGGCTTACAGCACAGCGATGATATTCTTCGCTTGTTGCCGCCGGAGCTGGCGACGCTCGGGTTGACGGAGCTTGAGTTCGATTTCTATCGCAGGCTGGCAGAGAAGCAACTGCTTACTTACCGGCTACAGGGAGATGCCTGGCGGGAGAAGGTCATGCAACGGCCCGTTACGCACAAAGATGTTGAAGAACAGCCGCGCGGTCCGTTTATTGTCTGTGTCGACACTTCCGGCTCAATGGGCGGTTTTAATGAGCAGTGCGCGAAAGCATTTTGCCTGGCGCTGATGCGCATTGCCCTCGCGGACAACCGGCGCTGCTTTATCATGCTTTTTTCCAGCGAAGTGGTGCGTTATGAGCTGGCGGGGCGAGACGGCATCGAACAGGCGATCCGCTTTTTAAGCCAGCGTTTTCGCGGCGGCACCGATCTCGCGAGCTGCTTTCGCGCCATTATCGAGAAAATGCACGGCGGTGAATGGCATGATGCTGACGCGGTCGTTATCTCAGACTTTATTGCTCAGCGCTTGCCGGATGACGTGGTGACTAAAGTAAAAGCGCTACAGAGGATTAACGAACATCGCTTTCATGCCGTGGCGATGTCAGCCCACGGCAAACCCGGCATTATGCGCATCTTTGATCATATCTGGCGCTTTGATACCGGGCTGCGCAGCCGCCTGCTCAGGCGCTGGCGGCGTTAAACCTTATAACAGACCGCTGACGCTTTCCTGCACTTCGGCAGGCCACACGCCGCACTGTACCTGACCGATATGCGGCAGCTGGAGAAGAAGCATGGTCAGACGCGACTGGCCGATGCCGCCGCCAATCGTCTGCGGCATTTCCCCTTTTAACAGCGACTGATGCCATTCCAGCGCCAGCCTGTCTTCATCGCCCGTCAGCGCCAGCTGGCGTTTCAGCGCTTCGCCATCCACGCGAATGCCCATGGACGAAATTTCAAAAGCGTCTTCAAGCACAGGGTTCCAGACCAGAATATCGCCGTTCAGTCCGGCAAAGCCGCCTTCGCTCGCCGTTGTCCAGTCATCATAATCAGGCGCGCGAACGTCGTGGCGTTTGCCGTCGGCCAGCTTGCCGCCGATGCCGATAAGAAACACCGCGCCCAGCTCTCTGGTGATGGCGCGCTCGCGTCCTTTTGCATCCAGGCCCGGAAAGCGGCTTTGCAGCGTTTCGCTGTGAACAAAGTGGATCTGATCCGGTAAAGAAGGCTTCAGACCGAACTGCTCACTGACTGCCGCTTCTGTGGCTTTGATCGCCGCCCAGAGCGTTTCTACCGTCTGCTTCAGGGTGCCGAGATGACGTTCGCCGTCGCCCATTACGCGTTCCCAGTCCCACTGGTCCACATAAACCGAATGCACCGCAGAAAGACGGTCTTCATCCGGGCGCAGCGCTTTCATATGGGTATACAGCCCTTCACCGGCGCTGAAATCATGCTGGCCCAGCGTTTTGCGTTTCCATTTCGCCAGTGAATGCACGACCTCAAACTGCGCCTGCGGCAGCGTTTTCACCTTTACCTGCACCGCTTTTTCGCTGCCGGATAAGTTATCCTGCGTGCCATCTCCGAGGCGGCTTAAAATCGGCGCCTGCACTTCAATCAGGCCAAGCTTTTCCTCCAGCTGGCGTGAAAAGTGGGATTTAACGAAGCTGATCTGGCGTTGTTTAGCGATATAAGCGGTTTTCATTTTTTAGCGACTCCTGTGCGTCCAGTGAAGTGATTAAGCAACAGGAAGCGGGTGATATTCAATAATCAATAATAAAAAAGGCCATTACGGTTTTGTTTCGTTAAAATGAAGGCAGCCAAAATCAGGAATCTCTATTTGTCATAGGAAAAAGTGATGGAAAATTATCAGATCGATAATCTGGACCGCGGCATTCTGGAGGCGCTCATGGCAAATGCGCGCACCGCTTACGCAGAACTCGCCAAGCAATTCGGCGTTAGCCCTGGCACCATTCATGTGCGGGTTGAGAAGATGAAGCAGGCGGGCATTATTACCGGCGCGCGGATAGACGTCAGCCCGAAACAGCTTGGCTATGACGTGTGCTGCTTTATCGGCATTATTCTCAAGAGCGCGAAAGATTATCCCGCTGCGCTGGCAAAACTCGAGAGCCTGGAGGAAGTAACGGAGGCTTATTACACCACAGGGCATTACAGCATCTTTATTAAGGTAATGTGCCGTTCTATTGACGCGCTGCAACAGGTACTTATCAACAAGATCCAAACAATTGATGAAATTCAGTCCACTGAGACATTGATCTCGCTGCAAAACCCGATCATGCGTACTATCCGCCCCTGAAGCGCTATTTCAATACCCATATTATCCACAGGTAGATCCCAGCCCGCGCACAGCGTACAATGCACGTCGTTTCACTCAAGGCGGGACACCATGGCAGACATTACCCTGATTAGCGGCAGCACCCTGGGCGGCGCAGAATACGTGGCCGAGCATCTGGCGGAAAAGCTGGAAGAAGCGAATGTTTCGACAGAAACGTTTCATGGGCCGCTGCTGGAAGACCTTAATAAAGAAGGCGTCTGGCTGGTGGTTAGCTCAACCCATGGCGCAGGCGATCTGCCGGATAACCTTCAGCCGCTTTACGATGAGCTGAACGAACAGCGCCCCGATCTGAGCAATTTACGCTACGGCGCTATCGGTATCGGCAGCCGCGAATATGACACCTTCTGTGGCGCCATTGAGAAAATAGATGAGCTGCTTACCGCTTGCGGTGCGAAACGCGTCGGCGATCTGCTGAAAATTAACATTCTCGATCACGACATTCCGGAAGATCCGGCCGAAATCTGGCTGGGATCCTGGAAAAATTTGCTCTAATTGCTATCACGATCAAATTTTTTCTGTGGATAAAGCTGCTGAAAAGCTTGGATCAAGCCGTAGTTATCCAAGGTATAACCGTTGTTTACTTTTTGAGTTGTGCATAACCCTCGTTTCTGATCCCAGCTTATACGGCGTGGGATCACCGATCATTCACAGCAAGCGATCCAGGATAACGTCTTGATCCTCATAGCAGGTTTTGCGTTATCCACAGGACAGGACGATCTTAATAAGAGATCACAGTAAAAAAGATCCCTATATAAAAGATCTTCTTTTTAATACCAACGATCCCGATGCTTTCTCGATACGCTAAAGTTGAGTAGAATCCACGGCCCGGGACATTCTCACCCTCATTCGCCACACCGCGAGGTTACACCACCATGTTTTATCCGGATCCTTTTGACGTCATTATCATTGGCGGGGGTCATGCAGGTACTGAGGCCGCGATGGCCGCTGCACGTATGGGTCAACAGACTCTGCTACTGACACACAATATCGACACGCTGGGGCAGATGTCCTGCAACCCGGCCATTGGCGGTATTGGTAAAGGACATCTGGTTAAGGAAGTGGACGCCCTCGGCGGGTTAATGGCAAAAGCGATCGATCAGGGCGGCATTCAGTTTAGGATACTAAACGCGAGCAAAGGCCCCGCTGTTCGCGCCACCCGCGCACAGGCCGACCGCGTGCTTTATAAACAGGCCGTACGCACTGCGCTTGAGAACCAGCCCAATCTGATGATCTTCCAGCAGGCCGTGGACGACCTGATCGTAGAAAACGATCGCGTTGTCGGCGCTGTGACGCAAATGGGCCTGAAGTTTCGCGCTAAAGCCGTGGTGCTGACTGTCGGCACTTTCCTTGACGGCAAAATCCATATCGGCCTCGATAATTACAGCGGCGGCCGCGCAGGCGACCCGCCATCCATCCCGCTGGCCCGTCGTCTGCGGGAATTGCCGCTGCGCGTAAATCGCCTGAAAACCGGTACGCCGCCGCGCATCGACGCCCGCACCATCGACTTCAGCGAGCTTGCGCAGCAGCACGGCGACAACCCGATGCCGGTCTTCTCGTTCATGGGATCGGCCTCGCAGCATCCGGCTCAGGTGCCTTGCTATATTACGCATACGAACGAGAAAACCCATGACGTGATCCGCAATAACCTCGATCGCAGCCCGATGTACGCCGGGATCATCGAAGGGATCGGTCCGCGCTACTGCCCTTCTATCGAAGATAAAGTGATGCGCTTCGCCGATCGCAACGCGCACCAAATCTTCCTGGAGCCAGAAGGGCTGACCAGCAATGAAATTTATCCGAACGGCATCTCCACCAGCCTGCCGTTCGATGTGCAGATGCAAATCGTCCGTTCCATGAAGGGAATGGAAAACGCGCGCATCGTGCGTCCGGGCTATGCGATTGAGTACGATTTCTTCGACCCGCGCGACCTGAAGCCGACGCTGGAAAGCAAATATATTCAGGGTTTGTTCTTTGCAGGACAAATCAACGGCACCACAGGCTACGAAGAAGCTGCCGCCCAGGGGCTGCTGGCAGGTCTGAACGCTGGCCGTTATTCCGCTGAAAAAGAGGGTTGGGCGCCGCGTCGCGATCAGGCTTATCTCGGCGTACTGGTTGACGATCTCTGCACTCTTGGCACGAAAGAGCCTTACCGTATGTTCACTTCCCGCGCGGAATATCGTTTGATGCTTCGCGAGGACAATGCCGACCTGCGCCTGACCGCCATCGGCCGCGAACTGGGCCTGGTGGATGACGAGCGCTGGGCGCGCTTCAATGAGAAGCTGGAAAGCATTGAGCGCGAGCGCCAGCGCCTTAAAGAAACCTGGGTGCACCCGGGGGCTGAAAACGTAGCAGAAGTGAATGCTCACTTAACCGCGCCGCTTTCCCGTGAGGCGAGTGGTGAAGACCTGCTGCGTCGTCCGGAAATGACTTACGAGCAGCTGGTAAAAATGAGTCATTTCGCCCCGGGCCTGGCTGATGTTCAGGCCGCCGAGCAGGTTGAGATTCAGGTCAAGTACGAAGGTTATATTGCTCGCCAGCAGGATGAGATTGAAAAGCAACAGCGCAATGAAAATACGCTTTTGCCGGCAACGCTTGACTACCGTCAGGTAAATGGCCTCTCCAATGAGGTTATCGCCAAGCTGAACGACCATAAACCGGCTTCAATCGGCCAGGCGTCCCGCATCTCCGGGATAACTCCAGCCGCTATCTCCATTCTGCTGGTCTGGCTGAAAAAACAAGGGCTGCTGCGCCGCAGCGCCTGAACGTGTTAAACATGGGCCAGCAACTGACTGGCCCTTTTTTTGGGATACCGTTGTGCTCAATTCACTCAATCGTCTGCTGGATGCTGCGGCTATTTCGCTGCCCGATCGCCAGAAAGAGCAGTTGCTGGCTTATGTGGAGATGCTGAACAAATGGAATAAGGCTTATAACCTGACCTCCGTACGCGATCCGCAGGAAATGTTGGTGCGTCACATCCTGGACAGCATTGTCGTTGCGCCTTATCTGAAAGGAACGCGTTTTATTGATGTCGGCACGGGACCTGGCTTGCCAGGCATTCCGCTGGCTATAGTGATGCCGCAGGCGCATTTCACGCTGCTGGATAGCCTTGGCAAACGCGTTCGCTTTCTAAAGCAAGTGCAGCATGAGTTGAAGCTGGAAAATATCACGCCGGTACAAAGCCGCGTGGAGGCGTTCCCCGCTGAGCCGCCGTTTGATGGCGTTATTAGCCGCGCCTTCGCCTCATTGTCCGATATGGTGAACTGGTGCCATCATTTGCCGGCAGGGGAGGGGCGGTTTTACGCGTTAAAAGGATTGCGTCCTGATGATGAAATCGCCTCGCTTCCGGCAGGCTTTAGCGTGGATGAAATCGTGCCGCTCAGGGTACCGTCTCTGGAAGGCGAACGGCATCTGGTTACGATTAAACCAAACAATATTTAATTTTTATCAAAAAAAGTGGAAATAAGGATGTTTCCATTTTGTTAATTACAGCCTTAAAAACAGGCGATCGGCGTGCCGGAAGTTTTACCCTTTATTTACTGTGGCTTTTCTGTTTCTTAACGGCGCACGTTTTGTATGCCAATTTAAATAATCAACCGCGAAAATATCAGCCTGCTAAAAGTATGCTTTGGCAAAGTTTAAATGTTAAATTTTTGTCGCGGATGTCAATAAAAGGTTTTTATCGTGTTTTTCTCACTTTTATGAAATGGATAAAATAAAGTTAACCCATTTCAATAAGATAAGTGATTAACATTCTTAAATGAAATAAATTTCCCTGCCGGGGTAATGTTAAGAATGTGATCTAAAGCACGCTTTATTTGCCGTTATTACGCGCGTTACGTCAATTTCGCTTTTCACGCGGCCGTTTCATAAAAAGTGTGAAAAACGCTGTGCTGAAAATTATTTAAACATTTATTCACCTTTTAGCTACTTATTGTTTGAAATCACGAGGCCGCCCCGTATAATTTGAGCGCTTTTTGAAGCTTGACTCTGAGCTGCAAAGACAGTTTTATACGACACGCGACATACCTCAAAGGGAGCAGGAGTAAAATCTTATGACGGTGTCGCTTTTGAGTAGAAACGTTGCTCGCAAGCTTCTGTTCATTCAACTTCTGGCGGTGATAGCAATCGGATTGCTGTTTTGCCTCAAAGCCCCCTTCTGGGGCGCTTCCGCGATAAGCGGAGGTCTGGCGGTTTTGCTGCCAAACATGTTTTTTATGATTTTTGCCTGGCGCCATCAGGCGCAACCACCCGCTCAGGGCCGTGTGGCCTGGTCATTCGCTCTCGGCGAGGCGATTAAGGTGATTGCGACCTTTACTTTGCTGGTGGTGGCGCTGGCGGTATTCAAAGCGGAATTTGTACCGCTCATAGTGACGTGGGTTTCGGTGCTGGTGGTTCAGATACTGGCGCCAGCTGTAATCAACAACAAAGGGTAAGAGGCATCATGTCTGCAGGAGAAATCTCGACGCCGCAGGAGTATATAGGTCACCATCTGAATAACCTTCAGATTGACCTGCGTACCTTCTCGCTGGTGGATCCGCATAACCCCCCGGCCACCTTCTGGACGCTCAACATCGACTCCATGTTCTTCTCTGTGGTGCTCGGTCTGTTGTTTCTGGTGCTGTTTCGCAAAGTCGCTAAAAATGCGACCAGCGGCGTACCGGGTAAATTCCAGACGGCGGTAGAGCTGGTCATCGGCTTCGTGCATGGTAGCGTGAAAGACATGTACCATGGCAAAAGCAAGCTGATTGCCCCGCTGGCCCTGACGATTTTCGTCTGGGTATTCCTGATGAACCTGATGGATTTACTGCCAATCGACCTGCTGCCGTACATCGGCGAGCACGTGTTCGGCTTGCCTGCGCTGCGCGTGGTGCCGTCTGCTGACGTGAACATCACCCTGTCCATGGCGCTTGGCGTGTTTATCCTCATTCTGTTCTACAGCATCAAAATGAAAGGCATCGGCGGCTTCACGAAAGAGTTGACGCTTCAGCCGTTCAATCACTGGGCGTTCATTCCGGTCAACTTGATCCTGGAAGGCGTGAGCCTGCTGTCCAAGCCGGTTTCTCTCGGTCTGCGACTGTTCGGCAACATGTATGCCGGTGAGCTGATTTTCATTCTGATTGCTGGTCTGCTGCCGTGGTGGTCGCAATGGTTGTTGAACGTGCCCTGGGCAATTTTCCACATCCTGATCATTACACTGCAAGCCTTCATCTTCATGGTTCTGACGATCGTCTATCTGTCGATGGCGTCTGAAGAGCATTGATTTTTTAACTCAACACTACTGCGTTTTAACTGAAACAAACTGGAGACTGTCATGGAAAACCTGAATATGGATCTGCTGTACATGGCTGCCGCTGTGATGATGGGTCTGGCGGCAATCGGTGCTGCGATCGGTATCGGCATCCTCGGGGGTAAATTCCTGGAAGGCGCTGCGCGCCAGCCTGATCTGATTCCTCTGCTGCGTACTCAGTTCTTTATCGTAATGGGTCTGGTGGATGCTATCCCGATGATCGCTGTGGGTCTGGGTCTGTACGTGATGTTCGCTGTCGCGTAGTAAACGAAGTTGTCTGGCATTAACGGGCAATATCAGAACATTAACCAGATAAGAGGCATTGTGCTGTGAATCTTAACGCAACAATCCTCGGCCAGGCCATCGCGTTTGTCCTGTTCGTTCTGTTCTGCATGAAGTATGTATGGCCGCCTTTAATGGCTGCCATCGAAAAGCGTCAAAAAGAAATTGCTGACGGCCTTGCTTCTGCTGAACGAGCTAAAAAGGATTTGGACCTTGCACAGGCCAACGCGACCGACCAGCTGAAAAAAGCGAAGGCGGAAGCTCAGGTAATCATCGAGCAGGCGAACAAACGCCGCGCGCAGATCCTGGACGAAGCCAAAGCTGAAGCAGAGCAGGAACGTAACAAAATCGTCGCGCAGGCGCAGGCTGAAATCGAAGCCGAACGCAAACGCGCACGCGAAGAGCTGCGTAAGCAAGTCGCTACGCTGGCTGTTGCTGGCGCCGAGAAGATCATCGAACGTTCCGTGGATGAAGCTGCTAACAGCGACATCGTGGATAAACTTGTCGCTGAACTGTAAGGAGGGAGGGGCTGATGTCTGAATTTGTAACGGTAGCTCGCCCCTACGCCAAAGCAGCTTTTGACTTTGCCGTCGAACACCAGAGCATCGACCGCTGGCAGAACATGCTGGCGTTTGCCGCTGAGGTGGCTAAAAACGAACAAATGGCAGAGCTTCTCTCCGGCGCCGTGGCGCCGGAAACGCTCGCTAAGTCGTTTATCGCAATTTGCGGTGACCAGCTGGACGAAAATGGCCAGAACCTGATTCGGGTGATGGCGGAAAACGGTCGTCTGAAGGTCCTTCCTGATGTTCTTGAGCAGTTCATGCAACTGCGCGCAGCCCTTGAGGCTATCGTTGAGGTGGATGTCACCTCAGCCAGCGCGTTAAGCGACGAACAGCTTGCGAAAATCAGCGCCGCGATGGAAAAACGTCTGTCACGCAAAGTTAAGCTGAATTGCAAAATCGATAAGTCTGTAATGGCAGGCGTCATCATCCGTGCGGGTGATATGGTCATTGATGGCAGCGTGCGCGGCCGTCTTGAGCGCCTTGCAGACGTCTTGCAGTCTTAAGGGGACTGGAGCATGCAACTGAATTCCACCGAAATCAGCGAACTGATCAAGCAGCGCATTGCTCAGTTCAATGTTGTGAGCGAAGCTCATAACGAAGGTACTATTGTTTCTGTAAGTGACGGTGTTATCCGCATTCACGGCCTGGCCGATTGTATGCAGGGTGAAATGATCTCCCTGCCGGGTAACCGTTACGCTATCGCACTGAACCTGGAGCGCGACTCCGTAGGTGCGGTAGTTATGGGTCCTTACTCTGACCTCGCCGAAGGCATGAAGGTTAAGTGTACTGGCCGTATTCTTGAAGTGCCGGTTGGCCGTGGCCTGCTCGGTCGCGTGGTTAACACCCTCGGCGCGCCGATCGACGGCAAAGGTCCGGTTGAACACGATGGCTTCTCGCCAATCGAAGTTATCGCACCGGGCGTTATCGATCGTCAGTCCGTAGACCAGCCTGTACAGACCGGTTACAAATCTGTCGACGCCATGATTCCAATCGGCCGCGGCCAGCGTGAGCTGATCATCGGCGACCGTCAGACCGGTAAAACCGCAATGGCTATCGACGCCATCATCAACCAGCGCGATTCCGGTATCAAATGCGTGTACGTGGCTATCGGCCAGAAAGCGTCCACCATTTCTAACGTGGTTCGTAAACTGGAAGAGCATGGCGCGCTGTCCAACACTATCGTTGTGGTCGCTACCGCTTCTGAATCTGCTGCGCTGCAATACCTGGCGCCGTATGCCGGTTGCGCAATGGGCGAATACTTCCGCGACCGCGGCGAAGACGCGCTGATTGTTTACGATGACCTGTCTAAACAGGCTGTCGCTTACCGTCAGGTTTCTCTGCTGCTCCGTCGTCCGCCGGGACGTGAAGCATTCCCGGGCGACGTGTTCTACCTCCACTCCCGTCTGCTGGAGCGCGCATCCCGCGTTAACGCGGAATACGTAGAGAACTTCACGAAAGGTGAAGTGAAAGGTAAAACCGGCTCCCTGACCGCGCTGCCGATCATCGAAACCCAGGCGGGTGACGTTTCCGCATTCGTTCCGACCAACGTAATTTCCATTACCGATGGTCAGATCTTCCTGGAAACCAACCTGTTTAACTCCGGTATTCGTCCGGCGGTTAACCCGGGTATCTCCGTATCTCGTGTGGGCGGTGCTGCTCAGACCAAGATCATCAAGAAACTGTCCGGTGGTATTCGTACCGCGCTGGCGCAGTATCGTGAACTGGCGGCGTTCTCTCAGTTCGCTTCCGATCTGGACGAAGCAACCCGTAAGCAGCTGAGCCATGGTCAGAAAGTAACTGAACTGCTCAAGCAGAAACAGTATGCGCCGATGTCTGTTGCACAGCAGGGCCTGGTACTGTTCGCGGCGGAACGCGGTTACCTCGAAGATGTGGAACTGGCGAAAATCGGTAGCTTTGAAGCCGCTCTGCTGGCTTACGCTGACCGTGACCACGCTCCGCTGATGCAAGAGATTAACCAGAACGGTGGCTATAACGATGAGATCGAAGGCAAGCTGAAAAGCCTCCTCGACTCCTTTAAAGCAACCCAGTCCTGGTAACGTCTGGCGGCTTGCTGTAAAGCAAGCCGCAAGGCATTGAGGAGAAGCTCATGGCCGGCGCAAAAGAGATACGTAGTAAGATCGCAAGCGTCCAGAACACGCAAAAGATCACTAAAGCGATGGAGATGGTCGCCGCTTCCAAAATGCGTAAATCGCAGGATCGCATGGCGGCCAGCCGTCCTTATGCAGATACCATGCGCAAAGTGATTAGTCACCTTGCTACCGGTAATCTGGAATATAAGCACCCTTACCTGGAAGAACGCGACGTTAAACGCGTGGGCTACCTGGTGGTGTCTACCGACCGTGGTCTGTGCGGTGGTTTGAACATTAACCTGTTCAAAAAACTGCTGGCGGATATGAAAGCATGGTCCGATAAAGGCGTTCAGTGCGACCTCGCAATGATCGGCTCCAAGGGCGTTTCTTTCTTCAATTCCGTAGGCGGCAACATTGTCGCTCAGGTGACCGGCATGGGGGATAACCCTTCCCTGTCCGAACTGATCGGCCCGGTTAAAGTGATGTTGCAGGCCTACGATGAAGGTCGTCTGGACAAGCTTTACGTTGTCAGCAACAAATTTATTAACACCATGTCTCAGGCTCCAACCATCACTCAGCTGCTGCCGTTACCGGCGTCGGAAGATGAAGAGTTGAAACGCAAATCCTGGGATTACCTGTATGAACCCGACCCGAAAGCGCTGCTGGATACCCTGCTGCGTCGTTATGTGGAATCGCAGGTTTATCAGGGCGTGGTTGAAAACCTGGCCAGCGAGCAGGCCGCACGAATGGTGGCGATGAAAGCCGCAACCGATAATGGCGGCAGCCTGATTAAAGAGCTGCAGTTGGTATACAACAAAGCTCGTCAGGCCAGCATTACTCAGGAACTCACCGAGATCGTCTCGGGGGCCGCCGCGGTTTAACCAGGTTATTTCGTAGAGGATTCAAGATGGCTACTGGAAAGATTGTCCAGGTAATCGGCGCCGTGGTGGACGTCGAGTTCCCTCAGGATGCCGTACCGAAGGTGTACGACGCCCTTGAGGTAACAAATGGTAATGAGCGTCTGGTGCTGGAAGTGCAGCAGCAGCTCGGCGGCGGTATCGTACGTACCATCGCGATGGGTTCTTCCGACGGCCTGCGCCGCGGTCTGCCGGTTGCAGACCTCGAGCACCCGATCGAAGTCCCGGTAGGTAAAGCGACCCTCGGCCGTATCATGAACGTGCTGGGTCAGCCGATCGACATGAAAGGCGATATCGGCGAAGAAGAGCGTTGGGCTATTCACCGCGCGGCGCCTTCCTATGAAGAGCTCTCCAGCTCTCAGGAACTGCTGGAAACCGGCATCAAAGTTATCGACCTGATGTGTCCATTCGCTAAGGGCGGTAAAGTTGGTCTGTTCGGTGGTGCGGGCGTAGGTAAAACCGTAAACATGATGGAGCTTATCCGTAACATCGCGATCGAGCACTCCGGTTACTCCGTGTTTGCAGGCGTGGGTGAGCGTACCCGTGAAGGTAACGACTTCTACCACGAAATGACCGACTCCAACGTTCTGGATAAAGTATCCCTGGTTTACGGCCAGATGAACGAGCCGCCGGGAAACCGTCTGCGCGTTGCGCTGACCGGCCTGACCATGGCTGAGAAATTCCGTGACGAAGGTCGTGACGTACTGCTGTTCGTCGACAACATCTATCGTTACACCCTGGCCGGTACGGAAGTATCCGCACTGCTGGGTCGTATGCCTTCAGCGGTAGGTTATCAGCCGACGCTGGCGGAAGAGATGGGCGTTCTGCAAGAGCGTATCACCTCCACCAAAACTGGTTCTATCACCTCCGTACAGGCGGTATACGTACCGGCGGATGACTTGACTGACCCGTCTCCGGCAACCACCTTTGCGCACCTTGACGCAACCGTGGTACTGAGCCGTCAGATCGCATCTCTCGGTATCTACCCGGCCGTTGACCCGCTGGACTCCACCAGCCGTCAGCTGGACCCGCTGGTCGTAGGCCAGGAGCACTATGATACCGCTCGCGGCGTGCAGTCTATTTTGCAGCGTTATCAGGAGCTGAAAGACATCATCGCCATCCTCGGTATGGACGAACTGTCTGAAGAAGACAAACTGGTGGTAGCTCGCGCGCGTAAAATCCAGCGCTTCCTGTCCCAGCCGTTCTTCGTAGCGGAAGTGTTCACCGGTTCTCCGGGTAAATACGTATCGCTGAAAGACACTATCCGTGGCTTTAAAGGCATCATGGAAGGCGAATACGACCATCTGCCGGAGCAGGCGTTCTACATGGTTGGCTCTATCGACGAAGCCGTGGAAAAAGCCAAAAAACTTTAACGCCTTAATCGGAGGGTGATATGGCAATGACTTACCACCTGGACGTCGTCAGCGCAGAACAGCAGATGTTTTCTGGTCTGGTTGAGAAAATCCAGGTTACGGGCAGTGAAGGTGAACTGGGTATCTACCCGGGTCACGCCCCGCTGCTCACCGCCATTAAGCCTGGTATGATCCGCATCGTGAAACAGCACGGCCACGAAGAGTTTATCTATCTCTCCGGCGGCGTGCTGGAAGTGCAACCGGGCAACGTAACCGTGCTCGCGGACACCGCGATTCGTGGCCAGGATCTCGACGAAGCGCGAGCCCTGGAATCGAAGCGTAAGGCGGAAGAGCATATTCGTAGTTCCCACGGCGACGTGGACTACGCTCAGGCTTCTGCTGAACTGGCTAAAGCGATCGCCAAACTGCGCGTTATCGAGTTGACCAAAAAAGCGATGTAACACCGGCTTGAAAGTGAAAATGCCAGTCTGATGACTGGCATTTTTTTTATCTGAATATTATCGCCGCACTCTGTGGCTGGTTATTTATTATACTTTCTTTACACCCATACTCGCCTCGTTCACAGCAAATCTTTGTATTTCAACTGTGTGACTAGTTCATTCGGATGATTGATCAAATAGTGTGGTCTGCCAGACTCAAAACGCTTCAGAAATGAAGGCGCAAAGCAGAGCCTTATACCCGCTGACAGCACAAAATATAAAAATGTCATGGAAAACGCGCAGGCGAACAGCTGCTTTATTTTATAAATGAAAAAACTATTAACCAACTGATTGTTATTTAGTTTCTTCGTGTTTAGCCAGCAAAAACCCCATTTTGCGGTACTTTTATAAACCCGGATGCGTTAAGCGAGTGGAAAAATGCAGGATTTAACAACGATCCTTTTTATGCTGAAAAATATGTAGAATTTTCATTATCAACTCGCTTTACTTCATTCACTTTTAAAAGTCAGGACAGATATGTCAAACAGTGCGATGAGCGTGGTGATCCTTGCAGCAGGCAAAGGCACCCGCATGTATTCCGACCTTCCGAAGGTGCTGCATCAACTGGCCGGCAAAGCCATGGTGCAGCATGTTATCGACGCGGCTAAACAGGTAGGCGCGCAGCGCGTACATCTGGTTTATGGTCATGGCGGCGAACTGCTTAAGCAAACGCTTCGCGACGACTCGCTGAACTGGGTATTGCAGGCGGAGCAACTGGGTACCGGCCATGCTATGCAACAGGCGGCGCCGTTCTTTAATGACGATGAAGACGTTCTGATGCTCTACGGCGATGTGCCGCTCATCAGCGTGGAAACGCTTGGGCGTCTGCGCGCTGCCAAACCGCAGGGCGGCATCGGTCTGTTGACGGTTAAGCTTGACGATCCCACAGGCTATGGCCGTATTACCCGCGAGAACGGCACCGTAACCGGCATCGTTGAACATAAAGATGCCAGCGATGAACAGCGCCTTATTAATGAAATCAATACCGGTATTCTGGTCGCAAATGGCGCGGATCTGAAACGCTGGCTGGCGAAGCTGAATAACAATAATGCCCAGGGTGAATACTACATCACCGATATTATCGCCATGGCCCATCAGGAAGGGCGAGAAATCGCCGCGGTGCATCCGGAGCGCTTAAGCGAAGTGGAAGGGGTAAACAACCGTCTGCAACTGGCGCGCCTGGAACGTGTTTATCAGGCCGAGCAGGCAGAGAAGCTGCTGCTGGCGGGAGTCATGTTGCGCGATCCGGCGCGTTTCGACCTGCGCGGCGAGCTGGAACATGGTCGCGATGTAGAAATCGACGTTAACGTCGTGATCGAAGGCCGCGTCACCCTTGGCAACCGCGTGAAAATCGGCGCTGGCTGCGTCATCAAAAACAGCATCATCGGCGATGATTGCGAAATCAGCCCTTATACCGTGGTGGAAGAGGCCCGCCTTGACTCCGCCTGCACCATCGGCCCGTTTGCCCGTCTTCGTCCTGGCGCTGAGCTTGAAGAGGGCGCGCACGTCGGCAACTTTGTCGAAATGAAAAAAGCGCGCCTGGGCAAAGGTTCCAAGGCGGGTCATCTGACTTATCTTGGCGATGCGGAAATCGGCGCCAATGTAAACATTGGCGCGGGCACCATCACCTGTAACTACGATGGCGCGAACAAACATAAAACCCTTATCGGCGATGACGTCTTTGTCGGCTCCGATACGCAGCTGGTGGCGCCTGTCAGCGTGGCGCGCGGCGCCACTATCGGCGCGGGCACGACGGTAACGCGCGATATCGCTGAGGATGAACTGGTCATAAGCCGCGTGAAACAGACCCATATTCAGGGCTGGCAGCGTCCGGTGAAAAAGAAGTAGTTCTCCGCGTCCTTCGGGAAGCGGTTTGGGCAGAGGGGCACATAATAAATCGCCCCCGCCCGCATCCCTTAAGGGATAAATAATAATAACCCCACTATCTACAAGGCTCGGGGCGCCCAAAAAGGGCATAACAGGTCGTCGACAACGTATGGCGAAAAGCCATAATCAGGAACCATAAACTATGTGTGGAATTGTTGGCGCAGTCGCGCAACGTGATATTGCTGAAATCTTGCTCGAAGGCTTACGTCGTCTGGAATACCGCGGTTATGACTCAGCGGGTCTGGCGGTGGTTGACAGCGAAGGGCATATGACTCGCCTGCGTCGCCTTGGCAAAGTCCAGATGCTGGCTCAGGCGGCGGAAGAACAGCCGCTGCGTGGCGGCACCGGTATTGCTCACACCCGCTGGGCAACGCATGGCGAGCCTTCTGAAGGCAATGCGCACCCGCATGTTTCCGGCCACATCGTGGTCGTGCATAACGGCATTATCGAAAACCATGAACCGCTGCGCGAAGAATTAAAATCCCGCGGCTACGAATTTATCTCCGAGACAGACACCGAAGTTATCGCTCACCTGGTGCACTGGGAGCTGGAGAAAGGCGGTACGCTGCGTGAAGCCGTACTGCGCGCTATCCCTCAACTGCGCGGCGCTTACGGCACCGTTATCATGGACAGCCGCGACCCGAGCGTGCTGCTGGCTGCCCGCTCCGGCAGCCCGCTGGTCATTGGTCTTGGCATGGGCGAAAACTTTATTGCTTCCGACCAGCTGGCGCTGCTGCCGGTAACGCGTCGCTTCATCTTCCTGGAAGAGGGCGACATTGCCGAAGTAACGCGCCGTACTGTAACCGTGTTCGAGAAATCGGGCGATCAGGTCACCCGCGAAGAAATTGAATCTAACCTGCAATACGATGCGGGCGATAAAGGCGTTTATCGTCACTATATGCAGAAAGAGATTTATGAGCAGCCGAACGCCATTAAGAGCACCCTGACCGGGCGCATCAATCATGGCGAAGTGGATCTCAGCGAGCTGGGTCCTGACGCGAACGATCTGCTCTCTCAGGTTGAGCATATTCAGATTGTCGCCTGCGGCACCTCTTACAACTCCGGTATGGTTTCCCGTTACTGGTTTGAATCGCTGGCTGGCGTGCCGTGTGATGTCGAAATCGCGTCTGAATTCCGCTACCGGAAGTCTGCGGTTCGCCGCAACAGCCTGATGATCACCCTTTCGCAATCCGGCGAAACGGCGGATACGCTGGCAGCGCTGCGTCTGTCAAAAGAGCTGGGTTATCTTGGTTCGCTCGCCATCTGTAACGTGCCAGGCTCCTCTCTGGTGCGTGAGTCCGATCTGGCGATGATGACCAAAGCGGGCACCGAAATCGGCGTTGCCTCGACCAAAGCATTTACCACCCAGTTAACCGTACTGCTGATGCTGGTGGCGAAACTGAGCCGTCTGAAAGGGCTGAGCGCCTCCATCGAGCAGGATATTGTTCATGGTCTCCAGGCGCTGCCTAACCGCATCGAACAGATGCTGGCTCAGGATAAACGCATCGAACAGCTTGCCGAAGGGTTTTCTGAGAAACACCACGCCCTGTTCCTGGGTCGCGGCGATCAATACCCTATCGCGCTGGAAGGGGCGCTGAAGCTCAAAGAGATCTCCTACATTCATGCGGAAGCTTATGCCGCAGGCGAGCTGAAACATGGCCCGCTGGCGCTTATCGATGCCGATATGCCGGTTATCGTGGTGGCGCCTAACAACGAGCTGCTGGAAAAACTCAAGTCCAACATCGAAGAAGTACGCGCCCGTGGCGGCCAGCTGTATGTCTTCGCCGACCAGGACGCTGGTTTCACCAGCAGCGAAAACATGCACATCATTCCGATGCCGCATGTGGAAGAGGTGATTGCCCCGATTTTCTACACCGTGCCGCTGCAACTGCTGGCTTATCACGTCGCGCTTATCAAAGGCACCGACGTGGACCAGCCGCGTAACCTGGCGAAATCCGTAACGGTGGAATAAGCCTCCTTAACGCGTGTTATCCTGAAGAGGTTGCCGTCTGGCAACCTCTTCTTTTTTGGCTACCCCCTGGAAAATACGCTTTCATGTTTTTGCTTAAATGGATTTCCGGCTCGCGCTTTTATGCGCTTCTGGCCTTCAGCGCCAGCGTCGAGGACGATATCGCTCGCCGCAGGCTGCATCAGCTGAAGGAGAAAATGGCGCAGTGCAGCGAGGAGCCTAAATCCCGCTATTTCGGCGTCGCCTCTTTCTTTCATGTGCTGGTCGCCAGCACGTATGCTTTGTTTTTCAGCGCCATCGCGAACGTAGCGGCATTACGCCCAACCTTTTCAGCGATCTTCGTCATAGCTGGCTTCGCCTGGCTGCTCGTTTTAATGATCCCCACTTTCCTTATTGAAAAAGGAAGGCGCGTCGGGCTGGTTGCTTTGCTTTACAGCTGGTTTTTTCACCTGGCGCTCAGCCTGGCGACGCTGATTTATGGTCTTGGCTTTCTGCCGCTCTCGCGCATTTTCGTACTGTGCTGGTGCGCCGGCGCGTTACTGGTGTGGCTTGCCTGGAAGGTGATAAACAGCCGGGAGATGAGCATCCTGGTGCGCTGGTGTTTGCGACTAAAAATGCGTCAGACGCTGACGCGACAGCTTCAGCGACGCTCTGTCAAAAAGCGCAGCAAGCCGCCTGCAATCCCTCAGAAAAGGCGTTAACGCTGGCGTAGAAAAATGACCGATCAGGATGAAAAACAGCCATCCTGCGCTATGTTTACCCTGTCATAAAAATAAAATTTACGCTTCATTTCTTTGTCATAAATTACTTTAATTGATTGATTTTTATGGTGATTACTTAAAGTAAATGCGTAAATTCCGCGCTGTCATAAAACTGTCATAATTCGTACATTTAACTGTCACCCAATTGTCCTATTTTGCAGAGCGTAGCCACTTAACAATGAATTACGTTTACCTCATGCAGGAGACATTATGAAAGTTATGCGTACCACCGTCGCAACCGTTGTCGCCGCGACCTTATCGATGAGCGCTTTCGCCGTTAACGCGGCTGCAAGCCTGACTGGCGCCGGTGCAACCTTCCCGGCGCCGGTGTATGCCAAGTGGGCTGACACTTATCAGAAATCCACCGGTAATAAGATTAACTACCAGGGGATCGGCTCTTCCGGCGGCGTGAAGCAAATCATCGCGAACACCGTGGATTTCGGTGCTTCCGATGCGCCGCTGTCTGACGAAAAACTACAGCAGGAAGGCCTCTTCCAGTTCCCGACCGTTATCGGCGGCGTGGTGCTGGCGGTTAACCTGCCGGGCTTCAAAGCGGGCGAACTGGTGCTTGATGGTAAAACCCTGGGCGATATCTACCTGGGCAAAATCAAGAAGTGGGATGACGAAGCCATCGCTAAGCTGAACCCGGGCAAAAAACTGCCTTCTCAGAATATCGCAGTGGTGCGTCGCGCTGACGGCTCCGGCACCTCTTTCGTTTTCACCAGCTACCTGGCGAAAGTGAACGAAGAGTGGAAATCCAAAATCGGCGCCGGCTCGACGGTTAACTGGCCGACCGGTCTTGGCGGTAAAGGCAACGACGGCATCGCCGCGTTCGTACAGCGTCTGCCTGGCTCTATCGGCTATGTGGAATACGCTTACGCCAAGCAGAACAACCTGACCTACACCAAACTGGTTTCTGCTGACGGCAAGCCGGTTGACCCGACCGAAGAGAACTTCTCCAACGCGGCGAAAGACGTGGACTGGAGCAAATCCTTCGCTCAGGACCTGACTAACCAGAAAGGCGAAAACGCGTGGCCGATTACCTCCACCACCTTCATCCTGGTTCACAAAGAGCAGAAGAAACCTGAGCAGGGCGCTGAAGTGCTGAAGTTCTTCGACTGGGCTTACAAAGAAGGCGCGAAACAGGCTAATGACCTGGACTACGCTTCTCTGCCGGACAGCGTGGTTGAGCAAGTTCGCGCAGCATGGAAGACCAACGTGAAGGACAGCAGCGGTAAAGCGTTGTACTAATTAGCATTACCTTTGTCCCGGAAGCCGGTAAAATTGCCGGCTTTCTGGGCTCAACTGAAAGAGTGAATTATGGCTGCCACAAAGCCTGTATTTAACCCTCCGGGGAAAAAAGGTGACATGATATTCAGCGCGCTGGTTCGTCTGGCTGCGCTGATTGTGCTTTTGCTGCTGGGCGGCATTATCGTCTCCCTTATCATCTCCTCTTGGCCAAGCATCCAGAAGTTCGGTTTCTCCTTCCTCTGGACCAAAGAATGGGATGCGCCGAACGATATCTACGGCGCGCTGGTGCCTATTTACGGCACGCTGGTGACCTCGTTTATCGCGCTGCTGATCGCGGTTCCCGTAAGCTTCGGCATTGCGCTGTTCCTGACGGAACTGGCCCCGGGCTGGCTCAAGCGTCCGCTCGGCATCGCCATTGAACTGCTGGCCGCTATCCCGAGTATCGTTTACGGCATGTGGGGCCTGTTTATTTTCGCGCCGCTGTTTGCGACTTACTTTCAGGAGCCGGTGGGCAACGTGCTTTCCGCCATCCCTTTTGTGGGCGCGCTCTTCTCCGGTCCGGCGTTCGGCATCGGCATTCTCGCGGCGGGCGTGATTCTCGCCATCATGATTATTCCTTACATCGCAGCGGTCATGCGCGATGTATTCGAGCAAACCCCGGTGATGATGAAAGAGTCAGCCTACGGCATCGGCTGCACCACCTGGGAAGTTATCTGGCGCATCGTGTTGCCGTTCACCAAAAACGGCGTAATCGGCGGCGTCATGCTCGGTCTTGGCCGCGCGCTGGGCGAAACCATGGCGGTGACGTTTATCATCGGCAACACCTACCAGCTCGACAGCCCCTCGCTCTATATGCCGGGCAACAGCATCACGTCGGCGCTGGCGAACGAATTCGCCGAAGCGGAGTCGGGCCTGCACGTGGCGGCGCTGATGGAGCTTGGCCTGATCCTCTTCGTCATCACCTTTATCGTGCTGGCGATTTCTAAAGTCATGATTATGCGTCTGGCGAAAAACGAGGGGGCACGATAATGGCGACGACTCTGGAACTGCAAACCTCGCAGGAGCTGGCGCAATCGCGCCGTAAGATGCAGGCGAAGCGCCGTACAAAAAACCGCATCGCGCTGACCTTGTCTATGGCCACCATGGCGTTCGGCCTGTTCTGGCTTATCTGGATCCTGTTCTCAACGGTAGTGCGCGGCTTTGACGGCATGTCGCTCGCCCTGTTCACCGAAATGACCCCGCCGCCAAATACGGCGGGCGGCGGTCTGGCGAACGCCCTGGCAGGCAGCGGGTTGCTTATTCTCTGGGCGACCGTTTTCGGTACGCCGCTTGGCATTATGGCGGGCATTTACCTGGCGGAATATGGCCGCAAATCCTGGCTTGCCGAGGTTATCCGCTTTATTAACGACATTCTGCTTTCCGCTCCTTCCATCGTGGTGGGTCTCTTCGTCTACACCATCGTGGTGGCGCAAATGGAGCACTTCTCCGGCTGGGCGGGCGTGATTGCGCTGGCGCTGTTGCAGGTGCCGATTGTTATCCGCACCACCGAGAACATGCTCAAGCTGGTGCCGGACAGCCTGCGCGAAGCGGCTTACGCGCTTGGCACACCGAAGTGGAAGATGATCTCCGCCATTACGCTGAAGGCGTCTGTTTCCGGCATTCTGACCGGCGTGCTGCTGGCGGTGGCGCGTATCGCGGGCGAAACTGCCCCGCTGCTCTTTACGGCGCTCTCTAACCAGTTCTGGAGCACCGACATGATGCAGCCTATCGCCAACCTGCCGGTGACCATTTTCAAATTCGCCATGAGCCCGTTTGCCGAGTGGCAGCAGCTTGCCTGGGCTGGCGTGCTGATTATTACGCTGTGCGTGCTGTTGCTGAATATCCTGGCGCGCGTGCTGTTCGCTAAACGTAAACACGGTTAATTGATGCGGCGCGGCACAACGCGGCGCCGGATAAGGAAAAGATTGCAATGAGTATGGTTGACACCACCCCGGGCAAAATTCAGGTTCGCGATTTGAACTTTTATTACGGGAAATTCCATGCCCTGAAAAACATCAGTCTGGATATCGCCAAAAACCAGGTAACGGCTTTTATCGGCCCGTCCGGCTGCGGTAAATCGACGCTGCTGCGCACCTTCAACAAAATGTTCGAGCTCTATCCGGAGCAGCGCGCAGAAGGCGAAATCCTGCTTGATGGCGAAAACATCCTTACGCACTTACAGGATATCGCCCTGCTGCGCGCTAAAGTCGGCATGGTATTCCAGAAGCCGACGCCGTTCCCGATGTCGATTTACGACAACATCGCCTTCGGCGTGCGCCTGTTTGAGAAGCTTTCCCGCGCGGAGATGGACGAACGCGTGCAGTGGGCTTTGACCAAGGCCGCATTGTGGAATGAAACCAAAGATAAACTGCACCAGAGCGGGTACTCTCTCTCCGGCGGTCAGCAGCAGCGCCTTTGCATCGCGCGCGGCATCGCCATCCGCCCGGACGTCTTGTTACTTGATGAGCCTTGCTCGGCGCTGGATCCTATCTCCACCGGGCGTATTGAAGAGCTTATCACCGAGCTTAAGCAGGACTATACGGTGGTCATCGTGACCCACAATATGCAGCAGGCGGCGCGCTGCTCGGATCACACGGCGTTTATGTATCTCGGCGAACTGATTGAGTTCAGCAATACGGACGATATCTTTACCAAGCCGAAGAAGAAACAGACTGAAGATTACATCACGGGTCGTTACGGCTGATATGCCCTGATATTTCAGGTGAGCCGCTTTTGAATCTGTCGGGCATGCGGAGTGCTAAATGGACAACCTTAATCTTAATAAACACATTTCTGGTCAGTTTAACGCGGAGCTGGAGTACGTACGTACTCAGGTGCTGACCATGGGAGGGCTGGTAGAACAGCAGCTCTCCGACGCGATTACCGCCATGCACAACCAGGACAGCGAGCTGGCCAAACGGGTTATCGAAGGCGATCAGAAAGTTAATATGATGGAAGTGGCGATTGATGAAGCCTGTGTGCGCATCATCGCCAAGCGCCAGCCGACGGCGAGCGACCTGCGCCTGGTCATGGCGATTATCAAAACTATCGCTGAGCTGGAGCGCATCGGCGACGTAGCGGACAAAATTTGCCGCACCGCGCTGGAGAAATTTTCTCAACAGCATCAGTCGCTGCTGGTAAGCCTGGAGTCGCTTGGCCGTCACACGGTGCAAATGCTGCACGATGTGCTGGATGCCTTTGCGCGCATGGATCTCGACGAAGCGGTACGCATCTACCGTGAAGACAAAAAAGTGGATCAGGAATACGAAGGCATTGTTCGTCAGCTGATGACCTACATGATGGAAGATTCCCGCACCATCCCAAGCGTGCTTACCGCGCTGTTCTGCGCGCGTTCTATCGAGCGTATCGGCGACCGCTGCCAGAACATCTGCGAATACATCTTCTATTTCGTCAAAGGCCAGGATTTCCGCCACGTTGGCGGCGACGAGCTGGATAAACTGCTGGCGGGTAAAGATCCAAAAGAGTAATCACGCCCCCTGCCCGTTAATTACGCGCAGGCTTTAGTAAATAAGCGCCGCTGGCCCGTCAGGTCAGCGGCGTTTTTTCTATGCTGACAGCCCCAAAATGCCGCCGCTCAGATAACGCGGCCCGTTTTCCTTTGACCGATCGCCCGTTTTCGCCCAGCGCAGGCTATTTTTCATTCACTAATGTGGCTATGTTAGAAAACCCTGTTAGTGAACGGAGTTGCCCGATCCATGAATAAGGAATTGATATTTCAATGGCTTGAAAAGGCGTGCGGCCAGCGACAATTAACAGCGGCGGATACCAGCGATTTTAGCGCTATGCAGATTGCCAGCCACTTTCGTCAGAAACGAAACATTGTCAGCCATCATCTGAATAACCTGCACCGCGAGCAGCGGGTCATAAAAATAAACAGTCGCCCGGTGCTTTTTCTGCCGGTTAATCAGTTGCGGGAACGACACGGCCTGGCAGTGCGTCAGATGGAATATGCTTCTCTTGCCGGATTGCTGGAAGACCGACAGGACAGCCTTGAGACGCTGATTGGCGCGCAGGGCAGCTTGCAGGAGGCTATCCGTCAATGCAAGGCGGCTATCAGCTACCCGGGCAGCGGCCTGCCGGTATTGCTGAAAGGACCTACGGGCACCGGCAAAAGCTTCCTGGCCGGCCGTCTCTGGCGTTACGCTATTGAACAACACATCCTCGCCCCGGATGCGCCCTTCCAGGTGTTTAACTGCGCGGAATACGCTAACAACCCGGAACTGCTCACCTCCAAGCTTTTTGGTCATGTTAAAGGGGCTTTTACCGGCGCCGACAGAAACGTTGAAGGGTTGATCGAGGCGAGCGACGGCGGCGTGCTGTTTATTGATGAGGTGCACAGGTTAACGCCGGAAGGCCAGGAAAAGTTGTTCCACTTTATGGATAACGGCACCTGGCGGCGGCTTGGCGAGAGCAGCCAGGAACGGCGAGCCTGCGTGCGGCTTATTTTCGCCACCACGGAGGAACCGGATAAACACTTCCTGGCGACGTTTATTCGCCGTATCCCGATGATAGTGAAAATTCTGCCAGTGGCGGAGCGCGGTCAGTATGAACGCATGGCTTTTATCTGGCATTTTTTCCAGACCCAGGCGCGCCAGCTCGGGCACGATCTGGCGGTAGACGGCGAAATCATGCAATTGCTGCTGGAGGAGCCGGTAGAAGGCAACGTGGGCGGCCTTGAGAACCTGATCAAAAACGTCTGCGCTAATGCCTGGGCGTTCGGACAGCGCCGGGAGGCGATCCTGGAGGTCAAAGCCGGACATATTCCGGATAAGCTGTTGCCGGGCCGTCCGCTGCTGCCGCTGCTCAGTCAGGAAAAGGTGATTATTCTTCGCGACAGTCAGGGCGCGCCGGTACTTGCGGGCAGGCAACAGGAGTATGAGAGGCTAACCCGTAATGTCTGCGGCCTTTGCCTTGAACTGTCGCGCGAAAACATCAGTTCGCGCGCCTTTGGCAAACTCGTTTATCAGAACGTTACCCAGTATCTTGATGCGCTGATGAACAAAGAGAGCGAAATGGCGCAGCAGGAAAAGCGGCTGCGCTTTATTGAGGATGCCGGCAAGCTTATCGCCGCCAACTACGATCTGGCGCTAAGCGGCGAATTTGCTTTTCTCACCGGCCGTTACCTCACCAGCCTGCCGTTGACGCTGCGCGAACCCGATGAAAGCTCCCGGCAGATTATGGCTAACTGGCTGAGTCAGGAAGCGGGGCTGGCGCACCGGGTGGCGCAAAAACTTATCGAAGTCATCGTAGCGAAATACGATCTGCTTATTACCACGCTGGACCGGGCCGCCATTACCGCTATCGTCAGCAATGCCATTGACGCCACCGTCAGCAGCAAAATAAAAGCGGTGATTGTGGCGCATGGCTATTCCACCGCCAGCAGCATCGCCAGCGTGGCAAACCGGCTTATCGGCGAGAAAATTTATCATGCGATGGACATGCCGGTAGATGTCGCTTTCAGCGACGTAAGCCGCGCCATTCTTGATTATCTGCAACATACCGACACCAGCGCCGGGGTGATGATCCTTATCGATATGGGCTATAGCCGCGAAATCGCCGACACGCTGCTCGAAGCTATCCACGGGCCGCTGGTGGTGGTTGATAACGTCACAACGCGTCTTGCGCTGAATATCGCCAGCGAGATCGCGTTATCTAAAAGCATTGAGTCGATAGCGGAAGAGATTGTGCCGCTCAACCGCTCAAGCTGGGATATACATTACCCGCGCCATAAAAAAGAGAAGGCGTTGCTGGTCACCTGCGTTACCGGCATTGGCACGGCGTTTAAGTTTAAGAATCTGATGGAAAAAAGCCTGTTGGCCGATTTCAACATCAACATCATCGCCTGTGAATTTACCCGCCTGAAACACCAGCCGAACGCGCTTTTTACCCAGTATGACGTTATCGCCATCATCGGCACGCTGGATCCGCAGGTAAACGGGGTGCCTTATATGGGCATCGAAGAGCTGCTCGGCGAGCAGGGTCACGCTAATTTAACGCAGCTGCTGAACGGGTATTTAACGGAGAAACAGATAAACGCCATTAACCAGAATATGGTGCGAGAGTTTTCACTGCATAATGTGGTTAACTCTCTGACTATCCTTAACGCCAGCAAAACGCTGGGGTATATAGAAGAGATTATTGCCGAATGGCAGCAGACGCTGGGCTTCACCTTCTCCAATAACCTGATCATCGGCCTTTATGTGCACCTTAGCTGTATGATCGAGCGCCTTGTTATGCGCAATGAGATAACCCATTACCGCAATCTTGAACGCTTTAGCGAACGGCACGGCGATTTTATCGCTATGGTGAACCGCTCTTTCCAGCGCTTTAAGTCGCTCTATAACATTTCTCTGCCGGTGGCGGAGATAGGGTATATCCACGATATCTTTGAGTTGCGGGTGGCGGAGTTCAGCCAGTGAAAGCGGGGCGGGCAGGCCGCCCCGTGAGGGTTAGTATTCCACTTTCCACATATAGCGACGCGTGGTCAGCGGGTGATGACGCGCCTGTGAAAGCGCCAGGTTATAAACGTCCAGCAGCGCAGTGTGGAACAGACCGCAGAAATATTCGCGCACCGCTTCCGGCAGAGCATTGATGCCCTGTTCTCTGGCGTCAATTACTTGCAGCTTGCCGCCATACTGACGAATAAAACGAATGGCGCGCTCATCCAGCGCGCGGGTGCGGCCTTCGCTTTGCAGCAATACAAACGGCGTGCCCTCTTCGGTAATTTCAAACGGGCCGTGGAAATATTCGCCGCTATGCACGCTGGCGGAGTTAATCCACTGCATCTCCAGCAGAATGCAAATAGACTGCTGGTGCGCGGCGCCGAACGACGGTCCGCTGCCCATCATGTAAATCACCTTGTCATCTTTGTAAGTCTGGGCGAAGCGCTGCGCATCCTCCTGCACTTTGCGCTGCCCATCGCGCACTACGTTTTCGAACTGCTCAAAAGCGCCAACCATGGTTTCATACTGGGCGTAGCCTTCCGTCTGTTGCAGCAGTTCCAGCGCCAGCCATAAGCCGTAAGCGGCTTTTTGCTGTGCCGGGTCGACGGTTTCCGGGTAGCGCGCCCAGCGGTATTCGATAACCGCATCGCTGTGCTCGCAAAGCGGCGAAGCCGGCGCAAAGGTAAGGCCCACCGTGGCGGCGCCTCTGGCTTGCGCCACCCGTGCCGCTTCTACTGTTTCGGGCGTATTGCCCTGCTGTGAAGCCAGAATCACCAGGCTATTTTCGCCGAGCGCCTGCGGCGTGGCGTGTACAAATTCGTTGCTGGTGATATAGCCCACCGCGAGTTTTTTCGCTTCGCAATCGAGAAAATATTTCGCCGGGTAAAAACCCGTTAACGAACCGCCGCAGCCAACAAAATAGACGCGTTCAATAGCGGGCTTATTCTGCAAAAGCGTGCTGATAATTTTTCGTGACTGCTCATGAGGATGTGACATTTTCTTCTCCTTCAGGCGTAAAGGGTCCTCCGCGCAAGGCGGATAACAGTAAGTGGCTGAGTTAATTAGGCTGCTTGTTTGCTTTTCATTTTCTGATGAAATTGCGGATCTTTCGGAATGGCCGGGTTAATGCCTTTTTCCGGCGCGAGCTTTGCGCACAACATTTGCAGCGGAATAATGTATTCAAAGACGCTGAAATCTTTATCGTTAATAAAGGGAAAGCGCATATTTTTGCCGTTCTCTTCCACCTGGCTGCCGATGCGGTAAATATGGTTTGTCCACTGCGAGAGAATAGCCACCAGATTTTCGCTGCGTTCGTCAGGGCGATTATCAAGCATAATCAGCGCCGAGCCGCTGTTGAAGGCGTTATATATGCCGTGGATAAACTCCTCGAATTCGTAGCCGGAAACCGGGCAGCGCAGCGTCTCCAGCAGCTTCAACGCCCCTTCCTGCGCTGTGCCGTAAAGTTCCGGCGGCGCCACCAGGCGCAGATCCTGGCTTTCGGCGAGCGGGCGCGCCGGGCCTTGCGCCCAGGCGGCGGAGGCGTCAATCACCGCAGGCAGATGGCGGAACGTCTTTGCCATGCGCGCTTTTACTTCCTCCAGCTGCGACTGAGTAATCGCGTTGCGCTGCCCGGCCACGCTGAGCGCCAGCAGCATCAGATTCAGCAGCGTGCAGAGGTAGCCTTTGGTTTTCGCGCCCGCTTTTTCTTCGCCGCAGGGCACGGTCAACACATGATCCGCCACGCGATCGATAGTCGCATTCTCCACGCCCGCCATCGATGCCGTTACATGGCCCGCTTCCCGGGCGCGCTTCATTGCTTCAAGCGTAGAGAGGCTGCCGCCGCCCTGGGAGATGCCGATCAACAAAGCCTTGCCGCCGCGCGCCAGCGTGGCGCTGTCGAGTAAAAAAGGATAACTGACGTCTACCGGCACGTGACACCACTGCTGCATAACGCGTCTCGCGGTGAGCGCGCCATGGTAGGAGGTGCCGGAGCCGGTAAGGATTATCCGCGTTACCCCTTGCTCTGAAAGGGCGCTTGCGGCCTGCGTTAAATCGTCACGGCGTTGGTCCAGCATCGCCAGCAGGCGTTGCGGCGCCTCGTTCATGTAATCTTCCATCTGCATTGTAAAAACCCTCAGTTAAAGAATGCCCAGCGCGCTGGCCAGCAAGCCAAACGCCACGGTGCCCAACAGAACCCAGTTAATGCTGACGCCTTTGCGGATGAGCTTGTACATCCCCAGCGTGAAGAGCAGCGGCAGCAGCGAAGGCAGAATTTTGTCGAGAAAATCCTGCACTTTGACGGTGGTGTTGCCGGTGGTGAAGCTCAGCGGCGTGTGAATATCAATCATGGTGGCGGTCATGGCGCCGACCACCATCAGCCCTACAATCGAGGCGATGTAAGTCACCCGGTCCATTAGCCCGCTCTGATAGATGCGCATCAGCCAGGTGGTGCCGGCGCGGTAACCGAGCTTTAGCCCGTACCAGCGGCAGAAGAGGTGCGGCAGGTTATAAACCAGCAGCGCCACGACAGGCCCGAGCACGCTGCCTTGTTGGGCGAAATAAATGCCCATCCCGGCGGCGATAACTTTAAGAGAACCCCAGAAGATAGAGTCGCCAATGCCCGCCAACGGCCCCATCAGGCTGGTTTTAACGGCGTTGATCGACTCCTCATTAAATTCCGGATTGCGGCGGTTCTCCTCTTCCATGGCGATAGCCAACCCGAAGATAAACGTCGACAGGTGCGGCGTGGTGTTGAACAGCACCAGGTGGCGCTGGAGCGCCCGGCTTAGCGCTTCACGCGTGTTATATATTCGGCGCAGCGCCGGACTCATGATAAAAGCGCAGCCCATGTGCTGCTGGCGCTCGTAGTTCCATGAGCCCTGAAGAGTAAAGGAGCGCCAGAAGACGCTGCGCAGATCCCGTGCCGTTACTTTTCCCTCTGTTTGTGTCTGTGCGTCAGCCGTCGCTTTTTCGTCGAGATGTTCCGTTAACTGACTCATGGTTATGCCTCCGGCTGTTGGTTGCTAAGGAACTGGCTGATGATGAAGGCCAGCACCACCGAAAAGAGCGCAATCGCGATAATATCCAGCCCGGTATAGGCGGCGATAAGAAAGCCCAGACCGAGATAGGGCAGCAGCTTGGTGCTGAGCATCATGTTGATAAGCAAGGCGAAACCCAGCGCCGGCAAAATCTTACTGGCGATGACAAGGCCATTGGTGATAACTGGCGGGATAGCATCCAGAAACCAGGTGACGGCGGATGAACCCAGCAGGATGGCGAAAAACACCGGCAGAAAGCCGCTCAGGAAATAAAGCACCGTGGGGCCGCCCAGATGCATAAATGCCACCATGCGAGTGTTGCCTTGTTCGGCGTAGCGGTCGGCAAGATGACCAAAGCGGGCATTGGCGACGCGCACCAGAATCCCCAGCGTCTGCGCCAGCATAGAAACCGGAATAGCGATGGCCAGCGCCGCTTCAGGCCCGCGTCCGGACATAATGGAAAAGGCGGTCGCAAGGATAGCGCCGGTGACAATATCGGGCGGATGGGCGGCGCCAATCGCCACGTTGCCAAGAAAAATCAGCTCAAGCGTGGCGCCGATAAGGATCCCTTCCGTCATGTTGCCGCAGACCAGGCCTGTCAGGGTACACATCACCAGCGGGCGATCGATCATCGTCACCCCCAGCAAACGCCCTTCCAGAATGCCCAGCGCGGCGATAAGCCCCAGCAGGGTTGCAGTCAGCAACATGGTTTTCTCCTTATACTTTCTCGTTGAGCAGCTCCGCAGAGTGCGCCGGCACCTGGCGCATCTCCATCCGGATGCCTCTCTCTTTCATTTGCCGGCTGTCGGAAAGCTCCTCCGGCGTCAGATAGATGGCTTTGCCGAACTGCTGAGCGCCCTCTTTTTGCGCGATGCCGCCAAAGTTCACCGCGTCAATACCCGGCACTTTTTCCACCAGTTCCAGCGTCTCGCGGGTATTTCCCAGCACGATCATCACTTTTTTGTGGTCGAGCTTGCCGCTGTTGAGCTTTGTCGCCGCCTGGTCGACAGTGGCGATATCCAGCGTGACGCCCGCCGGTTTAGCGAGGTTAAGGGACATGGTGATAAAAGGATCGCTGGCGGCTTTTTTATCCGCGACGATGATGTAGTCGATATCCAGCGCGCGGGTCCAGGCAAAGACAACCTGACCATGCAGCAGGCGGTAATCAATACGAACGAGTTTTATCATGGGTGATCTCCGGCAATTTCTGTGGGGGATTGCAATACGGCGTTGATAAAGACGATAGATTCCCGGGCGGTCGCCGTGGCGTAGTTAATCGCCTCTTTGACGCTTTGCGCTTCGCAGAGTAAAAACTCCAGCAGCAGCGTAAGGTTAACGCCCGCAACCACATAAACGTTGTCATGGCGCAGCACGGTTCTGGCGGCGCTGTTATTCACGCTGCCGCCCAGCAGGTCGGTAAAGATCACCACCTCCTCGCCTGCGGCCTGAATCACCAGCTCTTCAAATACACGCTCCAGCTGTTCCGTGGTGGCTATTTCACCCTGATAAGCGCAAACAGGCTTTACGCCATGCTCTTCGCCAATCAGCAACGCCAGACTTTCCACCACGCCGGTGGCGAAATTACCGTGGCTGGCTACATAAACATGTTTCACCTGTTCATCCTCTTTTTGGGTTAGCTTGTTGGGCTGAAGTTAAAAGAGCAAAAGCCGTGCCATAAATTAAATATTTTAATTATCAATAACTTATTTTGAGTTATTGACACTAAGAACAAGAGGCCTGGCACAAAGGAGAAGCGGGAAAGGGAAAAGCTGACACTGCGAAGCGGGAACGTGACGGTGGTTGCGTTAATAAAGCCAGCGCGCAAGAACATTTCCCGAAGCGGCTGATTTTACGCAATACTTTTACAGCCACTCCGAGGCGTATAAAAAGGAATATGCTTGTGAAACGTCTGCTTACCCCGTTTGCTCTGCTTATCGCTGCTTCCGCCATGCCGCTGCGCGCGGCGCCACTGCCCGCTACGCCCGACCAGACGGTGCCGCTCAATCAGTTCATCACCCAGGTAAACGCCGATAAATCGGTCACGTTCCGTCTTTTCGCCCCTGGCGCTAAACGCGTTGCTGTCGTCACCGGCTCAACCGCAGACAGCATGGTTTCGCATGAGATGAAAAAAGAGGCGAACGGCGCATGGACGTGGAAAAGCGAGCCGATGAAGCCCAACCTGTATGAATATTTCTTTGATGTGGACGGCTTTCGCTCTATTGATACGGGCAACCCCTATGTGAAGCCGCAGCGCCAGCCTAATACGTCGCTGGTTCTGGTGCCCGGCAGCATTATTGATGACCGGGCGGTGCCGCATGGCGATGTGCTCGCGCTGAGTTACCACTCCAGCGCCCTGAAATCGGAGCGTAAGGTTTACGTCTGGACGCCGCCGGGCTATAGCCAGGAGAGCGATCCGCTGCCGGTGCTCTACTTCTATCACGGCTTCGGCGATACCGGGCTTTCGGCTATTACCCAGCTACGCATTCCGCAGATCATGGATAACCTGCTCGCCGAAGGCAAAATCAAACCGATGCTGGTGGTGGTGCCGGATACCGAAACGGACATCAGCGACGCGGTGCCGGAAAACTTCCCGGCTGCCGACAGACGCAAAGATTTTTACCCCCTCAATGCCCGGGCGGCCGACAAAGAATTAATGAACGATATTATTCCGCTGATCGGACAGCGTTTTAACGCCCGTAAAGATGCCGAGGGCCGTGCGCTGGCGGGGCTTTCGCAAGGCGGCTATCAGGCGCTGGTTTCCGGCATGAGCCATCTGCAAAGCTTCGGCTGGCTGGCCTCTTTCAGCGGCGTAACCACCGCAACGGTGCCGAATGACGAGGTCACGAAGCAGCTTTCGCGCGCTGAAGATATTAACCAGCAACTGCGCAACTTCACGCTGGTCGTCGGCGATAAAGACAGCGTGACCGGGAAAGACATTGCCGGGCTGAAAACCGAGCTTGAGCGCCAGAAAGTGAAGTTCGATTACGTCGAGTATCCGGGGGCTGGACATGAAATGGATGTCTGGCGACCTGCCTATGCGGCGTGGGTGCAGAAGATTTTTAACTAAGCGGCAAACGGGTCAGCCGCGCTGGCTGACCCGGGCAGTTAATCGAAATCGATATGCAGACGGTATTTTGCGCAGTGCAGACACTGAAATAAATAGCCCTGACAGGAGCCGTTATTAAAGAGCACCTTTTCCAGATCCTCTGTTTGCAGACCACTGTCAGCGCAATCACTTTCTAAGTCGGCAAATTCGCTTAACCGATCCTTTATCTCTTTCCAGCCGACATAACCGACAAAAGCGCAAAAATCGTCGCAGTGAGCAAGCCAGTGCTCTTGCTGCCAGCCGAGATAGCCAGGAGTTCGCTCCACCAGCTCCGCCACCTGCTCAAGCGTAATCGCGCCCGTGGTTCCCTGCGCTTCGCCTTTCTCGTTGAAGGCATAGTCTACCCCTTCAAGACTGGCGTCATCCTGAAAGACGCCGTTAAATTTTTGCGCCGCCGCGCCGCTCGCTATACACCACGGGCAAAAGGCGTTTATGTTTTCAACGCTATAAAATGGCCCGCTGTAGTAAAGAGGCGTAGCCTGCTGACAACAATCGCACTTCACCGTTTTGCCGGTTTCGAATGCGCCGGTTTCCAGCGGGCGAGGGTGATATTTAAACAGAGGGAGGGGGCGAATGGCGTCAGTCATCAGTAACGTCCTGTTGGTTGATAAAGCATGCGCCTGCGAACAGGCGCGAAGGGTTAACGCGTTACATCCCACCCGCGCGCCCGCCAGAGCGCGGGAAGCTGTTCAAGCCCGGTAAACGCCGTCACATTCGGGTGATCGAGCGGCGGATTGTGCGGGTCGGCGCAAAAGTAATAAACCTGCATGCCTGCGGCAATGCCCGCTTTTGCTCCTGCCGCGGAGTCATCCACCAGAATGCAGTTTTCTACATTGACCTGCATCGCATCGGCGGCAAAGTGCATTAACGCCGGGTCGGGCTTCCAGCGCTGAATGTCGTAGCCGCTGTAAAGTTTATCGGGAAAATGGCGCAACATGCCGGTTTTGCCGAGCGACTGCTGCATCTTGCTCACCGGCCCGTTGGAAACAATGCACATCGGCGCCGTGACGCTTTCAAGCAGCGCCGCCGCGCCCGGGATCTCCACCAGCTCCGTCTCAAAAAGCCGCGCCACCTCGGCGCGATAGACCGGCTCCATCTCTCCCTTTGGCAGGCTTACGCCATATTCGGCGCTGATGGTATCGATGATTTCATAGAGCTTTACGCCCTTGAACCGCTTAAACACCTCTTCCAGCTCAAGCTGGATACCCCACCGCGCGAACATATGGACATACGCGCGCGAGCAGATGACTTCGCTGTCGACCAGCGTGCCATCGCAATCGAAAAAGATCGCTTCAATACGGGACATGCCGTTTCCTGTTAATGCAAGTTGAACGTTTACTCTAAGCGGTTTGCGCCACGCAATCGATGCCGTATAAGCAAATTCAATGAAAAAAAGTGTGTGACAAGCGTCAACCTCGCGGCTTTTTGGTATAGGATAGCGGCGAATTTTCCCTCCTTTTGCACGGAATTGAGAATGAGCCAACAACAGACTGCCCAGGGCTCCGGCCAGGGGTTGCTTGAGCGCGTGTTTAAACTTCGCGAGCACGGCACCACGGCGCGCACTGAAGTGATTGCCGGTTTTACCACTTTCCTGACGATGGTTTATATCGTTTTTGTTAACCCGCAAATTCTGGGCGCGGCGGGGATGGATACTCACGCGGTATTTGTCACCACCTGTCTGATTGCCGCGTTCGGCAGCATCCTGATGGGGCTGTTCGCCAACCTGCCGGTAGCGCTGGCGCCGGCAATGGGGCTGAACGCCTTTTTCGCTTTTGTTGTGGTAGGCGCAATGGGCCTTTCCTGGCAGGTGGGGATGGGCGCCATTTTCTGGGGCGCCGTCGGCCTGCTGCTGCTGACTATTTTCCGCGTGCGTTACTGGATGATTGCGAATATCCCGGTCAGCCTGCGCGTTGGCATCACCAGCGGCATCGGTTTGTTTATCGGCATGATGGGCCTGAAAAACGCGGGCGTGATTGTCGCTAACCCGGAAACGCTGGTCAGCATCGGCAACCTGACTTCTCACAGCACGCTGCTGGGGGCGCTTGGCTTCTTTATTATTGCGGTTCTCGCTTCGCGCAATATTCACGCTGCGGTGCTGGTTTCTATTATCGTGACCACCCTGCTGGGCTGGATGCTTGGCGATGTAAATTACAACGGCATTGTCTCTGCGCCGCCGAGCGTGCTCTCTGTGGTCGGTCAGGTGGATCTCGCCGGTTCGCTGAATATCGGCCTGGCGGGCGTTATTTTCTCCTTCATGCTGGTTAACCTCTTTGACTCCTCCGGTACGCTGATTGGCGTGACCGACAAAGCGGGCCTGGCCGACGAGCAGGGCAAGTTTCCTCGCATGAAGCAGGCGCTTTATGTCGACAGCGTCTCTTCTGTTGCCGGTTCTTTTATTGGCACCTCTTCGGTGACGGCTTACATTGAATCGTCATCCGGCGTTTCCATTGGCGGGCGCACCGGTTTGACCGCCATTGTGGTCGGTCTGCTGTTCCTGCTGGTGATTTTCCTTTCGCCGCTGGCGGGCATGGTGCCGCCGTATGCGGCCGCAGGCGCGCTGATTTACGTGGGCGTGCTGATGACCTCCAGTCTGGCGCGCGTGAAGTGGGATGACCTCACGGAAGCGGTGCCGGCGTTTATCACCGCCGTGATGATGCCGTTTAGCTTCTCCATTACCGAAGGCATCGCGCTGGGCTTTATCTCTTACTGCATCATGAAGATTTTCACCGGACGCTTTAAAGATCTCAGCCTTTGCGTAGTGGTGGTCGCTCTGCTGTTTGTGCTGAAGATTGTTTTTATCGACGCGCACTAAGTTTTAATTAAAAAGAAGAGGGCCAGCATTGCTGGCCCTTTTTGTTAGTTGCGCACCCGCTGGATATAGTCGGCGAAGGCGGTCAACTGACCGGTAAGATGGTCCAGCGTGCTTTGATCGATAACTTCGCCCGTCTGCGGGTCAACTTTGTTCTGAATCACGCCGCCCATAAATTCCGGCTTGTTCATTACCATGGCGTCTAAAAAGACCAGGATCTGGCGCAGATGATACTGGCAGCGCGCGCCGCCGATGGCGCCCATTGAACTGGTCTGAATCAATACAGGCTTGCCTGCAAGCGGCTGCTCCGGCAGGCGGGAAAGCCAGTCGATAGCGTTTTTCAGGCCGCCCGGCACCGAGTAGTTATACTCAGGCGTCACGATCACCACGCCGTCCGCCTGACGGATCTGCTCCGCTATCGCTTCAACGCTTTCGGGAAACCCTTCTTCCTGCTGAATGTCCGCGTCATAGAGCGGAATATCGCCAATAGAGGGCAATGCGCTCACCTCCATGCCTGCCGGCGCGATCTTCGGCAACGTGCGCGCCACCATAGCGTTAAACGAACCTTTGCGCAGGCTTCCCAACAGCGTGACAACTTTCAGCGTTTCAGACATGGCGACTCCTTCGGTCAGGGATAAAAGATCAGTTGAGTATAAGCGTTTTCTCGACGGGAAAACTGGTAAAGCGCATCAGGCGCGCATCCGGCCCCTGCGTGCGTTTTTGCGTGTCCGGCAGGCCGCGCCAGCCCTGCTGCGCATCAAATTCCCAAAGCTTGAGCTTATCTGTGGTTGGCGAGACGGCTATCGCCCACACCAGCACATCTTCCGCGTCGCTGACAGCCTCGACATTGGGCGTATCGGCCACGCGCAGCCTGCCTGCGCCCGGCAGCAGTTGCAACTCTTGCTCCGGGTGGCCGGTAAGCTTCAGCAGGCTACGGCGCAGCGTCAACAGCTGAGATTTCGCCTCCGCCGGATCGTTCTGGTTGGCAATCCAGATGGTTTCGTTGCTGGTCAGGCCGGGTTCGTTGCGGGACGCTAACGGGTTGGTAAGGTTGCGGGCAGCGCGCCGTAGCTCCATCCCAAGCCCGCAGCGGCCATCGGTCGCCAGCGCCACGCCTACCATATTTCCTGCATAAGAAAGGGAGAAATCGGCAAGGGTTTCGTCGCTGAAATGCGGCCGCCCCTGTGGGTTGCGGCTCAGGGAAGGCAATTCCTTAAAGCCATAAAGCATGAACACCAGCTCCGCCAGCAGCGAGCGCGAGGCGAGATAACGGTGGCGGCGGTGCTCTGGTAATTCCCGCGCCTCGTTACGGCATTCGTCGTTTAGTCTTGGCGAGATAACGTTGTCAGCGTTAAAGGTCCCTCGTGCAAAATGCGTTGCCATTTGTCGCTCCGTGATAATGGTCAGATAGTGATAAGGCGTAAAACATACAAACCGGGTGAATGGTGGATCTGAAGTCAATCAGCAAAATTATGCTTAGGTTTTAATGCGAAAACGGTTAGCTGAACAGACCAGTTGAACCATCTTTACAAATATATCTTTACCGTGAGGGTTACGGCACGCTTTCGGCGCCGGTTTGCACAGTGGTTTTCACCACTTCGCTTAGCTGCGCCAGCTTGCGTCATTGCGCGCCGCGGCTGAGTCAGAAAGGCACCGGCGCAGGGCGACAAACGCAAAGCTGCCTGCGGTGCCGGGCATTCATCCCGTCGATGTGATGATCGTGATTCCGTTTAATGGCGCCGAAGAGTGGAGTTTTGGCGGCGGCCGGATGTTTAATCCAGCGTCTCTACCTGCGTCCAGTTGTAGTTAGTCATCACCAGCTGGCGCGGCGCGCTTACCATGCCGTAACGCGCCTGCTGGCGGGAAAGAAAAAATGCCCGCCACTTTTCAGGAAGCCGCGCGGCGCGGTAGCGCAGCAGGGTGCTGTGCCAGAAGGGCGGCGGCAGCGGCGTGTTCTTATAGCGCGCCTGAATTTCATCCCGCCAGCTGGAGCGCAACAGCCGCTGCGCCAGCTCTCTGCGCGCCGCCGCGCTGGCTTTATCGGGAATGCCCGCAAGCAGCAGCTGGCCGGGCAGCGCCACCAACTGAAGTTCACTAATGCAGGTGGGCTTAGCGCGGTACGCTTCCCAGATCGTCTGCAACTCAGCAAGGTTTTCCGGCCGCTGCTGGCGTTGATAAAGGGGCAGGGTAACGGCCAGAAAAGTAAAATGCAGACCATCAAGCGGCATCGCGTCCGCCAGCGGGTCGCCTTCGGCAAGCGCATTGACCTCTGTAAGCAGGCTTCGCAGCGCAGGCGAAAGCGGAGGCTGAATGCCGGTCGCCGGGGCAAATTTATCTTTATTGTAATAGTCACCTTCCATCGCTTCGCCAGTCGAGCGCGCCTGGCGCCAGAGCGCGAGCGTACGCGCGCTGGTTTCGTCATAAAGCGAGGTTAAATCGGTTTTCGGCATGGCAACGTCTCTGAAAAGAGAAAGAAGAAAGTAACCTGTAACTTTAGTCAGGCGATATCGCTAATCCAATACCCTGCGCCATAAATAATATTCCGACATTAACAATATCGGTCTGACTTTAGGAATGGTTGAATAACGGTTAACAATGCAGAATATTCTTTTTAATAAATCGCTGTCGGGAGAGATGATATAAGCCATAAAAAAGATTGTGCATGATAATAACGCTACCGTAAAAGAGAGCGCATTTTCTAATTTGCGGATTTTAACTTTGCTTATGCGGCGCGGCGTCATATCAATATGCTCACACGGTCTTTCAGCGCGGCGTCTTTCATTCCTATGATGCTCTTCCTTAACGTAATGAAAGGAAAGCCACCATGACCGTCACCCATGCTATTTCCCCACAAGCGTTTCCGTTATTAAATTTACGCCGCGTTGCCGGAAATATTGGCGCTGAAATTCGCGATATTGAATTATCCGCTAACGTAAGCGATGAATTATTTGCGCAGATAGAAGCGGCGTTGCTGAAATATAAAGTGCTCTTTTTCCGCAATCAAAACCATTTAACCGATGAGGCGCATCAGGCTTTTGGCGCACGCTTTGGCAAAATTGTCGCGCACCCTACCGTCCCGGCGCCAACGGGCACCAAACTGTTTGAACTGGACGCGTCTAAGGGCGGCGGCCGTGCGGACTCCTGGCACACTGATGTCACTTTTGTAGAGGCTTTCCCGAAAATCTCTATTCTGCGCGGCGTGACCATTCCGGAATATGGCGGCGACACCGTGTGGGCCAACACGGTGCTGGCGTATGAGCGGCTGCCCGAAGCGCTTAAGCGCTTTGCCGAGTCGCTGCGCGCCGTGCACAGCAACGATTACGACTATGGCGCTGAGCGCATCGTTGCTGAAGAGCACCGCGTTCAGCATCATCGCCAGGTATTTGTCTCCTCTGTCTGGGAAGCGGAACACCCGGTAGTGCATGTGCATCCGCAGACCGGCGAGCGAGCGCTGCTGCTGGGCCATTTCTTTAAACATCTGGTGGGCTTTAGCAGCCGCGAGTCGGCACGTATTTTCGAGCTACTGCAAAACCGCGCCATTCAGCTTGAAAACACGGTTCGCTGGCAGTGGCAGCAGGGCGATGTGGTTATCTGGGATAACCGCAGCACTCAGCACTACGCCGTGAACGATTACGGAAACCAGCCTCGCGTGGTGCGCCGTGTGACGGTGGAGGGGGATCCGGCCGTCGCCGTTGATGGTAGCCGCAGCCGCACTGTTTCCCGTCCGCAGCCTGCCGGGCAGCAGGTCGCCTGACTGAAAAGGACGCCGAAAATGCAAAGACGTGACCTGTTAAAAGCGATGGCGGCCTTCGGGGTTTACGCCATGATGCCTGCGCTGGCGCGCGGGGCGAACGGCGCGCGCAAGTTTGAAGGCGTTACGCTGAACGTTTCTACCTTCAGCGCCGCCTGGCCGAAGCTGCTGCGCCAGTGGCTGCCGGAGTTTGAAGCGCTGACCGGCGCCCGGGTGCAGCTTGATACCCCCTCTTTCCCGGTTTACAACCAGCGGGCAGACCTGGAGCTTTCCACCAAAGGCTCCGCTTATGACGTGGTCAACGTCACCTTTATCTACACCAGCCGCTGGATCAACGCAGGCTGGCTCACGCCGCTGGACAGCTTTATTGCCGACCCAAACCAGACCTCGCCGCAATGGGACCTGAACGATTTCCTGCCCGCCGCGCTGGCGCCGGAAACCGGACGCGACGGCAAGCTCTACGGTATTCCTTATGTGGTGGAAGCGATGCTGGCAGGCGCTTCCCGTTTCGATCTTATTCAGCAGGCCGGGCTCGGTTTTCCTCAGACGACGGACGATCTGCTAAGCGTGCTGAGGGCGGTGAATAAGAAAGCGCGCGTATCGGGTTACATTACCGATAACCACTACGGCTGGACATTCATCCCTTACTTGCAGGCTTTCGGCGGCAACGTCTTCCGCACGCCGCCGGACGATCTTTTCCCTGTGCTGGATTCTCCGGAAGCGGTGGCGGCGGCGGACTATTTTGCCAGTCTTATTCGCGAATTTGGCCCCAACGGCGGCATTACCTATACCGCCGACCAGTCGCTCCAGGCGCTTAAACAAGGGCGCGTGAATTTTTCCGACGCCAGCCAGACCTACCTGGCGCAGCTGGCCGACCCCTCGTCCCGCACGCTGAAAACCGCGAGTTTCGGCCAGATGGTGAGCGGGCCGAAAGGGCGCTTCCCGGGCATGGCGGTGCATGCGCTGGGCATTCCCGTCGGTTCGAAAAACAAGGAGGCCGCCTGGGCTTTTATTCAGTGGGCGCTTTCTAAACAGCTTACTCGCCGGGCGATTGGCGCGGGATACGGCTCGCCGACGCGGCGCAGCGACATCGACTCTCAGGCGTTTCGCGGCAAGCAGGTCGTCAACGGCATCGATCTGGCGCAGCTGTCGCTGGACGCCATTGAGCGTGCGGGCAGCGGCGGCTACATGAAATACCGCACCGTGGAAGTCTATCCGCAGGTGGATCAGCAACTGAACAAGGCCATTGCGCTTATCGCTTCCGGACAGCTTTCGGCGAAGCAGGCGATGGCGCAGGCGCAGGCGGGCACGATTTCCGACCTTAAGCGCGCAGGCGTGAAAATCTAAGCGGAGGCGCGAATGAGTCAACCGATAAGCTGGCGAGCGCGGCGGCGCAACGCGCTGCTGGTAGGGCTTTCGCCGTCGCTGGCGGTGCTGGCGCTGCTTACCATCGTGCCGGCGCTGGCGCTGGTGACGGCAAGCTTCACGCCGTTCAGTCTGACCAACCCGCAGGCGTCGTTCAACTTCCAGCAGCCGCTGATTAACTACCAGCAGTTGCTGCATGATGAACGCTTTCTCAATTCTGTCGTCACGCAGATGAAGCTTTCGGTGGCGAGCGTCTTCTTTCAGGTGCTGATGGGACTGCTGCTGGCGCTGCTGCTTAACGGCGAAACGCGCCTGCTGCATGGCGTGCGCACGCTGCTGCTGATCCCGATGGTGCTGCCGCCGATTATCGTGGCGCTTATCTGGAAGATTATCTACACGCCGGACATCAGCCCGCTACACCAGGTGCTGGACCGGCTCGGTTATCCGCTCGACTCGCTTATCGCCAACCCGGACACGGCGTTATGGGCGATTGTGGCGGCGGATGTCTGGCAGTGGTTTCCCTTCACCATGCTAATGGTGCTGGCGGCATTGCAGATGATCCCGCACGAGCCGAAAGAGGCGGCAAGCCTCGACGGCGCGCGCTCGTTCAACCTCTTTCGCTACATCGTCCTGCCGCATCTCAAGCCGGTGCTGGCGGTCTGCGTGCTGTTTCGCCTGATAGACAGCTTTAAAGCCTTTCCGCTGATTTACGTGCTGACGGACGGCGGGCCGGGGTCAGTGACCGAGGTGACCAACTATTACGGCTTTATCCAGGCTTTTAACTTTTCGTACTGGGGATACGGCAGCGCTATTGCCGTCATCATCCTGGTGGGGGTTTTCATATTGAGCTGGCTGACAGGCCGGGCGGGGTGGAACCATGACGGTACAGCAACCTGAAACCAATGGCGCGATGCTTGCCGCGGGCCGAGTCGCGGTACGCCGCAAAACGTTGCGCCTGAAGGGCGGGCGCGAAATCCTGACGCTGGCGCTGCTGTTCATCATCCTGTCGCCGTTTTTATGGATGGTGATTATGGCGTTCCGGCCCGCCGAGGCGGTATTTGACCTCACGCTGTGGTTCACGCCGACGCTTGAGGCGTTTCGCTCGCTGATTGAAGGCAACTTCCTGCACTCCTTTGGCAACAGCCTGTGGGTAAGCGTGCTTTCCACCTTCTTCTCGCTGCTGCTGGGCGTGCCTGCCGCCTGGGTGCTGACGCGCTGGCGCTTTCGCGGTCGTCGTCAGGTGGCTATGTGGATTTTAGTCACCCGCATGGCGCCGCCGATTGCTTTCACCATCCCTTTCTTCCTCGCCTGGCGCTGGCTTGGGTTGCAGGATACGGTAATCGGACTTGCGATTGTGTACCTTACGTTCAACCTGGCAATAGTCATCTGGCTGATGCAGACCTTTTTTGCCGCCGTGCCGGTAGCGCTGGAAGAAGCTTCCTGGATGGACGGCTGCTCGCTGTGGCGCAGCTTCTGGACCATCTCGCTGCCGCTGGTCAAGCCGGGCCTCGCGGCGACGGCCATCCTTTGCTTTATCTTCTCGTGGAACGACTTCTTCTACGCCCTGATTTTAACGCGCACTAACGCCATTACCGCTCCGGTGGCCATTGTGAACTTCCTCCAGTACGAAGGCTGGGAGTGGAGCAAAATCGCCGCCAGCGGCACGCTGGTCATGCTGCCGGTAGTGGCGTTTACGCTGCTGGTGCGCCGCTATCTGGTTCACGGGCTGACGGCCGGTGGCCTAAAGGATTAACGCTATGGCAACGCTGAACTTACGACAGATTGAAAAGCATTTTGCGGACAACGCTATTATCAAAGGCGTCGATCTCACCATACGCCACGGCGAGTTTATCGCGCTGGTTGGGCCTTCCGGCTGCGGCAAATCGACCCTGCTGCGCATGATTGCCGGCCTTGAGAGCGTTTCCGGCGGCGACATCCTGCTGGATGGCGAGGTGATAAACGATCTGCCGCCGCAGGAGCGCAACATGGCGATGGTGTTTCAGAACTACGCGCTCTACCCGCATATGACGGTCGCGGAAAATCTGGGCTTCTCACTCAAGATGCAGGGCGCGGCGAAAGACGAAATAGCAAGGCAGGTGGCGCAGGCCGCCGCCACCCTTGGGCTAACGCCATTGCTGGCGCGCAGGCCCTCGCAGCTTTCCGGCGGGCAGCGCCAGCGCGTGGCGATGGGGCGGGCGATACTGCGCCATCCGCGCCTTTTTCTCTTCGACGAGCCGCTCTCTAACCTCGACGCTAAGCTTCGCGTGGAGTTGCGAAGCGAAATCAAAAGCCTGCACCAGCGGCTCGACGCGACCATGATTTACGTCACCCATGACCAGGTGGAGGCGATGACCATGGCGGACCGCATCGTGGTATTGAAAGACGGCAAAATCGAGCAGGTCGGCACGCCGCTTGAGCTGTACGACCGGCCGAATAACGCTTTTGTGGCGAGCTTTATCGGATCGCCCGCCATGAACCTGTTCAGCGGAAGGCTGGAGCAAAACGGCTGGGTCACGACCGATGACGGCGTGCGGCTGCCCGTCGCGCAGGCGCCGCGACAGGCGATCGGCCAGCGGGTGCTCTATGGCGTGCGCCCACAGCACTTTGTCCTGCAACAGGCCGACAGCCTGAGCGCCCGCGTTGATGTGGTTGAGCCGACCGGCTCGGAAACGCAAATCGTTTTTGATATCGGCGCCCAGAAGGCCACCGCGCTGTTCCATTCGCGTATTGCGGTGCGGGCTGGCGAAACGCTGGGCCTGCTGCCGGACCCGCATCAGGCGCACCTGTTCGACGCCGAAACCGGCCTGCGGCTGAATTGAGATATGCATGATGAGCTACAGCGTGTTTGCATATGGCTCGCTGGATGGCGCCATGATGAGTGACTTTCTGGCGTCATCTCAGTAACTCAGGAGCGGCACAGGTTTATACCCTGTAAGCCAGCCTTGCCAGTAAAACCGTCATTACTATCACAAAGACGAGCGGCACGGGCGCGGGAGAAGATAAACAGCATGCAGGCGCCGGATATTGGCTGCAAGGGTCATGGCGCTGCCTCGCCTGCGACGACGCGCGCGGCTGTGGTGGATGCGGGAATACGGCTTTGCTGGCGATGTATGGCTGGCACCGGATTTCGGTAGGCAGGCGAAAAAGGGCTGGATAATGGCTTCGTTATTTGTCATTTTTTCTCTCTTTTCGGGAGGAAAATATGTCTGTTACCGACGCCCTGCTCGCCTACTGCCTTGCCGCCACGCTTTTAACGTTAACGCCCGGTCTCGATACCGCGCTTATCCTGCGTACCGCTTCCGCTGAAGGGAGCAAAAAAGCGTTTCACGCCGCGCTCGGCATTGATGCCGGGTGCTTTGTCTGGGGCGCGCTGGTGGCGTTTGGTCTGGGGGCGCTGATTGCCGTTTCCGAAGTGGCTTACAACCTGCTGAAATGGTGCGGCGCGGCTTACCTGATGTGGCTGGGCGCGCAGTTGCTTTTTCGCCCGCGCGACACGTTCACAACCGCTACGGCGGGCAGTGAAAAGAGCACGAACTGGTTTATGCGCGGTCTGCTCGGCAACGTGCTTAACCCAAAAATGGGCGTGTTTTATGTCTCTTTCCTGCCGCAGTTTATTCCCGCCGGCCATGCGCCGATGGAGTGGACATTCCTGCTGGTGACCATTCATGTGCTTATCGGCACCCTCTGGTCGTTAACGCTGATCCTTGCTACGCGCTCGGTTTCCGGCGCGCTCAGCAAACCTGCCGTGGTGAAATGGATGGACCGCTCGACGGGGCTGCTGTTTATGGCCTTCGCCGCGAAGCTTGCTTTCAGTAAACGGTAAGTTTTACCCGGCAGAGATAAAAAACCCGCATCGCTGCGGGTTTTTGTTTTTTGACGCTACTTGCCAATACAGAAGCTGGAGAAGATCCGTCCCAGCAGGTCATCGGAGGTAAACTCGCCGGTTATCTCGCTTAAGCTTTGCTGCGCCAGGCGCAGCTCTTCCGCCAGCAGTTCGCCCGCCCAGGCGCCCAGCAGTTGCGCTTTGCCCTGTTGCAGGTGGTTTGCCGCTTCTTCCAGCGCCTGCAAGTGACGACGACGGGCCAGGAAGCCGCCTTCCATATTGGTGTCAAAGCCCATGCTGCTTTTCAGGTGGTCGCGCAGCACCTCCACGCCTTCACCGGAACGGGCCGACAGACGAATCAGTGAGTGACCGTTTACTTCTGACAGGCCCGCCGGTTCGCCGGTAACGTCCGCTTTATTACGCACAACGGTGATGGGTAAATTCTGCGGCAGACGCGCCATAAAGTCGGGCCAGATTTGCGCCGGGTCTACGGCGTCGGTGGTGGTGCCGTCGACCATAAACAGCACGCGGTCCGCCTGTTCAATCTCTTTCCAGGCGCGCTCAATGCCGATGCGTTCTACTTCGTCGCTCGCTTCGCGCAGGCCAGCCGTGTCGATGATATGCAAGGGCATGCCGTCGATATGGATATGCTCGCGCAATACGTCGCGGGTCGTGCCGGCGATGTCGGTAACGATGGCCGCTTCACGGCCCGCAAGCGCGTTCAGCAGGCTTGATTTCCCGGCGTTGGGGCGCCCGGCGATAACCACTTTCATCCCTTCGCGCAGCAGGCTGCCCTGGCGCGCTTCGGCGCGTACCGCGTCGAGATCGCCAATAACCGTGTTGAGCTGCGCTTCGATTTTACCGTCCGAGAGAAAATCTATCTCTTCGTCCGGGAAATCTATCGCCGCTTCCACAAAGATGCGCAGGTGAGTAAGCGCTTCCACCAGATGGTTTACGCGCGCGGAGAAAGCCCCCTGCAAAGAGTTAAGCGCCGAACGCGCCGCCTGCTCCGAGCTGGCGTCAATCAGGTCGGCAATCGCTTCGGCCTGGGCCAGGTCGAGCTTGTCGTTGAGGAACGCGCGTTCCGAAAACTCGCCGGGGCGGGCGATACGCACGCCGGGAATCGTCAGGATGCGCTTAAGCAGCAGATCCAGAATCACCGGCCCGCCGTGGCCCTGTAGTTCCAGCACGTCTTCGCCGGTAAACGAGTTGGGGCCAGGGAACCACAGCGCAATGCCCTGGTCGAGCGGGGTGTTATCGCTGTCTTTAAACGGCAGATAGTCGGCGTAACGCGGCTTAGGCAGCTTGCCCAGCACCGCCTGCGCCACGTCCCGCGCCTGCTTGCCGGAAATGCGCAGAATGCCCACGCCGCCGCGTCCGGGTGGGGTTGCCTGGGCGACGATGGTATCGCTATGGCTCATGATATTCCTGTCACTCTGTTGACGGGAGCGTTGCGCTTACCCGTCCTGAAAAATAAAAAAGGCGGTCAACTGACCGCCTTCCATTTTAGCTTTGCCTTAACCGAATCAGGACTTTTTCTTCTCGCGGCTGTGCAGACCGCGTTTTTCCAGACCGCGGTAGATCAGCTGCTGCTGAAGGATGGTCACCAGGTTGCTGACGATATAGTACAGCACCAGACCGGACGGGAACCACAGGAAGAAGACCGTGAAGATGACCGGCATAAAGGTCATGATCTTCTGCTGCATCGGGTCGGTCACGGTGGTCGGCGACATCTTCTGGATGAAGAACATCGTTACGCCCATCAGGATCGGCAGGATGTAGTACGGGTCCTGCGCGGACAGGTCGTGGATCCAGAGCGCGAACGGCGCGTGGCGCAGCTCGACAGAGCCCATCAGCATGTAGTACAGCGCAAGGAAGATAGGCATCTGAATCAGCAGCGGGAAGCAACCACCCAGCGGGTTTACTTTCTCTGCTTTGTAGAGCGCCATCATCTCCTGGCTCATACGCTGCTTGTCATCGCCAAGACGCTCACGCATCGCCTGAATCTTCGGCTGCAACATGCGCATTTTCGCCATGGAGGTGTACTGCGCTTTAGTCAGCGGGTACATGATGCCACGAACGATAAAGGTGATGACGATGATGGAGAAGCCCCAGTTACCGAGGAAACTGTGGATCCATTTCAGCAGTTTGAACAGCGGCTGAGAGATAAACCACAGCCAGCCGTAGTCTACGGTCAGGTCCAGGTGCGGCGCGACGGCAGCCATTTTGTCCTGAATTTCCGGGCCGACCCACAGGGTGCTGGTCAGTTGACCCGTCTGGCCAGGCTGCACCAGTACCGGCTGTGATTTGTAGCCGATAGCCGCAACGCCGTTGCCAAGATTGGTGGTGTAGAAGTTATTGTTCACGTCGTTACGCGGAACCCATGCGGTAGCGAAGTACTGCTGGAGCATCGCCACCCAGCCGCCTTTGGAGCTGATGTTCAGGTTCTCGTTGTCGGCGATAGTATCGAACTTGTACTTCTCATACTTCTCGTCAGGCGTGGAGTAAGCCGCGCCGCGGAAGGTATGCAACGCAAAGTTGTTGCTGCCGGTATCGCGATGGGAAGGCAGGTTGATGGTCTGCTTCAGTTGACCAAAGGTAGACACTTCCAGCGGTTTCTGGCCGGCGTTCTGCACGCTGTAGCCCACGTTCACCGCATACTCGCCGCGCTTAAGCACGAAGGTTTTGGTGAAGGTGTTGCCTGCGGCATCGGTATACGTCATCGGGATAGCCAGTTCGTTCTGACCGTCCGCCAGGGTAAACGTATCCTGGGTGACGTTATAAAGCGGACGCGCGCCGTTCGCCGGGTTATCCGGGCCATCACGGCCAGTCAGGCCGCTCTGCGCCTGATAGATAAATTCCGGGGTCGTTTCCAGCAGCTGGAACGGTTCGTTAGAACCCAGCTCTTTCGGGTAGGTCAGCAGCAGCGCCTGCTCTACGTCGCCACCACGGGTGTTGATGGTAAGAGAGAGGACGTCTGTCTTAACGGTAATGAGTTTCCCCTGGCCACTGGCCGGTACGCCCTGGCTTGCGGCGCTACCCGCTGCGGTGGTCGTAGTCTGCGTGGTCTGCTGCGTCTGAGGCTGAGGATTTTTATCCTGCTCCCAGGCTTGCCAGATCATGAAAGACACGAACAACAAAGCGATGACAAGAAGATTGCGTTGCGAATCCATCGTTAGTGTTCTCTGGTATCAAAAGGTCCTGGCGGGACGGGGTCGTCTCCACCCGGGTGTAAAGGGTGGCATTTTAATACGCGTTTCACTGTCAACCAACTGCCTTTTATCACCCCAAACCTGCGTAATGCCTCAATTCCATACTGCGAACAGGTGGGGTGAAAACGACAATGTGGCCCAAGCAAGGGGCTGATAAATCGTTGATAGACCCGAATGAGGGCTATCAGGAGCCGCGAGCCAGGCGACAATGACGACGCCATAACTTTTCCAACGCTTCCGAAAGCGCCCGGTTATCGAGATCGGCAACACCCCGTTTCGCCACTACCACAAAATCCATCGACGGCAGTTCATGCTGAAGTAAACGGAAGCTTTCACGCGTCAGACGTTTAATCCGGTTGCGTTCATGGGCGCGTTTAACATTCTTTTTGGCGACGGTAAGACCGATGCGGGGATGCCCCAGCGAATTGTGGCGGCCGAGAATGGTGATTTGCGGCGTGCCAGCCCGTTGTGGTTGCTGGAAGACGAAAGTGAAATGAGTGGGAGTTAACAAACGTAACTCCCTGGGAAATGCGAGCTTAACCACTAGCGGGTTAGCTTTTATTACTTGGAAACGGTCAGACGAGCGCGGCCTTTAGCACGACGACGTGCCAGAACCTGACGACCATTTTTAGTAGCCATACGAGCACGGAAGCCGTGAGAACGGTTGCGCTTCAGTACAGACGGTTGAAAAGTGCGTTTCATGGCGATTTCTACCTAAACTTGAATAAATTCACTGACTTTGCATAAGGGCGAACGGACAGCCGAACGTCTGGCGGCGAAGTCAAGGATGATTAAAGAGGCCGGATTGTAATAATTGTACACTCCGGAGTCAATTCACTTTCCTTATTTCCCGCGCCGTCGCGCCCGTTTTTTGAGCAATTAACGCGCAGAAATTAAGCCCTCTGACTGCGGGAACCGCAGCGGGTGGGAAATTATACGGGCTCAGAGGCAAAGCGCAAGGATCCACCGGGATCTTAATGCGATCGGTCAGGGCTTTTTTTCGCGATCGCCATTTAATTTTCCGATATGCCGTCTAAATCGCGCCGCAGGGTTGAGAGGATCGTTTACACTTAATCGGCCCGGCGCGTCCCTGTGGATAAATCATGAAGAATCTGTGAGAAACAGAAGATCTCTGGCTCGCTTTAGGCTATGATCCGCGGTCCCGATCGCGATCCCCGGATCGACTGCCTCGGGTTAAAACCGCAAATAGCGGTTCGCATGCTTCCCGTTTCGGGGTTTGATCCGCATGTGTCAACAATCATGAATGTTTCAGTCTTCGTCTTTTATCGACTTTTGTTCGAGTGGAGTCCGCCGTGTCACTTTCGCTTTGGCAGCAGTGTCTTGCCCGATTGCAGGATGAGTTACCAGCCACAGAATTCAGCATGTGGATACGCCCCCTACAGGCGGAACTGAGCGATAACACGCTGGCTTTGTATGCGCCAAATCGTTTTGTGCTCGATTGGGTAAGGGACAAATACCTCAATAATATCAACGGACTGCTTAATGATTTCTGCGGCACCGACGCGCCGCTTCTGCGTTTTGAAGTCGGCAGCAAGCCGGTCACTGCACAGGCGGCCGCGCCGGTAAATGCTGCGGTGAAGCCTGCGCCTGTCGCCGCGCCGGTCGCCCCGCCTGCCCGCCCGAGTTGGGATAACGTTCCCGCGCCGGCGGAGCCCTCCTACCGCTCGAACGTCAACGTAAAGCATACGTTTGATAACTTCGTGGAAGGTAAATCGAACCAGCTGGCGCGCGCGGCGGCGCGTCAGGTGGCGGATAACCCCGGCGGCGCTTATAACCCGCTCTTCCTTTATGGCGGTACAGGCCTCGGTAAGACTCACCTGCTGCATGCGGTGGGCAACGGCATTATGGCGCGTAAGCCTAATGCCAAAGTGGTGTACATGCATTCCGAGCGCTTTGTGCAGGACATGGTAAAAGCGCTGCAAAACAACGCTATTGAAGAGTTCAAACGCTATTACCGTTCGGTAGATGCGCTGCTTATCGATGATATTCAGTTCTTCGCCAACAAAGAGCGTTCGCAGGAAGAGTTCTTTCATACCTTTAACGCGCTGCTGGAAGGCAATCAGCAAATCATCCTGACTTCAGATCGCTACCCCAAAGAGATTAACGGCGTGGAAGACCGTCTGAAGTCTCGTTTCGGCTGGGGCCTGACGGTGGCTATCGAGCCGCCGGAGCTGGAAACCCGCGTGGCGATCCTGATGAAAAAAGCCGACGAGAACGACATTCGTCTGCCGGGCGAAGTGGCCTTTTTCATCGCAAAACGCCTGCGCTCCAACGTGCGAGAGCTTGAAGGGGCGCTGAATCGCGTTATCGCCAACGCCAACTTTACCGGGCGGGCGATTACTATCGATTTTGTGCGTGAAGCGCTGCGCGATTTGCTGGCGTTGCAGGAGAAGCTCGTCACCATCGACAACATTCAGAAGACGGTGGCGGAGTATTACAAAATCAAGGTCGCAGACCTGCTTTCCAAGCGGCGCTCCCGCTCGGTTGCGCGTCCGCGGCAGATGGCGATGGCGCTCGCCAAAGAGCTGACCAACCACAGTTTGCCTGAGATTGGCGACGCGTTCGGTGGCCGCGACCATACCACCGTGCTGCACGCCTGCCGTAAAATTGAGCAGCTGCGTGAGGAAAGCCACGATATCAAAGAAGATTTTTCCAATTTAATCAGAACACTCTCTTCGTGACGCTATGAAATTTACCGTAGAACGTGAACATTTATTAAAGCCGCTGCAACAGGTTAGCGGCCCGCTCGGTGGCCGCCCGACATTGCCTATTCTCGGCAACCTGCTGTTGCAGGTCGCCGACGGCGCGCTGTCATTAACCGGCACCGATCTGGAAATGGAAATGGTGGCGCGCGTAGCGTTGTCGCAGCCGCACGAGCCCGGCGCCACTACGGTGCCGGCGCGTAAATTCTTTGATATCTGCCGTGGCCTGCCGGAAGGGGCGGAAATTGCCGTGCAGCTGGAGGGCGACCGCATGCTGGTGCGCTCCGGGCGCAGCCGTTTCTCGCTTTCCACGCTGCCGGCGGCGGATTTCCCGAATCTGGACGACTGGCAGAGCGAAGTGGAGTTTACGCTTCCTCAGGCGACCATGAAGCGGCTTATCGAAGCCACGCAGTTCTCCATGGCTCATCAGGATGTGCGTTACTACTTAAACGGCATGCTGTTTGAAACCGAAGGCGAAGAGCTGCGCACGGTCGCGACCGACGGCCACCGCCTGGCGGTCTGTTCGATGCCCATTGGTCAGCCATTGCCAAACCATTCGGTGATCGTGCCGCGTAAAGGGGTGCTGGAGTTAATGCGTATGCTGGACGGCGGCGAAAACCCGCTTCGCGTACAAATTGGCAGCAATAATATTCGCGCCCATGTAAACGATTTTATCTTTACCTCCAAGCTGGTGGATGGCCGCTTCCCGGATTACCGCCGCGTGTTGCCGAAAAACCCGGACAAAACGCTGGAAGCGGGCTGCGATCTGCTCAAGCAGGCTTTTGCCCGCGCCGCCATTCTTTCCAACGAGAAATTTCGCGGCGTGCGCCTTTACGTGAGCGAGAACCAGCTTCGCATTACCGCCAATAACCCTGAACAGGAAGAAGCGGAAGAGATTCTGGACGTCACCTACGGCGGAACGGAAATGGAAATCGGCTTTAACGTAAGCTACGTGCTCGACGTGCTGAACGCGCTTAAGTGCGAAAGCGTGCGTATTCTGCTGACCGATTCCGTCTCCAGCGTACAGATTGAAGACAGCGCCAGCTCCTCGGCGGCTTATGTCGTTATGCCTATGAGACTCTGATGTCGCTTTCACGCTTGTTGATCCGCGATTTTCGCAACATCGAAAGCGCGGATCTCGCTCTCTCTCCCGGTTTTAACTTTCTGGTTGGCGCCAACGGCAGCGGCAAAACCAGCGTGCTGGAAGCCATTTACACGCTGGGCCATGGGCGGGCCTTTCGCAGCCTGCAAATTGGACGGGTTATTCGCCACGATCGGGAAGCGTTTGTTCTGCATGGCCGCTTGCAGGGAGAAGAGCGGGAAATTTCCGTTGGCTTGACCAAAGATCGCCTGGGCGAAAGCAAGGTGCGCATCGACGGCACCGACGGCCATAAAGTGGCGGAGCTGGCGCACCTGATGCCGATGCAATTAATTACCCCCGAGGGGTTTACTTTGCTCGGCGGCGGCCCCAAATACAGAAGAGCATTCCTTGACTGGGGATGCTTTCACAACGAGCCGGGTTTTTTTGTCGCCTGGAGCAACTTAAAACGCCTGCTAAAGCAGCGCAACGCCGCGCTGCGCCAGGTCACCCGCTATGAACAACTTCGTCCCTGGGACAAAGAGCTGGTGCCGCTGGCGCAACAGATAAGCCAGTGGCGAGCCGATTACAGCGAAGCTATCGCCAGTGACATGGCCGATACCTGCGCGCAATTTTTACCTGAATTCAAATTAAGCTTTTCTTTCCAGCGCGGCTGGGAAAAAGAGAGCGATTACGCCGATGTGCTGGAGCGCAGCTTTGAGCGCGACCGGCTGCTGACCTATACCGCGCACGGCCCGCACAAAGCCGATTTCCGCATCCGCGCCGACGGCGCGCCGGTGGAAGATACGCTGTCGCGAGGACAGCTAAAGCTGCTGATGTGCGCGCTGCGTCTGGCGCAAGGGGAGTTTCTTACCCGTGAAAGCGGGCGACACTGCCTTTATCTGATAGATGATTTTGCCTCTGAACTCGATGATGTCCGCCGTGGTCTACTGGCGAGCCGCTTAAAGGCTACCCAATCCCAGGTGTTTGTCAGCGCGATAAGCGCTGAACATGTAATGGACATGGCGGACAAAAATTCGAAGATGTTCGCTGTCGATCAGGGTAAAATAACGGATTAACCCAAGTACAAATGAGCGAGAAACGTTGATGTCGAATTCTTATGACTCCTCCAGTATCAAAGTCCTGAAAGGGCTGGATGCGGTGCGTAAGCGCCCGGGCATGTATATCGGCGACACGGATGACGGCACCGGTCTGCACCATATGGTATTTGAGGTGGTGGATAACGCTATCGACGAAGCGCTCGCGGGTCACTGTAAAGATATCGTCGTGACAATCCATGCCGATAACTCGGTGTCGGTATCGGACGATGGTCGCGGCATCCCGACCGGCATTCACCCGGAAGAGGGCGTTTCGGCGGCGGAAGTTATCATGACTGTGCTCCACGCGGGCGGTAAGTTCGACGATAACTCCTACAAAGTTTCCGGCGGTCTGCACGGCGTGGGGGTTTCTGTAGTAAACGCCCTGTCGCAGAAACTGGAGCTGGTGATTCGCCGCGAAGGCAAAGTGCACCAGCAAACTTATGTGCACGGCGTGCCGCAGGCGCCGCTGGCGGTTACCGGCGAAACCGAACAAACCGGTACGCAGGTGCGTTTCTGGCCAAGCCTTGAAACCTTCACCAACGTCACCGAATTTGAATATGAAATTCTGGCCAAGCGTCTGCGCGAGCTGTCGTTCCTGAACTCCGGCGTTTCTATTCGTCTTCTCGACAAGCGCGACGGCAAACAGGATCACTTCCACTACGAAGGCGGCATCAAGGCGTTCGTTGAGTACCTCAACAAGAACAAAACGCCGATTCACCCGAACATCTTCTATTTCTCTACCGAGAAAGACGGCATCGGCGTGGAAGTGGCATTGCAGTGGAATGACGGCTTCCAGGAAAACATCTACTGCTTTACCAACAATATTCCGCAGCGCGACGGCGGTACGCACCTTGCAGGCTTCCGCGCGGCGATGACTCGTACGCTGAACGCTTACATGGATAAAGAAGGCTACAGCAAGAAAGCGAAGGTCAGCGCCACCGGCGATGACGCCCGTGAAGGCCTGATTGCCGTTGTTTCCGTAAAAGTGCCGGACCCGAAATTCTCCTCGCAGACCAAAGACAAGCTGGTCTCTTCGGAGGTGAAATCGGCGGTTGAGCAGCAGATGAACGAACTGCTGGCGGAATACCTGCTGGAAAACCCGAACGACGCGAAAATCGTTGTCGGTAAAATTATCGATGCGGCCCGCGCCCGTGAAGCAGCCCGTAAAGCGCGTGAAATGACGCGCCGCAAAGGGGCGCTGGATCTCGCTGGCCTGCCGGGCAAACTGGCGGACTGCCAGGAGCGCGACCCGGCGCTTTCTGAACTCTACCTGGTGGAGGGTGACTCCGCAGGCGGCTCCGCCAAACAGGGCCGTAACCGTAAAAACCAGGCGATTCTGCCGCTGAAAGGCAAAATCCTGAACGTTGAGAAAGCGCGTTTCGACAAGATGCTCTCTTCTCAGGAAGTGGCGACGCTTATCACCGCGCTCGGCTGCGGCATCGGCCGCGATGAGTACAACCCGGACAAGCTGCGCTATCACAGCATCATCATCATGACCGATGCGGACGTCGACGGCTCGCATATCCGTACGCTGCTGTTGACCTTCTTCTATCGTCAGATGCCGGAAATCATTGAGCGCGGCCATGTGTACATCGCTCAGCCGCCGCTTTACAAAGTGAAGAAAGGCAAGCAGGAGCAGTACATTAAGGATGATGAAGCGATGGATCAGTACCAGATCTCTATCGCGCTGGACGGCGCTACGCTGCACACCAACGCCAGTGCCCCTGCGCTTGCCGGTGAAGCGCTTGAGAAGCTGGTGGCGGAGTACAACAGCGCGCAGAAGATGATTAACCGTATGGAACGTCGCTACCCGCGCTCGCTGCTGAAAGAGCTGGTTTATCAGCCAACGCTTGCCGAAGGCGATCTGTCTGACGAAGCGAAAGTCACCCGCTGGGTTTCCGCGCTTATCACCGAGCTGAATGAGAAAGAGCAGCACGGCAGCGTGTGGAAATATGATGTTCGCGAAAACAGCGAGCAGGGGATTTTCGAGCCGGTTGTGCGCGTGCGTACTCACGGCGTGGATACCGATTATGTTCTCGACCATGAGTTTGTCATCGGCGCGGAATACCGTCGTCTGTGCACGCTTGGCGAGAAGCTGCGCGGCCTGATTGAAGAAGACGCGTTTATCGAGCGCGGCGAGCGCCGTCAGCCGGTAGCGAGCTTCGAGCAGGCGCTGGACTGGCTGGTGAAAGAGTCCCGCCGCGGCCTGGCTATTCAGCGTTACAAAGGGCTGGGCGAGATGAACCCGGACCAGCTGTGGGAAACCACCATGGACCCGGAAAGCCGCCGCATGCTGCGCGTAACGGTAAAAGACGCCATTGCCGCCGACCAGCTTTTCACCACGCTGATGGGGGATGCCGTCGAGCCGCGTCGCGCCTTTATCGAAGAGAACGCCCTGAAAGCGGCGAATATCGATATCTAAGCGAATCGGTCATCAAAAATACCGCCTCCGGGCGGTATTTTTTTATGGGGACATTCGATCGCTGTGCTGTCCTTGCCATAAGCCCGTTCTTTCATTCGAAGCGACGCCCTGTCTTTGTGAGCCGAATCGTGCCAGGATGAAAAACGAAACCCATCACTTAAAAGAATGCTATGTCCATAAAACTCATTGCCATCGATATGGACGGCACGCTGCTGCTGCCGGATCACACTATTTCTCCTGCGGTTAAGGAGGCGATTGCCGCCGCCCGCGAGCGCGGCGTTAACGTGGTTCTGACGACCGGACGCCCTTACGCCGGGGTCGAAAATTATCTGCGCGAACTGCATATGAACCAGCTTGGCGACTACTGCATCACCTACAACGGCGCGCTGGTGCAGAAGGCGGCGGATGGCAGCACGGTGGCGCAAACCACGCTGAGCTATGACGATTACCGTTACCTTGAGCAACTTTCCCGCGAAGTCGGCTCGCATTTTCATGCGCTTGACCGGACCACCCTCTACACCGCTAACCGCGATATCAGCCGTTATACGGTGCACGAATCTTTTGTGGCCACTATCCCGCTGGTGTTCTGCGAAGCGGAGAAAATGGACCCGAACATGACCTTTCTGAAGGTGATGATGATCGACGAGCCGGACATTCTTGATAAAGCCATTAGCCGCATCCCGCAGGAAGTAAAAGAGAAGTACACGGTGCTGAAAAGCGCGCCCTATTTCCTGGAGATGCTTGATAAGCGTGTAACCAAAGGCACGGGCGTGAAGTCGCTTGCTGAAGCGCTGAATATTAAGCCCGAAGAGGTCATGGCGATTGGCGATCAGGAAAACGACATCGCCATGCTGGAATACGCAGGCGTTGGCGTGGCGATGGAAAACGCCATTAGCTCGGTGAAGGAAGTGGCGAATTTTGTCACCAAAACCAATCTCGAAGATGGTGTGGCGTACGCCATTGAGAAATTTGTTCTGCGTTAAACGCAGCGGAAATAAAAAAGGCTGCCAGCGTAAACTGACAGCCTTTTTAACAAGCGCTTGCGGTATGCCTGACGCCATCCTTTCCGAAAAGGCGGGGATGCCCCCGCCTCCAGATTGCTACTTACCGGAGCCGCAAGCCATGCTTGCCGCAACCTCCCTGAATCCGTCTTTATAGCGAATTTCGCAAAGCGATTCTCTTAATAAAGAGGTGAGTATTAATAGCGTTATACAGACGATTAATAAGCACCAAATCGCGGCAGTTCGCGGCAGTTTCATAGCTTTCTTCTCCTTGCCTTGCGGCGGGTAAGAGGCTATCCTGATGTTGTCGGACATCGGAGTGAGCCTCGTTGGTTAATGAAAATTGACCTTCGGGGCTTTCTTCTTTCTGCCTCACAACACGTACCGACTCCGTGAGGCAAAAAGCCTCAAGCGCCGCCGCTATTCTACCGCCTTCATTTTCGCCATCACCACCAGAACCATGCGGGCGTTTTACTGAATTTTTCTTAGTAAATCTTGTGTTTACGTTAACGATTTCACTACTGGTCGATTCATAAATAAGCCCCGTCGATAAAACGGGGCTTTTTTATATGTTCTGTAAAATGGATTGTCTTTTTTGTGATCTGGATTGTAGTACAACCTTTATTGATTGTACTACATTCACCCTATCAACAATTCAGCCTGCTTCACGTTTGTACTGCAAAAGAGAGGCGAAAAGCGGCAACCACGGTAAAGTAAGGGGCATTACCCTTTGTTTTAAGGAATCACTATGACCCTCACGAAAACCGACCGCATTATCGTCACGCTGGGTCGCCAGATTGTTAGCGGAAAGTATGCGCCGGGTTCGGCACTGCCAGCGGAAGCGGAACTGTGCGAAGAGTTTGAGACCTCGCGCAATATCATTCGCGAAGTTTTCCGTTCGTTAATGGCGAAACGGCTGATTGAGATGAAGCGCTATCGCGGCGCGTTTGTGGCGCCCCGCAACCAGTGGAATTTTCTTGATACTGAAATTCTGCAATGGGTGCTGGAGCATGACGATGACCCCCGGCTTATCGCGGCGATGAGCGAAGTGCGAAACCTGGTCGAGCCGGCGATTGCCCGTTGGGCGGCGGAGCGCGCCACCTCAAGCGATCTGGCGCAAATTGAGCTGGCGCTTAACGACATGATCGCCAATAACCAGAATCGCGAAGCGTTCAATGAAGCGGACATTCGCTATCACGAAGCGGTGCTGGCTTCGGTGCATAACCCGCTTTTGCAGCAGCTGAGCGTCGCTATCAGCTCTTTGCAGCGCGCGGTGTTTGAACGGACCTGGATGGGCGACGAGGCCAATATGCCGAAAACCCTCCAGGAACATAAGGCGCTGTACGATGCGATTCGGCATCAGGACGGCGACGCGGCGGAGCAGGCGGCGCTCACAATGATCGCCAGCTCTACCCGAAGACTTAAGGAAATCACATGACATCTCGCTACATCGCTATCGACTGGGGGTCGACCAACCTTCGCGCCTGGCTTTATCAGGGCGATGACTGCCTGGAGAGCAGGAAATCAGAAGCGGGCGTTACCCGGCTTAACGGCAGAACGCCCGAAGCGGTACTGGCGGAGGTAACTGATGGCTGGCGCGATGAAAGCACGCCGGTTGTGATGGCAGGCATGGTCGGCAGCAACGCAGGCTGGAAAATCGCCCCTTATTTGCCTTGCCCGGCCCGCTTCGCGGAATTTGGCTCGCAGCTCACCACCGTCGCCAGACAGGTTTTTATCATTCCCGGCCTCTGCGTACAGCGTGAAGATAACAGCAATGTAATGCGCGGCGAAGAGACGCAGCTGCTCGGCGCCCGTTCGCTGCAACCCTCGCCGCTTTACATCATGCCCGGCACCCACTGCAAATGGGTACAGGCAGACAGTGAGCAGGTCCATGATTTTCGCACCGTCATGACCGGCGAGCTGCATCATCTTTTACTTAAGCACTCGCTTATCGGCATGGGCTTGCCGGAGCAGACGCTTAATGCCGCCGCGTTTCAGGCCGGGCTGGAACAGGGGCTTGAAACCGACGCGCCGCTGGCCCGTCTGTTCGAAGTGCGCGCAGGCCACGTGCTGGGCGATTTAGCCCGCGAAAACGTCAGTGAGTTTCTCTCGGGGCTGCTGATTGGCAACGAAGCGGCGAGCATGACCCGCCTCTGGCAGCCCGATCGTCAGCAGCCTTTAACTATCGTCGCCAGTCCGGCGCTCGCCAGCCGCTATCAGCAGGCGCTGAACGCGCTGGGCTACCAGGCGCAGGCGCTTGAAGGCGACGCCGCATTCCAGGCAGGCATAAGGAGCATCGCTCATGCAGTGGCAGAATAGACTTCCCCTCATCGCCATCTTACGCGGCATTAAGCCCGAAGAGGCGCACGACCACGTTGCTGCGGTTATCGACGCCGGGTTTGAAGCGGTGGAAATCCCGCTGAACTCGCCAGACTGGCGCACCAGCATTGCCGCCATGGTAAAAGCCTTTGGCGACAAAGCGCTGATTGGCGCAGGCACCGTACTGAAGCCGGAACAGGTGGACGAACTGGCGGAAATGGGCTGCCAGCTCCTCGTCACGCCCAATATTCAGCCGGAAGTGATCCGCCGCGCCGTGAGTTACGGCATGACGGTTTGCCCCGGTTGCGCCACGGCGACAGAGGCGTTTAACGCCATCGACGCTGGCGCGCAGTCGCTGAAAATTTTCCCTTCCGCCGCCTTTGGGCCGGACTACATCAAAGCATTAAAAGCGGTGCTGCCACCGGAAGTCCCGGTCTTCGCCGTGGGCGGCGTCACGCCGGAAAACCTGGCGGTGTGGCTGAAAGCGGGCTGCGTCGGCGCCGGGTTAGGCAGTGATTTATACCGCGCGGGGCAAACCGTTGAGCGCACCGCGGAGCAGGCAAAAGCATTTGTTAAGGCGTATCGAGAGGCAGTGCAATGAAAATCACCAAACTAACGACATACCGTTTACCGCCCCGCTGGATGTTTCTGAAGATTGAAACTGACGAAGGCGTGGTGGGCTGGGGCGAGCCGGTCATTGAAGGCCGCGCCCGCACGGTAGAAGCAGCGGTGCATGAGCTGGGCGAGTACCTGATTGGCCAGGATCCGGCGCGTATCAACGACCTGTGGCAGGTTATGTACCGCGGCGGTTTTTATCGCGGCGGCCCGATCCTGATGAGCGCCATTGCCGGTATTGATCAGGCGCTGTGGGATATTAAAGGCAAAGTCTTAAACGCCCCGGTCTGGCAATTAATGGGCGGCCTGGTGCGCGATAAAATCAAAGCGTACAGCTGGGTAGGCGGCGACCGTCCTGCGGAGGTTATCGCGGGTATCGAAACGCTGCGCAAAATTGGCTTTGATACCTTTAAATTAAACGGCTGCGAAGAATTAGGCGTGATTGATAACGCGCGAAAAGTGGATGCCGCCGTTAATACCGTGGCGCAAATTCGCGAAGCCTTCGGCATGGATATTGAGTTTGGCCTGGATTTCCACGGTCGCGTCAGCGCGCCGATGGCGAAAATATTAATTAAAGAGCTGGAGCCTTACCGTCCTTTATTTATTGAAGAGCCGGTACTGGCGGAACAGGCGGAATATTATCCCAAGCTTGCTGAACAAACCTCTATTCCTATTGCGGCAGGCGAGCGTATGTTCTCGCGTTTTGAATTTAAACGCGTGCTGGATGCAGGCGGCCTGGCCATTCTGCAACCGGATCTGTCGCATGCGGGCGGTATTACCGAGTGCTATAAAATCGCTGCGATGGCGGAAGCGTATGACGTGGGCCTTGCGCCGCACTGCCCGCTGGGGCCGATTGCGCTGGCTGCCTGTCTGCATGTGGATTTTATCTCGCGCAACGCGGTGTTCCAGGAGCAGAGCATGGGCATTCACTACAACCAGGGCGCCGAATTGCTCGACTTCGTGAAAAATAAAGACGATTTCAAAATGGAAGGCGGCTATTTCCATCCATTAATGAAGCCAGGCCTGGGCGTGGAGATCGACGAAGAGCAAGTTATTGAGCGCAGCCGAAATACGGTCGACTGGCGCAATCCTTTATGGCGGCATGATGATGGTTCGGTCGCCGAATGGTAATGCGCGTCATACTTCGCGCTGCAACGGCGTTGGCTGCGTTAATTCGCCCCAGTCACATAATTTATTATGCTCCCGGGGACTTATTAACTTGCCGCCTTGTTGCAACACGAATTATTTAGCGCATTGCGCGTCATACTTTGCGCTGTAACAGCGTTGGCTGCGTTAATTCACCCCAGTCACATAATTTATTATGCTGCCGGGGAGTTATTAACTTGCCGCCTTGTTGCAACACGAATTATTTAGCGCATTAGCGTTAGTTTATTAAATAAAAAACGATTACATCACCCTCTGTAATTTACAGGGCATGGTGAGGGGCCTCGCCATGCCAAAATCCGGAGAATAAGTATTATGGATATTCCTGTAACCGCCGTGAAAACCGGGCGTCGGCGCTATCTGACGCTGGTGATGATCTTTATTACGGTCGTTATTTGTTATGTCGACCGCGCCAACCTGGCGGTGGCGTCAGCGCATATTCAGGAAGAGTTCGGCATCACCAAAGCGGAAATGGGCTACGTCTTTTCCGCTTTTGCCTGGCTCTATACCCTCTGTCAGATCCCGGGCGGCTGGTTTTTAGACCGCGTGGGTTCGCGCCTGACCTATTTCATCGCCATCTTCGGCTGGTCTGTCGCCACGCTGTTGCAGGGCTTCGCCACCGGATTAATGTCGCTGATTGGCCTGCGCGCCATTACCGGCGTGTTTGAAGCGCCCGCGTTCCCGACCAACAACCGCATGGTGACAAGCTGGTTCCCGGAACAGGAGCGCGCATCCGCCGTGGGGTTTTACACTTCCGGGCAGTTCGTCGGCCTGGCGTTTCTGACTCCGCTGCTTATCTGGATCCAGGAAGTGCTGAGCTGGCACTGGGTGTTCATCATTACCGGCGGCGTGGGCATTATCTGGTCGCTGGTCTGGTTTAAGGTTTACCAGCCGCCGCGCCTGACCAAAAGCCTCAGCAAGGCGGAGCTGGATTACATTCGCGAAGGCGGCGGTCTGGTGGATGGCGACGCGCCAGCGGCGAAAACCGAGCGCCAGCCGCTGAGCCGCGCCGACTGGAAGCAGGTGTTCCACCGCAAGCTGATTGGCGTTTATCTTGGTCAGTTTGCCGTGACATCCACCCTCTGGTTCTTCCTTACCTGGTTCCCGAACTACCTGACGCAGGAGAAAGGCATTACGGCGCTGAAGGCTGGCTTTATGACTACCGTACCGTTCCTTGCCGCATTTTTCGGCGTGCTGCTCTCCGGGTGGCTGGCGGACAAATTAGTGCAGAAAGGCTTCTCGCTCGGCGTGGCGCGTAAAACGCCTGTCATCTGCGGCCTTTTGATCTCCACCTGCATTATGGGCGCCAACTACACCAATGACCCGGTGTGGATCATGGTGCTGATGGCGGTGGCTTTCTTCGGCAACGGTTTCGCCTCTATTACCTGGTCGCTGGTTTCGTCGCTGGCGCCGATGCGCCTGATCGGCCTGACCGGCGGGGTGTTCAACTTTGTCGGCGGTCTTGGCGGCATCACCGTACCGCTGGTGATCGGCTATCTGGCGCAAGACTTCGGCTTCGCCCCGGCGCTGGTTTACATCTCCGTGGTGGCGCTGGTAGGCGCGCTCTCTTACATCCTGCTGGTGGGGGAGGTGAAGCGCGTGGGCTAAGGCCCGTTAAGGGACAAGGTTAAAACAGGCAAGGGAGCGCAGTAAAAGCGTTATCGCCCGGCGCAGCCGTTAACGTCTCGCCGGCGATAACCGTTTCAACATTATAACTAACCGGCCGCCATGAGCGGCCAGACGAGAGGGTTCTGCTATGAATACCGATCTGTACACTACGACCTTACGGCAGCTTAACGCAAAGATAATCCCCTTTATTATCATCTGCTACTTCGTTGCTAACCTCGATAAAACCAATATCTCCATCGCGGCGCTGCAAATGAACGCCGACCTCGGCCTGAGCGCCAGTATGTATGGCCTCGGCGTCGGGATGTTCTATATCTCCTACATCATTTTTGAAATTCCCAGCAACATCATCATGACCAAAGTGGGCGCGCGGGTCTGGATTGCGCGCATCATGATTACCTGGGGCATCGTCAGCGCCGGGATGTCGCTGGTGCAAACGCCAACCCAGCTTTATGTCATGCGCTTTTTACTCGGCATGGCGGAAGCAGGCTTTACGCCGGGCATTATTTACTACATCTCTTGCTGGTTCCCGAAAAGCAATCGCGCGCGGGCGATGTCCTTCTTTTATATGGGCTCGGTGATGGCGTCGATTATCGGCCTGCCGATTTCCGGCACCATCCTGAACATGCACGGCATCGCCGATATCGCAGGCTGGCGCTGGCTGTTCGCCATTGAAGGTATTCCGGCTATCGTGCTCGGCATTCTGGTGCTGTGGCGCTTGCCGCAGTCGCCGGACCACGCGGCCTGGCTCTCCAGCGAGCAAAAAGGCTGGTTGAAGGCGCAGCTGGAGCGCGATAACGCGGGCGTGGAAGTGGGCAAAAATCACAGCTGGCTGAGTGCGCTGAAAAACAAAACCGTGCTGCTGTTGAGCCTGGTCTGGTTCCTGCAAGCGTTTGGCTCTATCGGTATCACCCTTTTCCTGCCGCTCATCATCAAGAGCATGGCGAGCGAGCAGAGCAACATTGTGATAAGCCTGCTTTCAGCGGTGCCGTTTATTGCCGCCTGCTTGTTTATGTATCTTAACGGCCGTCACTCCGACACCACCAACGAGCGCTCCTGGCACCTCGGCCTGCCGCTGATTATCTCGGGCCTTTCGCTCGCCATCGCCATTTATTCCAGCAACCTGCTGGTGGCTTACGCGCTGCTGGTGCTGACGGTAGGCTTTAACTTCGCGCTTACCCCGATCTTCTGGGCGGTGACGACCGAGAAGCTGGCGGGCGTGGCGGCGGCGGCTTCCATCGCGTTTATCAATACCGTGGCGAACTTCGTCGGGCTGGGGCTGCCGCCCATTCTCGGCAAAATCAAAGACATGACTAACAGCTATCACTACGGGCTGCTGATTGTGGCGGTGGCGCTGATTATCGGCGGGGTTATCGGCATCCTGGTATCGCGCCCGCCGCGCCCTCGCGCATCGGAACAGACTGCCTCCCGCCTCTCTTAAGGAAGGAACATGAAACAGAAAGTACTCAAGCAAGCCTATTTGCCGGACGCGCTGACAGCGGAACTGAGCGAACATTATGATCTGCGCGAACTGGCGCAGATGACCGCTGCGGATCTTGCCGCCATTGCGCATGAAATTACGGTAGTGATCACCAATGGCGAGGCGGTAGTCACGCGCGCGTTTATCGCTTCGCTGCCCGCGCTGAAGCTGATTGCCGTTTTCGGCGTCGGCTATGACGGCGTGGACGTGGCGGCAGCGCGGGATCACGGCGTGCAGGTCACCCACACGCCAGGGGTGCTGACCGATGACGTGGCGGATCTGGCGATGGGGCTGATGCTCGCCGTCTCGCGTAAAATCGTCGCGGCGCATAAGTTTATCGAGCAGGGCGGCTGGCGGCAGGGCGGCTTTCAGTGGACGCGCAAAGTCTCCGGCGCTCGCCTGGGCATTTTCGGCATGGGGCGCATCGGCCAGGCTATCGCCCGCCGCGCTCAGGCGTTTGATATGGACATCAGCTACACCGACCGCAATCACCACAGCACATTGCCGTACCGTTATGTCGCCGATCTGCGCGAGCTGGCGGCGCAAAGCGATTTTCTGATGGTGTGCGCGCCGGGCGGGTCGCAGACGCGTGGGCTGATTAATCACGAGGTGCTGGAGGCGCTCGGCCCGCAGGGCATGCTGATTAATATCTCGCGCGGCAGCGTGGTGGATGAAGCGGCGCTGGCGAATGCGCTGGCAAACAACCTTATCGCCGGGGCCGGGCTGGATGTTTTCGAAGATGAGCCTCATGTTCCCGCCGCGCTGCAACAGCGCGACAACGTGGTCATTACTCCGCACATGGCAAGCGCGACATGGGAAACGCGCCGGGAGATGTCGCGGCTGGTGCTGGAGAACGTGCACGCCTGGTTTGCAGGCGAGCCGCTGGTGACGCCGGTTCCCTGACAGCCATTTGCCCGTCAGCGCGTTATCTTTTACCCTGAGGCGATATCTCGCTTCAGGGTTTTATTTTATGAAACAGCTCACTTTCGCCCCGCGTCATCACCAGCTTACCAATATCAATACCTGGACGCCGGACAGCCGCTGGCTGGCGTTTGACGTGCGTCCTTCCGGCGCGTCGTTCACCGGTGAAACCATTGAGCAAGTGAATGTAGAAACCGGCGAACTGGACGTCATCTACCGCGCTGCGCAGGGCGCGCATGTGGGCGTGGTGACGGTAAACCCGCAAAAAGCGCAGTATGTTTTTATCCACGGCCCGGAGAACCCGGACGAGAGCTGGCGCTACGATTTTCACCATCGACGCGGCGTGCTGGTGGAAAAGGGTAAAGCGACAAATCTGGATGCGATGGACATTACGCCGCCCTTCACGCCCGGCGCCCTGCGCGGCGGCAGTCATGTGCATGTTTTCAGCCCGGACGGCGAGTGGCTGAGCTTTACCTATAACGACCACGTACTACACGAACTCGATCCGAAACTTGATTTACGCAACATCGGCGTGGCGCTGCCGTTTGGGCCGGTTAATCCTGATATCGATCACCCTCGTGAATATGCAGGCAGCCGCTGGTGCGCGCTGGTGAGCCGCACCACGCCCACGCCGCGGCCCGGCAGCGACGAAATCAACCGCGCGTATGAAGAGGGATGGGTAGGCAATAACGGCTACCTGAAAGCGGACGGCAGCCGTCAACGCCGGGCGTTAGCGTTTATCGGCGATACGCTTTCAACACGCGGCGAAAAGGTGCCGGAACTGTTTATCGTTGACCTGCCGCAAGAGGAAGCGGTGTGGCGGCAGGCGAGCCCCGGCAGCGCAGTCAGCCTGCCCGCTCCGCCCGCGGGCGTCATGCAGCGCCGCTTGACGTTTACTCACGCGCGTCGTTATCCGGGCCTTGCCACCGTGCCGCGTCACTGGGCGCGCAGCAACCCGCAGGGCAGCGAGATCGCTTTTTTAATGAAAGATGATAACGGCGTGGCGCAGCTGTGGCTTATTTCGCCGGAAGGCGGCGAGCCGCGACAGCTTACCTGCGGCGAGGGAGTGCAGTCCGCTTTTAACTGGCATCCATCGGGTGACGCGATAGGATTTGTGCAGCAGAACCGTATTGTGTTGTGCGACGCGCACACGGGAAACATTACGCCGCTAACGCCTGTTCAGGAGAATGAAATTTCCTCCGACGCGGTCGTGTTCTCGCCGGATGGCGAAAAGGTAGCCTGGATGCAGGAGACGGCGGGCTTCCGCCAGCTCTGGATGACGTCGACCAGACGTTAAATCAGATGGCGGGCGGAATAGCGGTATTAATAGCGTAATTTTTCTTTTCGCTCTCTTCTACCCGCGATTTCACCGATCTGTCGGTACGGAAGGCGTCCCACGGCACCAGCAGCGTATCGGCGACCACCGTGAAAGGCATATCAAGCGCCACCAGCGGCTTCAGTCCCCAGCTGGTGTCGCTGTCGGCCAGCATTTTGTAACTGTTGCGGGTGCCGGGGTAATACCCCTGCTCGCCGCCGCCGGTATGCGACATCATGCTTGAACAGCCGCTCAGCAGCACTACGCTTGCGCCGCATAACCATTTCCCGAATCTCGTTTTCATATTCATTCTTTTGTTTGTGTAGACATCATGTCGTGTGCTCCCGAGGTATATCCTTCCCGGTTCAGAATGAGTAGCGCTATCTCAACGCTGTGTGGTGACCGTCGCAATTTATTCAACATACCTCCAGTCTAAGCAAAGAAATGTAAACCGCAAAAAAACCGCGACATTTCCTCTTGAAAAGTCCGGGGACGAACCCACTTTAAAGAGGTGACTGAAGAGCAACACGCCGCATGGGTGTTGACGTCACCGCCGTCTGTCCTTCGGGAAGCGGCTATTTTAAATCTCGCTGATTTCAGGAGTTCGTTGTTATGCGTAATTTTGACTTATCCCCGCTTTATCGTTCCGCTATTGGTTTCGACCGTCTGTTCAACCTGCTTGAGAATAACCAGAGCCAGAGCAATGGCGGCTACCCTCCGTACAACGTCGAGCTGGTAGATGAAAACCACTACCGTATCGCCATCGCCGTGGCCGGTTTCGCCGAAAGTGAACTGGAGATCACCGCCCAGGACAATCTGCTGGTGGTGAAAGGCTCCCATGCCGCGGAACAGAAAGAGCGTACCTACCTGTACCAGGGCATCGCCGAGCGCAACTTCGAGCGCAAATTCCAGCTCGCTGAAAACATCTTCGTGCGTGGCGCAAACCTGGTGAACGGCCTGCTCTATATCGATCTTGAGCGCGTTATTCCCGAAGCCAAAAAACCGCGCCGTATCGAAATCGGTAACTAATTTCCCGGGTCGCCCGCGCGGCCCTTGTATGACCCGTGCTCGCCGAACGGGAGCACAGCCAGCCCGCATACGCTGGCCGTTAAAACTCGCTTCAAAGAAGGAGAAACGTTATGCGTAACTATGATTTATCCCCCTTTTTCCGTCAGTGGATTGGCTTTGACAAGCTGGCCAACGCGATGCTGAACGCCGGTGAAAGCCAGACCTTCCCGCCCTATAACATTGAAAAAAGCGACGATAACCACTATCGCATCACCCTTGCGTTAGCCGGTTTCCGTCAGGAAGATCTGGAAGTGGAACTGGAAGGCACCCGCCTGAGCGTGAAAGGCAACCCGGAAAAACCGGAAACCGAGCCGAAATGGCTGCATCAGGGCCTGGTGCTGCAACCCTTCAGCCTGAGCTTTACCCTGGCTGAGCATATGGAAGTTTCCGGCGCAAGCTTCATTAATGGCCTGTTGCACATCGATCTTGTGCGCAACTTACCGGAATCGCTGGCGCCGCAGCGTATCGCCATCGGCCAGCCGCGCGCCCTGAGCGACGACCGTGTTATTGAAGGCGAGCGTCCGGCGCTGAGCCACAGCGAAAACCAGAACAGTCATTAATACCTGAAGGCCCCGTCCGGGGCCTTTTTTATTCCGCTGTCGCACTCCTCGCCGCGCTCGCCCGAGCAGCTTTTTCCCGCGTATGCTTAAATGGCTTACTTTCGGGAAAAGCCCGGCACAGGAGACGCAATGAAACTTTCCCGCACCGGCGAAGCGCCGGATTACCGCTTTTCGCTGGCAAACGAACGCACTTTTCTCGCCTGGATCCGCACCGCGCTTGGTTTTCTTGCCGCAGGGGTGGGCCTTGACCAGTTCGCGCCGGATCTCGCCACGCCGCTGGTGCGCGAAGGCGTTTCGCTGCTGCTCTGCCTGCTTGCCGGCGGGCTTGCATTTTATGGCTACCTGCGCTGGCTGAAGGTGGAAAAAGCGATGCGCCTGAAAACCGATTTGCCCTATACCGGCGCGCTGCTGGGCGTTGGCCTGCTCATGCTGCTGGTCGCGCTCGCGGTCATCCTTATGGTGATGTATGGCCGATAGCCGCCGCGCGCGCCGTATCGCCGACCCTGGCCTGCAACCCGAGCGCACGTCGCTTGCCTGGTTTCGCACGTTCCTGGGCTACGGCGCGCTCTTAATGCTGGCGCTGCGCCACAGCTGGCAACAGGCGGGCGTGCTTTTCTGGGTGGCCATCGCGGCGGGTGTTATCGTGGCAGGCGTGCTTTACGGCTATGCCCGCCAGCGCAACGTTATGGATACCGCCAGCAGCGATTTTTTAACGCCGTCCGCCGTACACGCTAAGCTTCTGATCGTGCTTGCGGTAGGTATGCTGGCGCTGCTTTTTGCCGTGGTGCATATAGGGCAACTCGTCGCCCTGTTAAGCGCGACGTGACCTTTTGTTGCAAACCCGCGAAGCCGCCGCGCAAAATTCATGTTAAAAATGCCCTTTTCGCCTACCCGCAGGAAAATACCTTGAAGCCGCTACTTGCTCTTGCCTTCTGTTTTTGTCTGCCCGCCTGGGCTGGCGAGACGCCTGCCGCGCCGCTGACGGCGCAACGCTATGCCGCACAGCTTGGCGTGGGAATGGATGTAGACTGGGCGCGAACCGAGCGCGGCATTCGCGAGTTTGACCCGCTGGCGGTACGCGACTTTCACGACAAAGGGCTGGGTCATATCCGCATTCGCGTGGCGGGAGAGATAAGCGAGCAGAAACTTATTCACTTGCGCAAAATTGTCGAAGCCTGCGAGCAATATCATGTGGTGCCGGTTATCGCTTATCAGGCGGAAACCTTTAAAGCCGATCCGGATCGGGAGAATGAAGCGAAGGTTATCGCCTGGTGGAGCGCGGTGGCGCGCTATTTTGGCCGTGAGCACCCACTGCTGGGGTTTGATCTGATTTATGAACCGGCTGAACGGGTAAACCGTAATCCGCAGGCGCTGAATCATCTCTACGAAAAAACCATCAAGGCCATTCATGCCATTGATCCGCAGCGGATGGTGTTTGTCGCCCCGCGCCTGCGCGCTGCGCCGGAAGCATTGGCGAATCTGAAGCTTCCGGCCCAGAGCAGCGGCTACGTGCTGGCGGAGTGGCATATTTTTCCGTGGGGACCGCAGAAGGTAAGCGGTAAATATCCCTGGACCTCCGGCACGGCGGCGGAAAAAGCGGCGATCCGCGAACATATCAATGCCGCGTTGCGCTGGCAGCATAAAACCGGGCATGCAAGCTGGGTTGGCGGCTGGTCCGCCGGGCAGTCGATAAATACCGCGCCATCTTCCTCCACGCTGGCATTCGCCACGTTTATGGCTTGCGAGCTGCAAAAAGCGAACATCCCTTATGCGCTCAATGCCGATAACCTTTTTTACGATGGCGAAGAGGGCGCCTGGCGGCCCGCCATGGAGCCGCTGCTACAGGCAATGTTAAAACCAGAGTGCGCGGTTAAACCGGCTGGCCGTGCAGCCGTTCACGGTGCGCCAGCGGCAGCCAGCACAGTAAAATAAGCAGCCCCATCGCCGTCATCAGCATGCCGATGCTCGACTGACCGCCCTGCGGCAGCAGCGCGGATGACCAGGCCAGCAAACCGGAGCCGCAGTTCTGTAATCCGCCTACCAGCGCGCCTGCGGTGCCGGCAAGAAAAGGAAAAGGCTCCATCGCGCCGCTGGTGGCGAGCGGGAAAAGCATGCCCGCGCCAAAGAAAAAGAGCGCGGCGGGAATCAGCAACGTCCAGACCGTCATTACGCCGAACCAGCCCGGCAGCCACATTAAAATCCCCGCCAGCAGGCAGCTCGTCACCGCCTGCCACATCAGCGTGGAAAAACGTTTATGCCGCCTTCCGGCAAACCAGGCGCCGAAAAAGGCGGCCGGCACCGGCAAAATAAAGAGGATGCTCACCGCCATGCTGTTAAGGCCAAGCCCTGCGCCCAGCAGCACCCCGGCGCTGGCCTCAAACACCGCCACGCCTGCCAGCCCGCCAATCAGCATCAGCAAATAGCAGTTGAACGCGCCATTGCCAAACAGCGTTTTATAGCTGGCGAGCAGCGGGGTGCGAGGCGCCTGCGAAGGGCGCGTTTCCGGCATCCAGCGGAACATGCTGAAGGCGACCACGAGGCAGAGCGCCAGCAAAAAAGCGAAGCAGGCGCGCCAGCCCCAGAGCGTATCCAGCACGCCGCCGATGAGCGGCGCCAGTAAGGGGCTAACCAGAATGCCCATATTCAACAGGCTGTTGGCGTGACGCAGCGCCGGGCCTTCGTAAAGGTCGCGCGGCAACGTGCGCGCCATCACGCCCGCTACGCCGGTGCCCATGCCTTGCAGACTGCCTGCGATAATCAGCACCGGCAGGTTGCAGCTCAACAGGGCAATCACCGTCGCCAGAATAAAAATCAGCATGCCCGCCAGGATAACCGGGCGGCGGCCGATACGGTCCGAAATGGGGCCGTAAACCAACTGCGATGCGCCATAGGTCAACAGATAGGCCGCCATTACGCTTTGTACGGCGCCCTCCCGCACGTTCATCTCACGGGCAATATCCGCAATAGCGGGAATATAAATGGTCTGGGCCATCTGACCGACGGCGACCAGCAAAATTAACATCATCAGCAGGTGACGATTAGCCAGTTTTCTCATGGTTATTAGTCAAATCGCATTTGTCAGGATCAGGGGATATATCTGGTTAAAAGGTGAATGCGAGAGGAATATACCGCAGGACTGGCTTTAATCCAGTGGAGATGTCGGTTTTGCTGCCTGGCGCCAGGCAGCTTTTATAAACGCTTTTCGGCAACATTTGTTGCCATAATTACAGGCAACCGGCCGCCAGCAGGTGAGTGGCATGGCCCCAGCTTGCAACATGCATTTCGCCATTTTGCACATCGATCAGCGAAAAGCTGCCATTAGCCGGGCTGTAACGGGAAAAGGGCACGGATGGGTCGGCGCCATGCAGCCGCCAGAGCAGGGCGGCCAGCGTGTTGCCATGCGTAATGGCGCAGGCCGTTTCGCCTGGGAGCGCCTGCGCGTAGTCCAGCAGCGCATGATAAAGCCGCTCGCCGGCGTGGCGGGCGCTTTCGCCCTGCGCCGGAATGAGGTCAATATCGCCCGCCAGCAGCGCACTGCCGGCCTGCGGATGCAGCCGCAGCATGTCCTGAATCATCATGCCCTGAAATTCACCCAGATGTTGTTCGTGCAGGCGAGCGTCAATGCGCAACTGCGCCGCATGATGCTGCGCAACGGCATGGGCGGTAGAAAGGGCGCGGGTTGCGGGCGAAGAGAGTACTGCCTCTATGGGGAAGCCATCGAGTGCGTCAAGAAGCGCCTCAATTTGCGCCAGGCCGCGAGCGCTAACGCTGCTTTCGCGCTGCCCCTGCAAAATGCCGCGCTGGTTCCACTCCGACTGCGCATGGCGAACCAGGATAAAACGCACAGGCCGCTCCTTATAAAAAGGCTACCTTAGCATGCGTTGGGCGAAGGGGCGAACACCAGCCGGTGCGTGATGCGCGGATGCGCCTCTACGGGCAGGAAACCGGCGCGCTGGTAAAAACGGAACGCATTTTTTGGCGCATGCGTGTTGAGATAGTCAAAAAATTCGTGCGCCTGCTGTGTGACTGAAGAGAGCAGGGATTGACCAACGCCGACGCCGCGTACCGGATGGCTGACATAAAGGTGGCGCACACGTCCGGCGCGGGGCGTTTCGTCGTACGGGTCGCGGTTCAGCCCGCAGACGCCGACCAGCGCGTTGCCGAGAAAGGCGCCCAGCAGTTTTTCGCCAGGGGCGGAAAAAAGGTTGCTGCCGTCCAGCCAGTGGGTGGAAAGGCGATTAAGCATGTTGAAACCCAGCGCCTGGCTCTCCTCGCGCAGGCGCTCGAAATCGGCGCTGTAAGGGGTAACTGGCTTGATGGTGATAATGGATGACATCCTTCCCTCCTTTTTTCGCTTATAAAGCGAAGCCGTGTTAAAGGGGGGCGGTTGCCCGCCCCCCTTAGGTGCGGCTTGAACCTGAGTGACCGACGGCGCATTTACCGAAGGTATTTCAGGACAGCATCAAGCAGTTGCAGCAGCGCAACCATGAGTTTGAGGACAAGGATAACCCAATCCACAGCGCTCATACGCGTCTCCTCTGGTCAAGGAGCACGCAACTGACGTACCTCTCCGCTGCCTGTTGCCAGTTGCTTTGTTGGCGTAACACAGTGTGCTCTCACGGGGTTAAGGCACTGACGGCACCACCCGTTTCAGCCAGGACTTTCTTCGCGCCCGTAAGATGCGGCCCCGTCTCGCACGCTGTGACAGCAGAATCAGTATAGATAAATACTGTATAAATGAACAGTAATTTCTGGACAGGAAAAGCAACCCTGGATCATACTGTTGAAAAGCCACTGTTACGCCGCGCGCAGAATTGCGATAGCGGTCAATTCGTCGTATAGTTGATAAGTTGACGTAACACAGTGTGCTTTGCGGTTACCACCCGCGAACAGCTGAAAAAACCCTGCCTCTGCGGCGGGGTTTTTTGTTTTTACGCCTCTCTTCTTTCACCATAGTGAAGAAAAACCTTATTTGCCGCATTCCTTACCCACTTTCATTCGGAAAAAACGAATCCTGTCTTTTTATGTAGCCAGCCTGGCGTATTGGTTTACCTGAGCTACATATTGCCCGGCGCTTTACCCGCGCGTTTCTTTTTCGCAAACCGTATTCTGTTTTTTAATCATGCGTTTTTACTTAAATCCGTTTTCTTTATTTCATTTTATCTTCCAAAAAACGTGATTAGATTTGCCTTAATCGTTAAATAACATCGGTAGTTGCAACAAGGCGCTGCGACAGTCTGAGCAGAAGCATTGAGTAATTAGAGGCTTATGTAAAAAATTATTAAGCGAAGCGGCAAAGCGTGACAGATGAAAATGGCTGTTAAGGAGTATTGAATTCCTGCCGCGCTCACTTAAAAATAGCAGCCTCTTGCGCCGCTTATTTGATAAAGTCTGTGCAGGAGTAAACGCTTGCGCGAGCAGGATGCCGCTCACGACGCTTTAAGCCGTCTAATCAGGGTTTGTTAATTATGATAAAGCCAACCCTGCCGCGCCTGGTACTCTGTGCACGATACTCTATTTGCAATGGAAGAAGCTGAAGATGATGCGAAGCGTATTAGTCCTGGTGGTTGCGCTGGTCCTGTCGGGCTGTATGGGGTCAAAGCGTCCGCCCATGACCGATGACACAATAGTAACCAGTCAGGTTAACGGCGTTACTCTGACTCACCGGTATGCGGTTACGCCGCCGCAAGAGTTTACGCCAGTCAATGAGGATTACCGGGCGCTTTATCCGGCCTCATTAATGAGCCGCCCCGATTTCGGCGGCAAAGTTATCCGCCAACTGGATAACGGCGCCACCTATAAAGTGCTGGGCAAGGTCGAAAACGCCTGGATGGCGCTTGCTGATGACGGTAAAGATGAGCTGATTGGCTACGTGCCGACGCGTGCGGTAGTAAAAAGCGAACAGTATGAAGCGACAGTCCGTCGCGACAGACCGCGCCCGCGCCGCGCCAGCAGCAAAAAAGATACCTGTGTTGCGGTAGATGGCAACAGCAAAGCGTGTAAGAGCGCGACCAGCGGCACCTGGATTATTGACTGATTCCGCCGTTGCGGCAGGAAGAATAATAAGTCAACGCAACGCCAGGTCATGCTGGCGTTTTTCGTTGTCATTTTGCAGGCCAGGCGCTCGCCGCCTGCACGACGCTGATCCATTTGCCAGTCTTCAGAACCTGACAGGTTTTTGCACAGCACGTTACCCAGGCAGGAAAATGTTATGCGATTCACCCTTGTTTCTATGAAACCAGGCCACAAACCGCCGCAGGCCAGTTGTGATTTTTACGCGCCCGGCGGCACCATCGGTCGCGGGCCGGATAACCACATGGTGTTGCCGGATAATGACCGCGCGCTTTCCCGCCTCCAGGCGCTGGTTCATGTCGCGCCGGACGGCGAGTGTCGTATCACGAATCTTGGCGCGGCCGCCATGGCTATCAATAACAAGCCCCTGGAAAAAGGCGAACAGGGTGAGTTGCAGGATGGCGACCGGCTGACGATTGCGGAATACAGCATTGAAATCACGGATTTCATTTTACATACCCAGCCGGTGAGCCGGCTGGCAAGCCTTGGCGCCGCCAGCGAGCCGGTATCAACGCCCGCTCCCGCCGCGCCTGCGGCGACCGGAAATGCGCCAACTTCCGTGCCTGCGGAAATCTTGCAGTCGCTGATTAAAAATTACGCAGTTGCCGACAATATCTCCAGGCCATTGCCGCAAAGCGCTGCTGACGAAACGGCGCGCGCGCCGCAGGAAAGCGTTGAGTCATCAACGATGAAATCCCGTCTGCGCATTCAGCCGCAGCCGCGCGAAAGCGCGAAAACAACCGAACCGGCCCAGGGCGACATGCTGGAAGGCGAACTGCTTACCGCGCTGCTGGAAGGGTTAGGGTTGCATGATATTCATACGGTTCCCCGCTTCGATCGTGAAAAAATGCGTCAGTTAGGTGAGATGCTCAGCATGTTCGCGCAGGGAACGGTGGCGCTGCTCGCTTCGCGATCTATGCTTAAGCGCGACGTGAAAGCCGACATGACTATGATGCTGGATGACGCCAACAACCCGTTCAAGCTGCTGCCTTCCGGCAAATCGGTATTAATGCAGGCGTTCGCCTCCGACATGCCGGGTTTTATGCCGCCTGGCAAAGCGGTTCACGATGCGCTGGTCGATTTACAGGCGCACCAGATTGGCATGATCGCCGGGCTGCACGCCACCAGCGAAGCGATGTCCGCCTCTTTCGACCCGCAGGCGCTGGAAGAAGAAGCGATGCGCGAAGGCTCGCTCTTTCGTCTGGCGTTGCCGGTCAGCCGCAAGGCGGCGCTGTGGGATGCGTTTGTCGCCCAGCACAGCAGCGCGGCAGGCGGCAGCGATGAAGTGAACGCCCTGTTCCGCGAAGCCTTTTTGCAGGCTTATGAGCGGGAAGTAAACCAGTACAAAGATTCGCAGAGCGAAGCGGAAACGCTCTGAACACGGTTTCATCATTCGTTATGGCTTCAGGCTTACAAGGACTTTTATGAAATTTTGGTTGCCCGGTCTGGCCTTGCTGGCGCTGTCAGCGGCAGCACAGGCGGAGAATTACCGCATAGTGCAGTCGCCTTCGCAGAAGCTGGATGTCTGGATAGACGATATAGCGGACAACACCCCGCAGAGCTGGTGCGCAAACGAGCTGCCGCTGCGCATCGTCGCGAACGGCGACAAGCGCCCCTCTCTGTTGAAAACCTTCATGCCGCGTCTTGGCGCGCTGCTGGAAAACCAGTGCGCGACGCTTTCTGTGGTGCGCTGGCGTTTCACTTCGCCGGAAGGCGAGGTTCTGGCGCAAGGCACCGCCAGTAAAACGGCGGACTGGACGCCGGTAGTGCAGCCTGCCGCAACAACCGGCGCCAGCGCGGCGCCGACGGGCCGTCCTGAAGATCTCTCGCCCCTTGCGGACCGTACGCCGTGGCTGGAGTTTACCCTCCAGGATGGCTGCCATCTGCGTACATTCTGGCAGGATAACGGCCGTGTGCCGGCTATCTTTATTCCGGCAAAAGCGGACGGCAAGTGCGAAAAAGGCGGCTGGCTGAACGGCAGCAGCGAAGTGGTGCAGCTAAGCCACAACGCGCAGAAGAAAATGACCATGACTTTCGTGCATGGCTTTCCTGTGAGCGGCCTGAATACCCGCGTAAACGCCGACAACCTGCTCATCACCACCGTTAACAATGAAAGAATGGTGGTCAGCGACGGGCGCGCCAACCAGAGCTGGATGATTTTACCTTACTCTGCGGACCTGAACGGCTGGCTGGCCGATGGCACCGTTGCGGTAGAGATGCCGCGCGAGCAGGCAAGCGACGACGCGCGGCTGCGCGCTCGCCTTGAGACCGTACGCAAAGTCTGGTCCGGCTACCTTGAACCCGGCACGAATCTTAAGATCCTGCTGGTGGACTCTCTCTCGCCGCTGCTGCGCGACCCGGCGGCGGGCGCTTACCGGGTCGTTAAATAATGCGGACTATCGCGCTTCGCGCTGCCGTTTCGCAACGCAGCGTGGCCAGGGCCTGGCGCAAGCCGGGCCTGCTTAAAGAGAAACTTGCAACATGACGGACAACGCTAACAAAAAAGTATCTGACGCCCTGCCGATCGGTTACCGGTTTAATGAGTTTGAGATTCAGGAGGTGCTCGGCAGCGGCGGATTCGGCATTGTTTATCGCGCCTGGGATCACCAGCTTGAGCGCGCCGTCGCCATTAAAGAATTTATGCCCGCCGCTTTCACCCTGCGTAAAGCGGATCTCAGCATCGGGCTTCGCGGCGAACGTTACGGCCAGGCCTTCAGCGCCGGGTTGACCAGTTTTATCGACGAGGCGCGCCTGCTGGCGCGTTTTAATCACCCGGGCCTCGCCCAGGTGCTGCGCTTCTGGGTGCAGAATGACACCGCCTATATCGTCTCTCTCTATTATGAAGGCATTACGCTTGGCCGCCTGCGCGAGCAACATCCGCAACGGCTTGATGAGGCGGCCATTCGCCGTTTGTTGCCGATGCTGTTTGGCGCGCTGCGGGCGCTGCATAAAGCGGGCTATCAGCATCTGGATATTTCGCCAGACAACATTCTGTTGCAGGAAAACGGCCTGCCGGTGCTGCTGGACCCGGGCGCCGCGCGCCGCAGCATCGGTAACGTGACCGATGAAACCGAAACGCTGCTGCGTCCGGGCTACGCGCCGGTCGAGCAATATAATGACGATGAAAGCGAGCTTGGCCCGTGGACCGACATCTACGCGCTGGGTGCGGTGCTACATACGCTGATTGTCGGCTCGCCGCCGCCGGTCAGCCTGGCCCGCTCTCTCCAGGACACTTATCAGCCGCTCGCGGAGCGCAAGCCGGAAGGGTATTCGCTTTCGTTATTGCAGGCGGTGGACCGCGCGCTTTCGCTGAAAAAAGAGGGGCGACCGCAGTCGGTGGATGAGTTCGCCGGGCTGGTGGATTTGCCGGTCGGCGGGCACGATGACCTGCTGAACGCCGACAAACCCGGCACCATGCTGATCCCTGTCGAAAACGACAAGCTCACCGTTTCCGGCTGGAAGCGCTATCAAACGGCCGGGCTGGTCGCCGCTGGCGTTGTCGCCGGGATAATCATTGGCGGGCTGCTGTTTAGCGGCGGCGCGCCGGATAACGTTCAGCCTGACGTTGCTGATAACGACAGCCCGCAAGAGCAAACCGGGGTTGTGACGCAGCCTGCGGCAACCGGCGAGCAGCAGGCGCTGGTTTATGTGCGCATTCGCGAAGGCGAACAGCTTTTGCTGAACGGCAAACCGCAGGCGGTTGTGCCGGCGGCGAACGGTTTCGCGGCGCTACAGTTAAAGCCCGGCCAGTACGCCTTCACCCTGAAAAATCACGATCAGATCCGCAGCCAGCGGCTTACCGTCGGGCAATCCGGCACCTGGCTTATCAACCCGCAAGGCTAATTTCGCAGGCGCCCGGATGTGGCGCCGCGTTCTTATGGCACCGTTTTCCGCTACGCTGTTAACGACACCCACACCCGCCCACGTTATGATCAAACGTCTTTACATCGAAAATTACCGTTCGCTTCGCCGCGTTTCCCTTGAGCTGGAACAGCTCAATATCGTTTTTGGCCCTAACGGCAGCGGCAAATCCAACATCTATAAAGCGATACCGTTGATGCAAAGCGCCGCGCAGGGCGCGTTCTCTGCGGCGCCTCGCCCTGGAAGAGGGCGAAACGCGGGTGGAAAAACAAGATTAAGCGGCTCATCGCTTCAGCGCAGCGTATCCCATACGTCGCCAAGCCGGGTTATCTCTTCTTCGCTGTCGCCCCGCGCTTTGAGGGGAGCGATAATATCGCGCGCCAGATCCGGCACGTAGCCTACCAGCAGCTCGCCGTTACCCGTCAGCGTCGCTTTACGCAGCGCCGCGGGCAGCAGGCAACTTTCACCGCGTTCCAGCGTCAGGGTTTCGCCTGCGGCTTCAATCGTCAGCGGATCGCCCAGGTTAGAGAGAATTTGCGCGACCGTAAAGGCGTACTCATAGCGCGAAGCGAAACGCCAGCGCTCCAGCGCAAAGTACGGCCCGGCGCAGCAGACGCGCCGGGAGGCGTGCGGGCTTTCCTCAATCAGCAGGCCGGGCTGCGGTTCGGTCACAAGCTCCGGGCGTAACTCGTCCAACAACGCATCGATGTTTTTCTCGCGCTCCTCGCGGGAAATTTCGCTGCCGTCTTCCATGCGCCACGGCATGGCATGTTGTTGAATATCAGAGGTTTGCTCTATTTCGTAAATCAGAGTGTCCGGGCCGAAAGAGTGCAGCATGCCGCCAGGAATATAAAACGTGTCGCCGGTTTTTACCGGCAGGCGATGCATAACGCTGTCGTACGCTTCGGCAAGCAGGGCGGCGCGAAGGGTTTCGCGGCTGACGCCAGGTTTAATGCCCGCCAGACAGCTGGCGCCAGGCGCCGCCCATAAAATGTGCCAGGCTTCGGTTTTGCCGTTGGGCTGTTGCTCAAGACGCTGCGCCGCCTCGTCATTCGCGTGCAGGTGAACCGGCAGCATGCCGCTGGCGTCGATAAACTTGGTCAGCAGGGGAAAATGGGGGCCGCGCCAGCCAGGGCCAACCAGTTCATCCGGGTAGCGCTGCGCCAGGTCGCGCAGGCTTGTGCCTGCCAGTTCGCCGTTTTTCACCGTCGCGATGTTACCGTCTACGTCGCTCACTTCCCAGGTTTCGGCAAGCGGCCCTTCAGGCAAGCCGCGCTTGCCAAGTTTCGACCGGATAAGCTGGCCGCCGAACACATGCGTGGCTATCGGCAGGGTCAGCTGTAAAGGGTAGGCTTTCATCGTTCAGCTCCTTACAGCGGGGCCTGCTCTTTTCTGAGCATGGGCAATAGGGATAAGAGCAGAAAGGAACGCCACAGCGCATCAGCCCTGTGGCGCAAAACATCAGATAACTGCCGTGCCGCCGGTAACGGCGATGGTGGCGCCGGAGATATAGCTCGCTTCGTCGCTCGCCAGCATCACATAAGGCGCCGCCAGCTCGGCGGGCTGCCCGGCGCGCTCCAGCGGTACCTGGCTGCCGAAGCTTTTCACCTGTTCAGCGGGCATGGTGGACGGGATAAGCGGCGTCCAGATAGGGCCCGGCGCGACCGCATTAGAGCGGATGCCTTTTTCCGCCAGCAGGGCGGCCAGGCTGCCGGACATATTCACAATCGCCGCTTTCGTCGCGGAATAGGCCACCAGCATCGGCTTGGGCGAATCCGCATTGACAGACGCCGTATGGATAAGCGAACCGCCTTTGGGCATGTGCGGCACGGCGGCTTTGCAGATGCGGAAAGTACCGTAAATGTTGGTTTTCATCGTGCGATCAAATTCTTCATCGCTTATCTCATCCAGCGAATTACGGGTCTGCTGGAAGGCGGCGTTGTTGACCACGATATCAATTTTGCCGAAGGCTTCCACCGCCTTGTCGACAACCGCCTGGCACTGCGCCAGCTCGGTAATATCGCCGCTTACCAGCACCGCTTTACGTCCGGCTTCTTCTACCAGCCGCGCCGTCTCTCTGGCGTCTTCATGTTCATCAAGGTAAGAGATAAGCACGTCCGCGCCTTCGCGGGCATAGGCGATGGCGACCGCGCGGCCAATGCCGGAATCGCCGCCGGTGATGATAGCCGCTTTACCGGTCAGCTTGCCGGAGCCTTTATAGGTGGTTTCGCCATGGTCGGGCTGCGGTTGCATATCTTTGGTGGAGCCAGGCCAGTTCTGCTGTTGTTCAGGAAACGGGGGAGTAGGATAGTTCGACATCGTTCGATCTCCTTTTCTGACAGCGTAGCCGCTGGTGGACACAACGCGGCGTAAGGGCGCCGCGAAAGCAATAAACAAGCCGGGCGCGTCCGGTCTCGTCAAAATGAATGTTAAGCGTAGTTCATAAACTGGCGGGTTTGCGGCGATTCATCAGAACCACAGGTTATTGAAAGGGCGAAGGCCGTTTCGTTTACGTTATGAAAAGCGAGGCGGGGACAATGAATTAACTGGCTGATATTGCAATAAATTACTGGCGGTCAGCAGCGCGGCGGATCTAAGGGGCGGCGCAAGGCTTCAGATTAGTTTTAAATTTTGCCGGGTAATAAGGGCGGGATAAACCCGCCCCGGTCAGGCTGTTCAGGCGCTCAGCGTGGCGTTATCAATCACGAAGCGGTATTTCACATCGCCTTTCAGCATGCGTTCATAAGCTTCGTTAATCTGATCGGCGCGGATAAGCTCAATATCGGCGACGATATTGTGCTCAGCGCAGAAGTCGAGCATCTCCTGGGTTTCTGGAATGCCGCCAATCATCGAGCCGGCAATTGAGCGGCGCTTGAAGATGAGGTTGAACACTTCCGGCGACGGATGCGGGGAAGCCGGTGCGCCCACCAGCGTCATGGTGCCGTCGCGTTTAAGCAACGATGTGAACGCATCCAGATTATGCGGCGCGGCCACGGTATTCAGGATGAAGTCGAAGCTCTTCGCGTGCGCCTGCATCTCTTCTTCATTGCGTGAAACCACAACTTCATCCGCGCCCAGCGCTTTCGCCGCTTCGCGTTTGGATTCAGACGTTGTGAATGCGACAACGTGCGCGCCCATGGCATGCGCGAGCTTAATGCCCATATGGCCGAGACCGCCGATGCCCACCACGCCGACTTTTTTGCCGGGCCCTGCCTGCCAGTGGCGCAGCGGCGAGTACGTGGTAATGCCCGCGCAAAGCAGCGGCGCGACGGCGGCAAGCTGCTCCTGCGGATGGCGAATACGCAACACATAGCGCTCATGCACCACAATCTGCTGCGAATAACCGCCCAGCGTGTGGCCTGGCGCATCCGGGGTCGGGAAGTTATAGGTGCCGATCATATGGTCACAATAGTTCTCCAGCCCTTCATCGCACTCTTCGCAATGCTTACAGCTGTCGACAATACAGCCCACGCCGACCAGGTCGCCGGGCTGAAAGCCGGTTACCTGCGCGCCGGTTGCGGTAACGCGGCCAACAATTTCATGCCCCGGAACGCAGGGGTAGAGCGTGCCTGCCCACTCGGCGCGCACCTGGTGGAGATCCGAGTGGCAAACGCCGCAGTAATCAATGGCTATCTGCACATCGTGTTCGCCAGGCTCGCGACGGGTAATGGTCATCGCTTCCAGCGGCTGGGAGGCGGAATAAGCGCCAATCGCAGTAATTTTCATGAAAATAGCTCCTTTACAGAACGGGCCGGGGGTTATGTACGCTATGGCATAGCGATGCCGCGCTTTTTAAGCGGGCGAGAGGGTAACTGCGGAAGTTTCACATGCGCCGCTTGCGCTGACTAGCTAATGAATGCTTAATGCGCTTATAAATAATCTTCATAAATCGTACCGGCAGGAGCCGCCATGAAGCGTAATCTCAACGACTTGCTCTCTGTTTTTTCTCCCCTGCCGCCAGCACCCTTTTTGTGAACCAGCCTGCGCTTAAAATGCTACGGGTAAGGCAGCCTTCCCGGCATGCATTAAATAAATGTTGTTTTTTTAGTCTTTGCCTCGTTTTGAGTGCAGAAGATCGATTGACGTTGCTTATTAATATCTTCGACAAATAAAAGCAGGATAATTTCAGGAATATTGGGTAGATACGCTAAGCAGACGGTAAGAGCAGAGGCATTGTTTATGTAACTAGGCTTTCAACTAATTAATAAAATCTGAATTAGCTACGGGATGTGCTTAACAGCATATGTCTGAAGGCGAAAAAGAGTACGATAAAAAAGCAGTGGTTGACGTTATAGTTATAAGGTGAAAGGAAATATTCGCTGAAGGATCGGCGTATGTATTATAGCGACTCAATAATTACCGCCATGCAGGCTAACCGCATTTTGGCTCTTAAGCTTGAAGAGTCGCTAGCAGGCGTGAAAGAAAACGTTATAACCAACCTAAAGCAAATGAGGGACGGTCTGACGCGTGCAGCCTACTACATCGCCTGCTTTACAGAGAATTATCAGGATGTTTGCGCTAACCTCAAACATGAAGATGTAAGATTTATTGCCGGACTTATCCAGCTAATTAAAGATCGTAATGTTGTTTTTGAAATGATTCGCCTCTACATAGAGATCTATTTCAAAAACAAACAAGAAGAGAGCGTTCAGCATATCATTCGTAAGCTTGTTAGTGCCGGTGTATGCTTATCATCGTCAGGTTTGACCAACAGATTATTAATCACTGCGGTAGCAACCGCCGTATGCCAAAGTTATCATTTCAGTTCTCTGGTAAACGCACGTATAAATCGTGCGAAGTCGATTGTTCTTAAAGGTAGCGTAACTACGGCGGCGGTGGCCCTGAACGTTTATGGAATCGTTCAGGCCGCTGCGGATAGTGCAGATAATCTGAAGAAATTAAATGCTTTTTATTACAGCGTACTCTATGAACGTAACCTTGAAATGATGTACTTTCTCATTGAGCCTGTTATCACCAAAAATCCTTATTCAAATCCCATGCTTATTTCAGATGAGGAGCTTGCTGATTTTATTATCAGAATGGCAAGGTGAACATGATAAATTTTATACGCAAGTGGCTTAAAGAAGAGCTTATCCTATTTTTATGGGGCTGGGGTGTTGTCCTGTCTGTTATCGCTTTTAGTATGTTTGTTGTGTCTTTTTTTCCTGACTATGCGATTAATTTAACAGGGCTGTTTATTTTATTGGTTGTCGGGCTGCATGTTTTCCTCTGGTTTAAATTTAAGTAATAATGTGAGGTTTTAATCTATGTCGAATCCAGCGCACTTATGGTTAACAGATGAGAATGGCTCGCCAATCATTGGTTCTTGCCTGATGCCCTCCCGTACTGGTTCTATTGAGCTACGTTCGGTTAATCATCATATTTGCATACCTACAGATACGAATACAGGGAAACTGACCGGAACCAGAATTCACACGCCGATAAAAATACAAAAAGAGTTTGATAAAACAACACCGTTGTTATTCCGTTCCCTTTGTGAAGGCCGGGTTTTAAAATCGGCTACGCTGAAAATGTATGCAATAAATGACGCTGGCATTGAAGTTGAGTATTTTAATATTGTTATGGAGAACGTGAAAATTACTGCAATAATGCCAAACTTACATCCAGGCGGAATGAGTAGCACCCATCTCGAAGATATTGAGTTCCGTTATGAAACGATTACCTGGAAGTACACGGATGGAAATATCTTCTATAAAGACTCCTGGAATCATCGTGCGGTAGCTTAAAAATCGCGCCGATTCTGCGCCGGTTGGCTGGTAGCTTTTACGTGCAAAAGAGGTGAGAAAATAAGCATCAACAGAAGTCGTTGCCTCAGGCGCTGCCGTTGCATGCCTTAAAGTCTGGCGAACATGATTAGCTGGAAATTTCACATGCGCCGCTTGCGCTGACTAGCTAATGAATGCTTAATGCGCTTATAAATAAACTTCATAAATCGTACCGGGAGGAGCCGCCATGAAGCGTAATCTCAACGACTTGCTCTCTTTCGTGACGGTGGCGCGCGAAGGCAGTTTTACCCGTGCCGCCGCCCAGCTTGGCGTAACCCAACCAGCGCTGAGCCATGCAGTAAGCGGGCTGGAAGAGCGGCTGCAAATTCGTCTGCTGACGCGCACCACCCGCAGCGTTTCGCTCACCGCCGCCGGGGAGCGGCTGTTGCAGGCCATTGGCAACCGCTTTGATGAAATTGAAGCGGAGCTGGATATGCTGACCGAACTGCGCGACAAGCCTGCCGGTACGGTGCGCATTACCTGCGGCCCTAACGTGCTGCATAACATCCTGCTGCCGAAGCTTACGCCTTTGCTTCGCGACTACCCCGACATCAATCTGGAATTCGACGCCAACCACGGTTTTCGCAATATCGTCACGGACCGCTTCGACGCGGGCGTGCGCATGGGCGACACCATTGATAAGGACATGGTGGCGGTGCCGATTGGCTCCCCTTTACGTATGGCGGCGGCAGCGTCGCCGGATTATTTCTCGCGCTATGCCAGGCCGCAAACGCCGCAGGAACTGGTGCACCACCGTTGCATCAATATGCGTATGCCCGCCTCTGGCAGGATCTACGTCTGGGAGTTCGACAGCGAAGAAGGGCCGGTGAACGTGCGTGTGAACGGGCAGCTGGTTTTCAACACCTCCGCCCATATAGTGGACGCGGCGCTCGCCGGGCTTGGCATCGCGTTTCTGCCGGAAGAGGAATTTGGTTCGCATATCAACGAAGGGCGCCTGGTTCGCGTGCTGGAAACATGGTGTAAGCCTTTTCCCGGCTATTACCTTTATTATCCCAGCAGAAAGCAGCCTTCTCCGGCTTTTTCTTTAGTGGTGGAGGCGCTGAAGCTACGCGCTTAACCCTCGCTGGCGAGTCGTTTTAACCCTTCCATGGTCAGGCGCTGATAAAACGCCGCCGCCTGGGGCCGCATGCCGGAGGTTTTCGCAATAACGCCGAGGTTGTAGAAGGCGTTAACGCTGTTTACCCCGCTTTATTGCCCGGCGGCTTACGCTCTGCGGGCGCGGCGGTTCAGGTCGCTGTCGGCGATTTTTTCCGCGAGAAAATCAATCAGCACCCGGCATTTCGGCGGCAGAAAGCGGTTCGGGTGATAGAGGATCCAGGACATGCCGTAGTAAGAGGTCATGTAATCCCACTGCGGCAGCACCTCGACAACCTGTTGCGCCTCCAGCGCTTCCCGGGCGACAAACCACGGCAGGCAGCCAATGCCCAGGCTGCTCAATACCCCTTCCAGACGCGCCCGGCTGTGGTTAGTGACATAACGGCCGCGCACCGTCACGTTAACCCGCTCCTGAGTTTGCAGGTGACGAAACTTCCAGCAGTTATCGCCGGAAACCTCACCCAGATAAAGGCAACTGTGCAGCGCGAGGTCGTTCGGGTGCTGCGGATAACCCCGTTTTTCCAGGTAGGCGGCGGTGGCGCAGATAATATGGCTCACGCGAATAAGCGGGCGCGCCGCCAGCCCTTCGGGGGGGTTATCGGTAATGCGCACCATCAGGTCGATGTCGTCGCCAATCAGGTCGACCTGACGGTCGGTTAGCTTGAGCTGAACGTCCACTTCCGGGTAACGGTTCAGAAATTCTTCAATATGCGGCGCTATCAACCGCATGCCGAAGGCGCGCGGCGCGCTGATTTTCACCATCCCCTGCGGCGCTTCGTTGACCCGCTCCGCCAGCTCCAGCACGAGCTTCGCCGACTGCACCATTTCACAGCAGCGGGCGTAGGCGTCGGCGCCTGCCGCAGAGAGCTTCAGCCGCCGCGTGGTTCGCTCCAGCAGCTTAACCGACAGCGCCTGCTCAAGGCTTGCCACCTGACGGCTGATGGACGACGCCGTGGTGCCAAGCTGTTCCGCCGCAGCGGAAAAACTGCCTGTCTCCACCACCTTCACAAACACCGCCATATACGGCAGCAAACCCATGTATTGATTTGTTCTCATAGCGCAAGAGTCTTGTTTGTTTACCCCGGTTATTCGCCGAAGCGGGATCGCCCATAATCGCCTCGTGGCTGGTCATAAAGAACACTGACACTCAACTAACAAGGAAAGCGATAATGAAGCGTTATCAGCAAGTCCGTAGCCTTGAAGATCTCTCTTATATTGCCCGTCGTTCAAAGCATATTTTGACGTTATTTAGCGGCGGCGTTGACAGCAGCTACCTGCTTTACAAGCTATCGCAGACCGGATGTAAAGTCACCGCGCTTACCGTCGATTTGGGCGACGGCGTAGACGCTGACGACCTGCGGCACATCACCGCCTTTTTTAATGTCGATTTGAAAATTATTGATGCGCGGGAAGCATTTGCGCAGGAATTTATCATCCCGGCCATTCGCGCGAACGCGCAGTATATGGGCATCTATCCCATTAGCTCTTCGCTCTCCCGGCCCCTTATTGCGCGGCTTGCCGTCGAGCATGCGCAGGCGCTCGGCTGCGACGCCATTCTGCATACCGCCAACCAGTCGCAAAACAGCCTGCGCCGCCTCAATGGCGCGCTAAACCAGCTTAACTTCAGCGGATTTATCGGCAGCCCCTATGAATATTCGGCGCTGAGCCGCGAAGAGAAAATCCATGCGCTGGCGCAGGCGGGGCTGCCCCGTTTCCAGGCGCGCGGCATCAGCGGCGACGCCAATATCTGGGTGCGCGAGTATGAGTCAGGCGCGCTGGATAACCCGGAAGACTTCATCATGCCGGAAGCGCTGTTCAAGTGGACCTCGCAACCGGAAAACCTGCCGGACGAAACCCTTTCCATTTGCTTTGAACACGGCGCGCCGGTGGCGGTCAACGGCCAGCCTCTGCCGCTGCTTGCGCTGATCGAGCAGTTAAACACGGTGGTTGGGCGTCACGGCATTGGGCGCTTCAGCGGGCTGGAGCACCTTGAAGGCGGCGAAAAAGTGCTGGAAGTGCGCGAGGCCCCGGCGGCGATGCTGCTGATGGCGGCGTTTCGTCACCTGGAAACCGCCACGCTTGACGCCGCGCTGCTGCGCCAGAAGCTAGCGTTGGAACAAGCCTGGGTAAACGAGGCGATAGAAGGCCGCTGGTATGGGCTGCTTGCCGCCTCCATCGCCGCTTTCATCCGCACCAGCGCTGAAACCGTAAGCGGCACCGTGTTCTTCAACCTGCGCCGCGGCGTGGCGGATCTCGCCGCCATCAAGGCCCGCGACCCGCTCTATCTGACCGACCGCGACGGCTGGGAAAAACAGATCGCGCGGGTGCGCGGCAGCCGCACGCTGGCCGACCTTTCTCCCACTGTGACCCCCGATTACTCACTTACTGCCTGAGGTGAACCATGGAAACAATCAGTCAATATTACGCTCTGCCCACCTGCTCCATTAACCACGCGGCGCAGGCTATCAAAAACGACGGCTGGATTTTCATCGCAGGCGATGAACTGAGAGACGATCTGGAGCTGGATGAAGAGTATGTCTCTTCGTTCTCCCGCTTCTGGGATTCGCTTTCGCGCGATGAGTTTATGGCGGATAACGGCACGTACCGCTACCGCCGGTACAGCCAGTTTGAACTGCGCGACCCGGACGGCGAACTGACGCTGCTGCCCCATGAGCCTTATTCGCAACCTAAAAATATCAATACGTTAAACGGCGGCGTTGACCGCGTTTACCCGCCGCTGGAAGAGGGGTTTATCAACCACCCGCTGTTTATCTCTATTTTGCGCGGCCTGAGTAGAGTCTTTAACCAGGCGGAGGGCGAGACCTGCAAATGGCGCATTCGCCTGCATCCTTACCGCATCCTGACGGACGCGCAGGAGACCGGCAAACCGACGCCGGAAGGGCTGCACCGCGACGGCGTCGATTACATCGCCATGATGCTGATTCGCCGGGTGAATGTCTCCGGCGGCGTGACCACCGTAACGGATAACGCGCGCAATGTGCTGTGCACCAAAACGCTCAACGCGCCGCTGGATGTGATTGTGGCGGACGATCATCGCGTTATGCATGAGGTGACGCCCATCCTGTGCAGCAAAGGGTCGCAGGGTTATCGCGACGTGCTGGTGATTGCCTGGGAGCGGGAATAAGCGATGAGCGATCAATGTCAGGCGCAGAATGCGAGCATACGCTATGCCGACTGGATGCTGCTGGCGGTGGCCGTGGTCTGGGGAACCAGCTACGGCATGGCGAAGCAGGCGGTGTTCTTCTATCCGGTGGTCGGCTTTTTGTTTATCCGCTTTATGCTGACCTTTGTGCTGCTGCTGCCGGCGTTGAAAAACTGCTGGCGGCAGGCGGTCCCGCCGGGCCTGGCGCTGGGGGCGGTGCTGCTGGCAATTTTCCTGTGCGAAACGTACGGCGTGGCGCATACCACCGCCAGCAACGCGGCGTTTCTGATAAGCCTTTGCGTGGTGCTGACGCCTTTTGTCGAATGGCTGGTCTTTCGCACGCGGCCTGAAAGCACTGCCTTCATCGCCGCAGGGATTTCCCTGTGCGGGGCGCTGCTGCTGACCGGGAACCTCTCTCTGGAGCTGGGTTCGGGCGATGCGCTGATCCTCTGCGCCGCTCTGCTGCGGGCGATAATGGTCTGCCTGACAAAAAAACTCACCCAGCGCCATAACGTGCCGGCGCTGGCGCTGACGGCGGTGCAGACGGGCGTGGTGGCGGCCGGTTCGCTGGCTATTCTCCTGGCGACGCAGCACGGCATTCCGCCGCTGCCGCAGGCGCCCGCCTTCTGGGGCGCGACGCTCTACCTGGTGGTGTTCTGCACGCTGTTCGCATTCTTCGCGCAAAACTACGCGGTGAAGCGCACCACGCCGACTAACGCCTCTTTGCTGATGGGCACCGAGCCGCTGTTTGGCGCGCTGTTCGCCGCGATGTGGTTAGGCGAAACCTTAACGCCAGCCTGCTGGATTGGCGGGTTGATGATTGTCGGCGCTTCGCTCTGGGCCACGCGTCCGCGACAGCGCCGGGCATTTCCGGTAAGAAATTAATGGCTGCGCCAGACGCCACCGGGCGTTCTGGCGCGCTTTTAACGCACGCCGCCTCTATTTATGAATTTTCCTCATTACGCCATTCCTGTTTTCGCCATTATTTCCTGCCGCTTTCTTTGCTAAAAACAAAAGCATAACTAAGACATTCAACAATAAGCGCGCCGCATTCCCGCATTTTGCCAGGGCGGGCCTGCTGCGCAGCAAACTCTCTTTTCTCTGTGGCGAGCCGCTTTAACCACGCGCTCCTTTTTGCGGGACGCATTCCTTTGCTTACTCTGGAGATAAATGATGATTCGCTATGCCTCTGCAACGGCTTTGCTGCTGATTGCCGTACCGGCGCTTGCCGCTGAACCCCCGGCGGCGCAGATGACGTTTTCTGAAAGCGGCAGCCGGGCCGCCATACCCGGGCCGGATGCGAACTTTACCGGCCGCGTCTGGGTGGACCCGCTGTTCCTTAAGCCGCAAGCGCCGCAGCGCGCAACCGGCTCGTACGTTACCTTCGAGCCTGGCGCGCGCAGCGCCTGGCATACGCATCCGTTGGGGCAAACGCTGGTGGTGACGTCAGGCAGCGGCTGGGTGCAGGAGTGGGGCGGCGAGAAGAAAACGATTCGCGCAGGCGACGTGGTGAACTGCCCGCCGGGCGTTAAGCACTGGCATGGCGCAACGGATAAAACGGGAATGGTGCATCTTGCCATTCAGGAGACCACCCCGGAAGGCAAAAACGTGCAATGGCTCGGGAAAGTCTCCGACGACGTTTACTTACGTTAAGGACGGCTCATGAAGAGACAGATTGTCGCGGCCTTGCTCACGCCTTTCCTGCTGACGGGCTGTATGCATACAGGAGCAGATAAAATGAACAAGCCAGAAACGCAAAATGTGAAAACCGCCGTGCAGAACGCCGCGCCAGCAATGGCAGGCTATGCGGAGCGGTTTATTGAAAACGATCTCTGGAACCGCCCTGGGCTCTCAAAGCGCGACCGCAGCCTGGTGACGGTCGCGGCGCTGATTAGCCGCAACGGCGTGGCTGAACTGCCGCAGTACTTTACCCTGGCGCTGGAAAGCGGCGTAACGCCTGTCGAGCTATCAGAAACCATTACGCATCTCGCTTTTTATGCTGGCTGGCCGAACACCACAGCCGCTGCGGTTATCGCTCAGCAGGTTTTTGAAGCGCGCGATGTCGACACGGCAGCGCTGCCAGGCATGGACGTGGCGCCGTTGCCCCTGGACACAGAGAGCGAAAGCAAGCGTGAGAAAATGGTGGCGGAAAACTTCGGCAACGTGTCGCCGGGCGTGGTGCATTACACCACCGACGCGCTGTTCCGCGATCTCTGGCTGCGCCCGGGGCTTGCGCCGCGCGACCGCAGCCTGATTACCGTCAGCGCGCTGGTCACGGCGGGGCAGGTGGCGCAGGTGCCTTATCATCTCAACAGGGCAATGGACAACGGCCTGACGCAGGAAGCGGCTTCTGAAGCGCTTACGCAGCTTGCTTTCGTGGCGGGCTGGCCGAACGTGTTTTCCGCGCTGCCGGTTTTTAAAGAGGTATTCAACAGCCGGGCGAAATAGCGCGGGGTTGATCGCTTCATCTTTTTACAAAGGGGCAGGCGCCCCTTTTTTTTCACCAGCCATTTCGTCGCCTTAGCCTGTTTATAAATTTTCCTCATAACACTAATTAGCTCGCCCGCGCCGCCCCGCCGCCAGCGCCGACTATTATTAACTGTTCGTTATAAAAAAACCGCGCGAAGCAGCAGCGGCAAGCGTTTCTTTTCCCCCTTTCACTTTAAAGATACTGGAGGCCTGGCATGAGCAACCAAGGCGATGAAGCAAATAAAGGGCGTCCGCCGGCAGCGGACGACACTGGCCGCGCAGAGCATGACTTCAGCCTGACGCGGCGCGAGCTTATCAAAGCGGGCGCGGCTTCGGCGGCGACAGCAGCCGTCTCTTCTAACGCAACCGCCGCTTTCACGGGCAATCCGCCTGCGACGCCCGCCCCGCAAACCCTGCCGCTGCGCCTGACAGTGAACGGCGAAGTGCGCCAGCTGGAAGTAGATACGCGCACTACGCTGCTGGACGCGTTGCGCGAAAACCTGCACCTCACCGGCACCAAAAAGGGGTGTGACCACGGCCAGTGCGGCGCCTGCACGGTTATTGTCGACGGGCGGCGTCTCAATTCCTGCCTGACCCTTGCCGTTATGCATCAGGATGCGCAAGTGACCACCATCGAAGGTCTCGGCACGCCGGACGACCTGCACCCGATGCAGGCGGCGTTCGTCAAACATGACGGCTACCAGTGCGGCTACTGCACGCCGGGGCAAATTTGCTCTTCCGTGGCGGTGCTGGAAGAGATTGAAGCGGGCATTCCAAGCCACGTCACGCTGGACCTGGTTTCGCCGCCGCAGATGACGGCAGACGAAATTCGCGAACGCATGAGCGGCAACATCTGCCGCTGCGGCGCCTATGCCAACATTCTTGCTGCTATCGAAGATGTCGCCGGGGGTGAGAAACCATGAAGGCTTTTACTTACGAACGCGCGACGACCCCAGCCGAAGCGGCGGCCAGCGCTAAACAACATCCGGGCGCGAAGTTTATCGCCGGCGGCACGAACCTGCTCGACCTGATGAAGCTTGAGATAGAAACCCCCGTTCACCTGATAGACGTAAACGGCCTGGCGCTGGATAAAACAGAGCCGACCGCGGAAGGCGGTTTGCGCATTGGCGCGCTGGTTCGCAACACCGATCTGGCGGCGGATGAACGGGTGCGCCGCGACTACGCCGTGCTCTCCCGCGCCCTGCTGGCGGGCGCTTCCGGCCAGCTTCGCAACCGCGCCACTACCGCAGGCAACCTGCTGCAACGCACCCGTTGCCCTTATTTCTATGACACCAACCAGCCTTGCAACAAGCGCCTCCCCGGCAGCGGCTGCGCCGCGCTGGAAGGCTATAGCCGCCAGCTTGCGGTGGTAGGCGCGAGCGAAGCCTGCATCGCCACCCATCCCAGCGACATGGCCGTCGCCATGCGCCTGCTGGACGCGGTTGTGGAAACCGTAAATCCGGACGGCAGCGAGCGCCGCATTCCGGTTGCCGATTTCTACCGCGCGCCGGGCGATACGCCGCATCTGGAAACGGTGCTGGCGCCCGGTGAGTTCATCACTGCGGTAACGCTGCCGCCGCCGCTCGGCGGCAGCCATATTTATCGCAAAGTGCGCGATCGCTCCTCTTATGCTTTCGCCCTGGTCTCGGTTGCCGCCGTGGTGCAGCCCGACGGCACAGGCCGCGTGGCGCTGGGCGGGGTTGCCCATAAACCCTGGCGCATGGAAGAGGCGGACGCCCGGCTCGCCGAGGGGGCGCAGGCGGTCTGTGAGCAGCTGTTTGCCGATGCGCAACCCACGCCTGAAAACGAGTTCAAGCTGACACTGGCGAAGCGCACGCTCGCCTCGGTGCTGACGGAAGCGAGGTCCTGAACGAATGAAATTTGATAAACCGGCACAAGAGAACCCCATCGACCAGATGAACGTCGTGGGACGCCCGCACGACCGTATCGACGGCCCGCTGAAAACCACCGGCACGGCGACCTACGCTTATGAGTGGCATAAAGAGGCGCCCGACGTCGCCTACGGGCACGTAGTGGGATCGGCCATCGCCAAAGGCCGCATCGTCTCAATGGACATTAGCGCGGCGAAAAACGCCCCTGGCGTGCTGGGCGTGATTACCGCCGATAACGCCGGCCCGCTCGGCAAAGGGGAGATGAACGCCGCTACGCTGCTGGGCGGCCCGGAAATCGAACACTATCACCAGGCTATCGCCGTGGTGGTGGCGCAGACGTTTGAGCAGGCGCGCGCGGCTTCGGCGCTGATTGACGTGCGCTACCGCCGCGAGCCTGGCGCGTACGATCTCGCGCAGGAAAAACCGTCGGTGACGGAGCCGCCGGAAGATACGCCGGACAAAATCGTGGGCGATTTTGAGCGCGCCTTCAACGAGGCGGAGGTGAAGCTCGACGCGACTTACACCACGCCGGACCAGAGCCATATGGCGATGGAGCCGCACGCTTCGATGGCCGCATGGGAGGGCGACAAGCTCACCCTCTGGACGTCCAGCCAGATGATCAACTGGTGGCGGGGCGATCTGGCTAAAACGCTTCAGATCCCCAAAGAGAACATTCGCGTGCGCTCGCCTTTTATCGGCGGCGGCTTCGGCAGCAAGCTGTTTTTGCGCAGCGACGCGCTGCTGGCCGCGCTGGCCGCGCGGGCGGTGAAACGGCCCGTGAAAGTGATGCTGCCAAGACCGTTCATTCCAAACAATACGACCCACCGCCCGGCGACCATACAGCGCGTGCGTCTCGGCGCGAAGCAGGACGGGCGCATCACCGCCATCGCGCATGAAAGCTGGTCCGGCAACCTGCCGGGCGGCCCGACGGAAACCGCCACCAACCAGACTGAGCTACTGTATGCCGGGGCGAACCGCCATACCGGGCTGCGTCTGGCGGAGCTGGGGCTGCCGGAAGGCAATTCCATGCGCGCCCCTGGCGAAGCGCCCGGGATGATGGTGCTGGAGATAGCCATCGACGAGATGGCTGAAAAGCTGGGAATGGATCCGGTGGAGTTCCGCATCCTTAACGACACGCAGGTGGACCCGGCCAAACCGGAGCGTTTCTTCTCGCGCCGCCAGCTGGTGGAATGCCTGCGCACGGGGGCGGAGCGTTTCGGCTGGAGCCAGCGCAACCCGCAACCCGCCCAGGTACGCGACGGCCGCTGGCTGGTGGGGCTTGGCATGGCGGCTGGCTTTCGCAACAACCTGCTGACCCCTTCCGGCGCGCGCGTGCACCTTGATGCTAAAGGCGTGGTGACCGTGGAGACTGACATGACCGATATCGGCACCGGCAGCTATACCATCATCGCCCAGACCGCCGCCGAGATGATGGGCGTGCCGCTGGAGAAAGTGGTGGTGCGCCTTGGCGACTCCGACTATCCGGTTTCTTCCGGCTCCGGCGGGCAGTGGGGCGCCAACAGCTCTACGGCGGGCGTTTATGCTGCCTGCGTTAAGCTGCGCGAAGCGGTAGCGAACCGGCTGGGCATGGAGGCGAATACGGTGGAATTTACCGACGGGCAAATCCGTTCAGGCGACCGCAGCGTTCCGCTGGCGGAAGCGGCGGCGGGCGGCACCCTCACCGCAGAAGACACCATGGAATATGGCGACCTCGACAAGCAATTCCAGCAGTCCACCTTCGCCGGGCATTTTGTGGAAGTGGCGGTTGATATGGCGACCGGCGAGGTTCGTGTGCGCCGCATGCTCGCGGTGTGCGCCGCCGGGCGCATCCTTAACCCCAAAACGGCCCGCAGCCAGGTGATTGGCGCGATGACCATGGGGCTTGGCGGCGCGCTGATGGAAGAGCTGGCGGTGGATACGCGGCTCGGCTTCTTCGTTAACCACGACATGGCGGGTTACGAAGTGCCGGTGCATGCCGATATTCCTGAACAGGACGTGGTGTTCCTTGAAGATACCGACCCGATCTCTTCTCCTGTAAAAGCCAAAGGGGTAGGCGAGCTGGGGCTGTGCGGCGTCAGCGCCGCCATCGCCAACGCCATCTACAACGCTACAGGCGTGCGGGTGCGGGATTACCCCATCACCGTCGATAAGCTGTTGCAAGGGCTACCGGCGCTCGTTTAAGGACCGCAGCGGCTGGCGGCGCTGTGCTGCCAGCCGCGCTTTCAGGCAGAGGATGGAGACAAGGTGCTACAACAATTTCCCCTTATCGATCAACCCGGCCAGGCGCTGCGCAAGCCGGAGCCGGCATTTTTGACCGACGACAGCGCCGAAATATTGCGCTTCGCCGCCGGGGCGCTGAAGGCGGGCATGGCGGCGGCGCTGGTGACGCTGGTGGCGATCCGCGGCGGCTCTTCCCGTCCGCTGGGCGCGCAGATGGCCGTACGCGAAGACGGTTTCTATTGCGGTTTTGTCTCTGGCGGTTGCGTGGAGGCGGCGGCCGCTTTTGAGGCTCTGGACGTCATCACCTCTGGGGAAGACCGCATGGTGAAATATGGCGAAGGCTCGCCTTATTTTGACATTGTGCTGCCCTGCGGCGGCGGCATCACCCTGAGCGTGCATAAGTTGCGCGACGCAAGCCCGCTGCTGGCGGTGCTCAACGCCATGGAACAGCGCCAGCCGGCAGGGCTTCGCTATACGCCGCAGGCGCAAACGCTGGAAAGCGCGCCTCCGGCGACAAAAACAGGCTGGCGCGACGACTATTTTGACGTGAGCTACCGCCCCTGTGCGCGGGTTATTGTTTATGGCCGCTCGGTGGAAGCGGAAGTGACGGCCAACGTCGCCCGGGCAGCGGGTTACGATGTGCAGACCAGCGACGGATTCGACCCGCGCACCACTTTCGCGCTGATGGACGCCGACACGGCGGTTATTTTGCTTTATCACGATCTCAACCGCGAGCTGCCGGTGCTGCAAGCCGCGCTTGCCGCCAACCCGTTTTATATCGGCGCGCTGGGAAGCAAGCGGACCCATGGCGAACGCGTGCGGCGGCTGAGCGAGCTTGGCTGGAGCGAGCAGGAGATTGCGCGGATAAAAGCGCCGATAGGCATCTTCCCGAAAGCGCGCGACGCCCATTCGCTGGCGCTCTCTGTGCTGGCGGATGTAGCGGCGGCTCGCCTGCGCTGCGCCAGCCAACCAGAGGCGCTCTAATGCAGGCCCGGGGCCAACCGGTCATCATTATTCTGGCCGCCGGAAAGGGGGCGCGTTTTCTTGCGTCCGGCGCGACAACCCACAAACTGGACGCGCTGCTTAACGGCAAAGCGGTGTTGCAGCATGTGCTCGACGCGGTGAAAGCGACAGGCCTGCCGTGGCATCTGGTCAGGCCGCAAGGCGGCACCGGCGGTATGGGCGAGTCCATCGCCATGGGCGTGCGCGCCACACCCGACGCGCCGGGGTGGTTAATCCTGCCGGGCGATCTTCCTTACATCCAGCCTGCTTCGCTGCTGCGCGTGGCGCAGGCGCTGCAAGAAAACCCGGTCGTGGTGCCGCGCTACCAGCAAAAGCAGGGGCACCCGGTAGGGTTTCAACAACGCTATTTTGCTGACCTTGCCGGGCTTTGCGCAGATGTGGGCGCGAAAGCCGTTGTGCGTAGGGCGCGGGAACAGGGCGATGTGCTGGAACTGACGTTAGAAGATGTCGGCGTGGTAAAGGATGTGGATGTGGTGGAGGATTTGGATAGTCACAAATCGTGACTTTAACCAGCGCTTTTTATTGCGCCTGAGTATTTAGGGGAGAGCGCAGCGTCTGGAGAAGCGAACAGACTAACCCCATAGCGAGCGGCTTTGCCCGATAAGGCGAAAACAGGAGCCCTGGTTCTACATTAGCTTTTTGATTTTATCTGGCTAATGCGTGATCTTCATAAGCGTCTGAATAATTGGCAGGCTATAATGCAGCCTGTTGCGGCTTACCTGACGATTACCTTCCTGTTGAACTTGTAAGTAAGACTTACAGGTTGCATTTTGTTCAAGCTCGCCTTCTTCATAGATAGCTTTGATATGCTGAGTAACGGCCTGGGGCGTGATTTGGTAAAGTTTTGCGAGGGTGGCCTGAGGGAGCCATAGCGTCTCTTGTTCAAAGCGGCATTCAACATGGACCTCGCCATCATCGCTGGCAAACATAATAAATTCCCCTGCCGGGGATTGAGTTAAATGCTTATCTGCCATGCCGCCTCCTCTTATGCCTGCTCCATAATACGCTTAGTATGCCAGACATTCCTGGTGAAGCTCATGACTCGCATAGCGTTTATTTTGACCTTTTCTTTACCGGCGAAGCGGTACTTTCCAGAGAGATTTCTGCCAGCAATTAACCTGATATTCCTGAAACCCAAAAAGACTGACAGATATTGCTCTGAGAATATAAAGAAAGCTTGTTACAGAAGGGGTTAAAAGGGGATTCGTTGACTTCGGGAGAATTCAAAAGAGGCACTTTGGCGGAAGATCACAGGAGTCGAACCTGCCCGGGACCGCTGGCGGCCCCAACTGGATTTGAAGTCCAGCCGCCTCACCGGAGACGACGATCTTCCGCGCCTCGATTGCTACATGGAGGCGGGCGCATTATAGGCGCGTTTCCACTGCTTACCAATACCCCGCCTCGCTCTTTTTTCCGTCCCGCTCCTTCGCCGCTCGCCCCGCGCCATGCCTGGTTTTGCGTGTTACTCGTCACAAAAAATTTATCATGAATTTCATCAATGAGTTATCCCGATCACAGAAAAGAAGAATCGTAAATAAATAACCAGAAAACACAATTTCCCGCATCGCTTTTCCGCACTAGAAATCTTAAGTGAAATTCCGCACTTACGTGATGAGGATGGCCTGAATGCGCGATCAAGTCTTATCAGTAAAAGAGAAAATTGGCTACGGCATGGGAGACGCCGCAAGCCATATCGTCTTCGATAACGTCATGCTTTACATGATGTTTTTTTATACCGACATATTCGGCATTCCCGCCGGGTTTGTCGGCACCATGTTTTTGCTGGCCCGCGCGCTGGATGCGATATCGGACCCGGCGATGGGGCTGATTGCTGACCGCACCCGCAGCCGCTGGGGCAAGTTCCGCCCGTGGGTGCTGTTCGGCGCGCTGCCGTTTGGCGTAGTCTGCGTCTTTGCTTACAGTTCGCCTGAGCTGAGCATGACCGGCAAAATGATTTATGCCGCAGTGACTTACACACTGCTCACGCTGATGTACACCGTCGTGAATATTCCCTACTGCGCGCTGGGCGGCGTTATCACCAGCGACCCGCAGCAGCGCATCTCGTTGCAGTCCTGGCGCTTTGTGCTGGCGACGGCGGGCGGCATGCTCTCTACTGTGCTGATGATGCCGCTGGTTAACCTGCTCGGCGGCGAAGACAAAGCCTTCGGCTTTCAGGCGGGCATTGCGGTGCTGGCCTTTGTCGCGTTTCTGATGCTCGCGTTCTGCTTCTTCACGACCAAAGAGCGCGTGGAAGCGCCGCCCAACACCTCCACCATGCGCGAAGATTTGCGCGATATCCTGCAAAACGACCAGTGGCGCGTGGTGGGGCTGCTCACCCTCCTGAATATTCTCGCCGTTTGCGTGCGCGGCGGCGCAATGATGTATTACGTCACCTGGATAATGGGCGACGCGGCGCTCTTCTCCTGGTTCCTCGGCCTCTACTGCGTCGGCAACCTGATAGGCAGCGCGCTTGCCAAACCGCTGACCGACTGGAAGTGCAAAGTCAGCGTCTTCTGGTGGACCAACGCCGCGCTGGCGGTGCTGAGCGTCGCTATGTTCTTTGTGCCGATGAGCGCCACCTTCACTATGTTCGCCTTCATTTTCGCCATCGGCGTGCTGCACCAGCTCGTTACGCCCATTCAGTGGGTGATGATGTCCGATACCGTTGACTACGGCGAGTGGCGCAACGGCAAGCGCCTGACGGGCATCAGCTTCGCCGGCACGCTGTTCGTGCTGAAGCTTGGCCTGGCGTTCGGCGGCGCGCTGATTGGCTGGATGCTGGCGGGCGGCGGCTACGACGCTGCGGCGAAAACACAAAACAGCGCCACCCTCAGCATCATCATCGCGCTTTTCACTATCGTGCCGGGCATCTGCTACGTGCTGAGCGCCCTTGTCGCCAAACGCTACTACACGCTGAAAACGCCGCTGCTGAAAACGATCCTGGCGGAGCTGGCGAAGGGCGCGCACAACAACCAGCGGGAGTTTGAAACGCTGCCGGTGAGCAAAGCATTTAATGAGTCAAAGGGGTAAGAGATGAAAATCAGTGACGGAAACTGGCTTATTCAACCGGGCTTAACGCTTATCCATCCCATTCAGGTGTTCGATGTTGAGCAGCGCGACAACGAGATGGTGGTTTATGCCGCGCCGCGCGACGCCCGCGAGCGCGCCTGGCAGCTTGATACGCCGCTCTTTACGCTGCGCTTTTTCTCACCGCAGGAAGGGATCATCGGCGTGCGCCTTGAGCATTTTCAGGGCGCGGTGAATAACGGCCCCCATTACCCGCTCAACGTGCTGAAAGAGGTGCACGTGGAGATGCAAAACACGGCGGATTACGCTGAACTGAAAAGCGGCAATCTGAGCGTGCGCGTCACCAAAGGCGAAAACTGGGCGCTTGATTTTCTGCGAGACGGCGAGCGCCTTACCGGCAGCCAGGTGAAAAACAACGGCTACGTTCAGGATGGCAACCACGGGCGCAATTATATGTTTGAGCGTCTCGATCTGGGCGTTGGCGAAACGGTTTATGGCCTTGGCGAGCGCTTTACCGCGCTGGTGCGCAACGGCCAGACGGTGGAAACCTGGAACCGTGATGGCGGCACCAGCACCGAGCAGGCTTACAAAAATATCCCCTTCTACCTGACCAACCGGGGCTATGGCGTGCTGGTCAATCATCCGGAGTGCGTCTCTTTCGAGATAGGCTCTGAGAAAGTGTCTAAGGTGCAGTTCAGCGTGGAAGGAGAGTACCTGGAGTATTTTGTTATCGACGGCCCCACGCCGAAGGCGGTGCTGGAGCGCTACACCCGCTTTACCGGCCGCCCCGCGCTGCCGCCGGCCTGGTCGTTCGGGCTGTGGCTCACCACGTCGTTTACCACCAACTACGACGAAGAGACCGTCAACCGCTTTATCGACGGCATGGCGGAGCGCAATCTGCCGTTGCACGTTTTCCACTTCGATTGCTTCTGGATGAAAGCTTTTCAGTGGTGCGATTTTGAATGGGACCCGGACACCTTCCCGGACCCGGAAGGCATGCTTAAACGGCTGAAGGCGAAAGGGCTTAAAATTTGCGTCTGGATAAACCCCTATATCGGCCAGAAATCGCCGCTATTTCGCGAAGGCATGGAGAAAGGCTATCTGCTGAAGCGACCGAACGGCGCGGTATGGCAATGGGATAAATGGCAGCCTGGACAGGGAATTGTTGATTTTACTAACCCGGCGGCGTGCGACTGGTATGCGGGCCACCTTAAACGGCTGGTGCGGATGGGCGTCGACTGTTTTAAAACCGACTTCGGCGAGCGCATTCCCACTGACGTGGTCTGGCACGACGGCTCTGACCCGCAAAAGATGCACAACCACTATGCGTTTCTCTACAACGAACTGGTGTGGAACGTACTGAAAGAGACCGTTGGCGAAGACGAGGCGGTGCTGTTCGCCCGCTCTGCCTCGGTGGGCGCGCAGCAGTTTCCGGTGCACTGGGGCGGCGACTGCTACGCTAACTATGAGTCGATGGCGGAAAGCCTGCGCGGCGGGCTTTCTATCGGCCTTTCCGGGTTTGGCTTCTGGAGCCACGATATCGGCGGCTTTGAAAACACCACGCCTGCCCATGTTTACAAACGCTGGTGTGCGTTCGGGCTGCTCTCAAGCCACAGCCGCCTGCACGGCAGCAAATCTTACCGCGTGCCCTGGGCCTATGACGACGAAGCCTGCGACGTGGTGCGCCACTTCACGCAGCTTAAGTGTCGCCTGATGCCGTACCTGTATCGCCAGTCCGCGCTTGCTCACGAGTACGGCACACCAGTGATGCGCGCGATGATGCTGGAGTACCCGGACGACCCGGCCTGCGACTACCTCGATCGCCAGTACATGCTCGGCGACGCGCTGCTGGTGGCGCCGGTGTTCAGCGAGGCGGGCGACGTGGCGTTTTATCTGCCTGAGGGGCGCTGGACGCACGTGTGGCATAACGATGAACTGGCGGGCAGCCGCTGGCACAAGCAGCGTCATGATTTTCTTAGTCTGCCGGTTTACGTGCGTGAAAATACGCTGCTGGCGTTGGGGAACAACGATCAGAAGCCGGATTATGCCTGGCATGAAGGAACGGCTTTCCAGCTTTTTGCGCTGGAAGAAGGGCGCGAGGCGGTATGTGAAGTACCTGCGGCGGACGGTTCAGTTACCTTTACGCTGCGCGTGCAGCGCGAAGGCAACCGCCTGACGGTGCAGGGCGATGGAGAGGCGTCAGGCTGGACGCTCTGCCTGCGTAACGTTCATCGCATAGACGCGGCGCAGGGCGCAGCGCACACGGGCAGCGAGTGGGGGGTGGTGCTCACGCCGCAAAGCGGAGCTCAGTCTTTCAGCGTAACCCTGTAAACGCTGTTTAACGTCACCTGAATGCCGCCTGCGGGCGGCATTCACATGGCTGTAACTTCACATGATGGAGAACGCTACGTTGCAAGCTTCCTGTATGAAAATCAGGAAAGGAAATAAGACTCGCGGGTAAATAAGCAGGCGGATAAGCGTAGCGCCACCCGCTATGGCTTAATCTCTCTTTTCCGGTAACTCACTGAAAATAAAATTTTTAGCCTCTCGCCGTTATCGCCTCGCTTCACGCGCTCGCCAGGCCAGGTCTCGCATGAGATCGCGAGCGCTTTCGCTTACGCCGCCCAGTTGAAAGAAACCATGAATAACGCCCAGCCAGCGCTGGCAGGTACAGCTAACGCCCTGCTGCGTCAGCCTTTCAAACAGCGCTTCGCCTTCATCGCACAGCGGGTCGAACTCGGCGGTAACGATATGCGTTGGCGGCAAGCCGGTGAAATCCTCGCGCCAGAGCGGGCTGGCTTCCGGATGCTGGCGCGGCGTAACGCCAAGATAGGCATCGTAGCCTGTGAGCAGCGTTTCGCGGGTAATAATGTAATCAAGCCCGTTGCGCGTATAGCTTTCAAAATATGCCGTGGCGTCAAGCATCGGGTAGATCAGCAAAAGCTTCGCGGGTTGCCAGATGCCGCGCGCTTTCAGGCGCAGCGCGGTCACCAGTGCGATATGGCCACCTGCGCTGTCGCCTGCAAGCGTAATTGCCGTGATATCTACGCCGAGCGTTGCGGCATGCTGGCGGACAAGATTCGCGGCGCGTTCAGCATCATCGTGGGCCGCCGGATAAGGGTGCTCCGGCGCCAGCCGGTACTGAACGGCTATTACCCGGCAGCCGCTGAAAAAGGCGAGCTGGCGCAGCGGGTTATCGTGCGTTTCAAACCCGCCGCTGACAAAACAGCCGCCGTGGTAGTAAATCACCGTTGGCAAAGCGCCCGTGGCGTTGAGCGGCGAGACAATACGAAGCCGCATGCCTTCCAGTTCCGTTTCTTTCACTCCAACCCGCTGTTCCGTCTCGCCCGCCAGCGCCGCGCTCGCCACGTAGCCTGCCCGCCGCTCGGCTATCGTCTGGTTGCGAACCGACGGCCTGCCTGCGGCGATAAAGCCGTCTACCAGCTTCGCAATGCTTTTTTCCAGCGCCATATCGCGCTCCCTTTTCCTGTATGTATATCCAGATTTATAGCCTGGCTGTGAATGAGAGGAAACCGCTTATTTCAGGCAGGGAGCCAATCTGGAAAGCATCTCGCAAAAGGGAAATTACGGATTGCAGGTAGGTTAACTTTTATCCTGATGCCGCTTATGCTTTTGCTCGTCAGATCGCTTTAAAAATAATCAAAAATGATATGGTGGAGTGATATATGAGTATGCTGATTGAGGGTTTTATGGGACGTATTCTTCTCGACCTGCCTGACGAGGCGATCCGTCGCCTTGAGCAGCTTAAAGAGCGCCGCAAGCTGCCACGTGCAGAATTGCTGCGAGAGGCTGTAGAGCAATATCTTGACAGGCAAAATCAGGATGTCCTGCAAAACGCGCTGGGTTTATGGGGCGAGGGGGCGAGGGGGCGGAAGATGGCCTGGCCTATGAGCGCAAGCTGCGCGAGGAGTAGTAAGCCATGCAGAGGCTGGCCATCTTTGACACCAATATTTTAATCGACCTCTTTAGCGGGCATGTGCAGGCGAAAGACACGCTGTCGCGTTTTCCGGTTAACCGCGCTATTAGTCTGATGACATGGATTGACGTGATGGTGGGGGCGAAAAAACACAGCCAGGAATCACGTACGCGGGAAGCGCTTGATACCTTTGAAATTTTGCCACTCTCTTCTGCTGTTGCAGAGCGCAGCGTGCTGCTTCGCCAGGAGCTCGGGATGAAACTGCCAGACGCCATTATCCTGGCTACGGCGCAGATCTATTCCCGTGAGCTTGTCACCCGCAATGTTAAAGATTTTGAAGGTATCAGCGGTGTGACCATTCCTTATTCCCTGCAATAACCCGCCCCCGGTTGGGAGCGGGAAACAGAACGGAAAGAAGGCTTATTCCCCTTCGCCCGGGAACAGGAACGGGTTGATGGAACTGCGGGCGAAGCCCTCTTGCTCCATACGCGCGTCCAGCACCAGTGAGGCGAGGTCATCCGCGACCGGCTCCACTTTCGGGTCTTTTTCCTGATAAAGAATTTTCAGGTAGGTGCCGCAGTCGCCGCAGCTTTCCGCTTTTACCGCCGCCTGTTCGCTCTCAAGCGACCAGTAGTTTAAATCGCGGGTTTGCTCGCAGTTGCTGCACTTCACGCGCACCACGTGCCACTCGGTTTCGCACAGGTTGCAGTGCAGGTAGCGCAGCCCCTGGCTTGTGCCGATGTGCACCATGCTTGAAACCGGCATGCTGCCGCATACCGGGCAGAACTGACGCTGCTCGCCATACTCGGCGCGCGCTTTGCCAGGTATCAGGCTTGCCATTTGCGACCAGTAAAGCGAAAGCGCAGCCCAGATGAACGGGGCTTTATCGCTGCCCACGGTAATGAAGTCTTCGTTAAACAGCGCCGTCGCCATCGCTTCCAGCTCCTGCGAGGACGCTTTTTCGAGATTCTCGATAACCGCCAGCGCCGGGCCGCTCATCTCCGGCTTCAGCTCGGCAATCAGCGAATGCAGCAGTTTCTGCCAGTGCGCATCGCGCGGCAGCACGTGAATATCCAGCGGCGGCTTGCCTTTCTCTGCGGCTTCTTTAATTCGCGCCGTTAAGTCCATTTGCAGCGGGTGGTCATACAGCACCACCTCCTGCGCATGGGCGATAAGGGCGGCGAAGCGCAGATAGTCGCCCAGCGGATTTTTCTCCGCCAGCTCGCGCAGGCGTTCCGCGCGGCGGTTATAGAGATTCTTCAGTCTGGGGAACAATAACGGCGGAATGACTTCCGCCGTGCGTTTATCGCTCTTCTCCAGCTGGTCTTGCGGGATAATGCGAATACTCATTCAGTCGATTTTTCCTGTTTACCGCGCACTTCACGGTACCAACGCGGGTGATGTCTTTTCGCCCATGTGGTAGTGACCCAGCCTTCAACCATCGCGGTGATAGTGCCTTTCACCCACAGAGCGGCGTAAATATGCACCATAATAACCACAATTAACGCTACGGCGGCAAATGAATGCAGCAACAGCGCGATGCGGATAACCGGGATTGGGAACGCGGCTGCGAAGTAAGGCCGCCAGATCACGACGCCGCTTGCCAGCAACAGCACGAGCAAAATAATTGCCGCCCAGAAAACGCATTTCTGGCCGAAGTTATAGCGCCCGGTATCTCCCACTTCCTCATTGACGACGATCTTACGAATATTCTTCGCCCAAAAGATATCATCCCGATTGATTAGGTTGTGGTGCCAGTAGCGGAAGAACATGATGATGAATGAAGCAAACATCACCACACCCACGAACGGATGCAGAATGCGCGCCAGTTGCGGCGTGCCGAGAATGTTCATCAACCAGTTAAAGGAGGGGAAAAAGAACCCCAGCCCGCTCACCGCCGCCAGCACGAAGCAGAAGGCGGTGACCCAGTGGTTGATGCGCTCCGGCGCCGAATAGCGCACAATGGTGTCACGTTTTCTCATTTGCGCACCTCGTCATCTTCTTTATCGTGAAGGTTGTCTTCATCATCGTCAGCGCGGTTCGGACCGACCCCGACATAGTGGAAGACGCTCGCGGCGAAGGTTGCCGCAAAGCCGATGGCGGCCAGCGGTTTCCAGATGCCTTTCCAGAACTTCACGGTTTCGCTGATCTGCGGGTTCTCCGGCAGGCCGTGGTAAAGATTCGGCTTGTCGGCATGGTGCAGAACATACATAACGTGAGTGCCGCCAACGCCTGCCGGATCGTACAAACCGGCGTTGTCATAACCGCGGGTTTTCAGTTCCGCCACGCGCTCGCCCGCGAGGTTTTTCATATCTTCTTTGGAGCCAAAATGGATGGCGCCAGTCGGACATGTCTTCACACACGCCGGCTCCTGGCCCACGGTAACGCGGTCTACGCACAGGGTGCATTTGTAGACGCGGTTGTCTTCCGGGTTCAGGCGCGGCACGTCGAACGGGCAGCCCGCGATGCAGTAGCCGCAGCCGATGCACTGCTCAGACTGGAAGTCGACGATGCCGTTGGCATACTGAATGATAGCGCCTTCTGAAGGACATGCTTTCAGGCAGCCCGGGTCGGCGCAGTGCATACAGCCATCCTTGCGGATGAGCCACTCGAGTTTGTCGTTCTGCTCCACTTCCGAGAAGCGCATGACGGTCCAGGACTTGGCGGTCAGGTCCGCCGGGTTGTCATAGACCCCAACGTTGTGCCCCACTTCGTCACGGATGTCGTTCCACTCTGAACAGGCCACCTGACAGGCTTTACAGCCGATACAGGTGGTTACGTCGATAAGCTTCGCCACTTCCTGCTGGTGATCCCGCGCCTGAGGCGCGGGGGTGAAACCGTTAGTCGCGGAACGACGGATAATGTCTTGTGATTGATAAGCCATGAGTCGTCTCCGTTACACCTTTTCCACGTTCACCAGGAACGCCTTAAATTCCGGCGTCTGGGTATTCGCATCACCCACAAACGGCGTCAGCGTGTTGGCGATAAAGCCTTTCTTCGCCACGCCTTCGTAGCCCCAGTGGATAGGAATGCCGATGGTATCGACTTCCTTACCGTGGACGCTCAGCGTGCGAATACGCTTGGTCACCACCGCTTTGGCCTTGATGTAGCCGCGGTTAGACGAGACTTTCACCGTGTCGCCCTGCGTAATGCCGAGCTTGCCGGCGAGCTTCTCGCCAATTTCCACAAACTGCTCCGGCTGCGCAATGGCGTTCAGCAACGCGTGCTTGGTCCAGTAGTGGAAGTGCTCTGTCAGACGGTACGTGGTGCCGACATACGGGAACTTATCTGACTTACCAAGGGCTGCCGCATCGCCTTTAAAGATGCGCGCCGCCGGGTTAGAGATAACGTTCGGGTGCAGCGGGTTGGTGCCGATAGGCGTCTCAAACGGCTCGTAGTGCTCCGGGAACGGCCCTTCCGCCATTTTGTCGATAGCGAACAGACGACCCACGCCTTCCTGTAGCATGATAAACGGCCCGACATTGCTGCCCGGAGGCGCCGTGTTGTAATCCGGAATATCCGCCCCGACCCATTTACCGTTAGCGTAAGTGAGCAGCTGGCGTTTCGGATCCCACGGTTTACCCTGCGGGTCTGCCGAGGCGCGGTTATAGAGAATGCGGCGGTTCAGCGGCCACGCCCATGCCCAGCCCAGCGTATTGCCAAGGCCTGACGGGTCGGCGTTGTCGCGGCGCGCCATCTGGTTGCCGTCCGGCGTCCAGCTACCGGCGAAGATCCAGCAGCCGCTTGAGGTCGTACCGTCGTCGCGCAGGTGCGCGAAAGAGGCGAGCTGATTGCCTTTTTTCGCCAGCACATTGCCGGTAACCGGGTCGATAATGTCCTCAAGCGCCTTGCCGTTGCTCTCCATCGCCACTTCTTCCGGCGACGGGTTTTCCGGCGTGGAGTAGTTCCAGGTCATGTTCAGCACCGGCTCCGGCGTTGCGCCGCCCTGTTCGGCATACATCTTGCGCAGGCGCAGGAAGATACCGGCCAGGATCTCGCCGTCGTTCAGCGCTTCGCCCGGCGCGTCCTGACCTTTCCAGTGCCATTGCAGCCAGCGGCCGGAGTTAACGATAGAACCGTTCTCTTCAGCGAAGCAGGTAGAAGGCAGGCGGAACACTTCGGTCTGGATGCTGGCGGTATCCACGTCGTTTTGCTCGCCGTGGTTCTGCCAGAAGGTCGCCGTTTCGGTGTTCAGCGGGTCAATGGTCACCAGGAACTTCAGCTTCGAGAGCGAAGCGACCACTTTGTTTTTGTTCGGGAACGACGCCACCGGGTTAAAGCCCTGGCAGATATAACCGTTCACCTTGCCCTGGTTCATCATTTCGAAATATTGCAGGACGTCGTAGCCCTTGTCCCACTTCGGCAGCCAGTCGAAGCCCCAGTTATTTTCTGCGGTCGCCTTGTCGCCAAAAAAGGCTTTCATCATCGAAACGAAGAATTTCGGGTAGTTGCTCCAGTAGTTGACCTGGCCTTCCTGCAACGGCTTCGGCGTGTTGCCGGCGAAATAGGTCTGAAGGTCAGCCTGTTTTTCGCTTGGCAGCGTCATGTAACCCGGCAGGCTCTGCGTCAGCAGGCCGAGGTCGGTCAGACCCTGAATGTTGGAGTGGCCGCGCAGCGCGTTCACGCCGCCGCCCGCCATGCCCATGTTGCCGAGCAGCAGCTGAACCATCGCCATGGTGCGGATGTTCTGCGCGCCGACGGAGTGTTGCGTCCAGCCCAGCGCATAGAGGAACGAGGCGGTTTTATCGTGGGCGCTGGTTTCGGCGATAAGCTCGCAGACTTTCAGGAAGTCTTCTTTCGGCGTACCGCAGATGTCCGACACGGTTTCCGGCGTGTAGCGGGAAACGTGGGCTTTCAGCATATTCCACACGCAGCGCGGATGGGTTAGGGTGGCGTCGCGTTTGGCGTAGCCGTTCTCATCCAGCTCGTAGTTCCAGGTGGTTTTGTCGTACTTGCGGTTTTCCGCGTCATAGCCGGTGAACAGGCCGTCTTCGAAGCCGAAATCTTCACGCACAATCAGGCTGGCGTTGGTATAGGCCTCGACATATTCGCGGTTAACTTTATTGTTGGTGATCAGGTACAGCAGGACGCCCGACAGGAAAGCGATGTCGGTGCCGGAACGGATAGGCGTATAGAAATCCGCCACCGAAGCCGTACGCGTGAAGCGCGGATCGATAACAATCAGCTTCGCGCCGTTATGGATTTTGGCTTCCATCGCCCAGCGGAATCCGACCGGATGCGCTTCCGCCGCATTACCGCCCATGACGACGACAAGGTTGGCGTTTTTGATGTCGACCCAGTGGTTGGTCATCGCACCGCGACCAAATGTTGGAGCAAGACTTGCTACCGTTGGTCCGTGTCAGACACGCGCCTGGTTGTCGACGGCTAACATGCCGAGTGCGCGGGTGAATTTCTGCGATAAATAGCCGGTTTCGTTGCTGGAAGCGGAGGCGCACAGCATACCGGTGGAGAGCCAGCGGTTTACGGTGGTGCCTTCGGCGTTCTGCGCGATGAAGTTGGCGTCGCGGTCTTCTTTCATCAGTTTCGCGATGCGATCGAACGCCTCTTCCCAACTGATGCGCTGGAATTTGTCCGAGCCGGGAGCGCGGTATTCCGGGTATTTCAGGCGGCTTTCAGAGTGGATAAAGTCCACAAGACCTGCGCCTTTCGGGCAAAGCGCCCCGCGGTTTACCGGATGGTCCGGGTCGCCTTCGATGTGAAAAATGGAAGATTTCGCGTTTTTCGCGCCGTCGCCTAAGCTGTACATCAACAGCCCACAGCCGACGGAACAGTACGTACAGGTATTACGGGTTTCACGGGTGCGCAGCAGTTTGTACTGCCGCGTCTCCGCCAGCGCGACGCCTGGGGCAAAGCCCAGCGCAGCTGCCGTGGTGCCTGCCATACCGCCAGCGCAGATCTTAAAGAACTGCCTTCTGCTGACCTGCATGGGTCGCTCCTTGTTTCGACATTGTCACTAGTGTATTTGTGGATTTTTTATTTTGCGGATGCCCCCGCAAAGGTACACAATCGTGCTCGCCCCTCCGGTTCAGGGAGGGAAGGGAGGCGACAGGATACCATAATGTTGCTAAGGCTGTTCCAGGCGGTTAAATAAAAGTGAATAAGAATCACCCGAAACTGTTACGAAACGTGACCGGGGTCACCGCAGCGGCAGAGCGTTCGCTCTGGAAACGCGACGATCTGGCACAGGCGCAGCCCGACTGGCTCGCTGAAGAAGTGCCGGTGGCGCTGGTTTATAACGGCATTTCTCACGTGGTCATGATGGCCTCGCCAAAAGACCTTGAACTTTTCGCCTTAGGTTTCTCTTTATCGGAAGGGATTGTCGAATCTTCACAAGAAATCTACGGCATGGACGTGGTGCCGGGCTGCAACGGCATTGAAGTGCAGATAGAACTTTCCAGCCGCCGCTTTATGGGGCTAAAAGAGCGCCGCCGTTCAATGGCGGGCCGCACCGGCTGCGGCGTCTGCGGCGTGGAACAGCTCAATGACATTGGCCGTCCGGTCGCTCCGCTGCCCTTTACCCAAACTTTCCCGCTCTCTTTGCTTGATAACGCGCTGCGCCAGCTAAATGATTTTCAACCCGTAGGGCAGCTTACCGGCTGTACGCACGCGGCGGCCTGGATAAACGCCGACGGCGGCGTGCCGGGCGGGCATGAAGATATTGGCCGCCATGTGGCGCTCGACAAGCTGCTGGGACGGCGGGCGCGGGAAGGGTGGCGCGAGGGGGCGGTGATGGTTTCAAGCCGCGCCAGTTATGAAATGGTGCAGAAATCCGCCATGTGCGGCGTGGAGATCTTATTTGCGGTTTCCGCCGCCACCACGCTCGCGGTCGATGTGGCCGAACGCTGCAACCTGACGCTGGTGGGTTTCGCCAAACCGGGCAGGGCAACCATTTATACCCATCCGCAGCGGCTTATTTAACGTTCAAAAATTTTGACTTACAACGGCAAATCCTTCCGCTTTTTGTTCTATGAGTGCAGGTCTATTATTACTCACATCGAAGGCAAGCAGCCTTCTCCCTGAACAAACTACCGGAAGGATTTTACCATGAACACTATCAAAACTTTTGTTGCAGTTATCGCGCTCTCTTCTGCTTTTGGCGCTTTCGCTGGTCAGACCGTCACCGCGACCGACACCACGCTCTCTGGCGCGGAAGCAAAAATCGCCGCGCAGGCCAAAGACGCAGGCGCTTCTTATCGCATCACCGAAGCGTTCACCGGCAACCAGGTTCACATGACTGCCGAACTGAGCAAATAAACGAAACTTTGTCGAAAGAGCGCCTGCGGGCGCTTTTTTAGTTTATGCCCGCCAGACGCAGCAGCGCGGTAACCACGGCTGCCGCCAGGATCACCACAATCAACGGCGCTTTACGCCAGGCCAGAAACAGCGCGAACGCCACGCCCAGCACGCGCGCCATACCGGCAAATTTCTCACCTTCATAAAAGGTAGCGGCCAGCGCCACGGCGAATAACAACGTTGTCGCCGCATCAGAAAGCAGCGCCTGCGCGCGTTCAGAGAGCGCAAGCTTGTTGCCAAGCCTTGCGCCGCCGAAGCGCATCAGATAGGTCCCGACAGCAAGCACGGCGATACCGGCAAGTAGTAACCCTGTGCTGGCCATCATTTCTTCCTCGTCAGTAAACCGGCTAAAGAGAGCAACACTGGCAGCCCCACCGGGGCGAAAGGAACAGCGGCAAGCGAGATCGCCGCGCCGCTACCGGCGCGAATAAGCGTGGTTTTCTTTTTCAGCGCAGGCAGCACCAGCGCTAACAGAATCGCCGGAAACACCGCGTCCAGGCCGATGGTTTCCGGCGCGGGCAGCAGCTTGCCCACCGCCACGCCGACAATCACGCCAAGCGGCCAGAAAAGCGCGACGCCAAGTCCGCACAGCCAGTAGGCGGCTTTGCGCGTTTCGGGAGTGGACTGTGATAAACCGAACACCACGCTCTCGTCATTCATAATGTGCGAGCCGAGCAGCCGCGCCGCGCCCTGGCCTACCAGGTCACGCACCGTTATACCGAACGGTAAATGGCGCGCGTTGACCAGCAGGCCCGCCGCCGCTGCCGCCAGCGGATTACCGCCGCTCGCCACAATGCCGATAAAAATAAATTCCGAAGCGCCCGCCAGTACGCAGAGTGAGAGCAGCAGCGGCACCCACAGCGCGAAGCCGTAAGCCATCGCCAGCGAGCCATAAGAGACGCCCACCACGCCGACCGCCAGACAGACCAGCAAAATAGCCTTTATAATGTCGCCTTTCAGGCAAGAGAAACGGTGTATCCACATACCTTTTTCAGCCATAATGAACGAATGACCATTATAATGAACAGTTCGCAAGGGGGTTTCAAGGCGAACGATCGTTCTTTTTAGCGAACACGGGAGCATGACATGACGCAGCCGATAAGCGTAATCGCCAAAAGTCTGGTGCGCGAGCGAACCCGCGCCGGGCTTTCGCTGGCTGAAGTAGCCCGTCGGGCGGGCATCGCCAAATCGACCCTTTCCCAACTGGAAAGCGGCAACGGCAACCCCAGCCTCGAAACGCTCTGGGCGTTGTGCGTGGCGCTTGATATTCCCTTTGCGCGACTGATGGAGCCGCAAAGCCCAAAGACGCAGGTGATCCGTCGCGGCGAAGGGCTGGCCGTCAACGCCGAGCTTGCGCAATACAAGGCGATTTTGCTTGCGGCCTGCCCGCCGGGAGCGCGGCGCGACATCTACTTGTTGTTAACTGAGCCTGGCGGAGAGCGTCTTTCGCACCCTCATCCCGCCGGTTCTGTCGAGCACATCATCGTGACGCGTGGCCGGGCGCTGGTCGGGCTGACGCAAGCTCCGGAAGAGCTGAGCGCGGGCGATTACATCTGTTATCCTGGCGATCAGGAGCATATTTTCCGCGCGCTGGAGCCTGATACCGAGGCGATACTGGTGGCGGAGCAGAACTGAGACACAACATTCAAAAATTTTGACTTATAACGGCAAATCCTTCCGCTTTTTGTTCCGTGAGTGCAGGTCTATTATTACTCACATCGAAGGCAAGCAGCCTTCTCCCTGAACAAACTACCGGAAGGATTTTACCATGAACACTATCAAAACTTTTGTTGCAGTTATCGCGCTCTCTTCTGCTTTTGGCGCTTTCGCTGGTCAGACCGTCACCGCGACCGACACCACGCTCTCTGGCGCGGAAGCAAAAATCGCCGCGCAGGCCAAAGACGCAGGCGCTTCTTATCGCATCACCGAAGCGTTCACCGGCAACCAGGTTCACATGACTGCCGAACTGAGCAAATAAACGAAACTTTGTCGAAAGAGCGCCTGCGGGCGCTTTTTTTGTTTTATGGACTCCATAGAGGCGATGGGCGAAACTAGCCGGGTTTTCACCATGGATACGGGGATCGTATGTCGCTTAAAGCCATCGCCAAAGAACTCGGCCTCTCTGTGACCACCGTCAGCCGCGCGCTGAACGGCTATGACGATGTCTCAAAAGAGACGCGCGCCCGCGTTGAGGCAACCGCGCAGGCTCGCGGCTACCGGCCTAACACCTTCGCCCGCCGCCTGAAGATGGGCAAAATCGACGCCGTGGGGCTGGTTTTTCCGGTGCACCCGGTGCCGCTCAATAACAGCGTGTTTATGGAGATGGTCGGCGAGATAAGCCGCGAGCTGGCGCGGCATGAAATTGATTTGCTGCTTATTGCCGATGACGATCTGGCGGACAGCCACAGCTACATGCGGCTGGTGCAAAGCCGCCGCGTGGATGCGCTTATCGTTGCGCATACGCTTGATAACGACCCGCGTCTGCGGCAGCTTCAGGCGGCGAATTTTCCCTTCCTGGCGCTTGGCCGCAGCCAGCTTGCCGCGCCCTACGCCTGGTTTGATTTTGATAACCATGCCGGGATGTATCAGGCGACGCAGCGGTTAATTGCGCTTGGTCACCAGCGCATCGCGCTGCTTGGCGAAAACAACAGCCAGGCGTTTATCACCCAACGCCGCGAAGGCTGGCGCGACGCGCTCAGAGCCCATCAGCTTAATGACAGCGGGTTGCGCATGTTGCCGCCCACCCGCCGCGCGGGCTACAAAGCGACGATGGATTTGCTGGCGCAGCCCGTGCCGCCTACAGCGATAGTGACCGACTGCAACACCCTCGGCGACGGCGCGGCAATGGCGCTGCAAACGCTCGGCCAGTTGCACGGCGATAAAGCTGTTTCGCTGGTGGTCTACGATGGCCTGCCGCCGGACAGCATCGTGGAAACGGACGTGGCGGCCGTTATTCAGTCTACCCGCGAAGGGGTGGGTCGCCAGATAGCCGATATGGTCCGGCATTTGATTGCCGGCGTACCGGTCGACCAGCTCCAGGCGCTCTGGCAACCCGATTTTCTCCCCGGCGCCACGCTCCATACGCCAGCATAAACCCCGCTTTTTTTAGCCTGCAAAATCGTGCTGCGATCACAGATCCAAAACGTTTGGGTTGGCATCCGAAACGTTTCGGATCAACAGTAAAAGCATACCTGAAACAGGAGATGCTTAATGGAAGCTGTTTTTTACCGCCTTGCCAGTCCCGTTACGGACATCGTCGTCAAAACCCGGCCGTTTGCCGAAATAGTCTACTGGGGGCCGCATCTTGCCCACTTTTCGCCGCAAGATTGTGAAAGTTTGCAGCGCCCGGTCGCCAACGGGCGGCTTGATACCGATTCCCCCGTCACGCTGATGGCGGAAGGGGGCCATGGTCTGTTTGGCTCGCCGGGCATTGAAGGGCACCGCAACGGGCTGGACGCTTCGCCGGTATTTACAACCGTAGAGGTGCGCCAGCAGGGCGAAACGCTGCTTATTGTGAGTGAAGATGTGAATGCGGGCCTGCGGCTGGAAAGCGAGCTGGCGTTGTCGCAAAGCGGCGTGCTGAAGGCGCGGCACGGCCTGACTAACCGCCGCGCCGGCGCCTGGCAGGTTAACCGTCTGGCGGTAACGCTGCCTGTTGCTGAACGGGCTTTTGAGGTCATGGCGTTTCATGGCCGCTGGATCCGGGAGTTTCAGCCGCACCGCGTCGTGTTGAGCCACGACGGTTTTGTGCTGGAAAACCGCCGCGGGCGCACCTCTCACGAGCACTTTCCGGCGCTTATCGCCGGCACGCAAAAGTTCGGCGAGCAGCATGGCGAAGTGTGGGGCGCGCATCTGGGCTGGAGCGGCAATCACCGGCTGAAGTGTGAGGTCAAAACCGACGGCCGCCGCTACCTTCAGGCCGAAGCGCTCTATTTGCCGGGTGAAATCGCGCTGGAAGAGGGCGAAACGCTGCACACCCCCTGGCTTTACGCCAGCCACTCCACGCAGGGGCTGAACGGCATGAGCCAGCAGTTCCACCGTTTTCTGCGCGACGAAGTTATCCGCTTTCCCGGCAACAAGCCCCGCCCGGTGCACCTCAATACCTGGGAAGGGATCTACTTCGACCACAAGCCGGAATACATCATGCAGATGGCGACCCAGGCGGCGGAGCTTGGCGTGGAGCGTTTTATCATCGACGATGGCTGGTTCAGGGGGCGCAACGATGACCACGCGGCGCTCGGCGACTGGTATCTCGACGAGAAAAAATACCCTGACGGCCTTATGCCGGTTATTCAGCATGTGAAATCGCTCGGCATGGAATTTGGCATCTGGGTGGAGCCGGAGATGATCAACCCCGATTCCGATCTCTGCCGCGCCCACCCGGACTGGGTACTGGCGCTGCCGGGCTATCCGCAGGCGACAGGGCGCCACCAGTGGGTGCTTAACCTGAACATTGCCGAAGCGTTTGACTATTTACTGGAGCGGATGAGCTGGCTGCTTGGCGAGCACCCGGTGGATTACGTGAAGTGGGATATGAACCGCGAGCTGGTGCAGCCGGGGCATGAGGGCAGGGCGGCAGCGGACGCGCAGACGCGCCAGTTCTATCGCCTGCTTGATACGCTGCGCGGCCGCTTCCCGCAGGTGGAGTTTGAGTCCTGCGCTTCCGGCGGCGGGCGCATTGATTACGAAGTGCTGACCCGCTGCCACCGCTTCTGGGCTTCCGATAACAACGATGCGCTGGAGCGAAACACCATTCAGCGCGGCATGAGCTATTTCTTCCCGCCGGAAGTGATGGGCGCGCACATCGGCAACCGCCGCTGTCACGCCACCTTCCGCCAGCACAGTATTGAATTTCGCGGCCTGACGGCGCTGTTTGGCCATCTGGGGCTGGAACTGGACCCGGTAAAGGCGGACGCCGACGAGCAGGCGGGCTACCGTCGCTACGCCGCGCTTTATAAACAATGGCGCGGGCTTATCCATAGCGGCAACCTGTGGCGCGTGGCGATGCCGGAGCCGTCCACCCAGGTACAGGGCGTGGTGAGCCAGGATAAAAAGCAGGGGCTGTTTCTGGTCAGCCAGCTGGCGATGCCGGACTACACGCTGCCGGGCGCGCTGCGGGTGCCGGGGCTTGAGCCGGGCGCGCGTTATCAGGTGCGGCTGGTGGATCATCCGAATATCGCTCTTACCGGCGAGGGCGGACATACCATGCGTAAACTGCCAGGCTGGATGAACGAGACGCTGAGCGCGACGGGAGAATGGCTGGCGCAGGCGGGGTTGCAACTGCCGGTGCTGGATCCGGAAAGCGCCATTTTGATTGCGTTTGAACGCGTGTGAAGGTGGGGCGCCGTTCACGCGGCGCCGTAACGGTGTGCTTTGCAAGGATAACGATAATGACGACGACCGCCTGTACCTACAAAAACAACCCAAATTTCTGGATTTTCGGCCTCTTCTTCTTTTTCTACTTCTTCATTATGGCCACCTGCTTTCCGTTTCTGCCTATCTGGCTGTCGGATGTGATTGGCCTGAATAAAACCGATACCGGGATTGTCTTTTCCTGCATGTCGCTGTTCGCGATCGCTTTTCAGCCGGTGCTGGGGGTGATTTCCGACAAGCTGGGGCTGAAAAAGCATCTGTTATGGATCATCACGACCTTACTGGTGCTGTTCGCGCCATTCTTCCTGTGGGTGTTTGGGCCGCTTTTGAAGGTGAACATCTGGCTCGGCGCGCTGGCGGGCGGGCTGTACATCGGCTTTTGCTTCTCTTCCGGCTCCGGGGCCATTGAAGCGTACATTGAGCGCGTGAGCCGCAGCAGCGCTTTTGAGTACGGCAAAGCGCGGATGTTCGGCTGTCTCGGCTGGGGACTGTGCGCGTCTACCGCGGGCATGCTGTTTAACGTTAACCCGGCGATGGTCTTCTGGATGGGCTCCGGCGCGGCGGTAGTGCTGATGGTGCTGCTGCTCATCGCCCGGCCGCGCGCCAACCCCACGGCGCAGGTAATGAACGCGCTCGGCGCCAACCAGCCGCAGGTGACGGCGAAAATGGCGCTGGGGCTGTTTCGTCTGCCGAAGCTGTGGATGTTTATTCTCTATGTTGTTGGCGTGGCCTGCGTTTATGACGTCTTCGACCAGCAGTTTGCTACCTTTTTTAAATCATTCTTCCCGACGCCGCAGGCAGGCACGCAGGCGTTCGGCTTCGCCACCACGGCGGGCGAGCTGTGCAACGCCGTGATTATGTTCTGCTCGCCATGGATAATTAACCGCATCGGCGCGAAAAACACGCTGCTGATAGCAGGCGCTATTATGGCTACGCGTATCATCGGTTCGGCATTCGCCACCACGGTGTATGAAGTTATCGCGCTGAAGATGCTGCACGCGCTGGAAGTGCCGTTCCTGCTGGTGGGCGCGTTTAAATACATCACCGGCGTGTTCGATACGCGGCTCTCGGCGACCATCTACCTGATTGGCTTCCAGTTCGCCAAGCAGATGGCGGCGATATTCCTCTCCGCCTTTGCCGGCAATATGTATGACCGGATAGGCTTCCAGGACACTTACCTGATCCTCGGCAGCATCGTGCTGGGGATAACGCTGGTTTCGGCGTTTACGCTTTCCAACCATCGGCCCGGTGTGGCCTTAAAAGAGACCGTGAAGGTGTAAGGCTGGCGGCGGGTGAGGCAAAGAGTGGCGGGTGCGCTTCGCTTACCCGCCATCCCCACTACCCACTTACGCCAGATAAAACACCGCCTTTAACTCCTGGCTTACCGGGCTGTTGTCCGGGTTTGAAGGCATAATCTCCCGCATATATTGCCACCAGCGCTGGCAGACCTCGGTATTCGCTACCGCGTTCCAGCGCTCTTCGGATTCAATCTCAACGGTGGCGAACAGCAGGTTGCGCCCGGCGTCGAGATAGATCGCGTAGTGATGCGCGCCATGCTGCTTCAGCACCGCCTCCAGCTCCGGCCAGATGGGAGAGTGGCGGCGTTCGTACTCTTCATGGGCGCCGGGATTGACCTGCATAACAAACGCTTTGCGGATCATAACGCCTCCAGATAAAGCTCGCGTACCTCGTCGCGGGTGGCGCTGCGCGGGTTGCAGGGCGCGCACGGGTCCGCCAGCGCGTTATCAAGCCAGCCTTCGATATCCGCTTTGGTTATGCCAAGCTGGCTGAAGCCGGAAGGAATGCCCACACGGGCGGAAAGGGCGCGGATGGCGGCAATCGCCTGCTGGCTCGCCTGCTCGTCGCTCATGCCCTGCGTATTCACGCCCATCGCCTGCGCCACGCGGGCAAAGCGCGCCACGGCGTTCGGACGGTTAAAGTTTTCGATAATCGGTAAGAGAATGGCGTTGCAGACGCCGTGCGGCAGGTTGTGCGTCGCGCCCGGCTGGTGGGCCAACGCATGCACCAGACCCAGACCGGCGCTGTTAAACGCCATGCCCGCCAGATACTGACCGTAGGCCATCATTTCACGCGCTTCGAGGTTATGGCCCTCTTCCACCGCCTTCGGCAGCCACTGGCTAATCAGGCGTATCGCCTCCAGCGCGTTGGCGTCGGTCAGCGGATGCGCGCCGACAGAAACATAGGCTTCCACCGCGTGGGTCAGCGCGTCCATGCCGGTGGCGGCGGTCACCGCGGCAGGAATATCGAGCATCACGCTGGCGTCATCCACAGCGATATCGGGAATGATATTCGGGTCGATGATGACCTCTTTCACCTGGCGGTCGGAATCGATGATCACCGCATTGCTGGTCATCTCCGCGGCGGTGCCTGCCGTGGTGTTAATGGCCACCAGCGGCACGCCGGGGTGTGTCACTTTGCCGACGCCGGCATAGCCGGTGGAGGGGCCGGGGTTGGCGGTAAGAATTTTGATCGCCTTAGCGGTATCAATCGGGCTGCCGCCGCCGAAGGCTACCAGGTAATCACATTCGGCGTTTCGGTAAGCGTCGTAACCTTTTTGCACCAGCGCCTCGGTGGGGTTGGGGAAAACCTCGTCAAACAGCTCATAAGAGAGCTGATGCGCGTCCAGCGCGGCGAAAAGGCTCTCCAGCAGGCCAAGCTTCACCAACTGCCCGTCGGTGACGATCAGCGCTTTGCCCCAGGGTTTCCCCGCCACCAGTTTCACCATATCGCCTATCGCGCCTGCGCCATGCAGGCTGATTTTCGGCAACGCCAACATAAAGCTCATGATTCTCTCCTTTAATTTGCTGCGATTTTTCCGGCGGCAAAATTCCTTGTCGCCGGAGGAATTTATCTCTCCGGCTGAAGTTTTCTGCGTTGCAGCAGGCGGCGGGTGATAATCGGCAGCGTGATCATCGTAATCAGCATCAGGCCGACAATAATCGACATCACAATGCCCGGCACGTTGAGCAGGCTCAGGCCGAAAGTCACAAGGCCCATCAGGAAGGCGGCGATGATCACGCCTCCCATGCTGCCGGAACCGCCAAGAATATTGACGCCGCCCAGCACCGCCATGGTCACCACGCTAAGCTCCCAGCCGAGCGCGATGGTCGGGCGCGTGCTGCCAAGCCGCGAGGTCAGCAGCACGGCGGCAAGCCCCGCCATCAACCCCACCAGCGCGAAGAGGATCAGGTTGTGGCGCTTGACGTTAATGCCGGAAAACCAGGCGCCGGTGGGGTTGTTGCCGATGGCGTAAGTGCGGCGGCCAAAGTTGGTTTTGTGCAGCAAAAACCAGAACGCGGCGGCGAGCACAAGAAAGAGCGCGAACTCAAAAGAGAGCGCGCCCCAGACATATCCCTGGCCGAACCAGGCGAAGCTCTCCGGGTAGTGGTTCAGCGCCTGATCGCCAAGCAGAATATAAGTAATGCCGCGATAAAGGCTCATGGTGCCGATGGTGATAACAATCGACGACAGGTTAAAACGCGTCACCAGCACGCCGTTGAACAGCCCGCACAGCAGGCCCACCCCAAGCCCGACGCAAACCAGCAGCGGCGTGCCCATGCCCGCCTGGGCGCAAAAGCCCATCACCGTGGAGCAGAGCGCCATGGTGGAGGCCACAGAGAGGTCGATTTCCCGGGCGATAATCAGCATCGCCATCGGCAGCACGATGATTGCCTTTTCAGTGAAGTTAAAGGTGGCGTCGGAGAGGTTCCAGATGTTGAGGAAATAGGGCGAGGCCAGCGCGTTGGCGATAAAAACCAGCAGCGTCACCGCCAGCAAAAAGCCTTCCCAACCCAGCAGACGCCGAAAAAACGACGGCGACGCAGAGGCCGTGGCCGCAGGTTCGGAAATCAGGATCTTACTCATGGTTTCACCGCCTCTTTTTGACGTGAAAGCGCGACGTCGCGCAGGATCAGCCGTCCCTTGCGTTTATTGCTGCGCTCGTTGAGCAGCACGGCGATAACAATCACCAGCCCGGAAATCGCCATCTGCCAGAAAGGCGAGACGCCGATAACCGGCAGCGCGTTGTTAATCACCCCGAGGAACAGCGCGCCGAACAGGCAGCCCATCACCCGGCCAATGCCGCCCATGGTGCTGATGCCGCCAATCACGCAGGCGGCGACCACCTGTAGTTCAAAGCCGTTCGCCACATCGACATAAGCGACGGCGAAGCGCGAAATCCACAGGTAGCCGCAGAACCCGGCCAGCGCGCCGGAGAGGCAAAAGCTGATGAACTGCATTTTTCCGGCGTTGATACCGGTGTAATAGGCCGCCGTGGCGTTGCCGCCTGCGGTGTAGAGCGCCCGCCCGGTGCGGCTGTAGCGCAGGAAATAGCTCACCAGAATGAGCGCGGCGATAGCGCACCAGCCCAGCAGCGGCAGCCCAAGCACCGGGGTGCGCGGCAGGCCGAGGAAGTCCGGGCTCATCTGGTGGGCGTTGATCCAGCCGCCGTCAGAGAGCAAAAAGACGATGCCGCGATAAATGCTCATGGTGCCAAGCGTCACCACAATCGCCGGAATGCCGAGCTTCCAGACCAGCAGGCCGTTGATCGCCCCCATCACCAGACCCAGCCCGGTCGCCAGCAGCAGCAATGCCCAGACCGGAATGGCGGGATAGTGGAAGTTGAGGAGGGCGACAATCATGCCGGTGAGCGCAAGGTTCGCGGCCATAGAGAGATCGATGCCTTTGGTGAGCAACACCATCATCTGCCCGAGGGCGAGAATGATCAGGATCGCGGTGTCGTTAAACATCTCCAGCAGGTTCGCCGGGCGCAAAAACGACGGTACGCGGCTGCCGATAACCAGCAGCATCAGCACAATCACCAGCCCGAGCAGCGCCTCGCGGTGCTTCAGTAATTTCTGCATCATTATGCCGCCTCCTGACCCGCGCCGCTGGCGGCGCTGACGATGTTCTCGGCAGTGGCTTTGCCTGCGCCATATTCTGCCGCCATCAGCCCTTCGTGCATCACGATGATCCGGTCCGCCATGCCCATCACTTCCGGCAATTCAGACGAGACCATAATCACCGCCAGCCCCTGGCCTACCAGCTCCGACATAAACTGATGCACTGCCGCTTTCGAGCCGATGTCGATGCCCTTGGTGGGTTCATCCAGGATAATGACCGTGGGCTGGGTGGCGAGCCATTTGCCGATAACGACCTTTTGCTGGTTGCCGCCGGAGAGCGTTTCTACCGGCTGGCGCCAGCTAAACGCTTTTACCTGCAACCGGCGGGCGTATTCTTCGGCAAGCTTCCATTCGCGGTCATCATGCAGAATGCCGTTAGGGTTCAGGTGTTTTAGCTGCGGCAGGCTAATGTTTTGACTGATGGGCAGCTCGATAATCGCCCCCTGTTTCTGCCGCTCTTCCGGCACGTAAACAATGCCTGCTTCAATGGCGTCGGCAGGCTGGCGGAACTGCATGGCTTTGCCGTTGAGAATAATGTCGCCGCTGGAAGGACGCGTAACGCCGCACAGCGCCTGCATAAGTTCGGTCCGCCCTGCGCCCACCAGCCCGTAAAAACCGAGAATTTCCCCTTTGCGCAGCGAAAAGCTGATATGGGCAAACTCGGTCGGGTGGCAGAGGTCTTTCACTTCCAGCACCGTGTCGCCCGGTTCGCAGGCGACTTTCGGGTAGGTTTGCGTAATGGCGCGGCCCACCATCATCGACACCATTTTTTCTTCGGTAATGCCGGAGATATCGCCTGCGCTGACGAATGCGCCGTCGCGCAAAATCGTGTAGTGGTCCGCCAGCTCGAAAATTTCATCGAATTTGTGCGAGATAAACAGGATAGCTTTGCCTTCCTGCTTCAGGCGCTCGACGATTTGGTAAAACTCCAGGATCTCATGCTGGGAGAGGGCGGCGGTAGGCTCATCCAGAATCACGACCTGCGCGTCAAAGGAGAGCGCGCGGGCAATCGCCACCATATGCCGCTGGGCGATGCTCAGGGTTTTCAGCACCGCATGCGGGTCGATATTCACCTCAAGGCGCTGCAAAATCGCCTGCGCCTGCCGGTGCATGGCGGCCCAGTCGAGCTTTTTAAACAGGCCGCGGTAAAGATAGTGGCCAACGAAGATGTTTTCCGTCACGGTGAGTTCGTCGAACAGCACCGTTTCCTGGTGAATGGCGGTGATGCCGACTTTGTGCGCCGCTTCCGGGTTGGGCAGGGTAATCGGGATAGCTTTGTAGAGCAGTTCGCCAGCGTCCGGCTGGTAAATGCCGGTCATTACTTTCACCAGCGTCGATTTGCCCGCGCCGTTTTCGCCGATAAGCGCCGTCACGCGACCAGGCCAGAGATCAAGCTGTACGTTCTCAAGCGCGCGCACCCCGGGGAAAACCTTGGTGATGCCCTTAAGCGACAGCAGAGGGGTGGAAGCCGTCATACTGATGCTCCTTTTTCTGAGTGACCGTTTCAGCGGCGTTTTTTCCGCTGCGGCGGGTGGCGCTGCGCCGACCCGTCATGGGGGTGAGTTCCGCGAGGGCGGATACTCGCGGCGGCCTGTGGTTTTGCAGGAGGGGCAGCGAAGCGCTACCCGCCCTGGTGGCCGTGACTCAGAAAATCTTCGAGAACTTATCAATATTGCTGGCGTCGTAGACGAAGGGTTCCGCCATCGCGCCGCTGCCGTCGGCATCCAGCTTCACTTTGCCAAGCTTGCCCATGCTGGCTTCGGTTTTGGTCGCCGACCCTTTCACCAGGTCATCCGCCAGATAGGTCGCGGCGTAACCGAGGTCGATAGGGTTCCAGATAGCGAAGCTTTTCGACGCGCCGGATTTCACTGCGCCCGCCATTTCAGACGGCAGCCCCAGCCCGGTTACATACACCTGGCCGATTTTCCCCTGGTCTTTCACCGCCTGCGCCGCCGCCACAATGCCGACCGAGGAGGGAGAGACAATCACTTTCAGGTTGGGGTAAGACTTCAGCAGCCCCACCGCTTCGCGGTAGCTTTTATCAGAAAGGTCGTCGCCATAGGCCACCGTCACCAGGTTCACCGAAGGGTATTTCGGCAGCACCTTTTTCATTTCGGCGATCCAGGTGTTCTGGTTGGTGGAGGTGGGGGTGGCGCTTAAAATCGCCACGTCGCCTTTTTCCACGTTCAGCGCTTTCAGCGCGTCGGCGGCGAGCTTGACGTTGGTTTCGCCAATCAGCGCGTTATTCGACGGATTGAGATGGATCTGGCGGCCCTCTTTCGCCACGCCGGAATCCCAGGAAACCACCTTGATACCGCGCTGCATCGCTTTTTTCAGCACTGGCACCACGGCGTCCGGATCGTTGGCGGAGATGGCGATCGCATCCACCCCCTGGGCGATCAGCCCGTTCAGCACTTCGATCTGCGCTTCGGCGGTAGTGGTGGTGGGGCCGGTATAAATCACCTTCACATCCCCTAACTCTTTGGCTGCTTCCTGAGCCCCCACGTTCGCTGCTTCAAAAAAGCCGTTGCCTAACGATTTCGCCACCAGGGCGATTTTCACTTCGGCAAGGGCGGAACCGGACAACGCCAGAATGGCAACGGTGAGTGTACAACCTAAAATGGCTTTTGTTTTCATTTGCTTGTACTCCACGTAGTGACTCAGTTTGCAGGTAGAGAGGTTCCACGATCGCATCAGGCCGCCATAAGGCGACCTGGACGTCGGGCGATGTTGTTATTTAAAGTGCGATAGCGCCTGCGTGCGGGGTCACGCCAAAGCGCTCTCCCAGCGCGATTAATTCTTCACGGCTGATGGTCTGTTTCATACCCCCCATAGCGATGACTTTAACGAGGATCTCCGCTGATTTTTCGGCGGTGTCGATAAGACCGAAGGCTTCGTCAAGCGTCGGGCCGGTGCCGAAAATGCCGTGGTGCGGCCACAGCACCAGCGTGTGGGTTTTCATCTGCTCCGAGGTGGCGCTGCCGATGCCGTCGGTGCCTGGCACCATCCACGGCACGATGCCGACGCCGTCCGGGAAAACCACCAGGCACTCGGTGCTGCCTTCCCACAGCATGCGGGTAAAGCGCGCTTCATCCAGCTCCAGTACGAAGCTCAGGGCGATAAGATTTGTGGCGTGGCAGTGCATGATCACCCGGTCTTTATCGCCGGAAACCGCCTTGCGCACCGCGTGCGACTGGAAGTGCGACGCCAGCTCCGAGGTCGGCAGGCCGCCGTTGGTCAGCCCCCAGTGGATGTGATACGCCATGCCGTCGTCGGTGATTTGCAGCAGCACCAGCGTGTCCGCCGGGTCGAGCTGTACGTTGCGGAAAAATTTCCCCGAACCGGTCACCAGGAACCAGCAGCCTGCCAGTTCGGCGCGCGGCTGGCTCAGCTCCACGCAGCGCGGCTGCGGGTAAAATTCATTGCGATAAGGCTCGACGTCGGCGGCGTCCAGGCGCAGGCTCACGTTGCCGCCGTTACGTTCGTCCCAGCCTTTCAGCCACATATCGCTGGTGGCTTTCACCATACCCTGAACAAACCAGGAAGAAAGAATGCGTTGCATGAGTGCTCCTTAGCGCTTGCTTAAAACGTTTTGTTCATAGTGACGAACGGCGGTAAGCCAGGCGGCGTCAGCCGGGGTGTCATGCCGCTGACAATACGTTTCCCAGACCGCCTGCCACGGCAGCGATTTTTGCTCTTCCAGCAGCGCCAGGCGGCCGGTGTAGTCGCCTTCTTGCTCCAGCTGGCGCAGCAGGGCGGTCGGCTCCAGCAGCGCGCGCAGCAGCGCTTTTTTCATGTTGCGGGTGCCAATAACCCACGCGGCGACGCGGTTGATAGAAGCGTCAAAAAAATCGAGGCCGATATGCACGCGGTCGAACAGGTCGTGGCGAATGATCTCGCTGGCGATAGCCTGAGTTTCGTCATCCAGCAGCACGACGTGGTCGCTGTCCCAGCGCACCGGGCGGCTTACGTGCAGCAGCAGGCGCGGCACGTAGAGCATGGCGGCGGAGATTTTGTCGGAAATGACTTCGGTCGGATGGAAGTGACCGGCGTCGAGACACAGCGCGGTCTGGCGGCTGGCGGCGTAGCCCATATAAAACTCACCGGAGCCGACGGTATAGCTTTCGGCGCCGATACCGAACAGCTTGCTCTCTACCGCGTCGATATGGTGCGCCGGGTTAAGCTTTTCGCTGATGACCTCATCCAGCGCGGAAAGCAGGCGTTGACGCGGCGCCAGGCGGTCTACCGGCACATCTTTCATGCCGTCCGGGATCCAGATATTCATCACCGACGGCGTGCCGAGCTGCTCGCCGAAGTATGCGGATACGCGGCGGCTTGCCTGGCAGTGCTCAATCCAGAACTGACGAATCTCCGGGTTGACGTGCGAAAGGGTAAAGCCGTCGGCGCTCAGCGGGTGCGAAAAACAGGAAGGGTTAAAGTCGAGGCCGAGCCGCTGCTTTTTGGCCCACTCCACCCAGTTTTGAAAGTGCTGCGGTTTGATTTCGTTGCGCGCCACCGGCGCGTCGGCTTCCAGATAAATAGCGTGCAGGTTCAGGCGCTTCGGCCCCGGGATCAGGCTCATCGCCTGCTCCAGGTCGGCGCGCAGCTCCGTGGCGTTGCGCGCTTTGCCCGGATAATTGCCGGTGGCCTGAATGCCGCCGGTCAGCGCGCCCTGCGGGTTTTCAAACCCGGCGACGTCGTCGCCCTGCCAGCAGTGCATGGAAACCGGCAGGCGGTCGAGCTGACGAAGCGCCTCGTCGGCATCCACCCCGACGGCGGCGAAGCGCTGTTTCGCCAGTTCCCAGGCCTGATTAATGTAAGTGGTCATGCGCAAAGCTCCTTACGTGTTTTTAAGTTGTGCTGAAACTGCGCAACAAAGCGGGCAATTTCGCTGTCTGTCCGGGGAGAGAACGCCTCCAGCGGGTGGCTGGTAAGAATGAGCTGGCGGAACGCGTCCACATCTGCAATCTCATCAAGCGCCATTAGCTGACAGCCGATGTTGCCAAGCGTGGACGCTTCAACCGGGCCGGAGGAGACCGGCAGGCCGCAGGCGTCGGCGCACAGCTGGTTTAAAAAGCGGTTCTGGCTGCCGCCGCCCACGATATGCAGGCGCGTAAACGGCGTGCCGCGCAGCTGCGCCAGTTCCTGCAACACCTGCGCGTAGAGCAGCGCGAGGCTGTCAAAGATGCAGCGCGCCAGTTCCGCCGCGCTGCGGGGAACTTCCTGATCGCCTTCGCGGCAGGCGGCCTGAATTTCCGCGCTCATGTTCTGCGGGTTGAGAAAGCGGTCGTCGTTGGGGTTAATGACAAACCGGCAGGCGGGAAGCTGCTGCGCCTGCTGAATAAGCGCGGGCAGGTCGCTGACGTTTTGCTCTTTCACCATGCGCTGAAGCAGCCACAGCCCCATGATATTTTTCAGCACCCGGTAGCGGCCTTCCGCGCCGCCTTCGTTGGTGACGTTGGCGGCCAGCGCCGCTTCGCTGGCATAGGGCGTTTTGCTCTCAAAGCCCATCAGCGACCAGGTGCCGGAAGAGAGCCAGGCGGCGTCGGCGTCCTGTAAAGGCGCGGCGATAACCGCGCTGGCGGTGTCGTGGGTGGCGACGCAAACCACCGGTATGCGCCTGCCTTCGCGGCAAACCCAGTGGCCGATGACGTTCCCGGGGTGCGTGGGCGCGCCAAACCAGCGCGGCGGCACGCCAGCCCAGGCGAGCAGCGTTTCATCCCAGTTATCGGTATTGATATTCACCATCTGCGTGGTGGTGGCGTTGGTGTATTCCCAGTTCAGCGTGCCGGTGAGGCGGTAGCAAAGGTAGTCGGGCATCAGCAGGGCATGTTCGACCTGCCCGAGCAGCGCAGGCTGCTGTTCGGCCAGCGCGCGTAGCTGATAAAGGGTATTGAAGGGCAGAAACTGAATGCCGGTGCGGCGGTAAATCTCTTCGCGCCCCAGCTCTGCGCAAGCCTGCTGCATTACGCCTTCGGTGCGGCTGTCGCGGTAGGCAACCGGCAGCCCGACGCGGTTTCCCGCTTTATCGAGCAACACAAAATCCACGCCCCAGGTGTCGATGCCGATGCTGTCTATCACCTGCGCTTCATCGCAGGCTTTCTGCAACCCGACGCGGATTTCACCCTCCAGCGCGTCGACATCCCAGGTATCAAAACCTTGCTGCCGCTTAAGGCTGTTGGCGAAGCGATGGATCTCCTTAAGGTGCAGTTCGCGGCTCGCGCTGTCGTAACGCGCCAGCATCACGCGACCGCTGGAGGCGCCCAGGTCAACGGCAACACTATGGCGAAGAGTCATGATGAGGTCCTTGTCTGAAGCTTTCCCGCCAGTCTAAAAAAGCGCGCGGCCTGTCACCTTCACGTAACTGACAGCGCTATACCGGGTCTGGCAACAGAACAAAGGTAAACGTGAGGAGTTTCACAAATCGGCCTTTGCGGCAGAAAGCGAGCGCCTGTGAGCCTTCCCGCATTTCTGAATATTTCCGGCCCTTTCTTAAAAAACGTGCAGAGTTTGCGTGTTTTTCTGTCGAAAATTTAAGGTGAGGGGTCGGGCGCTTATCTACTATCACGCTACTTTCAGGTGTGAAGGAGGCGAACATGACGGTCTTATACGGCGCTGATTTTTTCCCGTCGGGCAATGCGACGGTGGCGATTGAACCACGCCTGCCGCAGGCGGCGTTTCCTGAACATCATCACGACTTCTGGGAGATCGTGATAGTTGAACACGGCACCGGCACTCACATTTTCAATGGTCAGCCCTATACGCTGAGCGGCGGCTCTGTCTGTTTTGTGCGCGACCATGACCGGCACCTTTTCGAGCACACCGAGAACCTGTGCCTGACTAACGTGCTTTACCGCGCGCCGGACGCCTTTTCGTTTATCGCCGGGCTTGAGCGGCTGCTGCCGCAGGAGCAGGACGGCAACTACCCTTCCCACTGGCGGGTCGGGCCGCAGGTTTTACAGCAGGTTCGCGGGCTTATCGAACAGATAGAATCCCTGGGCGAAGCGGCTGACACGCACGCCGTCGCTAACCGGGAGCTTCTTTTTATGCAGTTGCTGATTTTGCTGCGCAAAAGCAGCCTTGCGGAACATACCGGCCATGCGGACGAACGGCTTAACAGGATGATCGCCTGGCTTGAGGCGCACTTTGCTGAAGAGGTTTGCTGGGAGCAGCTCGCCGACCGGTTTAATCTTTCGCTTCGCACCCTGCACCGGCAACTAAAACAGCAAACCGGGTTGACGCCGCAGCGTTACTTAAACCGTTTACGGCTGATTAAAGCGCGGCACCTGCTGCGCCACAGCGAAGAGAGCGTGACGGATATCGCCTACCAGTGCGGCTTTGGCGACAGCAACCACTTCTCCACGCTTTTTAAACGCGAGTTCTGCTGGTCGCCACGCGAAATTCGCCTTGGCCGCGACGGTCAGTTCCAGTAACGCGAGACAAATCACCCTCTTAAGCGCCAAAAACGTCGATACTTTCTGACTGTTTAGCCTGGGGAGCGTGACGTGGCCGGCCAGTTAATCCTCAAAAAAGAAGACTTTTTCGCTACCGCGACCCAGGCCGTCGCGGTAGCGGACCGCTATCCGCAAAATGTCTTCGCTGAACATTCCCATGACTTCTGCGAACTGGTGCTGGTCTGGCGCGGCAACGGCCTGCATGTGCTGAACGACCGGCCCTGGCGCATCACCTGCGGCGATCTGTTTTATATTCGCGCCGAAGACCGTCACAGCTACCAGGCGGTGAACGACCTGGTGCTGCATAACATTATCTATTGCCCGGAGCGCTTGCGGCTGAACGTCGACTGGCCGGAACTGCTGCACCCGCCGCGCGGCAGCGAAGCGCGCTGGCGCATCGGCAGCCAGGGGATGGCGCAGGCGCGGCAGATCATCCACCAGCTGGAGCATGAAAGCGTTAAGCCGGACGCGCTGTCGCAGTGCCTTGCCGAGAGTCACTTTTTGCAGCTTTGCATCGCGCTGCGCCGCCACCGCTACCAGCCTGCCGACGAAGCGGCGACGGAGCAGGGGGAAACGCTGGACTTGCTTATCGCCGCGCTCGGCAAAAGTCTCGACGCGGATTTCGACCTGGCGCGCTTCTGCGAGCGTCATCAGGCAGCCGAACGACCGCTGCGCCAGCTTTTCCGCCAGCAGACTGGCATGACCATCAGCCAGTATCTGCGCCAGCTGCGCATCTGCCAGGCGCAATATTTGCTGCGCCACACCGACATGTTGATTAGCGATATCGCCTCGCGCTGCGGTTTTGAGGACAGCAACTACTTTTCGGTGGTGTTTACGCGAGAAACGGGCGTGACGCCACGGGTATGGCGCCAGCAGTTCGGCGTTGCGTTGCACAAAGCCTCGTAAGCCTCCATGAACCTTCAACAGACGATAGCCCCCGGCGTTATGCCTCGCAAACCTCATGCAGAACAGCCGGCGGTGGCTCGCGGGTTAAACGTTTTCTGAAAAAGTTATAAAAAAGCGTTATATCACGGTGCGGAATAAAGCCTTGTTTAAGGCCGTGTGAACGGGCATAGCGGCCCTGAACGACACGGGCGCGCCGCTTACTTTTTGCACATCCAGCCGAAAAACAATAACCTTATGAAAACTGCGGCATTGATAAACATTTTCAATATCACTTAATTAACTATAATGAACCAACTGCTTACGCGGCGTTAACACCCCTCTGCCGCCCGACAATAAATGGAGATGATTATGAGCTATACACTGCCTTCCCTGCCGTATGCTTACGACGCCCTGGAACCGCATTTCGACAAGCAGACGATGGAAATCCATCACACCAAACATCACCAGACCTACGTTAACAACGCCAACGCGGCGCTGGAAAGCCTGCCGGAATTCGCTAACCTGCCGGTTGAAGAGCTGATCACCAAACTGGACCAGGTGCCGGCGGACAAGAAAACCGTACTGCGCAACAACGCGGGCGGCCACGCTAACCACAGCCTGTTCTGGAAAGGCCTGAAAAAAGGCACCACTCTCCAGGGCGATCTGAAAGCCGCTATTGAGCGCGATTTCGGCTCCGTTGAGAAATTTAAAGAAGAGTTTGAGAAAGCCGCTGCTACCCGTTTCGGCTCCGGCTGGGCGTGGCTGGTTAAGCAGGGCGATAAGCTGGCTGTGGTTTCCACCGCTAACCAGGATTCCCCGCTGATGGGCGAAGCGGTTTCCGGCGCTTCCGGCTACCCGATCCTGGGTCTGGACGTGTGGGAGCACGCTTACTACCTGAAATTCCAGAACCGTCGTCCGGACTACATCAAAGAGTTCTGGAACGTAGTGAACTGGGACGAAGCGGCTGAGCGTTTTGCTTCTCAGAAATAAGATTGCAAAATGACCGCTAAGAAGCGAGCCTGATGGCTCGCTTTTTTTATATCCGCAAAAGGAGGCGCGAATGCAGTATCCCGTAGACGTTTTTATCGGCAAGGTGCGCGAGTATGAAGGTTCGCGGCCAAGCGCTATCGCCAAAGTGCAGGTGGAGGGGGAGTTATCCCTGACCAGCCGCGGGCTGGCGGGTGATAAACAGGCTGAGAAAAAAATACACGGCGGACCGGATCGGGCGCTGTGTCATTATCCGCGCGAGCATTACGAGCAGTGGGCGCGGGAATTTCCTCAGCAGGCGGCGTGGTTTGTCGCCCCCGCGTTTGGCGAAAATCTGTCTACCGTCGGGCTTACGGAAGAGAACGTTTTTATTGGCGACATTTTCCAGTGGGGCGAGGCGCTGATTCAGGTGACCCAGCCGCGCTCGCCCTGTTTTAAGGTTAACTTTCACTCCGGCATTAACGATCTTTCCGGGCTGATGCAGGAAAAAGCGCGCTGCGGCTGGCTTTACAGGGTCATTGCAGAAGGGAAAACGACCGCCGATACGCCGCTGGCGCTGGTTTCCCGCGTGAGCGATATCGCTGTAAAAGAAGCGGCCGCCATCGCCTGGCATATGCCGTTCGATGACGAGCAATACCACCGCCTGCTTAGCGCCGCCGGGCTTTCAGCAAGCTGGGCTAAAACGATGCAAAAGCGGCGTCTTAGCGGCAAGATCGAAAGCTTTTCGCGCAGGTTATGGGGAAGAGGCTAATGACGGGCCTGCGTTAATTGCCCTGCTACTGAATTTTATGTCGGGCGAGTTTGCGTAGCGAAATGAAACTCGCCCTTAAAAACCGCGGCTTAAGCCGCGTTATCCCGCTTCGTTTTTGCGCTGGCGGCAGGCAGCTCCGCCAGCACCGAGGTAAACTCCGGCGCAGGCACCAGCGACTCACGCGTGATTTCCTTGATTGATTTCGCGCCCGTCAGCGTCATCGCTACCCGCATCTCTTTTTCAATCAGATTCAGCAAATTAGCCACGCCTTTCTCGCCGTGCGTGGCGAGGGCGTAAAGGTAAGCGCGGCCCAGCAGCACGCTGTCGGCGCCGAGCGCAATCATGCGTACCACGTCCAGCCCGTTGCGAATGCCGCTGTCGGCGAGAATGGCGATATCGCCTTTCACCGCGTCGGCGATAGCGGGCAGGGCGCGGGCGGAAGAGAGTACGCCGTCCAGCTGGCGGCCGCCGTGGTTGGAGACCACTATGCCGTCGGCGCCGAAGCGCACCGCGTCGCGCGCGTCTTCCGGGTCGAGAATGCCTTTAATCACCATCGGACCGTCCCAGAACTCGCGGATCCACTCCAGGTCTTTCCAGGAAATCGACGGGTCGAAGTTGTTGGCCAGCCAGCCGATGTAATCTTCAAGCCCGGTTGGCTTGCCAAGATAGGTGGAAATATTGCCAAGGTCGTGCGGGCGGCCATGTAACCCGACATCCCAGGCCCATTCCGGGTGCGTGACCGCCTGCCAGTAGCGGCGCATGGCGGCGTTGGCGCCGCTCATGCCGGAGTGAGCGTCGCGGTAACGCGCGCCAGGCGTCGGCATATCGACAGTAAAGACCAGCGTGGAGCAGCCCGCCGCTTTGGCGCGCTCCAGGGCGTTGCGCATAAAGCCGCGGTCGCGCAGTACGTAAAGCTGGAACCACATCGGGCGGTTGATGGCGGGCGCCACTTCTTCAATCGGGCAGACGGAAACGGTCGAGAGGGTAAACGGAATGCCTTTTGCCGCCGCTGCGCGCGCCGCCTGCACTTCGCCGCGGCGGGCATACATGCCGCACAGCCCGACAGGGGCGAGCGCTACCGGCATAGAGAGCGTTTCGTTGAACAGTTTCGTTTCAAGGCTCAGGTCGGACATATTTTTCAGCACGCGCTGGCGCAGCGCCACCTGCGAAAGGTCTTCCACGTTGCGGCGCAGGGTATATTCGGCGTAAGCGCCGCCGTCGATATAGTGAAACAGAAAAGGCGGCAGCTTGCGTTTCGCTGCGGCCCGGTAATCACTTGCCGCGGAAATAATCATTCTTTTTTCTCCTGGTAAGGTGCGAGCGGGTCGTCGGGCAGGCGGGTTACGCGCGCCTGGCGGGCGACGTCTTCATCAAGTTGTTTAATGGTGGAATGGACAAAGCCGAGGTGCTGCATCACCGCTTTGCGCGCCTGCTCGGCGTCGCCCGCCAGAATCGCTTCCAGCATTTCGCGGTGTTGTTCGGTGAGCTGCGAGAAAATCGGCGGTTGCAGATACATACGCTGGCGGCTTTCCATCACGGAAGATTGCAGCAGGTCGAAGAAGCCGCGCATGGTTTGCAGCAGCACGATGTTATGTGAGGCTTCGGCAATCGCCAGATGAAAACGCACGTCCGCCTGCGCGGCGAGATCCGGGTCGTCGCGCTCGGTAAACTTCAGCGTTGCGTCAAAACAGATTTGCAGCTTTTCTTTGTCGGCGGGCGTGGCCCGAAGCGCCGCATGCCAGGCGGTGCTGGCCTCAATGGCGTGGCGCGCTTCTAAAATGTCGTAGCGGTAGCCGGGGTCCTGCGCCAGCAGGCTGCGGATGGGCTGCACGATGCGCTGTTCCGACCAGGGCTCCAGCTGATAACGCAGGAAGGTGCCGCCGCCGCGACGGCTGACCAGCAGCCCTTCGCGGATAAGAATTTGTATCGCCTCGCGCAGCGAATTGCGCGATACGCCAAGCTCGGCGGCGAATTTGCGCTCGGCGGGCAACCGCATGCCCGCCTCCAGCCCCCGGTCGCGAATAATCGTCCGGATGCGCTCCACCAGGTGGTCGGCGAGGCGCTTTGTCATCATGGTCATGGGATCATCCAGGTGAAGACATAAGCCTGAAGCGTGGTGATAAGACCCACCATGCAGGTAAAAATCAGGCTGTGTTTCACGGTAAAGCGGAACAGGTCTGACTCTTTGCCTACCAGCCCCACAGCCGCGCAGGCGATGGCGATAGACTGCGGCGAAATCATCTTGCCGGTCACGCCGCCGGTGGTATTCGCCGCCACCATCAGAATATCCGACACGCCAATCTGCTGGGCGGCGGTCGCCTGAAGCGCGGCGAACAGCGCGTTCGACGAGGTATCCGAGCCGGTCAGGAAGACGCCGAGCCAGCCGAGGAACGGCGAGAAGAACGGGAACGCGCTGCCGGTATGGGCCAGGGCCAGGGCAAGCGTTGACGACAGTCCGGAGTAGTTAGAGATAAAGGCAAACGCCAGCACCATGCCGATGGAGTAAATGGGCAGCGCCAGCTCTTTCATCGTCTGGCCGAAGGTTTCTACTGCCGCCTTCGGCTTCATGCGCAGCCAGACGATGGAGATAAGCGCCGCAACGAGGATGGCGGTGCCGGTAGCCGAGAACCAGTCGAATTTATAGACCGCGGCATACGGCGTGGCTTCCGCCACCACAGGCGGCATGCGGGCCACCAGTTTATCCAGATGCGGCACGGCGATATTAAATACCCAGTCCGCAAGCGGGCCTTCTTTCGCAAACAAAGCCTTAAACGGCGGCACGCTCCAGAGCGTTACCGTGGCGGTAAGGAACAGGAACGGCGTCCAGGCGCGAACCACCTGGCCTAAAGTATAGTTCTTGCGCGCCAGCGTCTGGTCCACCAGCGAGGCGCCGGCATCGCCGAAGCGGAAGATGCGTACCGGCTGCCAGCGTTTTAAAAACAGCGTCAGGCAAACCAGCGAAACCAGCGACGAGATAATGTCCGGCAGCTCCGGGCCGATAAAATTCGAGCTTAAATACTGGGCTATCGCGAACGAACCGCCTGCCACCAGCACCGCTGGCCATGTCTCTTTTACGCCGCGCCAGCCGTCCATAATCGCCATGATCCAGAACAGCACGATGATAGTCAGGAACGGAAGCTGGCGCCCTACCATCTGGCCGATGGCGAAGCTGTCGATGCCGGTCACCTGGCCTGCTACCAGAATGGGAATGCCCATTGCGCCGAAGGCTACCGGCGCGGTATTGACGATAAGGCATAGCCCCGCCGCATAGAGCGGGTTAAAACCAAGCCCTACCAGCAGCGCGGCGGTAATCGCCACTGGCGCGCCAAACCCGGCGGCCCCTTCCAGGAATGCGCCAAACGAAAAGCCGACGATCAGCATCTGCAAACGCTGGTCCGGCGTAATTGAGAGTATTGATGACCGGATGATGTCGAACTGGCCGGTTTTTACCGAAATTTTATAAACAAAAACCGCTGCGATGATTATCCATGCGATCGGCCACAGGCCGTAAAAGAAGCCGTACACCACCGAAGCGAAAGCCCGGTCGACCGGCATGCGGTAGAAAAAGAGCGCCACCAGCAGCGCGATAGCCACGGTGATGGTCGCCGCCAGATAGCCTTTCAGCTTGAGCTTAATCAGCGCGAAAAAGAAAAAGAGGATGGGCAGCGCGGCAATCAGGCTGGAGAGCCAGAGATTGCCTGCCGGGTCGTAATTCTGTTGCCAGAGTTCCATTGCCTGTCTCCTGGGGACCGCGTTACGCCGCGCTGAGTCTGCGCTCATTTAAAAGCGACACTTCGTAAAGGTGGTCCAACCAAAATGGGTTTGTAGGGTAAGTGACAATGAATGGTTAATCAGATGTTAGTTTTAGGCAACGCAGTGGTTACGGTTTTTTGAGGTTCTGTGAGAGGCCAGAAGATTTTAGCCAGGATTGGTTGGGCCAATTATCCCCTTGCCGGACGTCGCCAGCCTGCATAAAGCGATTCTCTGGAAGCTGGCTCGTAAAAGCGGAGCGACAAAGTGCGGTCACTGAAAAGCGCGGATAATATGCGTTTTAAAAGAACTGGAAGCAGCAGAAGCAGGAGGGGCGTTTGAAAATTCAACAACCGGGCGTTATCCTCGCTGTACGTAATTTTACCGTACAGCCACCGGGGGCGACCGTAAGGAGAATGACCATGACCGCCCAGCCTAAAAGAGAGCGTCTCGAATGCCGCCTTTCCGCTGAAGACAAGGCCAGTATTGAGGCTGCCGCCAGCCTTACGAAAGTCAGCGTCTCGCAGTTTATTGTTGATTCAGCCTGCAAAAGGGCGCAAACGCTGCTTGAAGAACACAACCGCATCAAACTCACCGGGCAAGGCTGGCAGGCTGTCATGGCTGCGCTTGATAATCCGCCTGAACCAAACGAGCAATTGCAGCGGGCTTTCAAACGGCTGGACGAGGATGAAATCTGGGAATGAAGCTGAAAAAAGGCGTTTTTCCTTTCGCGCCAGAGCAGGGATGGTTAACGACCCCTTTTGATTGTGGTTGTAGTGAGTTGAATACGTTTCTGCATGACCGCCTTGCGCTTCAACAGCAGCGTAATGTATTGCGCGCCTGGATGATTGTCACAAACGAAGATGCGCCTGCTGTCGCCGGTTATTACACTTTATCCGGCGCCTCTTTTGAGAAAGCGGCATTCGGAAGCAAGAGACGGCAAATCCCTTACGCTAATGCGCCCTGTATTTTACTGGGCAGGCTGGCGGTAGATAAACGCTTCGCGGGAAAAGGGCTGGGCGCTATGCTGGTGGCTGACGCTGCCAGGCGTGTTTATGAAGTAGCCCGTACGGTAGGGGTTTACGCGCTGTTTGTTGAGGCGAAAGATGAGCGCGCCGTCGCGTTTTACCAAAATCTGGGGTTTATTCCGACACCCACCACCGATGGACGTAAAAGGCTTTTCTATCCGGTTAATGCCCTCGAATCCTTGTTGTCACAGGCTCCTGAAAAAACATAGCGGGCCGACATAGCCCGCCCGCTAAGCCATCAGAACGCGCTTTTCGCAAAGCCCGTCATCTCTTTTAAGTCCATTTCGCGGCCCAGCGCGGTCATTGGGTGTACGACTACCAGCCCACGCACGCTTTTCTTAAGCTTGCCCATGTCGGCCTGCTCTTTTTTGGTAATGGCGCGCTTAAAGGGCATCGCCAGCAGCTTTTGCGCCTCTTTGCTGAGCTTCTGGTTACGCACGTCGTGCAGACGGGCGATTTCCGCCTCAAGCGTTTCCTTCTCTTTCTCAAGCTCCATGTATTTGTCTGCGGCTTCCGTCAGCGGCGTGGCGGCTTGCTGGTGGCGGATGGCGTCGAGGCGGTCGCTCAGACGCTTAATTTCTGCTTTTTCGATCTCTTTCATTTACTGCGAACCATCAAAAGGGGAAGTCTGATGCAAAGGATACACTATCTGGCGGCAGGAACGGTAAAACGGGGGAGAAACTCTCCCGCCCGCAGGCGGGAGAGGGGGAAAGATTACTGCTCGTGCTCTTCCCATGCCATGGCGCGTTTAACCGCTTTGCGCCAGCCTTCGTAGCGGTAGTTACGCTCGGTGGTTTCGATACCCGGGCGGAACTCACGCTCAATGACCGCTTTTTCCTGCAACTCGTCCAGGTTCTGCCAGTAACCGACGGCGAGACCAGCCAGATAAGCCGCGCCCAGCGCCGTTACCTCACGCACTTCCGGACGCTCGACGCGGGTGCCAAGAATGTCAGACTGGAACTGCATCAGGAAGTTGTTCGCCACCGCGCCGCCATCCACGCGCAAGGCGTGCAGGCGAATGCCGGAGTCTGCCTGCATGGCTTCCAGCACGTCACGGGTCTGATAAGCGATGGATTCGAGCGTGGCGCGGATGATGTGGTTGGAATTCACGCCGCGGGTGAGGCCGAAAATAGCGCCGCGGGCGTACGGGTCCCAGTAGGGCGCGCCAAGGCCGGTAAAGGCAGGGACGACGTAAACGCCGTTGGTGTCCTTCACTTTGGTGGCAAAATATTCGGAGTCGAAGGCGTCGCTGATAAGCTTCATTTCGTCGCGCAGCCACTGGATAGAAGCGCCAGCCATAAACACCGCCCCTTCCAGCGCGTAGTTCACTTCGCCGCGCGGGCCGCAGGCGATAGTCGTGAGCAGGCCGTGGGTCGATTTCACCGCTTTCTCGCCGGTGTTCATCAGCATAAAGCAGCCGGTGCCGTAGGTGTTTTTCGCCATCCCTTCTTTCACGCACAGCTGGCCGAACAGCGCCGCCTGCTGGTCGCCTGCGATACCGGCGATAGGAATACGGGTGCCGCCTTTACCGCCAATGTTAGTCTGGCCGTAAACTTCGGACGATTTACGCACCTGCGGCAGCATGGCGCGCGGGATATCCAGCGCGTCCAGCATTTTGTCATCCCAGTCGAGATCGTGGATGTTGAACAGCATGGTGCGCGAGGCGTTGGTGTAGTCGGTGACGTGCACGCGGCCCTGGGTCATTTTCCAGATAAGCCAGGTGTCGACGGTGCCGAACAGCAGTTCGCCGCGATGAGCGCGTTCGCGCGCGCCTTCCACATGGTCCAGGATCCATTTCACTTTGGTGCCGGAGAAGTAGGGGTCGATAACCAGGCCGGTGGCGTGGCGCACATACTCTTCCATGCCGTCGCGCTTGAGCTGCTCGCAAATCTCCGACGTGCGGCGGCACTGCCAGACAATCGCGTTGTGGATGGGCTTGCCGGTTTCGCGCTCCCAGACCACGGCGGTTTCACGCTGGTTGGTAATGCCGATAGCGGCGATCTGGTCGGAGCTAATGTCCGCTTTCGCCAGCGCTTCCACCAGTGTGGAGCTTTGCGAAGCCCAGATTTCCATCGGGTCGTGTTCCACCCAGCCCGCTTTCGGGTAGATTTGCGTAAACTCGCGCTGCGAGACGCTGACGATATTCGCGTTATGATCCAGCACCACGGCGCGGGAACTGGTGGTGCCCTGGTCGAGCGCGACGATATACTTTTTTTCTGTAGTCATAGTGGTGTCCCGTGAATCTGTTACAGCGAAGCTTTTTGTTGTGCGGCGGCGGACTGCTCTTCGGCGTCGTCCACGCAAGCATCGCACGGTAAATGGCGGCCAATCAATTTGCGATAGCCGAAGGCGCCAAGCGCCGCCCCCACCACCGGACCCAGCGCAGGGACCAGGAAGTAGGGAATATCACGCCCGCCGGTAAAGGCGACATTACCCCAGCCCGCAAGCCAGGCGAAGGCTTTCGGTCCTAAGTCGCGCGCCGGGTTCATGGCGAAGCCGGTAAGCGGCCCCATAGAAGCGCCGATAACCGCAATCAGCAAGCCAATCAGCAAAGGCGCCAGCGGGCCGCGCGGAATGCCGTTGCCATCGTCGGTCAGCGCCAGGATCACGCCCATCAGAATAGCCGTGATAATCATTTCCACTGCGAAGGCCTGCATAAAATTGATATGCGGGTTCGGGTAAGTGGAGAAAATACCGGCCAGGTCGAGGCTTTCCACACTGCCGCGCACCATGTGATGGGTCTGTTCGTAGTCGTAAAAAAGATTGTAATAAAGCCCGTAAACCAACGCCGCTGCGCAAAAAGCGCCGGCAAACTGAGAAAAAATAAAAGGCACAACTTTACGCCCGTCAAAGCAAGCGAACAGCCACAACGCAATGGTTACCGCCGGATTCAGATGCGCGCCAGAGACACCTGCGGTCAGGTAGATAGCCATCGCCACCCCTAAGCCCCAGATGATACTGATTTCCCACTGGCCGAAACTGGCGCCAGCCACTTTCAACGCCGCCACGCATCCTACACCGAAGAAAATCAACAACCCGGTACCGAGGAACTCAGCGATGCACTGTCCTTTTAAGGTTGATGTTTGACTCATAATCGGGGTCCTGAAGCAAAGTGAATATTATTGTTAGCCGAACGATAAAACTGTCCGGTATGTCGTGTAGACACAGTGTTAATTTATCGTTAACGAGCAAAAACGAGAAATAACGAAATCGAAATGTGTGTGACACGTCAAGAAAATGAGCGTTTTCGAGCGATATCAGAAAAGGGAAAATTGCGCTGGCGCCATAAATGCGCGAAATGGGTGAGGGAAATGTTAATCATCGCCTGCAATGCTTGCAAAAGGCATTCAGCATAGGCTGAAAAGTGTGGCAATCCGCAAACAGCGCGGGATGCCGCTGGACACTGGCTGTCACGCTCCATACAATCGGAACTAGCGTTTTCGCACGTAACATAAGGCGTCGCCGGCAACCGGGACGAGGATAGCCATCCATCAACGCCTTGCAATTCAGGAGAGGTATGACGATGTCATTTGAAGTGTTTGAGAAACTGGAAGCAAAAGTACAGCAGGCGGTTGATACCATCACGCTTTTGCAGATGGAAATCGAAGAGCTGAAAGAGAAGAACAACAGCCTGGCGCAGGAAGTACAAAACGCGCAGGGCAGCCGTGAAGAGCTGGAGCGTGAGAACCACCAGCTGCGCGAACAGCAACACGTATGGCAGGAGCGTCTACAGGCGCTGCTGGGCAAAATGGAAGAAGTGTGAGTTGACGCTTTAACCAAAAAAGAACGGGCGCTTAAGGCGCCCGTTTTTGTTACTCGATATCCAGCGGATCTTCGGAGAGGATAATGCCCGTGTTATCGGCATAGAGATGGTCGCCGGAGAAAAAGGTCACGCCGCCGAAATTGACGCGCACGTCGCTCTCGCCGATGCCTTCTCCCGCTGCGCCCACTGGAATGGCGGCAATAGCCTGAATGCCGATATCCAGCTCTTCAAGGTCGTCCACCTGACGCACCGCGCCATAAACCACCATGCCTTCCCACTCGTTCTGCACCGCAAGGCGCGCGAGATCGGCGTCGACCAGCGCCCGGCGTACCGAGCCGCCGCCGTCCACCAGCAGCACGCGACCGCGGCCGTTCTCCTCGAGCAGCTCATACAGCAACCCGTTGTCCTCGAAACATTTTACCGTGATGATTTGCCCGCCAAACGAAGAGCGGCCGCCAAAATTGGTGAAGAGCGGCTCGACGACGTTGACCTCTTCCTGGTAGATATCACAAAGCTCAGAAGTATCGTATTTCATTGGCTTAACGCTTAGTTGCTGCAAGAGTTTTCAGTATATCGCTTAACGCGCATTGTTGGCAAAATCATCAATTGTTAATTGATATTTGTCAGCTAAAAAGGCACGCGGCTTAGCACAACGCCCAGCGCAAACAACAGGTTAACCAGCAGCGCTCCTTTGACCGTGCGCTCCAGCATCGGGCGCATCGCCACCGGTTCCTGCTCCGTTAAAACGTAGCGCGCCTGTTTAATCAGCAGCGGAGCGGCGAGAATAAACAGCCAGCCCCAGGCGCTGTGCAGCCATAACAGGTTAAATACCGCAAGGCAAAGCAGCGAGCCCAGCAGCAGCGCGGCGTGATAGCGGCGCGCCATCACCGGCCCCAGACGTACGGCCAGGGTGTTTTTACCGTTCGCCCGGTCGCTGTCGATATCGCGCAGGTTATTAATGTTCAGTACGGCAGTGGCGAGCAAACCGCTGGCGGTGGCGGGCAGGAAAATCGCGCCAATCAGCGTGTGCGCCTGTAAATACCAACTGCCTGCCACGCTCAGCCAGCCAAAGAAAACCAGCACGGAAATATCGCCAAGCCCCATATAGCCGTAAGGGCGCGTGCCGACGGTATAGGTGATGGCGGCGACGATGGAGAGCGCGCCAAGCGCCAGAAAGCCAATAAAATCGGTCATGTTATGGCAGGCGACGCGCACCAGGGCAAAACCGGAAAGGCAAATCAGAATCACGGTGATCACCAGCGCGCGTTTCATTTGCGCTGCGGTAATTACCCCTTTTTGCATGCCGCGCAGCGGGCCGATACGGTCCGGCTTGTCGCTGCCTTTTACCGCGTCGCCATAATCATTAGCGAGATTAGAGAGAATTTGCAGCAGTCCGGCGGTAAGCAGCGCCAGCAGCGCGACGACAGGATCGAACATGCCCTGCCAGTAGGCGAGCGCGGTGCCAACCACGATAGAGGCGAAAGCAAGAGGCAGCGTGCGGGGACGCAGGCTTTCCAGCCAGGCCTGGGTACGGGATACAGAATCGGTTTCAGTCATGAGTGCGCCAACAATAAAAAATGGGGGCATAGCCCCCACTAAATGTGATGAAAATGCGTTGCGCGCGATTATAGGATAAAACGGCTCAGATCTTCATCTGCCACCAGCTCATCCAGATGCTTGCTTACATATTCCGCATCAATAGTAATGCTCTGGCCGCCGAGATCGCTGGCGTCATAAGAGATATCTTCCATCAGGCGCTCCAGCACAGTGTGCAGACGACGCGCGCCGATGTTCTCGGTGGTCTCGTTCACCTGCCAGGCCGCCTGGGCGATACGACGGATGCCATCGTCGGTAAAGTCGATGTTCACCCCTTCGGTCGCCATCAGCGCTTTGTACTGCATAGTGACGGACGCGTTCGGCTCGGTCAGGATGCGCTCGAAATCTTCAGTCGTCAGCGCCTGCAACTCAACGCGGATCGGCAGGCGGCCCTGCAATTCCGGAATGAGGTCGGACGGGCTTGCCACCTGGAACGCGCCGGACGCGATAAACAGGATGTGATCGGTTTTCACCATCCCGTGTTTGGTGGAGACGGTGCAGCCTTCCACCAGCGGCAGCAGGTCGCGCTGCACGCCTTCACGGGAAACGTCCGGCCCGGAAACGTTGCCGCGCTTACAGATTTTGTCTATCTCGTCGATAAAGACAATGCCATGCTGCTCAACCGCTTCGATAGCCTGCTCTTTCAGCTCTTCCGGGTTAACCAGCTTCGCCGCTTCTTCTTCCACCAGCAGCTTCATGGCGTCTTTGATTTTCAGCTTGCGCGGCTTCTGCTTCTGGCCGCCCAGGTTCTGGAACATAGACTGCAACTGGCTGGTCATCTCTTCCATGCCCGGAGGCGCCATGATCTCCACGCCCATCGGCGCGGCGGCGAGATTAATTTCAATCTCTTTGTCGTCCAGTTCGCCTTCGCGCAGTTTTTTGCGAAACGCCTGGCGAGCGGCAGAAGGTTCCTGCGCCTGCTCCGGCTGGCCCCAGTTGTTTTTCGCCGGCGGGATCAGCGCGTCGAGAATGCGCTCTTCGGCCAGCTCTTCAGCGCGATAACGGTTTTTCTCAATGGACTGCATGCGCACCATTTTAATGGCGGAATCGGTCAGATCGCGGATGATGGAATCCACTTCTTTACCCACATAGCCCACTTCAGTGAATTTAGTTGCTTCCACTTTAATGAACGGCGCATTGGCGAGTTTCGCCAGGCGACGGGCGATTTCGGTTTTACCCACGCCGGTTGGGCCGATCATCAGAATGTTTTTCGGCGTGACTTCATGACGCAGCTCTTCGTTAAGCTGCATACGGCGCCAGCGGTTACGCAGCGCGATAGCCACAGAACGCTTCGCCGCGTCCTGGCCGATAATGTGTTTGTCGAGTTCGCTGACAATTTCGCGAGGAGTCATTTCAGACATGGGAGATCCTTACGCTTTAGAAGGTAATTCTTCGATGGTGAGGAAGTGGTTGGTGTAGATGCAGATATCACCCGCAATCCCCAGCGACTTCTCTACGATTTCACGAGCGCCAAGCTCGGTGTTTTCCAGCAGCGCGCGTGCCGCAGCCTGCGCATAAGGCCCGCCGGAACCAATGGCGATGAGGTCGTTTTCCGGCTGCACTACGTCGCCATTACCGGTGATGATAAGTGAGGCGTTTTCATCCGCGACCGCCAGCAGCGCTTCAAGACGGCGCAGCATACGGTCGGTACGCCAGTCTTTCGCCAGCTCCACGGCGGCTTTCACCAGGTGGCCCTGGTGCATTTCCAGCTTGCGCTCGAACAGTTCGAACAGCGTAAAAGCGTCTGCGGTGCCGCCTGCAAAACCGGCGATAACTTTGTCGTTATAGAGGCGACGCACTTTTTTCACGTTGCCTTTCATCACGGTATTGCCCAGGGTGGCTTGTCCGTCACCACCAATTACGACCTGGCCGTTGCGGCGCACACTTACTATTGTTGTCACGAGCAATCCCCTTATTGCATAGGCTAAAGAAGGGCCCCGCACGGTGTACGGGGCAGAATGCAATTATAGATGGGGGGCGTTTTGGGGCTTTCAACCCCCGGCGGCGAGACGAATGCAGTTTGCGTGGCCTGCAAGCTTAAGGCGGGTGAGGGTGCCGTCGGCGTTTTCTTTGCCTTTCATCGGGCCTATTACCACGCGGTTCCAGCCATTGTTAGCGGTAATACGTGAATCAAACCCTTCAAACGCGAGCTGCGCACGTACAGTTTCCGCCTGCTCCGCGCCTTTAAACGAGCCGCACTGCACCATCCAGCGGCGAGTGTCTTTTTTCTCCGCTTTTTCGACGGGTTGTTTCGCCGTTTCCACCTCGCGAGTGACCGGCGCGGCCTGCTCGGCTTTCGGCGGCGTGCGCGCCGTTGTGTTATGCGGCGGCGTTTGCAGCAGATCCTGGTAAGGCTGCTGTTGCGCGGCGCTGCGAGCCGGCTGCGTGGTTTTCGGCTGCTGATAAGCCTCAGTACGGGCAGGCTGCTGCTGATAGGTTTGCGCCTGGCGAACAGGTTGTTGCTGATAGCTCTGCGTCTGACGGCTTTGCTGCGGCTGGTAAGGCTGCTCCGCCACGCGTTGCGGGTTACGCTGTTGCTGCGCTGCGGCATTCAGCTGCTGTTGCTGCTGGATTAACCGTTGACGCTGCAACGTTTGCTGGCGCTGCTCCGGCGTCTGCTCGTTCCACGGCACTTCGCTAAGCTGCGTCGGCTGCTGGCGCATATCCGCCTGCATCTGCTCAAGCAGCTGGCGCTGTTCGTTGGTCAGCTGATCCTGGTGCATGATTTCGCCGCCTGCGGACGGCTCGGTGGGCTTCACCACCCCAGGCTGACGGCTTTCCAGCTCTTTAATATAGCGCCAGCGCTCTTCCGGCTTTGGCGGCAGGCCGTTGCCCGCCACTTTATGGCCCGGCAGCGTCTCCGCCTCTTCTTTCTTGTGATGGGTAATAAAGTACAGGGCGCCGACAAAGGCGACCACCACAGCGGCCGCAATGGCGACCATAGCCGGGGAAACAGCAGGCAGGTTACGTTGCTTTTTGCGGGTAGGACTCTTTTTGCGCCGCGCGGGAGCCGGCTGTCCGCGGCGTACATAATCTCTTTGTGCCACTATCGTTTCGCTGTATTCGTTCGTTATCAGCCCGCCATGTTACTTAAGGGGCGGCCCTTTGACCAGTCAGGGGCGTCTTAAAGGCGCTTATTTTCGAAGCGCAGGCGCTGCGCTTGAGCCGCGCACCACCAGTTCGCAGTCGAGCAGACGCGAACCGCTGTCGACCCTTATCCCGTTAAGCTGGTCGAGCAACAACAGCATCGCTTCGCGGCCAATGTCGAAACGCGGCTGCGAGACGGTGGTCAGGGGTGGGTCGCAGAACGCGGAAAGCGAAATATTATCAAAGCCAATCAGCGAGATATCGTTCGGCACTTTGTAGCCGCGCCGTTTAGCGTGCGAAAGCGCGCCCAGCGCCATTACGTCGCTGTGGCAGAACACGGCGGTAGGCGGCTTAGGCAGGTCGAGCAGTTGGGAAAGCGCGTTGGCGCCGGCCTCGTAAGTAAAGTCGCCGCGGGCGATATAGTGCGGGTCGACGGTGATGCCGCAACGGCGCAGCGCCTGCACGTAGCCCTGCAAGCGGTAATGACACAGCGGCATCTCTTCAGGCCCGGCGATGCAGGCGATGCGCTCATGCCCCAGTTCATGCAGATAATTCACGGCGTTGAACGCGGCGGTAAGGTTGTCGATATGCACCGTCGGCAGCTCCAGCTCCGGCGCGAATTCGTTCGCCATGACCATCGGCGGCAGGTTGCGCTGCTCTTCTTTGCTGGCGTCGAAGGGCAGGCGCGAGCCGAGCAGCAGCATGCCGTCAATCTGCTTGGTGATAATCAGGTCGATGAATGTTTTTTCCTGCTGGTTCTGATGAGCGCAATCGCCAATCAACACCAGATAGCCCTGTCCGGCGGCAGTCACTTCAATACCGCGAATAATTTCGCTAAAGAAAGGGTCGCAAATATCGGGCACGATAACCAGGATAGTACGGGACTCGTGGCGTTTGAGGCTGCGGCTGAGCGAATTGGGCAGATAACCTACCTCAATAGCCGCCTGTTCAACGCGGTGGCGGGTCGTCTGCGACACCTTTTCCGGGTTCATTAAGGCGCGCGATACCGTGGCCGTCGAAACGCGCGCCTGGGCGGCGACATCTTTCATGGTTGCGGCGGCAACCTGCTTTTTGGGCTTCAACTTCTTCTCCTCATCTGCGCCACAGCGGACGCAGACACTTCCTTTATCGGACATTCATCACGTTCTTATCAGCTATTTAAAGCATCGACTTACAAAAATTACATCAGTAATGTGATGGAGATTTCATTTTTTTCGATACGTTTCGCAGAAATCGCCGCGTTGATTAACTTTCGATCGGATCCACATCCAGCGTCCATTTCACCTTGCGGGCGGCAGGCAGCGTGTTGACGAGCGCGAGGCTGCCGCCGAGCAGACGCTGTAAAAGCTGCCGGGAAGGGTGCTGCAACAGCAGTTGCCAGCGGTAGCGGCCGCCGCGTTTCGGTTGCAGCGCGGGCACCGGCCCGAGGATCCACAGATGGGCGTCCGCCAGCGGGCTTGAGCGCAGCAGGTTATTCATCTGTTGCAGGAATTGCGGCGCCTCCTGGTTGTTGTGATCTTCCGCGCGAATCAACACATGGCTGCTGAACGGCGGCAGCGAAACGCTGACGCGCTCGGCCAGCGCCTGATCGGCGAAGGCGTCATAGCCCTGGCTTAAAAGCGTCTGTAATAAAGGATGCTCCGGGTGGTGGGTTTGCAATATCACTTCGCCCTGTTTGCCTGCGCGGCCGGCGCGTCCCGCCACCTGGGTATAAAGCTGCGCGAAACGCTCGGCGGAACGAAAATCGGCGGAAAAGAGCGCGCCGTCCACATCCAGCAGCGCCACCAGCGTCACGTCCGGAAAATGGTGCCCCTTCGCCAGCATCTGGGTGCCGATAAGAATGCGCGCCCCGCCGCGATGCACTTCGGCGAGGTGTTGCTCAAGCGCCCCTTTGCGGCTGGTGGTGTCGCGGTCGATGCGGGACAACGGCACGCCGGGAAAAAGAGGCGCAAGCGTTTGTTCCAGCTGCTCGGTGCCAAGCCCCACCGGAACGGTATGCGTGGAGCCGCACTGCGGGCACTGGCGCGGCACCGGCCGCTGGCTGTCGCAGTAATGGCAGCGCAGCTGATGCGTTGACTGGTGAAGCGTATAGTAGTGGTCGCAGCGCGGGCATTCGGCAATCCAGCCGCAGTCGTGGCACAGCAGCGCAGGGGCGAAGCCGCGGCGGTTAAGAAAAAGAATCACCTGGTTATTGGCCTGCAAATGCTGGTGCATGCTGGCGAGAAGCGCAGGCGCCAGGCCCGCCTGCAAAGGCTGGCCTTTTAGATCCAGCACGTGCTGTATGGCGGGGCGGGCGTTGCCGGCCCGACGGGTCAGCTTCAGCAGGCGGTATTTGCGCAGGCGCACGTTATGCAGCGTTTCCAGCGCAGGAGTGGCGGAGCCAAGAATAATCGGGATCTGTTCCGTATGGGCGCGGTAGACCGCCAGGTCCCGGGCGTGATAGCGGAACCCTTCCTGCTGTTTATAAGAGCTGTCGTGCTCCTCATCGATAACAATAACGCCCAGGTTTTTAAACGGCGTGAAGAGCGCGGAGCGGGTGCCGATAACAATCGCCGCCTCGCCGCTTTTCGCCTTCAGCCAGGCGCTCAGACGCTCGCTGTCATTAAGCCCCGAGTGCAATACCTCCACCGGCGCGTTAAAGCGTTCGCGAAAGCGGGCGATAGTTTGCGGCGTCAGGCCGATTTCCGGCACCAGCACCAGCGCCTGCTTGCCCTGAGCGAGCACATTTTCCAGTACGCTGAGATAAACTTCCGTCTTACCGGAGCCGGTAACGCCCGCCAGCAGCCAGGCGGAGAAGCTGTCCGCCGCGCTGTGAATGGCGCCAACCGCCGTCGCCTGTTCGGTGTTAAGGCGCAGGCGGTCGCCGGAAACCTGAAACGCGCCGCGCCAGTCGGCAATCGCAGGCAGTTCGCTGCGCAAATCGCATAACGCCTTTTCCCGCAGCGCCTGGAACGCCGTCTCGCTAAAGCCTTCCTCCGTCACTTCATGACGCCAGATATTACGCTGGCGAAGCGCGGCCAGCGCCTGCTGCTGCTTTGGCGCACGCTTAAGGCTTTGCAAATCGACGCTGCGTCCTTCATCGGTGGCGAACCAGTACCAGAGCGGCGCGGGGCTGGCGGGCTTGCCCTGGCGCAACAGTACGGGCAGAGCGTGAAACAAGACGTCGCCGATCGGGTGATGGTAATAATCGGCGGCCCACAGCAGTATCCGCCAGAGCGCAGGCGGGAAAAGCGTTTCGTTATCGAGCACGTCCGCCACGCTTTTTAGCTCGTTGCGCGGCAGTTCGCTTTGCTCGCTGACGGAGACCACAATGCCGACGCGCTGCTGCTTGCCGAAAGGCACGCGCACGCGGCAGCCCGCCGCCGCCGTCATCTCGTCAGGCAGCAGATAATCAAAGGTGCGGGCTAAAGGTACGGGCAAGGCAACATGAGCAACGGGCATGAAAATCATCCAGCTGATAAATACGACGCCATAGTGTACACTGTGTGCCCGCAAAATGGCGCACTCTCTCCCGGCGTATCCCGCGCAGCGGGTGCGGAAAATGGCGGAACAGTTTGCATACGGCGGTTATTTTCTGTATGATTCGCCGCCTTTGATGTGCAGTTTCGCCATCAAACCTTTCTATCAACATCGCGTGGTGTCTGGCGTCAGGGCCGGAAGAGCGACGCGGCCTTAACCGAGGTTTTCCCATGAAAAAAGGTATTCACCCGAATTATGTAGAAATTACTGCAACTTGTTCTTGCGGTAATGTGATCAAAACCCGCTCCACCGTGGGTCACGACCTGAACCTGGACGTGTGCGGCAAATGCCACCCGTTCTTTACTGGTAAGCAGCGTGTTGTTGATACCGGTGGTCGTGTTGAGCGTTTCAACAAACGCTTCAGCATCCCGGGCAGCAAATAAGCTACCCAAAGAAAAAGGCGCCGAAAGGCGCCTTTTTTGTTTCTGCAACTTTAATATTCCCAGGTGTCCGGGTCGATGCCCATTTCACGCATGATGGCTTTCGCCTCTTCCGGGATCTCGTCGCTGCGCTCTTTACGCAGATCCTCGTCGTTCGGCAGGGGCTGGCCGGTAAACGCGTGGAGGAACGCTTCGCACAGCAGCTCGCTGTTAGTGGCGTGACGCAGGTTGTTCACCTGACGACGCGTGCGTTCATCGGTGAGGATTTTTAACACCTTCAGAGGAATGGAAACCGTAATTTTCTTTACTTGTTCACTCTTCTTGCCGTGCTCAGCGTAGGGGCTGATATATTCGCCGCTCCATTCAGCCATGAGATACCTTTAATCCTCTCAGTCATTGGTCCAGGGTCAAAACCTGACGAATCTCACGGTCTTAACCATAACGTCTATTAGTGTACAGCGTAGAATATACCGTGATCCGGGCGCTCTCGCTGCGGCACTGCTCTAAAACCCCAATTTTAACGGTTATTCCGCTTTTGCTCAATCTATACGCAAAGAAGTTTAGATGTCCAGATGTATTGACGTCTATTGTCTCAGTGTTTACTCTGAGGCCTGACTTTTATCCGATAAGCCAGGAAACGACTCACCATGACGCGTAAACAGGCCACCATCGCAGTTCGCAGCGGATTAAACGACGACGAGCAGTACGGCTGCGTTGTCCCGCCCATCCACCTTTCCAGCACCTATAATTTCACCGGCTTTAACGAGCCCCGCGCGCACGATTACTCCCGTCGCGGCAACCCGACGCGTGATGTCGTGCAGCGCGCGCTGGCGGAGCTGGAAGGCGGCGCGGGCGCGGTGCTGACCAATACCGGCATGTCGGCCATCCATCTGGTCACCACCGTTTTCCTCAAGCCTGGCGATCTGCTCGTGGCGCCGCACGACTGCTACGGCGGCAGCTATCGCCTGTTCGACAGCCTGGCGAAGCGCGGGTGTTACCGCGTGCTGTTTGTCGATCAGGGCGACGAGGCGGCGTTAAAGGCGGCGCTGGCGGAAAAACCGAAGCTGGTGCTGGTGGAAAGTCCAAGCAACCCGCTGCTGCGCGTGGTGGATATTGCGAAAATTTGCGAACTTTCCCGCGCCGCCGGGGCCATAAGCGTGGTGGATAACACCTTCCTCAGCCCGGCGCTGCAAAACCCGCTGGCGCTGGGGGCAGATCTGGTTCTCCATTCCTGCACCAAATATCTCAATGGCCACTCCGATGTGGTGGCCGGGGTGGTGATTGCAAAAGAGGCCGATACCGTCACCGAACTGGCATGGTGGGCGAATAATATCGGCGTGACCGGCAGCGCGTTCGACAGCTATCTGCTGCTGCGCGGCCTGCGCACCCTCAGCCCGCGTATGGAAGTGGCGCAGCGCAACGCCCAGGCGATTGTTGATTTTCTGAAGACCCAACCGCTGGTGAAAAAGCTGTATCATCCTTCCCTGCCGGACAACGCGGGACACGAGATAGCCGCGCGCCAGCAGAAAGGCTTCGGCGCGATGCTGAGCTTTGAACTGGATGGCGACGAGCAGACGCTGCGCCGTTTTCTGGGCGGTTTGTCGCTGTTTACGCTGGCGGAGTCGCTGGGCGGCGTCGAGAGCCTTATTTCACATGCGGCAACCATGACGCACGCGGGCATGGCGCCTGAAGCGCGCGCCGCCGCCGGTATTTCCGAGACGCTGTTGCGCGTCTCCACAGGCATTGAAGATAGCGAAGATTTAATTGCCGACCTGGAAAATGGCTTCCGGGCGGCGAGTAAGGGGTAAGCATGAGTGTTACAGCGCCGGGTCGTCAACTGCATAAATTTGGTGGCAGCAGTCTCGCCGATGTGAAGTGTTATCTGCGGGTAGCCGGCATTATGGCCGACTATTCCCTGCCGGGCGACATGATGGTGGTGTCGGCGGCGGGCAGCACCACTAACCAGTTGATAAGCTGGCTGAAACTCAGCCAGAACGACCGTCTCTCCGCCCACCAGGTGCAGCAGGCGCTGCGCCGCTATCAGAGCGAACTCATCAGCGGGCTGCTGCCGCCCGACGTGGCCGACGGGCTGATTAGCGAATTTATTCATGACCTGGAGCGCCTGGCGGGGCTGCTCGACGGCGCCATTACCGACGCGGTTTATGCCGAAGTGGTGGGGCATGGCGAAATCTGGTCCGCAAGGCTGATGGCGGCGGTGCTTAACCAGCAGGGGCTGGAGGCCGCGTGGCTTGATGCGCGCGATTTTCTGCGCGCCGAACGCGCCGCCCAGCCGCAGGTTAACGAGGGGCTCTCTTTTCCGCTGTTGCAACAGTTGCTGGTGCAGCACCCCAATAAACGTGTGGTAGTGACAGGCTTTATCTGCCGCAACGACGCAGGCGAAACCGTGCTGCTCGGCCGTAACGGCTCCGACTACTCGGCAACGCAAATCGGCGCGCTGGCGGGCGTTTCGCGCGTGACTATCTGGAGCGACGTGGCGGGCGTTTACAGCGCCGACCCGCGCAAAGTTAAAGACGCCTGCTTGCTGCCGCTGCTGCGGCTGGACGAAGCCAGCGAACTGGCGCGCCTTGCGGCCCCGGTACTGCATGCCCGTACGCTGCAACCCGTTTCCGGCAGCGATATCGATCTGCAACTGCGTTGCAGCTACAACCCGGAGCAAGGCTCCACGCGCATTGAGCGCGTGCTCGCTTCCGGCACTGGCGCCCGCATCGTCACCAGCCACGACGATGTTTGCCTGATTGAATTCGACGTCGCTTCGCACCAGGACTTCAAGCTGGCGCATAAAGAAGTCGATGCTCTGCTCAAGCGCGCGCAGGTGCGCCCGCTCTCCGTCGGCGTTCACCCGGACCGCAACCTGCTTCAGCTCTGCTACACCTCGGAAGTGGTGGGCAGCGCGCTGGCTATTCTTGAAGAAGCGGGTCTGCCAGGCGAGCTGCGCCTGCGCGAAGGGCTGGCGCTGGTGGCGCTGGTGGGCGCGGGGGTCTGCCGCAACCCGCTGCACAGCCACCGCTTCTGGCAGCAGTTAAAAGACCAGCCGGTGGAGTTTATCTGGCAGTCTGACGAAGGCATCAGCCTCGTGGCGGTGCTGCGCGTCGGCCCGACCGAGCATTTGATTCAGGGGCTGCATCAGTCGTTGTTCCGCGCGGAAAAACGCATTGGCCTGATGTTGTTCGGCAAAGGCAATATCGGCTCCCGCTGGCTTGAGCTGTTCGCCCGCGAGCAGGAAGCTTTCTCCGCCCGCACCGGGTTTGAATTTGTGCTGGCGGGCGTGGTGGACAGCCGCCGCAGCCTGCTGAACTACAACGGGCTGGACGCCAGCCGCGCGCTCGCTTTTTTTGGTGATGAAGCGGTAGAGCATGATGAAGAGTCGTTATTCCTCTGGATGCGCGCGCACCCTTATGATGACCTGGTGGTGCTCGACGTCACGGCAAGCGAGGAGCTGGCGGACCAGTACCTCGATTTCGCCAGCCACGGTTTTCATGTCATCAGCGCCAACAAGCTGGCCGGGGCGAGCACCAGCAACAAATTCCGCCAGATCCGCGACGCCTTCGCCAAGACCGGCCGCCACTGGCTCTATAACGCCACGGTGGGCGCCGGTTTGCCGGTCAACCACACGGTGCGCGACCTGCGCGACAGCGGCGATAACATTCTGGCCATCAGCGGTATTTTTTCCGGCACGCTCTCGTGGCTCTTTTTGCAGTTCGACGGCACGGTGCCTTTTACCGACCTGGTTGACCAGGCCTGGCAGCAAGGGCTGACGGAGCCGGACCCGCGTGTCGATCTTTCCGGTAAAGATGTGATGCGCAAACTGGTGATCCTGGCGCGCGAAGCGGGCTATGACATCGAGCCTGAGCAGGTACGCGTGGAGTCGCTGGTGCCGACGGGCTGCGAAGAAGGCTCAGTGGACCATTTCTTCGAAAACGGCGACGAGCTGAACGAGCAGATGGTGCAACGCCTGGAAGCGGCGCGTGAAATGGGCCTGGTGCTGCGTTACGTGGCGCGCTTCGACGCCAGCGGCAAAGCGCGTGTGGGCGTTGAAGCGGTGCGGGCCGAGCATCCGCTGGCCTCGTTGCTGCCGTGCGATAACGTATTCGCCATTGAGAGCCGCTGGTATCGCGATAATCCGCTGGTGATCCGCGGTCCGGGCGCCGGGCGTGACGTAACCGCCGGGGCGATCCAGTCGGACCTCAACCGGCTGGCGCAGCTGCTGTAGCCCTGTTGACGTAATAAAAAGGAGCCGATGGCTCCTTTTTTGTTTTCTGCGCCAGGCCCACCCGTCTTTGACGCCGCTTTACGCTTTTGCCTCAACATGAAGGTTTTTCATGTTGTCTGAATATTCGTCACGCAGGTTAACGATTTTTCTGTTGACGCCCTGCTGCTTTTCCGTCATTTTTACATCTGGACGTCTAAACGTATAGAAGTTCACAACACAACAACGATGACGAGCGATTGATGAGGTAAGGTATGAGCTTTTTTCACGCCAACCAGCGGGAAGCCCTGAACCAGAGCCTGGCCGAAGTGCAGGGCCAGATTAATGTCTCTTTTGAATTTTTCCCGCCGCGCACCAGTGAAATGGAACAAACCCTGTGGACCTCCATCGACCGTTTGAGCAGCCTGAAGCCGAAATTCGTTTCGGTGACCTATGGCGCGAATTCCGGCGAGCGCGACCGCACGCACAGCATTATCAAGGGCATTAAAGAGCGTACCGGGCTGGAAGCCGCGCCGCATCTGACCTGTATTGACGCCAGCCCCGACGAGCTGCGCGCCATCGCCCGCGACTACTGGAACAACGGCATCCGTCACATTGTGGCCCTTCGCGGCGACCTGCCGCCGGGCAGCGGCAAGCCGGACATGTATGCAAGCGATCTGGTTGCGCTGCTCAAAGAGGTGGCCGACTTTGATATCTCCGTAGCTGCCTACCCGGAAGTCCACCCTGAAGCGAAGAGCGCGCAGGCGGACCTGCTTAACCTCAAGCGCAAAATCGATGCGGGCGCCAACCGCGCTATTACGCAGTTCTTTTTTGACGTGGAAAGCTACCTGCGCTTTCGCGACCGCTGCGCGGCGACGGGCATTGATGTGGAGATAATCCCTGGCATTCTGCCGGTCTCTAACTTCAAGCAGGCGAAAAAATTCGCTGACATGACCAACGTGCGCATCCCTTCCTGGATGTCGCAAATGTTCGTGGGGCTTGATGACGACGCCGAAACCCGCAAGCTGGTGGGCGCTAACATCGCCATGGACATGGTGAAGATTTTAAGCCGCGAAGGGGTGAAAGATTTCCACTTCTATACCCTCAACCGCGCGGAAATGAGTTACGCCATCTGCCATACCCTTGGCGTAAGGCCGGCGGTGGCGGCATAAGCCGAAACGATATTCACTATAAGGAGGCCTTTGCCTCCTTTATTATTTTGTCTGGAAATTATCTCATGTCGCCGGAACGTGATCCGACGCAGTATAAATGAAACAGTTGTTCCCGCTTTCTTATGTATTATTCTCCGCTCTTAAATTAATTATCCGAACACCGAGAAAACCACCGGCAAAAACAGCAGTAGCGGCGGCGGTATCAGCGTATTCGCCAATGTGAATGCGGCGAAAGGGCACGACAAAGGCAACGGCACCAGCTGGAGCGAAACGACGGTAGACAGCGGCGGCACGGTCAAACTGGAAAGCGGCCGTGACACCACGCTTACTGGCGCACAGGTGAACGGCGACAAAGTGATTGCCGACGTGGGCCGCGACCTGACCCTCGCCAGCCAGCAGGACAGCAACCGCTACGACAGCAAGCAGACCAGCTTCGGCGCAGGCGGCAGCTTCACCTTTGGCTCAATGACCGGTTCCGGCTACCTGAACCTGAGCCAGGACAAGATGCACAGCACCTTCGATAGCGTGGCGGAGCAGTCCGGCATTTATGCAGGTAAAGGCGGCTTCGATATCACCGTCGGCAACCATACGCAGCTCGATGGCGCGGTGATCGCAAGCCAGGCGCAGGCGGATAAAAACCGTCTGGATACCGGCACGCTGGGCTTTAGCGATATCAATAACGAAGCCGATTACAAGGTCAGCCACTCCGGCGGTGGCATCAGCGCTGGCGCCAGCATGCTCAAAAATGTGGCCAGTAATCTTGCCAGTAACGTGATGGCGGGCGTTGGCAGCAGCGGCCATGCACAGGGCACCACGCAGGCGGCGGTTTCAGACGGCGCCATTGTTATTCGCGACCAGGCGAACCAGCAGCAGAATGTGGCGGACCTGAGCCGCGATGTGGAAAACGCCAACGACGCCATCAGCCCGATATTCAACAAAGAGAAGGAACAAAACCGCCTGCAAACCGTGCAGCTGATGGGAGAAATCGGCAGCCAGGTGTCTGACATCGTTAAGACGCAGGGTGAGTTAAACGCGCTGCAAAAAGCGAAGGAAAAATATGGCGAACTTCCGGCAAATGCCACGGAAGAAAAGCGTCAGCAATGGCTGGGCCAGCTGAAAAACTCGCCAGAATACAAAGATGAGCTGGCGAAGTCCGGGACCGGCAGCGATTTGCAGCGCGGCATTCAGGCGGCAACAGCGGCATTAACCGGACTCGCTGGCGGCAATATGAACGCGGCGCTGGCAGGGGCAGCGGCGCCTTACCTGGCAGAGCAGGTCAAAAAACAGGTTGGTGAAGACAACATTGCGGCTAATGCCATTGCCCATGCCATCGTCGGCGGCGTAGTCGCTGAGCTTTCCGGCGGCAACGGGCTGGCAGGCGCGGCGGGCGCGGCTTCCGGCGAGCTGGCGGCCCGCGTGTTAATGGCAGAGATGTACCCGGGCAAAACGGCGTCGCAGCTTAGCGAAGAGGAAAAGCAAAAGGTCAGCGCGCTCGCAACACTTGCGGCAGGCCTTGCTGGCGGCTTAGCTGGCGACGACACGGCAAGCGCGCTGGCGGGCGCGCAGACCGGGAAGAATGCGGTTGAGAATAACTCGCTGAGCGTCGATCAAAACCAGGACCGTATTAAAGAATTAACTCAATGTCAGGGAAATTTGGGCTGCGAAACCGGGGTTACTGAGAAGTACAAAAAACTGAATGCTGACCAGCATAAAAGTGTTGTTGAATGTAAAGGAGCCCGGGCCTGTGTTGATAAGGCTAACGAAGTTGGTGGTCTACAGACGGCATATGCGAATCGTCTTGGCGAACTTGGTGATAAACTTCATAACACGGGCAACCTGACTACAGAAGAGAAGCAAGAGTGGGCTTATCTTCAGGCGGTGCTGCCGCAACTTGAAGCGGACAGAAATGCAGCGATTCACAATGCGCTGATGTCCGGTGATTCGTCGGAAGCGAAACAACTTGCCGTTAATTCATTAGCGCAGACAATTGGAACCAGTGCAGCAGGCATCGCTGCCGGGATTAATAAAGGTGGAAAATATCAACCTAATCAGGGAGCTGTCGGGAATATGAATGAATTCCTGAAACAACCCGGATTCGGTAGCGATGTCAAAAATACTGCACAAAAATCAAGTCAACAATACCAGGGACAAAGTGTTTATAAAGCCACCGGAGATATTGGAGACTATATTAAGAAAGGTGACCAATTTTATCTGGATGGGCAGCATAAGAATCACATTGAAGTTTTTGATAAAAGAGGGAATTTTAGGGTTGTACTGAATCTGGATGGAACAATTAATGAATCAAAGACTAAAGATGCGGAAGGAAGAAAACTTAAATGATTGATATTCTTAAAGAGCTTAAATGTTGCTTTACGATGATCTCACCTGATAAAAACACTCAGGAAGAACTGAATATTTTTTATTCATCTGAAAATTATGATGGTTATGCCAATGAGTTTAAATCAGCAGTGAAGTTGTTAAGTCAGACGATAGAGAAAAATGACAAAATAGCTATTCAATGTGCACTAACCAGGGTCAGAATAGCTTCTTTAAATCTCTCTAATCTTTATCAGGATATTATTGACGATGCTATATTGATCAATAAACATGATTCATGGCCAGATATTCCAGAGGGTTACAGGCTTCCAGAGTCATATACTAAAAAATGAACGATCCCGGCCCCTGCGCCGGGATCGTTTTATCAGACCTTACCCAAAACGCCCGTCCCCGCGCTTGATCACCGGCACATTGCCGGTGTCGTTAAGTGCGCCTGGGAAGGTCTTAAACCACTGGGGCATTTTTGGCCTGTTGACGTAAGTCACGCTCAACCCCTCTGCGCAGCCGTATAGCTCGCGGCTGTTCCGGGTGGTGATAACGATGCAGTCCGACATCACCCGTATCTTAACCGGCATCCCGTCAGTAAATCCCGCGTGCAGTATCCACTCGCCGCGTAAAAATATCGCCTTATGCACGGCCCGGCTGTAGAACTCACTGCGGGTGGTGGGTTGCAGCGCTTCAGTTGTGCGGCAGCAGCCACGCCGAAGGCACGACGCAGTCTGCGGTGGGATGGCGCCATCACCATTCGCGACCAGGCGAACCAGCGGGCCGTCCAGGCGGTGACGGCGGCCGTGCAGGGCCTGGCGGGCGGGGACGTTCAGTCGGCGCTGGCAGGCGGCGCAGCGCCGTACCTGGCGGATGTTATCGGCCATAAGCTGAACCTGGACGAGGGCAGTAAAGCGATTGCCCATGCCATCGCCGGAGCCGTCGTGGCGGAGCTTCAGGGACGCAACGCTCTGGCGGGCGCTGCCGGTGCGGTGGCAGGGGAACAGGCAGCTAACATCTTACTGGCGCAGATGTTCCCGGGCAAAAGCGCAGCGGACCTGACCGAAGAAGAGAAGCAGACCATCAGCGCTTTCTCAACGCTTGCGGCAGGGCTTGCTGGCGGCATTGCCGGAGACAGCAGCGCCAGTGTGTTAACCGGCGCGCAGGCAGGGAAAAATGCGGTTGAGAATAATGCGCTGAGTGATGATGAAGAGGAAATCAAGAGCCTCCATGGCAACCGTCCAATAAAAGTTATTCCGATTAATCCACTGACACCGAATGTGCTGGACGCTGACGGGGATCCGCTTAAAGGTGGTGGTATTGGTAAGTTTACGATTAATAAAGGACAACAGAACAAGCACTTACCGGGGACGAACGAGTATAAAATAGCTTCCGAAGCGGGTTTGAATAAAAGCGTTCTTACCGTAGCGCCTGATTCATTGCTACCCAAACTGGGAACGGGTCAGCAGGTAGGTAATACTCCTGTAGGCATTCCCGGTTCTAAGGAACGAATAAATTATGGTCAAAATATTGGAAACTATATTGACCCTCAGACAGGAGTATCCATACCTACTACAAATGGCATAGTCCACTATGGTAAAAACGGTGTGCATATTGTTCCCGCAAGACCTTCAGAATAATAAGGATGAGTAATGGTTTTATCTGATTTAAGTGTATACCTGAGACTTTCATTGCAGAGGGCTTTGTTGGGAAACGTTACCCCTAATATTAGAGCCGTTATTGCTGAATTATCAGGTAAGAACATTAGCTTACTTTTTTATTTTGAAGGTGAAGTTGATGAGGACGACGAAGAGCTTGCATCGGTAATAGAAACGGAAATTATTGCCGATTTTGATGATGATTTTACTGTAGATACAACAGTTCAGCGTCTTGATTATCCACAGAGGATAAAGAATACAAATGGTTTACTGGTATATCTAAGAAAAGAGTAGATAAACAGATCCCGGCCACTGCGCCGGGATCTGTTTATCAGCCGTCAGGCTTACCCACAATGCCCATCCCCGCGCTTGATCACCGACAAATCGCCGGTGTCGTTCAGCGCGCCGGGGAAGGTCTTGAACCACTGGAGCATCTTCGGCCTGTTGACGTAAGTCACGCTCAGCCCCTCGGCGCAGCCCCACAGCTCGCGGCTGTTCCGGGTGGTGATGACGATGCAGTCGGGCATCACCCGGATTTTCATTGGTATCCCCACAATAAATCCCGCCTGTCCAATCCACTCGCCGCGTAAAAATATTGCATTACGCACGGCCCGGCTGGGTGGTGGGTTGCGGCGCTTCAGTTGTGCGGCGGCAGCCACGCCGAAGGCACGACGCAGTCTGCGGTGGGATGGCGCCATCACCATTCGCGACCTGGCGAACCAGCGGGCCTGGCAGGCGGCAACGTTCAGTCGGCGCTGGCAGGTGGCGCAGCGCCGTACCTGGCGGATGTTATCGGCCATAAGCTGAACCTGGACGAGGGCAGTAAAGCGATTGCCCATGCCATCGCCGGAGCCGTCGTGGCGGAGCTTCAGGGACGCAACGCTCTGGCGGGCGCTGCCGGTGCGGTGGCAGGGGAACAGGCAGCTAACATCTTACTGGCGCAGATGTTCCCGGGCAAAAGCGCAGCGGACCTGACCGAAGAAGAGAAGCAGACCATCAGCGCTTTCTCAACGCTTGCGGCAGGCCTTGCTGGCGGCTTAGCTGGCGACAACACGGCAAGCGCGCTGGCGGGTGCGCAGACCGGGAAAAATGCGGTTGAGAATAACTCGCTGGCCGGGGATAAGGGCCGGGAGTCATTGAAAGAAAGCGCTGAATGGTGGAAAGAACAGATCAGGGATAAGCTGGGTGAAAACACCGCTTCCCAGCTCGCCAATGGTCTGGTTAATCTGGCCAGTGAAACCGGTGATCTGGCGATGCTGGGCGGCGATACGGCGTTTGATTTAATAGCGGCGCTGGCTACCTGTGCAACCGGGGACAGTTACTGTAGCCAGGCGAAAAGTGATATTGCTAAAAAGGATGCAGCGGCAGCGAAAGTGCTGGATGGCATCATAAATGGTGATGCGTGGGAAGGGATCAAATCTACGGCTATTAAGGCGGCCAATGGAGATCAAAAGGCGCTGGAGAATGTTGCGGGGGTATTATCAGGCGCTTTGATACCAGCGAAGCTTTTCCCTTCCGGAAGCTCGACGGCAAAAGTTATTCTTAAGCCCGTTGAGCCTAAGGGCGGAGCCGGTGGAAACTGGAATGTACGGGATGAGGTTATTGACCCGAATGTTATTAAAAAAACTACGCCGACAGCCTGTGGTGCAGCATGTGGTGAAATGTTATTGAAGGATCGCAGGGTATTTGTTTCACAGGTTAAGTTGGGTGCAGAATTAAAAAGCGCTGAGAGACTAGTTAGAGATCTTAATAAGCATGACAGCAACTGGAATGGTGGCTTTGTCGGAGTTGAAAACTTTGATGCCTTAAATAAAACAGGTTCCTGGAGTGCAATGATGTGGGATCAGGGCAATAAAGTTGGGCATTGGGTTGTGGTTAAAGGTGTTGATAATACAGGAAATGTTTTAATACATGACCCGTGGAAAGGAACCAGTTACAAGATGACCACGAAAGAGTTTAATGGAGCATGGAATGAAATTGCCGTGTTTAAACAATGATAGTGTGAAGTTAATAAAAATTGATTATGACGTTGGTAGTCAGAAGATCGTTTTTTATTTCTTGTCGGGTGAGAATGAAAAAATATTCTCCACGACAGCAGAGAATAAAGGGGGAATAAAATTTATTTCCTCTTCAGCCGAATTAGAGGCGTTTTTAATGTCATTAATGGATAGAAATCCTCAAATTATTAAAATTTTTAATAAAATAGTATGGGATTACATTGAAGGCAGGGAAGTAGTCTTCCCGATCCAGTTAGTCCCCTGAAAAAAAAGAAGATCCCGGCCCTGGCGCCGAGATCTTCTTTTTATCCGTCAGGTGTTACGCAAAATGCCCGTTCCCGCGCTTAATCACCGACAAATCGTCGGTGTCGTTAAGTGCGCCGGGGAAGGTTTTAAGCCACTGGATCATCTTCGGTCGGTTGACGCCAGCGATGCCCAAGCCTTCGGCGCAGCCCCACAGTTCGCGGTTGTTCCGGGTGGTGATAACGATGCAGTCCGACATCACCCGTATCTTAACCGGCATCCCGTCAGTAAATCCCGCGTGCAGTATCCACTCGCCGCGTAAAAATATCGCCTTATGCACGGCCCGGCTGTAGAACTCACTGCGGGTGGTGGGTTGCAGCGCTTCAGTTGTGCGGCAGCAGCCACGCCGAAGGCACGACGCAGTCTGCGGTGGGATGGCGCCATCACCATTCGCGACCAGGCGAACCAGCGAGCCGTCCAGGCGGGGACGTTCAGTCGGCGCTGGCAGGCGGCGCAGCGCCGTACCTGGCGGATGTTATCGGCCATAAGCTGAACCTGGACGAGGGCAGTAAAGCTGTTGCCCATGCCCTCGCCGGAGCCGTTGTGGCGGAGCTTCAGGGACGCAATGCGCTGGCAGGCGCTGCCGGTGCGGTGGCAGGGGAACAGGCAGCTAAAATCTTGCTGGAACAGATGTTCCCGAACAAAAGCGCAGCGGACCTGACCGAAGAACAGAAGCAGACCATCAGCGCTTTCTCAACGCTTGCGGCAGGGCTTGCTGGCGGCATTGCCGGAGACAGCAGCGCCAGTGCGTTAACCGGCGCGCAGGCAGGGAAAAATGCGGCTGAGAATAATTTATTAAATCCAGGCCATGATGATGAAGAATTAGAAAGAGAACACGGTAACCGTCTTGTAAAAGTAATCAAAGCTATCCCTGGATTAGGGCCTCTTCTTGATGATGACGGTTATCCTATTCCCGGTACTCTAGGCATTGGTCCCGGAGGTGTTCCGATTAGATCTGTAGGTCCATTACCTTCTGGTTATACGCCGACAGGTAACAGCAATGTGATCGGCCCCAAAGGTGGAATCTATACTAATTCAGGGAAGACAGAACCTTTAGGCAATGTTATCTATAGCAATAATGGCAGTTATTATACATTTGATAATACTTCAAAAAATGCCATACCCTCGTTAAATCCGGTTAATCAAATTCGTTAGAATTACGAACAAGGAAAAGCTTTTGAAGATAGCAAATTTCAAGAATATGCCAAGGGAATGACCGATACGGCGCGTGAGGTTACAATAAAAACCGGAAGCGGGGTGAATGTCAGAGTGGATATAATGACTAAAGATAGTGATGGGAACATCTTCTGTATTGAATGTAAAAGCTCGGCAACAGCGCCGCCGACACCTAATCACAAAATTGGCTATCCTGAAATTGAGAAGCATGGTGGAGTGATTTCTGGAGCGGGTAAGCCCGGTTTTGAAGAGGAATTTTAATTCCACCCACTAAAGTTAATGTGGTAATACCAGATAAAAGCAAAGGTTAAATATGTCAGTAGAAAATATTAATAAGATAGATTTTATGGGGATACCTGAAAACGAGCCAGACGTTGTTAGTCTGGCTATATCTGATCATCTGGCATGGGGGAGCGCAACTAATGAACATTTGTATAAGTTGCAGGAGAAAATAAACTCATACATTAGATTTATAGAAGGAGGAGAAATAAAATCTAATTTTCCTGGAGTTCATAAAGATGCCAAAAAAAGGATTGAAATATATTTCAAAAACAATCCTCCAGATGAAGTAATGTTTTTTTTGATGAAGTCGAGAAGGTACTTGCAGAGGTTGGTGTCTCATTGCGCTTAAAGTTAAATGATTAAGGTAATATATAATATTCTTTATTTATAAATGGGCCTGTTTTTCAGGCTCTGCCTCTGCCTAAAATTAGAAATGCGGTAGAATATAGAGCGATCTTAATGTGGCTTTGGTATAACAGAGGCTATGACGTCTAATTACATTCTGGAAGCTGTGAATAATTATCCGGCTGGAGCTACTGTTGCAAATTCCCTGGAGTACATGTAAAAGCTGAGAGAACATGCTTATAATTTTGGTTGGCTTGTTGGGGGCGCTACTGTCACTGGGAGTAAAGACGGGATAGGCCTCTCAGTTGGATTCGGACCATCGGTTGGCGTGAGCGGTGAATCTAAATTACCGCCTTTGAATATAGATATAGATGGAGAATCGACCAAGGAGATATACCATCATGATTTCTAATAACTATTTCTTTTATTTTAGTGCTGTTGGGTTGGCTATATCGCTGGCAGCTTTGGCAATTATATTTTTTCTTTTTGTCTATAAAGTTTTGGGTGGCGCTAAACCAGGGAAGGATGTTCTTGTTTTTAGTGACTATGTTTTTTTTGGCAGGAATACTGGATCGAACCTGGCAGCCTTGCTTTTGATTTTTATTTATTGCTTTGGTCTTACGCTGGAGTTTAACAGGGCAAACGATCCAATAGCGCTTCTTAATAATATTCCTGGTGTGCTTGCTGTTATTTTATTTATTCTGCACGGGAAGTTCCTTTCTGGGTTGGTTTATAATAGTAATGGTAAAATTCTTTTTATAAAAGAATTTTTCTTAAGAGGAGGACTGTCAAAGTGCCTTCTGTTATTGTGGTTGTCAAGATTGCTCTACGTGGTCTGGTTTATATTATTAATGCGTAACAAGCTCACTTATTAAAATGTATTTCATTAATTCATAGCCCAGGTCAAACTCCGAAGATCGCTTAAATAAAACGGATGTCTGGGCTATAATCATACAGACGCAGGGTAATAAAATTGAGTTGAGTAAAAGATATATTAAGCGGCAGTTAAGGAAATAATGAAATTTAACCAAAACCAGGATTACTGGGCGAGTGTGTGTTGCACTGAGGATTTTATTTGCATCGACACCTGTTCGGGATTAGGAAGGGTAGGGCGAGATCCGGCTTTTCCGTCTTATTTACTTATGCCAACAGTGGACGATCCTGGCCTGGGCGAAGCGCTCATTCAGGCTTTGTCTGACAGTCGAACACTCAACGATCTGCAAGAGCGCACAGCGTTTTTTAATCCGGAAAAAAGTAAAGGTGATTATTCAGACTGGGTGGCTATGTTGAAGGCGCGTTACGGTTATAAGAGTAACAAGGCCTTATTTAAAGATATGAAAAAATGCACGGTGCACTGCGTGAACGAGACCATTACGATAATCCCCACGCGCCATGAAAAGTTAGAAGCCTGGGGGCGGACTAAAGGCGATGGTATTGAGGACGTTATTCTTTCGACAAACAGTTCGCCTGCTGAAATTGGCGCCGGTTTGCGGCTGGCTTTTAGCCGTTGTAAGTAAGCCTGGCGTGGTGGGAAGCCAGCGTGGCGGGTGATGCATGAATCCGCATTGAGTAACTGCTGAGTAACGCCAGCTTAAGCATGCGGTAAAGCTAAACAATCGGTTCAGAAGACAGGCAATGTTTATATCGAGAAGATAAAACGGATGCGTGGCTTTGTACGTGGTTGGTCACCCTGCGCTTCCTCTGACATGTTTAATAAAGAGAGCAAACATGAGCGTTTTTAAGCCGGACCGGGCGTCAGGATTTGGCGCAATCTACACATGGTTCGCGATGGATCGACGGGGGCGAATAGCTTTTATGCTTAACAACTGCTTTGGCGATTTACCTGAGGCTTTGCTGCGTATTGATAACGTTGAAGCGCTGCTTGACAGTATGAGTGAGTTCGTCTGGGAAGAGTCATCTGATTATTCAACGTACCCCGCTGATAAAGGCGGTGATTTTACGGTGGATTTATTTTCTGCATGGCGTTTCAGGGATAATCTCAATAAAGAATATATTATAAATAAATTAAAAAATGAGTGGTCAGAATCAGGAAAATACAGCGATGCTAACCTGGCAATCAATAAAGGGTTATTTATTTACTGGGGAGTAGAAGGCTCTTCCCCGGGGCAGGACTATCCTTTCGGATATGAAGGTGAAACGAAAATGGGCGATTATTTCAGGTATATAGTTCCCACAAAATTTGCTTCGGTTGACGATTTCCCGCCAGCACTTCGCAGTGGTATCGCCGTATCCCGCACCCTTGATTTCACGGTTGATCGGGTACTGGATAACGATAAAATTAATGATTATTTCCCGGCAGTTTTTTCTCCTGGCTTACCCGATGACACTCTTTGAAGAATGCAAAGCCGCGCTGAAGGCTGACTTCCACATCGTTGAAGGGGTGCAGGCAAAAGCGGCTGTCAACATCCTTTCAGGCTACCTTTCGCCACATGGCGGCGTGGCATGGTCTGAAATGGATCATGCCGATCACGAGAGTCTGGATGCGCTCCTCCGTTCCGGCGTTCTTGATGACCAGCCGGTTTTTGTGCTGGCGGATGATGCGGATATTCCCGTTTTCAAAACCCGTTTAACGCTGATCGCGGAAAATATCGATGACGTGACGGCGTTATGCCCCGTTTTATATATTTTCAATGAAGCGATTATTCTCCAGCCGTTATTTCCGACCGGGAAAATACGCGCAGGAAATAAACCGCCCCCCCTCCGTTAACTTATCGATAAATATTATCGGGCCAAACTCCGAATTTCCCCGCCCCATATTGCCTGTACAAATTTACAGCCGTAATCTGCTCCCGCGTCTGCAAAATCAGACGCCGGGATTGGCGTCCTGAACCAGAATGAAGGCGATACAAAGGCCACTGCGGCCTCTGTGTCATAGCCCGTTGCTACTCTTTTTCAGGGTATACTCCCATGGCGGCTCGGGCAGGGGAACCGCAAGGTTCGCCAGTAAGCCTTCTACTGGTACGCCAACCCTGCTCGGGCCACCACCTGAAGTTGGCGTTTCTGGCGGTGGCAATCAGTCACGATCAGAAGGCAATTATCATGACCCAACATATCTTCACCCTGAACGATATCTTCCGCACCACCCCCTGGAACCCGCTGGTCTACGGCGAACTGCGCAGCGAAAAGCACGACTATGTCGACTTCGCGCAGACCCTTGAAGTGCTCTCCGACCTGCTTATCGACACTAAAAACAGCGCCGAACGGCCCGCGGTCTGCCGCGCTATCGGGGCGTATCTCCACGCGCTGGAAAAACAACTGCAAGCGCCGCTCTCCCTGGCGCATCAGGAAGCGCTGACTACCGATTCGCTGCCGCCTTTGCCGGATTCGCCCTTCGCACCGGATGAAGATTTGCTGCGCGAATACTGCGCCGCGCTCAATACCCTCCTGCTTGATAACAGGCTGGAAGAGAGCACGGCGAAAACCCTGACGGGGCTGCTGTACGAGCTGCTGGGTTATCTGGTGGAAGAGCTTACCACCCCCTGCTTTTTACGCGGCGACGAGCAGGCGCACTGAGCCATAACCCCCGGCAGGGCAGGCCTGCCGGAATTTACTCGCCTTTTTTCTCGTTATGCCCGAGCGTTTTTTCCGGAAAGCAGTAATCGCGTACGCGGCGCTTAAGCTCCGCCGCTTCCGGGAACCCGCCGTCCCGTTTTCTCTCCCAGATAACCTCGCCGTCAATATCAATACGGAAAATGCCGCCGGTGCCAGGCACCAGCGTTACCGAGCCGATATCGGTGCTGAAGGTATGAAGGATTTCCTGCGCCATCCAGCTGGCGCGCAGCATCCAGTTGCACTGGCTGCAATAGTGAAGAGTAATGGCCGGTTTGCTCTGCATCGCGTCTTACCATCCAGGGGGTTAAACCACCGATAGTACCCAACATTCTGAGCCGATCGTGAAGAAATTGTGAAGTTGTTGCAAATGATAAACACTCTCATTACTATTTGCGAACAGAACGATAAGGACGGTCAGGGTTGTCGAACGCGACGACCTGAAACGTCCGTGATCCGGAAGCGAAGTGTGAGCCCATACTAATAATACAAAGGCTTACCAAGACTATGCATGTAACGATATCTTCCCACGGACGGTACAGGAAGAGCATCCTGGCAACTTCACTGCTCGCAGCAATGTATCAGGCCACCGCAGGAGCGGCTGATACGGTATCTGACCCCACTCGCACCACCGACGCCGCCGCCGACGGCGCTGAAAGCATGGTTGTCACCGCGCCCGCGCCGGAACGGAAAGCGGGCAGTGCGCACACCATCAGCGCGCAGGATCTGCAAAACAAAGGGGCCAATAACTTTGGCTCAGTGATGCGCTACGAACCGCTTATCAGCGCGACGGGCGCAAGCGGCGGCTCCGGCAACGGCAAAAGCGGCTTCGACCGCGGCGGCTACACCGGCTACAACATCCGTGGGCTGGAGAGCAACCGCGTCGGCATCGACGTGGACGGCATTGCGCAGCCCGACGCCACCGGGCGCAGCTACGTCAGCCGCGCCGGGGTGAATACCTTTGGCATCGGCCGCGACTATATCGACCCGTACATGTACGGCAGCATCGATATCCAGCCGGGCGCCACCTCCACCGAAACCGCCAACACCGCCATCGGCGGCAATGTCTCCTTCCAGCCGAAATCGCCGGATGGCTACCTGCGCCCCGGCAAAACCACCTATTTCGGCTACCAGAGCGACTACGACTCTGCCGACCGCAGCCTGCACAACGGCATTACCGCGGCAGGCGGCGATGACACCCTGCGCGGCATTCTGGTTTACAGCCGCCGCGACGGCCAGCAGACGCGCAACAACAGCGGCACGGTAGACGCTTACCCGGCGAACTGGCACTCCGACGCCATTCTTGCGTCCGGCATCTGGCAGCCGGTTGAGGCGCACAAACTCACCGGCACCGTGGACTACTACCACAAAACCAACCACACCCATTACGACGCGTGGAACAGCAGCGGCAGCGCCATTCTGGGCGACGCGAACCAGACCAGCCAGACCCGCCGCTGGGGCGTGAGCCTGAAGGATGACTGGACGCCGATGAATAGCTGGCTCGACAGCATGTCCACGAAAGTCTACTACCAGCACACCGAAGCGCATGACTGGACCTCTATGCCGGACAGCATCACCGCCGCCATGCAGACGGTCTACTCTGACTTCGACACCGACACCTGGGGCATCCAGAACGCGATGACGAAAACCCTGGGCCGCCACGACCTGAGCGCCGGTTTTAACGCCAGCACCACCAAAACCGAGCGCCCGTTCAGCCAGTCGCCGACGCCGGGCGCGTTCAGCGAAATCATGCAGCCGGAGGCGGACAGCCGCAGCTATACGCTGGGCGCTTACGTGCAGGATCAGATGAATTTCGTTCTCGCGGATCGTAACTTCGCGATCGTTCCCGGCGTGCGCGTGGTGCATCAATCCGCCAGGCCGAAAAACCTTTCCAGTCTGACGACCAACAGCACGGTGCTGGACGAGTCTGAAGTGAGCAAGCTCTATGGCGAAAACTCAGATACCCAGTGGCTGCCTTCGCTGGCGCTGCAATATGAACTCACCCCGCGCCTGATGACCTACCTGCAATACAAGCGCGGCGCGCAGTTCCCCAACGCCAGCCAGCTTTACGGCTCCTGGAACCTCGGCTCCAGCTACGCGGGCAGGGCGCAGTACGCGCTTATCGGCAACACCGATCTGAAAACCGAAACCAGCGACAACCTGGAATGGGGCATGAAAGGCGAAGTGGCGCAGGGCGTGACGCTTCGCACCGCGCTCTTCTACAACAGCTACAAAAACTTTATCGCTTACACCCGCTACACCCGCGCGGGCAACCCCGATAAGTTCGCCAACGTGCCGTCCAACATCTACACCACTTACCAGGCGGAAAACCGCGATAAAGCGTACATCTACGGCGGCGAAATCAGCGCGAAGTTTAATTTCGGCAGCTGGTTCGAGCAGGTGGACGGCCTGAGCGCCACGCTGGCGTACGGCTACGCCGAAGGGCAGTCCAAATCGCGCTATATGGGCGACAAGTACATCGACCTCGACAGCGTGGCGCCGATGAAGCTGATTGCCGGCGTCGCCTGGGATGACCCGGCAAAACGTTACGGCACGGCGTTGACGGCGACGTTCGTAAAAGGCAAACGCGCTGAAGCTTCCAGCCGCGAAACCTACAGCAACAACGGCGCTGCCATCGCCGACGCCAGCAACAGCTATATGCGCGTGCCGGGCTACGGCATGCTCGACTGGACGGCTTACTGGCAGGTGGCGAAACACGTTCGCCTGAACGGCGGCGTTTATAACATTACCGACCGTAAATACTGGGATTACCTCAGCAGCCGCAACATTGAAGAAGTCACTAACCAGGATGCTTACGATAAAGCGCTGGCGGTGATGCCGGGCCGCACGTGGCAGCTCGGCGTGAACGTTGATTTCTGATAAGGCGATGTCGCCACTTTACCTGCGCCCCGGCTCTGGCCGGGGCTGTTTAGCGAATGGAAGGAAGTAAAAGATGAGTGTTTCCTTACAAGAACCGGTTTCCGTCTGGCAAAAGTATCAGACCTTTAAAGCCCAAAACCCGGGCAAATATGCCCGTGACATCGCCGCGGAGTTTGGCATCAGCGAAGCGGAATTAACCTTCGCCCGCCTCGGGCACGACGCTGTGCGCCTGCATGACGATGCGCGAGCTATTCTCGCGGCGCTGGAAGCGGCAGGCGAAACCAAATGCATCTGCCGCAATGAGTATGCGGTGCATGAGCAGACGGGCAGTTTCACTAATCAGCACCTCAGCGGCCACGCCGGGCTGGTGCTCAACCCGCGGGCGCTGGATCTGCGCCTGTTTATGAGCCAGTGGGCAAGCGCCTTTCACCTGCGGGAGAAAAACGAGCGCGGCGAGCGCCAGAGCATTCAGTTTTTTGATCGCCAGGGCGACGCCATCCTGAAAGTTTACGCCACGCCGCAAACGGATATGGCCGCCTGGGAAACGCTGGCGGCGCGTTTTGTCGCGCAAGATGCGCAGCCGCTCAACATCCAGCCTGCGGAGCCGCAGACATACGCGGACACGGCCGACCACGACAGGCTGGAGCAGGAATGGCGGGCGATGACCAACGTCCACCAGTTCTTCGGCATTCTGAAAAACCATAATCTGTCGCGTCCGCAGGCGTTCCGCCTCGTGAGCGACGACCTGGCGCGCCGCGTCACCAATAACGCGCTGGCGCAATTGCTGGAGACGGTGCAGCGAGAGGGCAATGAAATCATGGTTTTTGTTGGCAACCGCGGCTGCGTGCAGATCTTCACCGGCACGCTTGAGAAAGTGGCGCCGATGAAAGGCTGGCTTAACGTTTTCAACAAAGCGTTCACGCTGCACCTGCGTGAAGGCGATATCGCCGAAAGCTGGGTCACCCGCAAACCAACCGAAGACGGCCACGTCACCAGCCTTGAGCTTTTCGCCAAAGACGGCACGCAAATCGCCCAGCTTTACGGCCAGCGTATGGAAGGGCAGCCCGAGCAGGCGCAGTGGCGCGCGCAGCTTGACGCCCTGGCGGCGCAGGGGAGCGCGGCGTGAAAAAACTCATCATGCTGATAGCCGCGCTGCCGCTGATGGCCGGGGCGGCGTCCCGCGTCGTGACGCTTGGCGGCGATGTGACGGAGATTGCCTGGGCGCTGGGCGCTGGCCCGCAACTGGTGGCGCGCGACAGCACCAGCACCTGGCCGCAACAGGCGCAGGCGCTGCCGGACGTCGGCTATCTGCGCCAGCTTAACGCTGAAGGCATTCTCTCGCTGCGCCCGGATCTGGTGCTGAGCAGCGCGCAGGCCGAGCCTTCGCTGGTGTTGCAGAAAGTCCGCGATAACCACGTCAACGTAGTGAAGGTGCCGGAGGGCTACACGCTTTCGACAATCAGCGAGAAGGTAACGGTGATTGCCGACGCGCTGGGCAAACCCACGCAGGGCGAAGCAGTAAGCCAGAAACTGCGCGATGAACTGGCTTCGCTGCCAGCCACGCCGCTTAACAAACGGGTGCTGTTTATCTTAAGCCATGGCGGCATGGGGTCGATGGCCGCCGGACAAAAGACGGCGGCAGACGGCGCAATCCGCGCCGCAGGCCTGCAAAACGCCATGCAGGGCTTTGACCATTATCGGGCGCTTTCGCAGGAAGGCGTGGTGGCGAGCAAGCCAGAGCTGGTGGTGATTTCCGCTGACGGGGTGAAGGCGATGGGCGGCGAAGCGAACCTGTGGAAGCTGCCGGGGCTTGCGCAGACGCCCGCCGGGCGCAACCGGCAGGTGCTGCTGGTGGACGATATGGCGCTGCTGGGCTTTGGCCTGCGCACGCCCGCGGCGGTGAAAGCGCTGCGCGACAAAGCAGAGCGACTGCCCTGATGAGCCGCGCCGTCTGCCGCAATCTCTGGCTGCTTGGCCTGCTGCTGGCGGCGCTGACGCTGCTGGCGACCACCTTCGGCGCAATGCGCATATCGCTCACGGGCCTCTGGGCGGATGAGTGGCTTCGCCAGATCTGGCTCACCATTCGTCTGCCCCGCGTGCTGCTGGCGCTTCTGGTGGGCGCTTCGCTGGCGCTCGCCGGGTGCGTCATGCAGGGGTTGTTCCGCAATCCGCTGGCGGACCCGGGGCTGCTTGGCATCAGCAGCGGCGCGGCGCTGGCCGTGGCGTTCTGGCTGGTGCTGCCGCTGTCGCTGCCCGCCATCATCATGCTTTATGCGCCGATGCTGGCGGCCTTTCTCGGCAGCCTTGCGGTGATGGTGGTGATTTTTATGCTGAGCCGCGCTGGCGACGCCACGCTTTCACGGCTGCTGCTGGTGGGGATTGCGATAAACGCGCTGTGCGGCGCGGTGGTCGGCGTGCTCTCCTGGATAAGCAACGACGCCCAGTTGCGCCAGCTTTCGCTGTGGGGCATGGGCAGCCTTGGGCAGGCGCAGTGGTCGACGCTGCTTGTCGCCGCAACGCTCATGTTGCCTTCCGCTATCGTCGTCTGGCGCGTGAGCGCGCAGCTTAATCTGCTGCAACTGGGCGATGAAGAGGCGCACTACCTGGGGGTGAATGTTCGGGCGCTCCAGCGTTTGTTGCTGTTATGCAGCGCGCTGCTGGTCGCCTCGTCAGTGGCGGTAAGCGGCGTTATCGGTTTTATCGGCCTGGTGGTGCCGCACCTGATGCGGCTGTGGCTGGGGCCGGATCACCGTGGGCTGGCGCCCGCGTCGCTGCTGGCGGGCGCTATTTTGCTGCTGATTGCAGACACGCTCGCCCGCACGCTGGTCTCGCCCGCCGAAATGCCGGTGGGGCTGCTGACCAGCCTGCTGGGCGCGCCGTGGTTCCTGTGGCTTATTTTCCGCCAGGAGAAAACGCGTGGATGAAAAACTAACGGCGCAGACGCTGCGCCTGACGGCAGGCGGGCGCCGGGTGATTGACGATATTTCCCTGACCTTAACGCCAGGCGAAATGGTGGCGCTGATAGGGCCGAACGGCGCAGGAAAATCAACGCTGCTGCGTTTGCTTACGGGGTTTTTATCGCCGGAGCGGGGCAGTTGCGAGCTGGGCGGCCAGCCGCTTAACCTGTGGCCCGCGCAGGCGCTTTCGCGTCGACGCGCCGTTATGCTGCAACAAACGCAGCTGCGGTTTCACTGGCCGGTGGAAGAGGTGATCGCCATGGGCCGCGCGCCATGGGGAAAAAGCGCGGAGCGGGAGAGCATCCGAAGCGTAATGGCGCTGACCGGCTGCGACGAGCTGGCGGGGCGAAGTTATGCCGCGCTTTCCGGCGGCGAACAGCAACGGGTGCAGCTCGCCCGTAGCCTGGCGCAGCTTTGGGGAGAGGAGGGGCCGCAGGGCTGGCTGTTTCTCGACGAGCCCACGTCGGCGCTGGATCTCTATCATCAGCAGCAGCTTTTACGCCTGCTGAAAAAGCTGACGCAGCGGGGAAAACTGCACGTCTGCGTGGTGCTGCACGATCTCAATCTGGCGGCGCTATGGGCAGATCGGATCCTGCTGCTGCATCAGGGCAGCCTGGTGGCGCAGGGTACGCCGCAGGAGGTGATTCAGGCGGATATCATCGAAAAATGGTACAAAGCGGAAGTCTGGGTGGATAACCACCCGACCGCCGCCGCCCCGCAGCTGTTTTTGCGGGGGTGAAGACAGTGCGCATAAATAAAGAATAAAAAAATCCCCGCATCAGGCGGGGATTGGTTTTTTAACGTCAGCGCTTAACCGGTGTTACGCATGCCTGCCGCAACGCCGGCAATGGTGACCATCAGCGCCTGTTCAACGCACGGGTCCGCCTCTTTGCCCTGTTCTTCCGCCAGGCGCGAGCGGTGCAGCAGTTCGGCCTGAAGCACGTTCAGCGGGTCGGTGTAAATGTTACGCAACTGGATGGACTCGGCAATCCAGGGCAGGTCCGCCATCAGGTGTGAATCGTTGGCGATATCGAGCACCACTTTGATATCCGCTTCCAGCAGTTCGCGCAGCTCTTTGCCGAGCGCCCAGAGTTCTTTCTTCACCAGACGCTGGTCGTAGTAGTCCGCCAGCCACAGGTCCGCTTTGGAGTAAACCATCTCCAGCATGCCGAGACGGGTGGAGAAGAACGGCCAGTCGCGACACATGGTTTCCAGCTCGCTCTGTTTGCCGTCTTCCACCACTTTTTGCAACGCCGCGCCCGCGCCAAGCCAGGCGGGGAGCATCAGGCGGTTCTGCGTCCAGGCGAAGATCCACGGAATGGCGCGCAGCGACTCCACGCCGCCGGTCGGGCGACGCTTCGCCGGGCGGGAGCCGAGCGGCAGCTTGCCAAGCTCCTGTTCCGGGGTGGCGGAGCGGAAATAGGGAACGAAGTCTTTGTTTTCGCGCACGTAGCCGCGATACATGTCGCAGGAGATAACCGACAGTTCGTCCATAATCTGGCGCCACGCCGCTTTCGGCTCCGGCGGCGGCAACAGGTTTGCTTCCAGAATCGCGCTGGTATACAGCGAAAGGCTGCTGATGGTGACTTCCGGCAAACCATATTTAAAGCGGATCATCTCGCCCTGTTCGGTGACGCGCAGGCCGCCTTTCAGGCTGCCCGGCGGCTGGGAAAGCAGCGCGGCGTGAGCAGGCGCGCCGCCGCGGCCGATAGAACCGCCGCGACCGTGGAACAGGGTAAGCGCAATGCCCGCTTTTTCACAGGTTTTGATCAGCGCATCCTGCGCCTGGTACTGCGCCCAGGACGCGGCCATCACGCCCGCATCTTTTGCGGAGTCGGAATAGCCAATCATCACCATCTGCTTGCCCTGGATAAAGCCGCGATACCAGTCGATGTTCAGCAACTGGGTCATTACGTCATTGGCGTTATTCAGGTCGTCGAGCGTTTCAAACAGCGGCGCGACAGGCAGCGCAAAGCCGATGCCCGCTTCTTTCAGCAGCAGGTGAACCGCCAGCACGTCGGACGGCGTCTTCGCCATTGAAATCACGTAGGCGGCGACGGAGCCGCGCGGCGCTTCGGCAATCACGCGGCAGGTGTCGAGCACTTCACGCGTCTCTTCGCTCGGCTCCCACTGGCGCGGCAGCAGCGGACGTTTGGAATTGAGTTCGCGGATGAGAAACGCCTGTTTGTCGGCTTCCGACCAGCTTTCGTAATCGCCAATGCCGAGGTAACGCGTCAGTTCGCCCAGCGCTTCGGTATGGCGGGTGCTCTCCTGACGTATGTCAATGCGCACCAGCGGCACGCCGAAACTCTTCACGCGGCGCAGCGTGTCGAGCAGTTCGCCGTTAGCGATGATGCCCATACCGCATGCCACCAGCGACTGGTAACAGGCGTAAAGCGGGTCCCATAACTGTTCGTTCTGGGTGAGCAGCCCCTGCGGCTTCGGCAGCTTCTGGCCTTTCAGGCGCGCTTCCAGCCAGGCTTGCGTCGCCAGGAGCTGCGCGCGCAGCCCTTTCAGCAGATAGCGGTAAGGCTCCTGCGCCCCTTCTGCGCCGACCAGGTCGCGCAGTTCGTCCGTGCATTCCACCATGGAGAGTTCGGAGATCAGCACCTGAATATCTTTCAGGAACAGATCGGTTGCTTTCCAGCGGCTCAACAGCAGCACGTGGCGGGAGATATCCGCGGTGACGTTCGGGTTGCCGTCGCGGTCGCCGCCCATCCAGGAGGTAAATCGCACCGGGACAAAATCCACCGGCAGCGTGTAGCCCAGATTCGCCTCAAGCTGTTCATTCAGCTCGCGCAGATAGCTCGGCACCCCTTCCCACAAGCTGTTTTCCACTACCGCGAAGCCCCATTTGGCTTCATCCACCGGGCTTGGGCGATGCTTACGAATTTCATCGGTATGCCAGGACTGGGCAATCAGCTGGCGCAGGCGGCGCATAATCTGGTTGCGTTCGTAGTCGGCGATGTCTTTGTGATCGAGCTGCTTTAAGCAGTTGTTCACTTCGACCATTTTGTGAATAAGCGTACGGCGGGTAATTTCGGTCGGGTGAGCGGTCAGCACCAGCTCAAGCGAAAGCGACTCCACCGCCTGCTTAATCGCGGCTTCGTTGATGTCTGGCTGATCTTTGAGTTTACGCAGCGTGCGGGCGATAACTTCCGGGTTGCTGGCCGCCTCGCCCTTCGGCGAAATGCTGTGGTACTGCTCGGCAGTGTTGGCAAGATTGAGGAACTGGCTGAACGCGCGGGCGACGGGCAACAGCTCGTCATTGGATAAGTTTTGCAGCGTGGTTAACAGTTCCTGGCGATCGGCCTCGTTGCCGGCGCGGGAAGATTTTGACAGTTTGCGGATGGTCTCCACCCGATCAAGGATATTCTCTCCCAGCGCACCCTTAATGGTATCCCCGAGCAACTTGCCGAGCATACTGACGTTACTTCGCAAAGCGGAATATTGTTCGTTCATTTAACCCAGACACCCCATCTCACCTGTAAAAGTCCTGCATCTTTCAAGCCGCAGCGGCGTTGGCTGCGCTCGCCCATCCGGGTCACTTACTTCAGTAAGCTCCCCGGAATGTGCTCGCTTGCCGCCTTGCTGCGATTCGACATCTTTCGGACTAAGCCTCTTTGTTGTCTTTTATAAAGCCACGGCAGAACCCGTTCGTCAATTGCTGCGAAATCGCTTCAGCAAGCGCGTAAATATGAGCAATTTACGAAATTTAATTCACAGAAGAGCAGATAAGCTTTTCTTATGGAATTTGCCCGATTAGCAGAATAAAAAGGGGGCGAATGCCCCCATACGCACAACTTTTAATGCCAGCAAAAATGATGCACAACCTGCGTAATTAATTCGCGGGTCGGCTTGATAAAGCGCGTTTCCAGAAATTCGTCCGGCTGATGCGCCTGGTTAATGGAGCCAGGGCCGAGCACAAGCGTCGGGCAGAGCGTCTGGATAAATGGCGCTTCGGTGCAGTAGTTCACCACGTCGGTTTGCGCGCCGAGCAGCTTTTCCACCACCTGCACCAGCTGATGGTCAGGCGGGCATTCGTAGCCAGGAATGGGCGGGTGCAGCTCCGCCACGTTGATGCGGCCCGGCCAGCGCAGGCTTACCGGCTCCAGCGCGTCGTTTAGCAGGCCGTTTAAATCGTCCAGCGTCATGCCCGGCAGCGGACGGATATCCATATGCAGCTCGCAGCAGGCGCAGATGCGGTTAGCCGCGTCGCCGCCGTGAATATGCCCCAGGTTAAGCGTCGGATAAGGCACGGTGAAAGCATCGTAGTGATAACGCGCCTTCAGGTTATCGCGCAGCGCCATGATATGGGTGATGGCTTCATGCATCAGTTCGATGGCGTTAACGCCGCGCGCCGGGTCGCTGGAGTGGCCAGACTGCCCCAGCACGCGAATCGCGCTGGAAATATGGCCTTTATGCGCGCGTACCGGCTGCAACGAGGTCGGTTCGCCGATAATGGCGCAATCGGGGCGAAGCGCGGTGGTTTCGGCGAAATAGCGCGCGCCCGCCATCGTCGTTTCTTCATCGGCGGTCGCCAGAATGTAGAGCGGCTTTTTCAGTTGCGTGACGTCCACATCCCGCAGCGCATCAAGGATAAAGGCGAAAAAGCCTTTCATGTCGGCAGTGCCGAGGCCGTAAAGCTTATTGTCATGTTCGGTGAGGGTAAACGGGTCGCGCGTCCAGCGTCCGTCGTCGAACGGCACGGTATCGGTATGGCCCGCCAGCAACAGGCCGCCTGCGCCGTTCCCGGTGCTGGCGAGCAGATTAAATTTGTTGCGCGTGCCTGGCACCGGCTGCACTTCCACATTGAACCCCAGTTCGCGAAACCATCCCGCCAGCAGATTGATTAAAGACTCATTGCTCTGATCCAGCGCAGCGTCGGTGGCGCTGATGGACGGCGTGGCGATCAACGCACGGTAAATCTCGATAAATGGCGGTAATTTCGTTTTCACTGTTGACATACCTTAGGTCGGATAGTATCAATATTCATGCAATATTAGTGAATAAAAATACATTAACGTTGAGCGTAAGGGAACCGCAGGGTTCCGGTCATGCGAACCACGCTCGCGAACATGGCTAAGGCCTGCGGCCAACGCCTTAAGCAAATGACGGTAAGAAGGTAAACAGCCCCGATGTTGAACACGCTGATTGTTGGCGCCAGTGGTTATGCCGGCGCAGAGCTCGCGACCTACGTGAATCGCCATCCGCATATGAACATAACCGCTTTGACGGTCTCAGCGCAAAGCAATGATGCAGGAAAATTGCTCTCTGATTTGCATCCTCAGCTTAAGGGTATTCTTGACCTGCCGCTGCAACCGATGTCAGACATCAGCGCGTTCACAAAGGACCTGGACGTGGTGTTTCTCGCCACCGCCCATGAGGTAAGCCATGATTTAGCGCCGCAGTTTCTGGCGGCGGGCTGCGTGGTGTTCGACCTCTCCGGCGCGTATCGCGTTAACGATGCGGCCTTCTACGAAAAATTTTACGGCTTCACGCATCAACATCCGGATCTGCTGGAGCAGGCGGTTTACGGCCTCGCCGAGTGGAACGTGGAAAAGCTGAAAGAGGCGAAGCTTGTGGCGGTGCCGGGGTGTTATCCGACCGCCGCGCAGCTTTCGCTGAAGCCGCTTATTGAAAATGACCTGCTGGATCTCAGCCAGTGGCCGGTTATCAACGCCACCAGCGGCGTGAGCGGAGCAGGGCGCAAGGCCGCCATTTCCAACAGTTTTTGCGAAGTGAGCCTGCAACCTTACGGCCTGTTCAACCATCGCCATCATCCGGAAATCACGCGTCATCTGGAGGCGGATGTGATTTTCACGCCGCATCTGGGCAGCTTCCCGCGCGGCATTCTGGAAACGATCACCTGCCGTTTGAAGCCGGGCGTAACCCAGGCGCAGGTGGCGGACGCGTTCCAGCAGGCTTATGCGAACAAACCGCTGGTGCGCCTGTATGAGAAAGGCGTGCCGGCGCTGAAAAATGTGGTGGGCCTGCCGTTCTGTGATATCGGCTTCGCCATGCAGGATGAGCACCTTATCGTGGTGGCGGCCGAAGACAACCTGCTGAAAGGCGCGTCGGCGCAGGCGATGCAGTGCGCGAATATTCGCTTTGGTTTTACTGAAACGCAGTCTCTTATTTAACCGACAGTCAGGTGAGATGATGAACCCGTTAATTATCAAGTTAGGTGGCGTGTTGCTGGATAGCGAAGAGGCGCTGGAGCGTCTGTTTACCGCGCTGGTGAACTATCGCGAGTCCCATCAGCGTCCGCTGGTCATCGTTCACGGCGGCGGCTGCGTGGTGGACGAGCTGATGAAAAAGCTCAACCTGCCGGTGCAGAAAAAGAATGGCCTGCGCGTCACGCCCGCTGACCAGATAGACATTATCACCGGCGCGCTGGCGGGCTCCGCCAACAAAACGCTGCTCGCCTGGTCGAAAAAACATGCTATTCCCGCCGTCGGGCTTTACCTGGGCGATGGCGACAGCGTTAAGGTCACGCAGCTTGATGAAGCGCTGGGCCACGTAGGCCAGGCGCAGCCGGGCTCGCCGAAACTCATCAACACGCTGCTGGATGCAGGTTTTCTGCCGGTAGTGAGCTCTATCGGCGTGACGGAAGCGGGCGAGCTGATGAACGTCAACGCCGACCAGGCGGCGACGGCGCTGGCGGCAACGCTTGGCGCGGATCTGATCTTACTCTCTGACGTCAGCGGCATTCTGGACGGCAAAGGCCAGCGCATCGCTGAGATGACCGCCGCCAAAGCCGAGCAGCTTATCGCCCAGGGCATTATTACCGACGGCATGATTGTAAAAGTTCACGCCGCGCTGGATGCCGCCCGCACGCTGGGCCGCCCGGTGGATATCGCCTCCTGGCGCCACGCTGAACAGTTGCCCTCTTTATTTAACGGGGTAGCCATCGGCACCCGTATTCTTGCGTAAGTAAAAGCATTCTGAAGGAAAATGAAAATGCAAAATCACGGCATCAAAAAAGTTGTTCTCGCCTACTCCGGCGGCCTGGATACCTCCGCCATCATTCCATGGCTGAAAGAGAACTATGAAGGCTGCGAAGTGGTCGCCTGTGTGGTGGATATCGGCCAGGATCGTGACGACCTGAAAGGCGTTGAACAAAAAGCCCTGCGCTCCGGCGCCTCTGAATGCTACGTCGTCGATGCGCGTGAAGAGTTCATCAAAGATTACGTTTACCCGGTACTGCAAACCGGCGCGCTGTATGAAGGCAGCTATCTGCTGGGCACCTCCATGGCGCGTCCGCTGATTGCGAAAGCGCTGGTGGATGTGGCGAATAAAGTCGGCGCGGACGCGCTGTGCCATGGCGCCACCGGTAAAGGCAACGACCAGGTGCGTTTTGAATCCGCCTGGGCGGCGCTGGCGCCGAACCTGAAAGTTATCGCCCCGTGGCGTGAATGGAACCTGCGTTCCCGTGAAGCGCTGCTGGACTATCTGAAAGAGCGTGACATCCCGACGACCGCCACGCTTGAGAAGATCTACAGCCGCGACGAAAACGCCTGGCACATCTCCACCGAAGGCGGCGTGCTGGAAAGCCCGTGGAACGCGCCGAATAAAGATTGCTGGGTCTGGACTGTCGATCCGCTGGAAGCGCCGGATCAGCCGGAGCAGGTCACCGTAACCGTCGAACAAGGCAAAGTGGTGGCGGTTAACGGCGAACACCTCTCTCCGTTCCAGTGTCTGGAAGTGCTGAACAAGATTGGCGCGAAGCACGGCGTGGGCCGTATCGACATCGTGGAAAACCGTCTGGTGGGCATTAAATCCCGCGGCTGTTACGAAACCCCGGGCGGCACCATCATGATGGCGGCGCTGCGTGGCGTTGAGCAGTTAGTGCTGGACCGCGACAGCTTCAAATGGCGCGAGCAGGTGGGCCTGGAGATGTCTTACGTGGTGTATGACGGCCGCTGGTTCGCCCCGCTGCGCCAGTCCTTGCAGGCGGCGGCGGAATCCCTGGCCGAGCAGGTAAACGGCGAAGTGGTGCTGCAACTCTATAAAGGCCAGGTGACGGCTATCCAGAAGAAATCGCCGAACAGCCTCTATAACGAAGAGTTTGCCACCTTCGGCGAAGACGATGTTTACGACCACAGCCACGCGGGCGGCTTTATCCGTCTGTTCTCGCTCTCTTCTCGCATTCGCGCGCTGAACGAGCAGAAAAAGTAATCAGGCTTAACGCAGACGGCGAGCGGCGCGGATGTCGCCCGCCAGTAAAAATATTATCAAGACAGGAAATTACGGAGCGTAACTATGGCACTTTGGGGCGGACGTTTTACTCAGGCAGCGGATCAGCGTTTTAAACAGTTTAACGACTCCTTACGCTTTGATTACCGACTGGCTGAGCAAGACATCATCGGGTCGGTGGCCTGGTCCAAAGCGCTGGTGACGGTAGGCGTCCTGTCAGGCGCAGAACAGCAACAGCTGGAAGAAGCGCTGTCGGTGCTGCTGGAAGAGGTGCGGGAGAACCCGCAGGCGATCCTGGAAAGCGACGCCGAAGATATCCACAGCTGGGTGGAAGGCAAACTGATTGATAAAGTCGGCGCGCTCGGCAAAAAACTGCACACCGGACGCAGCCGTAATGACCAGGTAGCGACCGATCTCAAGCTCTGGTGTAAAGAGCAGGTTGGCGAGCTGCTGGCGGCTAACCGTCAGTTGCAGAGCGCGCTGGTGGCGACGGCGGAAAATAACCAGGACGCGGTGATGCCGGGCTATACCCATCTTCAGCGCGCCCAGCCTGTGACTTTCGCTCACTGGTGCCTGGCTTATGTTGAAATGCTCGCCCGTGACGAGAGCCGTTTGCAGGATACGCTTAAGCGTCTGGACGTCAGCCCGCTGGGCAGCGGGGCGCTTGCAGGCACCGCTTACGAAATCGACCGCGAACAGCTTGCGGGCTGGCTCGGCTTTGCGTCAGCAACGCGCAACAGCCTGGACAGCGTATCTGACCGCGATCATGTGCTGGAACTGCTCTCCGATGCCTCTATCGGCATGGTGCATCTTTCGCGCTTTGCCGAAGATCTTATTTTCTTTAACTCCGGCGAAGCGGGTTTTGTCGAGCTTTCCGACCGCGTGACCTCCGGCTCCTCTTTAATGCCGCAGAAGAAAAACCCGGATGCGCTGGAGCTTATCCGCGGCAAGTGCGGCCGCGTGCAGGGCGCGCTTACGGGCATGATGATGACGCTTAAGGGGCTGCCGCTCGCGTATAACAAGGATATGCAGGAAGACAAAGAAGGGCTGTTCGACGCGCTTGATACCTGGCTTGACTGCCTGCACATGGCGACGCTGGTGCTGGATGGCATTCAGGTGAAACGCCCGCGCTGCCAGGAAGCGGCGCAGCAGGGCTATGCGAATGCGACGGAACTGGCGGATTACCTGGTCGCTAAAGGCGTGCCGTTTCGCGAAGCGCACCACATTGTTGGCGAAGCGGTGGTCGAAGCGATCCGTCAGGGTAAAGCGCTGGAAGCGCTCGCGCTCGACGATCTGCAACAATTCAGTGCTGTAATCGGTGAGGATGTTTACCCTCTTCTGTCGTTGCAGTCTTGCCTGGATAAGCGCGCCGCGAAAGGCGGCGTTTCTCCGGTGCAGGTGAAGCTTGCAATCGACGCGGCGAAACAACGGCTGGCTTAACGTAACTTTTGCTTTGCTCCTCTCAGCCTGGCCTTGCCGCCAGGCTTTTTTTCGCCTTTCGACAGGCAAAAAAAAAGCGGACATCAAGTCCGCTAAAAGTTCACGTTGGCTTTAGTTATTCAGGTCAGAGAGATTCTCTGCCGACGGGGTCCTGACTTAAGGGGTCAGTTAGTCAAGTGCCCTGTCGCTGGAGTCTATTATTGGCGTTTGCGCTTGATAGGGATAATCGTTCGTTGCTATGATATCTATCGCCATGAACTATCGTGGCGGCGGAGGAGGATTAATGAATATTCGTGATCTTGAATACCTGGTGGCGTTGGCCGAACACCGGCATTTTCGCCGCGCGGCGGATGCTTGCCATGTCAGCCAACCTACGTTGAGCGGGCAGATCCGCAAGCTGGAAGACGAACTTGGCGTGATGCTGCTGGAACGCACCAGCCGCAAAGTGCTCTTTACCCAGGCGGGGCTGCTGCTGGTTGACCAGGCGCGTACCGTACTGCGCGAAGTTAAAGTGCTTAAAGAGATGGCGAGCCAGCAGGGCGAAGCGATGTCCGGCCCGCTGCATATCGGCCTGATCCCAACCATCAGCCCTTATCTGCTGCCGCTGGTGATCCCCATGCTGCACCAGACATTCCCCAAACTTGAAATGTACCTGCATGAAGCGCAAACGCATCAACTGCTGGCGCAACTCGACAGCGGCAAGCTTGACTGCGCTATTCTGGCGCTGGTGAAAGAGAGCGAGTCTTTTATCGAGGTGCCGCTGTTTGACGAGCCGATGATGCTGGCGGTGTATGAGGATCACCCGTGGGCGAACCGCGACCGCGTGCCGATGGGCGAGCTGGCCGGTGAAAAACTGCTGATGCTGGAAGATGGGCACTGCCTGCGCGATCAGGCGATGGGCTTCTGCTTTGAAGCGGGCGCCGACGAAGACACCCATTTCCGGGCCACCAGTCTGGAAACGCTGCGCAACATGGTTGCCGCAGGCAGCGGCATTACTTTGCTGCCATCGCTTGCTGTGCCGCCAGAACGTCATCGTGACGGCGTGGTTTACCTGCCCTGCATTAAGCCGGAGCCGAAACGCACCATCGGTCTGGTTTATCGTCCGGGCTCTCCGCTGCGCAGCCGCTATGAGCAGCTGGCGGAGGCCATCCGTAAACAGATGGACGGCCATTTCGACGCGTCGTTAAAACAGGCGGTTTAAGCCATTCAGCGCTGCTACCCGATAAGCTTCGGCCATTGTCGGGTAGTTAAAGGTGGTGTTAACGAAGTACTCAATGGTGTTGCCGCCGCCTTTTTGCTCCATTATCGCCTGGCCGATATGAATAATTTCGGCCGCGCGCTCGCCAAAGCAGTGAATGCCGAGGATCTCTTTCGTTTCGCGATGAAAGAGGATCTTCAGCGTGCCGATATTCATGCCGACAATCTGCGCCCGCGCCAGGTGCTTGAACTGGGCGCGTCCCACCTCGTACGGCACTTTCATCGCCGTTAATTGCTGCTCGGTTTTACCCACCGAACTGATTTCCGGGATGGTGTAAATACCGGTAGGAATGTCTTCCACCAGATGCGCGGAAGCTTCGCCTTTTATCATCGCCTGCGCGGCAATGCGACCCTGGTCGTAAGCGGCGGAGGCGAGGCTAGGATAGCCGATGACATCGCCCACGGCGTAGATATGCGGCAGCGCGGTCTGATACATGCTGTTCACTTTCAGCAGCCCGCGGCTGTCCACGTCCAGCCCGATATTCTGCAACGCCAGCGAATCGGTATTGCCGGTGCGGCCGTTAGCGTAAAGCAGGCAGTCGGCCTTCACTTTCTTACCGGATTTCAGGTGCACGATAACCCCATCGTCCACCCCTTCGATTTTCTCGTACTCTTCGTTGTGGCGAATCACCACGCCGTTATTCCAGAAGTGATAGGAGAGCGAGTCCGACATCTCCTGGTCAAGAAACGCCAGCAGGCGGTCGCGGGTGTTGATAAGGTCAACTTTCACGTTCATGCCGCGAAAGATAGAAGCGTATTCACAGCCGATAACGCCAGCGCCATAAATAATCACATGGCGCGGCTCGTGATGCATGCTGAGGATAGAATCACTGTCGTAAATGCGGGAATGGGTAAAATCCACATCTGCCGGGTGATAAGGGCGAGAGCCGCAGGCGATAACAAACTTTTCAGCGGTCAGCGTTTCTACCGAGCCGTCCGGGCAGGCCAGCGCGAGGGTGTGATCGTCAACGAAATGGGCGTCGCCCTGCAAAATAGTGCAGCGGTTGCGCTCATAAAAGCCCTGCCGCATGTTGGTTTGCTGATTAATGACGTTGTCGGCGTGGTTAAGGATATCAGCGAAGGAGGTGCGGAGGGGGCGGGAGTGGCCGCTGTACAGAGGGTTCTGGTTGAACTCAATAATGCGGCTGACAGCATGGCGCAACGCCTTTGACGGGATAGTGCCCCAGTGGGTGCAACCGCCGCCGACATTATGGTAACGCTCGACTACCGCTATCCGGGCTCCCTGCTTAACCAGTCCCATCGCGGCGCCTTCGCCGCCGGGGCCGGAACCAATCACTATTGCGTCATAATCGTAGGTCTGTGGCATGGTAAGGCTTACCTTATTCTTATACATAAAAACAACAGAATAGTAACATCTCTGTGCGGTTAACCCAATTATCACGCGGTTATTTCCCTCTTAACGGGAGCCAGCGCGCGTAAACAATCATTCACAATCCAGTATAAACCCGGTAATTTTGATCTCTGGTATAGTGCCGTTTCAACAGGAAGGATTCAGGCAAACGTGATGGGTGTAAGAGCGCAACAGAAAGAACGAACCCGGCGATCGTTAGTGGAAGCCGCGTTCAGCCAGCTTAGTGCTGAAAGAAGTTTTGCCAGCCTGAGCCTGCGCGAAGTCGCGCGTGAGGCGGGCATTGCGCCTACTTCGTTTTACCGTCATTTCCGCGATGTGGATGAACTGGGTCTGACGATGGTGGATGAGAGCGGGCTGATGCTGCGCCAGTTGATGCGCCAGGCGCGCCAGCGCATCGCCAAAGGCGGCAGCGTCATTCGCACTTCTGTCTCCACCTTTATGGAATTTATCGGCAATAACCCTAACGCGTTTCGCCTGCTTTTACGGGAACGCTCCGGCACCTCGGCGGCGTTTCGCGCGGCGGTGGCGCGGGAAATCCAGCATTTTATCGCGGAACTTGCCGACTATCTGGAGCTCGAAAGCGCTATGCCGCGCAGTTTTACCGAAGCCCAGGCGGAAGCGATGGTGACTATCGTTTTCAGCGCCGGGGCTGAGGCGCTCGATGTCGGGCCGGAACAGCGCAGGCAATTAGAAGAGCGGCTGGTATTGCAACTGCGGATGATCTCCAAAGGCGCGTATTACTGGTATCGCCGTGAACAAGAAAAGATGTTGCATCACGCTGAAAAATAAAGGACAGACAATGAAAACCTCCTCGCAAGAAAAAGGTACGCTGCTGCTGGCGCTGTTAGCCGGCCTTTCGATTAACGGCACCTTCGCAGCGCTGTTCAGCTCTATCGTTCCTTTCTCTCTTTTTCCGATTATCTCGCTGGTGCTGACGGTGTACTGCCTGCATCAGCGTTACCAGAACCGCACCATGCCGGTGGGTCTGCCGGGCCTTGCCGCCGCCTGTTTTATACTGGGCGTACTGCTTTACAGCGCCGTTGTGCGCGCGGAATACCCGGAGATTGGCTCCAACTTCCTGCCGTCGGTACTTTCTGTGGTGCTGCTGTTCTGGATTGGCTTTCGTCTGCGTCGTCGTAAGGCGCGTTACGACGAATAAAAAAGGGCGCTGTGGCGCCCTTTTTGTTATCGGCGCGTTAACAGCACGCCGCATTCCATGTGATGGGTGTAAGGGAACTGGTCGAACAGCGCCAGACGCTCGACGGTATGGGTTTGCGACAATGTTTCCAGATTTTCGCACAGGGTTTGCGGATTGCAGGAAATATAAAGAATACGCGGATAAGCCTGCACCATTTTCACCGTATCGGCATCCAGCCCGCTGCGCGGCGGATCGACAAAAATCGTCTCGCAGTTATAGCTTTTCAGGTCGATGCCTTTCAGGCGGTTAAATTCACGCACGCCGTTCATAGCCTGAGTAAATTCTTCTGCCGACATGCGGATAATCTGCACGTTGTCGATATGATTGGCTTCGATGTTGTACTGGGCGGCAGCCACTGACGGCTTGGCGATTTCCGTCGCCAGCACGCGCTCAAAATTGCGCGCCAGCGCCAGCGAGAAGTTGCCATTGCCGCAGTAGAGTTCGAGCAGGTCGCCGCGGGCGTTTTGCGTTACCGCCAGCGCCCATTCCAGCATCTGAATATTCATCGCCGCGTTAGGCTGGGTGAAGCTGTTCTCTACCTGGCGGTAGACCATCTCTTTTCCCGCCACCGGCAGACGCTCGTCAATGTAATCCTGATCAAGCTCGATTTTGGTTTTGGTGGCGCGGCCAATCAGGTGAACATCAAACCCTTTTGCACGCAGCGCGTCACGCAACGCCGTCGCTTGCTCTTGCCAGGCTTCATCCAGTTTGCGGTGATAAAGCAAAGAGACCACCGCCTGGTTGCTCATCGTCGTCAGATAATCAATCTGGAACAGCTTGTGGCGCAGCGCAGGGGTATCGCGCACGCCGTCAATAATAGCGGGCATCAGCGCGTTGATAAGCTTGCTCGCCGCCGGGAAGCTGTTCACACGGATACGCTGGCGCGTCTCCTGGTCAAAAATAATGTGGTAGAGGTCATCGCCGTCGTGCCAGACGCGGAACTCGGCGCGCATGCGATAGTGGCTCACCGGCGAGCGAAACACCTCCGGCGCCGGCGCGTTAAAAGGGGCCATCATGTCTTGCAGGCGTACCACTTTCTCGTCCAGTTGAGCGTCGTACCGTTCTGTCGGGAGGTGTTCGGGCGTCATTATGCTTCCTGATTGATATCGATTTACGCGGGGATTGTAGGGAATGCAGGCGTGATGTCCAGCCCGGGACGAAGGTAAGCTGATATTAATAGCAGTCTGGACATCTATATGGTGCTGATTGTAGCATGCGCGTTCCGGTCTCCTTGAGTGAAAAGGGAATCCAGTGAAAAGCTGGAGCTGACGCGCAGCGGTAAAGACAGGCGGGATGATAGCGATTCGCAGACACTGCTTCTATAAGCGGGAAGTCATCATCCATTCCACGCCTCCAAGCCCGAAGACCTGCCGGAAATACGTCGCACTCTGCACGATCGTCGCGTTCTACCGATCGTGACTGCGGCATCCTTCGTATTAAGCGGATGCTTTGTTAATGATGATAAAAAAAATCTCGCTGCTGACGGCGTTTTCCGTCACGGCGTTTTCTGGCTGGGCGCAGGAAACAAGCCCGGATTCAATGGTAGTTACCGCAAACCGTTTTCAACAGCCTGTTAATACTGTGCTGGCGCCGACAGAAGTTGTGACGCGCGAGGATATTGAGCGCTGGCAGGCGAAGTCTTTGAGCGATGTAATGCGCCGCTTGCCGGGTGTTGATATCGCCCAGTACGGCGGCATGGGACAAACTTCTTCAACTTTTATCCGCGGCACAGAAGCTAAACACACGCTGGTGCTGGTTGATGGCGTGCCGGTTGCGCGCTCCGGCATTTCCAATGACCCGGATCTCAATCAAATCCCTGTTTCGCTGGTTCAGCGTATTGAATATATTCGCGGCCCGCGTTCTGCCGTATATGGTTCCGGCGCGATTGGCGGTGTGATTAACATTATTACGCAAGCCAGCGACGCGAAATCGCAAATCAATGCCGGTTTCGGTTCCCGTCATTATCAGGAATATGACGGCGCGCTGCGGCAGCGCTTCGGCGATACTGTGGCGACCGTTGCCGGGGCATATAAAAGCACGAAAGGGTTCAACGTTCAGCCAGACTCCAGCTGGAGCCGCGACAGTGACCGCGATGGTTATCGCAATAAAACCTTCTGGGGCGGGCTTGAGCACAAATTCAATGACAACGTTGACGGCTTCTTTCGCGGCTATAGCTTTAGCAACAACACGGATTACGACCAGGGCGAATACGGCTATGACGCTGGCGGCGATGAACATCAGCTCTATAACCAGAACTGGGATGCCGGTCTTCGCTTCAATTCCGGTATCTATTCTTCCCAGTTAATTGCTAACTACCAGAAGATTAAAGATTACAACTACAGCAGCCTGTACGGTCGCTATGAAGATGGCACGACGCTTGACGACATGGAGCAGCGCTATATCCAGTGGGGTAATAACCTCATTGTCGGTCATGGCTCAGTAAGCGCAGGGGCGGACTGGAAGCAGGAGCGTCTGATTTCCTCCGATGACTATTCCCGCGACACCTACAAACGCGAAAATACCGGACTTTATCTCACCGGGCAGCAGCAGTTCGGCGATGTGACGCTGGAAGCCTCTGGTCGTGAGGATAAAGACGATGAGTTTGGCTGGCATGGCACCTGGCAAACAGCGGCAGGCTGGGAATTTGTCGAAGGCTATCGCGCCACAGTTTCTTATGGCACGGGTTTCCTGGCGCCTTCTTTAGGCCAGCAATATGGCGCTGAGCGCTTCGGCATTGCCTCTAACCCGGATCTTAAACCGGAGGAGTCTAAACAATGGGAGGCGGGGCTGGAGGGGCTGACAGGACCGCTGGACTGGCGCTTGTCTGCGTATCGCTACGAGATAGATAACCTCATCACTTATGATGATAATGCGTATTACAATATCAACTCAGCGACGATCAAAGGCGTGGAGTGGACCGGTAACGTCAATACGGGCATCTTCAGCCACCGCGTAACGTTGCAGTATATCGACCCGCGTGATGATGAAACGGACGAAGTATTGCCGCGTCGCTCTAAACGCCAGGCGAAATATCAACTGGACTGGACAATGTTTAATGTTGATATGGATATCGCATGGCAGTACTTCGGCAAACGCTACGATAACAGAAGCTCCAGTTACAATCCGGAGCAGCGCATATTGCCGAGCTACAGCACGGTGGATGTTTCTGCCTCTTATCCGCTGACCTCTCACCTCACAGTTCGTGGTAAAATAGCCAACCTGTTCGATAAAGATTACGAGACAGCTTATGGCTACCAAACTGCAGGACGGGAATACACCTTGTCTGGCAGCTACACCTTCTGACGCCCGGCCTACCGTGCTGGTTTTTGATTCCGGCGTCGGTGGGCTTTCCGTTTATGATGAAATCCGGCAGCTCTTGCCGGATCTTCATTATCTCTACGCCTTTGATAACGTGGCTTTCCCTTATGGCGAAAAGACCGAAGCGTTCATCGTTGAGCGCGTTGTGGAGATAGTCACGGCGGTTCAACAGCGTCATCCGCTGGCATTAGCCGTCATCGCCTGTAATACCGCCAGCACGGTTTCGCTGCCCGCGCTTCGTGAAAAATTCTCTTTTCCTGTGGTGGGCGTAGTGCCCGCGATCAAACCCGCTGCGCGTCTTACTGCGAATGGCGTGGTTGGGCTGCTTGCTACCCGCGCTACGGTGCGTCGTCCTTATACGCATGAACTCATCGCTCGTTTTGCTAATGAATGCCAGATAGAAATGCTTGGCTCGGCGGAGCTGGTGGAACTGGCTGAGGCGAAGCTTCATGGCGAAGCCGTCCCGCTTGAGGCGCTGCGCCGTATTTTACGCCCGTGGCTGCGTATGCCGGAGCCGCCGGACACCGTCGTGCTGGGCTGCACCCATTTCCCTTTATTGCAGGAAGAGCTTTTGGCGGTGCTGCCAGAGGGTACGCGTCTGGTGGATTCCGGTTCGGCGATAGCGCGCAGAACCGCCTGGCTGCTTGAACATGAAGCGCCGGAGGCAAAATCTTCAGATGACAACATGGCTTATTGCATGGCGATAACAGAGGAAACTGAACAGTTGCGGCCAGTTCTTGAGCGATATGGCTTCAAAAAAGTTGAAAAACTGCCCATTTAATACGATTTTGCACAAAAAAAAGACGGTCAGAAAATTATTTGAAATTAGGGCTTGTCAGCGTGCGAGAACTCCCTATAATGCGCCTCCACTGACACGGCACAACGGCAAACACGCCGGCCTGACAGAAAGATTTAAAACAGGGTGAAGCGAAAATTAACGCTTGACTCTGAAGCGGGAAAGCGTAGTATACGCAACCCGCGCCGCTGAGAAAAAAGCGAAGCGGCACTGCTCTTTAACAATTTATCAGACAATCTGTGTGGGCACTCAGATGGACTGGATTCTTAACGTCGCAAGACGAT
>OKWT01000020.1_pt1 | contig 191885 bp, 167 predicted proteins | sample 1607131 | NCBI WGS metagenome assembly OKWT01 (sample SAMN07501045, study PRJEB24779) | human gut metagenome
GCGTTATCGATCTGGTCGAATGCACGAGCAGAACCACCGTAGGTTTTTGCCAGAACGGTAGTGATGGCAGCGGTCAGGGTAGTTTTACCGTGGTCAACGTGGCCGATAGTACCAACGTTGACGTGCGGTTTTGTACGTTCAAATTTTTCTTTAGACACGGCTATATTCCTTACTATAGCGCCCCCTCATGGAGGGGGCACGGGACTTTGTTGTTAAACCTGCGGCTTATTTACCACGGGCTTCGATTACGGCCTGAGCAACGTTGTTCGGCGCATCATCATACTTCAGGAATTCCATAGTGTATGATGCACGACCTTTGGTCAGAGAACGCAGCTGAGTTGCATATCCGAACATTTCAGACAGCGGAACTTCAGCGTGGATCTTAACGCCAGTCACTTCAGACTCCTGACCACGCAGCATACCGCGACGACGGCTCAAGTCACCGATAACGTCACCGGTGTTCTCTTCCGGAGTTTCTACTTCAACCTTCATGATCGGCTCAAGCAGAACTGGTTTTGCTTTCTTAAAGCCTTCTTTAAAGGCAATAGAAGCGGCCAGTTTAAACGCCAGTTCAGAGGAGTCAACGTCATGGTAAGAACCAAAGTGCAGACGCACGCCCATGTCAACTACCGGGTAGCCAGCCAGCGGACCAGACTTCAGCTGCTCCTGGATGCCTTTATCAACGGCCGGGATGTATTCGCCAGGAATTACACCGCCTTTAATGTCGTTGATGAACTCGTAACCTTTCGGATTTGAGCCCGGCTCCAGCGGGTACATGTCGATAACAACATGACCGTACTGACCACGACCACCAGACTGCTTAGCGTGTTTACCTTCAATATCGGTAACTTTCGCGCGAATCGCTTCGCGGTAAGCAACCTGAGGTTTACCTACGTTAGCTTCAACGTTGAACTCACGCTTCATACGGTCAACGATGATGTCGAGGTGCAGTTCACCCATACCAGCGATGATGGTCTGGTTAGATTCTTCGTCAGTCCATACGCGGAAAGACGGGTCTTCTTTAGCCAGACGGCCCAGAGCCAGACCCATTTTTTCCTGGTCAGCTTTGGTTTTCGGCTCTACCGCGATAGAGATTACCGGCTCAGGGAACTCCATACGCTCCAGAATGATCGGGTGATCCGGGTTACACAGGGTGTCACCAGTGGTCACGTCTTTCAGACCGATAGCAGCCGCGATGTCGCCCGCGCGAACTTCTTTGATCTCTTCACGTTTGTTTGCGTGCATCTGTACGATACGACCGAAACGCTCACGTGCTGATTTCACGGAGTTCAGGATGGTGTCACCGGAGTTAACCACGCCAGAGTAAACGCGGAAGAACGTCAGGTTACCAACGAACGGGTCGGTAGCGATTTTAAACGCCAGTGCAGAGAACGGCTCTTCGTCGCTTGCGTGACGCTCAGCCGGGGTATCTTTACCGTCGTCCAGGATACCGTTGATCGCAGGAACGTCTACCGGGGATGGCAGGTAATCAATTACCGCATCCAGCATCGCCTGAACACCTTTGTTCTTGAACGCAGAACCACAGGTTACCAGGATGATTTCGTTGTTCAGAACGCGCTGACGCAGAGCTTTTTTGATCTCTTCTTCAGTCAGTTCTTCACCACCCAGGTATTTCTCCATCAGCTCTTCAGAAGCTTCAGCTGCGGACTCGATCAGGTTCTGGTGCCATTCGTCAGCCAGGTCCTGCATGTCAGCCGGGATATCTTCGTATTCGAAGGTTACGCCCTGGTCTGCGTCGTTCCAGTTGATGGCTTTCATTTTCACCAGGTCAACAACACCGGTGAAACCTTCTTCAGCACCAATCGCCAGTTGCAGCGGAACCGGGTTCGCGCCCAGACGGGATTTGATCTGGCCAACAACTTTCAGGAAGTTCGCGCCCATACGGTCCATTTTGTTAACGAACGCGATACGCGGAACTTTGTATTTATTAGCCTGACGCCATACGGTTTCAGACTGCGGCTGAACACCACCTACTGCGCAGTAAACCATTACCGCACCGTCAAGAACACGCATGGAACGTTCTACTTCGATGGTGAAGTCAACGTGCCCCGGGGTGTCGATGATGTTGATACGGTGTGGTTCATACTGCTTAGCCATACCAGACCAGAATGCGGTAGTCGCAGCGGAGGTAATGGTAATACCACGCTCCTGCTCCTGCTCCATCCAGTCCATGGTTGCGGCGCCGTCATGAACTTCACCGATTTTGTGGTTTACACCGGTGTAGAACAGAATACGTTCGGTAGTAGTGGTCTTACCGGCGTCGATATGCGCACTGATACCGATGTTACGATAGCGTGCGATGGGTGTTGTACGAGCCATTTGATTCCTCGTTTGTTTCTTTAGGCGCTCAGATTAAGTTGCCCAGAACGGGCGACTTACCTTAAGCGCCCGTCTGGTGACTAACATACCGAAGGGATTACCAACGGTAGTGTGCGAACGCCTTGTTGGCTTCTGCCATACGGTGAACGTCTTCACGTTTCTTAACTGCAGTACCTTTGTTGTCTGCAGCATCAGAAAGTTCGTTCGCCAGGCGCAGAGCCATGGATTTATCACCGCGTTTACGAGCAGCTTCTACGATCCAACGCATTGCCAGAGCATTGCGACGAACCGGACGGACTTCAACTGGTACCTGATAAGTAGAACCACCAACGCGGCGAGACTTAACTTCTACAGTCGGGCGCACGTTGTCGAGAGCGACTTCGAAAGCTTCCAGTTCATTTTTGCCAGAGCGCTGAGCCAGGGTCTCAAGAGCACTGTATACGATTGCTTCTGCGGTAGATTTCTTACCATCTACCATCAGGATATTTACAAATTTAGCCAGCAGTTCTGATCCGAACTTCGGATCCGGCAGAATTTTACGCTGACCAATGACGCGACGACGTGGCATGGAAATACTCCGTTGTTAATTCAGGATTGTCCAAAACTCTACGAGTTTAGTTTGACATTAAAAATAAAACGTTTGGCCTTACTTAACGGAGAACCATTAAGCCTTAGGACGCTTCACGCCGTACTTGGAGCGAGCTTGCTTACGGTCTTTAACGCCGGAGCAGTCAAGCGCACCGCGAACGGTGTGGTAACGAACACCCGGGAGGTCTTTAACACGACCGCCACGGATCAGGATCACGGAGTGCTCCTGCAGGTTGTGACCTTCACCACCGATGTAGGAAGTCACTTCGAAACCGTTAGTCAGACGAACACGGCATACTTTACGCAGTGCGGAGTTCGGTTTTTTCGGGGTGGTGGTATATACGCGAGTACATACGCCACGTTTTTGCGGGCATGCTTCCAGCGCCGGCACGTTGCTTTTTGCAACTTTGCGAGAGCGTGGTTTGCGTACCAGCTGGTTAACTGTTGCCATTAAATAGCTCCTGGTTTTAGCTTTTGCTTCGTAAACACGTAATAAATCGTCCCCATATAATATGAGGACGCGGAATTTTAGGGCTGAGCCGAAAGGGTGTCAAGAAATATACAGCGATCCCGGCGTTACCAGGCGATTTGATTGCGATGCTTTACCGTGAGGCTGACGAAATGAGTATAGCCAACCCTGTCGATACTGTTCGAAAATTGAGCGGAAAGACCACGCGCTTCGATATCATCGTTCAACGCGTATAACGAGATGGGGGCGGTAAGCAATAATTCAAGGAAACGCCCGCCTTCTATTCCTGCCAGTACGCCGTCCTGAATGAGCAGCAAGTCGTCGCCAGCGTTAAGCGTGCGCAACAGCGCCACGAAGTCGCATTGCCAGGGAGAGTGAGAAAGCGTATGCAGCATGGCGGCCTCAGAAAGTGAACAACACATCAAACTCATCAAGGCGTGCACGAAGCGCTTCAGGCTCCAGTACCTCTGCCTTAATAACGAAATTCTGCTCCGCAGGGATACCGCGCTCGCGCAGCGACTGCGCGCAAATCCAGCACTGGTCAATGTCATAAAGCGGCAGGATTTTGAACGTGGAAATATAATCCCGCGCGAGAATTTTTTCCGGACTCTGTGCGGGCAGAACTTGCGTTACGCCATCGCTCAGGAAAAAGACGCCGATTTCTTCTGTCAGCGCAGAGGTTGCCAGCAGCGCGTCAAGTCCTTCGCGACCGGCAGAAGAACCATGAGGCGCGGAGGTGAACAGAAAAGCTACGCGTTTCATCAGAACTGCACCACTCTGTCGCAGGTCAGGGCCGCTTCTGCAAGCGAGCCAAGTCCGCTTAAGGTAAAACCCGGCTGGAGATTAGCCGCAGACAACCCCGCCAGCTTCGCTTCGTGTTCATCCGTTACGCCGCGCCGCAGCGCGGCGGCCACACAAATATGCAGTTCCGTGCCATGTTGTTCATGGAGTTTTTGCCAGGCGCGCACCAGATCGAACTCATCGCTGGCTGGCAACGTCAGTTGATTCGCGTTGTATACGCCTTCCCGATAGAAAAAGACGCACGTCAGCGTATGGCCTTCAGCTAATACGGCATTAGCAAACTGGTAAGCGGAACTGGCCTGCTGCGTGCCGTAGGCCGGCCCCGTTACCATCAGGGCAAAACGCATCAGCGATCCTGCCCCTGGAAATCGCCATTTTTAAACTGGCGGATATAAAGGTAGACAGTGTGTTTAGAAATATTAAGCCGATCAGCAACCTGGTTGATGGCGTCCTTAATATCAAAAATGCCTTTTTCGTAAAGATTCAGGACTATCTGTCTGTTCTTGGCATTATTAGAGACATTACGATCCGCATTCACCTCTTCAATGGTGAACTCCAGAGTCTGCGTCACTAAATCCTCTACCGAAGAAGCAAAGTTAACCGATGAAGGCACTTCCTGATCCTGCGTCTCAGGCGGGATAAACGTGCTCATGATCTGCGAGAACGGCACGTCCAGGTTCATATTGATGCAAAGCAGGCCAATCACCCGATGGTCGCGATTGCGAATCGCGATGGTGACGGATTTCATCAGCACGCCGCTTTTGGCGCGAGTGAAATAGCATTTGGAGACGCTACTGTCCGCTCCTGTCATATCATGGAGCATACGCAACGCGAGATCGGTAATCGGGGAGCCGATTTTACGCCCGGTGTGTTCGCCGTTGGCGATGCGTATTGCCGAGCATTTAAGATCCTGCAACGAGTGCAGAACGATTTCGCAATGGGAGCCGATGAGCATCGCTAACCCGTCCACTACCGCTTCATAAGATTTAAGGATATCGAAGTCGGTTTGATCAAAAGGACGTTGATCCAGCAAATCAAGTTCGCTGGTTTCATTGGTTAAAAGCGAATTGGACATGAAAAAATACCACCCTCTACAGAGAGCCTGTCGTTTTCAGTCAGGGCAGACTCATCACTCAGTTGTTACACAGACCGCTAAAGTAATACAGCGTAAGATGTGCTTTCCAGTTTTTATTATATCGTGCTCAAAATAAAAAAACCGCCGCCTGGTTGGGCGGCGGCTTTGCCGAATTACTTCGCTTTCGCGTCAGCGGCTGCGTTATCGCCCGCTGCGGCTTCCGGCTTAGCATCTGCTTTCGGCGCCGGTTTGATGTCTAACAGCTCTACATCAAATACCAGCGTGGAGTTAGCCGGGATGCCCGGAACGCCGGTTTTGCCGTAAGCCAGTTCAGGCGGGATAACCAGTTTGATTTTGCCGCCTTTTTTGATGTACTTCAGGCCTTCAGTCCAGCCCGGGATAACACCGTCAAGACGGAAAGAGAGCGGCTCGCCGCGAGTATAAGAGTTATCGAATTCTTTACCGTCGATCAGCGTGCCTTTGTAGTTAACCACAACGGTGTCGCTGTCTTTCGGCACGTCGCCGCTGCCCGCTTTCTCAACCTTGTACATCAGGCCGGTGGAAGAGGTTTTAACATCTTTCTCTTTAGCGAAAGCATCACGGAAGGCTTTGCCTTTGTCCGCGTTTTCTTTCGCATCTTTCTCCATTTTCTCCTGCGCGGCTGTCTTCACGCGCGTTTCGAAAGCCTGAAGAGTTTGTTCGATTTCCTGGTCGGAGAGTTTGCTCTTGTCAGCAAATGCATCCTGCACGCCTGCGATCAGCTGCGCTTTATCCAGCTTGATGCCCAGCTTCTCCTGCTCTTTCAGCGAGTTCTCCATATAGCGACCCAGCGAAGCGCCCAGCGCATAAGCGGATTTCTGATCGTCATTTTTGAACGCAGCATTAGCGTTTGCCGTAGCGGCAGGCGCGTCTTTCGCCGGCGCAGCAGCGGAGACCAGCGGTGCGTTCAGCGCAACGGCCATGGTGGTCGCCAGCAGCGTGACTTTAAATAATGATTTCATCCATTTTCTCCAGGACCGGGGCCTCTCACCCCAGCGTTATATAAAATAAGGGAACTAATATAGAACGTTGCGGAGGAAATCTACACACCCTCCCTACCGGTAATCGCTTTATTTCAGATTATTTTTGTTTAAATACGTTTCCTGACGGCAAAGTTCAGCAAGCGCAGTAAATTTTTCGTAAACTCGCGACTCTGACGGAGGAAAATCATGCAGCACAAGTCCATAGAAGCACGCCTGGCGGAGCTGGAAAGCCGGCTGGCATTCCAGGAAATCACTATCGAAGAGCTAAACCAGACCGTGACCGCTCACGAACTCGAAATGGTGAAACTGCGTGAGCAACAGCGGCTTTTGATAGAAAAGGTCAAAGCGAGCCAGACATCAATGATCGCATCGCAGGCGGAAGAGACCCCGCCGCCGCATTATTAAGGGCAATAAAAAAGGGCGTGTTCTACGCCCTTTTCTTTTTGCTTAGTGGCAACCGCAACCGCCGCCGCCGCAACCACCTTTGCTGCCATGATCGTGATCGTGGCCGTGACCGCCGCAGCAGCCGTCGTGATCGTGGTCATGGTCATGATGATGGCCGTTCGCGCCGTGAACGTGGCCGTGAGCCAGCTCTTCTTCCGTCGCTTCACGAATCGCCACTACTTCCACGTTGAAGCTCAGGTTCTGGCCCGCCAGCATATGGTTGCCGTCAACCACAACGTGGTCGTCTTCAACTTCAGTGATTTCAACCGGAACCGGACCCTGATCGGTTTCCGCCAGGAAGCGCATGCCTACCTGCAATTCGTCAACGCCCATAAAGACGTCTTTCGGTACGCGCTGCACCAGATTTTCGTCATACTGGCCGTAAGCGTCGTTCGCGCCAACGCTAACGTCGAAGCGATCGCCCACTTCGTGGCCTTCCAGCGCTTTTTCCAGCCCTGAAATCAGGGAGCCGTGACCATGCAGATAATCCAGCGGCGCACTCACCGGAGATTCATCAACCAATACACCGTCTTCTGTACGTACCTGATAGGCCAGGCTGACCACCAGGTCTTTTGCTACTTTCATGATATCTCCTGAGCGGAAAAAAATGTCAGGCGCGATTGTAGCCCAAATCAGCGCCCGTGTACCCTTAAGCTTAAAGAAAGCTGGGGCATATCGCTAGTCGGGATGAAAAATCCCAATCACTTGCTCTTCTTTGCGAACATGCTCGCGAGCTTCTTTGTCTGCCTCACGCATCTGGTGCCCGCACTTCACGCATTGCACCACATCGACATTGTTTTCCCGCCACATCGCCAGCGAATCCTGGGCCTGGCAGGCGGGGCAGCGCGCCCCGGCAATAAAACGTTTACGAACCGCCATAACTCACCTTTTATTCAAACTCGTCCCAGCCATCTAATTGGCGCCGTTCTTGCTGCATTTCACGCTGGAAAATCTCTTCCAGCTCGCGCCGCGCCTCACGCGCGCGGGAGATTTGCGCGTTATCGGTATGAACGGGCATAAGCTCCCGCAACATGCGCATATCAAGCCGACGGAAATGCAGCTGCGCGCGCTGCGCCTGGTGCGGGTGCATGCCAAGCGACATTAACGTTTTGCGCCCAAGCTCCAGCGCGCTGGAAAATGTCTCACGCGAAAATTGCACGCCCGCCTGTAGTAGTTCATGCGCTTCCACACGCCCTCTGGCGCGGGCCAGAATCTCCAGTTGCGGAAAGTTCTGCTGGCAAAGATGGACGATTTTCATCGTATCTTCCGGGTCGTTGCAGGTAATCACGATGGATTTCGCCGCCCCTGCTCCGGCCGCCCGCAGCAAATCAATCTGCGTCGCGTCGCCGTAATACACTTTATAACCATACCGGCGCATCAGGTTGACCGCGCTGATATCGCGCTCAAGCACGGTGATGCGCATTGTGTTAGCCATCAACAAGCGACCAATCACCTGCCCGAAACGGCCGAAGCCGACAATAATCACCTGCGGCTGATCGTCTTCCACATAAGGCTTTTCATCCGTTTCGTCCGGCGAATTGAATTGCCGCGCCAGCAGCTTATCGATGCCTTTCATCACCAGCGGCGTGGTCATCATTGACAGGGTGACGGTGACCAGCAGCAGCGCCATCTGGTCGTCATGGAAAAGCCGCTGCGAGGAGGCGGTGGAAAAGAGTACAAAGGCGAACTCGCCTCCCTGGCTCAGCACCCCGGAAAACTGTAGCCTTTCTGAGCTGCGCAAACCGTAAAGACGAGAAAGCGCATAAAGCACCAGCATTTTCACGGCCACCAGCACCGCGACGCTCATGACAACCCACAGAATATGGGTATAGAGCACGCCAAGATTCAACGCCATGCCCACCGAGATGAAAAAGAGTCCCAGCAGCAGCCCTTTAAACGGCTCGATGGCGCTCTCCAGCTCATGGCGATATTCGCTCTCCGCCAGTAGCACGCCGGCGATAAAAGTGCCGAGCGCCATCGAAAAGCCCAGCGCATCCATAAACAGCGCCGACCCCAGCACCAGCAGCAGCGCGGCGGCGGTAAACACTTCCCGCACGCCTGAAGCGGCGATAAAACGAAACAGCGGCCGCAGCAAATAACGCCCGCCAACCAGCATGACGGCGAAAGCCAGCACCTTCATGCCAACCTTCATCCAGTCGAGATGCTCGTCGCTATTGCCAGCGAGCAGCGGCACCAGCGCCAGCGCCGGAATAACCGCCAGGTCCTGAAACAGCAGAACGGAAAAACCAAGCTGCCCGGATTCGCTGCGGTTCATTCCTTTATCGCGCATAAGCTGTAGCGCCATCGCGGTGGATGACATCGCAAGGCCAATGCCGCCTACCAGCGCCGCCTGCCATGAAAACGCGGTAAGCATTAACAGCGCGGCCAGGATCAGCGCGCTGACAATAACCTGCGCCGCCCCCACGCCAAATATCGAGCGCCTTAGCTGCCACAGTTTTGACGGGTTAAGCTCAAGGCCGATAAGAAACATCAGGAAGACCACGCCCAGCTCGGAGAAGTGAAGGATCTCTTCCACGTCGCTGATAAAACCAAGCCCCCAGGGGCCGATAGCGATGCCCGCCAGCAGATAACCCAACACCGCGCCAATGCCCAGGCGCGCCGCCACCGGCACCGCCACTACGGCCGCGAAAAGAAACAGGACGCCTGCCAGCAATAAATCCGATCCCTCCATCAGCGGCCTCCCGAAGCCAGCGGCGAAGCCAGCCAGTCGCCATAGGCTTTGGCATGGCTTGCCAGCGCGTCCGGCGTCTGCCGACGCGCCCAGTAAACAACAATGGGCGTCAGCCACTGCATGCGGCACATGGCGGCGGTCAGCTCAAAAGGGCGCAAAATCTCGCTAAGCGAATAGCGGTTGGCGCCGTCGTAGCGGTATGCCCCTTCCGGCTCGCCGGTCGTCACGACATTGCGCCAGTATTTTCCCGCCAGTTGGTTGCCATCGTTGCCGCTGGCGAACCCCCGGCTCAGCACGCGGTCGAGCCACTCTTTTAACAACGCCGGGCAGCTATAGGTATAAAGCGGGTACTGGAAGACGATAACGTCATGCTCGCGCAGCAGCGCCTGTTCATGCGCGATATCGATAAAAAAATCGGGATAGTGTGCGTAGAGATCGTGCACAGTGACATTTGGAAGCTGTAAAGCCGGCTTAAGCAAAACCCGGTTGGCCACCGAGTCCTGAGATTCCGGATGGGCATACAGCAGCAAAACTCTCGCTGTCTGTGACATCATTCCCCTCCAGGGCGTCGTCATCGTCATTATTTTGGGCTACCATGGCGGCCCCACGCGGCGCGCTTAGCGCTACGTTACCTGATTATAATGACAACTTAACATAGTCTGAACATACGGCGCCTTATGATTGTTTTCTCCTCGTTACAAATCCGCCGCGGCACGCGCGTGCTGCTGGACAATGCCACCGCCACCATTAACCCTGGCCAGAAAGTCGGGCTGGTAGGGAAAAACGGCTGCGGCAAATCCACGCTGCTGTCGCTATTAAAAAACGAGATGAGCGCCGATGGCGGCAGCTTCAGCTATCCCGGCACCTGGCAGCTTGCCTGGGTAAACCAGGAGACGCCCGCCCTGCCGCAACCCGCCATGGAGTATGTGATTGACGGCGACCGGGAATACCGCCAGCTGGAAAGCGAGCTAAATCAGGCTAACGAGCGTAACGACGGTCACGCCATCGCCACCGTGCACGGCAAGCTCGACGCCATTGACGCCTGGACTATCCGCTCCCGCGCCGCCAGCCTGCTGCACGGTCTTGGCTTCAGCAATGAACAGCTGGAGCGTCCGGTCAGCGATTTTTCCGGCGGCTGGCGTATGCGTCTTAACCTGGCCCAGGCGCTGATTTGCCGCTCCGACCTGCTGCTGCTCGACGAACCCACTAACCACCTCGATCTCGACGCGGTGATCTGGCTGGAAAAATGGCTGAAAAGCTATCAGGGCACGCTGATCCTTATCTCCCACGACCGCGACTTCCTGGACCCGGTAGTGGACAAAATTATCCATATCGAACAGCAGACCATGTTCGAGTACACCGGCAATTACAGTTCGTTTGAGCGTCAGCGCGCCACGCGCCTCGCCCAACAGCAGTCAATGTACGAAAGCCAGCAGCAGCGCGTCGCGCACCTGCAAAGTTTTATTGACCGCTTCAAAGCGAAAGCCTCGAAAGCGAAGCAGGCGCAAAGCCGCGTGAAAATGCTGGAACGCATGGAGCTGATCGCCCCGGCGCACGTCGACAACCCGTTCCACTTCAGCTTCCGCGCGCCGGAAAGCCTGCCTAATCCGCTGCTGAAGATGGAGAAGGTGAGCGCAGGCTACGGCGAGCTCACGATCCTGGACTCCATCAAACTTAACCTGGTGCCGGGTTCGCGCATCGGACTGCTGGGCCGTAACGGCGCGGGCAAATCCACGCTCATTAAGCTGTTGGCGGGCGAGCTGATGCCGGTAAGCGGCGAAATTGGGCTGGCGAAGGGCATTAAGCTTGGCTATTTCGCCCAGCATCAGCTGGAATTTCTGCGCGCGGACGAGTCGCCGTTACAGCACCTGGCGCGCATCGCGCCGCGCGAGCTTGAACAGCAGCTGCGCGATTATCTGGGCGGCTTCGGTTTCCAGGGCGATAAAGTCACGGAGATAACCGAGCGTTTTTCCGGTGGCGAAAAAGCGCGCCTGGTGCTGGCGCTCATCGTCTGGCAGCGCCCGAACCTGTTGCTGCTCGACGAACCCACCAACCACCTGGATCTTGATATGCGCCAGGCGCTGACCGAAGCGCTGATTGAGTTTGAAGGCGCGCTGGTCGTGGTATCGCACGACCGTCACCTGTTGCGCTCCACGACAGACGACCTTTATCTGGTGCACGACGGCAAAGTAGAACCGTTCGACGGCGATCTGGAAGATTATCAACAGTGGCTGAGCGACCTGCAAAAACAGGAGAGCCAGCCTGCGGAACAGCCGAAAGAGAACGCCAACAGCGCCCAGGCGCGTAAAGACCAGAAGCGTCGCGAGGCGGAGCTGCGCACCCTGACCCAACCGCTGCGTAAAGAGATAACTCAGTTGGAAAAACAGATGGAGAAGCTCAATGCGACCCTTGCTGAGGTGGAAGAGAAGCTCGCCGACAGCGCCATCTACGATCCGGCCCGCAAAGCGGAGATGAATGAATGCCTGCAAACGCAGGCGAAGACCAAAGCGGCGCTGGAAGAGTGTGAAATGGCCTGGCTGGATGCTCAGGAGCGTCTTGAAGCAATGACGCAGGGCGATTAATCCGCCAGGCTTAGAGGTTACTGCGCTGACGCCAGACGCTGGCGCAGTGTTTCCAGATGTTCGGTATTATGCAGCTTGCCGTCCAGGAAACGGGTTTTCAGCTCGCCCTGCTGCTCCTGCGCCCAGGTTTGTTCGTCAAAGAGCTGATACTCCCCCGCCTCGTTACGCGCAACCCGCAGCAAGCCGCGCGCCGAACGCTTCAGGCCGTTGTCGGTTTTTGGCTCTTTGAAAATCATGCGCCCGATGCCGTCCACTTCGCCATAGGTCGCTTTCATCGCGAAGCCGAACGTGTCGCGGGTATTGTACTGGTAAGTAAAAGAGCCGACGCCAAACACGACGTTGGAGCTGGCGAAGCCTTTCGCCGCCAGGCGGCGTAAAATTTCCTCGGCGCGCTCAAGGGTGATGGAATCGCCGTAAATCAGCCCTACGTGCGGGTCGAGCACCTTAAAGCCTTTTTCATTGACCGTACCGCCAAAGATTTCCCACAGCACCTCCACCGATCCCTTTTCCTCTGGTGTGCGGTCTGCGCGAGTGTCGTCGTCTGCCGCCGTGCCGCACAGTATGGCGACCGGGTCGCCGCTGTCGGGGCGGAACACCACGCGGCCTTCACGCGCCATAATTTGCGTTTTCAGCTCGCGGGTATAGTCCGTAATAACGCGCCAGTAATCCCAGGTATCGGAAACAATCGAGACAAAACCGTTCGGGTAAAGATCGCTAATCAACCGACGGAAGGTTTCAATTTCGCCCGCCTGTTCCCCCATGCACATCACGCTGTGCTCGGTAGCCGGAACCGAAGCGGCGATAAAATAGTCTTCGCCTTTTGTGTAGTAATCACGGGCGTAAATCACAGAAGGAATGTTGTCGGTGCCTTTAAAGCTCAGCAGATGGCCGCAACCTGCCTGGGCGGTGTCCTGCAACCCGGACATGCCGCGAAACGAGAAGTCGTGGCACTGGAAGTCGAGGTGGCTCGCATCGCTACAGGTTTTTTGCGCCCAGCGCTCGCAAATGAGGCGATAGTGATGGGCGATGGTGGCATTCGTGGAAGCCTTCCATAACTCTGCCGAGAGCACGGTTTCCAGATAGTTTACAAGCCAGAAGAACTCATCGCGGGTATTCGTAATGGTGAGCACCGGCACTTTCATCGCCACTTTGCTGCCTTCATCCAGCGCTTTGATATGCAGCGGCAGGTAACCCAACTGATGGAGTGCGCGGATATGCTCAACGCTGACCGCCCCTTTCCCCATGTAGCTGTCCATGACCGCCTGATATTCCGCCACCACTTCCTGCTCTTCCCGAGCGAAAAAACGCTCGTTAAAAAGGTCGACCAGAAACCACTGCAAAAAGCCCTGCAAGCCGAAAAAGACCAGCTTGCCGTCGGCTACCGGAGAGTGAAAATAACGATCGCTGCGCGGCGTAAAGTTTGAATACACCTTTGTGGTTCCCACCGGATACTGCTCGCGGTGGGAGACTTTATAACCATCAATAGCCAGAATCGGGTTCATCTTCTCTCTCCTTAAGCCTGGTAAATTTTATTGATATCAATTACTTCAACATTTGCAGCGGCAAGATCTGCGCTGGCAAGCGAGGTGGTGGTGTATATCTGATCGATGCCTTGGCTTAGCAGGTTTTCCACCCCTTTCGAGAAAACGCCATGGGTCACGTAGAGGCTGACGCTGCGGGCGCCGGCATCGCGCAGCACCTGAGCGGAGCCAATAAAAGTGCCGCCCGCGTCGCAAAGATCATCAACAATCAGCGCGGCTTTGCCTTTAACGTCGCCCTCAACCAGGCGAAAGCCGGTCAGTTCACCCGTCGCCACGTTGCGTTGCTTCGTAAGCGTCGCGAACCCTTGCGCGCCAACCGCCTGAGCGACCGCGTGAATTTTTTTAAGCGCGCCCGCATCGGGCGCCACCAGAGTCAGCTCCCCGGCTCGCAGCGCGGCTGCGAGCGTTTCGCTTTGCAGCAGGCAGCGTTCCTGAGGAATAGCGACCAGATTGGTAATGGCCGCCGCCGCCGCCTCGCTATGGGGATCCAGCACAATAACTTTGTCGAAGCCGAGTAAGTTGAGCTGGTTTGCGAAAACCTTCAGCGCGAAGCTGTCGCCAGGTTGCATATGGCGATCCTGGCGGGCGTAAGGCAGCCACGGCAGTTCAAGGTGGCTGAAGCGCACGTCGCAACGGTGGCGCACCGCGTCGGTCAGCTGCGCCAGCAGCATAAAGTCATCCATGTTTTTCATGGCCGGGGCGCGAACCTGCATCAGCGAAGCCGCAGCAGGCAACTCACCTGCTACCTTCGCCCAGACTGCGCCGTCAGGGAACCGCCCGGTTTCAACGGTTATCGCTTTATCATCCAGTTTCAGTTGCGGCTGCATCATGATTCGCTCCTCGTCATTAGTTATTGTCCGTGCGACACATTTAATATTGTCCGTGCGACAATAATTAGCAAGCCCTGATTTGCATTTTCACACCCTAAAAAAATAAGATGTTGATTAATAATGAAATAAATCTTCAGGTTGTTCGACGCGGCAAGGCTGTTAAACTTGTCTCTCCGACAATTACCCGGCACCCGTCATGACCACAGAAGCGGAATACCTCCAGCAATACGATCCCTCCCGGTTCCCTTCGCCGCTGGTAACGGTGGATAGCGTCCTGTTTACTGTTAAGGAACAGGCGCTTAGCGTGCTGCTTGTACAACGCGCAAGGCAGCCGCAGCAGGGGCGCTGGGCTTTGCCCGGCGGGTTTATTGATATCGAAAAAGATGATTCCACTCACGCCACGGCGCTGCGTAAGCTCACCGAAAAAACCGGGGTCAACCCCTCCTGGCTGGAACAGCTGGAAACCTTTTCCGGCCCGCAGCGCGACCCGCGCGGCTGGAGCCTGACCACCGCCTGGTTTGCGCTTATCGCCTGGGTGGATTGCCAGCCCCATATCGCCTCAGTGAGCGACGCAAAGTGGTGGCCGGTCTCCGGGCTGGAAAAAACTGAACTCGCGTTCGATCACGCCGACATTATCCAGGCGGCGCTTCATCGCCTGCACCAGAAAACCATGTATTCGCTGTTGCCGGTCTACTGCCTGCCAGAGCGTTTCACTCTGGCGCAACTGCATGAGGCAACAGAAATTATCCTCGGCCAGCCTATCCAGCGTAAAAGTCTGATTCGCCGCTTCGAAGCCTCGGGCATGTTCGAAGAAACCGGCGAAAGTGTCGCCACTGGCGCACGTAAAGCGCGGCTCTGGCGACGCAAGCCCGACGCCAACATCCATCTTTTTTCACGTAACTTGCTGGCGGAATAAGCGGGGCAGCGCAAGCCGTTCATCTGCTTTACCGCATCAAATCATCAACAATATGCATAACAATCGTTATAGTCATTCGCGAACTTATTACATTAATCTGGTGCTATGGCCGAAATAACCCCTGCTGAACTCACCGCTCCCGCCGCCGGCTCGCACTATTTCCAGCCGATGCCGGGGTTGAGCAATCCGCATTTGCAAACCATGCTGCCGAGGTTGTTGCGCCGTCGGCTACAGTTTACGCCGCACTGGCAACGCCTCGATTTGCCGGACGGCGACTTTGTCGATCTCGCCTTTAGCGAAAACCCGGACCAGGCCGCGCACAAGCCGCGGCTGGTGGTGTTCCACGGGCTGGAAGGCAGCCTGCACAGCCCTTACGCCCACGGGCTTATCCATGCGGCGAAACAGCGCGGCTGGCTTGGCGTGGTCATGCATTTTCGCGGTTGCAGCGGCGTGCCGAACAAAATGCAGCGCATTTATCACTCCGGCGAAACCGAAGACGGCACTTACTTTCTGAACTGGCTGGACAAGCGCTTCGGCGCGGCGCCGACCGCCGCCGTCGGGTTTTCCCTCGGCGGCAATATGCTGGCCTGCCTGATGGCGAAGCTGAATGCCGACTTCCCGCTGGCGGCAGGGGTGGTGGTTTCCGCGCCGCTGATGCTGGAAGCATGCAGTTACCATATGGAGAAAGGCTTTTCGCGCGTTTACCAGCGCTACCTGTTGAACCTGCTGAAGGCGAATGCAAGCCGTAAGCTTAAAGCCTGGCCCGGCACGCTGCCGATAGACCTGGCGCAGCTTAAGCGCCTTCGCCGCATCCGCGATTTCGACGACGCCATTACCTCGAAGATCCACGGGTTTAGCGACGCCATAGATTACTATCGCCAGTGTAGCGCTCTGCCTTTACTGAACCAGATAACCCGGCCTACGCTTATCATCCATGCCAAAGATGATCCGTTTATGGATCATCATGTGATCCCGCAGCGCGAAACGCTGCCGCCCAATATTGAGTATCAGCTGACCGAACATGGCGGGCATGTAGGATTCATTGGCGGCACGCTGCGGCGCCCGCAAATGTGGCTGGAAAAGCGGATCCCCGACTGGTTAACGACTTATCTGGACAGGTAAATGATCATCCCCTGGCAAAACCTGGCGCCCGAGACGCTGGACAACCTGATAGAAGCTTTTGTCTTGCGCGAAGGCACCGATTATGGTGAACATGAGCGTTCGCTCGAACAAAAAGTGGCCGACGTTAAGCGGCAACTACAAAACGGCGAAGCCGTTCTGGTGTGGTCTGAACTGCACGAAACGGTCAATATCATGCCGCGAGGCCAGTTCCGTGGCTGATGGTTAGCCTGGCCTATTGCCGGGTTAACGCCAGAGCGAAGCAGACTATTCCGCCAGCGCCGGAACGCTGGCGCTAGTGGCGTACCTTTTTCGCGTATCCATGGAGTTTCCGCTATGTCATCAAGACACCCGGTTATCGCCGTTACAGGTTCCAGCGGCGCAGGCACTACCACCACCAGTCTCGCCTTTCGTAAGATCTTCGCCCAGTTGCATCTTCATGCCGCCGAAGTGGAAGGCGACAGCTTCCATCGCTATACGCGCCCTGAAATGGACATGGCTATCCGCAAAGCGCGGGATCTTGGTCGGCATATCAGTTATTTCGGGCCAGACGCGAATGACTTCGGCCTGTTGGAGCAAACGTTTATTGACTATGGCCGCAGCGGCCAGGGCAAGTCCCGCAAATATCTGCATACCTATGACGAAGCGGTGCCGTGGAACCAGGTGCCGGGCACCTTTACGCCCTGGCAGCCGCTGCCGGAGCCTACCGACGTGCTCTTTTATGAAGGGCTGCACGGCGGCGTGGTTACGCCCCAGCATAATGTGGCGCAGCATGTGGATTTGCTGGTCGGCGTAGTGCCTATCGTCAACCTGGAGTGGATCCAAAAGCTGATTCGCGATACCAGCGAACGCGGGCATTCCCGCGAGGCAGTCATGGATTCAGTAGTGCGCTCGATGGAAGATTACATCAACTACATCACGCCGCAGTTTTCGCGCACCCATATTAACTTCCAGCGTGTACCCACGGTGGATACTTCAAACCCATTCGCGGCCAAAGGCATTCCGTCGCTTGATGAAAGCTTTGTGGTCATTCACTTTCGCAATCTCGAAGGTATCGATTACCCCTGGCTGCTGGCCATGCTTCAGGGATCGTTCATTTCTCATATCAATACGCTGGTGGTGCCGGGCGGAAAAATGGGGCTGGCGATGGAACTGATCATGCTGCCGCTGGTGCAGCGGTTAATGGAAGGCAAAAAAATTGAATAAGGCGGCAGCGCCGCCTTTTATCAGGCTTCAACAACCTCATAAGAGTGAGTAATGTTGACCGCCTTGCCGAGCATCAGCGCCACCGAGCAATATTTTTCAGCGGAAAGATCTACCGCACGTGCGACAGCGGCGTCCTTAAGCGCTTTACCCGTTACGATAAAATGCAGATTAATGTGGGTGAACAGGCGCGGCGCTTCTTCGCGACGCTCTGAAGTCAGCTTCACCTCGCAATCCTGCACGTCGTGACGGCCTTTTTGCAGAATAGAAACCACGTCAATGGCGCTGCAACCACCCGCCGCCATCAACACCATTTCCATCGGGCTTGGGGCCTTATCGCCGGAATTGCCATCCATCAGAATCTGGTGCCCTGAAGCGGATTCGCCCAGGAACGTCAATCCCTCAACCCACTTTACTCGTGCCTGCATAATCATCACTCCGAAGTATAAAAATTTTTGACAGATTACGCGCCAGTTGAGAAAGAGGCAACGTAAGGCGACATGGGTCAAGCTGAAACGAGACAATAGGAGACACTCATAAAAAGCTATGCTAAAACAGTCTGGATGCTGCGGCGATACATTGATGTTATGCATGTATGCAGAGGACAAGACAATTTACCGGCTGCGAAGACACCGACAGCCAACTTCCCGGGATGCGGGAAGATAATGATTGCAAAGCCAGACAGGGGACACGCGCCCTGTCTTTGGAGCCAGTTTAAACAGAGGATAACAGCGCATGGTGCTTGGCAAACCGCAAACAGACCCGACTCTCGAATGGTTCTTGTCACATTGCCACATTCATAAGTACCCATCGAAGAGCACGCTGATTCACCAGGGTGAAAAAGCGGAAACGTTGTATTACATCGTTAAAGGCTCAGTGGCAGTGCTGATCAAAGACGAAGAGGGCAAGGAAATGATCCTCTCGTATCTGAATCAGGGAGACTTTATCGGCGAACTGGGCCTGTTTGAAGAGGGCCAGGAGCGCAGCGCCTGGGTTCGCGCCAAGACCGCTTGCGAAGTCGCCGAGATTTCCTATAAGAAATTCCGCCAGCTTATCCAGGTGAACCCAGACATTCTGATGCGCCTTTCTTCGCAGATGGCGCGTCGTTTGCAAGTGACGTCTGAGAAAGTGGGCAACCTGGCGTTCCTCGACGTGACGGGCCGCATCGCGCAGACGCTGCTGAACCTCGCGAAACAGCCGGACGCCATGACGCACCCCGACGGGATGCAGATCAAAATCACCCGTCAGGAGATTGGCCAGATCGTGGGTTGCTCTCGCGAAACCGTAGGCCGTATCCTGAAAATGCTTGAAGATCAGAACCTGATCTCCGCGCATGGGAAAACCATCGTGGTTTACGGCACCCGCTAAGCCACAGTAAAAAAACGGCGTGTCGCTTCGGTAACACGCCGTTTTTGTTTCTACACTTACCTCTATGTTTCGCCGCCTTATTTATCACCCGGAAGTGAACTACGCCCTGCGTCAGACATTGATCCTCTGTCTGCCAGTGGCGGTTGGCTTGCTGCTTGGACATCTGCAACAGGGTTTGCTTTTTTCCCTCGTACCTGCCTGCTGCAATATTGCCGGGCTGGATACGCCGCATAAACGCTTTTTCAAACGCCTGGCGATTGGCGCCTCGCTGTTCGCCGTCAGCAGCTTTACGGTGCAGCTTTTACTGGCGCAGGCATTGCCTTTGCCGATCATTTTCTTCGGTATGGCGCTGCTGCTTGGCGTAACGGCGGAAATCAGCTCGCTGCATGCGCGGCTGCTGCCCGCCTCGCTTATCGCCGCTATCTTTACGCTAAGCCTTGCGGGAAATATGCCGGTCTGGGAGCCCATGCTGCTCTATGTTTTCGGCACCCTTTGGTATGGGCTTTTTAACTGGTTCTGGTTCTGGCTGTGGCGCGAGCAGCCGCTGCGCGAGTCGCTGAGCCTGCTTTATCGTGAGCTTGCAGACTATTGCGAAGCGAAATACAGCCTGTTGACGCAGCACACCGATCCGGAAAACGCCCTGCCCCCGCTGCTGACTCGCCAGCAAAAGGTGGTGGACCTTATCAGCCAGTGTTATCAGCAACTGCATATGCTGGCCGCCGGGAAGCAGAGCGGCTATAAACGCCTGCTGCGCACCTTTCAGATGGCGCTCGATCTTCAGGAACATATTTCAGTAAGCCTGCACCAGCCGGAAGAAGTGCAAAAACTGGTGGAGCGCAGCCATGCCGAAGCGGTGATCCGCTGGAACGCGCAGACCATTAGCGCCCGCCTGCGCGTGATGGCGGATGACATTCTTTATCATCGCTATCCGCACCGCTTTGCAATGGATAAACAGATTGCCGCGCTGGAAAAAATCACCCGCCAGCACCCGGACAACCTGGTCGGCCACTTCTGCGAATACCATTTCAGCCGCATCGCCCGCATTCTGCGTACCCAGCGCCCGCTTTACACGCGCGATTTAATGGCCGACAGGCAAAAGCGTTTACCACTGCTTCAGGCGCTGAAAAGCTACCTTTCGCTGAAGTCCGCCGCGCTGCGCAATGCCGCCCGGCTGGGTGTGATGCTTGGCATTGCAAGCCTTGTCGGCAATGCCCTGCACTTGCCTAAGCCTTACTGGATTTTAATGACGGTCATGTTTGTCACGCAGAACGGTTACGGGGCAACCCGAGTACGTATTTTGCAACGGGCGGCCGGCACGCTGGCCGGGTTAATCATCGCAGGCATAACCCTGCACCTGCATGTGCCGCAGGGTTACATGCTGCTGGTCATGCTGGCGATCACGCTGATTAGCTATGTCATCATCCGTAAAAACTACGGCTGGGCGATGATTGGCTTTACGGTAACGGCGGTTTATTCGCTGCAACTTCTGTCGCTGAACGGCGAGCAGTTTATCGTGACGCGGCTTATCGACACGCTTATTGGCTGCTTTATCGCCTTCGGCGGCATGGTCTGGCTCTGGCCGCAGTGGCAAAGCGGGCTGCTGCGCCAGAACGCCCACGACGCGCTGGAGGCGGACCAGCAGGCGCTGCGCCTGATCCTGAGCGACGATCCGCAGCCCGCGCCGCTCGCTTACCAGCGCATGCGCGTCAACCAGGCGCATAATGCGCTCTATAACTCGTTAAACCAGGCGATGCAGGAGCCCGGGTTCAATACCCGATATTTAGCCGATATGAAACTGTGGGTCACGCACAGCCAGTTTATTGTCGAGCATATCAACGCCATGACGACGATGGCGCGTGAACACCACATGCTGACGCCGGAACTGGCGGCGCGTTATCTGGAGTCGTGTGAAATTGCGCTACAGCGCTGCCAGCAACGGCTGGAGTATGACGCGCCAGGCGGATCCCATGACGCGAATATTCTGGAAGGCCCGGAAACACTGCCGGACACCGCGTTGAGCGTGATGGAGCAGCATGTGCACCGCATTCTGGGCCACCTGAACACCATGCACACGATCTCTTCAGTGGCATGGCGTCAGCGGCCGCATCACGGCATCTGGCTTAAGCGCCGGCTGGGTTGATTACCCTTTCACCACGCGCGCTACGGCTTTAGCGAAGCGCGCCATCCCTTCATCGATATCCGCGCTTTCCACTACCAGCGACGGCGCGAAGCGCATTACGTCCGGCCCGGCGTTCAACACCATCACCCCTTCGCTGGCGGCGGCGTAGAGGATATCCCGCGCGCGGCCTTTATAAGCGGGTTTAAGCTCGGCGCCGATCAGCAGTCCCATGCCGCGAATATCGCTAAAGAGATCATATTGCTCGTCGATAGCGCGCAAGTGCTGCACAAACTGCTCGCGCTTCGCGCCAACGCCTTCCAGCACCTGCGGGGTATTGATGATATCAAACGCCGCTTCCGCCACTGCGCAAGCGAGGGGGTTGCCGCCATAGGTGGAGCCGTGAGAACCCACGTGAAATGCCGAAGCGACATCCTGCGTCGCCAGCACTGCGCTGACCGGAAAACCGCCGCCGAGCGCCTTGGCGCTGGTGAGAATATCGGGCGTCACGCCGTAATGCATACAGGCGAAAAGTTTGCCGGTACGGCCCATGCCGCTCTGTACTTCATCAAACACCAGCAGCGCCTGATGCTGGTCGCACAGTTCGCGCAACCCGTGTAAAAATTCCGGCGTGGCGGCGGTAACGCCCCCTTCCCCCTGCACAGGCTCTACCACCACCGCGCAGGTGTGGTCATCCATCACGGCTTTAACAGCGTTCAGGTCGTTGAAAGGAACATGAATGATATCCGCCGGTTTTGGGCCGAAGCCGTCTGAGTATTTTGGCTGTCCGCCGACGGAGACGGTAAACAGCGAGCGGCCGTGAAATGCGTTATGGAAAGCGATAATTTTGGTTTTGTAAGGGCTATGGCGAGTAATGGCGTAATGGCGAGCCAGCTTAAACGCGGTTTCGTTGGCTTCGGTGCCGGAGTTCATAAACACTACGCGGTCGGCGAAAGTCGCTTCGATGAGTTTACGACCAAGACGCAGCGCCGGTTCATTGGTGAACACATTGCTGGTGTGCCAGAGGGTTTCGCCCTGCGTTTTCAGCGCTTCCACCAGAGCGGGATGACAGTGCCCGAGTGCTGTCACCGCAATGCCGCCCGCGAAATCCACATACTCATTACCCTGCTGATCCCACACGCGGCTGCCTTTACCCCGCACCGGAATAAACTCCGCCGGTGCATAAATTGGCAAAATCACTTCATCGAAAGTGGCGCGGGTAATTGCAGATTGTTCAGTTGCCATGTCATGCCCATCCAGTTAATGCGAAAACGCATATGAAAAAATAAGCATAAAATATGCATAATAAATCAATCGAAGGCAATAAAAAATCAGCGATTAAGGAAGTTTGCCAGCAGCTGATGCCCTTGTTCGCTAAGGATACTTTCCGGGTGAAACTGCACGCCTTCCAGGTCCCAGCGCTTGTGGCGAATGCCCATGATCTCCTGGCGGTCGGTCCAGGCCGTCACGATAAAGTCATCCGGCAGCGTTGGCGGGTCGATAACCAGCGAATGGTAGCGCGTAACGGTCAGCGGATTATTAAGCCCGGTAAAAACGCCTTCGCCGGTATGCTCAATCAGTGACGTTTTGCCATGCATGACTTTCTCAGCCCGCACAATGGAAGCGCCAAACGCCTGCCCTATAGCCTGATGGCCAAGGCAAACGCCAAGAATGGGAAGCTTGCCGGCATAATGAGAAATGGCCGCAAGCGATACGCCCGCTTCGTTGGGCGTGCAGGGGCCTGGAGAGATAACCAGCTTTTGCGGCGCCAGTTCCGCGATGTCGGCAAGCGTCAGCGTATCGTTGCGCCTGACCACCACCTGCGCTCCCAGCTCGCAAAAGTACTGATAAAGGTTCCAGGTAAACGAGTCGTAGTTGTCGATAAGCAGTAGCATGGCGGCTCCGGAAAAAAGAACCGCGCCATTCTACTCGCTTTCGCGCGCCTCGCTCACCACTTTGCTGAAGATCTCGCGCAGCGGCGCAAGGTCGCCCATAGCGCCGGCCTGGTTGGCCGCTTTCCACGCCTCTACATTTACGTCGCGCCAGTCGAGACTGTAACCCGCATGCAGCGCCAGCTGCTCGAAGAAAACCCGCTGCGCCCGTCCGGTGCCGATGCGAAAAGGATGCAGAACGTTTATTTCGCAGTAGTAATGGGCAAGGCGCTCAATAAAGGCTTCCAGCTCAAGGCCAACCAGATACTTTTCGTCTTCCAGCTCCTGCATCAGGGCATTACCCTCTTTTTCGATGTATTCGAAATGGCAGAAGCGGGTGTCGCCCTGATAGATATCGACTTCGCGCAACTCGCCCGCCCATTCATATACATCCTGAAAAAGCTGGCGATGAATGGCGCACAGGTGCGGCAGCCCGCGCGACAAAGGCCCCAGCTCCAGCGTGGCGGCCCGCAGCGAGGTGAGTTCACGCTCGGCGTGCTGCAAATCCTGGAGCGAGTGAATATTAAGCCGGTTGCGCAGCACTTCGCTGCCCGACCAGAAATAGGGATCGCGTCCATCGCCAAATTTATCGCTCATAGTGCCCCCTGCGTTCGTTGATACGCGCCAGCGCCTCTTCGCGCGACAGAGAGATAAGCGGAATATCAATCCCTTCCAGACGGTTGCTGGCCTGGAAATTGGCGTTTTTTTGCCGCTCCCACAGTCGGGCCTTCTGTTTATCGGTGAGTTTTTTCGCCATAACGCCTCCCTGAACGTAACCGTATTTGCCACAAGTATAAGCAGCAATTGGCAGATGCGCAGAAAGCAAGGCGAAACGCGGGCGAAGAACACCCGCGTCGGAAGGCGTTACTGAATGACTTTCGCTGAGAGGATAACTACCGGTTTTGACGGCACATTCTGGTACGGGCCGACATCGTGCGTCGGCACCTGGGCGATTTTATCCGCCACGTCCATGCCTTTCACAACTTTACCAAAAACGGCATAACCGAAATCACGCTGCCCGTGGTTCAGAAAAGCGTTGTCCGCCACATTGATAAAGAACTGGCTGGTGGCGCTGTCTTTGTCGGCGGTGCGCGCCATTGCGATGGTGCCGCGGCTGTTAGGCAGGCCGTTGTCCGCTTCGTTTTTCACCGGCGGGTTAGTGGGTTTTTGCTGCATATCTGCGGTAAACCCGCCGCCCTGAACCATAAAGCCCGGAATTACGCGATGAAAAATGGTGTTGTTATAAAAGCCGTTATTCACGTAATCCACAAAATTCTTCACCGATGCAGGGGCTTTCTGGCTGTTTAACTCCAGTTCGATGTTGCCTGCTGAAGTGGTAAGCAGTACGCGTGGATCGCCTTTAGCCGCCAGCGCGGCAGGAGAAAGCGCAGAGAGCGCAAACACAGCCGCGACAGCCGCCAGAGTGTTTTTAAGCATGAAAAATTCCTTACGTGGGCAGTGATGAATGCAAGTGGGTCGATTCTAAATAGCGTTTGTTTATCGTGCCAGACATTTACCAGGCTTTACGTAACGCTAAACGCCGGGTTTGTCGCTATTACTTTAGCTTTATCGCTACATTTATGTGACAGCTATCATGTAATAACAGAGAAGTTGCAGCAAAATACATTTCCAATGTTTAATTGGATCACGTTCGAGCATAAAATGCGCATACTTTCGGCGCTGTCAACGCGCTTTACATATCTATGCACAGGCTCCCCATGACTAACAGTAATCGCATCAGACTCACATGGATTAGTTTCTTTTCCTACGCCCTGACCGGTGCGTTGGTAATCGTCACCGGAATGGTGATGGGCAACATCGCAGAGTATTTCCATTTGCCTGTCTCCAGCATGAGCAACACCTTTACGTTTCTTAACGCCGGTATCCTTATTTCTATCTTCCTGAATGCCTGGCTGATGGAAATCGTGCCGCTGAAAACCCAACTGCGTTTTGGCTTTGTGCTGATGGTTGTCGCCGTTGTTGCCCTGATGTTCAGCCAGAGCCTGGCGCTGTTCTCAGCCGCCATGTTTGTACTGGGGCTGGTGAGCGGCATCACTATGTCGATTGGCACATTCCTGATAACCCATATGTATGAAGGCCGCCAGCGCGGTTCCCGCCTGCTGTTTACGGACTCCTTCTTCAGTATGGCCGGGATGATCTTCCCAATGGTGGCGGCTTTCCTGCTGGCCCGCGCGATTGAGTGGTATTGGGTATACGCCTGCATTGGCCTGGTTTATGTCGCTATCTTTATCCTGACCTTTGGCTGCGATTTCCCGGTACTCGGCAAGCATGCGCAGAAAAGCGACCAGCCGGTTGTGAAAGAAAAATGGGGCATCGGCGTGCTGTTTCTGTCCATCGCCGCGCTTTGCTACATTCTGGGTCAGCTTGGTTTTATCGGTTGGGTGCCGGAATACGCCACTAAAGGTCTCGGCATGAACCTCAACGACGCCGGTACGCTGGTGAGCAACTTCTGGATGTCTTACATGATTGGCATGTGGATATTCAGCTTTGTGCTGCGCTTCTTCGACCTGCAACGCATTTTGACCGTGCTGGCTGGCCTTGCCACGGTGCTGATGTACTTTTTCATCACCAGCAAACCAGAGCATATGGCCTGGTTCATTCTGGCGCTGGGTTTCTTCTCCAGCGCGATTTACACCACCATTATTACGCTTGGTTCCCAGCAGACAAAAATTGCTTCGCCGAAGCTGGTTAACTTTATTCTGACCTGCGGCACCGTCGGCACCATGCTGACATTTATCGTCACCGGCCCGATTGTCGCGAATCACGGTCCCCAGGCTGCGCTGTTCACCGCTAACGGTCTTTATGCCGTGGTCTTTGTGATGTGCTTGGCGCTGGGCTTTGTGAGCCGCCATCGCCAGCATGCGGCAACCGCCTCCGCGCACTGATAACACCCCCTGCCCCTTTGCTTTTAAAAGGGGCATTTTCCTGCCCAACGCAAACCACTTCGCTTTCTCTTCAGACTTCCTGGCTTTCTCTCTGGTACCCCGCGCCTGAGGCTTTTCGCGCCTGCTGCGTTAGTTGTTAACTCTTTGTGATCACTTCACCGCGCCGTTGCAGTTGAACCGCTTTTTTGTTCAGAAAATCCTCAAGTATGAATTTCCAGAAATTTCCATAACTTAGAAAATAAGCGAAAAATCAATCATATACCTCTTAAGGGGTATATAAGAGGGCAATTGATCCACATCAATAAGTGGGGGTGCTGAATCGTTAAGGTAGGCAGTAATAGAAAAGAAATCGAGGCAAAAATGAGCAACGTCAAACTCGCTATTATCGGTAACGGCATGGTCGGCCACCGCTTTATCGAGGACCTTCTCGACAAAGCCGAACCGGGCCAGTTCGACATTACCGTATTCTGTGAAGAGCCGCGCATCGCCTATGACCGCGTGCATCTTTCATCTTATTTCTCCCACCATACTGCTGAAGAACTCTCCCTCGTACGCGAAGGCTTCTACGAAAAACATGGCGTAAAAGTGCTGGTTGGCGAGCGGGCAATCACCATTAACCGCCAGGAGAAGGTCATTCATTCCAGCTCCGGGCGCAGCGTCTACTACGACAAGCTGATCATGGCGACCGGCTCTTATCCGTGGATCCCGCCAATCAAAGGTTCAGATACCCAGGATTGCTTCGTTTACCGCACCATTGAAGATCTCAACGCCATTGAAGCCTGCGCCCGCCGCAGCAAACGCGGCGCGGTGGTCGGCGGCGGCCTGCTCGGTCTGGAAGCGGCTGGCGCGCTGAAAAACTTAGGCGTGGAAACCCACGTTATCGAATTCGCGCCGATGCTGATGGCCGAACAGCTCGACCAGATGGGCGGCGAGCAACTGCGTCGCAAAATTGAAAGCATGGGCGTGAAAGTTCACACCAGCAAAAATACCCAGGAGATTGTCCAGCAGGGCGTTGAGGCGCGCAAAACTATGCGCTTCGCCGACGGCAGCGAACTGGAAGTAGACTTTATCGTCTTCTCCACCGGTATTCGCCCGCGCGATAAGCTTGCGAAGCAGTGCGACCTTGCTATCGCCCAGCGCGGCGGCATCATCGTTAACGATCAATGCCAGACTTCCGACCCGGATATCTACGCCATTGGCGAATGCGCCAGCTGGAACAACCGCGTCTACGGCCTGGTCGCGCCTGGCTACAAAATGGCGCAGGTGGCGGTGGACCATATCCTTGGCAACGCTAACGCCTTCGAAGGGGCGGACCTCAGCGCTAAGCTGAAACTGCTGGGCGTGGACGTAGGCGGTATTGGCGACGCGCATGGCCGCACGCCGAACTCCCGCAGCTATGTTTTCCTCGACGAGAGCAAAGAAGTCTACAAACGCCTCGTTGTCAGCGCAGACAACAAAACCCTGCTCGGCGCGGTGCTGGTAGGCGACACCAGCGACTACGGCAATCTACTGCAACTGGTGCTGAACGCTATTGAACTGCCGGAAAACCCCGACTCGCTCATCCTGCCCGCGCATGCAAGCCAGGGCAAACCCGCTATCGGCGTGGATAAACTGCCGGACAGCGCGCAAATTTGCTCCTGCTTCGATGTCACCAAAGGCGACCTGGTCGCCGCCATCGGGCGCGGCTGCCACACCGTTGCGGCGCTGAAAGCGGAAACCAAAGCCGGTACCGGCTGCGGCGGCTGTATCCCGCTGGTAACCCAGGTGCTGAATGCCGAGCTTGCGAAACAGGGCATTGAGATCACCAATAACCTGTGTGAACACTTCGCATTCTCCCGCCAGGAGCTTTACCACCTCATTCGCGTGGAAGGCATTAAATCCTTCGACGAACTGCTGGCGAAATATGGCAAAGGCTACGGCTGTGAAGTCTGTAAACCCACCGTCGGCTCGCTGCTTGCCTCATGCTGGAACGAATATGTGCTGAAACCGCAGCACACCCCGTTACAGGACACTAACGACAATTTCCTGGCGAACATCCAGAAAGACGGCACCTATTCGGTTATCCCGCGTTCCGCCGGCGGCGAAATCACGCCGGAAGGGCTGATGGAAGTAGGCCGCATCGCCCGTGAATTCAATCTCTATACCAAAATCACCGGCTCCCAGCGCATTGGCCTGTTTGGCGCGCGCAAAGACGACCTGCCGGAAATCTGGCGCCAGCTTATCAATGCAGGCTTTGAAACCGGCCACGCCTACGCGAAAGCGCTGCGCATGGCGAAAACCTGTGTCGGCAGCACATGGTGCCGCTACGGCGTGGGCGACAGCGTGGGCTTCGGCGTCGAGCTGGAAAATCGCTACAAAGGCATCCGCACCCCGCACAAAATGAAGTTCGGCGTCTCCGGCTGTACCCGTGAATGCGCCGAAGCGCAGGGCAAAGATGTCGGTATCATCGCCACCGAAAAAGGCTGGAACCTGTACGTTTGCGGCAACGGCGGCATGAAACCGCGCCATGCCGATCTGCTGGCGGCGGACCTCGATCGCGAAACCCTGATTAAGTACCTTGACCGCTTCATGATGTTTTATATCCGCACCGCCGACAAACTGACCCGCACAGCCCCATGGCTGGACGCGATGGAAGGCGGCATTGATTACCTGAAGAGCGTCATTATCGATGACAAGCTGGGCCTGAATTCCCAGCTTGAGGCGGAAATGACCCGTCTGCGCGAAGCGGTTATCTGCGAATGGACCGAAACGGTCAACAACCCGCAGGCGCAGGTTCGCTTCAAACACTTTATCAACAGCGATCGTCGCGACCCGAACGTACAGGTCGTCGCGGAACGCGAGCAGCATCGTCCGGCTACGCCGTATGAGCGCATCCCGGTCACCTTCGTGGAGGAGGAAACTGTATGAGCCAGTGGAACACCGTCTGCCAGCTTGATGACATTATCCCGGCAACCGGCGTCTGCGCCCTGCTTGGCAATAACCAGGTAGCGATTTTCCGCCCCCGCGCTGACGATGTCGTTTACGCCATCAGCAATATCGACCCGTTCTTTGAAGCAAGCGTGCTTTCACGCGGCATTATTGCCGAACACCAGGGCGAACTCTGGGTGGCGAGCCCGCTGAAAAAACAGCGCTTCCGCCTGCGTGACGGGCTGTGCATGGAAGATGAAAGCCGTTCCGTCGCCCATTTTGAAGCGCGCGTGAAAGACGGCCAGGTGCAGGTTAAGGCGTAACGTCTCGCGCAAAACGGCGGGTAACGCAGCGCCTACCCGCCTGGCAGCTTAACGCGAATCAGCAAGTGGCCCTCTCGCTTCAGAAAAGCGGGCCAGGGTGAGGCGCCTTAGAGAGGCTTAAGCCTCCACGCCTCACCCGCCTTCCCCCATTTTTAGGGCAAGGCAAGAAATAACAACATTAAGCGCACCGGAAAAACCGGGCGCGACGCCCTAAGGCGAACCTTTTTACTTTTTAATTTCACTCACTTTTTAGGATAACCACTATGTTTACCGACACTATCAATAAGTGCGCGGCGAATGCGTCCCGCATCGCCCGCCTCTCGGCGAATAATCCGCTGGGCTTCTGGGTCAGTTCCGCCATGGCGGGCGCTTACGTAGGGCTTGGCATCATCCTGATTTTCACTCTCGGCAACCTGCTCGACCCGTCGGTGCGTCCGTTGGTAATGGGCGCCACTTTCGGCATCGCGCTGACGCTCGTTATTATCGCCGGCTCCGAGCTTTTCACCGGCCACACCATGTTCCTGACTCTTGGGGTAAAAGCGGGGGCTATCAGTCACGGTCAGATGTGGGCCATCCTGCCGCAAACCTGGCTTGGCAATCTGGTGGGCTCAGTATTTGTCGCCCTGCTCTACAGCTGGGGTGGCGGCAGCCTGCTGCCGGTAGATACCAGTCTCGTGCATACCGTCGCGCTCGCTAAAACTACCGCGCCCGCAACCGTGCTGTTCTTTAAAGGCGCGCTCTGCAACTGGCTGGTCTGCCTCGCTATCTGGATGGCGATCCGCACTGAAGGCGCGGCAAAATTCATCGCTATCTGGTGGTGCCTGCTGGCCTTTATCGCCTCCGGATACGAACACTCCGTCGCGAATATGACGCTCTTCGCACTCTCCTGGTTTGGTCATCACAGCGAAGCGTATACCCTCTCCGGCATTGGCCATAACCTGTTGTGGGTAACCCTCGGCAACACCCTCTCTGGCGCCGTGTTCATGGGTTTGGGTTACTGGTATGCTACTCCGCGTGCAGAGCGCCCGCAGCCTGCCGCGCAAACCGCGCCTGAAACCGCCCGTTAAGCCGACAAGAAGGATACGCCGTGGATCACCTGCCGATATTTTGTCAGTTACGCAATCGTCCCTGTCTGCTGGTTGGCGGCGGCGACGTGGCAGAACGCAAGGCGCGTCTGCTGATGGAGGCAGGAGCCCTGGTCACCGTTAACGCGCTGGCGTTTACGCCGCAGTTTCACGCCTGGGCGCAGCAAGGCATGCTGAGCCTGGCTACGGGGGAATTCGATCCGCGCTTGCTGGACACCTGCTGGCTGGCGATAGCCGCCACCGACGACGACGCTGTAAACCAGCAGGTAAGCGAAGCCGCCGAAGCGCGCCGCATCTTCTGCAACGTTGTGGATGCGCCGAAACAGGCGAGCTTCATTATGCCTTCTATTATCGACCGTTCGCCGCTGATGGTGGCGGTCTCCTCCGGCGGCACCTCGCCGGTGCTTGCCCGCCTGCTGCGTGAAAAACTGGAAGCTTTGCTGCCCCAGCATATCGGCAAGCTGGCGAGCTATGCGGGCAACCTGCGCAAGCGCGTGAAGCACACGTTTTCCACCATGAGCGAGCGCCGTCGTTTCTGGGAAAAGCTATTTGTTAATGACCGCCTCGCCCAGTCGCTCGCCAACGACGATCGCCCCAACGTGGCGGATATCACCGAAACGCTGTTCAGCGAACCGCTGGAAAACCGCGGCGAAGTGGTGCTGGTGGGCGCAGGCCCCGGCGACCCGGGCTTGCTGACGCTCAAAGGGTTACAGCAGATCCAGCAGGCCGATATTGTGGTCTATGACCGTCTGGTCTCTGATGAAATCATGAACCTGGTGCGCCGCGATGCCGACCGGGTGTTTGTCGGCAAGCGGGCAGGCTATCACTGCGTACCGCAGGAGGAGATTAATCAGATCCTGCTGCGCGAAGCCCAGCGCGGCAAACGCGTGGTGCGTCTGAAAGGCGGCGATCCGTTTATCTTCGGGCGCGGCGGCGAAGAGCTGGAAACCCTCTGCAACGCAGGCATTCCTTTCTCCGTCGTACCAGGCATCACCGCCGCATCAGGCTGCTCCGCCTATGCCGGTATCCCGCTGACTCACCGCGATTACGCCCAGAGCGTACGGCTGGTTACCGGCCACCTGAAAACCGGCAGCGAGCTGGACTGGCATAATCTCGCAGCGGAAAAGCAGACGCTGGTGTTCTATATGGGGCTAAACCAGGCGGCGGCTATTCAGGAAAAACTGCTCGAGCATGGCATGGAAGCAAACATGCCGGTCGCGCTGGTGGAAAACGGCACCAGTGTGAAGCAGCGCGTGGTGAAAGGGACGCTCACGCAGCTTGCTGCGCTGGCCCAGCAGGTAGAAAGCCCGAGCCTGATTATTGTGGGGCGCGTCGTGGCGCTGCGCGATAAACTCAACTGGTTCTCTTCAAAATAATTCTCTTCTGGCGGGCCACGCACAGCGGCCCGCCTTTAATTTCTTCCATTTCAAACAGTTAACCAAACAGATCCTCACACTTCGCTAACATGTGGCGATTTTGTGATCCATCTCGCCAACGCTATTAATCATATGTTGTTATATTCGTTATGCGTCATCTCATAATGAAAACAGCATAGCGATTTCTTCATGACCCGCGCTATTCGGGTCATGCGGCCTCCTGCTGCCTTCATCCGGGCGACGCGCTCTGAACCCCTACAACTCCATTTGAAAACTAAAAAGGTAACGATATGGAAGGCCAGGAACTCCAACGCAAGCTCGGCTTCTGGGCCGTGCTGGCCATTTCCGTCGGAACGACCGTCGGTTCCGGTATTTTCGTTTCGGTTGGCGAAGTGGCGAAAGCGGCAGGCACCCCGTGGCTTACGGTGCTCGCTTTTGTTATTGGCGGTTTGATTGTGATCCCGCAGATGTGCGTTTACGCGGAACTCTCCACCGCCTATCCCGAAAACGGCGCAGACTATGTTTACCTGAAAAACGCCGGCAGCCGTCCGCTGGCGTTTCTCTCCGGCTGGGCCAGCTTCTGGGCAAACGACGCGCCGTCGCTCTCTATCATGGCGCTGGCGATTGTCAGCAACCTCGGCTTTCTGGTGGCAATCGACCCCTTCACCGGTAAGCTCATCGCTACCGGGCTGATCCTCGCGTTTATGCTGCTGCACCTGCGCTCGGTAGAAGGCGGCGCCACGTTCCAGACGCTGATCACCATCGCTAAAATTATCCCCTTCGCCATTGTTATCGGCGTCGGCATTTTCTGGCTGAAGGGCGATAACTTTACCGCGCCGGCGACATCGGCCACCACCAGCGCGGCGGCGGGCGTGATGGCGCTGCTGGCGGGCATTTCCGCCACCAGTTGGTCTTATACCGGCATGGCTTCTATCTGCTACATGACGGGCGAAATCAAAAACCCCGGCAAAACCATGCCGCGGGCGCTGATTGGCTCCTGCCTGCTGGTGCTGGTGCTCTACTCGCTGCTGGCGCTGGTGATTTCCGGGCTGATGCCGTTTGACAAGCTTGCCGCTTCCGGCACGCCGATTTCCGACGCGCTGACCTACATTCCGGCGCTCGGCAGCGTGGCGGGCGTTTTTGTCGCCGTCACCGCGATGATTGTTATCCTGGGCTCCCTTTCCAGTTGCGTGATGTATCAGCCGCGTCTCGAGTACGCGATGGCGAAAGATAATCTGTTCTTCAAATGTTTCGGCCACGTTCACCCGAAATACAACACGCCGGATGTCTCCATCATCCTGCAATGCGCCCTCGGCATCTTCTTTATCTTTGTGTCCGACCTGACCAGCCTGCTTGGCTACTTCACGCTGGTGATGTGCTTTAAAAACACCCTCACCTTCGGCTCCATTATCTGGTGTCGCAAACGGGAAGATTACCAACCGCTGTGGCGCACCCCGGCTTTCGGTTTGATGACCTTCGCCGCTATCGCGTCAAGCCTCATCCTGGTCGCCTCGACCTTCGTATGGGCGCCCGTCCCGGGCCTTATCTGCGCCCTGATTGTTATCGCCACTGGCCTGCCCGCTTACGCCTTCTGGGAAAAGCGCAACCGCCGTCTGGCTCATGTTTCCTAACCCTGTCTGGAGAGTTGTTTCATGTTGAATATCGATAAAAGCACCGTGGATTTCCTGGTCACTGAAAATATGGTTCAGGAAGTGGAGAAGATTCTGGAGAAGGATGTGCCACGCGTGCACGCCATCGTCGATGAAATGATTAAGCGCGGCATCGACCGCATCTATTTTGTCGCCTGCGGCTCGCCGCTTAACGCCGCGCAAACGGCGAAGCATCTTGCCGACCGTTTCTCCAGCTTGCAGGTTTACGCCCTTTCCGGCTGGGAGTTCTGCGACAACACGCCGTACCGTCTGGACTCAAAATGCGCAGTTATCGGCGTTTCCGACTACGGCAAAACCGAAGAAGTGATCAAAGCGCTGGAGCTTGGCGCCGCCTGCGGCGCGCTGACCGCCGCGTTCACCAAGCGCCCGGACAGCCCGATTGTGCAGGCCGCCGAACATGTGGTGGCGTACGAAGCGGACTGCATCTGGGAGATCCATCTGCTGCTCTGCTACAGCGTGGTGCTGGAGATGATCACCCGCCTCGCGCCGCATACCGAAATCGGCAAAATCAAAAACGATCTGCGCAAGCTGCCGCAGGCGCTGGGTCATCTGGTGCGCACCTGGGAAGATAAGGGCCGCCAGCTTGGCGAGCAGGCTTCGCAATGGCCGATGATCTATACCGTTTCCGCAGGCCCGCTGCGCCCGCTCGGTTACAAAGAGGGCATCGTCACCCTGATGGAATTCACCTGGACCCATGGCTCGGTGATTGAGAGCGGCGAGTTCCGCCACGGCCCGCTGGAGATCGTCGAGCCGGGCGTACCGTTCCTCTTCCTGCTGGGCAATGATGAAAGCCGCCATACCACCGAGCGCGCCATTCGCTTTGTGCGCCAGCGCACCGATAACGTCATCGTTATCGACTACGAAGAGATTTCCCAGGGGCTGCATCCGTGGCTTGCGCCGTTCCTGATGTTCGTGCCGATGGAGTGGCTCTGCTACTACCTCTCCATTTACAAAGATCACAACCCGGACGACCGCCGTTACTACGGCGGCATTGTCGAGTATTAATCCCCGCCCGGCCTCTGCGGGGGCCGGGACTTTCATGCAAGGAGAAGGGTTATGAAAACGGGTATGTTTACCTGCGGGCATCAGCGTTTGCCGCTGGAGCACGCCTTTCGCGACGCGCACGAACTGGGCTACGACGGGATCGAGCTGTGGGGCGGCAGGCCGCACGCCTTCGCGCCGGACTTAAAAGCGGGCGGCATCCGCCACGTTAAAGAGCTTTCTCGCCTGTATCAGATGCCCATCATCGGCTATACGCCGGAGACCAACGGCTATCCGTACAATATGATGCTGGGCGACGAACGGATGCGCCGGGAAAGTCTGGATATGATCAAGCTTGCCATGGAAATGGCGAAAGAGATGGGCGCGGGCTTCACGATGATTTCTGCGGCGCATGCAGGTTATCTCACCACGCCGGAGGTTATCTGGCAGCGCCTCGCCGATAACCTGCGCGAGCTGGCGGACTTCGCCGAGAACATCGGCATCGACCTGCTGCTGGAACCGCTCACGCCCTATGAATCCAATGTGGTTTGTAATGCTAACGACGTGCTGCGCGCCCTTGCGCTTGTTCCCTCGCCGCGGCTTTACAGCATGGTCGATATCTGCGCGCCGTTTGTTCAGGGCGAGCCGGTGATGAGCTACTTCGACAAGCTTGGCGACAAGCTGCGCCATTTGCATATCGTCGACAGCGACGGCGCCAGCGACAGCCACTATATTCCGGGCGAAGGCAAGATGCCGCTGCGCGAGCTGATGCGCGATATTATCGACCGGGGCTATGACGGCTACTGCACCATTGAACTGGTCACCATGTACATGAACGAACCGCGGCTTTACGCCCGTAAGGCGCTGGCGCGCTTTCGCGAACTTTTAACGCAGGAGGCGCAATGAAAAAGCTGGCGACAGTAGGCGATAACTGCGTGGATATCTATGCGCAGCTCGGCAAAGCGTTTTCCGGCGGCAACGCCGTAAACGTGGCGGTTTACAGTACCCGTTACGGCATGCAACCCACCTGCGTGAGCTGGGTAGGCGATGATGATTACGGCAAGATGCTCCGGCGCGACCTGGAGCAAAAAGGCGTGAATACGTTTCGCCTGCGCGTAAAACCGGGCGTGACGGCGCAAACTCAGGTAGAGCTTCGTAACAATGATCGCATTCTTGGCGATTATACCGAAGGCGTAATGGCGGCGTTCCAGGTGAGCGAAGAAGATCTCGAATGGTTAAAAAGCTTCGACATCATCCACTCCGCCATCTGGGGCCACGCCGAAGGGGCGTTTCCCGCGCTGAAGGCCGCAGGAAAAATCCTCTCATTTGATTTCGCCGATAAATGGGAAAGCCCGCTGTGGCGTACGCTGCCGGAGCATCTGGATTATCTCTTCGCTTCAGCGAATGAAGAGACGCCCTGGCTGCGTGACCGGCTGCAAACGGTAGTGCAGTGCGGCGCAGGCGTCGCCATCGCCACCCTTGGGGAAAACGGCAGCCTGGCGTGGGACGGAAAACAGTTCTGGCGAATGCCGCCGGAACTGGTGGACGTGGTGGATACAATGGGCGCGGGCGATTCTTACATCGCAGGCTTTCTTTGCGCCATTGCCGCCAACCTGCCGCTGCACGAAGCCATGAAGCAGGGGACGCAGTGCGCCGCCAGAACCCTCAGCTACCACGGCGCATGGTAAGGACTGCGTTGGCGTGACGAGCCTCACGCCAACGCCCTGTTACTCAACAATAAAGGCTCCTATAATCAACCCCACGCTTTTTACAACCTCAGGGTCGATTCATGCCAGCTACGGAGCGCTATTCCCACCAACTTCTCTACGCCACCGTGCGCCAGCGTCTGCTGGATGATATCGAGCAGGGCGTTTACCAGGCCGGACAGCAGATCCCTACCGAAAACGAACTTTGCGCGCTCTATAACGTCAGCCGCATTACCATCCGCAAGGCTATCAGCGACCTGGTAAAAGATGGCGTGTTGATCCGCTGGCAGGGGAAAGGCACGTTCGTACAAAGCAAAAAAGTGGAGAACGCGTTGCTGACGGTAAGCGGCTTTACCGATTTCGGCGTCTCTCAGGGCAAACTCACGAAAGAAGAAGTGATTGAGCAGGCGCGGGTCAGCGCCGACCCGTTCTGCGAAAAACTCAACATTCCCGGCGGCAGTGAGATGTTTCTGCTGCGCCGGGTTATGTATCTTGATGGCGAACCGCTTTTTATCGACGGCTCCTGGATCCCGCTCGCGCGTTATCCGCAATTTGACGAGATCTACACCGCTGGCGCCTCAACTTACCAGCTGTTTCAGGAGCGATTCGACACGCGGGTAGTGAGCGATAAAAAAACCATCGACATTTTCACTGCCACTAAATCAGAAGCGCAGTGGCTGAAGTGCGAACTGGGCGAGCCGCTTTTTCGTATCAGCAAAATTGCTTTCGATCAGCACGATCGGCCCGTGCACTTTTCTGAATTGTTCTGCCGGGCCAACCGGGTCAGCCTCACTATAGATAACCAGCGGCGCTGAAGCCTTACGCTGGCATTCTTTAAGGGTTCCTTTAATTGTCCGGTTACCCAAAAAGGAAGGGGTTTTTATTCCGGTAGCGGGTCTTTTTCCAGACGTTGACGCGCCGACGTCTGAAGCGCATAACTCTCTCCCGTTATGTTTTATTCACAAATATATTCATAACGAACACCAGGAATCTGCAATTAATAGGGATGAAGAATGAATCGTATCGTGAAACTCACTGTTCTGGCTGTCGCGCTCTCCACACTTACCGCCTGCACCGGGCATATTGAAAATAAACAGAAAAATTGCAGCTACGATTATCTGCTGCATCCAGCTATTTCTATTTCTAAAATTATTGGCGGCTGCGGCCCGGCAGCAGAGTAATAATGGCCGGGCGTTAGAGCAGATATAAAAAAACCGGGACATTTCCCGGTTTTTCTCTTTTACGGTTGAGCGACGAAGCCGATGGCTTCATAAACCGCTTTCAGCGTCTGGGACGCGTGGGCGCGCGCTTTTTCCGCCCCCTCTTTCATCACGCTTTGCAGGAAAGCTTCGTCGTTGCGGTAGCGGTGGTAGCGCTCCTGCAACTCGGTCAACATGCCGGAGACAGCTTCCGCCACTTCGCCTTTCAGATGACCATACATTTTGCCTTCGAAATGCTGTTCCAGCTCGGCAATGCTCTTGCCGTTTACGGCGCTCAGAATATCCAGCAGGTTAGACACGCCCGCTTTGTTGGCCACGTCATAACGCACAACCGGCGGCTCGTCGGAGTCGGTGACGGCGCGTTTAATCTTTTTGACGACTGATTTCGGATCTTCCAGCAGGCCGATGACGTTGTTGCGGTTGTCGTCAGACTTGGACATCTTTTTAGTCGGTTCAAGCAGCGACATGACGCGCGCGCCTGATTTCGGAATAAACGGCTCCGGCACTTTGAAGATATCGCCATAGATAGCATTAAAGCGTTGCGCCACATCGCGGCTCAGCTCCAGGTGCTGCTTCTGATCTTCGCCCACCGGCACCAGATTGGTCTGGTACAGCAGGATATCCGCCGCCATCAGCACCGGGTAGTCGAACAGGCCGGCGTTGATGTTTTCGGCATAGCGCGCCGATTTATCTTTAAACTGCGTCATGCGGCTCAGTTCGCCGAAATAGGTATAGCAATTCAGCGCCCAGCCAAGCTGCGCGTGCTCTGGTACGTGAGACTGTACGAAAATAGTGCTCTTTTTCGGGTCGATGCCGCAGGCGAGGTAGAGCGCGAGCGTATCAAGGGTCGCTTTGCGCAGTGCTGCCGGGTCCTGACGCACAGTGATGGCGTGCTGGTCAACGATACAGTAGATGCAATGGTAGTCGTCCTGCATGTTAACCCACTGACGCAGCGCACCCATGTAGTTACCAATGGTCAATTCACCTGATGGCTGCGCGCCGCTAAAAACGATGGGCTTACTCATTTTTCAATTCCTGATTTTCACTGTGGGGTAGCCCGAGAGCGGGCAAAAGGTCACGGAAGTGGTCGAAGATAATATCGGGTTTGCTTAACGCTATCGCTTCGCCATAGTTATAGCCATACGTCAGGCCCACCGAGCAGCAGCCCGCAGCCTGAGCGGCCAGAATATCATTACGCGAATCGCCGACAAACAGCAATTCCGGCGCCGAAAGCTGAAGTTTCTCAAGCACCATCAGCAGCGGCTCCGGATGCGGCTTTTTATTAACCACGTCATCGCCGCCGATAATCACAGCAAAAAACTCAGCGATACCCAGCGCTTCCAGCAGCGGCGCCACGAAAGGGGTCGGCTTGTTGGTGACCAGCGCCATCGGCATGCCGTTATCATGTAAAGCGCGCAGCGTCTGCTCAACGTCCGGAAACAGGAAGCTGCTCTCCCCGACGACTTCGCCATAGTAACGGTCAAAAAGCTTGCGCAGCATACGCGCCTGCTCCGCTTCGGGAATATCCATCGCGTCCAGCGGCGGCTTTCCGGCGGCGGCGCGCAGGGCCGCCTTTTCATCACGCGCCCATTTCAGCGCGCGCTCCACCAGCACATCGGCGCCGTTGCCAATCCAGGTGATGACCCGCGCCTCGCCCGCCGGCGGCAGCTCCAGCGCGTAAAGCGCGTTGTCTATGGCGTACGTCAGCCCCGGCGCGCTGTCGACCAGCGTACCGTCGAGGTCAAACGCCACGCCGCGAATGGCCTGTAACTTATCCATGGCTTACCTTCGCCAGTTCGCTGCGCATTTCATCAATAACTTGTTTGTAATCAGGCTGATTAAAGATAGCGGAGCCTGCGACAAACATATCGGCGCCCGCGGCGGCGATTTCGCCAATATTGTCCGCTTTCACGCCGCCATCCACTTCCAGCCGGATATCGCGCCCGGAAGCATCGATGCGCCTGCGCACCTCTTTGAGCTTTTCAAGCGTATGCGGAATAAACGACTGGCCGCCAAAACCCGGGTTCACCGACATCAGCAGAATAACGTCCAGCTTGTCCATAACGTGATCGAGCCAGTTGAGCGAGGTGGCGGGGTTCAGCACCAGACCTGCTTTGCAGCCGTGCTCTTTGATAAGCTGCAACGAGCGGTCAACATGTTCGGAAGCTTCAGGATGGAAGGTAATATACGTTGCGCCCGCTGCGGCGAAGTCCGGGATGATTCTGTCGACAGGCTTAACCATTAAATGAACGTCTATCGGCGCGGTGATGCCGTAGTCGCGCAGCGCTTTCAGCACCATCGGCCCCATCGTGAGATTGGGCACGTAATGGTTATCCATAACGTCAAAATGGACGACATCGCCGCCAGCCGCCAGGGCGCGGGCGGTATCTTCGCCCAGGCGAGCGAAGTCTGCCGACAGGATCGAGGGGGCAATCAAATACTGTTTCATCCGCTTCTCCATTAAAAGTATTTTATGGCGGGCGAAACGGCTCAGGCTTGATAGAGCGCCAGCAGTTCGTCCACCTTCTTACGTGTGCCGCCGTTGCTGCTAATGCTGCGTCTGACTTTTACCTTATGCAGCTTTGTTGCCTGCTGATACCAGACGCGCGTCAGCGCTGTATCGTGGTTAGAGATAAGCACCGGAATTTGGTTGCTGCGCAAGCCTTCCGCCAGTTCCGCCAGTTGCTGCTGCTGCGCCAGGTTAAAGCTGTTGGTGTGATAAGCCGTAAAGTTGGCGGTCGCGGAGAGCGGCGCATAGGGCGGATCGCAGTAAACAACGGAGCCTGCTTTAGCGCGAATCATGCTGGCATCGTAGGACTCACAAAAAAACAGGGCGTTCTGCGCGCGCTCGGCAAAGTGATACAGCTCTTCTTCCGGGAAGTAAGGCTTCTTATAGCGGCCAAACGGCACGTTAAACTCGCCGCGCATGTTATAGCGACACAGGCCATTGTAGCCGTGGCGGTTAAGATACAAAAAGAGCAACGAACGGCGAAAAGGGTCGACGCTCTGGTTAAACTCTTCGCGCAACTGGTAATAGACTTCCGACTGATTATGCGACGCGGTAAACAGCAAACGCGCTTCGTTAACGTAATCGTCCGGCTTGTCCTTAACGGTATTGTAGAGGCTTATCAGGTCGCTATTGATATCGGCGAGGATATAGCGTGAATAATCCGTATTGAGGAAGACCGAACCTGCGCCCACAAACGGCTCGATGAGGCAATCGCCATCAGGGAGATGACGTTTTATATCGTCGAGCAGGGGGTATTTCCCCCCTGCCCATTTCAAAAAAGCGCGATGTTTTTTCATGCTGCTTGTTACTTTACCTTTCCCCGCTGTGGAGAAAGGCTCCGACAGCATACTGCGCTTTTACTCATTATTTCAGATCGGACTGAACCTGGTGAATCGGCTTCGCCCACGGGTTCTTCGCCTGAACATCGGCAGGCAGCGTAGAAACCGCGCGCTTCGCTTCATCTTTAGAGGCGTAAACGCCGCTCACCAGCACATACCACGGCTGACCGTTACGGGTCGTTTGATAGACCACGTAGTTTTTCAGGTTCTCTTTTTTCGCCCACGCGTTGAGGTTGTTGTAGTTCGAGGAACTACTCAGTTGCAGCGTGTAGTGGCTGGACGGCGCGGACTTCAGCGAACCGACATTGCCGGTCGTGGCGGCTGGCGCGCTGGCGCTTTGCGCAGGCGCGGCGGCCTTAGGCGCGCTGGCGGTAGCGGTGGCTGGCGCGGAGGCTTTAGGCGCGGCGGTCGTCGCCGCAGGCGCTTTCACCGGCTCGGACGCGGTGCCGCTGGCTGGCGCGGAGACCGGTTCGCTACGCTTCGTCGTTGTGACAGGCTTCGGCTCGCTCGCAGGCGTTTTTGCGGTTGCCTGCGGCTTGCTTTGGGTCGGTTGCGCTTTGCGCGGCTCCGGCTCAATCACCACCTGTTTGCGCTCATGACGCGGCGCTGCGGCCTGGCGGGAAGCAGGCTCCTGCGGCGCGGCCTGACGGGAAGCGGCGTTGTTATTACCTACCGCCGCCACGGTGGCAGGTTCGGTCGGCAGCGTCGAAGCGCCGGATACGGCGTTATCGATCTGCCCCTGCTGCTGGGTCAGCGCGTTATTCAAATCGCCCTGCACTTCAACGCGCTGCTGGTTAGCAGGCTGCGCCTGCGCCTGGCCCTGCGTCGGCGTAGAAGAGATTGGCGGTAAAGTGACATCCTGCGGGTTGTTGCCCGGCGCCGGGTTAGCGGCAGAGGTTTCACCCGGCTGCGGCTGCGCGCCGTTAGCCTGGTCGGCAGGCGTGCCGCCGTTACTGGCATTGCCCGCGAGATCGATATTCTTTTCAGCAGGCTGGTTTTGCGCGCTGGAGTCGGACGACGGCCCCTGAAGCGCGGAGCCAATGCCGATAATCAACACCAGCAGCACCAGAATGCCGAGCGCCATCATCAGATGCTGGCGCGAAACCGGGCCTTTAGCCGGCGCTTTTTTACGCTTGCGCGGACGACGCTCAACCGCTTCTTCGTCTGTCGCTTCATCCGCTTCGTATGCTTCGTCTTCGCGTACACGCTCTTCTTCGCGTGCGCGACGGGTGCGAGAAGGACGCGGATCGTCAGCGTCCAGCTCCACATCGTTGATGTTCAACTGCGGCTCGTTATCATAGTCAGTTGATTTACGAGAACGACCAGGACGACGATCGCTGGGATCGGGTTTCAGCTCGTCTTCCGGTTTGAATTCATCCATTTAACACCCCACACTAAGGCTTATTGCGGCCCGCGGCTACGCACATCGCCCGAAATAAAACGCCGCCAGATACTGGCGACAGGCCGTTCTAATAGTTACGCCTGCTGGCAATCAGCAATGGCGCTAATAACCACATCGTGCGGCACTCCGCCGCGCACTTCGCTTTTCCCTATCGCCAGCGGCAGCACCAAACGCAGCTCCCCCGCCAGCACTTTTTTATCGCGCATCATGTGCGGCAAATAAGCTTCCGGCGCCATGGCTTCCGGCCCCGTCACAGGCAAACCCGCGCGCGTTAACAGCGCGATAACCCGCTGCGTATCCGCTTCGCTGAAATTGCCAAGACGCTGCGCTGTACGCGCCGCCATAACCATGCCTGCGGCGACAGCTTCGCCGTGCAGCCAGTTGCCGTAGCCCATTTCCGCTTCGATAGCGTGACCGAAAGTATGGCCAAGATTGAGTAAAGCACGTAAGCCGCTTTCACGCTCATCCGCCGCCACGACTTCCGCTTTTATCTCGCAGCAACGACGAATGCAATACGCCATCGCCTCGCCATCCAGCGCCAGCAACGCATCCAGATTTTTCTCAAGCCAGTCGAAGAAATCGCCGTCAAGGATGATGCCGTATTTGATAACTTCAGCAAGACCGGAAGCGAGTTCGCGAGCGGGCAGCGTCTTCAGGCAATCGAGATCGATAACAACAGCAGCAGGCTGATAGAACGCGCCTATCATATTTTTGCCGAGCGGATGATTTACTGCGGTTTTCCCGCCGACGGAGGAGTCAACCTGCGACAGCAGCGTAGTCGGCACCTGGATAAAGCGAACGCCTCGCTGATAGCTGGCGGCGGCAAACCCGGTGAGGTCGCCTACTACTCCGCCGCCCAGCGCGATAAGTGTGGTATCGCGACCATGCGGTTTCTCCAGCAGCGCGGTGAAAACGGTATCCATTACCGCCAGGCTTTTATATTGCTCGCCATCAGGAAGAATGACCTGATCGACCTTCACTCCCGCCTGCTCCAGCACCTGACGCACACGGGTAAGGTACAGCGGCGCCAGTGTCTCGTTGGTTACCAGCATAACCTGGTCACCCGCGCGCAAAGGCCAAAAGGAAGCCGGATCGTTGAACAATCCGGCCGCGATGGTGATAGGGTAACTACGTTCCCCGAGAGTGACTGTCAACCTCTCCATGACGCTAAGTAACCTTATGTGCTAGTACCCGCAGGCGAGTATTGGATTAGCCGGAATCAGTTATTTTCCAGCATATGGATAATCTGGTTAGCCACCACTTTCGCGCTTTGATCGTCAGTACGGATGGTCACGTCGGCGATCTCTTCATAAAGCGGATTGCGTTCGTTAGCGAGCGCTTCAAGCACTTCACGCGGCGGCGTCTCCACCTGAAGCAAAGGGCGTTTTTTATCACGCTGGGTACGAGCAAGCTGTTTTTCGATAGTGGTTTCCAGATAAACCACAACGCCACGAGCGGAAAGACGGTTACGGGTTTCGCGGGATTTGACAGAACCGCCACCCGTCGCGAGCACAATACCCTGTTTTTCCGTCAGCTCGTTGATAACCTTTTCCTCACGATCGCGGAAACCTTCTTCGCCTTCGACATCGAAGACCCAGCCCACGTCAGCGCCCGTTCGTTTTTCGATTTCTTGATCAGAATCGTAGAATTCCATATTGAGCTGCTGCGCTAACTGACGCCCGATGGTGCTTTTGCCAGCGCCCATAGGCCCAACCAGAAAGATATTGCGTTTTTCTGCCATGTTTTCGGTACTACTAAGACAATTCGTTGATGATAAACCCGGTGCGCCACAACCCTGCGTCACGGGAAATGAACTGAAACCTCTTATGCGATAGTGCGAGAGTCAGATCAAAAATTATCTCAACACTCCTGGTAGTTTGGCAACCGAATAAATTACCGTACCGGGTGCGAGGGAGTGAAAAAACATCACGGGGAGTAACCGTTTCTTACCGACTCTCAAATCGGTACTCCTTGTATGCTAATTCCACCCCTTCGTCAAACATCCGGAAGACTTAAAACGTAAAAATCATAGCTATCGCTAATGTATCAGCCTGCCTTAACAATGCGCGGCGTAATAAAAACCACCAGTTCTCGCCGCTCGTTACCTTTGCCGTTATGGCTAAATAAACGCCCCACCAGGGGAATTTCACCCAACAGCGGCACGCTCTCTTTTCCCGATTTGTTTTTTTGTTGAAATATGCCGCCTAAAGCCAGGGTTTCGCCATCTTTGACCTCAACCTGGGTTTCAATTTCCTGTTTATCTATGGACAGCGTTTCGCCATCAGCCTGCTGTAGTACCTGTCCTGGCATATTCTGGCTAATACGCAGCTTCAGACGAATCGTGCCTTTATTACCTATGGTGGGCGTCACTTCCATGCCTAACACCGCTTCTTTAAACTCGACAGACGTTTTACCGCTTTCGCCGCTGGAAACCTGATAAGGGATTTCGCTGCCCTGCTTGATGCTGGCGGGTTGTTGATGCGCGGCAAGCAGCCGGGGGCTGGCGATAATATCGACCTGATTTTTTTGCTCCAGCGCGGAAAGTTCAACGTCAAGCATCCGTCCATCAATGCGTCCAATATTAAAACCCAGATGCGTAGTCGCGTTTGCCACGCTAAGGTCGGCAGAGAGGGTGGTTGGGTGCCAGCGAGCCGCCTTTCCTTCTGGCTCTCCCGTTCCCCATTTAATGCCCAGTTCACGCAGGCTTTGCGCATTCATAGTGACAATGTGGGCCGCCAGCTCCACCTGTCCTACCGGGATATCCATTTTTTCGATCCAGTCGCGTATTTGCTTCATCGCGACGGCGTTATCGCTTACCAGCAGTCGGTTAGTGCGTTTATCTACCGTCACGCTTCCTTGCGGGCTTAATAATTTATCGCCCAGGGCGGCAATAGCAGCGGCAAGCTCTGGCGCATCAGCATGGCCGAGCGTGAATGTTGCGCTGCTGATGGGCTGATTAAGCTGTTTTTGCTGGCGAGCCGCCGTCAGCCGGGCCTGGCGCTGCGTCTCCCACTCTGGCGGATAAACGCGCAAAATCGCGCCTTCTTTTCGCCAGTGCAGCCGGGCGCTGTCGATAACCGCCTGAAAGGCCTGCATCCACGGCACCTCTGTAAGATGCAAAGTGAGCGCGCCCTCAACGCCCGGCGCCACTATAAGATTAAGCTTTTCGCTCTCAGCCAGCGCCTGCAAAACCTGAACTACGGGCGCTTCATCCACCACAACGGAAAGCGGCGCGCTAACCGTTGCGCGCAGGCCCGGGCTTGCCGCGCTCAATATGAATAAAAGAAGAAGTTTCCTTACCATTGGGTTGCTCCTTAAGCTTCCATTGTTGCGACGCCCCCTTACAGGCGCCCTGCGACACCAGCGTAATGTGCGTGGCGGCGACATCGCTGACGCGTAAACCCTGAGGCAGTACGCTTCCTGCGCTGATCCGAAGCGATTTTCCTTCCGGCGTGCTGATAATGCCTCGCGCCGCGCCGTCCCGCCCAACCATGCCCCGATAACGCCATCCTGCCGCTTGCTCTGTCTCACAATCTGTTTCCGGCGGTTCGAACGGATTACGCGCGGCAGCCGCAGGTTGTATTAACGCGGCGATAAGCAGCCATTCACTTCTCATGATGGGTCTCCATCTGCAACGAGAGACGAAGCGAGGCATCCTGCGGCGCCAGCGTAAAAGCCAGCAGCCGGACATCGTGTTGCGCCAGCCGGGCGAACCATGAAGGCGCCTGGGGCCATTCAAGGTCCATTACCAGTTCGCCGCGCGCGCCGTCCGGCCTCCAGCGCACCAGCCGCCCGCCATGGGCTTGTACCAGCTCAAGCGCGGAAAACGGCAAGGGAGCAAGCGTCGCCTCAAGCGTCTTTATCTGCGCGCCACGCTGGGCTTCATTTAATTCGCCTGCCAGTTGCTTACGTTGCTGCGCCAGCGACGCCGTCAGCTTTTCATAGTGAAGCGCAAGCGCCGCGTTTTCTCGTCGGCCCGGCGCCAGAGCAAGCCAGACGATAACCAGCCACGCCGCCGTCCATGCCAGCCAACTGCAAAGGCGAACTTTTACCGGCGCGGTAAGCCACCGCTCAAGGTATGGCGCCATGGCTCGCCTCCGCATCAAGCGCGACGGAGAAGCGCCAGTCGCGCAGGTTTTCTTTTACGGTTTCGCCCATTTTGCTCTTGGGGAACCCGGGCAATCGGCTCAGGCGTTGTTGCAGCGTCGCTATGGCTTCCGGTTTTCGCGCTTTTCCCTGCAACAAGAGTTTTTTTTCAGTCGCGTTAAGGCTGGTAAGCCAAAGCCCTTGCGGTGTTGCCTGCGCCAGCGCCAGTAACCGGCTCTGCCAGTCCGCGACCGATGCCTGGCGGATGCGTCGACGTTCAATCGCGTGCTCCAGCGCCTCAACACGCTGTTTAAGGGCGGCGAGATCCGCAAGCCGGCTTGCCTGAGCGCGCTGGAGAAGGCGCGCCGAATCGACGCTGGCCTTCAAAGACGTCTGCGTCTGCGCCATTAGCCAAAGCCCGAAAAGCGCCGCCGCGCCTGCCATCGCCGCGCTGCCGGAAAAGAGCCCTCCCCATAGCCATAAACGCCGCCTGCGTCTTCGGGCGCGCCAGGAAAGCAGATTAACCAGCGCGCTCACCGCGCCACCTCGCCCATAGCCAGGCCCAGCGCCACCGCGTAGCACGCCGCCTCTTTTAATAATGGCGGCGGCTGAAAAGTGACAAAACAGAGAGGATCCAGTTGCAGACAATTCGCCGCTTCCTTCGGCAAAGCGCCGCATATCGCGATCTGTTGCGCGCTGATGTTCATCTCTCGCGCCTGGGCCAGTAACCCCCCGTGTTCGCTAACGCCCCAGCGCGAACGGGAAGCCCACAGCCACGCGTCTGCGCCTTCACAAGCGATAAACTGAACGTTTTCCGGCGCCGAAGGCCAGAACGCGGCTAAGGCGCAGGCGTCCGGCGTCAGCGTTTCAGGCTGTAGCCCCGCAGCCTGAAAGCTTGCCAGTAACGCTTCGGTTTCGCGTCGTTGCGCCGCAGTAACCTGAAACCGGGCTGGCGCCTCACCCAGCGTATAGTCGAGCCAGAGGCTTTCCGTCGGCAGATGAAGCTCGCGCGCAGCGGCGCCAGCCAGCCATGATTCGCATTCGGACTCGCAAAGCAGACCGGCTGGTCGGGGTATATCGCGTTGCCGGGTGCGCTGAGCAGGAAAAGCGACTCGCAGGCTGTGGCCGCGCGGCAGCTGCGCGCGCCATTGGCGCAACGCCTGCGTTAGCGGTTCGCCAGCGATCGCTGCGCCATCGGGCCAGAGACGATCACTGGCGGGCATATGCCACCATCGGCATAGCGCCCAGCCGCCGCGCTTGCGGCTCAACGCCACCGCCCTTACGCTATCTTTCTGAATATGAAGGCCAATTTGCCATCTGCCGTTTGCCATTATTGCCGATCTCCTTATCGTGCCGGGTGAAAATGCCATATCAATGCTTCAGGCTTGCCTTTATACTACCGCGCGATTGTTTATAAACTGCCCAAGCAAAACCAAATGAGAAATTCCCGGTGAAGTTCGTAAAGTATTTATTCATCCTTGCAGTCTTTTGCATTCTGCTGGGAGCCGGCTCGATCTATGGCCTTTACAAATACATAGAGCCGCAACTGCCTGATGTCGCCACGCTCAAAGATGTGCGCTTGCAGATCCCCATGCAGGTTTACAGCGCTGATGGCGAGCTTATTGCGCAATATGGCGAGAAGCGCCGTATTCCTCTGACGCTGAATCAAATCCCGCCTGTCATGGTAAAGGCGTTTATCGCCACAGAAGACAGCCGTTTCTACGAACATCACGGTGTTGACCCGGTCGGGATATTTCGCGCCGCAAGCGTGGCGCTCTTCTCCGGGCATGCTTCACAAGGGGCGAGTACGATCACGCAGCAGCTGGCGCGTAACTTCTTCTTAAGCCCGGAACGCACCCTGACGCGCAAAATTAAGGAAGTGTTCCTGGCGGTGCGCATTGAACAGCTTATGAGTAAGGATGAGATCCTTGAGCTGTACCTTAATAAAATTTATCTCGGCTATCGCGCCTATGGCGTAGGCGCGGCTGCGCAGGTTTATTTTGGCAAAACGATAGATCAACTGAGCCTGAGCGAAATGGCCGTTATCGCCGGTCTGCCTAAAGCGCCCTCCACCTTCAACCCGCTTTATTCGCTCGACCGCGCGACGGCCCGCCGCAACGTGGTGCTTTCACGCATGTTGAGCGAGGGCTATATCACGCAAACGCAGTATGAAAGCGCGCGCGACGAGGCTATCGACGCCACCTATCATGCTCCGGAAATCGCCTTCTCCGCGCCTTATCTTTCTGAAATGGTGCGCCAGGAGATGGTGAGCCGTTACGGCGAAAACGCGTATACCGACGGTTATAAGGTTTACACCACGATTACCCGTCGCCTTCAGCAGGCGGCGCAGCAGGCGGTACGCAACAACGTGCTGGATTACGACATGCGCCATGGCTACCGCGGTCCGTCGAATGTGCTGTGGAAAGTGGGCGAGGCGGCATGGGATCAACAGCGTATTATTGCGTCGCTGAAGAGCCTGCCGACATATGGGCCGCTGCTTCCGGCCGTCGTCACCCAGGCCTCGCCTGCCGAAGCGGTAACCCTGTTGGCGGACGGCTCCGCCGTTACGCTCTCTATGGATGGCATCCGCTGGGCGCGTCCTTATCGTTCCGACACCGCTCAGGGCCCCACTCCGCGTAAAGTGACCGACGTCGTGCAGACCGGCCAGCAAATTTGGGTGCGTAAAGTGGGCGACAACTGGTGGCTCGCCCAGGTGCCGGATGTAAACTCGGCGCTGGTTTCTATTAACCCGCAGGATGGCGCCGTGATGGCGCTGGTGGGCGGTTTTGACTTTAACCAGAGCAAGTTTAACCGTGCGACCCAGGCGCTGCGCCAGGTGGGCTCTAACATCAAGCCGTTCCTCTATACCGCAGCGATGGATAAAGGACTCACGCTTGCCAGCATTCTTAACGATGTACCCATTTCACGCTGGGACGCAGGCGCGGGTTCCGACTGGCAGCCGAAAAACTCGCCAGCGCAATATGACGGCCCAATCCGCCTTCGCCAGGGCCTGGGGCAATCGAAAAACGTGGTGATGGTCCGCGCCATGCGTGCGATGGGCGTCGATTACGCGGCGGAATACCTGCAACGTTTCGGCTTCCCGGCGCAGAACATTGTGCATACCGAATCGCTGGCGCTTGGCTCCGCCTCTTTTACGCCGATGCAGGTAGCGCGCGGCTATGCGGTGATGACAAACGGCGGTTATCTGGTCGACCCTTACTTCATCACCAAAATCCTGAACGAACAGGGTGATACGCTCTTTCAGGTTATGCCGAAAGTAGCCTGCGCCGATTGCGACATTCCGGTGATTTATGGCGATACGCCGAAATCAAACGTGTTGGAAAACAAAGATGTGGAAGAAGTAGCGACGTCTCAGGAACAGCAGAACGCTAGCGTGCCCATGCCGCAGCTGGAGCAGGCCAACAAAGCGCTGGTTGCGCAAAGTCCGGCGCCACAGTACGCGCCGCACGTTATCAATACGCCGCTGTCGTTTTTGATTAAGAGCGCGCTTAACACCAATATCTTTGGCGAACCAGGCTGGCAGGGAACAGGCTGGCGCGCGGGCCGCGATTTGCAGCGCCGCGATATTGGCGGCAAAACCGGCACCACTAACAGCTCAAAAGACGCCTGGTTCTCCGGTTACGGCCCGGGTGTGGTGACCTCAGTCTGGATTGGTTTTGACGACCACCGGCGCGACCTCGGACGCACCAGCGCTTCCGGCGCGATTAAAGATCAGATCGCGGGCTATGAAGGCGGCGCCAAAAGCGCGCAGCCTGCCTGGGATGCTTATATGAAAGCCGCGCTTGAGGGCGTACCGGAAGAGCCGCTGACGCCGCCGCCTGGCATTGTAACGGTGAATATCGACCGCAGCACCGGCCAGCTGGCGAACGGCGGAAACAGCCGTGAAGAGTATTTCATAGAAGGTACGCAGCCTACGCAGCATGCTGTTCACGAGGTGGGCACCACGCTCATCGATAACGGCGAAACGCACGAGCTGTTCTGATGGCAAAAACAAAAACGCCCCTCTAAAGGGGCGTTTTTTTATGGTGAAAGCCGTTTAAACGCGCCCCTGAGCTCGCAACCATTCGCGGACCAGGAACAGCGCGCTGACGTTGCGCGCTTCGCTAAAATCGGGGTCTTCCAGCAGCGTCATCATCTCTGAAAGCGGCCAGCGAACCTGGATAAGCGGCTCCGGCTCGTCGCCCTGTAGCGACTCCGGGTAAAGGCTTTCCGCTATCACGATATTCATTTTGCTGGAGAAATAAGAGGGCGCCATGGTGAGCTTTTTCAGAAAAGTCATCTCTTGCGCGCCGAAACCGACCTCTTCTTTAAGCTCGCGGTTAGCGGCTTCCAGTACGGTTTCACCCGGGTCAATTAACCCTTTTGGAAACCCCAGCTCATAAGATTCCGTTCCCACCGCATATTCGCGGATCAGCACCAGTTCATTGTCAATGACAGGGACAATCATCACCGCCTCGCGCGTGGAGGGGCGCATACGCTCATAGACCCGGCGCTCGCCGTTGCTGAACTCCAGATCGACCGTTTCCACGTTAAACAGGCGGGAGCGGGCTACGGATTCAACACGGAGAATGGTGGGTTTTTGTAATGGTTTACTCATCGCATGGATCACAGAGGTAAGAAATAGTCTTCATTGTGCGACATGCCGCACGGTTTGGGCAATGTGAATTGGCTGTTATTTACATTTTTGCAACCTTGTTACGAGATATTTCCCAAACACGTACAATTGTCAAGAGGCTGAAAATGAAATAAGAATTTGCTGATATTTAGGCCAATCCGCCTTTGCTACCATTCCACAGCCGCTGGTATGCCTTAGTAATTTTACTCAAGTTGCCTCTCATACCTGCCGATAAAGCTCTTTTGCACACTTGCTTTTTGCTGGGTGACGTTTGTCGATATCTGTACCGGAAACCGTAGTTTGATGGGGAAAGCATGAGCACCTTTTTGATTTTTTTAGCTGCTATGCTGGCCTGTATGGTGATTGCAGGGTGGTGGTTGAAGCGCAAAAAACGTCACCGAAGCAGCAGGCCGTCCGCACAAACTTTTGCCGGGGCCTCCACGCGCAAGCTCTCTTCGCAAGAGCGTAGCGCGGTTGAAAGCTATCTTGAGACGCTGGCCCGCTCGCAGGACGCGCCCGGCCCTACCGGCGCCAGTAAAGCGCCGATAAGCCTGACGCTCACGTCGCAAAGCAACACGGTGTATACCTTAACGCGCTCCATTACGCGTTACGGCTTAAGCACCGACGACCCTAATAAGTGGCGTTATTACCTGGATTCCGTGGAAGTGCATCTGCCGCCCTTTTGGGAGCAGCATATTACGGACGACAACAGCGTTGAGCTTATCCTTACCGCCACGCTGCCGCTGGTTATCTCGCTCAATGGCTATAGCCTGGAAAACGCCGCGCCCGATACGCGCGGCTACGCCCTGGAGCATAATCCTTCTCATCAGGCCTCTATTCGCGGCGAAGAAAGCGAACAAATAGAGCTGCTGAATATTCGTCAGGAAACGCGCGAAGAGCACTCTCTCGGTCGGCCTGACGGCCTGCGTGAAGCTCTGCTTATTTGCGGCGCGTTTATGCTGTTCTTCTTCTGTCTGGTCACGCCTGAAATCTTCCTGCCGTGGCTGCTGGGCGGCGGTATTTTGCTGATGGCGGCCGGGTTGTGGGGGCTTTTCGCGCCGCCGGCCAAAACCGCGCTGCGGGAGATCCACTGCCTGCGGGGGACGCCGAAGCGCTGGGGGTTATTTGGCGAGTCGGATCAGGAACAGATCAACAATATTTCGCTTGGCATTATCGACCTGGTCTATCCCTCGCACTGGCAACCGTTTATCCATCAGGATTTGGGCCAGAAAACCGATATTGATATCTATCTTGACCGTCACGTTGTCCGCCAGGGGCGTTTTCTTTCTCTGCATGAAGAAGTTAAGAATTTCCCGCTACAGCCCTGGCTGCGCAATCTGATCATCGCGCTGGGCGCGCTGGTGGTTTTAACGCTGCTGACGCTCTGGGTGCCGCTCGACATGCCGTTTAAGCTAACGGTCTCCTGGCTTAAAGGGGCGCAGACCATCGAAGCGACAAGCGTTGAGCAACTGGACAAGGCGGGGCTGCGGGTTGGCGACACCCTGCGCGTTAACGGCACTGGCATGTGCAATATTCATCTGCCGGGCAGCTATTCGCCACGACAAAACTATCCGTTTATGCCGTTTGATTGCTCGCAAATCCTCTGGAATAACGCAAGGCTGCTGCCGCTGCCGGAATCTGACGTTGTGGCTAAAGCCACGGCCCTCACCGAAGCGGTAAACCGCCAGCTTCATCCGTTGGCGGGCGAAAGCAAAATCAACCCGCAGCTGGCCTCCGCTATTCAGAAATCAGGCATGATTCTGCTGGATGATTTCTCGGAAATTGTGCTGCTGACGCAAGCGCTGTGTACTGGCGAAGAGGAATGCGTGCGCCTTAAAAATGCGCTGGTGAATCTGGGCAACACCAAGGACTGGGACACGCTGACCCACCGCGCCAGCGCCGGTAAACTTGACGGTATTAATGTGCTGCTGCGCCCGGTGAGCGCGGAGTCGCTGGATAGCCTGGTCACCACTTCAACCGCCCCGTTCTTCCAGCGTGAAACCAACCGGGCGGCGCAGGCGCTGAACAGCCCGCCGCCGGGCGGCTTTATGATAGTGAGCGACGAAGGCGAAGATTTGGTCGACCAGCCCTACCCGCCGATGTCGCTTTATGACTATCCGGCGCAGGAGCAATGGAAAGAGTTCCAGCGGCTGGCGGAAATGCTCATGCAAACGCCTTTCCACGCCGAAGGCATTATTACCAGCATTCGCACCGATGCGAATGGCACGCAGCATGTCGCGTTGCACAGCATTCCCGACAGCGCGGGCTTGTGGCGCTACATCGGCACTACGCTGATGATGTTCGCCATGCTGGTCTGCGTGATTTATAACGGCTTCATGGCGCTGCGCCGCTGGCAACGCAACCGCACCCGTCTGGCGCAGATCCAGCACTACTATGAAAGCTGTCTTAATCCGCAGCTTGTTCCCTCCTCCGAGGCGCGCTCTCTGTTCTGATGAAAAAGGGCGTCGGGAGTGTGATACCCTGACGCCCTTTGCTCTTCCGGCTGGAGAAACCATGCATATTGATATCGACTGGCAGGACGTTGATACCGTCTTGCTGGATATGGACGGCACGCTGCTCGACCTGGCGTTTGACAGCCATTTCTGGCTCCAGCTGGTGCCGGAAACCCTGAGCGCCGAACGCGGCATCTCCCTCGACGAAGCCCATAGCTATATCCGCCAGGCGTATCACGCGGTGCAGCATACGCTAAACTGGTATTGTCTGGATTACTGGAGCGAGCAGTTGGGCCTTGATATCTGCGCCATGACCACGGCCCAGGGGCCGCGAGCCGTGCTGCGTGAAGATACCGTGCCGTTTCTCGACGCCCTGAAAGCCCGAGGCAAACGGCGTATTTTGCTGACCAACGCGCATCCGCATAATCTGGCGGTAAAGCTTGAGCATACCGGTCTTGCTCAGCACCTTGATTTATTACTTTCCACCCACACATTTGGTTATCCCAAAGAGGATCAGCGGTTATGGCAGGCGGTGGCCCGCCATACCGGTCTGGACGCGGCGAGAACGCTATTTATTGACGACAGCGAGCCGATTCTGGATGCCGCCGCGCAGTTTGGTATTCGCTACTGTCTGGGCGTAACTAACCCCGACTCCGGAATGGCGGATAAAGTTTATCAGCGTCATCCGGCGCTTAATGACTACCGGCGGTTGATCCCCGCACTGCAACTCAGGGAGTCGCCATGAAAGAGAAAACCGCAGAAGGGGTGCGCCTGGATAAATGGCTCTGGGCGGCTCGCTTCTACAAAACCCGCGCGCTGGCGCGCGAAATGATCGAAGGCGGTAAGGTGCACTACAACGGACAGCGCGCCAAACCGAGTAAGATTATCGAACTGAACGCGGTGCTGGTGCTGCGCCAGGGCAATGATGAGCGCACAGTGGTGGTAAAAGCCATTACCGATCAGCGCCGCCCGGCAGCCGAAGCAGTGCTGCTTTATGAAGAGACAGCGGAAAGCATTGAGAAGCGTGAAAAGCTCGCCCTGGCGCGTAAGCTGAATTCCCTCTCCATGCCGCACCCGGATCGCCGTCCGGATAAAAAAGAGCGCCGCGATCTGATGAAATTTAAATACAGCGACAACGAATAACCGTCGCGCCAAGAGAGACAATTATGGCCCAACACGACCAATTACACCGCTATCTGTTTGAAAACTATGCCGTGCGCGGCGAGCTGGTGACGGTTTCCGACACCTGGAAGCGGATCCTTGAAAACCACGACTACCCGCAGCCGGTGCAAAAAGTGCTGGGCGAACTGCTGGTCGCCACCAGCCTGCTGACCGCTACGCTGAAATTCTCTGGCGATATTACCGTGCAGTTGCAGGGCGACGGCCCGATGAGCCTGGCCGTTATCAACGGCGACAATAACCAGCAGATGCGCGGCGTGGCTCGCGTGCAGGGTGACGTGCCGGCTGACGCCGACCTTAAAACGCTGGTAGGCAACGGCTACCTGGTTATTACCATTACCCCGAGCGAAGGCGAGCGTTATCAGGGCGTGGTTGGGCTGGAAGGCGATACGCTGGCGGAATGTCTGGAAGATTACTTCCTGCGATCCGAACAGTTGCCGACGCGCCTTTTCATCCGCACCGGCGAGGCGGAAGGCCGCCCGGCGGCAGGCGGCATGCTGTTGCAGGTGCTGCCCGCCCAGAATGCGCAGGCGGATGATTTCGCGCATCTGGCGACGCTCACCGAAACCATCACCGCAGAAGAGCTGCTGACGCTGCCCGCTAATGACGTCCTGTGGCGCCTTTATCACGAAGAAGAAGTGACGCTTTATGACCCGCAGAGCGTGGAATTTAAGTGCACCTGCTCCCGTGAACGCTGCGCCGAAGCGCTGAAAACGCTGCCTGCGGAAGAAGTCGACACGATTATCGCCGAAGATGGCGAAGTGGATATGCATTGCGATTACTGCGGCAACCACTACGTCTTTGACTCCATGGATATTGCCGCGATTCGCAACAACGCCTCGCCGGCAGACCCGCAAGTCCATTAATCTCGCTTCGTCAGATGCAAACGCCTCCCGTCCGGGAGGCGTTTTTTTATCCCGTCACGCTTCAGCTTTTCATCAAACACCCTCGCCGTTGCGGAGCATCTTTAAACCTGCCGGGGCCGGGCGAGTGCGATCTTTTCAAAGTTTTCCCACGCGCTTCGCGCAACGTTTTCCTGAGAAAGCGGTTACATTCACACTCTGTTCGTTTACCGCCCACCTTTTTTAACATATTCGGAACAATACCCACTTTACGGGATACACTCCTGCCATACTCTGTTTCGCGTCGTGACCGGTCTGACACTATTTTCCACTGCGGCGATTCATTGAGAAAGTAAATATATGAAGCCTGTCGCGGTTAACCCACTCTGAACAACCCTACAATTTATGGCAGTAAAATATGGCTAAGGAGCAGTGATATGCGTGTTAAAGGTATAACTCCCCAGGATCTCGAAGCTTATGGTATCTGTGACGCCCACGACGTGGTCTATAACCCCGATTACGATACGCTGTATAAGGAAGAGCTGGCGCCTGGCCTGGAAGGCTATGAGCGCGGCATCCTGACGAATCTCGGCGCCGTTGCCGTCGACACAGGCATCTTCACGGGCCGTTCGCCAAAAGATAAATATATCGTCCGTGACGAAACTACCCGAGATACGCTCTGGTGGGCAGATAACGGCAAGGGCAAAAACGATAACAAGCCCCTTTCGCCTGAAACCTGGCAACAGTTAAAGCATCTCGTTACCCGTCAACTCTCCGGCAAGCGCCTCTTTATCATCGACGCCTTCTGCGGCGCAAACGCCGATACCCGCCTTTCGGTGCGCTTTATTACCGAAGTCGCCTGGCAGGCGCATTTCGTCAAAAACATGTTTATCCGCCCTGATGAAGAAGAGCTGGAAAACTTTACCCCGGACTTCGTGGTCATGAACGGCGCGAAATGCACTAACCCGGACTGGCAGCAACAGGGGCTGAACTCCGAAAACTTTATCGCTTTCAACCTGACCGAGCGCATACAGTTGATTGGCGGCACCTGGTACGGCGGCGAGATGAAAAAAGGGATGTTCTCGGTGATGAACTACCTGCTGCCGCTAAGAGGCATCGCCTCTATGCACTGCTCGGCGAACGTGGGCGAAAAAGGCGATGTGGCGGTCTTTTTCGGCCTTTCCGGCACCGGTAAAACCACCCTTTCCACCGATCCGAAACGCCGCCTGATTGGCGATGACGAGCATGGATGGGATGATGACGGCGTCTTTAATTTCGAAGGCGGCTGCTACGCCAAAACTATTCGCCTTTCTGAAGAGGCGGAGCCGGACATTTATCACGCTATTCGCCGCGACGCGCTGCTGGAAAACGTCACCGTGCGCGACGACGGCAGCATTGATTTCGACGATGCGTCGAAAACGGAAAACACCCGCGTCTCCTACCCCATCTATCACATCGACAATATCGTGAAGCCGGTATCGAAAGCGGGCCACGCCACAAAAGTGATTTTCCTTACCGCCGATGCCTTTGGTGTGCTGCCGCCGGTTTCGCGTCTCACCGCCAGCCAGACGCAGTATCACTTTCTCTCCGGCTTTACCGCCAAGCTCGCCGGTACCGAACGGGGGGTAACCGAGCCCACGCCGACGTTCTCCGCCTGCTTCGGGGCCGCGTTTTTATCGCTGCATCCCACGCAGTACTCTGAAGTGCTGGTGAAGCGGATGCAGGCGGCAGGGGCGCAGGCGTACCTGGTTAACACAGGCTGGAACGGCGCCGGCAAGCGTATCTCCATTAAGGATACCCGCGCTATTATCGACGCGATTCTGGACGGTTCGCTGGACGACGCGGAAACCTTCACGCTGCCGCTGTTTAATCTGGCCATCCCCACCAGCCTGCCGGGCGTGGACGAACGTATTCTTGACCCGCGCAGCACCTATGCCTCCCCTGAACAGTGGCAGGAGAAAGCGCAGCAGCTGGCGAAGCTTTTCATCGCCAACTTCGAGAAATACACCGACACGCCAGCGGGCGCGGCGCTGGTCAGCGCTGGTCCGCAACTGTAAGCGCGACGCGAGGCGAAATTTACGCCTCGCGGCCAGCGGAACGACACAAAACAAAAAACCACCCGAGGGTGGTTTTTTTATGTTTATGCCGTGGCGCTGTTTTTGCCGGCAGGCGGGTGTTTCGTTACCGGCACAGGCAGCCAGGCGCGGATGCGTAAACCGCCCCGCTCGCTGGTATCGATATCCAGCGCGCCGTTGTGGTTATCGACGATACGCTGGACGATGGCGAGTCCCAGACCGGTGCCGCTGGTGCTGCGGGCGCTGTCGCCGCGAACAAACGGCTGCAACAGATGCTTAAGCTGCTCGGGCTTAATGCCTGGGCCGTCGTCTTCCACCTGGAACCAGGCGCGATTAAGCTCGGTGCCGCTGCTTACCTTGATCCAGCCGTTGCCGTAACGGGCAGCGTTGACCACCATGTTAGCAACCGCGCGTTTAATAGAAAGCGGATGAATGCGCACCATAATTTCGCCGCTCTCCAGCGCCGTTTCAATTTCACGCTCATACCCGCTCTCGGCGGCTATCACTTCGCCCAGCACCGCGTTGAGGTCGGCCATCTCCAGCGGCATCTCCTGCCCGGTGCGCAGGTAGTCGATGAACTGCTCGATAATGGCGTTGCACTCTTCGATATCCTTGTTGATGGACTCGGCAAGATAACCGTCGCCTTCGCTCATCATCTCAGTGGCGAGGCGAATACGCGTCAGCGGCGTGCGCAGATCGTGGCTTACGCCTGCCATCAACAGCGTGCGGTCATCGGCCAGCTGCTTCACCCCTGCCGCCATATGGTTGAAGGCCCGGGTAACCGAGCGCACCTCAGACGCCCCGTATTCGCGCAGCGGCGGCGGAATATTTCCCCGGCCCACCTGCAAAGCGGCATGCTCAAGATCGACAAGCGGCCGATTCTGGATACGAATAAAAAGCCAGGCGCCGCCTATCGCCATCAGCATAATAGCGAGCGTATAGCGGAAAAGCGGCGAAAAATCGCCCTGATGGATTTCCGTCAGCGGCACGCGCACCCAGATATTGGGTGAGAGCCAGGTTTTCAGCCACACCACCGGCGAGCTTTTGTTCACTTCTACGCGTACTTCCGTTGGGCCGCCAAGCTGCTGCGCCATCTGCTGGCTTAAAAACTCATAGTGCTGCGCCCAACGTAAACCCGCTTCTTCCGCCGCTTCGTTGGAATAGAGCGAAATGCCCAGTTCCCGATAGATCTCCCGGCGAAACGCCGGCGGCACGACCAGCTGCGTGCCATCCTCCAGTTGCAGCTTATCGGTCATCAGCATACGCACTTCATAAGCGAGAACCTTATTAAACTGCTGAAGGCTCGGCAGAATAGCGAAGTTCAACACCACCAGATAGGTCGTTACCAGGCTGACGAACAGCAGGGTGATGATAAGCAGCAGCGTGCGGGCGAACGAGCTACGCGGCGAGAAGCGCACTCGCCTCATGCTTTAGAGCCGTCCGGTACAAATACGTAGCCCAGGCCCCACACAGTCTGGATATAGCGCGGATGCGCCGGATCCTCTTCCACCATGCGGCGCAGGCGGGAGATTTGCACGTCGATAGAGCGCTCCATGGCGCTGTACTCACGACCACGCGCCAGGTTCATCAGCTTATCGCGCGACAGCGGCTCGCGTGGATGGCTTACCAGCGCTTTCAGCACGGCGAACTCGCCGCTGGTGAGCGGCATCGGCTCATCTTCGCGGAACATTTCGCGGGTGCCGAGATTAAGCTTGAATTTGCCGAAGGCGATAACGGCCTCTTCCTGCGACGGCGCGCCCGGCAGTTCGTTCGCCTGGCGGCGCAGCACGGCGCGGATGCGGGCCAGCAGTTCACGCGGGTTAAAGGGTTTTGGAATATAGTCGTCAGCGCCGATTTCCAGCCCCACGATGCGATCCACCTCTTCGCCTTTTGCGGTGACCATGATTATCGGCATTGGGTTGCTCTGGCTGCGCAGCCGACGGCAGATAGAAAGCCCATCTTCGCCCGGCAGCATCAGGTCAAGCACCATCAGGTGGAACGATTCGCGGGTCAGCAGACGATCCATCTGTTCGGCGTTAGCCACGCTGCGAACCTGGAAGCCTTGTTCGGTGAGATAACGTTCCAGCAGCGCGCGCAGGCGCATATCGTCATCGACAACCAGAATCTTATAATTTTCTTGCATGTGTTTACTCCCAAAGGCTCAAACAGTGGTGGGCGTATTCTAAGAAACTGAGCGTCCACGGGGTGAATTAAATCTGGTATATATTCTAGCCTAAATTGTTACAAAGCATATTTAACAGCAGCTTATCTACACTCACCATCACACTTGTGCAGGGCGGATCAGGAAACGAAACCGGTTTAGCGCCAGCATTTGTTACGTTAAATCACTGTTATTTATAGCGAGCATCAGCTTAAGAGGTAAAAACAGGCAAAGGCATCGCGCGATTCTTAAAAACGGCAGAGCGCGGCCGGCTTCGCAGGAAATTTCCATGCTTTGCCGCTTTTCCAGGGTTCTCTTGCAGCCGTCGCGCATTTATTAATGACGACGCTTCCCTTTGCCGGAAACGCTCGTTAAGGTACGCCGATGCAAGGTTATTCTGGAAAATCCGCTGATGAAAACGCCCTTAATCACCCGCGAAGGCTATGAAAAGCTGAAGAAAGAGCTCGATTACCTCTGGCGCGAAGAGCGCCCGGAGGTGACCAAAAAAGTGACCTGGGCGGCAAGCCTGGGCGACCGGAGCGAAAACGCCGACTACCAGTACAACAAAAAGCGGCTGCGGGAAATCGACCGCCGGGTTCGCTATCTCACCAAATGCCTGGAGCAGCTAAAAATCGTTGATTACTCGCCGCAGCAGGAGGGAAAAGTCTTTTTCGGCGCCTGGGTGGAAGTGGAAAACGACGACGGCGACGTGAAACGCTTTCGTATCGTTGGCTATGACGAAATCTTTGGCCGCAAAGATTACATTTCTATCGACTCCCCCATGGCCCGCGCTTTATTGAAAAAAGCGCCAGGCGATGTGGCCACCGTGCAGACGCCAGCAGGCGAAGCGACATGGTATGTGAACGAGATCGAATACGTTAAATAGCTTATCGCCACAGATGTGTCCGATTCCTCCCCCCGGCGCGGCTGTGGCTGGCATTTTCTCCGTTCAATCCGTATAACTGTGCCCTGACTTTTCGTACTCAACAGATGACATTGCCATGATGAATGATTCGCTCAGCCGCATTATCGCCGGCGAACTTCAAGCCAGGACGGAACAGGTAGACGCTGCCGTTCGCCTGCTTGATGAAGGGAACACCGTGCCGTTTATCGCACGTTATCGTAAGGAAGTGACGGGCGGCCTGGACGATACGCAGCTCCGCCAGCTCGAAACGCGCCTGGGCTACCTGCGTGAACTGGAAGAGCGCCGCCAGGCGATTCTGAAATCGATTGCCGAACAGGGCAAGCTCACCGACGACCTCTCTGCCGCCATTAACGGCACGCTCAGCAAGACCGAGCTTGAAGATCTCTATCTGCCGTACAAGCCTAAGCGCCGCACCCGCGGGCAAATCGCTATCGAGGCGGGCCTGGAGCCGCTTGCGGATCTGCTGTGGAATACGCCGTCCCATGAGCCGGAAGCGGAAGCGGCGAAATTTATCGACGCGGATAAAGGCGTTGCCGATACCAAAGCCGCGCTGGACGGCGCGCGCTATATCCTGATGGAGCGTTTTGCAGAAGATGCGGCGCTGCTGGCGAAAGTGCGTGATTATCTCTGGAAAAACGCGCATCTGGTCGCCACGGTGGTACCAGGCAAAGAGGAAGAAGGCGCGAAGTTCCGCGATTATTTCTCTCATCATGAGCCTGTTTCCACGGTGCCTTCGCACCGCGCGCTGGCCATGTTCCGCGGGCGTAACGAAGGGGTTTTACAGCTTTCGTTAAACGCCGACCCGCAGTTTGACGAGCCGCCGCGTGAAAGCCACTGCGAGCAGATTATTATCAACCACCTGGGGCTGCGCCTGAACAACGCCCCGGCGGACAGCTGGCGCAAAGGCGTGGTGAGCTGGACCTGGCGCATTAAGGTGCTGATGCACCTCGAAACGGAGCTGATGAGCACCGTGCGCGAGCGCGCCGAAGAGGAGGCGATTAACGTTTTCGCCCGCAACCTGCACGATCTGTTGATGGCCGCTCCGGCGGGCTTGCGCGCCACAATGGGCCTTGACCCGGGCCTGCGCACCGGCGTGAAAGTCGCGGTGGTGGACGCAACCGGCAAGCTGGTCGCCACCGATACCATCTACCCGCATACCGGTCAGGCCGCAAAAGCCGCCGTGGTGGTTGCGGCGCTGTGTGAAAAGCACAACGTGGAGCTGGTCGCCATCGGCAACGGCACCGCCTCGCGTGAAACGGAACGCTTTTTCCTGGACGTGCAAAAACAGTTCCCGAAAGTCACCGCGCAAAAAGTGATTGTCAGCGAAGCGGGCGCGTCGGTTTACTCCGCTTCTGAACTGGCGGCGCTGGAGTTTCCGGATCTGGATGTCTCGCTGCGCGGCGCGGTCTCCATCGCCCGCCGTCTGCAAGACCCCCTGGCGGAGCTGGTGAAGATCGACCCGAAATCTATCGGCGTGGGCCAGTACCAGCATGATGTGAGCCAGAGCCAGCTTGCCCGCAAGCTCGACGCGGTTGTGGAAGACTGCGTCAACGCCGTTGGCGTGGATCTCAACACCGCGTCGGTGCCGCTGCTGACCCGCGTGGCGGGGCTGACGCGCATGATGGCGCAAAATATCGTCGCCTGGCGCGATGAAAATGGCCAGTTCCGTAACCGTCAGCAGTTGCTGAAAGTGAGCCGTCTGGGGCCGAAAGCCTTTGAGCAGTGCGCCGGGTTCCTGCGCATCAACCACGGCGATAACCCGCTGGACGCCTCCACCGTTCACCCTGAAGCCTACCCGGTTGTGGAGCGTATTCTGGCGGCGACCGAGCAGTCGCTTCGCGACCTGATGGGCAACAGCAGCGCGCTGCGAAACGTGAAAGCGGTGGATTTCACCGACGAGCGTTTCGGCGTGCCGACCGTGACCGACATCATCAAAGAGCTGGAAAAACCGGGCCGCGACCCGCGCCCGGAATTCAAAACCGCGCAGTTTGCAGAAGGCGTGGAGACAATGAACGATCTTCAGCCCGGCATGGTGCTGGAAGGCGCGGTTACCAACGTGACTAACTTCGGCGCGTTTGTCGATATCGGCGTGCATCAGGATGGACTGGTGCATATCTCTTCGCTTTCCGACAAGTTTGTGGACGATCCGCATAAAGTGGTGAAAGCAGGCGATATCGTGAAGGTGAAAGTGCTGGAAGTAGACCTGCAACGTAAACGCATCGCGCTGACCATGCGTCTGGATGAACAGCCGGGCGAAGGCAATTCCCGGCGCGGCGGCGGCAACAGCCGTGAGCAAAATGGCCGTCCGGCGCAAAACCGCAAGCCGGCGCGCGAAAGCGCCAGCAGCGGCAACAGCGCGATGAGCGACGCGCTCGCCGCCGCGTTTGGCAAGAAGCGATAAAAGCAAACCAACAAGGCCGGGCAACCGGCCTTTTTTATAATAAGCGCGTTATGCTGGCGTTAACGGCCACTGCACTGACCCGCCGGGTATAACCAGACCTTTACAGCCAGCCAAATTAACTTGCTGTGCTGCGGCACAGGTAAAATATCGGCTCCGCCTTTGCTAAAAATAGCTGAATTACATTTCAGCACTGATTTTCCCATTCAAATAACACCGGGTACGAAAAAATAACAATTAAACGGATCGTGTCACTCCACAATACCCTCTTTATTTTTATCTTATTGAAATGCAACCATTAAAAATAAAGATCAATAACCTCAACGACATACCTTGCCTTTTTTGCGCCAGAACAAATAAACCGTAAATAAGCGCTTTTTCGCTTTATCGATGCGTTGAAGATAAAAACCATTATCATTATCATCCTGCCATACGAAACGATTTCCTCTCCTGCGTGATTTCCGGCTTTATTGTCGGCGACTGGTCATGCCGAAAAGCCCGTCCGCAACTGAATGACAAGTAGGCTTTATGCGATTCACTCTTAACAGCACGTGGAAGATTACTGGCTTTGCGCCGGCTATTAGCCCGGCTTACCGTCAAAAATTGCTCTCCCTTGGCATGCTGCCCGGCTCCTCCTTTAATGTGGTGCGCGTGGCGCCCCTTGGCGACCCTGTTCATATTGAAACCCGCCGCGTAAACCTGGTGCTGAGAAAAAAAGATCTGGCGCTGTTGCAGGTAGAAGCCGCCTGAGGGCGACCCGTTATTGAGTTCACGTTATGATGAAAAAATTAACTATTGGCTTAATTGGCAACCCCAATTCCGGTAAAACGACCCTGTTTAACCAGTTGACCGGCTCGCGTCAGCGCGTGGGCAACTGGGCTGGCGTGACGGTCGAGCGTAAAGAAGGGTCATTCTCCACGCTTGAACATAACGTTACGCTGGTGGATTTACCGGGCACCTACTCCCTGACCACCATCTCGTCTCAAACCTCGCTGGATGAGCAAATAGCCTGCCATTACATACTCGGCGGCGAAGCGGATATGCTCATCAACGTGGTGGATGCCTCCAACCTTGAGCGCAATCTTTATCTGACGCTACAACTGCTGGAGCTTGGCATTCCGTGCGTGGTAGCGCTCAACATGCTGGATATCGCCGAAAAGCAAAATATCCGTATTGATATTGACGCCCTCGCCGCCCGTCTGGGTTGCCCGGTAGTGCCGCTCGTCTCTACCCGCGCGCGCGGAATCGAAAGCCTGCGCCTGGCGGTCGATCGCCAGCAGCAAAACTTGCCGATCGAACGGGTGCGTTACCCTGCCGCGCTGCTGCGTGAAGCCGACGTGCTGGCGGCGGAAATGCCGGGCGAGCTCTCGCCACAGCAGCGCCGCTGGCTGGGCCTGCAAATGCTTGAAGGCGATATTTACAGCCGCGAGTTTGCAGGCGAAGCCCGGAAGAAACTGCCCGCCGCGCAGGCGCGTCTTGCTGAAGCGCTGGACGACCCGGCGCTGGTTATCGCCGACGCCCGCTACCAGAGCATCGCCGCTATCTGCGACGCCGTCAGCAACAGCCTCACCGCCGAACCGCACCGGCTGACGGTCGCGATGGATAAAATTATTCTTAACCGCTTTCTCGGCCTGCCGGTTTTTTTACTGGTGATGTACCTGATGTTTTTGCTGGCGATTAACATTGGCGGCGCGCTGCAACCCCTTTTCGATGCAGGTTCCGTCGCCTTGTTTATCCACGGTCTGCAATGGGTAGGCTATACCTTTCATTTCCCCGGCTGGCTCACCATTTTCCTTGCCCAGGGCATTGGCGGGGGCATCAACACCGTCCTGCCTCTGGTGCCGCAGATTGGCATGATGTATCTGTTTCTCTCTTTTCTGGAGGACTCCGGCTACATGGCCCGCGCGGCTTTTGTGATGGACCGTCTGATGCAGTCGCTGGGCCTGCCGGGCAAATCTTTTGTGCCGCTGATCGTCGGTTTTGGCTGCAACGTGCCTTCTGTTATGGGCGCGCGCACGCTCGATGCGCCACGCGAAAGGTTAATGACCGTCATGATGGCGCCGTTCATGTCCTGCGGCGCGCGGCTGGCGATTTTTGCCGTTTTCGCCGCTGCCTTTTTTGGCCAGGAAGGCGCGCTGGTGGTCTTTTCGCTTTACCTGCTCGGCATCGTCATGGCTATTCTTACCGGCCTGATGCTTAAGCACACTCTGATGCGCGGCGAAGCGACACCGTTTGTGATGGAATTGCCGGTCTATCATGTCCCGCACCTGAAAAGCCTGCTGCTGCAAACCTGGCAACGGCTAAAAGCCTTTGTCTTACGGGCGGGGAAAGTCATTGTGATCGTCAGCGTGTTCATTGGCGCGCTGAACAGTTTCTCTTTCAGCGGCAAACCGGTGAATAACATCAACGACTCCGCGCTGGCCTCGGTTAGCCAGACGCTGACGCCGCTGCTGCATCCTATTGGCGTACGAAGCGATAACTGGCAAGCGACCGTCGGTTTGTTCACCGGCGCGATGGCGAAAGAGGTGGTCGTCGGCACGCTGAATACGCTCTATACCGCAGAAAACATCCATGAAGATGCGTTCGACGCGGCGAACTTCAATCTGCCGGAAGAATTACAAGGCGCGGCGCAGGAGACCTGGCAGAGCCTGAAAGAGACGTTCAGCCTGAGCGTACTCGCCAACCCTATCGAAGCCAGCAAAGGCGACGGCGAAATGGCGACAGGCGCCATGGGCGTGATGAGCAGCAAATTCGGCAGCGAGGCCGCGGCTTACAGCTATCTCATTTTTGTCCTGCTCTATATCCCCTGCATTTCCGTCATGGGGGCGATAGCACGTGAATCGAGCCGCGGCTGGATGGGCTTTTCCATCCTGTGGGGGCTGAATGTGGCTTATTCCCTTGCCACACTCTTCTACCAAAGCGTCACCTTCCACCAGCATCCGCAATACAGCCTGATTTGCCTGCTGGCGGTGGTATTGTTCAACGCCCTGCTATTAACAGGCCTGCGCCGCGCCCGCAGCCGCGTGGATATCGCTTTGTTGGCCCGCCGCCGCACCGCCGCCGCCTGCTGTGAAAGCCCGGCGAGCGAATGTCATTAAGGAGGCGCAATGGCGAGCCTGATAACCGTACGCGATCTGCTGGCGCTACAGGGACGAATGGAAGCGCGGCGTATCAGCGAAATGCTGTCTCTGCCGTTAGCACGCGTCGCGGCCATGCTTGAGCAACTGGAAGCGATGGGCAAAGCGCGAAGAGTTCAGGAAGAGCCAGGCGCCTGCCTGAGCGGCAGCTGTAAAAATTGCCCGGAGGGGAAAGCCTGTCTGCGGGAGCTGTGGATGGTACAGTAACGGAGTTAACACTTTGAAAAAGGGAAAAAGGCGGGTCGCCCCGCCTTTTTTTATTTGTAGACATCCGCCGTAGCGTGGATATCCTTGCCGGTTTTCTCACCGCTGGTCACCACATAATATTTGCCGCCCAGCTCATCCGCTTTTTTCGACAGCTCTTCACGCGCATCCATCGGCGCGGTCGCGTCATCAGACACGATGGTGCCGATTTTCGTCACGTTCATCTCTTTAATTTTGTCTTTCTGAATCTCTTCCGCCGCCAGCGCGCCGAAAGAAACAGAGCCGACAAACAGGGCAGTTACTAAACCGGTAACGATTTTCATAGCCATAACTCTCCTTAGAAACGGTTGCTCGTTGAAGGTTGAAGTAAGAGGCGTCGGCCCGGAAAAGCGCTTTCAGGCTCCTGCAAAAGGCCCTTTTCTGAAAACATGCCGACCCGCTACGGTTAAAGTATTGCCGCTGATGAGAAAATATCCACTCCGCGACGATTTTCAGGAATGTTCCGCAACGAATGCCTGCAATACCCGGCAAAATTCCGTCGGGTGAGAAATAAAGGGCGCGTGCGCCGCTTTCGGGAAAATCAGCGACGCGCTTTGCGGCCAGGCTTCGTCTAACAGCGCCGCGACTTTGCGCGGCACCAGCCCATCCAGCTTGCCGTAGAGGCGTAAAAACGGCAGCGAAAGCGCGCTGAGCGGCTCGCGTAAGTCCACGGTTTTCAGGATCTCAAGCCCGCCGTCCAGCACCTGCGCCGTCGGCATCGGCTGGTCCAGCACTACGGCCTTCAGCGCGCGGGCGTCCTGGCGCGCCGTTTCGGTGCCCAGCGTTTGCAGCGCCAGGAAACGCTCCACCGTGCGCTGGAAATCTTCGCGAAGCTGCTGCTGAAAGCCCGCCAGCACGTCGGGCTTAATGCCGGGCCATTCGTCGCGCGCGCTGAAACAGGGCGACGAGGCCACCGTAATTAACGCCTGCACGCGCGCCGGGTGCGTCAGCGCTATCTGGCTCGCCACCAGCCCGCCCAGACTCCAGCCAAGCCAGACCGCACGCTCAGGCGCCTGGCGCAGCACGATTTCCGCCATCTCTTCAAGCGAAAGCGCGCCAAAGCCCTGGCTTCTGCCGAATCCCGGCAGATCCACCAGATGCAGCGTGAAATGCGCGCTTAATTCCGCAGAAATGCAATGCCATACTTCAGCGTTCAGCCCCCATCCGTGCAGCAGCACAAGATGACAATTTCCCTTTCCTTTGGTCTGCCACCAGATGTCGTTCATCCGTTATGCTTCTCATGATTGATGTACAAGGAGGTCGTCATGCTAACAATACCGGGGACATGTTGGCTATGCCGGATGCCGCTCGCCCGCCCGGGCTGGGGAGTGTGCTCACGCTGCGCAAAGCATCTGCAACCCTCGCCGCATTGCCCGCAATGCGGTTTGCCGGCCGCGCATAGCCGTTTGCCGTGCGGGCGCTGCCTGCAAAAGCCGCCGCCGTGGCAGCGGCTGGTGTATATCAGCGACTATGCCGCGCCGCTAAGCGGACTGGTTCACCGGCTTAAGTTTCAGCGCCAGACCGCGCTTGCTGCGTCGCTTGCGCGGCTGTTGCTGATTAACGTGCTACGGGAAAAAAGAACCGTCGGGCTTCCGCCGGTAGACAGCATCATCAGCGTGCCGCTGCATCGCCGCCGCGCATGGCGGCGCGGCTTTAACCAAAGCGCGCTGCTCGCAAAGCCGCTGGCGCGATGGCTTGGCTGCCGGTACGAGGCTCACGCCATCAGCCGGATACGCGAGACGGCTGTTCAGCACCGCCTCAGCGCCAGGCTTCGGCGCCGGAACCTCAAAAACGCTTTCCGGCTTGAATTGCCGGTCAGAGGACTCCATATCGTTATTGTGGATGATGTCGTCACGACCGGCAGTACGGTCGCCCAAATCGCACGCCTGCTTTTGCAGCATGGCGCGGCGACTGTCCAGGTATGGTGCCTGTGTCGAACCTTGTAGAGCCTCGATGATGGGCGTATTATAACCGACTAAAATAGTCAACTATTAGGCCATTGTTATGATCCGTATTTCCGATGCTGCCCAATCACACTTTGCCAAACTGCTGGCAAATCAGGAAGAAGGGACGCAAATTCGCGTTTTTGTTATTAATCCGGGTACGCCAAATGCCGAGTGCGGCGTTTCGTATTGCCCGCCAGACGCTGTGGAAGCAACGGACACTGCTTTGAAATTCGATCAGCTTACCGCATATGTGGATGAGCTGAGCGCGCCGTATCTGGAAGATGCGGAAATCGACTTCGTGACCGACCAGCTCGGTTCTCAGCTGACGCTGAAAGCGCCTAACGCCAAAATGCGCAAAGTGTCCGACGACGCCCCGTTGATGGAGCGCGTCGAGTATCTGCTGCAATCGCAGATTAACCCGCAGCTTGCAGGCCACGGCGGGCGCGTCACGCTGATGGAAATCACTGACGAAGGCTACGCCATCCTGCAATTTGGCGGCGGTTGCAACGGTTGCTCCATGGTAGACGTGACGCTCAAAGAGGGTATCGAGAAGCAACTGCTGAATGAGTTCCCGGAACTGAAAGGCGTGCGCGACCTGACCGAACACCAGCGCGGCGAACACTCTTACTACTAACCGGCAGCGTCCGGTTGTAAAAATCCGCCTTCATAGAAGGCGGCATTGATTACGCCCTGGAAGGGCGTACCAAAACCCTTAAAAAGAAGTCTCTGCCGTTCTGTGAGATTTAAATCCAAAGACAATAAGGCAGAGCCAAAACCAGTTGATGACCACGCCCACAGGACGTGGTTTTCAGTTGGCAATAAAAAAGCCCGCGTTGCGCGGGCTTTTTTTATTTGCTTTTCTTTGCCGGCGCATTCGCCAGCGCCGCTTTTTTCCGGCGATTATCGAGGTCTTTAATCAGTCGATTAACGTCGCCATCCGCGAACATTTGCTCCAGGCTTGTCGAGAGCTTACGCCGCCAGTTTTTATACTGGTAGCTCGTTCCCGGCACGTTTACCGGCTCTGCCATACCCAGCCAGTCCTCCGGCTGAAGACCAAGCAGCGCGCTATTGCTGTCGGCGATATAGCGCTGCAACCCCCGGTTTAGCGTGGCGGACATCGCCATTAACGAGGCTTTATGCCCGGTCCGCTTCGGTAAACAGCCATATTTATGCAGGCTGTCGAGCAGCCCCTGTTTCGCGCGCTCCCGGTCTTCATACAGACCGCTGAGCACCTCTTCATCGGGGTAAAGGCCCAGGGTTTTGCCAAGCGTCAGGTCGCCGCTCTCCCAGTAGCCCCGCAGCGTCGGCAGGTCGTGCGTGGTGGCGACCGCCATCGACTGCACGGGCCAGGCTTTCGGCGCGCGGAACTGCTTCTCATGGTCATTCTCGAAATAGAGCACTTTATAGGAGTAGACCCCGGTGCTGCGCAGCTTGCCGACAATCTCCACCGGTACGGTGCCCAGATCTTCACCGATAACCATGCAGCGGTGACGCTGGCTTTCCAGCGCCAGGATAGCCAGCAGGTCATCTACCGGATAATGCACGTAGGCGCCTTTGTCTGCCGTTTCGCCATACGGGATCCACCACAGCCGCAGCATCGACATGACGTGGTCGATACGCAGCGCGCCGCAGTTCGTCATGTTCGCCCGCAGCAGGTCGATATAGGGCTGATAAGCGCGCGCGGCGATGACATGCGGGTCCATTGGCGGCAGGCCCCAGTTTTGTCCGAGCGGCCCGAGGATATCCGGCGGCGCGCCGACAGAGGCTTTCAGGCAATAAAGCTCGCGGTCGCGCCAGGTTTCCGCCCCCCCTTCCGCCACGCCGACGGCCAGGTCGCGGTAGAGACCAATCGGCATCTCGCGCTGCTGGCTGGTCTGCCAGCATTCGGCGAACTGCGTGTAAGCCAGCCATTGCAGCCAGAGGTAAAAATCCACCGCGTCGGCCTGCGTTTCGCAAAATGCTTTAACTTCGGCGCTGTTGATATCGCGATAGCCTTCCGGCCAGACCGGCCAGCCCCAGCGCATTTCATCTTCTTTGACCTGGGCTTCATGCAGCGCGTCAAAAGCTGCCTGCCAGTAGAGGCTCTCGCCCTGTTCCGCCACGAAACCGCGAAACGCAGCGGCTTGCTCGTCGTCCAGGCTACGGGCGGAGAAACGCTTCCACGCCATGCGCAGCGCCGTGATTTTCAGCGCCGTAACGGAGGAATAATCAACCCACTGCGCGTCGCGCGCCGCCTTGAGCGTTTGCTGCGTGGTAGCAAGCCGCCACCAGGCTTGCGCCTCTTCGCTTAAGTGGAAATCCTCCACCGCGTTCACGTCGATATAAATCACATTCAGCCAGCGACGCGAGGAAGGGCTATAGGGGCTGGCGCTTTCCGGGTTCGCCGGATAAAGCGCATGGATCGGGTTAAGGCCAATAAACGCCCCGCCGCGATCGGCCACTTCCGCCAGCATGTTTTTCAGATCGCCGAAATCGCCGATGCCCCAGTTTTTCTCCGAGCGCAGCGTATAAAGCTGCACGCAGGCGCCCCAGAGTTTTTTCCCCTCCAGCAACGGCTGCGGCTCAAAACAGCGCTTAGGCGCGATGATGACCCGACATTCCCAGCGCTTCTTCTGCCGCGTTAGCGTCAGGGTGTGATAGCCCAGCGGCAAACGTGCAGGCAGAGAAAGCGTTTCGCCGCCTTTCGCCTCGCCGCTGTGTTGCTGCCCCGTCTCGGTGACAAGCTGCCACTGGTAGTCGCCTTTGCCTTCCAGAGAGAACTGCATCCGGCTGCCGCGGGTGAAGACTTTCACATTCGGCACCGGCGTCGCCGCCGGCTTTGTCGCGCCAGCGGCGGTCAGGTTCATTGCGTCCAGCAGACGCTGTTTGGTTTCAGCGCCAATAGCCTGCGGCTTGCCGTGCGCGTTGATGTAGTTCGCTGCAATGCCCGCCTCCAGGGCGGCATTATTCAGGCGCTTGCTCTCCATGAATTATCCTTAGCGTTTCGCCTGCCAGATACGTTGTTGATAATCGCGAATCGACCGGTCCGAGCTGAACATGCCGCAACGCGCCGTGTTGAGTATAGCCGCGCGTGTCCAGGCTTCCTCATCGCGATAAAGCACATCCACCGCCCGCTGCGCCTCAACATAGGCGTTAAAGTCCGCCATCACCAGATACGGGTCGCCGCCGTTTTTATCGAGGCTTCGCAGCATCAGATCGAAAGCCTGTTTGTCGCCGCCGCTGTAAATGCCCTTCTCCAGCTCTTTGAGCACCGCGTCCAGCAGCTTGTCTTTCTTGCGCCACTTCACCGGATCATAGCCTTTGGCTTTAATAGCTTTTACCTCATCCACGGTATGGCCGAAGATAAAGATATTCTCTGCGCCCACCTGCTCGGCGATTTCCACATTAGCGCCATCGAGCGTGCCTACCGTCAGCGCGCCGTTTAGCGCAAGCTTCATATTGCCGGTGCCGGAAGCTTCTTTACCGGCGGTAGAAATCTGCTCGGAAAGATCCGCCGCCGGGATCATCATCTCAGCGACCGAGACGTTATAGTCTGGCAGGAAAACCACTTTCAGCTTATCGCCAACGAGCGGGTCGTTGTTGATCGCCTGCGCCACTTTATTAATAGCGAAGATGATGTTTTTCGCCAGGTAATACCCCGGCGCGGCTTTCGCGCCAAACAGGAAAACGCGCGGCACGCGGTCCGCCTGCGGGTTTTCGCGGATCTCTTTATAAAGCGCAAGAATGTGCAGCAGGTTGAGGTGCTGACGTTTGTATTCATGCAGGCGCTTAATCTGCACGTCGAACAGCGCGTTCGGGTTGATTTCAATGCCGGTGCGGGCCTTAACAAACGCCGCCAGACGAACTTTGTTTTCTTGCTTGATCGCGCGGTACGCCTTGCGAAAGGCTGCGTCGTCGGCATATTTTTCCAGGTCCGACAGCGCGTCGAGGTCGTTCACCCACTCTTTTTTCAGCGTCTTATCAATCAGCGCCGCCAGCGCCGGGTTGCACTGCTTGATCCAGCGGCGAGGGGTGATGCCATTGGTCACGTTGTGGAATTTGTTCGGCCAGAGCTGGTGATATTCCGGGAAGAGATCTTTTACCACCAGTTCAGAGTGCAGCGCCGCCACGCCGTTAACCGCAAAGCCGCTGACCACGCACAGGTTCGCCATGCGCACCTGGTTATGGTGCACCACCGCCAGTTTTCCCCATACCGCGTCGTCATTCGGCCAGGTTTGCTGCACCTGCTTCTTAAAGCGTGCGTTAATCTCTTTGATTATCTGCATATGGCGCGGCAGCAGCGCGCGCACCAGACGTTCATCCCAGCATTCCAGCGCTTCCGGCATCAGGGTGTGGTTGGTATAGGCGAACGTTTTGCTGGTGATGGCCCAGGCGTCGTCCCAGCTCAGCTGGTGTTCGTCGATAAGCACGCGCAGCAATTCAGGGATAGCGATAGTCGGGTGAGTATCGTTAAGTTGAATGACTTCGTAGTCTGCAAGCTCGTGCAGCTTGCGTCCCGCCAGATGATGACGGCGCAGGATATCCGCGACCGAACAGGCGCACTGGAAATATTGCTGCATCAGGCGCAGCTTTTTACCCGCCAGATGGTTGTCGTTCGGATAAAGCACTTTTGTGAGTTTGTCGGCGTCGATGCCCTGCTGCTCGGCTTTCAGGAAATCGCCGTCGTTAAAACGGGTAAGATCAAACGGCTGCGCGTGCGTCGCCTGCCACAGACGCAGCGGCTGAGCCACGCCGTTACGATAGCCGATGACCGGTAAATCCCACGCTTGTCCGGTAATGGTAAAACCGGGCACCCAGCGCAGCGTTTTCCCCTCTTTCACCACTTTGCCGCCAATGCCCACCCGCACATCCAGCTGCTCGTTGTGGCGAAACCACGGATAGCTGCCGCGATGCCAGTCGTCCGGCGCTTCCATCTGTTTACCGTCGTCAAAAGACTGGCGGAACAGGCCGTACTGGTAGTTCAGGCCATAACCTGTAGCAGCCTGGCCGACTGTCGCCATGGAGTCCAGGAAACAGGCGGCAAGACGCCCCAGGCCGCCGTTGCCGAGCGCCGGGTCTGTCTCTTCCTCAAGCAAGTCGCTCAGGTTAACGCCATGATGCTGAAGCATTTCCGTTACCGGCTGATACCAGCCGAGGTTGAGCAGATTGTTGCCGGTAAGCCGGCCAATCAGAAACTCCATGGAGATATAGTTAACGTGGCGTTGCCCGGATGAATGGCTTACTGCTGGCTGAGCGGCAAGCATTTCCGCCAACGCGCCGCTGACTGCGTGCCACCACTGGCGCGTGGTCATTTCTTTTGCGCAGGTTAAACCAAAATGCTGCCATTGACGCGTCAGGGCTGCCTGAAATTGTTCTTCATTAAAAGTGGGCTGTGACATAGGGAATCGGATCCTGTAGCAAAATAAACATCATTTTTTAATAGTGTGCCGCGCCCCCAGGCTGACTTCCTCATCCTGCCAGGTATTCGACGGGGAGGAGTAGCGGGGAGTAGCAAAAAGTGTGATCGACGGCACTCAAAGCGGGCGTTTCCTGCGAAAAGGCGTGCCCGCCATCACTTCAGTAATGTCGGAAATAATCGCTTTTTTAACCGGGCGCCCGCGCCCATTTTTAGGGTTGTAAACGGCAAAAATAGACCTAAAAAATGTCACCTTTATTTTTATGAAATAACGTTCTGAAAAGTAATTAATCATCGGAAATAATTACTCATTAATTAAAATAAATACGCGTCTGCGTTCACCTGGCTGATTATTGCTTATTTTTGCATCAGTAAATACGCAAATAATAGTAATTTAGCTGCGTAAACATTTTATCAGCTCGCGATTTTTCAGCCGCACGATCGGGCGCCAGCCCGCGCCAGCCGCCACTTTCCTGCCAGCGAATGAAAATGACGCGTTTAATAAATAGAAGTGTGACCGAGAGCAACTTTAGGCTCACGGAATACGGACATAACTTGCAATAAATCGCGTTCTGAACGACCTTATAATCAGCATTAATTACGAGGCACAAAAAAAATCCCTATTCCTCCTGATTCCTGCACAGTGAAGTGACCACTATGTTGATACCGTCTAAATTAAGTCGCCCGGTTCGTCTGGAGCACACCGTAGTCCGCGACCGTCTGCTGGCGAAATTATCAGGCGCCAATAATTATCGTCTGGCGCTGATAACAAGCCCGGCCGGGTACGGTAAAACGACGCTGGTTTCGCAATGGGCCGCAGGCAAAAACGAGCTGGGCTGGTATTCGCTTGATGAAGGCGATAATCAGCAAGAACGTTTCGCCAGCTACCTTATCGCCGCCGTGCAACAGGCGACAGGCGGACACTGTGTCAGCAGCGAGGTCATGGCGCAAAAGCGTCAGTACGCCAGCCTTTCATCGCTTTTCTCGCAGCTTTTTATCGAGCTGGCGCAATGGGATCGCCCGCTGTACCTGGTCATTGATGATTACCATCTCATTTCTAACCCGGTCATACATGAAGCGATGCGCTTTTTCCTGCGCCATCAGCCGGAAAACCTGACGCTGGTCGTCCTTTCGCGCAACCTGCCCCAGCTTGGCATTGCGAACCTGCGGGTGCGCGATCAACTGCTGGAGATCGGCAGCCAGCAACTCGCCTTTACCCATCAGGAAGCAAAACAGTTTTTCGACTGTCGTCTGAACTCGCCTATCGAGCCTGCCGAAAGCAGCCGCCTGTGCGATGACGTGGCGGGCTGGGCAACCGCTTTGCAGCTTATTGCGCTTTCCGCGCGCCAGAGCGCCAGCTCCGCGCACCATTCAGCGCGTCGGCTGGCGGGCATTAACGCCTCTCATCTTTCCGATTACCTGGTGGATGAAGTTCTCGATAATGTCGACGTTAATACGCGTCAGTTTTTGCTTAAAAGCTCCTTGTTGCGCTCTATGAACGACGCGCTGATAGTGCGCGTAACGGGCGAAGAAAACGGCCAGATGCGGCTTGAAGAGATTGAACGCCAGGGGCTGTTTTTACAGCGCATGGACGACTCCGGCGAATGGTTCAGCTATCACCCGCTGTTCGGCAGCTTTCTACGCCAGCGCTGCCAGTGGGAGCTGGCCACAGAGTTGCCGGATATCCACCGCGCGGCGGCGGAAAGCTGGATGGCGCAGGGCTTTCCAAGCGAAGCGATCCACCACGCGCTGGCCGCCGGCGATTCCCGCATGCTGCGCGATATTCTGCTTAATCATGCATGGGGGTTGTTTAACCACAGCGAGCTGGCCTTGCTGGAAGAGTCGCTAAAAGCGCTGCCGTGGGAGAGCCTGCTCGCCAACCCAAAACTGGTTCTGCTGCAAGCCTGGCTGATGCAAAGCCAGCACCGCTACAGCGAAGTGAACACCTTGCTGGCGCGCGCTGAGCAAGAGATGCAGGAGGCGATGGACGAGACGCTGCATGGCGAATTTAACGCTCTGCGCGCCCAGGTGGCCATCAACGACGGCGACCCGGAAGAGGCGGAAAGGCTCGCGATGGTCGCCCTTGATACTCTGCCGCTGGCAAGCTTTTACAGCCGCATCGTGGCAACCTCGGTGCATGGCGAAGTGCTGCATTGCAAAGGCGAACTGACTAAGTCGCTCTCCACAATGCAGCAAACAGAGCAGATGGCGCGCCGCCACGATGTCTGGCATTACGCGCTCTGGAGTCTTATTCAACAAAGCGAAATCCTTTTCGCCCAGGGCTTTTTGCAGGCCGCATGGGAAACGCAGGACAAAGCGTTCACGCTTATCCGCGAACAGCACCTTGAGCAATTGCCGCTGCATGAATTTTTGCTGCGCATCCGCGCGCAGCTGCTGTGGGCTTGGTCGCGCCTTGATGAAGCCGAAGCGTCAGCGCGCATGGGCATGGAAGTGCTTTCAGGCTATCAGCCCCAGCAACAGTTGCAGTGTCTGGCGTTACTGGTGCAGTGCTCTCTGGCGCGCGGGGATCTGGACAATGCCCGCAGTCACCTGAACCGTCTGGAAAACCTGCTCGGCAACGGGCCTTATCACTCCGACTGGGTTTCCAATGCCGATAAAGTCCGCGTGATTTACTGGCAGATGACGGGCGATAAAAAATCCGCCGCCAACTGGCTGCGCCAGACGCCGAAACCCGCTTTCGCGAATAACCATTTCCTGCAAAGCCAGTGGCGCAATATCGCCCGCGTGCAAATTTTGCTGGGCGATTACGACCCGGCGGAAATGGTGCTGGAGGAGTTAAACGAAAACGCGCGCAGCCTGCGGCTGATGAGCGACACTAACCGCAACCTGCTGCTGCTTAACCAGCTTTACTGGCAGGCGGGACGCAAGAGCGACGCCCAGCGGGTGCTGATGGAGGCGCTGACGCTTGCTAACCGCACCGGCTTCATCAGCCACTTTGTGATTGAAGGCGAAGCGATGGCGCAGCAGCTTCGCCAGCTGATCCAGCTCAACACGCTGCCAGAGCTGGAGCAGCATCGCGCGCAGCGCATTCTGCGCGAAATTAACCAGCACCATCGCCACAAGTTCGCCCATTTCGACGAAAATTTCGTGAACCGGCTGCTTACGCATCCGGAAGTGCCGGAGCTTATCCGCACCAGCCCGCTCACCCAGCGTGAATGGCAAGTGCTGGGGCTGATTTACTCGGGCTACAGCAATGACCAGATAGCCGGCGAGCTGGCGGTGGCGGCCACCACCATCAAAACGCATATCCGCAATCTTTATCAGAAGCTTGGCGTAGCGCACCGTCAGGACGCGGTACAGCATGCGCAGCAATTGTTGAAGATGATGGGGTATGGCGTTTAAAGGTAGCCCTGCGGCGTAGCGAAAAGGCGGGTGGCGCTGCGCTGACCCATTCTGTATCAGCGCGGCGCGCTTACTTCATCTTCAGCACAACTCCAGTTGCACATTGTTCTCGCTAATCACTTTCATGACTCCCGCAGGCGGCATCACGTCGGTGTATACCGCATCCACAAGATTAATGCTGCCGAGGTTGACCATCGCGTTACGGCCGAATTTCGAGTGATCGACGACCAGCATTACGTGGCGGGAGTTTTCAATAATGGCGCGCTTGGTGCGTACCTCATGGTAGTCAAACTCCAGCAGCGAGCCGTCGCTGTCGATGCCGCTGATGCCGAGAATGCCGAAGTCGAGCCGGAACTGAGAAATAAAGTCGAGCGTCGCTTCGCCAATAATGCCGCCGTCGCGGCTGCGCAGTTCGCCGCCTGCGAGGATAATACGGAAGTCCTCTTTCACCATCAGCGTGTTCGCCACGTTAAGGTTGTTGGTCACAATCCGCAGGTTGCTGTGGTCGAGCAGCGCATGGGCTACCGCTTCGGGGGTGGTGCCAATATCAATAAACAGCGTGGCGCCGTTGGGGATTTGGCTCGCTACACGGTGGGCGATACGCTCTTTTTCCGCCGTCTGCGTCGCTTTGCGGTCGTGCCAGGGGGTATTGACCGAACTGGAAGGCAGCGCCGCGCCGCCGTGGTGGCGCAGGATCATGTTTTGATCGGCCAGATCGTTTAAGTCGCGGCGAATTGTCTGCGGGCTGACAGCAAACTGCTCCACCAGCTCCTCAGTGCTGACATAGCCCTGCTTTTTCACCAGTTCGATAATCGCATCATGACGTTGTGTTTGCTTCACACTCTTCTCCTGAAGTATCCCCGGATTTATGTTCGTTTTCGCGCATGAAGGGTATCCATCAGCGCCATCGCCAGCCCCACCAGCAACCCGGTAACGTGGGCGGCGTTGGCTATCGACAGGCCGAAAAGATCAAACCAGCCCGCAATCAGCCAGATCAGGGCAAAGGCAAGCAGCCCGCGCGGCATATGCAGCCCGCTTTGCGGGTCGCGCTCGCCGCGCAGCCAGACATAGCCCATCAGCGCGTAAACCACGCCGGAAAGGCCGCCAAACCACGCGCCGCTGTAGTGATGCTGGATAAAACCGCTCAGCAACGACGCGATAAGAAACAGCGTAAAGAGTTTACCGCTGCCGAGGCGCTTTTCCACCGGCCCGCCCAGATACCACCACCATAGCAGGTTGAAAGTAATATGCAGGATAGAGAAATGCAGCAAAGCGTGGCTAAAGTAGCGCCAGGCCTCATATTTCAGCGAAGGATCGAACGGCCAGGCCAGCCACACCATTATGGTCTGGTCTCCTGCCGCCTGCATCAGCAGATAAACCACGATGCAGGCCGCCATGACCAGCAGCGTTAGCGGCCCGGCGTTCTGCCGCACGGTGGCGAAAAAAGGAAAACGGCGATACGGCAACGGGTTGTCCGTCTGCCCGGTCTGCCAGCTGGCAGCCAGATAGCGCGGGTCGTAGGGGTTTTGCTGAAAGCGCGCCAGTTCAGCCTGCACTCGCTCCGCCTGGCTTTCGTCGGTAAGCCAGACTTCATATTCCTGCTGCGGCTTAACGGTCAGCGTGACGCCCTGCGTCGCCATGTAATCAACAAACGCCTGCGCCATGCGCGGATTAGCAAAAGAGGTAATTAACATCGCAATCTCTTTCGTTATCGGAAGAAGCGATGAGTATACCGGGTAAAAGGGCGACGACCGACAATTACTCCTCGCCGCGCGCCACTTCTGCCGGAAAATGACGGTGCCAGGCGTCGAAACCGCCGTCAACGCTGTAAACCTGGTCATAGCCCTGTTGCAGCAAATATTGCGCGGCGCCTTTGCTGCTGTTGCCGTGGTAGCACATCACCATGACCGGCGTGTCGAAATCGGTGTTCTGCATAAAGTTGACAAGCGTGGCGTTGGTCAGGTGAAACGCGCCCGGCGTATGGCCGAGTTCATAGCTCTGCGGATCGCGGATATCGACCAGCACCGCGCTTCCCTGATGCAGCTTCTGGTGCGCTTCTTCCACATTAATACATTCAAATTGATCCATGGTGCTTCTCATTGTTGGTTCGGGACAAAGGCTGAACCTTAAGTTTACGTGGGATCCGCATCAGGACGCCATATTGTTATTCACATCACATTGAATTGTTTTTTTACTGTTACCAAAAGCGCGTTCGTTTGCTATTATGAGCGATATCGAACATTTTTGAGCTTTAACGAAAGTGAATGAGGGCAGTATGGAAACCAAAGATCTGATTGTGATAGGCGGGGGCATCAACGGTGCCGGTATCGCGGCAGACGCCGCCGGGCGCGGACTTTCCGTACTGATGCTGGAAGCGCAGGATCTGGCCTGTGCGACCTCCTCAGCCAGCTCCAAACTTATTCACGGCGGCCTGCGCTACCTGGAACACTACGAATTCCGCCTGGTGAGCGAAGCGCTCGCCGAGCGCGAAGTGCTGCTGAAAATGGCCCCGCACATCGCCTTCCCGATGCGCTTTCGCCTGCCGCATCGCCCGCATCTGCGCCCGGCATGGATGATCCGCGTCGGCCTGTTTATGTACGATCATCTGGGCAAGCGCACCAGCCTGCCCGGCTCCGCCGGTTTGCGTTTTGGCGCGGATTCGGTCTTAAAACCTGAGATCAAGCGCGGATTCGAATATTCCGACTGCTGGGTGGATGATGCGCGCATGGTGCTGGCAAACGCGCAGATGGTGCAGAAAAAAGGCGGCGAAGTGCTGACCCGCACGCGCGCCACGTCTGCAAAACGTGAAAACGGCGAGTGGATTGTGCAGGGCGAAGATATCGATACCGGCGAAACCTTTACCTGGCGCGCCAAAGGCCTGGTAAACGCAACCGGCCCGTGGGTGAAGAACTTCTTCGATAATGGCCTGGAGCTGCCCTCCCCTTATGGTATTCGCCTGATCAAAGGCAGCCATATCGTGGTGCCGCGCGTACATACTCAAAAACAAGCCTACATTCTGCAAAACGAAGATAAGCGCATTGTCTTTGTGATCCCCTGGATGGATGAGTTTTCTATCATCGGCACCACCGACGTGGAATACAAAGGCGACCCGAAACAGGTGGCTATTGATGAAAGTGAAATCAGTTACCTGCTGAAGGTTTACAACGCGCACTTCAAAAAACAGCTGGGGCGCGACGATGTGGTCTGGACTTACTCCGGCGTGCGTCCGCTGTGCGATGACGAGTCCGATTCGCCGCAGGCCATCACCCGCGACTACACGCTGGATATCCGCGATGAAAACGGCAAGGCGCCGCTGCTTTCCGTGTTTGGCGGCAAGCTCACCACTTACCGTAAGCTTGCTGAGCACGCGCTGGAGAAACTCAAACCCTGGTACCCGTCCATGGGCGAAGCCTGGACGAAGGGCTGCGTATTGCCGGGCGGCGAAATAAATGGCGACCGCGACGCCTGGGCCGCGCAGCTGCGCCGCCGCTATGGGTTTATCAGCGAATCGCTGGCCCGCCGTCTGGCGCGTACCTACGGCAGCAACAGCGAGCTTATCCTCAATGGCGCGACCGACCTCAACGCGCTGGGCGAACATTTCGGTCATGAGCTGTACGAAGCCGAGCTGCGCTATCTGGTCGAGCACGAATGGGTGCGCCGTCTGGACGACGCGCTGTGGCGTCGCACCAAGCTTGGCATGTGGCTGACAGCGGAAGAACAATCCCGCGTGGCGCAGTGGCTTGAACAGCACCAGGGCAAAAACCGCGTGACCCTCTCTCTCGCCTCCTGAGTTTTATCTGAAAACGGCGTCCGGACAGCCTGTCCGGGCGCTTCATCGCCTGCTGCCGCTCTCGCTTATCGCGACGATTATGTATAAAAAAAGGCCCCTGCACTTATACTTTCCCGCTTAAAGAGAGGGAGAAGATTTTGCAGTCGAAAACTATACGCTCGCCAGATACAGTGATGCTGACCTTCCTGCTGCTGATTACGCTTGCAGTATCCATCATCAGCGGCTGGTCACTCTGGCAGTCGTGGCAGCACAGCGTCGAAGAGACAGAACGCCAGGCGAGAAATCAGTCTGTTTCGCTGGCGCGCCAGGCGGAAGATACCTTTTTACAGGTGCAATTAACGCTGGATGAGATATCGCGGCGGGCGGACGACATTTTCGATAACCCCGTCGCCTGGCGCGGCATTCGCGGCTTGCTGGCGCAGCAGCAGCGCCAGCTTCCACAGCTGCACGGCCTGTTCGTCTACGATACGCAGGGCAACTGGCTCGCCACCTCCAGCGGCTATGTTCCGGCGCAGGCTAACAACGCTGACCGCGATTATTTTATCTGGCACAGCCGGCATAATGACGACAGGCTGCATATTGGCCGGGTGATTCGCAGCCGCTCGACGGGCGATTTGGTTATTCCGGTTTCCGTACGGCTCAATAATAGCGAAGGACGTTTTCGCGGCGTGGCGCTGGCCACGATTCGGGTCGACTATTTTCGTCAGTTTTACGGCTATTACGAAATGGGGCCAAGCGACACGCTGGGGCTGACGCTCGCCGACAGCACCGTGCTTTACGTGCGCCCTTTTTCCGACGCGTTTATTAATAAAACCCTGGCCTCCAGCCCGCTTTTTACCCGCATGCTGAAGATAAGCCCGGTGGGCGGCGGGACCTGGCGCTCGGCGCTGGACGGCGTAACGCGCATATTTGGCTACGCAAGCCTTGCGCGCTACCCGCTGGTGGTTTCCGCAGGCTATGACCGAAGCTCGCTTCGCTCGGTATGGTGGCGCAATAACCTGCCGGTGCTGGCGCTTAACGGCGTACTGCTGTGCGCGGTGTTTGTGTTCGGCGTGCTGGTGCTGCGCCAGATCCGCGCCAGCCTGCGCTATCAGCGCGAGCTTATTGTCCTGCGAGACGAGCTGACCCGCTCCAACCATATTTTGCAGGATCTGGCGCTGGTGGATGGCTTAACCGGCCTTGGCAACCACCGCCAGTTCGATATCTATCTTGAACAATGCGTAGCGCGCTCCAGCAGAACCGGCGTGCCGGTTTCGCTCATTCTTTGTGATATTGATTTCTTTAAGGCTTATAACGACACCCTGGGCCATGTAGCGGGCGACCAGTGCCTGGCGGCGGTAGGCGAGATCCTGCGTTATTTGCCGCTGCGTAATACCGATCGCGTTTCCCGTTACGGCGGCGAAGAGTTCGCCATTATCCTGCCCGGCGCCAGTGAATACGCGGCGGAACAGGTCGCCCTGCGCGCGGTGATGGCGGTGCGCAACGCGGCGCTGCCGCATCCGGCGACGAAGCTTGAGAAGAAGTTTTTGACGATAAGCGCGGGGGTGGGCACCGTCTCCGGGGAGTCGGCCAGCGTCGACAAACTAAAAAACATGGCGGATGAAGCGCTTTATCAGGCGAAACGCGCGGGCCGCGATTGTATCGCGACGATCAACGGCCGCTGCGACCTTCCCGCCTCGCCTCTGGAAGGATAAAAAAAGCCAGAGCGGCGGCTCTGGCTTATTCACGGACAGGCTTTATTTGGCGCGCTTACAGGCGCACGGGTTTAATATTCCAGATATTTTCCGCGTACTCCTGAATGGTGCGGTCGGAAGAGAAATAGCCCATGTTGGCGATGTTATGCATTGCGCGCGTGGTCCACTCTTCCGGCTGGTTGTAAAGCTCGTCCACTTTATCCTGGCAGTCGACATAGCTGCGATAGTCCGCCAGCACCTGGTAGTGATCGCCAAAGTTAATCAGCGAATCCACCAGATCGCGGTAGCGGCCCGGATCGTTAGGGCTGAAGACGCCGGTGCCGATTTGCGTCAGCACCTGGCGCAACTCTTCGTCTTTATCGTAATAGTCGCGCGGGTTGTAGCCCTGGCGGCGAAGCGCTTCCACCTCATCGGCGGTATTGCCGAAGATAAAGATATTCTCTTCGCCCACGTGCTCCAGCATCTCGACATTGGCGCCATCCAGCGTGCCGATAGTCAGCGCGCCGTTCAGGGCGAATTTCATGTTGCTGGTGCCGGAAGCCTCCGTCCCGGCAAGCGAGATTTGCTCAGAGAGATCCGCCGCCGGAATAATCAGCTGCGCCAGGCTTACGCTGTAGTTAGGAATAAAGACTACTTTCAGCCTGTCCTTCACCTGCGGATCGTTATTAATGACCTGCGCCACATCGTTAATCAGGTGAATGATATGTTTGGCCATGTAATAGGCCGACGCCGCTTTCCCGGCGAAGATATTCACGCGCGGCACCCAGTTGGCTTCCGGGTCCGCTTTAATGCGGTTGTAGCGCGTGATGACATGCAGCACGTTCATCAACTGGCGTTTGTATTCGTGAATACGCTTAATCTGCACGTCGAAAAGCGCTTTCGGGTTAACGACCACATTAAGCTGCTGCGCTATCCAGACGGCGAGCCGTCGCTTGTTGGCAAGCTTGGCGTTACGCACCTGCTGGTTCACCGCCGGGAAATCGATATGCTGCTCCAGCTCGTTTAGCTGGCTGAGATCGGTGCGCCAGGTGCGGCCGATGTTTTTATCCAGCACGTCCGACAACGCCGGGTTAGCCAGCGCCAGCCAGCGGCGCGGCGTTACGCCGTTTGTCACATTGGTAAAGCGCATCGGGAAGATTTTCGCGAAATCGGCGAACAGCGACTGCACCATCAGGTTAGAGTGCAGCTCCGATACGCCATTCACTTTATGGCTCACCACCACCGCCAGCCAGGCCATGCGCACGCGACGGCCGCTGGACTCATCGATAATCGACACGCGGCTGAGCAGGTTGGTGTCCGCCGGATATTGTTCCTGCAAGGTTTTCAGGAAGTAGTCGTTGATCTCAAAAATGATTTGCAGATGGCGCGGCAGGATTTTACCCAGCATGTCGACCGGCCAGGTCTCCAGCGCTTCGCTCATCAGCGTGTGGTTGGTGTAAGAGAAAACCTGACAGGTTGTCTCGAACGCCTCGTCCCAGCCAAACTTATGTTCGTCAATCAGCACCCGCATCAGTTCCGGAATGGAGAGCACGGGGTGGGTATCGTTAAGGTGAATGGCGACTTTTTCCGCCAGGTTGGCGTAGGTTTTGTGCAACTGGTAATGGCGGCTCAGGATATCCTGAATCGTGGCCGACACCAGGAAATATTCCTGGCGCAGGCGCAGTTCGCGCCCGGAATACGTGGAGTCGTCCGGATACAGCACGCGCGATACGTTTTCCGAATGGTTTTTGTCTTCCACCGCCGCGAAGTAATCGCCCTGGTTAAATTTACCAAGGTTGATTTCGCTACTTGCCTGGGCGCTCCACAGGCGCAGCGTGTTGGTGGCGTCGGTATCGTAGCCGGGAATAATCTGGTCATAAGCGACCGCCAGGATCTCTTCGGTCTCTATCCAGCGGGTGCGTTTACCCTCCTGCTGGATACGACCGCCGAAGCGCACCTTATAGCGTGTGTTGTGACGCTCAAACTCCCACGGGTTGCCATATTCCAGCCAGTAGTCGGGCGACTCTTTTTGCTCGCCATTGACGATGTTCTGCTTGAACATGCCATAGTCATAGCGAATACCGTAGCCGCGGCCCGGCAGGCCAAGCGTGGCCAGCGAGTCGAGGAAGCAGGCGGCGAGGCGCCCCAGGCCGCCGTTGCCAAGCCCCGGGTCGTTCTCTTCGTCGATAAGCTCTTCCAGATCGAGGCCCATTTCTTCCAGCGCATTTTTCACATCTTCATAAATGCCGAGCGAAAGCAGCGAGTTAGAAAGGGTGCGGCCAATCAGGAACTCCATCGACAGATAGTAAACCTGGCGCACTTCCTGCGACAGCTGCGCCCGGTAAGAGCGTAGCCAGCGTTCAACCATGCGGTCGCGCACCGCAAACAGTGTGGCGTTCAGCCATTCGTGTTTGTTGGCGATGGCGGGATCTTTGCCGATGGTGAACATCAGCTTATAGGCGATGGAATGTTTCAGCGCCTCAACACTCAGCGTGGGCGACGCATAGCTAAAGGGTGCGTTCATTTACGTGATTCCTGGATGATTACAACAAGCGTTGATATAGATCGCGGTAGGACTGCGCCGCTACCTGCCAGCTAAAATCCATGCCCATCGCCTGACGCTGAACGAAGCGCCAGAGTGACGGACGGGACCACAACACGAAAGCACGCCGAATCGCCCGCAACAGCGACCAGGCATTACTGTCCTCAAACACGAATCCACTGGCAATTCCATCTGCTAAGTTCTCAAGCGAGCTGTCGGAAACCGTATCCGCCAGACCGCCTGTGCGCCGCACGAGCGGCAGGGTTCCATACTTCAGGCCATAAAGCTGCGTCAGACCGCACGGCTCGAAACGGCTCGGCACCAGAATGACATCCGCGCCGCCCATAATGCGGTGCGAGAACGCCTCGTGATAGCCGATTTGCACGCCAACCTGCCCCGGATGCTCCGCGGCGGCGGCGAGAAAGCCCTCCTGCAACACCGGATCGCCCGCGCCGAGCAGCGCCAACTGACCGCCCTGCTCCAGCAGCCCCGGCAGCGCCTCCAGCACCAAATCCAGCCCTTTCTGGCTGGTCAGGCGACTGACCACGGCGAACAGGGGCACTTTGTCGTTCACTTTCAGGCCCATCGCAATCTGCAACTGGCGTTTGTTTTCCGCCTTCTCCTCCAGCGTATCGCGGGTATAGCGCGAAGCGAGCAGCAGATCGTGCGCCGGGTCCCAAATGTTTTCATCCACGCCGTTAAGAATGCCTGAAAGCCGTCCTTCGCGATGACGCTGGCGCAACAGCCCCTCCAGCCCGTAAGCGTACTGCGGCTCGGTGATTTCGCGCGCGTAAGTAGGGCTTACCGCTGTGATATGGTCAGCGTAATACAGTCCTGCTTTCAGGAAAGAGATCTGGCCGTTGAATTCCAGCCCTTCCACATCATAGAAAGACCACGGCAGTTGAATATCGTCCATATGCTGGGCGTAAAACATGCCCTGATAGGCCAGGTTATGCACGGTGAAAACCGACTTCGCCGGACGCCCGCGCAACTCCAGGTAAGCAGGCACCAGGCCCGCGTGCCAGTCGTGCGCATGCACCACGTCAGGATGCCAGTACGGGTCGAGCCCGCAGGCCATTTCGCTGCCTACCCAGCCCAGCAGCGCGAACCGAATCACGTTGTCGGTATAGGCGTAAAGATTAGTGTCGTGATACGGGCTGCCGGGACGATCGTAAAGCTCCGGGGCATCAATCAGGTAAATGCCGACCCCGTTGAAGTGTCCATACAAAAGCGTAATTTCACCCGCAAAGGTGTCTCTGCGCGCCACAATACGGGCATCGACGATGCCGCGGCGAATATCAGGAAAAGCGGGCAACAGCACGCGAGTATCTACCCCACCGGCAATTTGCGCAGCAGGTAATGCGCCGATAACGTCTGCCAGTCCGCCGGTTTTCAGCAGAGGGAATATTTCTGAACATACATGTAAGACCTGCATTATCGCTCCCGTTCAAAGATTCAGCGCAAAAGGCGCGCCGAACGTGAAAAACACAACGCGCGGAGCCTTCCGCGCGCGGTTACCTCCCTGCGCGAATCAACCCGCTAAACGGGCCAGCATTTCACGCGTCACTAACACAATGCCCTCTTCGGAACGGTAGAAACGGCGAGCGTCTTCCTCAGCGTTTTCACCTATCACCATGCCTTCAGGGATAACACAGGCCCGGTCGATAACACAGCGACGCAGGCGACAGGAACGGCCTACCCAGACATCGGGCAACAGCACCGCCGAGTCGATGTTACAGAATGAGTTTATGCGCACTCTCGGGAAAAGCACGGATTGCACGACAACGGAGCCGGAAATAATGCAACCGCCGGAAACCAGCGAGTTGAGCGTCATACCGTGGCTGCCGGAGCGGTCCTGCACAAACTTCGCTGGCGGCAGCGATTCCATATGGGTGCGGATCGGCCAGTTCTGATCGTACATGTCCAGTTCAGGTGTGACCGACGCAAGGTCGAGGTTCGCCTTCCAGTAAGCTTCGAGCGTCCCCACATCGCGCCAGTACGGCTCGGCGTCCGGGTCAGACTGCACGCACGAAAGCGGGAACGGATGCGCGAAAGCCTCGCCCGAACGGGTCACTTTCGGGATGATATCTTTACCGAAGTCATGGCTGGACTTCTCGTCCTTGTCGTCTTCTTCCAGCAGATCGTAAAGATAATCGGCGTTGAAAATATAAATCCCCATGCTGGCGAGCGACTTCGTGTCATCGCCGGGCATGGTTGGCGGGTTGGCGGGTTTCTCGACAAAATCGATGACCCTGTCGTTTTCATCCACCGCCATTACGCCAAACGCGGTCGCTTCCGCTTTCGGCACCGGCAAGCAGGCCACCGTACAGCGCGCGCCTTTCTCGACATGGTCGATAAGCATGCGCGAGTAGTCTTGCTTGTAGATATGGTCGCCCGCGAGGATAACGACATATTCCGCTTTGTAGCGGCGGATAATATCGAGGTTTTGCGTCACCGCATCCGCCGTGCCGCGATACCAGTTTTCTCCATGCACGCGCTGCTGGGCCGGCAGCAAATCGACGAACTCGTTCATCTCTTCGCTAAAGAAAGACCAGCCGCGCTGAATATGCTGCACAAGGGTATGAGACTGATACTGAGTAATGACCCCGATTCGCCGGATCCCTGAGTTAATGCAGTTAGATAAGGCGAAATCGATAATGCGAAACTTGCCGCCAAAGTGCACGGCAGGCTTGGCGCGGGTTGTGGTGAGGTCTTTCAGACGTGTGCCACGCCCACCAGCCAGGATCAGTGCGACAGATTTTAAGGGCAGCTGTCTTGCCAACATCAGAGGATCGTTCTTCTCAAACCTTACCATGACTGACTCCTTATTTATGACTTCTGGAATACGCACACACCGTGCGCGGGCCCATGCCATACAGCCATTACAACCGGATTATCCTCTCCGGCAAATGGGGGGATAGCACGCCATTCCCCTTCGGGTAACGTGATTTCGCCAACTTCTTCGGTGGCGTTAATCGCAATAAGCCAGCGTCCGGAAAGCAGGATTTGCATACGGCACACCCCGTTTTGCCAGGCGTCGGCCTGTAAAGGCTGCGCCGCGTGGTTCAACCAGCGGACGTTTTCGTCCCCTTCGTCCCACCATTCATTCCGGGTCAGGGCCGGAATGGAACGGCGCAGGTGCGTCAGCGCAGCCGTAAAAGTAATCAGCCCCTGGTTCGCCTCTTTCCAGTTAAGCCAGGTCAGTTCATTGTCCTGGCAGTAGGCGTTATTGTTGCCATGCTGGCTGTGGCCGAATTCATCGCCCGCCAGCAGCATCGGCGTTCCCTGAGAAAGCAGCAAAGAGGTCAGCAGGGCGTGCACGCTGGCACGCCTTCTGTCGATAACATCCTGGCCGCCACCCGGCCCTTCATGGCCGTGGTTATTGCTGTGATTATGGTTCGTACCGTCGCGATTCTCTTCGCCGTTCGCTTCGTTATGCTTCTGGTTAAAGCAGACGCAGTCGCGAAGCGTAAAGCCGTCATGCGCGGTCAAAAGGTTAATGCTGGCGCCGGGAAGGCGCTCGCCGCGCCGGAACGTATCGCTTGAACCGGCGAAGCGGTTGGCGAAATCGCCAAGCGACAGCGCCCGGTGCAGCCAGAAGCAGCGCATGGCGTCGCGAAAGCTGTCATTCCACTCGGCGAACGGCGCCGGAAAATTGCCCACCTGATAACCGCCAGGGCCGATATCCCAGGGTTCGGCGATAAGCTTCACGCGGGATAACAGCGGATCGTTTTTAAGGGCGGCAAACAGCGGCGCATCCTGGCGAAACTCAGGCGTACGTCCCATGACCGAGGCCAGATCAAAACGAAAACCGTCGACGTGAAAGGTTTCCACCCAGTAGCGCAGACAGCCGAGCGCATAGTCCACCACGCCCGGATGGCTGAGATTCAGCGTGTTGCCGCAGCCGGTCCAGTTCTGGTAATCCCCGTTCTCCTGTAACCAATAATAGCTACGGTTATCAATTCCGCGCAGGGAGAAGGTGGGGCCGTCGAGATCAAGCTCCGCGCTGTGGTTCAGCACAATGTCCAGAATGACCTCAATGCCCGCCTGATGCAGCGCCTTCACCGCATCACGAAATTCATTGCGCGCGGCCTGCGGGTCGCCGCTTTGCGTGTAATGAGGCTCAACGCTCCAGAGCGCCAGCGGGTTATAGCCCCAGTAGTTGCTAAGACCCATACGCTGCAAACGCGGCTCGCTGCAAAAGTGCTGAACCGGCATCAGCTCCAGCGCGGTAATGCCCAACTGTTTAAGATGATTAATCATTACCGGGTGGCCAAGCGCCGCGTACGTGCCGCGTATCTCCTGCGGAATAGCCGGGTGCAGCAGCGTCAGCCCGCGAACATGCGCTTCATAGATAACCGTCTCGCCCCAGGGCGTTTGCGGCGGGGCGTCGTCTTCCCAGTCGTAGCTGTCGCGCACCACCACCGCTTTGGGCATAACCGCCGCACTGTCGTGGCGATCGGGTTCGTGATAACCGCCATGCAGTAGCGGGCTATCAACAACCGGGCCTGCCACCGCGTGCGCGCAGGGGTCAAGCAACAGCTTCGCCGGGTTAAAGCGGTGACCCTGCGCCGGGCTCCAGGGGCCATGCACGCGAAAACCGTAGCGCAGGCCGGGCCGTCCTTTCGGCAGGTAGCCGTGCCAGATGTCGCCGCTTCGCGCGGGTAGATCGTAGCGCTGCTCGTTGTCTTCGTCGTCGAAAACGCACAGCTCCACCTTTTCCGCATGGGCGGAAAAAAGCGTGAAATTTATTCCGCTTCCATCATAGTGCGCGCCAGGCGGCGTTGGGCTCCCGGCCTGGAGCTGCGTCATTCAGCTTCTCCCTCCCGCACCAGCCAGATAGTGGCCAGCGGCGGCAGCGTAAGAGAAAGGGAATGCTCGCGTCCGTGGCTTGGGATCGCCTCGCTTTGCACCGCCCCGCCGTTCCCGGCGTTGCTGCCGTGATAGTGAATGGAGTCCGTGTTCAGCTCTTCACGCCAGCGTCCTGGCTGGTTAACGCCGAAGCGGTAATTGTGGCGCACTACCGGCGTAAAGTTGCTGGCGACGATGATTTCATTGCCCTGTTTATCGCGGCGCACAAAGACAAAAACCGAGTTCGCGCTGTCTTCCACCACCAGCCATTCGAAGCCATACGGGTCGAAGTCGAGCTCATGCAGCGCTTTATGGTGGCGATAGGTAAAGTTCAGATCGCGGACCAGGCGCTGTACGCCGTGGTGCCAGTTATCGCCCCCTTCCAGCAGGTGCCAGTCAAGGCTGGTGTCGTGGTTCCATTCGCGCCCCTGGGCGAATTCATTGCCCATAAACAGCAGTTTTTTGCCCGGGAAAGCCCACATCCAGGCGTAATAGGCGCGAAGGTTGGCGAACTTCTGCCAGGCGTCGCCCGGCATGCGGTCGAGAATGGATTTTTTGCCATGCACCACTTCATCGTGCGACAGCGGCAACACGAAGTTTTCCGAGTAGTTGTAGACCATGCCGAAAGACATTTTGTCGTGGTGATACTGGCGATAAATGGGGTCGAGCTTCATGTAGTCGAGCGTGTCGTGCATCCAGCCCATATTCCATTTAAACCAGAAGCCCAGGCCGCCGGAAGAAGACGGGCGCGTAACGCCGCCGAAATCCGTGGACTCTTCCGCCATGGAGACCGCACCGGGAACCTGTTCGCCGATAATGCGGTTAGTGCTGCGCAGGAACTCAATCGCCTCAAGGTTTTCGCGCCCGCCGTGCTCGTTGGGGATCCACTCGCCCGGCGCGCGGCTGTAGTCGCGATAAATCATTGAGGCCACCGCGTCTACGCGCAGCGCGTCAATGCCGAACCGCTCCATCCAGTAAAGGGCGTTGCCGACCAGAAAATTGCTTACCTCGCGGCGGCCATAGTTGTAAATCAGCGTGTTCCAGTCCTGGTGATAGCCTTCGCGCGGGTCGCTGTGCTCATAGAGCGCGGTGCCGTCGAAGTTAGCAAGGGCGAAATCATCGGAAGGAAAATGGCCCGGCACCCAGTCGAGGATAACGTTCAGGCCAGCGGCATGCGCGGCGTTAATAAAGTATTTGAAGTCTTCACGGGTGCCGAAGCGGCGGGTTGGCGCATAAAGCCCGGTGGGCTGATAGCCCCAGCTGCCGTCAAAGGGGTGTTCGTTAACGGGCAGCAGTTCGATATGGGTAAAGCCCATGCCTTTTACATAAGGCACCAGCTGTTCTGCCAGATCGCGGTAGCTCAGCCAGAAATTGCTCTCAGGATGGCGACGCCATGAGCCGAGGTGCACTTCATAAATGGAAATCGGCGCGTCGAACTGATTCGCTTTCTGGCGCGCGGGCGTAATGGGGGTTTTGTCCGGCAGGCCGCAAATCAGCGAGGCGGTTTCGGGACGCATTTGCGCTTCAAAGGCATACGGGTCTGCTTTAATCCGCAGGTTGCCTTCTTTATCGATAAGCTCGAACTTATAAAGCTGGCCGTTATGGGCGCCAGGGATGAAAAGCTCCCAAATGCCGCTCTCTTTGCGCAGGCGCATGGGATGGCGACGTCCGTCCCAGTAGTTGAATTGCCCTACCACGGACACGCGACGGGCGTTCGGCGCCCAGACAGAAAAGCGAGTGCCGGTGACGCCGTCCATCGTTTCCGCATGCGCGCCCAGCGTTTCGTAAGGGCGAAGATGGGTGCCTTCAGAAAGCAGCCAGACATCTAAATCCTGCAACAGTGGCCCAAAACGATAAGGGTCATCGATCAGGTTTTGCTGGCCGTGCCAGATAACCGCCAGCTGGTAGCGAAACGGATTCTTGCGACGCGGCAGTACGGCGTTAAAAAAACCACGGGAATCAAGGCATTCAAGCTTGCCGACTTTGCGCCCGGTTTTAGGTTCGATGACCCACACTTCGGTGGCGTCGGGAAGGAGCGCGCGGACTTCCAGTCCGGCTTCAGTTTTATGCATGCCGAGTACGGAAAAAGGATCCGCAAAGTGGCCTGCAATAAGCGCATTAATCACGTCTCTATCTACACGATCAGACATGGCATTCATCCTGTTTTTTTGTGCCGCACCTCTCCAGCCTTACGCCTTCGCGTCCGGTAGCGACACTTTTTTATTGACCTGAACGGACAGAGACAAAGGGCCCTTTTCTGCTCCGTTCTACCTTGAGGTTTGGCGCGTTAATTCCGCCTTACCCTAAGCATAGCCAACGCTTAATTTTACTCCTGCTAAAAATGGTGATCATCTGCGTTAATCCTTTTCATACAGGCACAAAAAAGGGAGCGTTAATCGCTCCCTTAACAACAACCTTTACGCTAACTGACGCAGCATGCGTCGCAGCGGCTCCGCAGCGCCCCAGAGAAGCTGGTCGCCCACCGTGAACGCAGAGAGGTATTCCGGGCCCATATTGAGCTTGCGCAGGCGTCCGACCGGAGTGGTCAGGGTGCCGGTAACGGCAGCCGGAGTCAGTTCGCGCATGGTGATTTCACGGTCATTCGGCACCACTTTCGCCCACGGATTATGCGCTGCGAGCATCTCTTCAACCGTTGCAATTGAAATATCCTTTTTCAATTTAAGGGTAAATGCCTGGCTGTGGCAGCGCAGCGCGCCGATGCGTACGCAAAGGCCATCCACCGGAATCGCATTAGCGGTGTTGAGAATTTTGTTGGTCTCTGCCTGGCCTTTCCACTCTTCGCGGCTCTGACCGTTGTCGAGCTGTTTGTCGATCCACGGAATAAGCCCGCCCGCCAGCGGCACGCCGAAATTATCTACCGGCAGGTCGCCGCTGCGGGTAAGCTGCGTGACTTTGCGTTCGATATCCAGAATGGCGGACGCCGGGTTTGCCAGCTCTTCGGCGACATAGTTATGCAGCAGACCCATCTGCGTCAGCAGTTCGCGCATATGGCGAGCGCCGCCGCCGGACGCCGCCTGGTAAGTGGCGACAGAAACCCACTCGATAAGATCGTTGGCGAACAGGCCGCCCAGCGACATCAGCATCAGGCTGACGGTGCAGTTGCCGCCGACAAAGGTTTTCACCCCTTTGTTTAAGCCTTCGGTAATAACGTGCTGGTTAACCGGGTCAAGAATAATGATCGCGTCATCTTTCATGCGAAGCGAAGAGGCAGCGTCAATCCAGTAGCCCTGCCAGCCGCTTTCACGAAGCTTTGGATAGATTTCGTTGGTATAATCGCCGCCCTGGCAGGTAACGATAATATCGAGCGCCTTCAGCGCTTCCAGGTCATAAGCATCCTGGAGCGTGCCACCGGTTTTGCCGCCAAACGAGGGCGCAGCCTGCCCAAGCTGGGAGGTGGAAAAGAAGACGGGGCGAATGGCGTCGAAATCGCGCTCCTCAACCATGCGTTGCATGAGAACGGAGCCGACCATACCGCGCCAGCCGATAAAACCAACATTTTTCATAGCGAGTTATTCCTGCAGAGGTGTGTGCGTATTGTGCATCCAGTGAGCTCACCGGAACATGCTTCACCTTACAAAATGCAGCTAAAGTCGCAAGTGAAATTAATCAATGATCGCGTGACCATTAGAAAAGCCGCTTATTAGAGCGCCTTGCTCAAGGGCATATCAGGAAAATAGTTCATGAATGAAATCATCTCCGCCGCCGTTTTGTTGATTCTGATTATGGATCCGTTGGGCAACCTGCCGATTTTTATGTCGGTGCTCAAGCACACCGAGCCGAAACGCCGACGGGCTATTATGGTCAGAGAGTTGTTTATTGCGCTGCTGCTGATGCTCATCTTTCTGTTTGCGGGCGAGAAGATCCTGGCGTTTTTGAACCTGCGGGCGGAAACCGTCTCTATTTCCGGCGGCATTATTCTTTTCTTAATCGCGATTAAGATGATTTTCCCAAGCCATGAGGGCAACAGTAGCGGTCTGCCGGCGGGCGAAGAACCCTTTATCGTGCCGCTCGCCATTCCGCTGGTCGCCGGGCCGACGCTGCTTGCGACCTTAATGCTGCTTTCGCATCAGTACCCGAACCAGATGGGGCATCTGGTTATCGCCCTGCTGCTCGCCTGGGGCGGCACCTTCGTGATTTTATTGCAGTCGTCGCTCTTTTTACGGCTGCTTGGCGAAAAAGGGGTAAACGCGCTGGAGCGGTTGATGGGGCTGGTGCTGGTGATGCTCGCCACCCAGATGTTCCTGGACGGCATCCGGGCGTGGATGAAGGGATAAGAAAAGGGCTTCCGCAGGGAAGCCCTTTTTTTCAGGACAGCAGCGTAAAGGCAATCATGCCGACTATCGCGCCCGTCGTGCCGAGGATGGTTTCCATCATCGTCCAGGTTTTCAGCGTCTGCCCTTCCGTCGCGCCGGTAAATTTGCCAAAGAGCCAGAACCCGGCGTCGTTAACGTGGCTCACCACAATCGAACCGCCGCCAATACAGATGGAAAGCGCGGCAAGCTGCGCGCCGGAATAGTTCAGGTGCTCGATAACCGGCATCACCAGGCCCACCGCCGTCAGGCAGGCGACCGTCGCGGAGCCCTGAATAATGCGCACCGCCGCCGCCAGCACAAAGCAGGTAATGGCGATGGGAAGCCCCATGCCGGTTAACGCTGAACCCAACGCCGGGCCGACGCCGGAGTCCACCAGCACCTGTTTGAACACGCCGCCTGCGCCAATCACCAGCAGAATAATGCCCGCTGGCTGCAACGCCTGGCCGCAAATTTCCATCACCTTATCTTTCGGCATGCCGCGACGCATCGCCAGGCCGTATATCGCCACCAGGCAGGCCACAAGAATGGCGGTAAAAGGATGCCCGATAAATTCCAGCCACTCGTACAGGCGGGAGCCTTGTTCTGTAAAGCGAGCGGCGATGGTTTTCATGCCCACCAGCACCAGCGGCAGCAGGATCAGCGCCAGGCTGAAGCCGAACGATGGCAGCTTACTGTCGCCAAAGTGCGGCTCGTTAATGTCGTCCGGGATGTGCAGTTCCACATAGCGGCTAATGAAGTTGCCGAACAGCGGCCCGGCAATCAGCATGCCCGGAATAGCGGCGCACAGGCCAATTAAAATCATCCAGCCAAAATCGGCATGCATTTGCGAGGCAAGCAGCATCGGCGCAGGCCCCGGCAGCAAAAACGCCGCCGCGGCAGCCACGCCTGCAAAAAGCGGGATCACCAGCCGTACAAGGTTTGCGCCGGTGTGGCGCGCCATTGAAAACGCAATGCTGATAAGCAGCACAATCGCCACTTCAAAGAAAAGCGGCAATGCGCAAATCAGCCCGGCAAGGCCGATGGCGTAATGCGCCCGGCTGTGGCCGAAGGATTTCAGCATCTTCAGGGCAATCTGGTCCACGGCGCCGGTTTCATGCAGGATTTTGCCGAACATCGCGCCAAGCGCTACAACGACCGCCAAAAAGCCGAGCGTGCCGCCCATGCCTTTTTCCATCGTCGTCGCGATTTTATCGAGCGGCATGCCAGAGAACAGCCCGGCGCCAATAGAGACCACCATTAACGCCACAAACGCATGCATCCTTGCCTTCATGACCAAAAACAGCAAAAGGAGAACCGACCCTACAGCCGTTAACACGAGGGTTAATGTATTCACAACTTTTATAGCCTTTTATTTTTGATTGATTACCGCAATGGTGCTTTTCACCACCTCGTCCAGCGTCTGGTCGATATCAACGATAAGCACATCGCTTTCGTCATTTTGCGGCTCTTCCAGCGCTTCAAACTGCGTTACCAGCATCTGGGGTTTGAAGAAATGGCCTTTCCGTGCGCGCAGGCGGCTTTCGATAACGTCAAAATCGCCTTTCAGATAAATGAAAGAGAGGTTCGGATTGCCGTCGCGCAGGATATCGCGATAGCGCTTTTTCAGCGCGGAGCAGACAATCAGCGACACTTTGTTTGTGCGTTGCATGGCGAAAGCGGCGTCGTTAAGCGCCTGCAACCACGGCTTACGGTCATCGTCGTTCAGCGGATCGCCCGCCGCCATTTTCATGATATTGCGGCGCGGGTGCAGGAAATCGCCGTCCAGAAACGCGGCGTTCAGACGGTGCGCCACTTCTGCGGCGACGGCGGATTTCCCGCTGCCGGATACGCCCATCAGGACAAAAATATGGTGATCGTTATTGGTTGTGCTCATTGCGTCGCTCCTGGTGGCACAGCATTACACAAATCGTTACGGGCAATTTGTTCCGGGTAATTTGTTACGGGTAACAGTTATCGGTAACATTGTCCGACCCACACTTTTAATTAGCAATAACCATAGCTTTTGAAAGCGGATAAGTGTGAACTACATCAAATTTGCGCGATCAAATCGATCCGCCTGTGGACAGGGTAAAACCCAGATCAAGCAGCGCTGGCGTTACCGTTTCGCCGCGAATGCGCGCCAGTAAACGCTCGGCGCCGATGCGCCCCATCCGCTCGCGCGGCGTCAGCACGCTGGCAAGACGCGGCTCCATCACCTGGCCGATGTCGTGACCGTGAAAACCGGCAATCGCCATATCTTGCGGGATGCGCAGCCCCATGCGCTGGCATTCGAACGCCGCGCCGATGGCAAGGTCGTCATTGGTGCAGAAAATACTGTCGAGCTGAGGGTACTCCCGGCGCGCCTGGCGCAGCAGTTCAATACCGGTGGAATAAGAAGAGGATTGCTCCACCATCACGCTATACGGCGTGAGGCCCGCATCACGCATCGCCTGCTCATACCCTTTTTGCTTCAGGATGGTGCGCTCATCAAGGCGGGCGCCGAGATAAGCAACGTGCCGGTGGCCGCGGGCAATGATTGCCGCCGTCATCTGCCGCGCCGCGTCGAAGTTATCAAACCCCACGGCGATATCCAGGCATGGCGATACGCTGTCCATCAGCTCAACCACCGGAATGCCGGCCACTTCAATCATTTTTAGCGTGCGCGGGGTATGGGTTCGTTCAGTCAGGATAAGGCCGTCGATATTCCAGGAGAGCATCGACTCCAGCCGCTCCTCTTCCAGCTCTGGCTTATAGCCATAGTGGGCAAGCATGGTCTGGTAGCCGTGCGCGTCAATCACGCTTTCGATACCGCGCAGCACTTCTGCGAATACTTGGTTGGTTAAAGAGGGAAGCAGGACGCCCACCGCCCGGCTGGTGGCGTTAGAAAGGATATCCGGCGCCCGGTTGGGAATGTAGCCAAGATCATCCAGCGCCGCGGCAATTTTTCCCCGCAGCGCCACCGAAACCTGCTCAGGGTTGCGCAGGTAGCGGCTGATGGTCATTTTGGTAACGCCGACGCGATCGGCTACGTCCTGAAGAACCGGTCTTTTCTTTTTCATCGTCCTGAATAAGCGTGAGGTGAAAATTGCCGCTCAGTCTAGCACGGACGACGCTCAACCTTCCCCAGTTTCAGGGAAGGTTGAGAAGTGCGTTAAGTTATTAAACCGGCGGCAGATCGAAGAGCAGAATTTCGCTTTCGCTGTCGGCATGCAGAGAGAGCGTTTGCTCATCCCAGATAGCGAGGCCGTCGCTGGTGGTCGCTTTGGTGCCGTTGACCGTCACTTCGCCTTTCACCACCTGGATCCAGACGCGGCGCCCGGCGGCGATCGAGTAATCCGCCTGCTCATCTTTCGCCATCGCCCAGCGGGAAAGCTCCATATCCTGGTAGACTTTCAGCGAGCCGTCGCGGGCATCCGGGGAAAGCACCAGCTGGCGGCCCTGGGCGGCGTCGAAGCGGCGCTGTTCGTAGCGCGGCTCAATACCGGTTTTTTCAGGGATGATCCAAATCTGGTACAAACGCAGACGCTCGGTGCTGCTCGGGTTGTACTCGGAGTGACGTACCCCGGTCCCGGCGCTCATGATCTGAAACTCGCCTGCCGGCACCTGCTCTTTGTTGCCCATGCTGTCTTCGTGCTCTACCGCCCCTTCCAGCACATAGGTCAGGATCTCCATGTCCTTGTGCGGGTGGGTGCCGAAGCCCTGGCCAGGCGCCACGACGTCATCGTTAATCACCCGCAGCGCGGAGAAGCCCATAAAGTTCGGATCGTAGTAATTGGCGAAAGAAAAAGTGTGCCAGGAGTCCAGCCAACCGTGGTTAGCGTGACCGCGTTCATTTGCGTTACGTAAGTAGATCATGTTGTGCCCTCCTCATCAGATGCGCTAAGTGTGGACCGGAAACGGCATCGATCATAGAGGGTGAAAATTGACTCCTCTGTTCAAAAAATATGAACAAGTACAGAGGAGCCAGAAAGCCTTATCTGGCAAGGGTTACGGTCGAGGGTGATGCCTGCTCGAAACCGCGTTCAAGGATTTCAAGGTTGGTCATCACTTCAGATTCTCTGACGTAATTTGGCGCGCCGTTTACCAGCGTTTCATAGAGGGAATCATAGACGCGGCCATAGTCGCCTGGCTCGGCCTGCACCTGTTCGCGCACGGTTTCGCCCGCACCGTTCACATATTCAAGCACCCCTTCGCCTTCGTTAGCGGCAAAACCGGCTTCGCCCGGCATCACGCCCGCTTTCAGGCTGGTCTCCTGCTGGTCGATGCCATAACGCAGGAAAGAGCCCTGGGTGCCGTGCACAATAAATTTCGGGTAGTCGATTTTGACGAAATGGCTGGTTTTAACGATGGCTTTCAGGTCGCCGTAAAACAGCTGCGCTTCAAAAGTATCATCCGGATTGGCTTTATTACGCAGGCTGCGGATGTCATAGCTGACATGGTCCGGGCGGCCAAACAGCGAAATTATCTGATCCATGGTGTGGACGCCAAGGCCATAAAACATGCCGTCCTGAGGCAGGCCCGGTTTGGTTTCCGCCGTCGGGCGGTAGTAGTCGAAGTGGCTTTCGATTTCGACAATCTGCCCGAGCTTGCCGCTCTCGATCACTTTTTTCGTGGTGAGGAAGCAGGAGTCGAAGCGGCGGTTCTGGTAAGGGGTTACGGTCAGCCCTTTGCTTCGCGCCAGCTCGAACAGCTCCCGCGCCTCGGCAAGCGTCGGCGTGAAAGGTTTTTCCACCAGCACATTTTTGCCCGCCTCCAGCGAGCGCTTCGCATAGTCAAAGTGGCTGTCCGCATGGGTGCAGACAATCACCAGCTTCACCGATTCATCGCCCAGCACGTCGTCAAGGTTGCTGGTGAAGTGAATGTGCTGATACTGCGGCTGCTGTTCCAGTTCCGGTTTTTCATGGCGGCGAAAAATATGGGCCACGTGAAATTTATCTTTGCGGATAAGCACATAAGGCAGGTGATAGCGGGTAGTGCTTTTGCCAAAGCCAATAAAAGCGCAGTTGAGGGTCATACTCTTTTCCTTATTGCAGACACTCAACTTACCTTAACCCCCAGGGCCGACATCCGCCAGTCAGCGCGCTTTTCCGAATGCAAAAACCTCACTATTCCTGGTTCGTTGATTCCATTAGGAAATGCCTGCGAAGGCCTTAAATCAGGAATTCGTTTAGGCCTGAAGCATTAAGGGCGCGTGGTAGTATGCGCGCCCCGGAAAGTCCGGGCATGTCTCTTTTTACAGACGGGCAACGGAGCCGCGGCAAGCCACCATGGATCGGCGTTTTCTCTTTTTAAATGCAGGAATCTGCTTCTGGTCGCTCGCGCTCGCGGCCTGGTTCTGTCACCTCCTGAACTGGGCGCTGCCGCTCGCCGGCGTGACCTTACTGGCTTTTATGCTTCATCCTTTACAACAGCAGGTTTTTACCATGTTTGGAAAAATGAAAACGACGGCAGAGGCGCCGCAAAATACAATCGTGAAAACGCCGCACCCGGTTGAAAAAGAGCCGCTGCGCGAAGAAAAACAGAACAACACCCTGGTCGCCGCCGACGTGCACTTTGAGGGCAATATTACTGCCGCCGGGCAGGTATATATTTACGGCACGGTACGCGGCAATATCGATTCCCGCGACGGCATCATTAAAATTATGCGCAGCGGGCTGGTGGAAGGGAATATTACGAGCAGGGAACTGATTGTCGATGGCACCGTCAAGGGCGAATGCTGGTCCGATTCCATTGATATCTACGAACACGGAAAGATTCACGGCGCCATCACTTACGCCACCCTTGCCGTTAAAAAAGGCGGCGCGCTGGTCGGCCAGGCTGAACACCAGCTCCCGGCTGAAACGCTGACCAATATTATTGATTTTTCTGTAGAACAACCCGACGCGGCGGAAAGCGAAGCGATGGTCGGCCCGCAGCCTGCAAAAGGCAAAAAGCAGGCCTGAGCGTTAACCCACCCCGTGGCGCTCAGGCAAAAAAAAAGCCAGCACCCGGCTGGCTAAGAAATACTGGAAGCAATGTGAGCAATGTCGTGCTTTCAGGTGACTCCGTTGGGGAACGCCCTGAACGCATGACAATAATAATCATTATCATTCGCATGTGTCCAGCGATTTTTAGCAAAAAATGGCAGTTGACCCCATAAGCGAAACGGCGGAAGGTGAAAGTACATTTAACCGAGGGAGAAAACAGCATGTCATTACACGTGGTTGTCCGTCACGCCGAAGCCCGGGATACCGAATCTCTGCGCCAGCTCAACGCCATGGCGGAGGTCTACCACGATACGCTGCAAATTCCTCATCCGTCTTTTGAAATGTGGCAGGCGCGCATGAGCCAGCCGCCTGCGGGGCGGCGTCAGCTGGTGGGCTGCATTGATGATGTCGTGGCGGGCCACCTTGCGCTTACCGTGGAGCAAAACCCGCGCCGCAGTCATGTAGCTACGTTCGGCATGAGCGTGCATCCGGCGTACCGCAACCGCGGCGTCGCTTCTGCGCTGATGGCGGAGATGGTGAACCTCTGCGACAACTGGCTGCGCATCGAGCGCATTGAACTCACGGTATTTGTCGATAACGCGCCGGCGCTGGCGGTCTACCGCAAGTTTGGTTTTGAAACCGAAGGCACTGGCAAGCAGTATGCGCTGCGCAACGGCGAGTATATTGATGCCTTTTTTATGGCGCGAATGAAAGCGCGCTAAAAGCCCCTTTTATCTTCCGCTCTCCTCCTGCGCGGCGCCGTTTGTTCCAGGCGTCGCGCTCGTTTCCTTTTTTATTCTGCCGCGTTATGCCCTGACTGTTTTTCATATAGCCAAAATTCATATGAAATATTTTTTGGTCATTTTAAAGCTATAAACCCTCTCTATATATTTGTCTGAAAAACACCCCAGGCAAAAAACTTCATCCGCCCTCTTTGCCCTTTCAGCGTGCATGACAGTTTGCAGGATAAATAAAGTTAATGATTGTTCTAAAAAACATATCCAAAATTTTTCAGACGGGAAAAGAGAGCCTGACCGCCGTTGACGACGTGAACCTTACCATCGCGCGCGGTCAGATTTACGGCATTATCGGCTACAGCGGCGCGGGGAAAAGCACGCTGATACGCCTGCTCAACGGCCTTGAGAAACCGACTTCCGGCAGCGTGGTCATCGCCGATCACGATATTTCAGCAGCCAAAGGCGAAGCGCTGCGCCGCGCGCGCCTGAAAATCAGCATGGTGTTCCAGCACTTCAACCTGCTGTGGTCGAGAACCGTCAGCGAAAACATCGCTTTTTCCATGCAGATTGCCGGCGTGCCCAAAGCGGATATTAAAAAGCGCGTGGCGGAACTGGTGGAGCTGGTCGGTCTGAAAGGCCGTGAAAACGCCTATCCCTCCCGTCTGAGCGGCGGTCAGAAGCAGCGCGTGGGCATTGCGCGGGCGCTGGCCAATAATCCCGATGTCCTGCTGTGCGACGAAGCGACGTCAGCGCTCGACCCGCAAACCACCGATCAAATTCTCGATCTGCTGAAAGACATTAATACGCGCTTCAACCTGACCATCGTGCTTATCACCCATGAAATGCATGTGGTGCGAAAAATTTGCGACCACGTGGCAGTGATGGAAAACGGAAAAGTGGTGGAAGAAGGCGACGTGCTACAGGTCTTTACCCATCCGCAAAAAGAAATCACGCGGCAGTTTGTTCGCCAGATCAGCCAGCATGACGACGATGACGCCTTCCAGCCGGAGCTGGCCGATAACCTGAGCGGCACCATTATTAAGCTCACCTTTGTTGGCACCAGCACGCACCAGCCGGTCGTCGGCGAGCTGACGCTGCGCTACGGCGTGCCGTTTAATATTCTCCACGGGCGGATGACGCAAACCGCCCAGGGCGTGTTCGGCCAGCTCTGGCTGCATGTCAACGCCACCCAGGAGCAGCTTGAAAATATTCTCAACGACTTACGCCAGCATGAAATTCAGAGTGAGGTAATTCAACGTGGCTGATTCATTTTTTCCCCATCTCAAATGGGAGCAGCTGTTTGCGGCCACGCAGGAAACGCTTTATATGACGGCGCTGTCGGGTATCGCGACGTTTATTCTCGGATTGATTCTGGGGCTGGCGTTATTTTTAACGGCGAAAGGCAGTTTATTCCAGAACCGCACCCTCTACAGCGTTATTTCTATTGTGGTAAACGTCTTCCGTTCTATTCCTTTTATCATTTTGATTGTGCTGCTGATACCGTTTACCAAAACGATCATTGGCACCATTTTAGGCGCGAATGCCGCGCTGCCGGCGCTGATTGTCGGCGCGGCGCCCTTCTATGCGCGCCTGGTCGAAATCGCCCTGCGTGAAGTGGACAAAGGCGTTATTGAAGCCACGCGCTCTATGGGCGCCCGTCTGAGCACGCTGATTTTCCGGGTGTTAATTCCTGAATCGTCGCCGGCGCTGGTCTCCGGTATTACCGTTACGCTTATCGCGCTGGTGAGCTACAGCGCGATGGCCGGGGTCATTGGCGCAGGCGGTTTAGGCAACCTGGCTTATCTGGAAGGATTCCAGCGTAACCACAACGATGTCACTCTGGTGGCAACAGTAACTATCCTCGTCATCGTCTTTATTATTCAGTTCGCAGGCGACGCGCTGACGAAGTATTTAGACAAACGCTAAACACACAACAGAGAATAAATCCCATGAAAAAAGTTCTGACACTGATTGCCGCCGCCACATTAAGTTTCTCCGCCTGGGCTGATACCTTAACCGTCGGCGCGTCTAACGTTCCGCATGCGGAAATTCTGGAGCAGGCCAAACCTATTCTGGCAAAACAGGGCATCGATCTCGAAATTCGTCCTTTCCAGGATTACATCCTGCCGAATACCGCGCTGGCGAGCCATGATATCGACGCCAACTATTTCCAGCATATCCCGTACCTGAACAGCGTGCTGAAAGATCACGCCGACGATAAAACCTATGATTTCGTCAGCGCAGGCGCCATCCATATTGAGCCGATCGGTATTTATTCAAAAAAATACAAATCGCTGAAAGATCTGCCCCAGGGCGGCAAAGTGATTATGCGTGACGCCGTGGCGGAAGAAGGCCGTATTCTCTCTATCTTTGAAAAAGAGGGCGTTATTAAACTGAAGCCGGGCGTGGATAAAGTGGCGGCGCGCATCAGCGACGTGGTGGAAAACCCGAAAAAACTGCAATTCCTGCCGAACGTGGAAGGCTCGCTGCTGCCGCAAATGTACGCCAATGATGAAGGCGACGCGGTGGTGATTAACGCCAACTACGCCATCGACGCGGGTCTTGATCCGGTAAAAGATCCGATTGCGGTGGAAAGCGGCGAAAATAACCCGTACGCCAACATCATTACCGTTCATCGCGGCGACGAGAAGAAAAAAGATATCGTCGCGCTGGTGAACGTGCTGCATTCCAAAGAAATTCAGGACTGGATCCGCACCAAATACAAAGGCGCGGTTATTCCGGTAAATAACTAAAAAATAAGGGAGCCTCGGCTCCCTTTTTTATTTGTTGGTTACGCCATAGTAGGCCTGATTTGCTCTCTTCTGCTGCTGTTTACTCAGGGCATTTGCCAACTCCCGCATACCATTTAACGCCAGTTCAATTTGCTGCGTGCGGCTTTGCTGTTTATTAACCGCGCTGGCAAGCCCGAACAGGCCGCAGGAGCGAGTGTTAATGGTAAATAACTGTTCACGCTTGCGTTTTTCAATTTCCTGCAAAATATGCCGGTAAGCCTGCGGATCGCGATTAATAAAATATGCCTGTCCCTCCGCCTCACATAAAGCCAGATCAGAGAGCTTTTCCGCCGGGTTGAGCGCATGCAAATTGTAAAGCAGCAATGCGGTGCCCGACGCCGCTATCGCGCTAAGATAAATTGCTATCAGTTTCATTTTAGAATGCGTAAATACAATAAGTTATTTATATAATTTTTCTAAAATACATTTGTTTCTATAATAGATAAAGGCTGTCAGAACCCCGGGCCGCCTTTTCAATGATCCGGATCATATTCTGAAAATTTGCCTGTTTTAATAGCGTAAAACTATCAAAAGGGTAAAACGGTATAAGTTACGCCAACGCGATCCCGCTATATCGCCCCTGGTTTAACAGCAAAACGGACAGGAACCCGGCGTTTAGTGATAGAAATAAGTAATAGATAAAACAGAAGTCAATTTATCTAAGATAATGTTTAGTAACGATTAAAATTTAAAATACCCCAGGAAAAACTAATCCTTCACGCTTCACTTAAGAAATTCTCAGTCGTGAGCTTCATCACAACTCGTTACTCTGCGCGCCTGACGGGAGGAAACGATGTTATTGCATGTACTTTATCTTATCGGCATTACCGCTGAAGCCATGACAGGCGCGCTGGCGGCGGGCCGTCGCCGCATGGATACCTTTGGCGTTATTATCATCGCGGCGGTAACGGCGATTGGCGGCGGCTCTATCAGAGATATCCTGCTGGGCCATTATCCACTGGGCTGGGTGGCGCATCCGGAGTATCTCATTATTGTCTCCACGGCGGCGGTGCTGACTACCTTTGTCGCTCCCGTTATGCCCTATTTGCGCCGCCTGTTTCTGCTGCTGGATGCGCTGGGCCTGGTGGTGTTTTCGATAATCGGCGCGCAGGTGGCGCTGGATATGGGACACAGCCCGGTTATCGCGTCGGTTTCGGCTGTCATTACCGGCGTTTTTGGCGGCGTGCTTCGCGACCTGTTCTGCAAACGCATTCCGCTGGTCTTTCAAAAAGAGATTTACGCCAGCGTCTCTTTTGCTTCCGCCGTGCTTTACCTGGCGCTGCAACACGCGGTAGCCAGCCACGACGCGGTGGTGATGGCGACGCTGCTTTTTGGCTTTACGGCGCGGCTGCTGGCGCTGCGTTTCAGGCTCGGGCTGCCTGCGTTTCACTACCGGGAAAACCCGCACGGCTAAGAAAACGGGTAGCGTTATCCCCGCTACCCGTTTGTCCGCTATGCAGGCATGGCTTAATACCCTGCGGTCAGGTCATCCAGGGTGCGCGGATCCGAAGCGCCATAAAGCATGCCGTCCGGGCCGACCATAATGCTCTGGGTGCTGCCCATGACCTCTTTCACCGCCACGTTCTGCCCTTTCTCTTTTAACAGCCTCTGCGTGTCCGGGCTAAACCCTTTCTCAAGCCACAGCTCATCCGGCAGCCACTGGTGATGGAAACGCGGCGCGCTGGTCGCTTCCGCCACGTTCATCCCGTAATCCACCGTGTTGACTATCATCTGCAAAACGGTGGTGATAATGCGGCTGCCGCCCGGGCTTCCGGTCACAAGCCAGGTTTTGCCCTCTTTCACCACGATGGTCGGCGACATAGACGAAAGCGGACGCTTCTTCGGCCCCACGGCGTTAGCATCGCCCCCCACCAGCCCGTAAACGTTCGGTACGCCCGGCTTGGCGGAGAAATCGTCCATCTCGTTATTCAGCAGAATGCCGGTGTTGCCCGCCACAATGCCGCTGCCGAAATCGGTGTTTAGCGTGTAAGTGACCGCGACCGCGTTGCCGTCTTTATCCACAACCGAGAAATGCGTGGTCTGGTTGCTTTCATAAGGAGAGATATTGCCCGGCTTGATTTCCTTCGACGGCTTCGCCTTATTGATATCTATCTGCTGGGCCAGCGACTTTGCGTAATCCTTACTGGTCAGCGCTTCCCACGGCACTTTCACGAAGTCAGGGTCGCCAAGGTACTCCGAACGATCGGCATAAGCGTATTTTTCTGCTTCCGCCATCAGCTGCATGCTGTCGGCGCTGCCGAAACCGTATTTATGCAGGTCAAAGTTTTCAAGAATATTGAGGATCTGCACGATGTGGATCCCGCCTGACGAGGGCGGCGGCATAGAGAAGATTTGGTAGCCGCGGTAATCGCCGCTGATGGGCGTACGCTCAACCGCTTTGTAGTTCGCCAGATCCTCTTTGGTGATTAACCCGCCGTTGTTCGCCATCTCCTGCGCTATCTGATCGGCAATCGGGCCTTTATAGAAAGCATCAGGGCCGGTTTCGGCAATCATCTCCAGGCTTTTCGCCAGATTGGTCTGCACCAGCTTCTCACCCTGTTGCAGCGGCGTGCCGTCGGGCTTCCAGAAAATCGCTTTGCTGTTTTCATGTTGCGGCAGAATATCGGCGCCGTAGGTTTTCAGGTCTGACGCCAGCGCCTCGTTGATGGTTATCCCGTCCCGCGCGAGCCGGATGGCAGGCTGGATCACTTTGTTAAGCGGCATGGTGCCGTACTTTTCCAGCGCCATGGAGAAACCCGCCACGCTTCCCGGCGTCCCGGTCGCCAGATGCGAGGTCAGCGATTTGTTGCTGTCGGCGTTGCCCTGCTCGTCAAGGAACATATCCCGCGTCGCTCTGGCAGGCGCCATTTCCCGGAAATCGATGGCGGTGACCTTGCCCTCTTTGGTGCGCAGCATCATAAAACCGCCGCCGCCCAGGTTACCCGCCTGCGGGTGAGTGACCGCCAGCGCGAAGCCCACCGCTACGGCGGCATCCACCGCATTGCCGCCCTGCTTCAGGATATCCACCCCCACTTGCGTGGCAGTCGCGTCCACCGACGCCACCATGCCGTGCTGGGCGCGAACCGGGTGAAAAATATCCTGCTCAACGCCGTAGGAAACCGGCGCAGGGGCCGCCGTGGGCGGCGGCGCGGCCGTCACCGGTAAACATAACCCTGCCACCAGCGCCGGGATAACGGCCCAGCGTGCCATGTTCCACCTCATCGTCATTGCTGCTCTCCTGCTCAGAACGGGGCCAGCCCCCGCTTAAGCCTGGTTCACAATGCTTAAAAAATCATCGTGGTGCGATAAAGGAGATACACTAAAAGAATGCCCCCGAAACGGAGGAAGTGAGAATGAAACGAACATTGCTGATGGCGGCGTTGCTGCCCTGCTGCGCGCTGGCGCAGCCCCTGAATGTCACCAATAACCCGAACCTGCCAGGCTATCAGATCCCGGCCCAGCAGCGGCTGCAAACGCAGATGCAGATAAATCAAAACCAGCGGCAAAGCATGCTCAATCAACAGGTGCAATCGCAAAGCCGCCTGCAACAACAGCATCTTGAAGCGCAGATCAACAACAACACGCAGCGCATGCGGCAGTCGCAGCCGGGCGAGCTGAACCCGCAAACGCAACAGGTCTTGCCGAATACCGGCGGCAGCATGTTGAGCAGCGGCGGCGAGCAAAGAATGCTGAACAACAGCGCAACAGTGACGCAGGAAAGCCATATGCTGCCGCAAAGAAGCAATGGCGATATGTTGCAGGAAAATAACGGCACGCTGAACACTAACAGCACGGGTATAACGCCGCAGCCTAACGTGCCGCTGAAAACTATCGGGCCTTAAGCGCCAAAGTTCGGCCCGATAACATCAATCCGGTCGGTGCAGATGCAGTCTACGCCCCAGCTAAGCAGCAGCGCGGCGCGCTCCGGCGCATTCACGGTATAGACCAGAATGCGCAGCCCGGCGGACTTAATCTGCGCCACCCGCGCTTCGTCCAGCAGCTTATGGTTAAGATGCAGCGACACGCAGTCGAGCCTTGCCGCCAGCGCGCGCCAGTCATCGCGCCAGGCATCAAGCAGCAAACCGCGAGGCAGTTCGGGCGCCGCCTGCTGCGCCGCTTCCAGCGCGGCAATGGAAAAAGAAGAGAGCAGCGGCGCGGTCATGCCCTGCCACAGCTCGCGGGCAGCCAGCGCCACCGCTTTCCCTGTCCGGGCATCGACGCCGGTTGTCGGCTTGATTTCAATATTCGCCATCATCGCGTGCTGGCGGCAACGCTGCGCCACTTCGGAAAGCAGCGGCAGCCTCTCGCCTTTAAACTCGCCGCTGTACCAGCCGCCCGCATCCACTCTTAACAGTTCATCCCAGGTTAATTTTCCCGCCACGCCCCAGCCATTACTGGTGCGCTCAAGCGTGTCGTCATGCAGCAGGAAGATATGTCCGTCGGCTGAGAGTTTGGCGTCGAACTCAATCATGGTGTGACCTAAGCGCGCCCCGACATCCATCGCCGCCAGCGTATTTTCCGGCGCCAGCTTGCCGCCGCCGCGATGGGCGACGATTTTCGGGTAAGGCCAGTTGCTCATAGTCGTTGTCCTGTTTCACCGTCAAAAAAGTGCAGATGATTCTCTGGCAGGCGCAGCCACAGCGTGCTGCCTGGCTGCGGGCGCTCCTGATGCGCCAGGCGCACCACCACGTTTTGCGCTCCCCATCGCCCGTGCGCCAGATTATCTGCGCCGAGCATCTCAAGCGTATCGAGCGGCAAAGGCACGCCGCCTGCGGTTTGTGAGCTTAGCGCAATATGTTCCGGGCGGATACCCAGCGTCACTTTACGTCCGGCGAGCGTTTTATGCAGATGCCCGAGCGGCAGCGACATGCCGTCGTTCAGGTCAAAATGCGTGCCGCCGTCATTCACCCGCCCTTCCAGCAGGTTCATGGCCGGCGAGCCGATGAAGCTTGCCACAAAGCGGCTGGCGGGCTTTTCGTAAACCTCTACCGGCGTGCCGATTTGCTCCGCCACCCCTTTGTTCATCACCATCACGCGCTGGGCGAGCGTCATCGCTTCTACCTGATCGTGAGTAACGTACAGGCTGGTGGTTTTCAGGCGGCGATGCAGCTGTTGCAACTCAAGGCGCATCTGTACACGCAGTTTGGCGTCGAGGTTGGAAAGCGGCTCGTCGAACAGGAACACCGCCGGGTCGCGCACAATGGCGCGGCCCATCGCCACGCGCTGGCGCTGGCCGCCGGAAAGCTCGCGCGGACGGCGTTTGAGCAACCCGTCAAGCTCCAGAATGCGCGCCGCCTCTTTTACCCGCTCGGCGATGTGGCTTTTACCCATGCCGCGAATTTTTAGCCCCCAGGCCATGTTCTCTTCCACATTCATGTGCGGATAGAGCGCATAGTTTTGAAACACCATCGCAATGCCGCGCGCTTTCGGCTCCATCTCCGTCACGCGCTGGCGATCGATCCAGATATCACCGCTGGTGACGCGCTCAAGCCCCGCCACCATGCGCAACAGCGTCGATTTTCCGCAGCCGGAAGGGCCGACCATCACGATAAATTCGCCATCCGCCACGTCTACCGTCAGCGGCTGGATTACCTGCGTTTTGCCGTTGTCCCAGCTTTTGGTCACGGCCTGTAGTTTTAATCCTGCCATCTTATTTCTCGCTATCCACCAGCCCGCGAACAAAGGCGCGCTGCATTGCCAAAACAATCACCACCGGCGGGATCAGGGTCAGCAACATCGCCGCCATCACCTGGTTCCACTGGGTGCTTCCCTCGCCAAGGGAAATCATCCCCTTAATGCCCGCCACCGCGGTGCCAAGCTCCGGGTCGCTGACGATAAGCAACGGCCAGAGGTACTGGTTCCAGCCGTAGATAAAGGTGATGACGAAGAGCGCCGCCAGATTGGTTTTTGACAGCGGCAGCACGATGTCGCGGAAAAAGCGCATCGGCGAGGCGCCGTCAATGCGCGCCGCTTCCAGCAGTTCGTCCGGCAGCGTCATAAAGAACTGACGGAACAGAAAGGTGGCGGTGGCCGAGGCCATCAGCGGCAGCGTCAGCCCGGTGTAGCTGTCGAGCATTTTCAGGTTCGCAATCACCTCGACCGTGGGGAAAATACGCACCTCTACCGGCAGCATCAGGGTGATGAAAATCATCCAGAAGAAAAGATTGCGCAACGGAAAGCGGAACCAGACGATGGCGAAGGCGGAGAGAATAGAAACCGCGATTTTGCCCACCGTAATGCTGAAGGCCATGATGAAGCTGTTAAGCAGCATCAGCCAGAAGGGCGCGCTGTTGGCGCCCACGCCGTTGCGCCAGATATTGCTCATGTTCTCCCACAGATGGCCGCCCGGGATCAGCGTCATGGGCGTGGCGAACACCGCCTGGTTATCAAGCGTGGCCGCCACAAAGGCGACGTAGAGCGGGAAGAGGATGATGGTGATGCCGATAATCAGCATCACATGACAAAAGATGTCCAGCCCGCGACGGTTCTCAATCATTGGTAGCGCACCTTTTTTTCCACATAGCGAAACTGCACAACCGTCAGCACGATAACCAGCAGCATCAGCACGACGGACTGCGCGGCGGAAGCGGAGAGATCCAGCCCGGCGAAGCCTTCGCGATAAATTTTGTAGATAAGCGTGGTGGTCGCCTGCACCGGCCCGCCCGCCGTGGCGGCGTCGATAACCGGGAAGGTGTCAAAGAAGGCGTAAACGAGGTTAACCACCAGCAGGAAAAAACTCACCGGCGCAATCAGCGGCAGCGCCAGCTTAAAGAAGCGACGGACAGGGCCTGCGCCGTCAATGGCGGCAGCCTCCACCAGCGAGCGTGGGATAGATTGCAGCGCGGCGAAGAAAAAGAGGAAGTTGTAGCTGATTTGCTTCCAGACCGAAGCAAAGACCACCAGAAACATCGCCTGGCCGCTGTTTTGCGCGTGGTTCCAGTAATAACCGAAATGCTCCAGCACATGGGTAATTAACCCGCGCCCAGGGTTAAACAGGAAGATCCACAGCACGGCGGCGATGGCGGGCGCCACGGCATAAGGCAGCAGCATCAGCGTCTGGTAGAAGCGGCTGCCGCGCACTACGTAATCCACCAGCGCGGCGAAAAAGAGCGACACCAGCAGGCCGCTGACGGTCACCAGCGCGCTGAATTTAATCGTCGTCCAGAAAGAATCCAGGTAATAGCTGTCGTGAAACAGCTGGGTAAAATTCGCCAGCCCGACAAACTGGCTGGACAGACCAAACGGATCAACGCTCTGCACGGAGTACCAGAGCGCCTCGCCGGCAGGCCAGATAAAAAAGATGACGGTGATGATAAGCTGCGGCGCCAGCAGCACATAGGGCAGCCAGCCTGAGCGAAACACCGGACGGGATGAAGACATAGCGTGACTCGTTAACAGCAGCGGGCGGCGGACAGGCCGCCCGGCGATTTAAATGAAAAGGAAAAGGCGCTACCCGCCAGGCGCGCTTTATTCAACGGCGCGCCTGCGCTTGATCCCCTCGTCCCGGCCCTCTCCCGACGGAGCGAGGAAGAAAACCGTTTATCTTTATTAAGCGGCGGTTTTTTCATTTCCGCAGAGCTTTCATAACGCTAAAGCCAGCCGGTTCCCTCTCCCCCGGCGGGAAGAGGGTAGGATGAAGGGGACGCGTTATCAGGATTTCGTTGACTGCTCGAAGCGGCGCAGCAGCTGGTTGCCGCGCTCGACGGCGGAATCCAGCGCCTGCTGTGGCGTCTTCTTACCGGTCCACACGCTCTCCAGCTCTTCGTCAACAATGGTGCGGATCTGCGGCATGTTGCCAAGGCGCAGCCCTTTAGTGAACGGCAGAGGCGGCTTGTTCAGCATCTGGCGAGTGGCGATATCCGCGCCCGGGTTTTTGTCATAGAAACCCTGCTCGCGCGTCAGGTCGTAAGCGGCCGTAGTGATGGGCAGGTAGCCGGTTTTCTGGTGCCATTCGGCGGCGATTTCCGGCTGCGCGAGGAAGTTCAGGAACTCCGCCACGCCCTTGTACATCTCTTTATCTTTGCCCTGCATTACCCACAGGCTCGCCCCGCCGATGATGGCGTTCTGCGGCGCGCCTTTCACTTCGGCGTCGTAAGGCATCATGCCCACACCGTAGTTGAATTTGGCGTAGTGGCGGATATCGGCAAGCGAACCGGAAGAGGCGGTGGTGATCGCGCAGTCGCCGTTATAGAACTTTTCGGTAGACTCGTCTTTGCGCCCGAAGTAGCTGAAATCGCCTTTTTTGTTCAGCGCTTCCAGCATGGCGATATGCTTCACCTGCTCCGGCTTGTTGAACTCCAGCACCGCGTCAGCGCCGTCAAAGCCGTTGTTTTTGGTGGCGACCGGCAGACCATGCCAGGCGCTGAAGTTTTCAATCTGGATCCAGCCCTGCCAGCCGCTGGCGTAGCCGCACTTCATGCCTGCCGCTTTCAGCTTCGCGGTATAGGCGGCGAGATCCTGCCAGGTTTTTGGCGGTTGCTCCGGGTCTAAGCCCGCTTTTTTAAAGGCGTCTTTGTTGTAATAGAGCACCGGAGTGGAGCTGTTGAACGGCTGAGAAAGCAAGTGCCCGCTTTTCGCGTCGGTGTAATAACCGGCTACGGTCGGCACAAACTGGCTTTCATCAAACTTAATGCCAGCATCGTTAAAGACTTCGTACACAGGCTTAATGGCTTTGGACGCCATCATGGTGGCGGTGCCCACCTCATAAACCTGTAAAATCGCCGGGGCGTTGCCGGTGCGGAAAGCCGCAATGCCCGCCGCCAGGCTCTGCTCATAGTTGCCTTTGTAAACCGGCGCGATTTTGTATTCCGGGTGCGCCTGGTTGAAACGCTGCGCCAGCGAATCCACTTCTTTACCCAGTTCGCCTTCCATGGAATGCCAGAATGGAATGGTGGTTGCGGCCATTGCCGGGCCGCTCAGCGCCCATCCCAGAGCCACACAAATTGCTGTACGTCGTAACGAAGCTGTCATGTCTGTTATCTCTCTGATTATGCGTCTTTTGAGATGCGCGAAATCACGCGCTTTATGCTCGCGAGGTAACATGACATGCGCGTATGACAGAAAAATAACTTTTTATTTACAGAATAATGACAACAAGGACGCGGCGGGATGATGGAAACGTGAAGGTAATATGGCGGGAATAAGACTACCCGCGCAGGCGTTGAGCAATTTCCTCAAGAGATAAAAGTCCGGCGGCCGCGTCAACCGTCATCTGAACATAAGCGGGGTTAGCGGGAAGCGTTATGCCGTTACGCTTAAGAAAAAGCAACGTAATGAACAGCGCCGTACGCTTATTGCCGTCGTTGAAGATATGGCCACGTGAAATAGCGAGCAGATGCATCGCAGCCAGTAGCCAGATATCAGTTATCCCTTCGTATTCGTATTTATTCAAAACACGATAAAGAAGCGCCTCTGCCCGGCCAGAGTCAGCCATTCCCGCCACACCGGGAGTAACGCTCAACAGTTTGTCATGGAAAAGCACTATCTCTTCCGCTGAGATAAATTGCAGCGTCATTTGTCCGCCAGCTCCCTTATTTCTTTCCCGTGAATGCCCATGATGGCGTCAAACTCAGCATCCATTTTTGCAGACTGGTAACGCTCAAACTCTTCGGCGCTAATAATCACCGCCGGTTTATGACCGCGCCGGACAATAGTTACCGGCGTGCCGGATGACGCCGTTTCAAGCGCGGCGGCAAGATTTTGCCGGACTTCGCTGTAATTCATGGTAAACATAAGTCGCTCCTTTTTACGTACAAGTTAATTGTACAATTGAACGTTATGAAAAAGAAATCTGTGCCCCGCTTTCCCTTTTCGCGCGGGCTATCTGCACTAACGCGGTTTGGCCTTTTTCCATTCGCCATTTTTGATTTGGTTATAGGTGCGGTTGATCTCCCTGCGCTCCGCTTCCCGCTCGGCCTCGGTCTGGGTTCGCTGCTCGTAATCGCAGGGCGCATAACGTACGCGGCGGCATTGTTCGTCCATATCGCGGGCGGTGGGCGTCGGCGTTTTTTCCTGCCAGATAGCCGGGTCGCGCGGGTTAAGCTTTTCCTGAACGGCGGGTTCAGCGCTGAGGGCGGCCAGCGGGCTGATGATGGTCAATGCCAAAAGAGAAAGTTGTAACTTGCGCATACTGGCTCCTTGCCTTTATCTGGCGCTCAATAATTAACCAGCCGCAAAATAGCACAGGCGAAATAAAAAAGGAGCCTTGCGGCTCCTTTTACGGAAAAGTGCGTTACCCGCCAAGATAGGCGCTGCGCACCGCCTCGTTGGCCAGCAGCGCTTCGCCGGTATCCTCCAGTACCACATGGCCGTTTTCCAGCACATAGCCGCGGTCGGCGAGCTTTAACGCCTGGTTAGCGTTCTGTTCCACCAGGAAGATGGTCATGCCCTCTTTGCGCAGCTGTTCGATGGTGTCGAAAATCTGCTGAATGATAATAGGCGCAAGGCCGAGCGACGGCTCGTCCAGCAGCAGCAGGCGCGGCTGGCTCATCAGCGCGCGGCCAATCGCCAGCATCTGCTGCTCGCCGCCGGACATGGTGCCGGCGCGCTGGATGCGCCGTTCATGCAGGCGGGGGAAAAGTTCGTAAACGCGCTGGATGCGCTCGTTGTACTGCGAGCGGTCGGCAAAAAAGCCGCCCATCGCCAGGTTCTCTTCCACCGTCATGCGGGAAAAGACGCGGCGGCCTTCCGGCACAATCGCCACCGCCTCGCGCATAATGCGCGCCGTCTGCCAGTCAGTAATGTCTTTACCATCAAAGACGATTTTGCCGGTGCTGGCGCGCGGATCGCCGCAAAGCGTGCCGAGCAGCGTGGTTTTCCCGGCGCCGTTGGCGCCGATAAGCGTGACGATTTCGCCCTGCTTAATGTGCAGGCTTACCTCGTGCAGCGCCTGGATTTTACCGTAGTGGGCGCTCACCCGGTCAAAAGACAACATCACATTTTCCATCTTATGCCTCACCGAGATAAGCGCGAATAACGTCAGGGTTGTTGCGGATCTGCTCCGGCGTGCCGTTGGCAAGCGGCGTCCCCTGGTTGACCACATAGATACGGTCTGAAATGCCCATCACCAGCTTCATATCGTGCTCAATCAGCAGAATGGTGGTGTTGTGATGGTTGCGCAGCTCGACAATAAGCTCGTCCAGCTCTTTGGTCTCTTTCGGGTTAAGGCCCGCGGCCGGTTCGTCGAGCATTAAAATTTCCGGCTGCGTGACCATGCAGCGGGCGATCTCCAGACGGCGCTGGTCGCCATAGGCAAGGTTGCCCGCCTGGCGGTTGGCGTGCTGCAACAGGTTAATGCGTTCAAGCCAGGTGGCGGCGCGATCCAACGCTTCGCTGTGGGCGCGACGAAACGCCGGGGTTTTCAGCAGGCCGGAAAAAAGGCCCGATTTGAGCTGCTGGTGTTGCGCCACCAGCAGGTTTTCAATCACCGTCATTTCGCGAAACAGGCGGACGTGCTGGAAAGTACGCACCACGCCCAGGCGGGCGATTTGCTGCCCCGGCAGCCCTTCCAGATGCTGGTCGCGCAGTAAAATGGTGCCGCCGGTGGGTTTGTAAAAACCGGTGAGGCAGTTAAAGACGGTGGTCTTTCCGGCGCCGTTCGGGCCAATCAGCGAAACTATCTCCTGAGGACGCAGCTCCAGCGAGACGTTGTTAACGGCAAGCAGGCCGCCAAAGCGCATCATCAGGCCGCTGACGGATAATAATGGCTGACTCATGCCTGCTCTCCTTTACTGCTTTTCAGTTTCAGCTGCGGGCGCGTCATCGGCAACAACCCCTGCGGGCGCCAGATCATCATCAGCACCATCAGGCCGCCCAGCACCAGCATGCTGTATTCATTCAAATCACGCATCAGCTCACGGGAAACCACCAGCAGAATGGCAGCCAGAATGACCGCGAACTGCGAGCCCATGCCGCCCAGCACCACAATCGCCAGCACGAAAGCGGACTCCGCGAAGGTGAAGGATTCCGGGCTGACGAAGCCCTGACGCGCGGCAAACAGCGTTCCGGCGAAACCGGCGAACGCGGCGCTGATAGTAAAGGCGGTCAGCTTGATGCGCGTGGGGTTCAGGCCCAGCGAACGGCAAGCGATTTCATCTTCACGCAACGCCTCCCAGGCGCGGCCCAGCGGCATGCGCAGCAGACGGTTGATGACAAACAGCGAGAACACCACCAGCAGCAGCGCCACCATGTAAAGCCAGATGACGCGGTCGGACGGGTCGTACTTCACGCCGAAGAAGTTGCTGAAGGTATCCCAGCCTCCTTCGCGCGCGGTGCGGCTGAACTCCAGCCCGAAGAAGGTCGGTTTCGGGATCTGGCTGATGCCGTTCGGGCCGCCGGTAATCTCGGTATTGTTAAGCAGCAGAATACGCACGATTTCGCCAAAGCCCAGCGTCACAATCGCCAGATAGTCGCCGCGCAAACGCAGCACCGGGAAGCCGAGCAGGAAGCCCGCCGCCGCTGCCACCAGCCCTGCGAGCGGCAGGCAGGTCCAGAAGCCCAGACCGTAGTAGTGATTCAACAGCGCGAAGGTGTAAGCGCCGATGGCGTAAAAGCCGCCGTAACCCAGCACCAGCAGGCCGGAAAGCCCTACCACCACGTTCAGGCCAAGGCCGAGAATGATGTAAATCATGGTCAGGGTGGCGATGTCTACCGTACCGCGGGAAACCATAAACGGCCAGGCTACCGCCACCAGCAGCAGAAGCAGCAGGAACAGCTTCTGCTTTACCGTGGAACCATCAATGGCGGGCAGAATAAACTTCGGCCCGGAGACCTTTTTCATACTCTGCTGAAAGAACGGGCGCAGCAGCTGGAAGAAGAAGACCACGGCGGTGCCGATAAAGATCCACTCCCAGCGCACATCGGCGGCGGAACCCACTACCAGACGGGTGCCGTCGAGCCCTAACTGCACGCCCATGAAAACGGACGCCAGCACGAAGAACATGGCGGCGGAAAGAATGGCCGCGACAACATGCATCGGTTTCATACTTTTTCCACCTCCGGGCGGCCCAGGATGCCGGTCGGCATCACCAGCAATACGCCGATTAACAGCGCGAAAGAGACCACGTCTTTATATTCAGTGCTGAGATAAGCGGAGCAGAGCGCTTCGGTTACGCCAAGAATCAACCCGCCGATCATCGCCCCCGGAATGCTGCCGATGCCGCCCAGCACGGCGGCGGTGAACGCTTTCATGCCGGCCATAAAACCGATGTAGGGGTTGATTACGCCATAGAACTGCCCGAGCAGCACGCCCGCTACCGCCGCCATCGCCGCGCCAATCACAAAGGTCAGCGCAATCACGCGGTCGGTGTTAATGCCAAGCAGGCTCGCCATTTTCAGGTCTTCGGCGCAGGCGCGGCAGGCGCGGCCCATGCGCGAGTAGCGGATAAACAGCGTCAGCGCCAGCATCGCCAGCACCGTCACCACCCAGATAACCAGCTGCATGGTGGTAATGCTTGCAGAGAAATTCTCGCTGCTGCCGATCGTCCACTGGCCGTTGAAGAGGCTCGGCAGCGCAATGTCGCGCGAGCCTTCTGTCAGGCTAACGTAGTTTTGCAGGAAGATAGACATACCAATGGCGGAGATAAGCGCAATCAGGCGCTTGGAGCTGCGCACCGGGCGGTAGGCCACACGCTCAATGCTCCAGCCGTAGGCGCTGGCGATAACAATCGCCCCCACAAACGCGGCGCTGATAAGCAGCCAGCTGGTGTCGATGCCCATCATCATCAGCGCGGCGATGATCATGAACGACACATAGCTGCCGATCATATAAACCTCGCCATGGGCGAAGTTGATCATGCCGATAATGCCATAAACCATGGTGTAGCCGATGGCTATCAGCGCATAAGTGCTGCCCAGCGTGACGCCGTTAAACATCTGCTGGAGAAAATAGAGGAACTGCTCGGACATAACGTAACCTTCTTTAATCCTGCGGGGTTACCCCGCAGGGGGATGCACAAGCGCCTCGCCTTATTTCGCCACTGTGGACGATCCGTCGGCGTGCCACTGGAAGACACCAAACTCAAATCCTTTCAGATCGCCTTTTTCATCCCAGTTCAGCGGCCCAATCACGGTATTCGCACCGTTCGCTTTTAAGTCTTTAATCAAATCCGCCGGCTCGCGGCTGCCGGCGCGTTCAAGCGCGGTAGCAAGCGACTGTACGGCGGCGTAGGTTATCCAGACGTAAGGTCCGCTCGGATCTTTTTTCTCCGCCTTCAGCGCCGCCACCACGTTCTGGTTGGCGGGCTCCTGGTCATAGCGTTTCGGCATAGTAACCAGCATCCCCTCGCCGGCATTGCCCGCAATGTTGGAAAGCGAAGCGTTGCCTACCCCTTCCGGCCCCATAAACTGGGTTTTCAGGCCCGTAGCGCGCGCCTGGCGCAGCATCTGGCCCATTTCCGGGTAGTAGCCGCCGTAATAAACGAAGTCGATGTTTTCTTTTTTCAGGCGCGACAGCAGCGCCGAGAAATCTTTCTCGCCTGCGGTAATGCCGTCAAAAAAGACCACGTTGGCGCCGCCTTTTTTCAGGCCGTCCTGCACCGAGCGGGCCAGCCCTTCGCCGTACTGCTGCTTGTCATGAATGATGGCGATGCGCTGCGGCTTTACCGTCTCCAGAATGTATTTCGCGGCGGTGGGCCCCTGCGCGGAGTCGAGGCCCGCCGTGCGCATAATCATCTGGTAGCCGCGCTGCGTCAGCTCGGGATTGGTGGCGCCCGGCGTTATCATCAGAATGCCTTCATCTTCATAGATATCCGACGCAGGCTGCGTGGAAGAAGAACAGAGGTGACCAATAACATAACGGATATTGTCGTTGACGATTTTATTCGCTACCGCTACGGCCTGTTTGGGATCGCAGGCGTCGTCATATTCCACGCCCACCAGCTTGTCGCCCTTGATGCCGCCTTTGGCATTGATGTCTTTAATCGCCTGACGCGCGCCGTTGAACTCCATATCGCCCCACTGCGCTACCGGCCCGGACATTGCACCCACTACGGCGACTTTAATTTCCTGCGCTAAAGCCGCTTGCGATACCGCCAGTGCAACTATCCCCGCGATAAATGACTTCGCGTTCCTGTTCATCCTCAAATACCCCATTTGTGACGTGAGTGACTAATTGGTTTTATTATGGTTAAAAATTATTCTGTCGAATTTATAGACAACGCTATTTTTGCCTGTTTCTTTAATGGGTTAGCGTAGTAACTCCGTAGGATACTAACTAAATCCTCTATTTTTCAGGCGATTAAGCAGAGATAATATTCTGTATTATCGCGGAGATAAACAAAAAAAAGCGCAGCTTTCAGCATAAAATATCGATATTAAGAGCCATATAAAACGCTGCTTTTTAGCGTTATCTGCTGGTGAAAATTCGATCCGCAATGGTTACCACTGCTTTCTTATGAACACAAAAAGTAATCAGCTAGTGAATGAATCAGAAAGTGAAAGCCACCAGGCAGAGAAATTGGATAAACTTAGCTTTATTTCTGTTTGCGGAAATACCGTCATGAAACTCACCATTATTCGTCTGGAAAACTTTAGCGAGCAGGATTATCTCGACCTCGCGAAAATCTGGCCTGAATACCCGGCCGACTCGCTGCGCGTGGATGAATCTCACCGGATTTATGCCGCGCGTTTCAATGACCGTTTACTCGGCGCGGTTCGCGTTACGCTGCGCGGCACGGAGGGCGCGATGGACTCTTTGCGGGTACGTGAAGTAACGCGCCGCCGCGGCGTCGGGCATTATTTGATCGAAGAGACAATCCGCGATAATCCATCGATTACCGACTGGTGGGTAATGGATATTGGCGTGGAAGATTACAAAGTCATGAACGCTTTCATGCAGACGCTGGGTTTTGACGCGCAGCAGGATGGCTGGCTGAAGCGCCTGAGTTAAGGTTTCGCGCGTTGCCCTTCAGGGCGATAAAGGTTGATCCCCTCTCCCTGTCAGGGAGAGGGTTGAAGCGAGTGTGATTATTTAGCGTCGGTCGCCGTGCCGTTGGCATGCCAGGTGAACACGCCGAATTCAAAGCCTTTCAGGTCGCCTTTCTCATCCCAGGAGAGCGGGCCCATCACGGTTTCCACCGCATTGCCTTTCAGGTATTTGGCGATAGCCGCCGGGTCGTCGCTCTGGTTCAGGCCAGCCGCCAGCGATTGCAGCGCGGCGTAGGTAGTCCAGACGAACGCGCCGCTCGCATCCTGTTTGTTCGCTTTAATGGCGTCCACAACCGGTTTGTTCGCCGGCACCTGATCGTAGTTTTTCGGCTTGGTGACTAACATGCCTTCAGCGGATTCGCCTGCGATGTTAGAAAGCGAAACGTTCGCGACCCCTTCCGGCCCCATAAACTGGGTTTTCAGGCCCGCTGCGCGAGACTGGCGCAGGATCTGCCCCATCTCCGGGTGGTAGCCGCCATAGTAAACAAAATCGATGTTCTCTTTCTTCAGGCGCGCCACCAGCGTGGAGAAATCTTTCTCGCCTGCGGTGATGCCGTCAAAGAAAACCACGTTCGCTTTGCCTTTCTTGAGGTTGTCCTGCACCGCGCGGGCCAGCCCTTCGCCATACTGCTGTTTATCATGAATGATGGCGATGCGTTGCGGCTTCACTTTCTCAAGAATGTATTTTGCTGCGGTCGGCCCCTGGTCGGAATCCAGGCCGGTGGTGCGCAGGATCAGCTGATAACCGCGCGCGGTCAGCTCCGGCGCCGTGGCCGCCGGGGTGATCATCAGAATGCCTTCGTCTTCGTAAATGTCAGAAGCAGGCTGCGTGGAGGAAGAGCAGAGGTGGCCGATAACATATTTAATGCCGTCGTTAACCACTTTGTTCGCAACAGCCACCGCCTGTTTCGGGTCGCAGGCGTCGTCATATTTCACCGCAACCAGTTTATTGCCTTTGATGCCGCCTTTGGCGTTAATGTCTTTAATCGCCTGCTCGGCGCCGGTAAATTCCTGGTCGCCGTATTGCGCTACCGGACCGGACATCGCTCCGACCACCGCGACTTTGATATCTTCCGCCATCGCCGCGCTGCTCATTGCCAGAGCGATACATCCCGCCAGTAAGGCTTTACCCATCATTTTCATCCTGAGCTTCCCCATTGTTATGGTTTTTGCAGTTGTGTTGTTGTTTTGTTTTGACACTTTATTTTAGCTTTACAATAGAGTTCAGCATTTAATGCCATACATGGCGAATACCACCCGTGTCCTGGCAGCATACTCTGCTAAAAACATACCCCATTTTTCTGAATTTGGAATCACTATTTTTCACGTCAATAATGGCGGAGGATGGCGAAAAAATATACGCCGCGCCAGTTGGGCGGCGTGATAGTGCGGATTTACCAGCCTGCGGGCAGATAACCGAGGGCGGAAAGCACAGCGTAAAGCGCGCTCGCCAGGTAGAGCAGAACGATAGTCGCCTGGATAAGCGGATGGGTGCTCCAGCTGCATTGCCAGCGCGGCGTTATATCGCCACGTTTACGCGCGCCTTTAAGAATGAGAATGGGCATGATGGAGAGGATCACCCCACTGAACACGCCGGCGAAATAGAGCGCGTTCACAAAAGAGACCATGCCGCTGTAGGCCAGCGCGAAGGGAGGCAGCGCCACAATAAGCAACACACCGAACCGTTTGAGCGGCTGCGCGTCATCGCCGAGGCGGAACTTATCGAAGATATTCGTCAGAAAGCTGCCGCCAAGCCCCCAGTAGGAGGTGAGCATGGCGCAAAGCGCGAAAATATTGGCCGAGAAAAATGCCCACTCGCCCAGCGCCCGCCCCCATGAGATGGTCGCCACTTCCGAGATATTCTCCAGCCCGTTAAGCGCAATTACGGAAAGCGGCACGAGAGTAAGCAGCGCGAAGGTCAGCCCCATGCCGACGATAATCGCTTTCGGCAGCTTTTCCGGTTTGTCGGCGAAGCCGCGCGCCATTTCCGGCACAATGTATTGCGCCGCAAAGCAAAAGGCGGTGACGTTAAAGACCGGCACCATGTAGCGCCAGTCGCCATCCAGCAAATAACGAACCTGGGTTGAATCCTTGAGCAGCGTGGCGACGACCAGCACGCTTATCATCACCACCATGCCGATGCTGATAAATTTCTCGCCGCGGCCAATCGCCTTCAGCCCCAGCCACAGCACGCCCGCCGCCGGAATAAAAAAGAGCAGGCTACCCATGGCGGGAGAAAGACCAAACAACGAGTGAAGCAGCTTGCCGCTGCCGGTCATGTAGGCGGTGAGCGCGCCGACGCTGTTTACGCAGACGGAAGCAAACATCATCCAGGCGCCGAACCGGCCAACGTAGCGCGCCGCCAGCCCGCTGAGTTGCAGGTGCGAACGGGTGCGCAGCGTCGCTTCCGCGACATACAGCATGGTGATGGTGGTGAGCGTGCCGACCAGCGCCAGCCAGAAGAGCAGCGGCAAAAATCCCGCTTTGCTGGAGGCGTAAGCGATGGAAAGCACGCCCGCGCCAATATTGGTGCCGACTATCATCGCCACGCCTTCGACGAAGCTTAGCGATTTCGCCGGTGCGGCGGTCCGTTCGCGGGCGCGCCAGAGCGAGCCGGAGGAGGTGGTGGAGTTATCAGACATAATTCTTCCTTAAATATCCGGCGGCAAAAACCACCGGCAGCGGTTGTGTTCACGGTGATCTACTTATTTGTCTTCTGGATAGTTAAGCGTCCGGCTTAAAAGCGCGGTCCCTGCCTGTAAGAACCCAAAGGCGCGCTGCTATGGCCTGCGAACGATGACAGGCCATAACGCAGGCGCCCTCGGGGTGTCCGGTTCCCTTAGCGCGTCAGGGCGCGGGAGAGAATATCGAGCGCTTTGCTGAACTGCGCTTCAGGGATCGTGAGCGGATAGAGGAAGCGAATAACGTTGCCGTAAACGCCGCAGCTCAGCAGCAGCAAGCCTTCCTGTTGGGCGCGGTTTTGCACTTCGCGGGTAAATTCTGGCGAAGGCTTGCCGGTTTGCGGATCGTTAAACTCCACCGCCACCATTGAGCCTTGCGCGCGGATGTCGGCGATGGCCGGGCAGCGCTCGCGCGCCTGCTTCAGCACTTCCACCAGATGCAGACCAAGGTCGTTTGCGCGCTGGCAGAGGTTTTCCTGGTCAATGATATCCAGTACCGCATGGGCCGCCGCTACCGCCAGCGGGTTGCCGGCGTAAGTGCCGCCAAGTCCGCCCGGCGCGGGCGCGTCCATCACCTCGGCGCGACCCACCACGCCGGAAAGCGGCATGCCGCCCGCCAGGCTTTTCGCCATGGTGATGAGGTCCGCCTTCACGCTGTGGTGTTCCATGGCGAACAGCTTGCCGGTGCGGGCGAAGCCGGTCTGCACTTCGTCAGCAATCAGCAGAATGCCGTGCTCGTCGCACAGCGCGCGCAGCGCCTGCATAAAGGCAGGCGGCGCCATGTTGAAGCCGCCCTCCCCTTGTACCGGCTCAAGCACGATGGCGGCGACCTGGTCCGGAGCGATGTCCGCTTTGAAAATACGCTCAAGGCTCGCCATGGCGTCGTCAACCGAAACGCCGTGCAGTTCGTTTGGATACTGACCGTGGTAAACGGAACCTGGGAACGGGCCGAAGCCGATTTTATAAGGGGCCACTTTGCCGGTCAGCGCCATGGTCATAAAGGTACGGCCGTGGAAGCCGCCGCCGAAGGTAATCAGGCCCGGTCGACGCGTATAAGCGCGGGCGATTTTGACGGCGTTTTCTACGGCTTCAGCGCCGGTGGTGAAAAACGCGGTTTTCGCCGGGCCGTTTACCGGGGCGCGCTCGTTAATGCGCTCCGCCAGCGCGACATAACTTTCATAAGGAACAATCTGGTAAGCGGTGTGAGTAAAAGCCTGGAGCTGCTTTTCTATCGCCGCCACAATCTTTGGATGGCGATGGCCGGTATTCAGCACGGCGATGCCGGCGGCAAAGTCGATAACTTCATTGCCTTCCACGTCCCACAGGGTCGCGTTTTCGGCTCTTTCGGCATAAAAACCGCACATGACGCCGACACCGCGTGGGGTGGCGCTCTGACGACGTTGATTCAAATCTGAATTTTTCACCCTCGTTCTCCTGCTGATAAACGTCACTTTTTAGCAACAAACCTGAAACAGTGACGTTTATTTACCCAGGCTATGGCCCTATAATCGAGTACCAGTCTGGTTTAATTGAGGGATCCAATTGCGTTCTTTAGTGGCCGATCTCTTAGCCGTCCGGCTCGGCGAGCAACAGGACGCGTTGTTGCACAAGCGCCTTTACAACGCGATTCGCCTGTCGATACGGGATGGCAGCCTGCCGCCTCGCTGTCGCCTTCCCCCTTCCCGGGACCTTGCCCGCGAGCTTGGTCTTTCCCGCAACACAATTTTAACAGTTTACGAACAATTACTGGCAGAAGGATATGTTTCGTCACGCCAGGGCAGCGGCACATTCGTCGCCGATGTGGTGCCTGATAAGCTTTTATCTGCGCCTTCGGTAGCGCAAGGGGAGCATATTGACGCGTCGCGCATTGGCTACTCCTCACGAGGAAAATGGCTGCTGGAGCACATTAGCGCCAGCCCGCGCCAGTGGGGCGCTTTCATTCCCGGCGTGCCGGATGTGAGTGCTTTTCCCCACCAGCTGTTCAGCAAAATGCAGGCGAGGATCAGCCGCCGCCCTACGCCCCAGCGCCTGACCTACAGCAGCCAGGGCGGCACGCCGGAGCTGCAACACGCGCTGGCCAATTATTTACGCGTGGCGCGCTCGGTGCATTGTTCGCCGGAGCAGGTGTTGATCACCGAAGGCATTCATCAGGCCATCGATCTGGTGGCGAGAATGTTATGCGACAGCGGCGATGAAGCCTGGGTGGAAGAGCCATCCTACTGGGGCATACGCAATGTTTTGCAAATGAATGAAGTGAAGATTTGCCCGGTGCCGGTGGATGCTTCCGGCATGGTGCCGCCGGAACGCGCGATAACCGCGCCGCGTCTGATTTTCGTTACCCCTTCCCACCAGTACCCGCTCGGCGCGGTGATGAGTCTGGAGCGTCGTCAGCGGCTGCTGGCGCTGGCGCGCCAGAGCGGCAGCTGGATTGTGGAGGACGATTATGACAGCGAGTTTCGCTTCTCCGGCCAGCCCATTCCGGCGTTACAAAGTTTACTGCCCGACCCGCCGGTCATTTACATCGGTACCTTCAGCAAAACGCTTTATCCGGGGCTGCGGCTGGGCTACGTTGTGCTGCCCCGCGCGCTGGCGCAGGAGATGAAATCAGCGCACGCAGAGCTTTATCGCGGCGGGCATTCGCTCATTCAGGCGGCGCTGGCGGAGTTTATCGAAGCGGGCCATTACAGCGCCCATATCCGTCGTATGCGGCTGCTTTATGGACGGCGCCGGGCATTTCTGACGGGGCTTATTACCCGTTATCTGGGGCCGCAGGCGCTGTCGGATTTTAGCGACAACGCCGGGCTGCATCTGGTGCTGAACCTGCCCCATGACGCAGACGACATAACGATTGCAAAGCTCGCCAATGCCCGCGATATTCTGGTGCGCCCGCTCTCCAGCTATTACCTGACGGATAACCGCCGACGTGGGCTGCTGATGGGGTTCGCCTGCGTGCCGGAAGAGAAAATGGAAGGCGCGTTTAAGGTATTGATGCAGTGCATCAGCGAAATATGCCCGCAGGCGGTTGCCCGGCCATAAATACAAAACGCCCCACGGCCAGAGGGGCGTTAAGGGGACTGCTGCGGGTTACGCTTCGATAGCGGCGCGCAGTTTTTTCATCGCGTTCTTTTCAAGCTGACGCACGCGCTCGGCGGAAACGCCGTAGCGGTCGGCCAGTTCCTGCAACGTGCTCTTGTTGTCTTCATCCAGCCAGCGGGCGCGAATAATTTGCTGGCTACGCTCGTCCAGACCCTGCATCGCGTAGGCGAGTTTGTCTGCGGCGTGCTCATCCCAGTTATCGTCTTCAATGCCGTCGGCGAAGTTAGACGATTTGTCCTGCAAATAAAGCACCGGGGCCATCGGCTGGCCGTCGCTGGCGTCATCGTCGGAGGACATATCAAAGGTCATGTCCTGCGCCGCCATACGCGACTCCATCTCACGCACGTCTTTGCTGGAAACGCCCAGCTCGCGAGCCACCATCTCAACTTCGTCCTGGTTAAACCAGCCCAGGCGCTGCTTGGTTTTACGCAGGTTAAAGAACAGTTTGCGCTGCGCTTTAGTGGTGGCGACTTTCACGATGCGCCAGTTGCGCAGCACATATTCGTGAATTTCAGCTTTGATCCAGTGCACGGCGAACGAAACCAGACGCACGCCCACTTCCGGGTTGAAGCGGCGCACGGCTTTCATCAGGCCGATGTTACCTTCCTGAATCAGGTCCGCCTGCGGCAGGCCATAGCCCGCATAGTTACGAGCGATATGAACAACAAAGCGCAGGTGGGACAGAATCAGCTTTTTAGCTGCTTCCAGATCGCCCTGGTAATGCAGCTTTTCAGCCAGCGCCCGCTCTTCGTCTGCCGACAACATCGGCCAGGCGTTGGCGGCCCGGATATACGACTCCAGGTTACCCACCGGGGCTAAAGCTAAATTTTGCATTTCTTTGGTCATTCAAATCCTCTCATTCGACATCTTACCGGCGTTGGTGTGTCCCCGTCAGGCAACAGACGCACCGGCGTTGTGAGCAACGAGACTACCATTCACTCATCAATAAGACAGTGAGTTTATCCACAAGTTCCATGTAGAGCTGTGAATAAATTACACACATTCTGTGACAGAGCAATGAATTTAAGCGGCAAGGGGCACAGCGATGATAGCGTTACTGCATCCCCTGCAACGGGAACTCGTAGCAGGGGATGATTATAACAAATATTTTTTATTCAGGGGTAAAGTGACGTAAATGTTGCACAGTAGCAAGCCAGGCGGCCAGCCAGCCAATCATCGAGCAGACCAGGAGTAACAACAGGCATTCATCAAAAGATAAGCCGTTGATTTCAAAGCTGGTACCGAACACTTTCGCCACTTCCGTGACGGCGCTTGAAAGCCGCATCACCAAAATTTCTGAAAGAATTAGTGAAAGTAAAGCGCCCGAAAAGCCAAGTAAAGCGCCGCCATACAGGAACGGACGCAGGATAAATCCATCCGTCGCGCCAATCAGTTTCTGCACGTTAATGGTATCGCGCCGGGCAAAAATGCTCAGCCGCACACTGTTGCCAATAACAAGGAAGACCGCAGCGACCATCAGCACGCCGATCATCGCTGAGACGCGGCCCACGAGGCTTGTCAGCGCCGCCAGCCGGGCGAACCAGCTGTCGTCCATACGCACTTCATCAATGCCGTGAACGCGGGAAATGCGATCGCGCAGCGTCGTCAGCGCCTCGGTGCCCTGGAAATCGAGTTTCGGCACCACCACCGCCACTGCCGGCAGCGGGTTCTCTTCCAGCATATCCAGCGCGCCGCCAAAACCCGACCAGTTGCGGAATTCGCCGAGCGCCTCTTCCCGCGACAGATAATTCACCTTCTCCACGCCCTGTTCGGCCTGAAGCTGCCCGACCACCTGCTGCGCGGCGTCGTCATCCAGCGTCTTATCGAAATAAACGGTGATTTGCGGCGAAGGATAATACTGCGAAGCCGCCTGATTCACGTTTTTATAAACCATATAGCAGACGCTTGGCAGCGTCAGCGAAATGGCGATAACCATTACCGTGAGGAAGGTGGCGAACGGCTTGCTTTTCAGGTCCGCCAGCGCCCCTTGCCAGGCGTAACGCACCTGTTCATTAATGCCGCCCTTACGGGAAGGCGGTTTGCCGCTCGTCGCTTTCGCCCGCTTTGGCGAGGACTTACCCGGCTCGCCCCCGCGCCGCTGTTGGTTATAATCGTTCAGCTTGTTGCTGAAGCGGCGAATCTGATTAAGCGCGTCGCGTTTATTCACCAGCCAGGCCTCCATGCAAATGCCCGTCGCTCAGAGACAACACGCGGTACGAACGACGGGAGATAAGCCCGGTGTCGTGCGTCGCCATTAAGACTGTCACCCCTACGCGGTTAAACTCCTCAAACAGACGCAAAATCCCTTCCGAGAGCGCGTCATCCAGGTTGCCGGTCGGTTCGTCCGCCAGCAGCACCGCCGGTTTATTCACTACCGCGCGGGCGATGCCGACGCGCTGCTGCTCGCCGCCGGAAAGTTGAATCGGAAAGTTTTTCGCTTTGTCCAGCAGCCCGACTTTATCCAGCGCCGCCGACACGCGACGGCGAATATCTTCGCCGCTGGCGCCGGCGATGATCAGCGGGATCGCTACGTTGTCGTAAACGGTTCTGTCCATCAGCAGGTGGTGATCCTGAAAGATCATGCCAATCTGGCGGCGCAGGAACGGCACTTCACGATTTTTCAGGCGGCTAATTTCATGGCCGCTGAAAAAGATCTTGCCGGCGCTGGGCCGCTCAATGCCGCAAATCAGCTTGAGCAGGGTGCTTTTCCCGGCGCCGGAATGGCCGGTCAGAAACGCCATCTCGCCCGGTTGCAGGTGAAAAGTAACCCCCTGCAACGCTTGTCTCCCACCGAGATAGGCTTTGCTGACGTGTTCAAAGCGAATCATTGTTAATCCTCTCGGGCAAAAAGTGCCTCAATAAAATCGCCCGCGTTAAACGGACGCAAATCTTCAATACGTTCACCGACGCCGATATAGCGGATCGGAATGTTGAACTGGTCCGCCACGGAGAAGATAACGCCCCCTTTGGCGGTGCCGTCGAGCTTGGTCAATGTAATGCCGGTCAGCCCAACCGCTTCATGGAACAGCTTCGCCTGGCTTACCGCGTTCTGGCCGGTGCTGGCGTCGATGGTGAGCATCACTTCATGCGGCGCGTCCACATCCAGCTTTTTCATCACGCGCACAATTTTCTTCAGCTCTTCCATCAGGTGCGCTTTATTCTGCAAACGCCCTGCGGTGTCGGCAATCAGCACATCGACATTGCGCGCTTTCGCCGCCTGAATGGCGTCAAAAATAACCGAAGCGGAATCTGCGCCGGTATGCTGAGCGATAACCGGGATATTGTTGCGCTGTCCCCAAACCTGAAGCTGCTCTACCGCCGCTGCGCGGAACGTGTCGCCCGCCGCCAGCATCACCGTTTTGCCCTGCTGCTCAAACTGGCGCGCCAGCTTGCCGATGGTGGTGGTTTTACCCACGCCGTTTACGCCCACCATCAAAATAACGAACGGACTCTTGCCTTCAATATTAAGCGGCTCATCCACTTTCGCGAGAATTTCGCCCATCTCTTCTTTCAGCAGGCCGTAGAGCGCTTCGGCGTCGCGCAGCTGTTTACGGCTGGCGCCTTCCGTCAGATTGCTGATAATACGGCGCGTGGTATCAACGCCTACGTCGGCAATCAACAGCTGCTCTTCCAGTTCCTCGAAGAGATCGTCGTCGATTTTTTTGCCGCGGAACAGACTGATAAATCCGGAACCGAGATTTTCTTTGGTTTTTACCAGGCTACGCTTAAGACGCGCGAAAAACCCTTCTTTGGTTGGCTTTTCCTGCTCGACTACTGGCGCGACGGCTTCGGTTTCCTCTGCGGTTTCCTCTGCGGTTTCCTCTGCGGTTTCCTCTGCGGTTTCCGTCTCGACAACGGCGTCTTCAACCGCCGCTTCCACCTCGTCGATCACCGCTTCCGGCTGCGCCGCCAGCGCGAGCGCCGCGAGCTCTTCTTCGTCGATAACCTCTTCCTGCTCCTGCTCCGGCTGCCAGGCTTGCGGATCCGCCTCGGCGGTAAATGCTTCCGGCAGCGGCAGGGTTTCATGCTCGATTTCAGCCGTCGTTTCCGGCTCGGGGTCAGGCTGTTGCTCTGGCTCAACGGCTGGCGCTTGCTGCTGCGGCTCTTCGTGAGCGATGGCGGCTTGCGGCGCTTCATCAGCCGCCTTCTCCTGCTCTTCGATGACCTGTTCGCTTACCTCAACCACTTCCTGAGCGAATGTCTCAGACTCCGCGAGCGTGTGCGGTTCGGCCTGCGCCGCCTCTTCGCGCAACGCTTCCTGCGACGCCGTTTCCGCCGGTTTTTCTTCTACCGGCTGTTCTGTTACCTGTTGTTCTTCCTGCGCTGGCGCCTCGTCTTTCTGGCCAAAACCAAGCCAGGAAAAAAAGCCACGTTTTTTCTCTTTTGCCATTGGCGAATACACTCCTCGCGGTTAAGTCATGGCGCAGTCCCGTCGTCACCGCGCGGGTACTGAAAAAATTACAAATGAATACGTTAGTCTACCACTTTCCCTGCGGGGCGGCACGCGAGGGGATTGAGGTTTCGCCCGCCCCTCTGCGCCGCTAGAATAGCAGGCCAGATTGTTGAGCGCAGTGAGCATAATGAAGAAACCTACCTCCTCCGGCAGCGGACAGATCCGCATTATTGGCGGGCAGTGGCGCGGCCGGAAACTTCCGGTCCCCGACAGCCCGGGCCTTCGCCCCACCACCGACAGGGTGCGCGAAACCCTGTTTAACTGGCTCGCCCCTTATATGGTGGACGCTCGCTGCCTCGACTGCTTCGCCGGCAGCGGCGCGCTCGGGCTTGAAGCGCTTTCACGCTATGCGGCGAAAGCCACGTTGCTTGAAATGGAGCGCGGCGTAGCGCAGCAGCTACAAAAAAATCTCGCCACGCTAAAAGCGGGTAACGCACAGGTAGTGAACACTAACACACTTAACTACCTTAACCAGCCCGGCGAGCCCTATGACATCGTTTTTGTCGATCCGCCTTTTCGCAAAGGTTTACTGGAAGAGACGCTAACGCTGCTCCAGACGCAGAACTGGCTTGCCCGCGGCGCGATGGTCTATGTTGAAAGCGAAGTGGAAAACGGTCTGCCGCCCGTGCCGGCAAGCTGGCGGCTGCATCGTGAAAAAGTTGCGGGCCAGGTCGCTTACCGCCTCTATTCGATTGATTCTCAAGGAGAAGAAGATGCTGATTAATCTTGGGCGCCTGCTGATGCTCTTCGTCTGGGCTTTTCTTATTCTGAACCTGGTTCAGCCCTTCCCACGGCCGCTCAACATCTTCGTCAACGTGGCGCTGATTTTTATGGTGCTGATGCACGGGTTGCAGCTAAGCCTGCTGAAAGCCACCCAGCCGAAAGAGGGGCCGCCGCTTAGCCGCGCGCAGCAAATTCGGATTTTTATCTTCGGCGTGTTTGAACTGCTCGCCTGGCAGAAACAACAAAAGCGCCCGCGTTAACGGGCCGGATCGGGGACGAAGCGGATAAAGCGCGTCCCCTGGTAGCGAAGCGTGCCGGTTTCCCCAACCGTTAGCGCATGGTATTGCGCCGCCTCAAGCCGGAAGGTTATCGCCACCGCGCTGTTTTCTGGCCGAAAGCTTGCCTCGTAACGCATGGTCTGCGCGGGCGGCGCCACTTCACGCTGCCGTGAGCGCTGCTCGTTCGCCGCTTTTTCACGTTTATTCGTGACTTCTGCGCGCTTTTCCACCACTGGCGCCGCATCATTGGCCGCATTTTCCCGCCGCTGCTGCACAAAGCGAAATGAAGCGGCGACAACAATTAACGCAATGATAACGATGAAAAAAAGCGGTGGTTTACTCATGTCGGCAGCCTGTGTTCCGGGTACATTTTAAGAATACCCCGTAGCGCCTGACGTTGTCATCCCGCCCCTTCGACCACTAGACTGAAAGAGAGAGCCGTGCGCCAGGCGCACCCGTTACCATAACTGATTCAGGGACTTATCATGCTTTGGTCATTTATTGCTGTTTTGCTTTCCGGCTGGCTGTATGTCGATGCTTCTTACCGTGGTCCGGCATGGCAACGCTGGCTCTTTAAGCCGCTTACGCTGCTTTTGCTGTTGCTGCTCGCCTGGCAAGCGCCGCTGGCCGAACCGGTAAGCTACCTTGTGCTTGCGGGCCTTGTGGCGACGCTTGCGGGCGACGCGCTGACGCTGCTGCCGCGGGCGCAACTTCTTTACGCCACCGGCGCGTTTTTCCTCTCTCACCTGCTTTACACCATCTATTTCGCAAGCCAGATGTCGATCTCTTTTTTCTGGCCGCTGCCGGTGGCGCTGCTGGTGGTCGGCGCGGCGCTTATTGCCACCATCTGGACGCGCCTTGATACGCTGCGCTGGCCTGTTTGCACATTTATCGGCATGACGCTGGTCATGGTCTGGCTGGCAGGCGAGCTTTACTTCTTCCGCCCAACCGACACCAGTTTTTCCGGCTTTGTCGGCGCTTCGCTGCTGCTGCTCGGGATTATCGTCTGGCTTGGCAGCCACTACCGCAAGCGCTTTACCGCAGACAGCGCCATCGCCGCCGCCTGCTACTTTGCCGGTCACTTTATGATTGTGCGTTCGCTCTATTTGTAAAAGCCGCCTTCCCCGCTTGACTCTGGAGTCGACTCCAGAGTGTATCCTCCGGTAATGAGAAAATTATCGTTACCGGAGGCTGCCATGACCCCTTCTTCTCCCGGCCCTGCTAAAACGCCGCAGTTTGCAAAGCTGAAGCTAAGCCCTCTGTCGCAAAGCGACGCCTGCTGCGAAAGCGCAGCGTGCGAATCGCCGCAGGCGGCGCCGGAAATCGCCGCTCGTCTGAGCTGGCGCGTGGAGGGAATGGACTGCGCCGCCTGCGCCCGCAAGGTTGAAAACGCCGCGCGCCAGGTGCCTGGCGTGAGCCAGGCGCAGGTCTTGTTCGCCACGCAAAAGCTGCTGGTCAACGCGCCGGATGAAGCCCGCGAAGCGGTGGAGCGCGCCGTTAACGCGGCGGGCTATACGCTGCTGGATAGCCGTTCCCCTGCTGTTGCATCCTCAGGCTGGCGCGACTGGCTGCCCGTTCTGGCACTGGCGGTGCTGATGCTTATCAGTTGGGGCCTGGCGCACATTAACCCTTCTTTCGGCACGCTGGCTTTCACGGCCACTACGCTTGTTGGCCTGTGGCCCGTTACGCGACAGGCGATAAGGCTGATGCGCAGCGGTAGCTGGTTCGCTATCGAAACGCTGATGAGCGTGGCGGCTATCGGCGCGCTTATCATCGGGGCGACGGCCGAAGCGGCTATGGTGCTGCTGCTGTTTCTCATCGGAGAACAGCTTGAAGGCTGGGCGGCGAACCGCGCGCGAAAAGGGGTGAGCGCGCTGGTCGCGCTCCGTCCGGAAACCGCCGTTCGTCTGCGTGACGGGCAGCGAGAGAGCGTGGCGCTGGAAACGCTTCGGCCCGGCGACGTAATAGAAGTGGCGGCGGGCGGACGTCTGCCAGCTGACGGCAGGCTGCTTTCCCCCTGCGCAAGTTTTGATGAAAGCGCCCTGACGGGCGAATCGCTGCCCGTTGAACGCCAGCAGGGAGAGAAAGTCGCAGCGGGCGCCACCAGCGTGGATCGTCTGGTGCAGCTTGAGGTGGTGAGCGAACCGGGCGACAGCGCCATTGACCGCATTTTGCGCCTGATTGAGGAAGCGGAAGCGCGCCGCGCCCCCATTGAGCGCTTTATTGACCGCTTCAGCCGGGTTTATACGCCTGCGATCATGCTGCTGGCGCTGCTGGTAATGACCATTCCACCGCTCTTTTTGGCCGCCGCCTGGCAGGAATGGATCTACAAAGGGCTGGCGCTGCTGCTGATAGGCTGTCCCTGCGCGCTGGTCATCTCCACGCCTGCGGCGATAACCTCCGGGCTTGCCGCCGCTTCGCGCCGCGGCGCGCTGATAAAAGGCGGCGCAGCGCTGGAAATCGTGGGCCGCGTTCAGCAGGTGGCGTTTGATAAAACAGGCACGCTGACGGCGGGCAAGCCGCAGGTGACCGCGATAATCCCCGAAGAAGGGCTGGAAGAGTCAGCGCTGCTGGCATTTGCCGCCGCTGTTGAGCAAGGCAGTACGCATCCGCTGGCGCAGGCGATCATTGAGGAAGCGGACCGGCGCCGCGTAGCGCCGCTGCGCGCAAAAGCACAGCGCACGCTGGCGGGCACGGGTGTGGAAGCGGAAGTGGAAGGTCGGATCGTGCGTCTTAGCGCGCCGGACAAGCTGGAAATAGCGCTACCGGAACGCTGGCGGCAGCGCATCAGCGAGCTGGAGGCGCAGGGGCAAACGGTAGTGGCGGCGGTCTGCGAAGGCGAGCTGCTCGGCACGCTGGCGCTGCGCGACACGCTCCGCCCCGATGCCCGTGACGCGGTAGAGCGCCTGCGCAAGCTGGGCGTCCAGAGCGTGATGCTGACGGGCGATAACCCGCGCGCGGCGGCAGCCGTGGCCGGGGAGCTTGGCATGGACTACCGCGCCAGCCTTCTGCCGGGCGACAAGGTTGCGGCGGTCAACGAGCTTAACCGTCGCGCGCCGCTGGCGATGGTGGGCGACGGCATCAACGATGCGCCCGCCATGAAAGCCGCTGCTATCGGCATTGCCATGGGCAACGGCACCGATGTGGCGCTGGAAACCGCCGACGCGGCGCTCACCCACAGCCGCCTGACAGAGCTGCCGGCGATCATAAGCCTTGCCCGCGCCACGCACCGCAACATTCGGCAGAATGTCGCCATCGCGCTGGGATTAAAAGGTGTGTTTCTGGTTACCACGCTGCTCGGCATGACCGGCCTGTGGCTGGCGGTACTGGCGGATACGGGCGCGACGGTGCTGGTGACGGCTAACGCCCTTCGGCTGTTAAGAAAGGGGCGTTGAGGCGGCGCATTCCCTCTCCCCGGGCGGGGAGAGGGAGCTGTCTTACATCATGCCCAATATCCCCGGCAGCCACAGCGATATCGCCGGAATGTAAGTCACCATCGCCAACACAACCAGTAAGATGGCGTAAAACGGCAGCATGGAGCGAACCACCGCTTCAATTTTCTGCTTGCTCACCGCGCTCGCCACGAACAGCACAGAGCCTACCGGCGGCGTAATCAGCCCGATCCCAAGGTTCACCATCATGATCATCCCAAAATGCACCGGATCGATACCCAGCGCGTTAGTGACCGGCAGCAGCACCGGGGTGAGGATCAGGATAATCGGCGCCATGTCCATCAGCGTGCCTATCAGCAGCAGCATGATGTTGAGATACATCAGGATGACGTACTTGTTATCAGAGAGCGACGTAAAGAACTCCGTGATGCGCGTCGGCAACTGCATGTAGGTCATGACTGCGCCGAACGCCGCGGCAAAGCCAATCAGGATCATCACAATCGTCACGGTTTTTACGGTACGGCACAGCAGCTTCGGCAGTTCATTCCACTTGTAGTCGCGGTAGATAAACATGGTGACGAAGAAGGCCCAGACGCAGGCAACCGCCGCCGATTCCGTGGCGGTAAATACCCCGGTCAGAATACCGCCGAGGATAATGACGACGGTCATGAGCCCCCAGAGCGCGTCGACGAAAATCTTCAGCGCCTGCTTCATCGGAATGCGCTCCCCTTTCGGGTAGCCGCGCTTGCGGGCGAACGCCAGGCAGAGCGTCATCAGGCTTACGCCCAGCAGCAGCCCAGGCAGCACGCCCGCGATAAACAGCGTAGCGATGGAAACCGTGCCGCCTGCCGCCAGCGAGTAAATCACCGAGTTGTGGCTTGGCGGAATAAGAATCGCCTGCACCGAGCCGCTCGCGGTCACCGCCGCAGCGTAGTCGCGCGGGTAGCCTTTCTTTTCCATCTCCGGGATCATCACGCTGCCGATGGAGGCGGTATCCGCCACCGACGAGCCGGAAATAGCGCCGAAAAAGGTGGAAGCGACAATGTTCACCAGCGACAACCCGCCGCGCACAAAGCCCACAAACAGGTAGGCAAAGTTCACCAGACGGCGAGCGATGCCCCCTTCCGCCATAATGGCGCCGGCAAGAATAAAGAAGGGAATTGCCAGCAACGTAAACTTGTTTACCCCGCTGGTGATTTGAATCATCAACGCTTCCAGCGGCAGGTCAATCCATAGTGCTCCCGCTACCGCGCTGAATCCCACGGCGAAAGCCACCGGCATGCCGATCGCCAGCAGCACCGCCAGGGTGGCCAGTAAAATAAATGCGTCCATTTGTCGCCCCGTTAACTGTGGTTGCCAATCAGCACTACCGGACGGTTCTCCTGAGAACCGAACAGCAGACGTTCAATAACGAACAAAATTAAAATCGCTGCGCCTATGGGCAGCGGCAGATAAGTTTCACCCGAGGTGACGACGGGGAATTCCGCGACCGGCTGTTCCCACAGTTCGAGGCAAAGAAAATAGCTGTAGTAAAACATGACGACGGAGATAACGAGCATCAGCACGTCCACAAGCCGCGCCATTATCCCCTGCCAGAATGGCGACAGACGATCGGTCAGCATGTTTACCGCAATGTGCGAACCGGCGCGGTAGCCCACGGCTGCGCCGATAAAGGTAAAGGTGACCATGCAGATAATGGCGACCGGCTCCGGCCACGATTCCGCGCGGTTAAGCACATAGCGGGAAAAAACGTTAATCGGGATGATAACGGTCATCACGACCAGCGCCAGCCCGGCGACGGCCATGGCGAACAGGTAAAGCTTGTCCATACAGGAGAGATAAAAGCGGGACATAACGCCTCCGGGAGAAGGTAAAGCGCCGGTCTCCCGGCGCACTGGGTTACTGTACGTCAGCTATCGCTTTCATCAGATCCTGATGCTTTTCACCGTACTGCTTACGCACAGGCTCCGTCGCTTTCACAAAATAGTCTTTGTCGATGTCGTGGAACTGCACGCCGCCCGCTTTCATTTTGTCGAGCGCCTGTTTGTTGTAGGCGTTCCAGAGTTCGCGCTGCTCCATCTGCGCTTCACGGGCGAGTTTCAGGATGGTCTGCTGCTGCTCTGGTTTGAGCTTGTCCCACTTCGCTTTGGAATAAAGGAGCATTTCCGGGATGATAAAGTGGCCGCTCAGGGTGTAGTTTTTGGCAACCGGCAGGTAGTTATGGGCGATATAGGTTGGCGGGTTGTTCTCCGCGCCGTCAATCACGCCGGTTTGTAGGCCGCTGTACACTTCGCTTACGCCCATCGCCACCGCGCTCGCACCCATGCCTTTCAGCGTGGCGAGCGCCACCGGGCTGCCCTGCACGCGAATTTTCATCCCTTTCAAATCTTCTGGTTTCACCACCGGGTTTTTGGTGATGAGGTTACGGGTGCCGGAATCCATCCAGCCTAAGAACACCAGGCGGGATTTCGGGTTGCTGGTAAGTTTTTCGCCAATCTGCTTGCCGATGTCGCCGTCGATAACCTTGTGCATATGGTCTTCATCGCGGAACACGTAAGGCAACGTGAAAACCTCGATTTCCGGCAGGATGGCGGCCACCGGCGCCATAGAAACGCGGATCATGTCGATAGCGCCCATCTGCGCCTGCTCAATCATCTGCTTTTCATCGCCCAGCACGCCGCCCGGGAAAACTTTGATTTCCAGGTCGCCATTGGTCTGTTCTTTGAGTTTATCGCCCATGTGCTGGACAGCGACGACGTTCGGATACCCTTGCGGATGCACGTCGGCAGCTTTAATCACCTGTGCTGACGCGGCAGTGGCAAACAACAGAGACGCGGTGGACAGGCACAGGCCGGCCAGGCCTGGTAATAAGGTCTTTTTCATCGGTCAGCTCCAGCAGAGTAAGAGGCAAGATATAAAACGCTGTTTTGATTTGCCGCTTAAAACTAGCTTAAGCCTTGATAACCGGAGGTGAAGCGCCTCACAAAAGTGAAAGCGTTGAAACGAGGTTTTAAAAAGAATGTGACGCAAGTTCAGGGCAGCCGTTTCGTGAAGGCTGCCCGCAAACTGTCAGTGGCTTTTGCGCAACAAATAGCGGTAGGGCAGCGTTTCCGTCTGCGAGGCGAGCAACTCATGTTCCATAAAACGGCAGAAGCCTGGAATATCGCGCGTTGTGGCCGGGTCGTCGGCAATAATCAGCAGCGTTTCGCCCGCCTGCATATGGCGAACGGTTTTACGCACCATCATTACCGGTTCCGGGCAACGCAGCCCCTGAGCATCCAGCGTGTGATCGGGATTGGCGAACAGATCGGTCATTTTTTTCTCGGGTCAGTCAAAAACCGCCTTAGTTTACGCGCAGACGCTGCGGGCGCAAGCAAGCTTAACGATTGCGTTAAAATTAACCATTGCATTGACGACGCAAAGCAGTATTATGCGGCGGCTTTTGCGCAAACGCGCCGCGTCTGCCTGAAAGCGATGGAAATGGGTTCCCTCACCCCAACTAACAAAAAGGTCACAATATGACACCCTTTACTTCAAGCCAGCGCCGCCGCGCGCTTGTCTGGCTATCGCTGTTTCATTTGCTGGTGATCACCTCCAGCAACTATCTGGTGCAACTGCCGGTCTCTATTTTCGGTTTTCATACCACCTGGGGCGCGTTCAGCTTCCCGTTTATCTTCCTGGCAACCGACCTGACCGTGCGCATTTTCGGCGCGTCGCTGGCTCGCCGCATCATTTTCGCGGTGATGGTTCCGGCGCTGCTCATCTCTTATGTCATTTCGTCGCTGTTCTATATGGGAAGCTGGCAAGGTTTCGGCGCGCTGGCGCACTTCAACCTGTTCGTCGCCCGTATCGCCACGGCGAGCTTTATGGCGTATGCGCTGGGCCAGATCCTGGATGTGCATGTCTTTAACCGCCTGCGCCAGAGCCGCCAGTGGTGGCTTGCCCCCGGCGCTTCCCTGCTGCTTGGCAATATCAGCGACACGCTTTCGTTTTTCTTTATCGCCTTCTGGCGCAGCCCGGATCCTTTTATGGCCGAGCACTGGATGGAAATCGCCGCAGTGGACTACTGCTTCAAGGTGCTCATCAGCATTATTTTCTTCCTGCCGATGTATGGCGTGCTGCTGAATATGCTGTTGAAAAAGCTGGCAGATAAATCCGATTTCTCTGCGTTACAGCACGGCTAAAGGCTGGCGGAAGTTCTTGTGTTAAGATGCAGGGATGGGTCGTTATGACCGTTTACGTAAAGGAATAAGTCAATGCGCAACCTGGTAAAATATGTCGGTATTGGCCTGCTGGTGATGGGGCTGGCGGCCTGTGACAACAACGACAGCAAAGCGCCTGCCTCCGGCAGCGCGGCTGAAAGCAGCGCCGCCAGCGGCCAGCCGGTAACCCTGCTGGATGGCAAGCTGAGCTTCTCCCTGCCGGCGGATATGTCAGACCAGAGCGGCAAGCTTGGCACCCAGGCGAACAACATGCACGTTTACTCAGACACGACCGGCGAGAAAGCGGTCATTGTCATTCTTGGGGATAACACCCAGGAGCCGCTCGACGTGCTGGCCAAACGCCTGGAAGATCAGCAGCGTAGCCGCGACCCTAACTTGCAGGTCGTGACCAACAAAGCGGTTGATATCAAAGGCCAGAAGCTTCAGCAGCTCGACAGCATTATCTCCGCCAAAGGCCAGACCGCTTACTCTTCTGTGGTGCTGGGCCATGTGGATAACAAACTGCTGACCCTGCAAATCACCCTGCCTGCCGACAACCAGCAGCAGGCGCAGAGCGCGGCGGAAAACATCATCAACACGCTGGTTGTGAAATAATTACTCCCGCGTTTCACCGGCCTCTGTCGCCTGCGCCAGAGGCCGTTTTTTTAGCCGCCACGCCAGCCATAGCGCCACGCACACCAGCGCCGCCGAAGCCAGATAAATCATCGGCACCCCTGCGTAAGCCATCATCACGCCCGCCAGCGGCCCGGTCATGCCGAGCGAAAGGTCCATAAATACCGTGTAAGTGGCGAGCGCGCTGCCCTGGTTATGCTGCGGCACCGCTTTCACCGCTACCACCCCCAGCGCCGGAAAGACCAGCGAGAAGCCGCCGCCCGCCAGCAAAGTGCCCGCCTTCGCCATCAGCGGCGTAGCGGCAAGCCCCACCAGCAGCAGGCCCAGCGCTTCCACCACAAAGCAGATCATCGCCACGTTCAGCCCGCCCAGGCGGTTAATGCCATTCGGGAACAGCAGACGTCCGCCGACGAATGCAGCGCTAAACAAGGTCAGCGCGAACGCCGCGCCGTCCCAGCCTTTGGCCTGATAAAAGAGCGTAATAAAAGTGGCGATCACGCCGAAGCCTGTTGAAGAGAGCGCCAGCGCCATGCCGTAAGGCCAGACGCGCCCGAGCACGGCGCGAAACGGCAACGGCTTGCCCTTGCTGGCGGTGACTTTGGGCCGTGGCAGCGCCAGCAGCGCCGCCAGCAGCGAAACGCCCATAATGACGCCCGCCAGCAGCCGCAACCCGCCCCATTCATAGCAGAGCGCCCCCAGCGGCGCGCCGACCGCCATCGCCCCGTACGTCACCACGCCGTTCCACGAAATAACTTTACCGATGTGCGCCGAGCCGACGACGCCCACGCCCCAGAGCGTCGCCCCGGTGCCCGCCAGGCTTTGCCCGACGCCCAGAATAAGCCGCCCGAGGCAAAGCAGCGCCAGGCTCGCCAGCGGCCAGGCCTGCGTTTCCCCCGCCAGCCAGTAGCAAAGCCCGCTTAAGAAACAGCCGCACAGCCCCAGGATCACCACCTGTTTGGGGCCGAGCGTGTCGGCGGCGCGCCCGGCGTGCGGGCGGCTTAACAGGGTGGCGAAGTATTGCAGGCTGATAACCAGCCCCGCCCAGAAGGCGCTGAACCCCATCACGTCATGCACGTAGCCGGGCAGCACCGCAAGCGGCAGGCCGATGGTTAAAAAGCTGGCGAAGTTGAAGATAACAACAGAAACGATGCGCAGATTAAGGCGTAATCCGCTTATAGCCGGTTCAGCGGCGCGCTCGGGCATGGAAATCACCGGAAATTAACAACAGTGCGTCAGTATAAACACGTCGGCGCAGTAAAATCAGCCTTCACTTTCAGAACGCTCTACTCCGGCGCGCTTGCCGCGAAAGGCTACACTGTAAACAACCTCACAGTACGGGCGTCTATTTAAAAGGATTTCATTATGCTCAGAAAGTCGGGCAGCAGCAGCGATGTTGCTACCACGCAGAAGGCTGGTCTGCATATGCTGCAAAAGCTGGCGGCGCTGGTCATTATTCTGGCCGGTATTCACGCCGCCGCCGATATTATCGTCCCGCTGTTGCTTGCCCTGTTTTTCGCGATTGTGCTTAACCCGCTGGTGACCTGGTTTGTGCGCCGGGGCTTTAAACGCTCTTTCGCCATCACGATCGTGGTCATCGCGATGCTGTTTGTGCTGACGCTGCTGCTCGGTCTGCTGGCCGCTTCGCTCAATGAGTTCGTCGCGCTGCTGCCTAAATACGCCAATGAATTCTCGCGCAAGATAATGCATCTGGAACGTATGGTGCCGTTTATGAATTTGCACCTCTCGCCGGAGCGCATGTTGCAGCGCATGGACTCAGAAAAAATGATGGGCTATGCCACCACCCTGATGACCCAGCTTTCCGGGGCGATGGCGAGCATCGTACTGCTGGTGATGACGGTCGTGTTTATGCTTTTTGAAGTGCGCCACCTGCCCTATAAGCTGCGCTTCGCCCTCTCTAACCCGCAAATTCATATTGCGGGCCTGCACCGCGCGCTGAAAGGCGTGACTCACTACCTGGCGCTGAAAACGTTAATCAGCCTGTGGACCGGGGCCATTATCTGGCTCGGCCTGACGCTGCTTGGCGTGCAGTTCGCGCTGATGTGGGGCGTGCTCGGCTTTCTGCTTAATTACATTCCCAATATCGGTTCCGTGCTTTCCGCCATTCCGCCCATGGCGCAGGCGCTGTTGTTTAATGGCTTCTACGAGTGCGTGATGGTGGGGCTGCTCTTCCTGGCGGTGCATATGGTGCTGGGGAATATGGTGGAACCGCGCATGATGGGCCATCGTCTGGGGATGTCGACGCTGGTCGTGTTTCTCTCGTTGCTGTTCTGGGGCTGGCTGCTTGGCCCGGTGGGCATGTTGCTTTCCGTGCCGCTGACCAGCGTCTGTAAAATCTGGATGGAAACCACCGTCGGCGGCAGCAAGCTGGCTATTCTGCTCGGCCCCGGCCGGCCCAAAAGCCGATTGCCGGGGTAGTAAAAGCATCATGTTAAGCGGGCGACAAGCCCGCTTTTTGTTACTCAGGCCAGCGTGCCGCGGGTTTTTACGCGCGTTTTGACAAATTCCGCCGCCCTTTTGCCCGCCAGGAACGCATGGTCGGAATTGTAATACTCCCACTCGCTGTAGCGTCCGGAGAGATGAATGTCATACCCCAGCAGCCACTCGCGGATCAGCGCGACATTCGCTTTGCGGGCGTGGTCGTAAACCACATAGGCGTAAGGAATATCGACCGTGTTCGCGGTCAGGATCGGGTCATCCGGTTTTATCATCCCTACCGCAATACAATCCTCAACGCAGCGGGCGATAAGCGCGTCGCCTTCCGCCGGCAGCGGTTTGTCCGGCGAGTAGCTGATTTCACAGGTCAGGCCGCAGCCGCCCGGCGGGTTGCAGAACGGGCTGGCGTTGCCCTGCACAAAGATACGATGAAAGATCGTGTCGCCGGGGTAGTAGATCCAGTGCTTGTCCGTGAGATCCGCCCGGCCCACGCCCAGGTTCACGCAGCGTATTGAGACGTGCCGCAGGCCTTTCGCCGCTTCCTGCACCGCTTCCGGCGCTTCGTCGCCAATCAGCTTGATAAGCTCAGGCAACGGCATTGTGTTGATAAGCTGTTCGTAGCGGTAGCGACGGCCATCTGACAGCACGGCGATGTGATCGCGCGGCTGCACTTTGACCAGTGAGGTATTGGTTTCAAGCTTGCATTTAAGGTGCGGCAAAAAACCGGACATCAGCGCCTGGAAACCGCCGCGCAGCGGATAGCCGAAGCGGGCGTTCGGCCCCATCGGTTTGGCGAGCGGCGCCAGCGCCCCTTCGATAATCTGGCCGAGATCCGGCAGCGGCACGCGCCCGCCAAGCCAGGAGGTTTCCATTTCGTCGAGCGGCACAGTCCAGAGTTTTTTGTTGTAAGGGATAGCGAAATATTTGGCGATGCCGCGACCCCAGGTTTTCAGAATAAAGCGCTCGAAGTTTTCTTCGCCTGCGCTTTCATTCGCCGCGCGGCAGACCTCGCCATCGGGCACCGCGCCGTCGGCGCAGCAATCCCGCCGCTGGGCGACCGTTTCGGCGAGCTTAGGCCCGCTCACCGCAGCCAGGGCGCTTTTCTGCGTGGCGCCGTAGCGCGCTTCGATAGCGCCCAGAATGCACTCTTTTATCACTTCCGGCGGCAGGCCGAACAGCGCCGCCTGGAAGGGGTAGCGGGTATGTACGCCATCGCTGTAGACCCAGGCTTCGCGCATCTGCCAGTGCAGGTTGTTGCCAAGCAGCAACTTGTACATCTCCAGCACATAGGGATCGTCAGAAAACATGATGTGCCCGGCGTAGTCGAAGGTGAAGCCATTGTCGGTTATCGAGCGGCACCAGCCGCCCGGCGCCGCATTTTTCTCCAGCAAAACGGCCCCTTCGCCATAATGGTAACCGGCGCTCAGCCCTGTCGGCCCGGCGCCGATAACCAGACAGGGCACGATGTCGTCATCGACCCCGGCGGTTTTCAGCCGCACCACCGCGCTTTCACGGGTTTGCGGCTCGCCGCCAGGCGACGCGTGGGCTGCTGGCGCCTGCGCGGCGCTGCGGGCATGTTCAATCAATGCATGCATGCGTTTTGCGGTATCGTCCCAGGAGGTTGCCGCAACGACATCGGCCATCTGTCGCGCCATTTCGCTTTTCGCCTGGGGCGTCATCGCCAGCGCCTGCTCGCAGGCGCGGACAAACTCCTCCTCGCTTCGGGCTATCGCCACCAGCCCCGCGTAATGCCGCTCGACATCGGCAATAGCGGTACTGACCACCGGCAGTTGCGCCGCCATGTACTCCAGCACTTTGGTCGGGCTGATGTATTTGGTTGAAGCATTAATGGCAAAGGGCATCAGGCAGACATCCCAGTCGGCAAGAAAATGCGGCAGCGCCTCGTAAGGCTGCTGGCCGAACCAGTGGATATTGGCGCGCTGCGGCAGGCTTTGCGGATCGATTTTCACAACCGGACCGACCATGACAATGTGCCAGTGCGGATGGCTGTCGGCGAGCGCGGCGATAAGCCCCAGATCCATACGCTCGTCAATAACGCCGTAATAACCGAGGCGCGGCCCCGGCACCGCTTCCTGTAGCGGGTGGCCGTTGCCGCGATCGAGCGCCTGTTCAAAATGCGCGGCGTCTACGCTGCTCGGAAAACAGTGAACGCTGCTGTGGCGGCTTTTCTTCGCTTCATAAAGACTGGAGCCGCCGGTAAAGACCAGATCGGCCCGCCCGAGCAGCGCCGACTCGCGCTGCTGTAGCTGGCGCGGCGCCTGATGAAAAGCGGAAAGCTCGTCCATGCAGTCGTAAATCACCACGGCAGGGTTAAAAGCGGTCAACAGCGGCAGCGCCATCGGCGTATAGAACCAGACGACCGGCTGCTCGCCTTCACCAAGCAATTCGCTCAGCAGCGGCTGCAACACGGCAATTTGATCGTCATGAAAACCGTGCGCCTCAACGGGCGTATGCGGCTGAATAACCGTCACGTTAGGGGCGGGAGTGGTCTGGGATAACCCGGCAGGGCCAGCGTCAAACACCGGTTCCTCAATAAAATAGACCTGATAATGCTGCGCCAGGCGGCTTAACAGGTGCTGAGGACGCTGGAACACAAAACCCCAGCGTAAATGGCTGAATACAAGCAGTGTTTTCTGATGCATACCCTTCTCCTCGTCCCGGTTAGCCGGGTGAATAAACGATTGAAAATGGCGTAGCGTGCGCTGCGCCTGAAGGAGCGCGGCGGCGTAAGGGGCATGTAGCTGACGAGCAGTCGGTTCCGCCCCGTCACGGTTAAGATCCCACAAGCCGCTTTGCGTCCAGTGCGTGGGGTCTTCCCACATAGGTCGGTCTACAATCGGATAAAGGCAGATGCCGCAAAGCTCGGCGCCTGAAAGCTGGGCCTGCGCTACCTGCGCCGCAATATGGCGAACCCAGGCGCTGCGCCCGCTGCCGACATGGCTGGTTTCCGCCAGCAGGACAGGGCGCTGGTAACGTTGATGAAGTTCACAAAGCATTTCGCTAAGCGGCTTACGCCGCTCGTCTCCCAGATGCCAGGGCAGGCGGCGTCCGCTCGTGTCTTCCCACTGGTTGCCGTGGTAATAGTTGGCGCCGATGAGGTCGAGATAACGCGGCGCGCCGCCAAGCTCCGGCGCAAGCCGGCCCGCCAGCATGTCCCATGCCTGGAATTGCGCATTGGAAAGCGCCTGCGCCGCCGCCTCAGCCAGCGGATCAGCGTCGCGGGGAACGATATGAATAATCGGGTCGCAGTGCAGGATGCGGGCGCGGCTGTCCGCCTCCCATATGGCGTCGCAGGCGGCGATGGCGGCGCGTACCAGTTGCCGTTTGGCGGCATCGGCGGCGTCGTTTTGCGGGCGGTCCGGACAGGGGAAAAGCCCTACCTCAATCCCCCAGCTCATAAAAGAGATTTCATTAACGGGCGAGTAAACCGGCGGCTGGTCATAGTAAGGAGCAAGAAAGCGCGCCAGCGCGCCGCAAAAATGGGCGAAGCGGGGAATAAAATCAGCGGAAAAAAGGCTAAGCCCATCCGGCCAGCCGTAGTGGCACAGCGTCCAGCACACCTGAATGCCCTGTGTGCGGGCGGCCTCCATGCGAGCCGCGACGCTTGTGAAATCATAACCGTGCGGCGTTTGCGAGAGCCGCCAGCCAACGCTTTCACGCACAGTGGCGATAGAAAAAGGCTTTAGCGCCGCATAATCCTCATGCACGCGGCTGAAATGATCCGTCGCCGCATTCAGGGAGAGCGGTATCCCTTGCGGGTTGACATGATCCGCCCCTTCGTAACCGGCCTGCCAGAATGTCGAGAATATCGCCACTCGTCCCCTCCCTTCTCTTTTTACAGACAAAGCCTCCCTACCGAACCCACGTAAGAGGCGGGTTCAGCAGCATGAAAAAAGCTGAAAACTGACGGGCGCAACACGCCTTAGGGTTGCCGGAAAACCCTTCGGCAAACCCGATATGCCTTATTAAACGAAGCGGACTCGATAACTGCGCTAAGGATTTATATCGCGCAGGCGAAAAGAAAGAAGCGGGCGAAATATCGTCCGGTTACATTTATTTATAATTAAAGAATAAATAGTTTCTTACGGGAAGCTATCTGTAAAAAGTATAGGTAACGTCATCCTTTCTGCAAGATTATGCATAAAAGGAGAGCAGACGCCGTGTTACATACTCTTTATTTCTGCGCTCCGTCTGTTTAATTCACGGTCTTGCGAAGCGGGCTAACCGGGAGGATGTATAAAAAAACAAAAACGAAACGGCGTCAGGAAAAATAAACCTAAAAATGATAAAAAAATAAATAATCCGCTTCGTTAAATGGCGAAAAATTATTTTTAAAAAGGCGGCAAGCGAAGCAACAATAAAAAACAAACATATTATGAAATGAATGAGTAACCGCGTTGAAATCATAAAAAAGCACCAGCGACAGGAAACGTTTTGTATTCTCTACGCGCGAGATAAATAAAATAAAAACGCGTCGGTAACTGGCGCTTGCCGACGCGTTTCTGCCTGGTCAGATGCGGTTTTCCGCCAGCGCCTGCGCGCAGGCCCAGGCGCTGGCCCACGCCCACTGGAAGTTATAGCCGCCCAACCAGCCGGTGACATCCATGACTTCGCCAATAAAATAGAGCCCCGGCACGTCGCGCGCTTCCATTGTCCGTGAAGAGAGCGCATGCGTATCCACGCCGCCCAGCGTTACCTCTGCGGTGCGGTAGCCTTCGGTGCCGTTAGGCTGCACGCGCCAGTTTTGCAGGCTCTCTTCCAGCGCCTGCTGCTCACGACCATTAAGCTGCTTTAGCGTCGTTTCCGGTATCTGTTTGAGTTCCTGTAAACATTCCACTAACCGCTTTGGCAACAGCATCGCGAGCGTGTTTTTCAGGCTCTGATTCGGGTGCGCTTCGCGCTGCGCGTTAAGAAACGCGCAAAGGTCAGTATCGGGCAGCAAATTCACCGAAACCCATTCGCCCGGCAACCAGTAGCTTGAGATTTGCAGCACCGCCGGCCCGGAAAGCCCACGATGGGTAAAAAGAATATTTTCACGGAAGGTGACGCCGTTTTCTGCGCTAACCACAGCGGGCACCGCCACGCCGGACAGCGTCTGCACCTGTTCAAGCAGCGGCTTATGCAGCGTGAAGGGCACGAGGCCCGCGCGGGTCGGCAGGACTTTCAGACCGAACTGCTCTGCGACTTTATAACCAAACGGCGTCGCGCCAAGCCCCGGCATGGAAAGCCCGCCAGTGGCGATAACCAGCCTGGACGTTTTAATGTGCGCGCCGTTAAGCTGCAACGTATAGCCGCTGTCGTCACGTTCAATGCTGAGCACTTCCGTGCGCAGGCGCAGCGTAACGTTGCCTTTCTCGCATTCTTTCATCAGCATATCGACTATCTGCTGCGCGGAATCGTCGCAAAAAAGTTGCCCGAGGGTTTTCTCATGCCAGGCGATGCCGTGCTTGCCTACCAGATCGATAAAATCCCACTGGGTATAGCGTGCCAGCGCCGATTTGCAAAAGTGCGGGTTCTCGCTCAGATAGGCCGACGGTTCAACATAGAGGTTGGTGAAGTTGCAGCGCCCGCCGCCTGACATCAGGATCTTACGTCCCGGCTTTTTACCATTATCCAGCAACAACACCCGGCAGCCCGCCTGCCCGGCCTGCGCCGCACAGAAAAGCCCCGCTGCGCCCGCCCCGATAATGACGGCATCAAACTGTTCCACTTACCTTTCCTCTTTCTGACTGGGCCGCGAATTGTAAATATTCGACGCTGGTCGCACCAGCGTCACACTTGTGTCAAAATTTATCTTATTGAATTTAAAAGTAAAATTATTTTACCTGCCAGAGAGCGGCACGCCGATCCTTAAAAAAAGCTATATTTCACTTTGCCCGCGCCGCGGTTGTCTTAGATAATGCGCCGCGTTCATGTCCTCAAAATGGCGTAACGTCCTATGCTACATTTGTTTGCCGGGCTGGATCTGCATACTGGCCTCTTGTTATTACTTGCTCTGGGATTTGTACTGTTTTATGAAGCCATTAATGGCTTCCATGATACGGCAAACGCAGTAGCAACCGTTATCTACACTCGCGCTATGCGATCGCAACTCGCGGTAGCAATGGCGGCAATCTTCAACTTCCTTGGCGTGTTATTAGGCGGGTTGAGCGTGGCGTATGCGATTGTGCATATGCTGCCTACCGATCTGCTGCTTAACGTTGGCTCCGCGCACGGTCTGGCAATGGTCTTTTCCATGCTGCTGGCAGCCATCATCTGGAACCTGGGCACGTGGTATTTCGGCCTGCCGGCTTCCAGTTCGCATACCCTGATTGGCGCAATCATCGGCATAGGTCTCACCAATGCATTGATGACCGGCACGTCAGTGGTGGATGCCCTCAACATCCCGAAAGTGATTAACATTTTCGGCTCGCTGATTGTGTCGCCGATTGTCGGTCTGGTCTTTGCGGGCGGGCTGGTGTTTTTGCTGCGCCGCTACTGGAGCGGCACGAAAAAACGCGCCCGTATCCACCTGACGCCGGCCGAGCGTGAAAAGAAAGACGGCAAGAAAAAGCCGCCGTTCTGGACGCGTATCGCGCTTATCCTCTCGGCTATCGGCGTGAGTTTTTCTCACGGCGCTAACGACGGCCAGAAAGGCATCGGCCTGATTATGCTGGTGCTGATCGGCGTCGCGCCGGCAGGCTTCGTGGTTAACATGAATGCCTCCGGCTACGACATCACCCGTACCCGTGACGCCGTTAACAACGTTGAGACTTACTTCCAGCAGCACCCGACGGCGATTCGTCAGGTTGCCGGGGTCGACCCGTTGATCCCAACGCCTGAGCAAGTGAACCCGACGGCCAACCCGAAAGAGTTTCATTGCGACGCCAGCCGCGCCATTATCGCGCTCGATCGCGCTAAAGCGATGCTTGGCAACATCGAAAGCTATGACAAGCTGACGGTTGACCAGCGCAGCCAGCTGCGCCGCATTATGCTCTGCATCTCCGATACCACGGATAAAGTCGCTAAGCTGCCGGAAACCAGCGCTGATGATAAGCGTCTGCTAAACAAGCTGAAAGGCGACATGCTCAGCACCATTGAGTACGCGCCGGTCTGGATTATCATGGCCGTGGCGCTGGCGCTGGGCATTGGTACGATGATTGGCTGGCGTCGCGTGGCGACCACTATCGGCGAGAAAATCGGTAAGAAAGGCATGACCTACGCGCAGGGCATGTCGGCGCAGATGACGGCGGCGGTCTCTATCGGCATCGCGAGCTACACCGGTATGCCGGTTTCCACCACGCACGTCCTCTCTTCTTCGGTCGCAGGCACCATGATTGTGGATGGCGGCGGTTTGCAGCGTAAAACCGTCACCAACATTCTGATGGCCTGGGTGTTCACCCTGCCCGCGTCGATCGCCCTTTCCGGCGTGTTGTACTGGATAGCGCTGCACTTCGTGTAAGCGTCGGACGTAAAAATAAAAAGCGGGTCAGGCAACTGACCCGCTTTTTTTATGCGCGCATGCCGTTTACGCTGACGCCATAACGCAGTACGGGAAGGCTGGCGGGAGCGGTTCCCGCCGTTTGCCTCTTCAATGCCAGATAAGCAGGGCCACCAGGCTCACTACCACCAGGCCGCACAGCGCGCTGGTCAGAATGAATTGCCGGCGCACCCGCTCGCAGCGGCGGATAAACTCATCGTCGTGATGGTCAAGATAGCGTTGCCAGTAGATGTACCAGACAAGGCGGATTTGTTTGCTGGGCTGGCCGTGGGCGGTAAAAAACCCGCCGCCGTCGACATACTGGTAGAGCAAAGGATCGCAACCGCGCAGCACCACCAGCAACGCGCGTAACGACGAGAAGTAGCGCGCCATATTGACGACGCAAACCACACACAAAGCCCAGAACAGCGCGACAGTGCTGACCATACCCCCACCCCCGGCAAATGCTTACGGAGCGAACGCCCCGGATACCCAGTCTGACATTTCAGTAAATGGATGCAGTAAAACCCGCCCGGGGTCACATTTATTCACCCGAACGGCTCATTAAATAGTGTAGGAGATCCGTTCATTTTTTTTCCACAACGTTAATCCTTATCAATGCCAGTCGAACTATTTTTCATTTGAATAAGGGTGACCGGCGTCAATTGACGGATAAGCCAGAGCGCTATAAGGTAAAAATAGCCTCTATAATTGAAGTCCTTACGCTGGAGTCAGCTCCCGCAAGGGTAATACGCAGGACGCCGGCACGCGAACGGCACAGCGAAACCGCCGTTCAGTCCACTGGTCATCGACATCTTATGGAAGGAGTAACACTATGGCTTATCAACATATTCTTATCGCAGTCGACCTGTCGCCGGAAAGCAAAGTGCTGGTTGAAAAAGCGGTATCCATGGCGCGTCCCTATAACGCGAAAATTTCTCTGATTCATGTCGATGTGAATTACTCCGATCTTTACACCGGCCTTATCGACGTGAACCTTGGCGATATGCAAAAGCGTATCTCTGAGGAGACCCACAACGCCCTGACGGAACTCTCCACCAACGCAGGCTACCCGATCACCGAGACCCTGAGCGGCAGCGGCGACTTAGGCCAGGTGCTGGTCGATGCGATTAAAAAATATGACGTCGACCTGGTGGTTTGCGGCCATCACCAGGATTTCTGGAGCAAGCTGATGTCTTCAGCGCGCCAGCTCATCAACACGGTGCATATCGACATGCTTATCGTACCGCTGCGCGATGAAGAGGACGAATAAGCCCTCGCTTATAAAAAAGCCCCGCACAGCGGGGCTTTTCTTTTATTGCGGCGTACCGGGATAGATATCGAACCGGTGCCCTTTTGTTACCACCGCGTTCGGCGTGGCGACATCAGCAAGCGGCGGCGCGTAGTCGGGGCGCTTTACCACCACACGTTTAGTCGCCAGCCTGCGCGCAGGCGCCAGCAGGCCGTCGGCGTCTTCATCCGGCCCCACCAGCGACTGAAACACCCGCATCTCTTTTTTCACCAGCGCGCTTTTTTGCTTATGAGGAAACATCGGGTCGAGATAAACCACCTGCGGGCGCGGCGTAAGAGTTTCAAGCGAAGTGAGGCTGGACGCGTGAATAAGCGAGAGACGCTCGCGCAACCAGACGCCGATTTCCGCATCCTCATAACCCCGACGCAGGCCGTCATCCAGCAGCGCCGCCACCACCGGGTTACGTTCGAGCATACGCACCCGGCAGCCAACAGAGGCGAGCACAAAAGCGTCACGGCCCAGGCCTGCGGTAGCGTCCACAACGTCAGGCAGATAATCGCCCTTTACGCCCACCGCTTTCGCCACGGCCTCGCCGCGTCCGCCGCCAAATTTGCGCCGGTGCGCCATCGCCCCGGAGACGAAATCGACAAAAATGCCGCCAAGCTTGGGTTCATCGCGCTTGCGCAGCTCCAGATGGTCTGGCGTCATCACCAGCGCCATCAGGTTATCCGCGTCATGCTGTAAACCCCAACGGGCCGCAAGAACAGATAAGGCGCCGTCTCCGGCGCCTGATTCATCAATTAAACAAATGTTCACGCGACGGTTAGCCTTTAATACCGTAGTGTTCCAGCATCGCGTCGAGCTGCGGCTCGCGGCCGCGGAATCGTTTGAACAGCTCCATTGGCTCTTCAGAGCCGCCACGGGTCAGGATGTTATCCAGGAATGACTGGCCGGTTTCGCGGTTGAAAATCCCTTCCTCTTCAAAGCGAGAGAAGGCGTCCGCCGCCAGTACGTCAGCCCACAGATAGCTGTAGTAACCCGCCGCGTAACCGCCAGCGAAGATATGGCTGAAAGCGTGCGGGAAACGGCCCCATGATGGGCCCGGCAGCACGGCCACCTGCTTTTTGATTTCGGCGAGCGTTTCCAGCACTTTCGCGCCCTGCTCCGGGCTGAACTCGGCATGCAGGCGGAAATCGAACAGGCCGAACTCCAGCTGGCGCAGAATAAACATCGCCGCCTGGTAGTTTTTCGCCGCCAGCATTTTGTCGAGCAGCGCCTGCGGCAGCGGCTCGCCGGTCTCAAAGTGACCGGAAATAAACGCCAGCGCCTCCGGCTCCCAGCACCAGTTTTCCATAAACTGGCTCGGCAGCTCGACGGCATCCCACGGCACGCCGCTGATGCCCGCCACCCCTGGGGTTTCGACGCGGGTCAGCATGTGGTGCAGGCCGTGACCGAACTCGTGGAACAGTGTGATCACCTCATCGTGGGTGAAGAGCGCAGGTTTACCGTTCACCGGGCGGTTGAAGTTACAGGTCAGGTAAGCCACCGGCTTTTGCAACGAACCGTCTGCTTTGCGCATCTGGCCGACGCAGTCGTCCATCCATGCCCCGCCGCGTTTGTTTTCACGCGCGTAGAGGTCGAGATAAAAGCTGCCGCGCAGTTCGTTGTTCTCGTCATACAGCTCGAAGAAACGCACGTCCGGATGCCAGACGTCGATATCTTTACGCTCTTTTGCCGTGATGCCGTAAATGCGTTTCACCACCTCAAACAGGCCGCTGACCGCTTTCTGTTCCGGGAAGTAAGGGCGCAGCTGTTCGTCGCTGATGCTGTAAAGGTGCTGCTTCTGTTTTTCGCTGTAGTAAGCGATATCCCACGGCTGGAGATCTTCCACGCCAAAGTGCTCTTTCGCGAAGGCGCGCAGCTGCGCCAGCTCTTTCTCACCCTGCGGGCGGGCGCGTTTAGCGAGATCGGTGAGGAAATCGAGCACCTGCTGCGGGTTTTCCGCCATTTTGGTGGCGAGGGATTTTTGCGCGTAGTTCTCAAAGCCCAGCAGCTCTGCAAGTTCGTGACGCAGCGCGAGAATTTCCGCCATGACTGGGCTGTTATCCCATTTACCGGCATTTGGCCCCTGGTCAGAGGCGCGGGTGCTGTAAGCGCGGTACATCTCTTCACGCAGCGGCTGGTTATCGCAATAGGTCATCACCGGCAGGTAGCTTGGGATGTCGAGCGTCAGCAGGAAGCCCTCCTGCTCTTTGGCTTGCGCCTGCGCTTTTGCCGCCGCCAGCGCGCTCTCCGGCATGCCAGCCAGCTCGGCTTCATCGGTGATCAGCTTCGACCAGCCCATAGTGGCGTCCAGCACGTTATTGCTGTAGGTCGAGCCCAGCTCAGAAAGGCGCGCGGCGATTTCGCCATAGCGTTTTTGCTTCTCTTTCGGCAGGCCAATGCCGGAAAGCTCAAAATCTCGCAGGGCGTTATCCACCGCTTTTTTCTGCGCGGTGTCGAGCGCCTGGTAATGCTCCCCGTCGCGCAAATTGCGGTAGGCCTGATAAAGCCCTTCGTGCTGGCCCACCCAGGTGCTGTATTCAGAGAGCAGCGGCAACGTTTGTTCGTAAGCTTCGCGCAGCTCCGGGCTGTTCTGGACAGAATTAAGGTGGCTTACCGGCGAGAAAAGGCGTCCCAGCCGGTCGTCCACTTCCGCCAGCGGCTGGCAAAGGTTGTCCCAGGTATAAGGCGCGCCCTGCGCTACCACGCTTTCCACTTTGGCGCGACAGTCCGCCAGCGCCTGGGTAACGGCGGGCACGACATGTTCAGGCTTAATCGCAGAGAAAGGCGGCAGCTCAAAAGGAGTCAGTAAAGGATTTGTCATAAGCGCAGTCCTGGTTAAAAAGGTAAGAGAAGCGCATCGTGCGGCGCCCGGTACGTTGTCTGTAGCATGGGGTTTAGTGTAGTTAATTTCAATGGCGCCAGGTGTCCGCAGGTGCTTATTGCTGCGATGCGCCACCACGCCGCGAAAGCCTTGCCAGGCGCAGCCGGATGCATCACCTTCTTCCCGCTTTACGACTTCTTTTATTTAACAGAGGCGTGATGAAAATAGTTTTAGCGCTGCCGTTAGCGGTGCTCATCATCATTTTTTTATCCGCCTCTTCCGGCAGCGCAACCTGAGTCAAAAACGGCTTGCGGACATGGCAGAAAGAAGCGAGTGAAAAACGCGCTAATCCCAACGCCTGCATGCGCGAACTGACGCTCTTTTCGCGCTGATATGTCAGGAGCGGACGGCGGCAGCGGTAATCCGTTGCGATCTGCGATAAACTATCGCCTGACCTCTTTTATTCCGGAATTCATCCCGCATGCTCAGTTATCGCCACAGTTTTCACGCCGGCAACCATGCCGACGTCCTCAAACACACCGTCCAGAGCCTCATCATTGAGTCGCTCAAAGAGAAAGAAAAACCTTTCCTTTATCTGGATACTCATGCGGGCGCCGGTCGCTATCAGCTAAGCGGCGAGCATGCCGAACGCACCGGCGAATATCTGGAAGGCATCGCCCGTATCTGGCAACAGGACGATCTGCCTGCGGAGCTGGAGCCTTATATCAACGTGGTGCAGCACTTCAACCGCAGCGGACAATTGCGCTATTACCCGGGTTCGCCGCTGATTGCCCGCCAGCTTTTACGTCCGCAGGACAGCCTGCAATTAACGGAGCTGCATCCGAGCGACTTCCCGCTGTTGCGCGGCGAATTTCAAAAAGATGAACGCGCCCGCGTGGAGCGCGCCGACGGCTACCAGCAGTTAAAAGCCAAACTGCCGCCGGTTTCCCGCCGTGGGTTAATCCTTATCGATCCGCCTTATGAAATTAAGACCGATTACCAGGCGGTCGTGAGCGGCATCAACGAAGGCTACAAGCGCTTCGCGACGGGCGTTTACGCGCTGTGGTATCCGGTTGTGCTGCGCCAGCAGATAAAGCGCATGTTCAACGACCTGGAAGCGACCGGCATCCGCCGCATTCTGCAAATTGAGCTGGCGGTGCGCCCGGACAGCGATCAGCGCGGCATGACCGCTTCCGGCATGATAGTTATCAACCCGCCGTGGAAGCTTGAGCAGCAAATGGCGAACGTGCTGCCGTGGCTGCACAAAACGCTGGTGCCGACAGGCACAGGCCACACCACGCTGAATTGGGTAGTGCCTGAATAAAAAAGGTTGCTTATTGCAACCATAGGCGCAAGCCAGACGCGCAAGGCGTACACTTAGCTAACTTTTTCGACGCAATTCAAGGAAACGGCCATGAGCAGACACTATGACTACCTCGCTATCGGCGGCGGCAGCGGCGGCATCGCATCCATTAACCGGGCGGCCATGTATGGCCAGAAATGCGCGCTAATCGAAGCGAAAGCGCTCGGCGGCACCTGCGTTAACGTCGGCTGCGTGCCGAAAAAGGTCATGTGGCACGCGGCGCAAATCGCGGAGGCTATTCATCTCTACGGTCCCGATTACGGCTTTGATACCACCGTCAACCATTTCGACTGGCAGAAGCTGGTTAACAGCCGCACTGCTTATATCGATCGCATTCATACCTCTTATGAGAACGTGCTGGGCAAAAACAATGTGGATGTGATAAACGGCTTCGCCCGTTTTGTCGATGCGCACACGGTTGAGGTAAATGGCGAGACGATCACGGCCGATCACATCCTGATCGCCACCGGCGGTCGTCCGGTGCAGCCAAACATTCCGGGCGCGGAATATGGCATTGATTCAGACGGCTTCTTTGAACTGGCGGAGATGCCGAAACGCGTCGCCGTGGTGGGCGCCGGGTATATTGCCGTGGAAATTGCGGGCGTCGTTAACGCGCTGGGCGCCGAAACGCACCTGTTTGTACGCAAACACGCGCCGCTGCGCACCTTCGACCCTATGATTTCCGAAACGCTGGTTGAAATTATGCAGGCGGAAGGCCCGCATCTGCACACCCACGCCACGCCGAAAGCGGTAATCAAAAACAGCGACGGCAGCCTGACGCTGGAACTGGAAGAAGGCCATTCGCAGACCGTGGATTGTTTGATCTGGGCGATTGGCCGCGAGCCGTCGAACGATAACTTCAACCTCGCGGTAACGGGCGTTAAAACCGACGAAAAAGGCTATATCGTTGTTGATAAGTTCCAGAACACCAGCGTGCCGGGCATTTACGCCGTGGGCGACAACACAGGCGCGGTGGAATTAACCCCGGTGGCCGTGGCCGCAGGCCGTCGTCTTTCCGAACGCCTGTTTAACAACAAGCCGCAAGAGCATCTGGACTACAGCAACATTCCGACCGTGGTGTTCAGCCATCCGCCCATCGGCACCGTTGGGCTTACCGAGCCGCAGGCGCGCGAGCAGTATGGCGATGAAAACGTGAAGGTTTATAAATCGTCCTTTACCGCCATGTATACCGCCGTCACCTCTCACCGCCAGCCGTGCCGTATGAAGCTGGTCTGCGTGGGCGAAGAGGAGAAAATCGTCGGTATTCACGGCATCGGCTTTGGTATGGACGAGATGTTGCAGGGCTTTGCCGTGGCGCTGAAGATGGGCGCGACGAAGAAAGATTTCGACAATACCGTCGCCATTCACCCGACCGCTGCGGAAGAGTTCGTTACCATGCGTTAAGCGTCGTGAACGCGGTTTTGAATCAGGCTAAGAGCAGCGCTCTTAGCCTTTTTTATGGGTGTGAAATCCAGGGCTATCAGAACAGCAGCGAATAGTTCAGACCAAAGGTCCGGCCACGGCCCTGGTAAGCGTACAGATCCGGGCTGCCGTAGGTCGGGCTGTAGAGCTTCGGTGCACGCTGGCCCCAGACGGTGGTGTAGTTTTTATCCAGCAGGTTTTCTACGCTAAAGCTCAGCTTGCCCAGCGGCAGCGCATAGCTGCTGAGAAAATCAATGGTGTTGTAGCCGTCGATTTTATTTCCCGCTTCGTCAGAAAGATCAAACGCTTGTTGAGATTGCAGGCGTAACGTCCAGTCGCCGGGCGCCCAGCCGATGTAAGCCGTGGCTTTCGACGGGCTGGCGGAATCTACCGTTAATTTTTCCCATTTCCCCGCCACGCGTGTTTCTGAACGGATGAGGTTAAAGGTGACGCCAGCGCTCCAGTCCGTCTCCGGCACAAAATAGTCCACGGCGCCTTCAAGGCCGTAAATACGGCGTTTGTCATCGTCCAGATTAATAGTCATGTCCGTCTTGTTAATGGAAATGGTTTTATCTGAAAGCGAATAATAGGCGGCAAGCTGGGTGCGAAGCGCATCGCCCGTGTAACGCCAGCCAAGTTCCCAGGCATTTACCTTAATACCATCCAGCCTGGAGTCGTTCACGTTCACGCTGTTTAACAGGTTATAGTGGCCGTTGCGTAACTGATAAGTGCCGGAACCGTAATACTTCGCCAGATCCGGGATTTCAAAGCCCTGGGAAAAGTTCAGCCATGCCTGCTGGCGTTCGGTCACATGCGCCAGCAGCCCGGCGTTAAACAGGAAATTGTTGTAGTCCGTTTTGCCGCCGGGCACGGCATCTGCCGAGCGGGCAAGCCCGGTTGCGATGCCTTGCTGCTGGGCATAACCGATAAAATCGTCCACTTTATTTTCGGTGTACTGATAACGCACGCCGCCGCTCAGGGTAAAGAGAGGATTGATGTCGTAATTAGCCTGAAGGAAAGGTGCGAGGTTTGTGACGGAATAACCCGGGTAACGCCCTACGTTATAGGCGCTATCAAGCCGCATCCCGCCCGACTGGCTCGCTTTCGCCAGGTCGAAGAATTGTTGGTTAGCGTCGAAGGTTTCGTGTTCTGCGTCCACGCCCCAGGTGAGATCCAGCGCCTCAAACGGATTACTGTTAAGCGTCAGCTTGCCGCCCCAGAAATGGGTGTTTTGCTCCGAAGCGCCGATACTGGTCACGCCCGTTCTGCCAAGCGTCGGGAAGGGGTAAAAGGCGAGCTTTTCATCACGGTAAAACACCTGCGCAACCAGGTCCTGCCCCCAGAAATCGGTGTTGGAATACTGAAGGTTGATGAGATGACGTTCGGTGCCGGGAATACGATCTGAATCAAGGTTGCTGCCGTTGCGCGCCTGGCCCTGGCCGGTGACGGCAGAAAAATTCTCACCAAGAAAGAGGCCATGTTCGCCGTCAGACTGGCTTTTATAAAACTGCGTCGTGAGCTGGAGCTGCTGGTGCTCGTCAATGTCCAGCGTGCCGGTGCCCATGACATCCAGCCGGTCAGAGTATTGCAGCCCGGTCTGGGTGTTATCGATAATGACTTCGTCCCCGTGACCGTCATACCAGCCGCCAAAGCGCTGGTAGGCCACGGAAAGACGACCGACAGCGTGCTCATTGCCGCCGCTCACCGCCGCCGCGACATTCTCATCATGGTCGTTATGGCTGTTAAACCCGCTCTTGCCGCCTACAGTAAGCTCAACCTGAGGCTCCGGCTGCCCTTTTTTAGTGACGATATTAATCAGCCCGCCGGTGCTTCCGCCGCCATAGAGCGAGGTCGCGCCGGAAATCACTTCAACGCGTTCAATGTTAAAAGGGTCGATGGCATCCAGCTGGCGACTATCGGTACGCGAAGAGTTAAGGCGTACGCCATCTACCATCACCATCATTGAGCGGCCGCGCATATTCATCCCGTAGTTTGTGCGCCCCTGGCTGCTCACATCCATGCCGGGGATCAGTTGCGCCAGCACATCTTTAAACTCTTTGCCGCCCTGTACCTGCTGCTGTAATTCTTCCCCTTCAATAACCCAGTTGGTTTGCGCCAGTTCAGTAACGCTGCGATGCGCGCGGCTGGCAGAGACAACGATGCGGTCGCTGTGCTCGTCCGCGGCATACGTTACGGGGCTTAAAAGCGTGAAAAAGCAGGGAGGCAGAAGGCAAAGATGCCGAATGTTCATTGTTTTTATTTCCATATCGTCAGGCGAAACTGCACAGGGGCTAAGAGCAGCGCTTCAGGCCGCTCGCCGTGCATGAGAATGTTTATCGTTATGATAATTATTCAACTAAACAAAGCAATATATTTTGCAACATTTCGTTTTATTTATTCACAATCAGCGTGGTTATTTCGATACGGAAGTGAAGGCGATGATTCATCACGTTTTTACTGCGGCATGGCAATCAAATAACAGCGAGGAGCCGGGTAAAGCTCAGCGAGTCGGGTGGAAAAAGCACGGCAACCTGGGGCCACTGAGCTGAAAGAAGAAAATAACTAAAATTTTTCTGTAACTTTTCATCTTATTTTATATTAGTGATGCTTATATTTATTACTTGTTTTGTTCTTGCCTGACTTTTCTTTGACTTTTCTCTCCCCGCCACACTAAAAACTCACGAAACAATAAGCAGGATAATTTTTATATCTATTTACTTATTTTTCAGAGGATTAATAAAAAATTCAGATTTTACTTAACTTAAATATTGCCTGAAATAGTCACCCCGGCTAATTTAATAAAGTAGCTTAATCAAATGGAGGGAGATTAAGGTTTGAAATGGACTGTACTCGAAACACTTGTTAGCCCGGAAACCGGCATGGCCTTTTCGCTGGTGGTTTCCGACCATAAAAACAAATTCATTCTGTGGCACTTGTATAGCGCCCGTATAAAGCCTGAAAAGTTTCTCTATATACATGCAGGCATCGCCTGGGTTTATGAAGGGGAACAGGTCAGCCGCATCCAGATTTACCGTGCCAATTTCTATTGCAGTAACCTTTGGGCAAGCCTGAAAAAACACGCCGGTTGTGAAAAATATCTCACGGAAGACCAATGCACGTTTAAAAAGTTTTGCGTTATTTCTCCCTGCCCGCGTCATTTCCGCTAGCAGCGATAAGGTAAAGAGACCTGCTGCCAGGGTAACGCTCCGGCAGCCTGAAAAGATGACTCCTTAAGAATCAACTTAAGCGCCGGATTTAATTTCCTGATAGATCGCGCGCTGAATGGCAGCCCATTTCTTTGTCTGGGCGCCCGGGTTAGCCTGCTCGCGCAGCACCGCCTGGTCGAGATCGTATTTTTGCCGCTTTATGACGCCGGGCGTTACGCAAAAGCTTTTTAAAAACTGTTTGCGCATGGGGGTAAAAACGTCGCCCTGCGCCAGCGCGTGCCCCATCGTGGCGATCATGCGCCGACAGGGTTTTACTTCATTCATTTGCGCCCGGTGGCGCAACAGCAGGCTCAGGGCTTCATCCTGTCTTGCCGCCAGCGCCTGCTCTGTCCATGCCACCTGCCAGCTCATGCCGCCATCAAGAAAGAGTTGTACGACATCCGCCTCGTTGCGGTCGATGGCGGCGCGGAAATGGCTTTCATCCCAGCGTATTCCTCTGCGGCTGAGTTTGTCGCGCGGCGTTTCGTTGATTTGTACCGGTATCGGGGCGTCGGCGCTTTCTGACGCGGCCTGGTTAACGCTCTGCGCGGTCTGAGGCGGGTTGACCTGGTCGCTGGCGAGATAAAGCGCGCCTAACGCCACTGCGATAAACGCAACGCCCGTAACGCCCCACAGCACGGTGGCGGCGAGCTGCCGCGGGTCGCGCTGAATATCCTGCCGCTGTGCACCGGGGCGCTCAATGGTATCGCGAAGGTCGAAGATATCGCCGCCGACGGCGCGATTTTTCTGCGCCGCGTCGTCAAAAAACGCCGAAAGTTTTGCTGTTTCCAGCGCCATAAGCGCCTGCGGGTTAACGTTAACGCGTCCTTTTGCAAAGGCCTCCTGAACCGGCCCGGCAATCGCCGAACAGAACGCGTCGAGCGTGGTCATCTGGACGGTGGTTAACGGCTGCTGCTGCACAGCGGCATTGCGGATAACGCGAATATCATCCAGAAATGTTTGCAGCGTTTTACGCGGTTCGACAAAGAGCGTTAGCGAGTCGGCGGAATTGAAAATACGTTCGTAATGCTGCGCATACTCTTTTTTATCGATGACCAGCAAGGCGAGCTCGCTGAATAACATGCCGCTCAGCACGTCGCCCTGCTTGCCAAGCTTCAACCAGCGGCGCACTTTATCCGCGCCAGTCCGCTGCTTCAGGTGATTAATTAACTGTTGTTGATCCGGCCAGGCCTGCGTCACCAGGCCTTTCAGGGTCAATTCCAGCGCGCGTAGCTGCTGCAACGCCTGCTGCTGCGCGGCTTCATTAGTCACTGGAAGCTCGGTGGAGTAATCAAGCTTCGGCTGGTTTTCGCGCAACCGCTCCAGACACGCCACAAAGCGCAGCGCGGCAAACAGCTGGTTCTGGCTTACCGGCTGACCGCTTTCATATTGCGGCGCGACCTGCTGCAAATGGCGCAGGCGCAAAGTGAAGCGGGACATCTCAACATCGTCCAGATTGAGTTTGCGTCCTACCATTGCCCAGCTCCCGGCGTTAAGGCGCGCCTGCTCAAGCTGTTGTGAAAACCACTGCGGATCCTTGCCTTCCGCGACCTTGATATCAAGCAGAGTCAGAATACCCACCGACGCCTGACGAATAACGCCAAGCGCGGCTTCGAAAGTTTCGCGTACAGATTGCTGTGTGGAACGAGTCATACCGCGTCCTCTTGCGGAGCAATAGTTGCCGTTTCGCTAACGGAATTCGCTCGCCTTTTTCAGGCTTATTGTTATTGCCGATTTTTCCTGTTTTACAGGCAGTTAACTAAAATAGCTGAAAATTGCGGAAATTAAAGTGACGGCGATAGCGTCGGCCAGTTAGTCCGCCTGCATGACCCGGTGAAGAAATTCGCCCATGGTGCGCAACGCCTCCTCGCTTCGCGGCCCGTAGGGAAGCGCATAGTTCAGCCGCAGGCAATTTCGATATTTGCCGGAAGCCGAAAAAAGGCTGCCCGGAGCGAGGTGAATGCGCAACCGTTGCAGCTCCTCTGCATGACGCGTTAAATCCACCTCTTCCGGCAGTTCTACCCACATGAGAAAGCCGCCCTGCGGACGGCTAACGCAAATACCATCAGGAAAGTAATGACGCACCTTGCAGCTTAACGTTTCATAATTACGCTGGTAATGCTGGCGAATGCGGCGCAAATGGCGATGGTAGTGGCCTTCGCGAATAAACGCGGCGATAGCCAGCTGTGTAACGGGCGTGGAGGTGCTGGTCGCTATGTATTTACGGTGCAGAACGCGATCGTAGTAACGCCCCGGCGCAATCCAGCCGGTGCGCAGCCCGGGCGACAGGGTTTTGGAAAACGAACTGCACAACAGTACGCGCCCATCAATATCCAGTGATTTAATCGTCGGCGGACGCGGATACTCCCACGCCATGTCGCCATAAACGTCATCTTCTATCAGCGCTATATCATAGCGCTCAGCGAGGCAGAGCACCGCGCGCTTACGCGCCAGCGGCATGTTAAACCCCAGCGGGTTATTGCACGTCGGCACCAGCAGCACCGCTTTGATGGGCCATTGCTCAAGCGCCAGTTCAAGCGCCTCAACGCTCATACCCGTTTGCGCATCGGTAGGAATTTCTATCACGCGCAGGCCAAGCCCGCGCAGCGTCTGTACGGTGCCGTGAAAAGAAGGCGATTCTACCGCCACAATGTCGCCCGCCTGGCAAAGCGAGCTAATGGCGAGAAACAGCGAGCCATGGCAGCCATTGGTGGCGATAATCTCCTCGCTACTGATTTGCGTGCCGCCGTCGAGCATCAGCCGCGCTATTTGCTCGCGCAGTTCGAGTTTTCCCGCCAGGTCGTCATAGCTAAAAAGCGCTTCCACGCGGTGTGAGGGTACCGGGCGGTTTAACTCACGCCACAGCGGTTTCAGCGTGGGAAGGGTGAGGTCTGGCGAACCGCCGCCAAAGGGGAAGATACTTTTATCCTTGCGAACCTCCAGCAACGCCAGCACTTCGCTCCATTGCGGCACCTCAATCGGGCGCTGTACCGGACGGGAAAGCTTCGGCATAGGCGGTTCGGCTTTTTGCGGCGCGACAAAATAGCCGGAACGCGGTTGCGGCACGATAAGCCGCCGCTCTTCCAGCAGATGATAAGCCTGCTGGACCGTGCTGATGCTAACGCCATGTTCCTGGCTCAGGGTTCTGACGGAAGGCAGCCGCTCGCCTTGCTGGTAAAGCCCCTGCTGTATACGTTGCCCCAGGAGGTCGGCGAGGTGCTGATAGCGCGTCATACTGTATCCCTGTTGGTTGTCATACAGCGCCAGAAACCAATACAGATCTGGCGCATTTTTGCCATTCACTCTCTGTTATGCCGCTTCTGTATGGTAAAGAAAAGGATTTTGTGCGTCTGTATTACGCCAGTGCAAAAGCCGACCATGAAAGCTCCAGCCAAAGAGGAGCTTGATCATGGAATTTCACGAAAACCGCCCGTTACGTCCTTTCTACGGTTTTGTTTTGCTGGCGCGCTTTATCCGCAGCGTTTGGCGGCGCCATCAGACGCGTCGCCTGCTAAGCCGGCTTGATGACGACAAGCTCAGGGATATCGGCCTGCGGCGGGAAGATATCGACCTTCATTAATCGCCCGCGCTGCTGCGTTAATAAACTAATGCAGAAATGATTTTTTGATGCGAGAGTACAAGACTGCCTGCCGCTTCAGATAACTAAAAAGGATAATTCATGCAGCTTGATAATATTCCCTTTGGCATTACCGACTGGGCAACCCTTCCCGTTACCGAGCACCCTGGCATTACCGGCAAGGCGCTCTGGCGAACCCAGCAGTTCGGCGTAGTGCGCGTGCGCATGGTGGAATACACGGCGGGTTATCTGGCCGATCACTGGTGTCATAAAGGGCATATCCTGCTCTGCCTTAGCGGCGAACTGCATACGGAACTGGAAGATGGCCGCCGTTTCGTGATGACGCCAGGCATAAGTTATCAGGTGGCGGATAACGCCGAAGCGCACCGCTCCTCCACCACAGCCGGCGCCACGCTGTTTATTGTGGATTAACGCGATGCTGACTTTCACCACTGCCCGTCTCGCTTATCGTCAACTCACCCAGGACGACTGGCCGTTTTTCCTTTCCCTGCAACGCGATGAAACCGTGATGCGCTACATGGCCGATCAGGGGAGCGAAGAGGAAATTTACGCCGCGTTTTCTACGCGTCTGCCGGTATGGTCGCCGGAAAGCCGCCACTGGCTCGGTCTGCTGATAAGCGACAAGGCCAGCGGCGAGCCGGTAGGCGTAACCGGTTTTATCCGCCGTGAAGAGGATAAAGCCGAAGTGGGTTACCTGCTGGCGAAGCGTCACCACGGCCTGGGTTATGGCTATGAGTCGTTGCGCGCAGTATGCGATCTCGCCTTTAAACAGTGCGGTATCCGCAAGCTTGTCGCCACGGTAACAGAGGGCAATGTCGCTTCGCGCAGGCTGCTGGAAAAAGTCGGCTTCCAGCTGGAAGGCACGCTGCGGGAGAACTATTTCTTTCAGGGCCGCTGGCAGGATGACTGGGTGTTCGGCCTGTTAAACCAGGAATATTGTTAACGGCGTTTTCTTCTCCTTGTGCCAGGCTTAAAACATGTGACCCTGAGCCAATGCTAAGGAGAAGTATGAAAAAGGCACTTATCATCGCTGCATTTACTACCCTGTTTACGCTGCCTGCCGTCGCTGATGATCAGCCGGGGCTGAAAACGGGCGATGCGCCGCCGCCGCCGCATAAAATCGACAGCGGCTATCGCGGCGCGGAAACGCACAAAACCATGTCAATCAAAGAAGCCAAAGAGATGCATGACGGCGCTTCCGTTTCGTTTCAGGGCAACCTGATCCAGAAAAAAGGCAACGACATGTATGTATTTCGCGATAAATCGGATCAGATTGACGTGATGATCCCTATGGCCGTGTTTGAAGACCGTCAGGTTGAACCCGACCAGCTGATCACTATTAACGGTACGCTGGATAAGAAACAGCAGCCGCCTGTCGCGCGCATTGATCGCCTTATCAAAGAGTAAGATGAAGCATCTGTCCTTAAATGACAAAAGCTGGCGTTCCCCTGGCGGGAGCCGATAACGAAAAACGGGTGGCGCTGCGCCACCCGTTTTTTTGCGTGCTTTATAAGAACATGCCGCCGGAAACTTCAATTCTCTGCGCGTTCATCCAGCGAAGCTCATCGCTAAGCAGCGCGGCGATAGCGTCGCCGATGTCATCCGGCAAGCCCACCCGCCCCAGCGCCGTTTGCGAGGCGATAGCGCGGTTCATCTGTTCGTTATCACGTACCACGCCGCCGCCGAAGTCGGTCTCAATGGCGCCTGGGGCGATGATGTTGACCGAGATCCCCCGTTCGCCCAGCTCTTTAGCCTGATATCGGGTCAGGACTTCCATTCCCCCTTTCATCATGGCGTAAGCCGCTTTACCCGGCAGCGCAAAACGCGCCAGCCCGCTGGAAACGTTGAGAATGCGCCCGCCATTTTTTATCAGCGGCAGCAGTTGCTGCGTAAGGAAAAACGGCCCTTTAAGATGGATGCGCATCATCTCATCAAACTGCGCCTCGCTGGTCTCAGCAAACAGCACATCAATGCCCGTTCCGGCGTTGTTTAATAAATAGTCGAAACTATCACGCTGCCAGACATCTTTAAGCTGCGCTTTCACCTCTTTAACGAAATCAGGGAAGGTGCTGCTTTCGGCGACATTCAGTTGCAATGCCACCGCTTTTACCCCTTTTAGCTCAATTTCGCTGACAACTTTTTCCGCTTCCTGACGCTGGCTGTTGTAGGTCAGGATAATACTGATTCCGCGTTCAGCCAGCTTCAGCGCCGCGTTTTTGCCTAAACCGCGGCTGCCGCCCGTTACGATTGCGATACGTTGCGTCATAAAACCCCCTTCTTTGCCGTTGCAGTGATTGAGAGAAAGCTTATTAGCTGATAAAAAAACAATAAATGTGCTGGATTGCGTTTCACTGTTTCAATAACAACAACAATGAGCCATTCCCATGGATAAAATTCACGCAATGCAACTCTTCGTGCGGGTCGCGGAACTGGAAAGCTTTTCCCGCGCCGCCGAAACGCTAGGCTTGCCCCGGGGCAGCGTTTCCCGCCAGATTCAGGCGCTGGAGGCCGCGCTTGGCGCAAGGCTTCTGCACCGGACAACCCGGCGCGTTCAGCTCACTCAGGATGGTCTGGTTTACTACGAACGCGCCCGCGATCTGCTGGCTAATCTGGATGAACTTGACGGCCTTTTTGTTCAGGATCCGGCGAGCGTAAGCGGAAGGCTTCGCGTCGATATGCCGGTAGGCGTGGCGAAAAATCAGGTTATCCCTCGTCTGCCCGCTTTTTTACAGCAGTACCCCGGCATTGAAATAGAGCTTAGCAGCAGCGACCGGCTGGTGGACGTTGTGCGCGAAGGCTTTGACTGTGTGGTGCGGGTCGGCCAGCTAAAAGAATCGGGGCTGGTGGCGCGCCCGCTCGGTAAACTGACGCAGGTGAACTGCGCAAGCCCGGACTATCTCGCGCGTTTCGGCTATCCGCAAACCCTGGACGATCTTGCCACGCATGCGCTGGTGCATTATGCCGCTAACCTTGGCGCCCGCCCGCAGGGGTTTGAAGTCTGGAGCGATAACGAAACCCGGTGGGTTAAAACGGGCGGCGTGCTGACCGTCAACAGTACCGAAACTTACCACGCCGCCTGCCTCGCCGGGCTTGGCATTATTCAGGTGCCCCGCATCGGGGTCACAGAAGCGCTGCGCAGCGGCGCACTGATTGAAGTTTTACCGCAATATCGCGGCGCGCCGATGCCCGTTTCGCTGATTTATCCTCACCGGCGCAACCTGTCGCGCCGGGTGCATCTTTTTATGGAATGGCTCAGCGGAGTAATGAAAAGTTACGTTGATTAGCGTCAGGCTATACTTTTGGTTATGTCGATTAACACAATAAGGAATTGCTTCTGATGACGACACCGGAGAAGCCTGCAAAACGTCCAACGGAAGACCTGGATTACAAACCCGTCCCGCAGCTTGATACCCGCACGCCGGAGGAGAAAAAAGCGGAGCCGAAAGATAAAGGCGACGGCCCTGTCGCCGCCGTGACCGAGACGGTGGAAAAGCTGGAGCGCCGGCCCATGATCGCCCACCTTATTCGCGCGACAGAACGGTTTAACGACCGGCTGGGCAGCCAGTTTGGCGCGGCAATCACCTATTTCTCTTTCTTATCGATGATCCCTATCCTGATGGTCTCTTTTGCGGCGGCGGGGTTTATCCTGGCTTCTCACCCCACGCTGTTACAGGACATTTTCGGCAAGATCTTCATGAACGTGAGCGATCCGACGCTCGCCAAAACGCTGCAAAGCAGCATTAACGCCGCTGTGCAGCAGCGTACCACGGTCGGTATTGTCGGACTCGGGGTGGCGCTCTATTCCGGCGTAAGCTGGATGGGCAACCTGCGTGAAGCGATCCGCGCGCAGTCACGCGACGTCTGGGAGCGCGGCTCGCAGGATGAGGAAAAATGGTGGCTGAAATACCTGCGCGATTTTATTTCGCTGATAGGGCTGCTGGTGGCGCTGGTGATTACGCTTTCCATCACGTCCATTGCAGGCTCCGCGCAGGAGGCGATTATTCGCTGGCTTTATCTTGATTACATTCCATGGCTAAAACCGGTCTGGCATCTGATTGGCCTGGCGATTTCTATCTGCGCCAACTTCCTGCTCTTTTTCTGGATTTTCTGGCGGCTGCCGCGTCATCGCCCGCGTAAAAAAGCGTTGATTCGCGGTTCGCTTATTGCCGCAGTAGGGTTTGAAGTGATCAAAGTGATCATGACTTACACCCTACCTTCGCTGGTGACGTCGCCTTCCGGCGCCGCGTTTGGGTCGGTGTTAGGGCTGCTGGCATTCTTCTACTTCTTTGCCCGCCTGACGCTCTTTTGCGCTGCCTGGATAGCCACCGCGCAATATAAAGACGACCCGCAAATGCCGGGCAAACGCTTTAAGTAAAACCTCTGGCGGGTTGAAAAAACTGACTTTTTTTCACCCGCACGCTTAACTTCAGCATATAAATCCACCCTGTAACTTTTATTTAACCAAAAACCAGTTTTATCCACTGATTTTTAAAAACCGTGAAGCATTTCATAGAAGATATTCTTCTGGCCCGAAAATTATCCGCTTTTTGCCTGTTTTTTGCGCAGCAGTGCCCCGGACGGCGCGTTGAAATGTCGCTTTTGCTGTGACTAATATGGTTGTCCGACGGTAAAAAATAAGAAAATTCTATGCAAGCATCACTCGCAACGACTCTGGAAAACGACCAGGAAGCCACGCCGGTAAACTCTCGCGGAAAAGTGGTAATCGCCTCGCTCATTGGCACCGCCATCGAGTTCTTCGACTTTTATATTTACGCTACTGCGGCGGTGATCGTATTCCCGCACATTTTCTTCCCGCAGGGCGACCCGACGGCCGCCACGCTACAGTCGCTTGCCACCTTCGCTATCGCCTTTGTCGCCCGCCCGATTGGCTCAGCCCTGTTTGGTCACTTTGGCGACCGCGTAGGCCGTAAAGTGACGCTGGTAGCCTCGCTGCTGACGATGGGCATCTCTACGGTGCTAATTGGCCTGTTGCCTGGCTATGAAAGCATTGGCGTGCTCGCGCCGCTGCTGCTGGCGCTGGCGCGCTTCGGCCAGGGCCTGGGTCTTGGCGGCGAATGGGGCGGCGCTGCGCTGCTGGCCACCGAAAACGCGCCGCCGCGTAAACGCGCGCTGTATGGCTCTTTCCCGCAGCTTGGCGCGCCCATCGGCTTCTTTTTCGCTAACGGCACTTTCCTTCTGCTCTCCTGGCTGCTGACTGACGAGCAGTTCATGAGCTGGGGCTGGCGCGTACCTTTTATCTTCTCCGCCGTGCTGGTGCTGATTGGCCTTTATGTGCGCGTTTCTCTGCATGAAACGCCGGTTTTCGCCAAAATCGCCAAAGCGAAGAAGCAGGTGAAAATCCCGCTGGGTACGCTGCTGACAAAACATGTGCGCGTAACGGTGCTCGGCACCTTTATTATGCTGGCCACCTATACCCTGTTTTACATCATGACGGTCTATTCCATGACCTTCAGCACTACGCCAATAGCGCAGGGCGGCCTGGGCTTTTCGCGCAACAGCGTGCTGTGGATGCTGATGATGGCGGTAATCGGCTTTGGCGTAATGGTGCCGATTGCGGGCCTGCTGGCAGACCGCTTTGGGCGTCGTAAGAGCATGATTACCATCACCACGCTTATTCTGCTGTTCGCGCTGTTTATCTTCCCGCCGCTGCTTGGTTCCGGGAGCCAGACGCTGGTTATGGCTTACCTGCTGATTGGTTTAAGCCTGATGGGCCTGACCTTCGGGCCGATGGGCGCGCTGCTGCCGGAGCTGTTCCCGACCGAGGTGCGTTATACCGGCGCGTCTTTCTCCTATAACGTCTCCTCGATTCTGGGCGCGTCGGTAGCGCCCTATATCGCCACCTGGTTGCAGGCGAATTACGGCCTGACCTGGGTGGGGATCTATCTGGCGGCGATGGCGGCATTAACGCTGATTGCCCTGATTGCCACACACGAGACGAGCAACCAGTCGCTGTAATTACGCGGCGTTAGCAAAAAAGGGGCTGCCAGAAGGCAGCCCCTTTTTGTTTACGTCCGCAGCGGGTTTACCAAGGCGCCTGCAAGGGCATACAACGTTATCGGCCGCCGCCTCCCCTTACTTCTTCATCTGCGACAGAATATTGCCGCACTGGTTCTCGCTGCCTTCGGAAGGAGAAATCAGCGCCAGCAGCGCGGCGGCTGGCGTTACCAGCGTGGCGAGCGCGGCGGCTACGGCGCCGCGGGCAATCAGCGGCCCCGCCTTCACACCATAGTCCGGGTTTTTAAAGGTGCCGCGCACGTAAAGCGGCGAACGCAGCGTAACGATACGCACCCCTTTGCTTTCCGGGTTGATGGTAAGGTCCAGACGCTCGTTGGCGAAACTGGTGGTGCCGGTAATGTTGATTAACGCGTTTTCCGTGTCGAAGGCGAAAATCTGCGGACGGGCGACGCCGTTGACCAGATCAAGGTTCGCCGCCGCGCAGTTCACTCTTACCTCTTCGTCGCCGAAAATCTGGCCGACCACGAAGTTACCCACGTTAAGACCGAGAATTTCCATCAGGTTACGGCTGATAAGCCCGTCGTTCATCAGCAATTTCAGGTTGCCATTGCTTGAGCCGAGCAGCGCGGCGATTGAGTTGCCGGTACCGCGAAAATCCGCGTCGCCGTTAAGCTCGCCCAGGGTTTTTTGCATCAGCTCTACATCCGGCATCAGCTGTTTGAGCTTCAGGCGGCGCGCCTGAATATCCGCCTCGCCGCGCATAGGCGATTTCCTGCCGTCGAGGTGAATATTGGAAGCAATGGTGCCGCCCGCCATACCGAACTTCAGCGGACGCAGGCGCAGGTCGCCATTTGTCAGGATGATATGCGTGGTGAGATCGCTCAGCGGCAGGCTGGCGCTGTGCTCAATGCGGCGGCCTTTAAAGCGCACATCGGCATCCATCACATCCCATTTATCAGTCTCAAACTTGTCATAAGGCAGCACTTTGTCAGCCGGTTGCGCCGATTTTTCGCCTTTACGCTGCTCAGAGCGCTTGCTCTTATCGGCATCTTTACCGGAATCGACGCCAATAAGCGGCCCCAGATCCGCCAGACGCAGCTGGCGCGATTCGAGATCGCCTTCCAGCTTCGGTCTTGGCTCGCCTTTGGTATAAGTGAGCGAACCGTGAATATCGCTGTCGCCGATGCGGCCATTGAAACCGCGGTAATCGTATGTCGATGTCTTCTCGCCGATTTTCGCCACCAGGCGGCCATCGGTTTCAAACGGCGGCGTATCCGGCAATAACACGCCGGTAAGTTCATAAAGCTCGCCCAGCGAATCGCCGGCGAATTTCAGTTTCAGATCGACGCCGCCCATGTTCATTGGGTCGTTAACCGTACCGACAAAGGCCACGCGGGTGTTGCCGGAGCGTAAATCCGCCTGCACCGGGAACGGCGTGCCTTCGCTCCTGAGCGCCAGCATGCCGCCGATTTTGCCTGTGCCTTTAACCGACTGGCCGTTGTAACGGCCTTCCGCTTTCAGGCCAAAAACGTAGTCGCCCACTTTGCCTTTGCTGTCTTTTTCTTCTGCCCCGGTGACTTCATTGAAAGGCAGCGGCTTGCCCAGCGGATCGACGGTAATGTTCACATCGGCGCGGCTTAGCTTGTCGTTAATGGAGATGTGGCCTTTATCGAACAGGATGTTGTCGAGTTTGAAAGACCAGGCGGAAGGCTGCGCGTTCTCTTCTTTTTTATCGCTGTTGGCGAGGTTAAACGTCCAGTTGTTATTTTTTTCCGACAGGCGTATCAGGCGAGCGTCCGGCTGCACCAGCTTAATCCAGGGGATGTACACCGTTTTGGTCAGCAGCGCCAGCGGCGCGAGCGTCGCTTCCACGCGCGGCAAATGCACCATGGTCACTTCAGGGATCTCAGGCGGGTTTCCCAGAATGATGTCTTCGGCGTGTACATGCGGCCAGGGCACCCAACTGCGCCAGCCCTTCTCTTCTTTGCTGCGTTCCCACACCACGCCGAGATCGCCGCGAATAGCGAACGGACGGTTCAGTTCAGTGGAGACTTTCTCGTTGATGGTCGGTTTTAACCGGTTCCAGTCAAAAGTGGCGATAACGATGATTAAAATCACAATCAGCAACAAGAAGATCCCTGCTACCGCACTGATAATTTTGCCTGTTTTTGTCATTTCCGCGCCTTCCCTCTCTACCTTGCCTTAAGTAAAGATAGTTTAGGGAGACGGAAACAACATCAGGAAAGTCTTAGCATTACGCGCTCCAGCGAGTCAAAAGAGACCGGGCGGGAGAGAAAATAGCCCTGTGCGGCAAGCGCTGGCGAAGCCTGAACATCGCGCCACTCCTCTTCTGTTTCGACGCCTTCGACAATCACCCCTTCGCAGTAGCGGTTCATCAGTTGCAACAGCAGCGTAAAGAGATTTTGCCCTTCAGGCGTTTTGCGCAGCATCATGAACAGCTCGCGCGCCACTTTAATGTAGTCGTACCGCACTTCGCTCAGCGCGGAGAAATTCGCCATGCCGGTGCCGAAATCATCCAGCCACAGCGGCCCAAGTTCGCAGACGCTGGCGAAAGAGGAGTTCTCCGGCAGGCGGATATGCTCTACCAGCTCAAAACGGACCCATGTCAGCCGGTTAGCCCGCTCCAGCAGTTCGCTATGCTCGCGCATCAGCAGCAGCGTAGGGCCGTCGATATTCACCGACGCCAGCACCTGGTTTTGCTGGAAAAAAGCCGCGCGCGCTTCCAGCACTGACAATTGCTCTTCAACAACCCTCATGCGCTGACGTACGGACAGCTCGGCAAAATAACGGTCGGGCGGAATACGCCGCTCCGGCTCGCCGGGATGGGTGACGACTGTCAGCAGCTCCACTGCCAGCAAGCGACCATCTGTTTTATAAATGGGTTGATAGGTATAGGCGCGCTCACACTGCAACCAATAACGCCGCGCCTGGAAATCTTCAATACTCGCGGCAGGCATAGGTAGCCGTTGAGTGACCTGTGTTAACTTCATCGTAATCGTCCTGTTAAACGTGTTAGCTATCCTGGACTCGCCAACGAATTATCGGCCCGCCAGGTGAGAACTTTATGTTCAATCTCTGCCTGTTTATGAATCACTCTTTTTTGCAGACTTTCAAAATACCTATCTGGCTCAAATAAATATCGGAACGATGTTTTAAAATGTTTGACGGATTTATCAGCGAAGCACACACTGACTTTCATTTTCTTTGTACGGGTTCTTCACTATGTCTTTGCAAAAAATTGCCGTGATTGGCGAATGCATGATTGAACTGTCGCAAAAAGGCGCGGAGGTTAACCGCGGTTTTGGCGGCGATACGCTTAACACTTCGGTTTATATCGCGCGTCAGGTGGCGCCAACCGCCCTCTCCGTGCATTACGTTACCGCGCTGGGCCAGGATAACTTCAGCCAGCAGATGATTGACGCGTGGCAGGCAGAATATGTGAAGACCGACCTGACGCAGCGGATGGAAAACCGTCTGCCGGGCCTTTATTACATCGAAACCGACGCCAGCGGCGAGCGAACCTTCTACTACTGGCGCAACGAAGCGGCCGCGCGCTACTGGCTGGAAAGCGACCAGGCGCCAGCGATTTGCGCTGAACTGGCGGGCTTTGATTACCTCTATCTGAGCGGCATCAGCCTTGCCATACTCAGCCCGCAAAGCCGCGAGAAGCTGCTTGATCTGCTGCGCAAGTGCCGCGCCAACGGCGGCAAAGTCATTTTTGACAACAATTATCGCCCGCGCCTGTGGGCGAGCCGCGAAGAGACGCAGCAGGTTTATCAGCAAATGCTGAGCTGCACCGATATCGCCTTCCTGACGCTGGACGACGAAGATGCCCTGTGGGGCGAAAAGCCAGTAGAAGAGGTGATTGCGCGCACGCATGCGGCGGGCGTACAGGAAGTGGTTATCAAACGCGGCGCTGAGTCCTGCCTGGTGGCAATTCAGGGGGAAGCGGTACTGGAAGTGCCAGCGGTTAAACTGCCGAAAGAGAAGGTTATTGATACCACCGCAGCGGGCGACTCTTTCAGCGCAGGCTACCTGGCGGTGCGTCTGACCGGCGGCAGCGCGCAGGAGGCGGCGCAACGCGGACACCTGACCGCCAGCACCGTTATCCAGTATCGCGGGGCGATTATTCCCGCCTCGGCGATGCCGGCCTGAGGCAATAAAAAAGCGCCCTGAGGCGCTTTTTTTGTTTTACTGCCCTGGCGGGATATCCGTCACATCCTGGTGCGTCTCTTCCGTTGTTACCGGCGCGGCGACAGGCGTCATAATTTTATCCCACGTCGCCTGCAACTCCTGCATGTCATACTCCGGCTCGCCCTTAGGCTGCAACAGGATAAGCGACATGGTCTGCGAAAGCTGCTGACGCAAATCCTGATTTAGCTGGTCGAGGGTCAGACTGCTCAGGAAACTCTGGCGCAGCTTCTGGTACTGCTCCGGCGCGATATCCACCACCTGGTTTTGCAAAGAACGCATTCGCTGGTTGATAAGAATGTCGGTGTCAGTACGTGCGTACGTAGCGAACAGCTTTTGCAGCTCCAGCTTTTTCTGCGCGATAAGCGCGTTAAATTCATCTTCCGACAGGCCATTACCACGCACGTTCGCCAGTTCCCGGGCGACCAGCGCAAGGTTGCTGTTAAGCTTGTCCGTCGGCGATTCAACGTTGATGGCGCACTGGGCGCGCTGGAACAACACGCGGCAGTCAAAGCCGATGCCGATATCTTTAATGCTGTTTTTGCTTAAATTCTGCTGCACGTGCCAGAACAACGCTTCGCGGGCGAGATCGGCGCGCCAATAGCGTTGCAGCGCCGCGGATTCGCGAATCGGCTGCCAGGGGGTATCCCACATAATGGAGAGGCGGTCCTGGCGCACCATATCGGTCATGATGCTGACAGGCTCATGGCGCAGCGGGGAAAGCGTGGGCACCGGCGCCGGGGTTTCGCGCTTGCCTTTCAAATCGCCGAAGGTTTTGTTGATCTGTTCCGCTACCGCGCGGCTGTCGATGTTGCCGACGACGATAAGCGTCATCGCATCCGGTGTGTACCACTTCTGATAAAACGCTTTCAGCTGGTTCGCATCTACCGGCTGGCGAATGTCATCTGCCGGATCGTGGCCCAGTAGCGTCGAACCTTTCAGGCGGTAGCGCCACCAGCCCTCTTTGGTATCGATGGGCGATGTGACCACCATATCCTGGCCCTGAAGCGCTTTGTTGATGCTCTCAGGCGTGATTTTGGTTTGCCCTGCGGCGTCGGCGAGGTAAGTCAGCGCTTCTTTGAGTAAATCGTTACGGTTGTTCGGCAGGCTGAGATTAAACAGCGTGGTATCGTAAGAGACGATAACCGGCGGCAATGGGCGCTTAGGATCGATGCTTTGCTGCCACAACGAGCGGGCCTGGGTAGGCTGTAAACTGCCGCTTTGGGTCAGCGCAAGGCGCGGCAAAAAGCGGCTGAAACCGCTCTGCTGGGTGCTTTCCGTAAGCGAACCGGTATTAACGGAGAGGCGAATTTCCACGCGGTCGCTGGGGCGTTGCGGCGTCGCCAGCACCTGCCACTGGAAACCGTTCGCCAGCGTGCCTTGTTGCCAGGCCGGGTCGGGCTGGAGCGCTTCTGCCTGCACGTAGCCAGTCGCGGCTATCATCAGCACGCTCCCGGCGAAAAGACGAATTTTAGTGCCCTGCATGTGTACCCCTGATCAACATTCCTGGTTAAAAATCATTCAAACGATGGCTCGTCGCGTACGCAAGCCATCAAAGGTGACGTCAGAACTTCTCGTTTGACCGCGAAATTATCAAAACGTCACGCAATAAAGTGAAATAAAAGCCAATTATGCGCAGGGGCCCGCGGCCGAGGCAAGCGGCAGCGGGCAGAAGAGTGAGATCAGGAGGAGATTTGTTGCGGTTGGCTGTCGCGTTTTTTATGGTTGAGCGTCGCATCCAGCTGTTTTTCATCCAGCTGTTTAACCCACTTAGCCACCACGATGGTCGCCACGCCATTGCCGACCAGGTTAGTGAGCGCGCGCGCTTCCGACATAAAGCGGTCGATGCCGAGGATCAGCGCCAGCCCCGCTACCGGCAGGTGGCCTACCGCCGATATGGTCGCCGCCAGCACGATAAATCCGCTGCCGGTTACCCCCGCCGCGCCTTTTGACGAGAGCAGCAGCACCACCAGCAGCGTTATCTGATGAAAAATGTCCATATGGCTGTTTGTCGCCTGGGCGATAAACACTGCCGCCATCGTCAGGTAAATAGAGGTGCCGTCGAGGTTAAAGGAGTAGCCCGTCGGGATAACCAGCCCCACCACCGACTTCTTACAGCCGAGTTTCTCCATTTTATCGAGCATGCGCGGCAGCGCCGATTCTGAAGAAGAGGTGCCCAGCACAATCAGCAGCTCTTCTTTGATATAGCGGATGAATTTGAAAATATTGAAGCCCGTCGCGCGCGCGATGGCGCCCAGCACCACCACCACAAACAGAATGCAGGTGATATAGAAACAAACAATCAGCTGGCCAAGCTGCACCAGCGTGCCGACGCCATATTTGCCGATGGTGAAGGCCATCGCCCCGAAAGCGCCAATCGGCGCGAGGCGCATGATCATATTGATGATGCCGAAAATAACCTGCGAGAAGCTCTCGATCACGTTGAAAATCAGCTGGCCGTTTTTGCCAAGGCGATGCAGCGCAAAACCAAACAGCACGGCGAACAGCAGCACCTGTAAAATATTGCCGCTGGCGAACGCGCCGATAACGCTGCCGGGGATCACATCCAGCAGGAAGGCGACCACGCCCTGCTGCTGCGCCTGTTCGGCATAAACCGCCACGGCTTTAGCGTCGAGCGTAGCCGGGTCGACGTTCATTCCCGCGCCAGGCTGCACCACGTTGACTATCACCAGGCCAATAATTAACGCCAGCGTACTGACGATTTCAAAATAGAGCAGCGCCACCGCACCGGTGCGCCCGACCGCCTTCATGCTTTCCATGCCGGCGATACCGGTTACTACCGTACAGAAAATAACCGGCGCGATAATCATTTTGATGAGCTTAACGAAAGCGTCGCCCAGCGGCTTCATCTGCGCGCCCAGTTCCGGGTAAAAATGGCCGAGCAGAATACCGATGGCGATAGCCGTCAAAACCTGAAAATAGAGGCTCTTGAAGAGTGAGAGTTTCATAGGGTGTCCTTGAAGGTAATAACCACAAGAAAAGTGCTTGTACAGCAATCCTGTTGGCTAAAAGTAACACCCGGTATACACCACAGAAATAACAACACACCAGCTTGTTAACATTAATGTTAAAAATTATGAGCTGGCTCGCATAGTTGTTCCACGCGCAGGAATTCAGTCAGGCTCTTGCGTGCGGGAAATGTAGCGCTGTTCAAACGCCTGCGCCGTGGCGGCTTTCCCAAACAGATACCCCTGCGCCAGGCTTACGCCCGCGCTGGCGAGCCAGTCGCGCTGCGCTTGCGTTTCAACGCCTTCCGCCACCACTTCCAGCGACAAGCTCTCGGCCAGCTGGATAATCGCATCGGCCATACCATGTTCCTGCGGCAGTCCTTCTATGAATTTTTTATCCATTTTCATCACGTCTACCGGCACCGCTTTCATGTGGTGAAGCTGACGCAGGCTGGCGTAACCCATACCAAAATCATCCAGCGCGATACGCACGCCAGCGTTACGCAGCGGACGCAAAATAGAAACGGCGGCATCCGGGTCGTCGATACGGCGGCTTTCCGTTACTTCCAGCACCAGCGTGCCTGGCGCGATGCGGTAACGTTCAAGCAATTCAAGCAGCGTTGGCACCATCTCATGATGCAGCAGTTGCAGGGCGGAGAGATTTACCGACAGCGGCATCATAATATTGCGGCTTTGCCAGTCAGCCAGCAGCCGACAAGACTCTTCCAGCACCCAGTTGCCTACCAGCACCATCAGCCCGCTGGACTCAATGGTCTCTATCAGCCCTTCCGGCAGCGCCCAGCTGCCATCTTCCTGCTGTTGACGGAGCAATACTTCCGCGCTGACAACATTGCCGGTGCGTAAATCCACCTGCGGCTGGAGCCAGATAGCGTACTGATGGTTGTCGAGCGCGTTAAGAATATCGCTCTCTTCAGTAAGACGCCGCTGCGCCTGCGCCGTTTGTTCCGGGTCGAAAAAGAGAACCTGGTTTTTACCCTTACGCCGGGCGCTGAAAGCCGCCGCAACGGCATGGCGATAAAGCTGCTCTGCGCTTAGCTCGCCATGAAACATTGCAATGCCAATGCTGGCAGTGGGCCGCAAATGCAGCCCGCCGACAGGCAGATTTTCACTGAGCGCGGCCAGGAGCTGCTGCGCAAGCGTCAACGCATGCCCCCGCTCTTTTACTCCATGGGCGATGATCGCAAAGTCATAATGGCTGACCTGGGCAATAACCATTCTTGGCGACAGCGCCGACTGCATTCTTTGCGTGAGAGTAAGGAGTAAACGGTTACGCTCCTCTTCGCTCAGCACTGCCGCCGCTTCCTGCAACGTTTCGCAGGCGATAAACACCAGCGCCGTGGTTTTGCCGCCCGAGACGACATTTTCCAGCAGCGACATCAGCAGCGCCCGATTCGGCAGGCCGGTCACCGGCGAATGCGTACTGAGCGCCGTTGTTTCTTCCTGCAAGCGCATCAGGGTTTGCTGGTTGCGGTTATAGCTGCGCACCAGCATGCCTATCTCATCATCTTTATGCAGCCGCGCGAGCTTAAGCTGGTGGGGCAGCACTTTTGCTGCGTCAAGGTCGTTAAACTCGCGGGCAATCTTACGCACCGGGTGCACGATAAGCCGGTTAACGCACCAGGTGATCGCCACGGACAAAATGAGCGAGAGCAACAGCCAGGCGGTAAGCAAAGTGGAAATAAGGTGCATGATGAAGCGGTATACGCGCCATGAATCCGCCTGTAGCACCAGATAAGCCAACGGCTGCGGGTTGGCTGGCCGTTCGAGCGAATAAAGCGGCAGGGAAATCTGCACCGGTAGTTCAAAGATACGCGAGATCATCATCGGAATGGGGCGATCGGGCGTAAAGCGCACCCTCAGCGCCTGGAACTGATTAGGCAACACCACATCGGCGCGGCTAATCACGCCTGCGGGTTTGATCTGCTGCAAAATGGCTTCCGCCTCGGGTATATCGGCTTTCAGGATAGCGGCGGAAAGCGGCTGTCGTACTGAGCGCGCTACGCTCTCCATCTGCATGGCGACGTTATAGCGGTTGGACTGCGCGAAGTGAAACAGCAGGATCACAACAAAAACAAAAATAAACACCACGGAGACGGCTGATACCGTCGCCATTTGTTTAATTGTTAAGGAACGACTGACTCGCAACTTGACTCTCCAGAATGCCTCTGCCCGCTATAACTGACTTAATCAGCATAAATGTTTTCTTCGCGCGGTGAGTATACTGCATTGTGCGGCGTTTTGACCGCGAAGCGTAGCCTTAAGGCCGTAATCGAAAATTATTACGATTCCTCCTGGAAGAAAGGCGGCCGGCAATAAATACGTATTAACTGAATGTCTTGCCGCAAACTGCGCTGGCGCGCCGTGCGTAAAACAGCGAAGTGGAAAGCTTATCTAAGGCGGGCCTGTTATTCATTATCGCCGTGATGTCATCTTTTATTCAAAACGGCGTAATAAAATACAAGCTCATCTGTTAGTGCTATATTCCAGCGTATATTTCAAGGCAAAAGACTTAATGCCGCACCCTGCGTCAGTTTGATTATCTGTGAAAGGCGAAAAAAATAGCCCCCGGATTGTTGCCGCCATAAAAGATGTACAGCAAACCGATAAAGCCGGACATCATACTTGCGCGCCAACCCCTCGCGCCTCACCCGGAATAATGATATTTCCTGTTTTATTTATCGGCGGCCTGCGCCTCTTTTATTTACATTTATACTCATCATCCGTAACGCTTATATCGGACAGTCGCCAGAGCACAGCCACAAACAAATAATTCTTTTTAAAATCATCATATTAAATGAAAATTAATGCTTTAATATTAGTTTCCGCTCCATGCTAAATAAAATTAGCACTTTTTTATTATGGCGTTATTTTATTAACTGACAGGTAGCGACTTATCACTAATTTAGCCATTTCTATGACGCCGATCCAAATAAATTCAATCTGGACTTGCGTTATAAACTCGTTATACTTTTCGCAATTTCTGGACATCTCTGGAAATAATTACGGCAAGGCTTTTATTTTATTTTCATCCGGCGTCAATCAGCCTTTCGTATGAGTTACGCCAGACGCAATTATTTAGAAACTGCTATTAACGACCGCTTTCTGGAATTACTGCCAGTAATTCAGGGCGTCCGTCGTTCAATATTCAGGGTTGATATATTAAGGAGAGCTATGCGTAGCCCGCATCTACAGACCAAGGCTGTTTTTCGCTTCCGGCTAAAGACGCTGCTTGCCGCCAGTATGGCGATGGCGTTTCCTGCGCTGGCGACAGAAGCCAGCCCGACTTACGATACGCTGGTCCAGGAAGCCCGTAGCGGGAACACCTCAGCTTTGCTCGGCTACTTGCGCGAGCATGAGCAGCAAACCCCGCTGAATGCTAATCAGGTCGCCGACTGGTTGCAGGTGGCGAACTGGGCAGGCCAGGATACCGAAGTGGTGAAAGTCTGGCAGCGCTATCACGGCTCGCTGGAGATCCCGGCGCGCGGTGAGGTCGCGGTCGCCCGTTCTTACCGCAACCTTAAACAGTATCCGGCGTCGCTGGCGCACTGGGAGTCGGCGCTGGCGCTGGAGCCGCAAAACGACGATATCCGCGCAGGCTGGGTGATGACGCTGGCCGATGCCCGTCATTATAACGCGGCGGTCTCTGAGGCCCGCCAGATGGTGGCCCGCGCCCCGACTTCCGGCAACTACGAAGCGCTGGCTTACGCCTATCGCGCTCAGGGCAAGAGCTGGGATGCACTGTTTGCCGCCACGCGGGCGCAGGAAGAAAACCCGCAAAATAAAGGCACGACGCAGTTTCTGACAGGCACACTCTCCGCCAACCGCGTCTCTTCGCCCGCGCTGGAGCTGTCTGAAGCCGCTGCTATTTCGCCGGAAATGGGCCGACGCCTGCAAACCGACGCGGCGGCGGAAATGGTGCGCACGGCGTTCATGCCGACCCGCACCGAACAGGAACGCTACCTGCTGGCTGACAAAGCGCTTTCGCGCTATGACCGTTTGCTCGCGACCTGGCGCGACGATCCGGCGGCGAAGGCAGACTACCGCCGCGCGCGCATTGACCGTCTGGGCGCTCTGATGGCGCGCGGCCGCCTTGACGAAACCATCAGCGAATATGAAGCCATCAGCGCCGACGGCCAGGCGGTGCCCGGCTACGCCAAACGTTGGGTCGCCTCCGCCTACCTTTCTAAACAGCGCCCGGACAGAGCCGAAGCGCTGATGAACGATGTCTTCGCCAGCGAAAACCCGAAAGCGTTCAGCGCCACGTCCCTTTCGCAGGATGACACGCAGGCGCTCTTCTATACCCGCATGGAAAACGAAGAATACGACGCGGCGAAAGCCCAGATAGACGAACTGGTTAAAAACACCCCTTATCTGCGCCGTTATTATGGCTCGCCGACGCCGGAGCCGAACGATTACTGGCTGCTCGGCCAGACCTTGCAGGCGCAGTACCGCGCCATGACCAACGACCTTCCCGCCGCTGAAGAACTCTCTGAGCGCCTGGCCCGTTCAGGCCCGGGCAACCAGGGTTTACGCATCGGCTACGCCTCCGTGCTGGAAACGCGCGGTCTGCCGCGCCGGGCGGAGCGGGAGTTGAAAATCGCCGAAGTGCTGGAGCCGAACAATCTGGAGCTGGAGCGCCAGCAGGCTTACGTGGCGATGGATCTCTATGAATGGCGGCAGGCGCGCCTGCTGATTGACGACGTCATGAAGCGAAGCCCGGAAGACCAGAACTCCCAGCGGCTGGCGCGCCTGCGCGACGTGCACGATAAGTCTGAACTGCGCATCGCCGGCAGCCAGGGCATTGATTCCGACAGCCCGATCAGCGGCCAGCATGACTTCACCTTCCAGAGCGCCCTTTACAGCCCGCCCATTAACGAGAACGTGCGGCTGTTTGCGGGCTTTAACTTCGCTACCGGCGAGTTTGAAGAAGGCAAGGGTTACGACCGCGACGTCTTAGGCGGCGTGGAGTGGCGCTCGCGCGATAACTGGGCCGAAGCGGAAATCTCCGGGCGTAACTATAACGACGGCCAGAAGATCGGCGCGCGTCTGTCAGGCTGGCATGACTTCAACGATAACTGGCGCGTGGGCGGTTCAGCCGAACGTATTTCGCATAATACTCCGCTGCGCGCGCTGCGTAGCGGCGTGACGGCCAACGGCGGCGACGCGTTTGTGCGCTGGTATCAGAATGAAAGACGCGAATATCAGTTGAGCGTGGCGCCTTCCTGGTTTTCAGACGGCAACGACCGTTTTGAATACAGCCTGAGCGGCCAGGAACGCCTCTTTTCCCGCCCGCGCTTCACGCTGGACTTTACCCCCAGCATCAGCGGCAGCTTTAACAACAAAGAAGATGTGCCCTACTACAACCCGAAACGGGATCTCTCGCTGGTGCCGGGTCTGTCTGCCGAACACTTGATTTATCACCACTATGACAACGCCTGGACGCAGCAGTTTTACGCCGGCGTCGGCAGCTATATGCAAAAAGGCCAGGGCAGCGGGCTTATCACTACCTTCGGGTACGGACAACACGTCCAGTTCAATAACGTGGTGGATGGCGGGTTCATGCTCACCTGGGACCGTCGTCCCTACGATGGCGAGCGTGAAAGAAACATCTCTGTCTCCTTCGATTTAAACGTCAGGTTCTAAGGACTTTTCATGTTGAAACATTTCCTGCGTATGGGCTTGTTAGTCGCTGGCTGGTTACTGATGACCGCCTGCGGCAATGCCGAAAACCCTCGCTTTACGCCACCTGCGGACAGACCAATGCCAGAATCAACACAGCCCTGGCCACGCAACAGTTTTCTGGTGATTGCTTATCACGATATTGAAGACGACGGCGCGGACCAGCGTTATATGTCAGTGCGCACCAGCGCGCTCAACGACCAGATGGTCTGGCTGAAACGCAACGGCTACCAGCCGGTGAGCGTGCAACAGATCCTGGATGCCCGCAACGGCGGCGCCCCTCTGCCGCCAAAAGCGGTGCTGCTGACCTTTGATGACGGTTACAGCAGCTTCTATACCCGCGTCTGGCCACTGCTCAAAGCCTATAACTGGCCTGCCCTGTGGGCGCCGGTCGGTATCTGGGTCGGTACGCCGGAAAATAAAAAGGTGGACTTCGGCGGCCTGCCGACCCCCCGCGAAAAATTCGCCACCTGGGATATGGTGCGCGAAGTCAGCCGCTCGCCGCTGGTGGAAGTGGGTTCGCATACCTGGGCTTCTCACTATGGCGGCGTAGCCAACCCGCAGGGCAGCACGCAGCCTGCGGTGGCGAACCGTATGTACAACAAAAAAACCGGCCAGTATGAGACGGATGAAGAGTACCGGGCGCGTATCGATAAAGATGTCGCCATGATCACCGCGAAGCTTAAAGAAGTGACCGGCAAAGCGCCGCGCGCCTGGGTCTGGCCTTACGGCGCAGCCAACGGCATTTCGCTTGATATCATCAAAAAGCATGGTTATCAGATGGCTTTTACCCTCAACGAGGGGCTTGGCAACGTCAATAATCTCGACAGCATTCCCCGCTATCTGGTTTCAGGCAACCCGTCCATTAACAACTTTGCTAACGCGGTTATCGGCATACAGGAATCTCCGCGCATGCGCGTGATGCACGTTGACCTGGATTACGTTTACGACAAAGACCCGAAACAGCAGCAAAAGAACATCGACAAGCTTATCCAGCGCGTCTTTGACATGAAGATAAGCCACGTCTTCCTGCAAGCCTACGCCGACCCGACGGGCGACGGCACGGTCAAAGAGCTTTACTTCAAAAACCGCTGGCTGCCGGTGCGCTCTGAACTCTTTAACTTCCTGGCGTGGCAGTTACAAACGCGAGGCGGCGTGAAAGTTTACGCCTGGATGCCGGTGCTGGCTTTCGATCTGGATAAATCCCTGCCGCGCGTTCAGGCGTGGGACCCGGAAACCGGCACGGCGAAAGTCGATCCGAAACAGTATCAGCGCCTGTCGCCTTTTAACCCGGTGGCGCGCCAGCGCATCACCGAAATCTATGAGGATCTGGCCCGCTATTCAAACTTCAACGGCGTGCTGTTCCATGACGACGCGCTGCTGACGGACTTTGAAGACGCCAGCCCGGACGCGATGGCGGCCTATCGCCAGGCGGGCTTCAAAGGGTCGATTACGGATATTCGCAACAATCCGCAGGAGTTTGAACGCTGGACGCGCTTCAAGAGCCGCGAGCTTATCGACTTCACCAAATCGTTAACCCGAACCGTGCAGTCTATTCGCGGGCCGCAGGTCAGAACGGCGCGCAACATTTACGCCATGCCGGTACTGGATCCGAAGAGCGAGTCCTGGTTTGCCCAGAACCTCAACGACTTCCTCGAAACCTACGACTGGACCGCGCCGATGGCGATGCCGCTGATGGAAGGCGTGCCGCTTAATGAAAGCAATGCCTGGCTCGACAAGCTGGTGCATGCGGTGGCGGAACACCCGGGCGCGCTGAACAGAACGGTTTTTGAATTGCAGGCGCGCGACTGGCGCAAACAGGAAAATCACGCGGAAATCAGCGGCGCTCAGCTGAAAGAGTGGATGCAGCAGCTCCAGATGAGCGGTGCCTTTAACTTTGGCTACTACCCCGATGATTTCATTAACGATCAACCTGAGATGTCCGAGGTTCGACCGGCATTCTCCTCATACTGGTACCCGCAAAAATGACCGATCGCATCATAGCCTTTTTAGTTCTGTGCCTGGTGTTCAGTATCCCGCTCGGGGTCGCGGCTATCTTCACCGGTGAGGTGATGCTGAACTTCGTCTTCTTCTGGCCGCTGTTTATGTCGGCGCTATGGATTACCGGCGGGCTGTACTTCTGGTTCTACCGCGAGCGTAAATGGAAGTGGGGCGACGACGCGCCGGCGCCTGAGCTGCCGGGCAACCCGCTCATTTCTATTCTCATCCCTTGCTACAACGAAGGGCTGAACGCGCGGGAAACGATAGAAGCGGCGCTGGCGCAGCGCTACAGCAATACGGAAGTTATCGCCATTAACGATGGTTCGAAAGATAACACCGCCGAAGTGCTTAACCAGCTGGCGGAAGAGTATCCGCGCCTGCGCGTGATCCACCTTGCTGAAAACCAGGGCAAGGCGGTGGCGCTGAAGGCGGGCGCAGCGGCGGCGCGCAGCGAATACCTGGTCTGTATCGACGGCGACGCGCTGCTGGACCGCGATACCGCGGCTTACATGGTCGCGCCGCTGTTGCAGCACCCGCGCGTTGGCGCGGTGACAGGCAACCCGCGTATCCGTACCCGCTCAACGCTGGTAGGCCGCGTGCAGGTGGGCGAGTTCTCCTCGATTATCGGCCTGATTAAACGCACGCAGCGTATTTACGGCCAGGTCTTTACCGTCTCCGGCGTGATTGCCGCCTTCCGTCGCCGCGCGCTGGCGGAAGTGGGCTACTGGAGCCCGGATATGATCACCGAAGATATCGACATCAGCTGGAAACTCCAGCTGCGTCACTGGTCGATATTCTTTGAACCTCGCGCGCTGTGCTGGATTTTAATGCCGGAAACGGCGAAAGGGCTGTGGAAACAGCGTCTGCGCTGGGCGCAGGGCGGCGCCGAGGTGTTCCTGGTGAATATGCGCCGCCTCTGGTCGTGGGAATATCGCCGCATGTGGCCGCTGTTCGCTGAGTTCTGTCTTTCGACGACGTGGGCCTTCGCCTATGCCGCCAGTATTGTGCTGTTTGTACTGGGCTTTATTTTCCCGCTGCCCGATTCGCTGCTCATTCAGCGGCTTTTCCCGCCCGAGTTTACCGGGCTGATTCTGGCCGTGGTCTGTCTGTTGCAGTTTATGGTGAGCCTGCTGATTGAACGGCGTTACGAGAAAAACATCGCCTCTTCGCTGTTCTGGGTTATCTGGTTCCCGGTGGTTTACTGGATGCTGAGCCTGTTCACCACGCTTGTGGCGTTCCCGAAAGTGATGCTTAAACGCCAGCGCGCCCGCGCGCGCTGGGTCAGCCCCGACCGCGGCATAGGGAGAATTTAGTGATGATGCAGCCATTAATTTTCACCGAGCAGCGCCTCGCGCCGCGCGTCTTCGATGCCCTGCTGACAGTGATTGCCTGGGCGGCGTTCTCTTACCTCATCTATTTCGACCTGATGAAAGAGTTAATGCTGCCGCAAACCGCCGCCGGCACGCGCCCGTTTCTCGCGACGCTGGGTACTATCGCCCTCTACATATTGATGGCGATGCTCAACGGCGTCGCGCTGCTGATTTGGGCGAAATACAACCAGTTTCGTTTTCGCGTGGAGCGGCGCAAACGCCGTCCCGACCTGGAGCATGACGCCGTGGCGGAAAGCTTCCAGATCACGCCGAAGCTGGTGACGGAAATGAACAAAGGACGTGTGCAGACCGTGTTTCACGACGATCACGGCGGCATCGATCACGTGGAAGTGAACAGCGCCATTGGCGAAAGCCTGCTTCCCCCACCTGCCGAACCGGGCAGGCTTCCGCTGCTGCCCGCAGGCGAAACGGTGCCCGCTTCGCTGACCGAAGAACAGCCCCCGCGTTAAAACGAGGGAATAAAAAAGCCGACGCATGCGTCGGCTTTTTTCTGTTTCAGAACTCAGCGCTTTTCGGCGTTTTCGTCCTGGTCTACTGCAAAGCAGGCCACCAGTTGCCCGCCGTAGCTTTTCAGCGCCGGCTGGATTTGAGTACAGGTGCCGAAGCGGCGACGGCAGCGGGCGTTAAAAGCGCAACCCGGCGGCGGGTTGAGCGGGCTTGGCAGCTCGCCGGTCAGCTTGATGCGTTCGCGACGGTCGTCCGGGTTCAGGCGCGGCGTGGCGGAGAGCAGCGCCTGGGTGTACGGATGACGCGGATTGTTGAAGATCTGGTCTTTGGTGCCTTTTTCCACGCAACGCCCCAAATACATCACCATCACTTCATCGGCGATGTGCTCCACCACGGAGAGGTCGTGCGAGATAAAGACATAGGAAAGCCCCAGGTCCTGTTGCAAATCCATCATCAGGTTCAGCACCTGCGCGCGTACGGAAACGTCCAGCGCGGATACGGGTTCGTCGGCAATCACCACATCCGGGTCAAGCATCAGCCCGCGAGCAATGGCGATACGCTGGCGCTGGCCGCCGGAAAACATGTGCGGATAGCGGTCGTAATGCTCGGTTTTGAGCCCTACTTTCGCCATCATCGCCAGCGCTTTCTCGCGGCGCGCCACTTTGCTCATATCGCTGTTGATCAGCAGCGGCTCTTCCAGGATCTGCCCCACTTTTTTACGCGGGTTCAGCGAACCGTAGGGGTTCTGAAACACAATCTGGATTTTCTGGCGGCGCAGCTTTTGCGCCTGCGGATCGTGCTTGAGCAGATCCTGCCCCTGATAGTAAAGCTCGCCGCCGGTCGGCGTTTCGATCATGGTCAGCAAACGGCCAAGCGTGGATTTACCGCAGCCCGATTCGCCTACCACCGCGAGCGTTTTGCCGCGCTCAAGGGTGAACGAAACGCCGTCCAGCGCTTTCACCAGACGTTCCGGCGCGAAGAAACCTTTCTTCACCGGATAGTGTTTTTTCAGATCGATAGCCTGCAACAGCGGCTGCGACTGTAAGGTGGCCTCATGCGTGCTCATAATTTGTCGGCCTCCCGGCATCATCGAGTGGATAGTGGCATTTCGACTGGCGGCCGTTGTCCACCAGGTTCAGGCCCGGCTCTTCAACGCGGCAGCGTTCTGTGGCGTACGGGCAGCGTGGGTTCAGCAAACAGCCTGTCGGACGGTCATATTTCCCTGGCACCACGCCCGGCAACGACGCCAGGCGCGCTTTGTCCTGGGCGAATTCCGGCAGCGCGCGCAGCAGCGCCTGGGTGTAGGGGTGGCGCGGCGCGCGGAAGATATCTTTCGCCTCGCCCGTCTCCACCACCTGGCCTGCGTACATCACAATGATTTTGTGCGCCGCTTCGGCTACCAGCGCGAGGTCATGGGTGATAAGCACCAGCGCCATGTTCTCTTTTTGCTGTAGCTCCAGCAGCAGTTCGATGATTTGCGCCTGGATAGTCACATCCAGCGCGGTGGTGGGTTCATCGGCAATCAGCAGTTTCGGCTGGCAGGCGATGGCCATAGCAATCATCACGCGCTGGCTCATCCCGCCGGAGAGCTGGTGCGGGTAAACGTCCAGACGCGAAGCCGGGTCCGGAATACCGACCTGGTTTAACAGATCGATCGCCCGCTGGCGGCGGGTTTTCTTGTTGCCGCCCTGATGCACCTTAATGGCTTCCATAATCTGGTAGCCCACGGTGTAACAGGGGTTCAGGCTGGTCATCGGATCCTGGAAAATCATCGCCACTTCGGCGCCTACCAGGTTGCGGCGCTCTTTTTCCGAAATGCGCTTTAAGTCCTGACCGTTGAATTGCAGGTTTTCGGCCATTACGCGGCCGGGGTAATCAATCAGGCCCATAATGGCGAGCGAGCTGACTGACTTGCCGGAACCGGATTCGCCGACGATACCCACGACTTCGCCCTGCTTCACGCTGTAGCTTATGCGGTCTACGGCGCGGAACGGCGCATCTTCGTCGCCGAAGTGCACCGATAATTTATCTACATTCAATAACGCCATCTCGTGCCTCTTTACTGCTTGAGTTTGGGGTCGAGCGCGTCGCGCAAGCCGTCGCCCATCAGGTTAAATGCCAGCACCGTCAGCAGGATAGCGAGACCCGGGAAGGTCACGACCCACCAGGCGCTCTGCGCAAACTGCAACACGTCGGAGAGCATGGTGCCCCACTCCGGCGTCGGCGGTTGCGCACCCATGCCAAGAAAGCCAAGGGCGGCCATGTCGAGAATGGCGTTAGAGAAACCGAGCGACGCCTGAACAATCAGCGGCGCAAGGCAGTTGGGGAAAATGTTGACGAACATCTGGCGCATGGCGCCTGCGCCCGCCACGCGGGAGGCGGTCACGTAGTCGCGGTTCACTTCCACCAGTACGGCGGCGCGGGTTAAGCGCACATAGTGGGGGAGCGCCACGAAGGTGAGCGCCAGCGATGCGTTGACTATCGAGGGACCGAATATCGCCACCAGCACCAGCGCAAGCAGCAGGCTCGGCAGCGCCAGCATGATATCGACGACGCGCATGATGATGACATCCACCACGCCGCCGAAGTAACCGGCGATAAGCCCAAGCACGATGCCCATAATCAGCGACAGTACGACCACCAGACACCCTACCAGCAGCGACAGGCGCGCGCCGTACATCAGGCGCGAAAGCGTATCGCGGCCTACATCGTCGGTGCCAAGAATATGCGCCCAGCTGCCGCCGTCCTGCCAGACCGGCGGCGCAAGCAGCGCGTCGCGGAACTGGTCGGCCGGGTTATGCGGCGCGAGAAAGTTGGCGAACACGGCGATAATAATCATCACCACGACGTAGACCAGGCCTACTACCGCGCCTTTGTTGCGCTTGAAGTAGTGCCAGAATTCCTGCATCGGCGTCATCGGCACCGGGGCCGCAACGGCTTTGTTTTCTGTAACTTGAGACATGATGGCCCCTTACTTCTTGTGACGTATACGCGGGTTCACCACGCCGTACAGCAGATCGACCAGCAGGTTGACGAGAATGATCATCGTCGCCACCAGCAACACCCCGCCCTGCACTACCGGATAATCGCGGCGTTGCAGCGCGTCGATAAGCCAGCGGCCCAGGCCCGGCCAGGAGAAGATAGTCTCGGTGAGGATGGCGCCCGCCAGCAGCGTGCCGACCTGCAAACCGATAACCGTAACGACCGGCAGCATGGCGTTGCGCAGCGCATGGACAATAATCACGCGCATGCGGGTTAACCCTTTAGCGCGCGCGGTGCGGATGTAATCTTCGCCCAGCACCTCCAGCATGGAGGAGCGCGTCATGCGCACAATTACCGCCAGCGGTATGGTGCCAAGCACGATCGCAGGCAGAATCATGTGCGCCAGGGCATCGATAAAGTTGCCCTCTTCGCCCCAGATGGCGGTATCGATGAGCATAAATCCGGTCAGGGGATTCGTGTCGTCAAGAAAGACCATATCGCTGACCCGCCCGGAGACCGGCGTCAGGTTCCACTGCACCGAGACCAGCATAATCAGCATCATGCCCCACCAGAAGATAGGCATGGAGTAACCGGTGAGCGACAGGCCCACGGCGGTATGGTCAAAAATGGAGCCACGCTTCACGGCCGCCAGCACCCCGACCGGGATACCGACTGCCACGGCAAAAATCATGGCGCAAATACCCAGTTCCAGCGTCGCTTTAAAACGCGGAACGAACTCTTCCCACACCGGCAGACGGCTTTTCAGCGAGATGCCTAAATCGCCATGCAATACGCCCCAGATGTAGTTGAGGTATTGCTGCCACAGCGGTTTATTAAGGCCAAGCTCCGCCAGCAGTTGCGCATGACGCTCGGGGGAAATACCACGTTCGCCCGCCATGATCATCACCGGGTCGCCGGGGATCATATGGACGAAGGCAAAAGTGAGAAGGGTAATACCGATAAACGTCGGGATAACAAGCCCCAGACGTCGGAGGATGAACTGCAACATAACCCGGATTCTCTGTAATGACGCGCTGGTGAAGCGGCGTCTGCATTGCTCACAAATGTAAATTCTCTCTCCTTCAGAGAGAGTGAGGGTGAGGAGAAACTTGCGCTTCCCTCACCCCGGCCCTCTCTTAACAGAGAGGGAAATGGCCCTGATTATTATTCGACAGAGACGTTTTCGAAGTGGTGTTTACCCAGCGGGTCCACAACGTAGCCTTTGACTTCTTTACGCACCGGCTCATACACGGTGGAATGCGCGACGATAAGCGCAGGCGCCTGGTCGTGCATCACTACCTGAGCCTGTTTGTAAAGCTCGATACGCTTGTTGTGGTCTTCGGTGGCGCGCGCCGGTTGAATCAGATCTTCAAACGGCTTGTAGCACCAGCGGGAATAGTTTGAACCATCTTTCGCCGCGTCGCAGCTGAACAGGGTAGCGAAGAAGTTATCCGGATCCCCGTTGTCGCCGGTCCAGCCCATCATCACCGCCTGGTGTTCGCCCGCTTTCGCACGCTTGAGGTATTCGCCCCACTCGTAGGTCACGATTTTGGCCTGAACGCCGATCTTCGCCCAGTCGGCCTGGATCATCTCCGCCATGCGGCGGGCGTTCGGGTTGTACGGACGCTGTACCGGCATCGCCCACAGTTCAACGGTAAAGCCTTTATCCTGGCCCGCTTCTTTCAGCAGCGCTTTGGCTTTCTCAACGTCGTAAGTGTAATCCTTAACATCGTCGTTATAGCCCCACATGGTCGGCGGGATCAGGTTTTTCGCGGCTACGCCGGCGCCCTGGTAAACCGCTTTGATGATGGCTTCTTTGTTCACCGCGTAGGTCAGCGCCTGACGCACTTTCACGTCGTCAAACGGTTTCTTCTCGGTGTTGAAGGACATATAGCCTACGTTCAGGCCCGCCTGCTCCATCAGGTTGATGTTTTTGTCCTGCTTCATGCGGGCGATGTCAGCCGGGTTCGGGTACGGCATCACCTGGCATTCATTTTTTTGCAGCTTGGCGTAACGCACGGAAGCATCCGGCGTAATAGAGAAGACCAGACGATCGATCTTCGGCTTGGTGCCCCAGAAGCCTTCAAACGCTTTGTAGAGAATGCGGGAATCTTTTTGATATTGCAGCAGCTGGAACGGACCGGTGCCGATCGGGTTCAGGTCCACTTTTTCCGGCGTGCCGGCTTTGAGCATGTTGTCGGCGTATTCTTTGGAAAGAATCGACGCGAAGTCCATCGCGAGGTCAGCCAGGAACGGCGCTTCCGGGCGAGTCAGTACGAACTGAACGGTGGAATCGTCCACTTTTTTCACTTCGGAAATCAGCGCCGGCAGGCCCATGCCTTCAAAGTATTCGTAGCTGCCGCCAGAGACTTTATGGTACGGGTTCTGATCGTTTTTCTGACGGTCGAAAGAGAAAACAACGTCGTCGGCGTTAAAATCGCGCGTCGGTTTGAATTCTTTATTGTCTTGCCACTTCACGCCTTTGCGCAGGTGGAAAGTATAGGTTTTGCCGTCCTCGCTGACTTCCCATTTCTCAGCCAGGCCGGGAACGATTTCGGTGGTGCCGGTTTTAAATTCTACCAGGCGGTTATAAATCGGCACTGAGCTTGCGTCATAAGTGGTGCCAGAGGTAAAGAGCTGTGGGTTAAAGCCTTCCGGCGAGCCTTCTGAACAGTAAACCAGGGTTTTTGCCTGTACGCTTGCTGCAACGGTCATGGCTACCAGGCTCAGACCAAACTTCAGCATCCCTGACTTTTTCAAGGAAATACTCATTCTTCTGCTCCAATGTGATGGGTGTTGTGTTGCCCGTCAGACCTTTTTTTGTTTTTTACCCGGTCCGATCGGGGTGCCCGCTGGGCATTGTGAGGATGGGGATTCCTTTCGTAAGGTTGACCAGAAAACAGTGCATATTCTCCGTAAAGGGCCCCTCACGCCCTACAATCTGTCAACAGATTAGGAAAACGTCAATACAGGTCACCGGGATTTACAAGCAGGGTGAGAAACGACAAACAAAGATTAAAAAAAGTTCAGACCACTATTTTCAGCAGGGAAATTTATGCTACCGCCCCGATGCCAGAATAATCATCTTAATAATTTGCAACATCCAGCGGTTATGATTTGTACCAATTCTGTAAAATTAGTTGCTCACTGGCGAAGTAATGAACGATTCATGCTGTAAACGCAGAGGCGGTCAGCTAAAAATGCTGGGAGTATCTATAAGCGGAGGGAAAAGTATCCGCCTTTTTCCATAATAAATTTCAATGGAATATCTCACAAAACAGAGAAGAGCCAATAAAAAGAAAGCTAATTGCGATAAACAAAATAAGCGCTAAAGAAGAGGCGCGCGGTATGGTTAAAAACCACAGCGTTATTATCAGTCACAATAAATACTCTCCTTATCTTAAATTCTTATTTATCCCTGCACCCTCTTTAAAACGCAAAAACCGATGGATGATTATTATGCGGGCGATCTGCGCTACGGCGTCCTTAGCGAACTCTGAGCGTCAGATGCAAAAAAGCCTGCTCATTGAGCAGGCTTTTCGAATTTGGTCGGCGCCAGAGGATTACACGTCACTGCGTGACGCGCCCTGCGGGCCGTTGCTGAAGCAACGTTCTCTCGCTGCGCTCGAGTCGAACCTCTGCCCCCGGAGGTTCTCATCCTCTGAGCGTCAGATGCAAAAAAGCCTGCTCGTTGAGCAGGCTTTTCGAATTTGGTCGGTG